>OGDF01000001.1_pt1 | contig 439609 bp, 383 predicted proteins | sample 1570141 | NCBI WGS metagenome assembly OGDF01 (sample SAMEA4370581, study PRJEB24528) | human gut metagenome | reverse complement strand
GCAACAAAATTATGCTCGAAAATCCGCACACATTTCTTATGAAGACAGGTTCTTAGTATAACGTATTAAAATATTAGCTGATTTTGTTTTTGCTATTGACGAATATCTTCTTATATGGTATAATCAATTAACAAATAAATCGAAAAATTGATTTATTTGCAGAAATATTATGGGGGTATCTATATGGCAACAAACAGAAATATTGCGCTTTGTATCATTTTTTCTATCCTTACCTGCGGCATTTACGGGCTGTACTGGTTCGTAAAGCTGACCGATGAGCTTAATTACAACGCACAGACAAAGACAGCAGGCGGCGGAACGGCTCTGGTCTATACCATTATTACCTTTGGGATCTACGGATTTTACTGGTTCTATATGCAGGGTAAAAAGGTTGATGAGATAAACGGCAATACCAACGGAAGCACAGGTATGGTTTATATCATTCTTGCTATTTTTGGTCTGGGTATCATTCCCTATTGCCTGATGCAGAGCGAAATAAACAAAATAGCATGATAAACTTGCGTCTCACAAATGTGGGACGCTTTTTTTGAAAGGAAATAAATATGAAAAAGCTATTATCCCTTCTGCTGGGACTGGCGATGATAATGAGCCTTATGTGCGGCTCTGTTATGACAGTCTCTGCGGCAGACCCATCGGTAACGCTCCCTTACAGCACCATTACCATATCAAAGGGCAAAACAGTATCACTTAAAGCAAAAGTATCGGGCGTGTCAAAATATACTCTGGTGTGGACAAGCTCCGATAAAAGCATTGTCTCCGTCACCGACGAGGGCAAGATAACAGGCGTAAAGAAAGGCTCGGCAGATGTTACCGTAGCTATCAAGAACACCGACGCTTCCGCAAAGGTAAAGGTAACTGTGGGCACTCCCGTTACAGGTGTCGCCGTCAGCGAGAAGAGCATCTCCGTCAAGGCGGGAAGCACCTATAAGATAAGCGCAAAGGTGTTCCCCTCAAACGCATCAAACAAGTCGCTGACATGTTCCTCCTCAGATAAAAAGGTGGCAACGGTCAGCAAGGACGGCGTTATCAAGGGCATTAAGAGCGGCAGCACCACAATCACTGTAAAGGCAGCCGACGGCTCAGGAAAGAAAGCGACTGTTACAGTCAAGGTCACAGCAGGCAATAAGCCCTCGGGCAAGACCACAGGCAGCTTTGATAAGAACGTCACCGCCAAGGAGCTTACCTCCAACATGAAGATAGGCTGGAACCTGGGCAACTCCCTTGACGCTCTCGGCAGCGGAATGAGCTCCGAGACCGCATGGGGCAACCCCAAGACCACAAAGGCTATGATAGACGATATCAAGGCTCAGGGATTCAACACCATAAGAATCCCCGTTTCATGGGGCAGGCACACCGATAAGGACGGCAACGTTGACGAGCAGTGGATGAAGCGTGTCAAGGAAGTCGTTGACTACGCATATAAGAACGATATGTACGTTATCCTCAACTCTCACCACGACAACGAGTATTACGACATCGGCGGCTGCACAAAGAGCGACAAGACCTATAAAGCTTCCGAAAAGAAGATGACAAAGCTCTGGACACAGATTGCAAACGAGTTCAAGAAGTATAACGAGCACCTTATCTTTGAAACACTGAACGAACCCCGTACCGAGGGCAGCGCCAAGGAATGGACAGGCGGCACAGGAGCTGAAAGAGAAGTCGTCAACAACCTTAACAGCGCAATAGTTTCCGCTATCCGTGCAACAGGCGGAAACAACGAGTACAGATATATCATGGTACCCGCATATGCAGCCACCTCCAATATGGGAGCACTCAGAGCGATGAAGCTTCCCGATGATGAAAGGATAATCGTATCGGTTCACGCATATTCTCCCTACAACTACGCAATGAACAGCGGCTACAGCAAGAAGTTCTCCGACAGCGACAAGAAGGAACTGGATAAGTTCTTCTCCGACCTGAACAGCCTGTTCATCAGCAAGGGTATTCAGGTAGTGATCGGCGAGTTCGGCGCAACCAACAAGGGCGATGAGGCAGACAGATGCCTGTGGGCTGAATATTATATCAAGGGCGCAGCCAAGTATGGTATTCCCTGCGTATGGTGGGATAACAACAGCGGTGATTCTGAGGGCGGCGAGTGCTTTGGGATTTACAACAGAAAAACAGGCGAATGGACATTCAAGGATCTGGCTGATACGCTGATAAGATCGGCTAAGTAACGATAGCTATTTATAAGCTATAAATAGCCTATAAATAGCCTAAAAGAGCTTCCGCATCACATGATACGGAAGCTCTTTTCTGTATTTAGGGGTATTTCGGGCATATAAGAAAGTCAGCACAAATAAGAGGGGCGGCGGTGAAAGAGGTTAGCCCAAGAATAACAAATAAAAGAACGGAGCGAAACCCAAACCCGTAAATATAGCTATAGAAAAAGGTACAAATAGATGAATGGGGTTCGGTCTCCGGCGGCAAGCAAAATGTAGGGGGATAAAAAACGGTAGGGAATAGGGGTTCAAGGAAGAGATGAGTGCTTGCCTTTTACAAAGCCACGGAGAAACCATCAGGGGGAAGGGGAATGCCGTTTTTTGCCCTGGCTTTAGTTTAATTAACCTTTGGTTAATACTTCCCACCTGGTGGTGTCTCCTTTGCATGGTACGGACTTTATAAAAATGAAAAGTATATTTGACCGTACCTGCGCCTAACGGCGGAAACCAAATTCGACGTTCCTGACGGAACATCTCTTGGTTTCAAGCCGCCTGCATGAAATAGTTTCGGATTTGTTTGAGATAAAACGTACATTTTGCTTGCTTTTGAACTCTAAGTGCAGGCGGCTTTAGGAATTTTTAATCAGTCGGCTAACGATTTAATCATTTTAACTGCTCGCAAACGGATTTCGCCCTCTGCGGAGGACGACCAGATGGCTCCGCCCTCTGGACTCCCGCCACCTTTGAAAAGGTGGGCTAAACTTTTCACCTTGCTTTTATTAGCAAGGTCTTTCTTATACGCTTGACGCCCTATCCGCCCAACCTCTTCATCACTTTATATCCCAACAAAAAACTTCCGCATCAAACGATACGGAAGTTTTTGTTACATTATTCCATCTGACTTGTTGTAAGAACTATCGCCAGAATGCCGAGAGCGGCAAAGCAGGCACCGAGTATCAGAAAAAACAGATTTACGGGCGATGCCTCCTGGTAAAATTCCGTCGGCACATCGGGATTGACGTGAAGCTCACAGTAATCTCCCTCGGAGGGAAGCCCAAAGTTGCGTGCCATGCTTTCCTGCTCGTGATACGAAACACCGTCAAAGGTGTATTCCCACACGGGATAATATGAGCGGCATCTGCCGTAGTTGTCACGGAAAGGACTTTTCTCCAGCCCAACGCATTTCGCCTCAACAACACAGGTGCATACCCTTTTCATATACACCATTTTTGCAATGGGAATGACGATGAGCAGCAGCCCTATCACCACGAAAAGCCCCAGCGAAGCGTATATTATTATCTCTCCGCCTATCTCAAAGCCCGTGAGCATATTGAGCAGAGGGAGCGTGATAAGCCCCGCTCCGATAAGTACGAAAACCAGTGATATTGTGACAGGCAGCACCTTTTTTGAGCCTTTTTGCTTTACAGCGCTTGATATTGCTGCAATGCCCACTGCCAGCAGTATGGCTCCCAGCGAAATGATAGATATGCGGATATCATCTGTTGTTCCGATGTATATCCCTATCATTCCGCCGATGAATACTATTAAGAACAAAATGCCTGCGATGATACTTCCGATGCTGTGCTTATTTGGTTCCATAATATCCGCCTCCTGATGTCGATAGTCTGTTTGATGATAATGTTATTCCTTTATTTCTCCTGCCTTAAGACGCTTGAAGTAATCCTTTGTGTCCTTTGCCACCACACTATTCAGGGCAAACAGCGCCACAAGGTTGGGGAGAGCCATAAGTCCGTTGAATATATCTGCGATGGTCCATACTGCGGAAACTGTCATGTAAGGGCCGATAAATACAGCTGCGATGTAAAGTATTCTGTAGATCATAACAGCTGTCTTGTTCTTGCCGCTGAGGTACTCAAGGCATCTTTCACCGTAGTAGTTCCAGCCGAGGATAGTTGTGAATGCGAAGAATACCAGGCATATCATAAGGATAAAGGAAGCTGCCTGGCTGGGGAGGAAATGAAGTCCATTCTGGAAAGCGTCTGTGGTTATCTGAACGCCCTGGAGAGCTTCATCCTTCCATGAACCTGCCATTACGATAGCAAGACCTGTCATTGTGCAGATAATGATTGTGTCGATAAATGTGCCGGTCATGGAGATAAGTCCCTGTCTTACAGGCTCCTTGGTCTTTGCTGCGGCTGCTGCGATAGGTGCGGAGCCGAGACCTGACTCATTGGAGAAGATACCTCTTGCGATACCGTTTTTCATGGAGATGAGAACTGCACCGAGAGCACCGCCTGCCATAGCCTTTGCGCCGAATGCGCTTGTTACGACTTCTGCGATAGCTGCGGGGAGCTTTGTGATGTTGCAGATGATAAGTACCACAACTGTCAGAACGTACAGGATAGCCATGAAAGGAACAACTACCTGAGAAACGCTGCTTATTCTCTTGAGGCCGCCGATGATTACCAGACCTGCAAGGATAGCAAGCACGAATGCGCTGATAACGGTAACGATAGAATAGTCATTGCCGAAAAGGGTAATGGTGTTTGTCATGTTGGGGTCAAAGAAGCCTGTTACTGCGGATGCGATGCCGTTTACCTGAGAGAATGTGCCTATTCCCATAAGACCAACGCAGGCACCGAAGAATGCAAATATCTTTGCAAGCCACTTCCACTTTACGCCCATGCCCTTTTCTATGTAGTAGAAAGGCCCGCCGAGAACGTGACCGTCCTCATCGACTGTGCGGTACTTTACTGCAAGGAAGCCCTCGGAATACTTTGTTGCCATTCCGAGAAATGCAGCCATCCACATCCAGAAAAGTGCGCCGGGACCGCCTGCCAGAATACCTACTGCGGTTGCAACGCCGACAATGTTTCCTGTTCCGATAGTTGCCGAAAGGGCTGTGCAGAGTGAAGCAAAGCCCGATACCTCGCCGTGAACTATCTCCTCTTCCTCAGATACTTCTTCCTTAAAAAGGTATCTGAGCGCACGGGGAAGATGCCTTACCTGAATAAATCCCGTTCTTATTGTCAGCAGCAGACCTGCCGCAAGGATAAGAACGATGAGAGGTACGCCCCACACAAAGTCGTCAATTTTTGCCAGTATCTGGTCAAAAGTCATATTATCCCATCTCCTATAATTAAAATTTGTGCATACTAAATAATATGTTAACATATATTAACGATAATTTCGTTATAATTTTTTGAATATAGATGTAATTTTTATGCTTTTATCCCTTTGAATGTATAATTTACGGCACTTTGCAGATAATTGTAGCAAAACATCTGCGAAAGGAACGTAAGTGAGATGGCAAAACGTCTTTCAAGAAATACTTTTATAATGGACAAGCCCCCCACTATCCGCAGCTATGCGGCTGTTGTAGGCAAAAAGGAGGGCGACGGCCCTCTGGGCAGGCATTTCGACCAGGTATATCAGGACCCATACTTTGGGCAGGACACATGGGAAAAGGCGGAAAGCGAGCTTTTGCGCCTTACGGTGATGAAAGCGCTGGAAAAGGGAAAACTCCGCTGCGAGGACATAAACTATATGTTCGCAGGCGACCTTATAAATCAGTGCACCTCCACATCATACGCCCTTAGAGAGCTTGAAATACCTCTCCTGTGCGTTTACGGAGCCTGCTCAACCATGTCCGAGAGCCTGCTCATGGCTTCGCTTATGACGGACAGCGATATCGGCGGAAATGTGGTGGCAGTCACATCTTCCCACTTTTGTTCGGCTGAAAGGCAGTTCCGCTTCCCATTATCATACGGCGGCGTGAGAACTCCCACAGCTCAGTGGACATGCACCGCTTCGGGAGCGGCGGTGGTTTCTCCCCACAGCGAGAATGGCCCTTATGTAAAGGCGGCGACTATTGGCAAGATAGTGGATATGGGCGTTACCGACGCCAACAATATGGGTGCGGCAATGGCTCCTGCGGCGGCATATGTAATCAAGACACATCTGGAGGACAGAGGGCTTGCCCCCGATGACTTTGACCTGATAATCACAGGCGATCTTGGACGTGTGGGCGGCACATTGCTTATAGAGCTGCTGGCAAAAGAGGGAATAAACATATCCTCCGGGTACAAGGACTGCGGCACTATGATATTCGACTACGAAACCCAGGACGTTCATGCAGGCGGTTCGGGCTGCGGCTGCAGTGCCTCGGTGCTGTGCGGATATTTCCTTGACAAGGTAAAAAGCGGAGAGCTGAAAAATATCCTTTTCTGCGCCACGGGAGCGCTTATGTCCCCCACGCTGTCACAGCAGGGGGAAAGCATTCCGGGAATATCCCATGCAGTCCACATCTCATATGAAGGGTGAAAATTATGTTTACAGATTATTTATGGGCATTTATCGTAGGCGGTGCGCTGTGCGCCGTGGGACAGGTGCTTATCGACTATACAAAGCTTACCCCCGCACGTATCCTTGTGCTTTACGTTGTGGCGGGAGTGGTGCTGGGAGCGTTTAAGATATACCGCCCTCTCATCGACTTTGCGGGAGCGGGAGCGGCAGTTCCCCTTACAGGCTTCGGCAACGCTCTTGCGGAGGGCGTGCGTGAGGCTGTTGACACAAAGGGACTTCTGGGAGCTGTCACAGGCGGACTTTCCGCTGCCTCCGCAGGCATAACCGCCGCCATGGTGTTCGGTCTTATAATGGGTGTGTGCTGCAAGTCAAAGGAGAAATAACGCCATAATATATGATAAAAGGAAACGAACTGAGCGCTCAGTTCGTTTCCTTTTGCTTTAATGTTGTTTAATACGAAATATAAGTAAAAAAATCTTCCAAACCCCTTGCAAAAAATCGGAAAATAGTATAAAATATATATGATAGCTTTAATAAGCTGCCGAGGCATCTGAAACAGCCTCGGATATTTATCTATGAAAGGATGTCATACCAATGGCAGAATTAAACAAAGTCACTGTTGACGACATTAACGTTAAGGGCAAAAAGGTTCTCGTAAGATGCGACTTCAACGTTCCCCTCAAGGACGGCGTTATCACTAACGACAACCGTATCCAGGCTGCCCTCCCCACTATCAAGAAGCTTATCTCCGACGGCGGAAAGGTCGTTCTCTGTTCTCATCTCGGCAAGCCCAAGAACGGTCCCGAGGCTAAGTTCTCCCTTGCTCCCGTAGCAAAGAGACTTGAAGAAGTTCTCCCCGGCACAAAGGTTACATTTGCTGCTGATGACACTGTTGTAGGCGACAACGCTAAGAAGGCTGTTGCCGAAATGGCTGACGGCGACGTTGTTCTCCTCGAGAACACCAGATTCAGAGGCGCTGACGAGACCAAGAACGGCGAAGGCTTCTCCAAGGAGCTTGCTGATCTGGTTGACGGTCAGGTATTCGTAATGGACGCTTTCGGTTCCGCTCACCGTGCACACGCTTCCACTGAGGGCGTTACAAAGTTCGTTAAGGAGACCGCAGTTGGTTACCTCATGCAGAAGGAGATCAAGTATCTCGGCAATGCGGTTGAGAACCCTGTAAGACCTTTCGTTGCTATCCTCGGCGGTGCTAAGGTAGCTGACAAGCTGAACGTTATCTCCAACCTCCTCGAAAAGTGCGATACACTTATCATCGGCGGCGGTATGGCTTACACCTTCCTCAAGGCTAAGGGCTATGAGGTAGGTACTTCTCTCGTTGACAACGAGAAGATCGACTACTGCAAGGAAATGATGGCTAAGGCTGACAAGCTCGGCAAGAAGCTTCTTCTTCCCGTTGACGCTGTTATCGCAGCTTCCTTCCCTGATCCTATCGATGCTGAGATCGCTGTTGAGGCTGTTGACGCTGACAAGATCCCCGCTGACAAGATGGGCCTCGATATCGGACCCAAGACCCAGGCTCTCTTCGCTGACGCTGTAAAGAGCGCAAAGACTGTTGTTTGGAACGGTCCTATGGGCGTATTTGAGAACCCTGTTCTTGCAAAGGGTACCATTGCAGTAGCTAAGGCTCTTGCAGAAACAGACGCTACAACTATCATCGGCGGCGGCGATTCCGCAGCAGCTGTTATGCAGCTCGGCTTTGCAGATAAGATGTCTCACATTTCCACTGGCGGCGGCGCTTCCCTCGAGTACCTCGAAGGTAAGGTTCTTCCCGGCGTTGCAGCTATTGCTGAAAAGTAAGATCACTTTATTTCGGGACGGAGCGGCGTGCTTCGTCCCGATTTTTATTTATAGGGGTAATAGATCTATGCGGATAAGTCCGCTGACAATAATACCGATGCCGTTAAAATGTAATTGGCAAAAAGCAGAGGAGAGATAATATGATACTTAAAAATCAGAAAGTGGATATATGCCGTGACTGTGATTTTTCATATTCCAACATAGCAAATACGGATTTCACAGGCGTTTCCGCTGCCGACTGCGACCTTTCGGAGGTGACTGTCAGCGGCTGCAATATGATATCCACCCAGTTTGACAACGTTATGATGTCCGACACATCCGTGGTCAACGCAAATATGTCAGGCTCGGCATTCACCGATGTTTCCATGAGCAAGTTCCGCATGACCAACGGCGATATGACCGATGCAAGAATGGAAAGCACCGATATCTCAAAGGCAAGCTTTGTGGGCTGCGACCTTTCGGACGTTACCTTTGAAAACTGCGATCTTACAGGTCTTGCCATAAATTCATGTCAGGTGTCGGGTGTGACCATTGACGGCATTCCCCTTAGCGAGCTGCTGGAAAAGTATTATAAGTAAATCTGATTTTGAAAAGCGGCAGAAAATGCCGCTTTTTTGTTGACAAGTCCCCGATGATGTGGTAAAATAAAATCAGATAATTTTGTATAGGAGACTGTTATTATGCAGTATCCTTATTCTAATATGGGTTTCTTTTAACGGAAGCCCAAATATAAAGGAGAAAATATCATGAACAAGAATCTCAGAAAGGCAGTTATTGCCGGAAACTGGAAAATGAACAAGACCCGTCCCGAGGCTAAGGCTCTTCTCGAAGCTATCAAGCCCCTGGTTGCAAACGCTGAGGGCAAGGTAGAAGTTATCGCCTGCGTACCTTTCACCAACCTTGAGACCGCTGTTAACACCACAGCAGGCTCCAACGTTAAGGTAGGCGCTGAGAACGTTCACTTTGAAAAGAGCGGCGCTTTCACCGGCGAGATCTCCGCTGATATGCTCACTGAGCTTGGCGTTGAGTACGTTGTAATCGGTCACTCCGAGAGACGTCAGTACTTCGGCGAGACTGATGAGACTGTTAACAAGAGAACAAAGGCTGCCCTTGCAGCAGGTCTCAAGCCCATCGTTTGCGTAGGTGAGCTTCTTGCAGAGCGTGAGGCTGATATCACCGAGGAAGTTATCTCCCGCCAGATCAAGCTTGACTTTGCAGGCGTTTCCGCTGACGATATCAAGAAGACTATCATCGCTTACGAGCCTGTCTGGGCTATCGGTACAGGCAAGACCGCTACCGCTGACCAGGCTGAGGAAGTTTGCGGCTTTATCCGTGGCGTTCTCGCTAAGCTTTACGACGCAGCTACCGCTGACGCTGTTACGATCCAGTACGGCGGCTCCATGAACGCAAAGAACTGCGCAGAGCTTCTTTCCAAGCCCAATGTTGACGGCGGCCTTATCGGCGGCGCTTCCCTCAAGGCTGAGGACTTCAACACCATCGTACAGGCAGCTGTAAACGGCTGATCATAACAAGCAAGATCAAGACGCCTGCGGTCTTTACCGCAGCGCCTTGTTTTTTTCAACTGTAGTTTCTGAAAGGATTTGAAAATTATGAGCAAAAGACCTGTAGCTCTCATTATCATGGACGGTTACGGAATCAACCCCAGCGATTACGGCAACGCTATCGCTGCGGCTAAGAAGCCCAACCTGGATAAATATTTCGCAGAGTGCCCCCACACTATCATCGGCGCATCGGGACTTGACGTAGGTCTCCCCGACGGTCAGATGGGCAACTCCGAGGTAGGTCATACAAACATCGGCGCAGGCAGGATCGTTTACCAGATGCTGGTAAAGATCTCCAAGGACATCAAGGACGGCGAGTTCTTCAAGAACAAGGCACTTGTGACCGCTATGGAAAACTGCAAGGCAAAGGGAAGCGCTCTTCATCTCATGGGTCTGCTTTCTCCCGGCGGCGTTCACAGCCACATGGAGCATATGTACGGCCTGCTTGAAATGGCAAAGCAGCACGGCGTTGACAAGGTATATGTTCACGCATTCCTGGACGGAAGAGACGTTCCCCCTTCCTCCGCAGCTGAATTTATGGAAGAGGCTGTTGCCGAGATGAAGAAGATCGGCAAGGGCAAGGTAGCCACTGTCTCAGGCAGATATTACGCTATGGACCGTGATAACGCTTGGGACAGAGTTGAAAAGGCATACGATGCTCTTGTTATGGGCGAGGGCGTTCAGGAGACCGACCCTGTTCAGGCTATAAAGAACTCCTACGCAAACGGCGTTACCGATGAGTTCATGCTCCCCACCGTTATCGACAAGGACGGCATGATAAAGGAAAACGACAGCGTTGTATTCTTCAACTTCCGCCCCGACAGAGCACGTCAGATAACCAGAGCTTTTGTTGACCCCGAGTTCAAGGGTTTCGAGAGAAAGAAGGGCTACTTCCCCGTAACATTTGTCTGCATGGCTCAGTACGATGCTACAATGCCCAACGTTCTCGTTGCATATCCTCCCGAGCAGCTCACCATGACCTTCGGCGAGTATATGGCAAAGTGCGGCAAGACTCAGCTGAGAATTGCCGAGACCCAGAAGTATGCACACGTTACTTTCTTCTTCAACGGCGGCGAGGAAAAGCAGTTCGAGGGTGAGGACAGAATACTTGTCAAGTCTCCCGACGTTCCTACCTTTGACCTGAAGCCCGAGATGAGCGCATACGAGGTAACCGACAAGGTAGTTGAGGCTATCGAGTCCGATAAGTACGATACCATTATCCTTAACTACGCTAACTGCGATATGGTCGGTCATACCGGTATTTTCGACGCAGCAAAGGCAGCTGTTGAGGCTGTTGATACCTGCGTAGGCAGAATGGTAGATGCTATCCTTGCAAAGGGCGGCGTTGCACTTATCAGCGCAGACCACGGTAATGCAGATAAGATGCTTGAAGCTGATGGCTCACCCTTTACCGCTCACACCACAAATCCTGTTCCCCTTATCGTTGTAGGCTATGACTGCAAGCTTAAGGAGGGCGGCGTTCTTGCTGACCTGTGCCCCACAATGCTTGAGATCATGGAGCTTCCTCAGCCCAAGGAAATGACAGGAAAGTCTCTTATCGAAAAGTAATTTTGGTACAGCAAATATATAATAAGTATCGGCTCCCGTTATCTGCGGGAGCCGATATTTTATACTAATCTTTAATCAGACTACAGACAAATCCTCGGCTATTCTGTCGGCTTTGTCTATAGAACGATCAAAGATTAGTATAAAAAAGCTCCCACTAACGGGAGCTTTTTTCGTTTTATGGCTTCATAAACCTTTCAATAACATTAGCCACGCCGTCATTTTCGTTTGACAGCGTGATAAAATCAGCCGCTTCCTTTGCAGCGTCACAGGCGTTTTCCATAGCCACGCCCAAACCTGCATATTTTATCATGGAAACGTCGTTGTAGCCGTCACCACAGGCAATGGTCTTCTCACGCTTTATGCCAAGCTTTTTGATAAGCTCGCCGATGGAAACCGCCTTGTCGGTGTGATAGGGCATTATTTCAAGGAAAAACGGTTCCGAGCGGAAAACGTCTGCCTTGCCTGCAAGATGTTCTCTCAGCTGAGGTTCCAGCTCTGCCATTCTGTCACCCTTGCCTGCGATGATGCACTTAGGCACGCTGAAATCCACGTATTCGCCGATGTTGTCCACCTTTTTTACGGGCAGACCGTTTATCCGTGATTCGATCTGAATAAACTCGTTGTCAGGATTTTCGCAGATGATAGTGTCACCCTCGTAGGTCATCACATCTGCGCCGTTGCGGCGTGCAAACTCGGCAACTATCCCGAAAGCATCACTGCCAAGACTCTTTTGCACCAGCAGCTCGCCCGTCTTGAAGTTGCGCACCCTGCCGCCATTGTAGGACAGAGTAAATCCGCCGAATTTGTCAAGCCCTATTTCACGGGCAATGCCCTCAACGCCCCTGTCGGGTCTGCCGGAGGCTATTGCCGCCAGGTATCCTTTTTCCTGCGCTTCAAAAAGCGCCTCTTTTGTGGCGGGCGTGACCTTCTTTTCGGCATTGGTCAGTGTTCCGTCAATGTCAAGAAATATAATTTTGTAGCTCATATGCACTTCTCCCGATAAAATCTTTCCTGTAACAATATATCATATTTCATCGGGCAATAAAAGTATTTCTCTTTGACCGTTTTGTTAATATAACTTACCTGTCCGGCTTTTCATAGGGGATAAAGGGGGCAGGGGAGCCGGAGTGTTCGCCGATGAGCTTTTCCATCCAGATCATGTCATACCAGCTGTCAAACTTCCTGCCGCAGGAAATAAAGCGGCCTATCAGGCGGTAGCCCATGTGCTCGTGAAATTTCATGCTGTCGTTGGTGAGATGAGCGTCCTCATGCTCTGTGTATGCGATGCAGGCGTAGGCATTCAGCACGTTCTGCTTTTTGAGCATATCCTCAAGCGTTGTGTAAAGCAGCTTTCCGCAGCCCGAGCGGCGCATATCCTTTTTGATATATACCGTCAGCTCGGCACAGCGGTTGTATGCCTCACGGGGGTGAAAAGCAGAGGCATAGGCATACCCCACGATATGACCGTCCTTTATGGCGGCGATGTAGGGGTATTTTTTCAGGGTGTGTTCTATCCTGCTGCGAAAATCCTCCGCAGTGGGAATATCTATTTCAAAGGAAATGGCAGTCTCGGCAACGTAGGGGGCGTATATTTCAAGCAACTCCTCCGCATCGTCGGGAGTTACGTTTCTGATAGTTATATCGCTCATTTGAAGCAGTCCTTTCATAATATCATACAAATATTATAGGATTTGAAAATGAACAAATCAAGTATATCAGCCGCAGTCATAATTATAGACCACTTTCGAGAAGTCGCAAGCCCTGAGCTTTTCTGCGGGAATGAGGAACACGCCTGTGCCCACATCTCCCCATATGATGTCAAAGTCATGACCGCCCCATGAGGTGATCTCTTCACCCTGCAGGCTGCCAAGCTCGAAAAGAACATGGTCAAAGCCTTCCAGAGACGGGCAGTCCTCCCGTGGGTCGGACTGGGTAAAACGGGGATATCCGCCGATGAATGCCACGCTTTCGGGGCAGCGGTCATAAAGGGTGTCATAGCCGTCTATATTCCAGTAATTTGATACTTCCTGACCCATTATCTCACTATAGCTGCTGACAAGAGCATTGCTGAAGCGATAGTCGTCGGGAGTGGCAGGGCATTTGTCAGGCTCTTCGGCACATAGGATAAATTCCTTTTTCAGCGGAAAATCGTACTCATCGCTGCTGAAGCTGTCGCAGGGGATATCGTCATCTGAAATGAGCAGAGATGTGTCGGTTATGATGTCCTTGTGATATATTACCCTGAAGCCGTTCTGATCGGTCTGTTCATCTGCGGAGTTGAAGTCAAAGCCATACAGGCAGTCATTTTCACAGGCGAGGAATATCTGCAAAATTCCCTGACGGGGGAAATCCTCAATGTGAGGAAGTTTTTCAAAATTCAGCTGCACCAGCAGGCGCAGAGGCTTGTCCTTGTAGCTGCCATCAGTTCCTCTGGGGTATTCCATGGACTTTGGAAAATAAGGCGTTCCGCCCAGCTTGCTGTCGAAGATGCCGCCTTTGCCTGCCACAGGTCTGAGCCTGAGTATTGGCAGAGGTGGAACAAGGCTGTCGGCTTTTTTGATAACATCGTTAATATCAGGCATATGATAGCTCCTTTGGTCAGTAAATTGTTATTATTATTATTATATCATGGGTATAGGGGAGTGTCAAACAGCCCTTTCTTTCCCCGCCGCCCTTTTCCTGTACTCGCAGGGCGTAAGTCCCGTGTGCTTTTTGAACACACGCATAAAGCAGATGTCAGTGTCATAGCCGCATATCTGGGATATCTCTTTCACGGGCAGGGCAGTGGTGGCAAGGTAATACTGCCCCGACTGTACCCTTGCAGAAATGATATCCTCGTAGCAGCTGACCCCGAACTGCTTTTTGTACACCGTCTGAAAATAGGACGGGCTGAGATTTATCCTGTCCGCCAGCTGCCTGACGGAGCCAAATCCCCCCGCATTGCTGTAAATATCCGCTCTCAGCTGCCGCAGCTGCTCACTGTAGGTGTGTTCGCCGTCACTGCTTTCGCCTCCGCCCTCGGATATTTTCATAAGTATCATTCGTATGAGCATATCGGCATACTGCCGACGATGTTCCGAGGGGGACATATTCTCACGGCAGAGTATGGTCAGCAGCTCTTCCACGGCGGAGATGTTCACCGAGGTTATGAGCCTGTCCGTCTCCACGGTGTCGAGAATGTTGTCATCATCGGTCACGTTGAAGTGAATGAAATGGTTGGCGTAGTTGCCGCAGATGGTCTTATAATACTGGGGCGTGTCCTTTTTGTAGATGATAAGGCTGTCGGGTGGGACGATGATCTCATTGCCGTCAATGATGAGCAGGGCGGAGGTCTTGAAGATAACAAGCAGATTGTCCCCTGAGCCGTCAGGCCGCCATATGCAGAAATCCCCCGTATGTCTCGTGTCCTTTCCTATGGCGTTGAGACTTATCATATCATCACCTCATAAAGTATTATTTGTTAGTTTAAAAATATTATATGTCATTGAAAAGCAGCTGTCAATAGGCTATAGTATAAATAGCGTAAATATAATATGTTACCGTTAGAAACGCTAAAAAAGTCAGGAGGATGCGATAAATGAAGAAAATATCAATGCTGATCAACGCAAAGGACAAAAAGGGACACATCAATCCCGAGATATACGGTCATTTTTCCGAGCATCTGGGAAGATGTATCTATAACGGCATTTATGTGGGCGAGAACTCGTCTATCCCCAACATAAACGGCGTGCGCAGGGACGTTATCGAGGCTTTCAAGCAGATAAAAATGCCTGTTCTCCGCTGGCCCGGCGGCTGCTTTGCGGACGAATATCACTGGAAGGACGGCATCGGCGAAAAAAGTGCCCGCAAAAAAATGATAAACACCAACTGGGGCGGCGTTACCGAGGACAATTCCTTCGGCACTCACGAATTTTTCAATATGTGCGAGGAGATAGGCTGTGAGCCTTATCTTGCGGGCAATCTTGGCAGCGGAACTATCAGCGAGCTTGCCGAATGGATAGAGTACATCACCTTTGACGGCGTTTCCCCAATGGCAGATCTGCGCCGAAAGAACGGCAGGGAAAAGCCCTGGAAGCTGAAATATCTTGGCATCGGCAACGAGAACTGGGGCTGCGGCGGAAGTATGCGCCCCGAATATTACGTTGACGAATACCGCCGTTATCAGAGCTTTTGCAAGGATTTTTCGGGCAATAAGCTGTTCAAGATCGCCTGCGGCCCCAACTCCAACGACTACGGCTGGACAGAGACTATTATGAAAAATCTCAGCAAGTTGAACACCCGTGGCATATCGCTCCATTACTACACCCTGCCCACAGGCGACTGGGGACACAAGGGCGATGCGGTGGATTTTACAACGGACGAATACTACGCAACCATTTCCAAGACCCTTTACATGGAGGAGCTTGTGACCCGCCACGGCGAGATAATGAACCGCTACGACCCCGAACATGAGATCGGGCTGATAGTTGACGAGTGGGGCTGCTGGTATGACGTTGAAAAGGGTACAAATCCCGGCTTCTTATATCAGCAGAACACCATGCGTGACGCTATCGTGGCAGCCTGCAACCTGAATATCTTCAATCGCCACAGCGACAGGGTGATAATGGCAAATCTTGCTCAGGCAGTTAATGTGCTTCAGGCGCTTCTGCTTACCGAGGGCGAGAAGCTGGTGAAAACTCCCACATATCATGTGTTCGATATGTTCAAGGAGCATCAGGACGGCGAAAATGTTTACTGCTTCTGCGAAAATGTAATGACAGGGGAGATACCCATGATGTCCGTTTCCGCCTCTGTAAAGGACGGCGTGATGACCGTTACCGCTGCCAACTGCTCACTGGAAGAGTCTGCTGAGCTTGACTGCGATATCAGTGGATTTGAGTGCAGCAGCGTAAGCGCCCGTATCCTCACCGATGAGGTACACAGCTTCAACAGCTTTGATGCACCCGAAAAGGTAGCTCCCGAGGCTCTGAGTGCTTCCGTCTCCAATGGAAAGCTGTCGGCAGTGCTTCCCGCATGCTCCGTTGCGGTGTTCACTATTTCATAAGCTTGTAAGTATATATGACACAAAAAAGGCATTACCGCCAAGCGGTAATGCCTTGATTTTTTATGTATTGAAGCGATTCAAAATCAGCCCATGTCGGAAAGCTTGATCTTCTTAGCATCAACGGTTCCGTCGTAATCATCGTTTACGGGAGTGCCCTTGTTGTGCTTGGAAGCGTCAGCCTCGATAGCCTTAGCCATCTTCTCAATCTCGCTCAGGTCAAAACCGAAGTTGTTGTTGAGCTTGGGAGTAGGCTTGGGAGCGGAAGCGGGTTTTGCTGCTGCAGTGTTGGCTGCGGGAGTGGGTGCAGGCGCAGGAGCAGGCTTTGCAGCTGCATTGTTGTTAGCCGCAGGAGTGGGAGTGGGCATAGGCTTTGCTGCGGGAGCAGGAGCGGGTGCGGGCTTAGCATTATTTACAGGAGCGGCAGTCTTTACACTCTTGGGTGCTGTGAACTGAGGGATACCGTTCTTCTTGAGAGTATCCTGGGTCTTGGTGAGAAGGTCAGCAGTTTCGTTTACCTTAGCAAGGCTGTCCTTGGTAAGAGAATCGAGAATGCCCTTGAGCTGTGTAACGTTGGACTCGATATCTGCAATCTCGGAAAGAACAACAGCCTTCATGTTGTCGGCAGCTGTACGCATCTCAGCAGATCTGTCCTCAGCGTCTGTAAGGATCTTGGAAGCCTTTTCATCAGCAGACTTAACGATGGTGGAAGCCTTGCTGTTAGCGTCGTCAACTACCTGGTTAGCGAGCTTCTTAGCGTCCTCGTCCATCTTTCTTGCGTTTTCCTTAGCCTGAGTAACGATGGTGCTTGCAGTTCTCTGAGCCTCAACGAATACGTTTGTGAGGTCCATAGCACTGTTCTCGGCAGAGGAAGCAGCTGCTGCCTTGTTCTTAGCCTCAACAAGCTCGTTTTCCATATCGGCGAGCTTCTTCTTCAGCTCTTCGATCTCCTTATCCTTCTCAGCGGACTCATCTTCGCAGTTCTTGAGCTGATTCTTGAGAGAGTCATTGCTGGTCTGGAGCTCGGTGATCTTAGCCTTATCGGAAGCCAGGAGCTGCTCATACTTTTCCTTGTCTTCCATGTTTCCGCCGCTGTTTTCAAGAAGCGCCTTCTTTTCTTCAAGCTCGTTTTCAAGAGTATATATCTTTGTATTGAGCTGATCTACATAAGCAAGTACGTCTTTTTTATCAAATCCGCCGAAATTGACTGTTTTGAGGAATCCGGTTCCGTCCATGATAAAATACCTCCAAAAATAAATAGAAAAATTGCGAGTCTGACGGTAGATTAACCTCAGCCCGTCTTAATACACCTATTATAACACATTGTTCAAATTACAGCAACCAATTTTGGCAAAAAAATGTGCATAAACTTATGTTGTGAATTTTGTCATCAATTACAAATATACATAAACTTTGACACGATTACACTGCAATATATACAAAAAGGTGCGAAAGGCCGCCGAAATATTTACATATGATACAATAAAAACTATAGAAAAAACACATTCGGATATGTTATATTATATTTGTAGCTTACAATAGGCTGTTGGAGTCGGAGGAGCATATGGAAAATTGTAATGAGTTTTGCAGGGAGATAGATGTATCCACCAGGAAGTCCATGTTCCGTTCGCTGTTTCGTGTATGGGCTGCGGCAGCGACTGCGGCTCTGGTGATGTACCTGGCCATCCCGTATGTGGATATCTGGGCGTTTCTCTGGAAATAAGTTTGCAGAGTTGTATGATGTGCTGTATAGCTCCGCTAAAATTGTGGCTTTGATTGTGATATTTTACAAAACTCGATTTTTTTGATAAAAAGCCTTGACTTTTAGCGAATAATAGCGTATAATAAACAAGTCGCTTGAAACTGAAACAAACGACAAAAAGAATATGGCGGTATAGCTCAGTTGGCTAGAGCACTTGGTTCATACCCAGGGGGTCGTAGGTTCAAGTCCCACTGCCGCTACCAGACAGGCTGCTGAAATATCGGCAGCTTTGTTGGCCCGTTGGTCAAGAGGTTAAGACGACGCCCTTTCACGGCGTAATCATGGGTTCAATTCCCGTACGGGTCACCAAAACATTATCCCGGAAATGACGTATTTACGTTGTTTCCGGGGTTTTCTTTTATAGTGAAAATAGGCTTTGTCCGCTACTTGTCCGCTATTGCGTTTTGTAGCGGACATTCTTGTTTTATCTTGTGCTATCCTGCGGAAGAAAATTGAACGCTCCGTCCATCGCCTGAGCCACTCTCGCCTGTGCGGTCTGGAACATATGAGCATAGACGTTCAAAGTCGTTCCCAAATTGCAATGCCCTAACGCCCCCGATACTGTTACCACATCAAGACCCGACGAGATCAGAGCCGAAGCTGCGAAATGACGGAAACTGTGAATACCGTAGAAAGGCATATCGTTCTTCTCGCAGAACTCTTTCAGCCAGCCGTAAGGAGTCTGGTTGTTCATGGGTTCGCCGTTCCCCTTAACAAAGAGCCTGTCGCTCTCCACCCACTTGTCGCCCAAGCGGAGTGCTTCTTCGTCCTGCTCGTCTTTCAGCTCTTTAAGGATACCCATAATGTAGGGACTGATCTTCAATACACGCTTTGAACGCTTAGTCTTTGTTGTATCAGTGTAGATGCCACGCTCGGACGTGTAATTGCTCGTTCTCTTGATGCTGATGATATTGTTCTCGAAGTCGATGTCTTTCCATTCCAGACCGAGCATTTCGCTCCTGCGGAAACCGCTGTATGCGATCAGATAGAAGAAAGCACGGTACTTTGTGTCCTCACCGTTGATAGCCGTCAGGAGCTGTGCCATTTCCTCCTGGGAGTAAATAGGCTTCTCCTTGACCTCACCTTTCGGGATAGTCACTTTCCTGCACGGATTGTCCGATACCAAGTCCATACGAACAGCGTAGCTGAACACATCTGAGATGAAACTCAGGTTATGGCGTATCGTTTTCGGTGCGAGGGGCTTGCCCGTCTTTTCGTTCGCTCCCTCTTTGGCGAGAGAGTTCACGAAGCCCTGCAAATGCCTTGCGGTTATCTTGTCGATACGCAGATGCCCTATCACAGGATAAACACGGTGGGTGAGCTGGAGCATTCTCTCGTATGTAGTGCTTCTGAGAGCGTTCTTTGCGTAGTTCTCGAACCATTCCTCCGCAAGCTCCTGAAACTTCATAGCGGAAGTCTTGAAACCGTGGTTGACCGATTCCTCAAACATCACAGCCTGACGGTTAAGCTCTTTCTCGATCTGCTTCTTGGTCATACCCTCGTCGGGCTTCCAGGTCATGGACTGCTCCTTGTGATTGCCGTTTATATCATAGCCGCAGCTCACTCTGATAAGATAGCTGTTGCCACGCTTCTTTATTGTTGCCATAGATTACCTCCTAAGATCTATGACATACCCTTGTACATCTATGATTGTAGCGCAATAAATCGCCGTTGTCAAGGGGCTTGACGTACTTTTTTCGGGTATGCCATAAACTACTTTCTTTTATTCTAACGTTTTCTTTCTTGTGTTGCTGTTATACTTGTACTGCTGAAAATCGGAACTCAGTCCGCAGGCAGAAATGAAAGCCTTAGCTTTTCTCAGCTCACGGGACAGTTCGTCCTCACTGCTGATTCGAGCTGCTTCTTTTTTCAGCTTCTCACGTGTGAACAAGCCGCCCTCTTTTTCTTTCTTTTTGTAAGCGGAAAGCTCCTCGCTTGCGGTATCATACTTGTCTTTCAGTTCATCGTACTTCTGCACAGCTTCGTCACGTTCCTTTTTCAGTTTTCTGACCTGCTTAGTTGATGCGACCTCACGCTTTGCAAGAGCCGTGATATTCTCCCAGTCATCTTTTGCGACTGTGACCTTACCCCCGAACATTGTCTTGCCTGTATCGAGCTTGTCTATATCATCGAGCTTCACACGCTTCTGAGCGATCTTTTCAAGCTCCGCTTGGGCTTCGTCACGCTCATTCTCGGCTTGCTCTTTTTCTTCTTCAAGGGCTTTGATCGTGTCCTTGTACTCGCCATATTCAGCCGTTGTAAAGCTGTAACCTCTTGACTTCTTAGGCTTGCTGATCTCGAAACCGTGTTTGGTGCAAATATCGTGCAGGACTTTCCACTCAGCCAAACGCCAGCGGTTGATCGCATTCGCACCTTTGCCGTAGCCCATTTCTTCTAAAGCTCTCGCCATTGCATTTCGCTTTTCAAGACCGTTGAAGAAGTGTCCGAGAGGAATGTAGTCTATGTGCAGATGGGGCGTTGCTTCATCAAGGTGCATCACGGCGTTGAACACATAAAAGTTCGGGTTTCTCTCCTGAAAATCTTCCATGTATTCTTTCAGACAGGCAACAGCAATTTCCGCATCGGGAGCGCCGACACCCGTATCATCTTTCGTGCCGATCTGCACCAAGTCCTCATAGAAACTTTTCTGCTTGTTTGCACCCGTGATAACCGACTTGCTCGGCTCACGATTGAACAGGTGCTGAAAGTAGTCAGGAATCTTTCTGTCATTCCTCTTTTGTTTTGCATTATAGTTAGCTATCACACCGTCAAAAAGCTGGTGATACGCTTCGCCCAGATCTTGCTGTTTGAAGATGATATTATCGGGCGTTCTGGATGGGTCGATATTCTTGGCAGTGAACTCTCTGTTGTTGTGCGACAGGCTGCCTTTGCCCTGGCACATTGAAATAGTTTTACTCAAACGTAACATCTCTCTTTCTAAGTTTTGTTTGAATGGTTAGCGAACGACTCCCTTACGGGAGGATCCCGACAAAGTCGGGAACGATGCAGGAGCATCGTGCTGACCCTTATGACCGGGCAGCATAGAACGCTGCGTAGCAGCGGAATTTACTTTCGGTGCAAAGCGCCGCCAGTAACCCCAAAGCACTTTTGACAGCCTACTCGGACTATCAAAAATGCTTATGGGGCTCTGTGAGGCTAAAACGGCTGTCGGAGCAGCCGAAAATGTGGACACAGTAATGTAAAAAAACGCATTACATAAACTCAAAAAATGCGGTTAGCAAAACTGCAAAAATCAGAACGTCGGCTCTTCCTCAACACCAAAAGTTTCGAGGAGATGATCTATCTCTTTTCTGTAAGTCGTAAGCTCATAAGAATTGAGATAGAAAAACGAACGAGCAACTGCTTCACGAACATCAAGACCGCTTCTTTCTTCAAGCAGAGAAGTCAGCACTTTTACTTTTTCCATATCGACCATTTTTCACACCCCCTTCCCGTTGAAATAGGCGATCAGGTCAGCCTTGTTCACAAGGATTTTTCCGTTCCTGCCCTCGCCCGTTCTTACGGACTTCACTTTGCCCTGCTTCACAAGCTGACGTACTGTGTGTTCAGAAAGTCCGCTGATGAGTGCGGCACTCTCCTTGATAGTCAGCATCTCGACCTTATCTGCGGACAGTGCTTTTGCGGACTGCGGAGCGGAGTTCTCTCCGTCCTCGGTGAGCTGAATGAGCAGCTCCAGAATGTTGTCTACGATCTCTTTTTTCTGTGTTGTAGTCATAAATTAAACCTCTTTCTTTCTACGGTTTGTGTTTTATGGATTTTGGGATTTTTGCACCTTTTGCATCTCAAAAAACCCAAAAGGTGCAAAAGACAGATTTCCTTAACTGAAAACGTGCGGATTGAGCTCAATATCGGTCACGGTCTTGTTGTTCGTCCCCTTGCTTGTAAAACGGCGAAGATAGCCGTATTCCTCCAGCATATCGATCGTTTCGTTGAAGTCCTGAGCGTTCTTAAACAGGGTGCATCTGCAAAGGTGGTGCAGGTCATTCTGTCTTATCTTCGTGATACGCTTTGAGCGTATCTTGCCGAGGACACGTTCAGCCTTAACGGTTGCAAAGTCAGTGTCACCCAAACTGTAAGCATATATCGCCTGCTCTCTGAAATACTCGCCGATCTCAATTGCGTTGCAGAATGTGTCAATCGTGACACGGTTCTCCACAGGTTCAACACCGTTCAGCGCACATTTAATGCAGTGAATTATACCGCACAAACGCAGGATAAGTCCGTGATATTTTCCGCCCCAGTCTTTGCAGAAAGCCATATCGGTGACAAGCTGAGGCTCGATATAGTTGTTGTAATAGTCAACGAACTCGCCGTAAGCCTTGCCGTCGAAGTGGAGATATTTCTCCATATCGCTGTGAAAAGTGAACTTGTCCTGCAACAGCTTGTAGACCAAATTCTTGTAGTTCACAATAACAGCTTCAGGGACAGCCTGCGTGTCATATTTGCGAGTGCCGATATTGCTTTTCGGAAAGCAGTACAGGAAACGTGCGATAAGTCCGCTGCCACGAAACGCCGTGTTGTTTATCATACTGTCAAAAACATAGGGCTGACACGCAAGGCAGACCGACATATATGGCTTTTTCAGCACGATACTCGACCTTGTGGCTCTGTCGCTGATGAACGTTTCACCGTTCCAGCACTTCAACAGCAGGTCAATGTTGGGAACGTTGTTGCTGTAACGTCCGCTGAAATTACCGAGCATACCTGCCTCGTCCGAGATCATCAGGAGCGTCCCGTTTTCTTCAAGCAGACGTACCAGCGATTCGGGAGTAACATCGTCCACCGCTATCCTGCGAAAATTGCTCTGAGGGATATTGCTGAGGTCGGTTTGCAGCTTGGCTATCTCATCGGCGGTCACATCATCTTTCTTTTCAAGAGCGAGCATTTTACTCTCCAACAGCTTGCGTTCAGCCTGCGACTTGAAAATGTCATGCTTGTTGCTCTCGTTCCAGTCGTGGGCGAATGTTGCGTAGGGACGCTTCACCAAAGAAATAACTGGCGATTTCTTGAAGCTGGGTTCAGCAACGGTTAGGGAGTAAAGCACAAGCGGCTCGGTGTGGTCACGCTTGGCGGACATTCGGTATACTCCCGAAAAGCAGTAGCTCACTGCCGAGAGTATTGAAGTTCCTGCCATTGCAACGTCCGTTGAAGTGGTTGTCGCAATTGCGTCCGCCATGTCTCCTATAATAGGTGGGAGGGCGTTCACAGGGAACGGCAGGAGTTTCGTCCCGTCGGGACGGAGGGGTGTGGGCTGCGCCCACTGTGTTTCATTGTTCAACGATCAATCATCGTCCTTTCGTTTGATATTTTATAAAGCGCTTTATAATTGTTGCGTTCAATATGAAGTATGTTGTTCCGCTGTCAGCTTTCTTTCTCTTGCTGACATGAACATTGTACCATACGAAACGATAACAAAGCAAATGAAATTCGTATATACTGTAAAATATACGGTGAATTTTAAAAAAATACGCCAAAGCCCTTGACAAGATACCGTATCAAGCGTATAATCAGTATATACGAATAAACAAGTTATCGTATCAAGGGAGAGGTTAGAATATGCTGTTATACCGTATAAATGAAAAAGACCGCACCGTGAGTATCGTGTGGTCTATCAATAAAAATGAACTTCTGTCGGCTTCTGAAAAAGAAAAGGTCTATACGTTTGATGAGATACTGTCTCAGCTTGAGGATTTTCGCAATAATCGCAGTGAGATATTTGAAAATCTCCGTATCACTATGATGAGCGGTCTGAACGAGCGTATCAAGGTTCAGGATCTTGTAAAAAATGTCGGGTCTGCTGTTATCCAAAACAGTGACAACGTATTTTTCAAGTATTACAGTAATCTGCTTACGGTAGCTTATATGAACATCGGTGAGCCGATCCTGATGCCGAAGGACTATGTTAAGGAGAGGTTCAACCATAAAAAGCTGGTGGAAACGGCAAGAGCCGAGCTTCAGAAGCAATTTGACGAGATATTGCAGGCTATGAACGATGAGCGTAATTTTGACTACTCGGCTACGGGCGAAATACTTGTTGCCACTCCGAGATTGCAGCTTGCTGTCATTCGCGCCGAAAATACAAACATAGTGTATCGTGTTGCCGATAAGCCTCTGCTCACTTTCTTCTATGAATTCAGTTTCGCAGTGTTCAATGCGGGGTTAAAAGTATGCGAGTGCAGGTTCTGTCACCGCCATTTTCTCGGAACGGAAGAAGCTGTGTGCTGTGAACGTGAAGAATGTCTTGCTGAAAATAAAAGGCTGAAAAATCAGATGATAAGGGAGAAACGAAAAAACAGCGACTACACTCGCGACATGGATAATTACACCGCCTATGTCAGAAATAAGAAAAAAGATTTGAGGATAGCCAAAGTCAGCCCATACGTCATGGACGAGTTTGATGATCTGAAAAAGAAATGCAAGGCTGTCGTTGACAGCAAGCTGGCAGAATGTGTTGAATTTGGATTACCTGTTGCGGAGCTGGCTCATACGATTGAGGAACAGGAAGCTGTTATCAAGGCTTTCAGGGATAAGGTACTGGCGGAGAATAGGTGATGGGGGGGACTTTGACTCCACTGGCGTCAAGGTTACAAATTGTGAAATCTAAGCAAAATATCCGTCTTAAGCATTGCTTTTTCTGCTCATTTATGCTATAATAGAACAATAGACCACCGATCCGACATTTGTCGGTGCTAATATTATTCGGTCTATGCTACAAGCGAGCTGACCTTTATGGTCATAGGAGGGCTTAAAAATGAATAAAACGATTTGTGAGTTGTTTGCCGGAGTCGGAGGTTTCCGACTCGGGTTTGATAGGCTTGCGTCCAATTGGCAGACTGTTTGGTTCTCTCAATGGGAGCCTGGCAAGAAAGTCCAGTGGGCGCATGATTGCTATGTACAGCATTTTGGTGACAGTCCCGATGTCAATGGGGAGTTTCACACGGGCGAGGATATAAGCACAGTTGAAAAGAATAATATCCCTGACCATACGCTCCTTGTGGGTGGATTCCCCTGTCAGGATTACAGCGTAGCACATACGCTGGCTTCTTCTAAGGGAATTGAAGGCAAGAAAGGTGTCCTCTGGTGGCAGATAAGAGATACGCTTATCGCTAAAAATCCACCGTTCTGTCTGTTGGAGAACGTTGACAGACTTCTCAAATCTCCTGCCAAACAGCGTGGACGTGACTTCGGTGTTATCCTCGCCTGCTTTGCAGAACTTGGTTACAGCGTTGAATGGCGTGTTGTCAATGCAGCTCTGTACGGTGCAGCTCAGAGAAGGAGAAGGACTTTCATATTCGCCTATAAAAATGATGATACGAAATACGGCAAGGATATGAATGGCATCTCGGCAGAGGATATCATAAAGTCTCAGGGCTTTATGGCTAAGGCTTTTCCCATAGCTGATACCGAGGACTTCAAGAAAACAACTATTGGAACGGATATAGTGGAAGTCAGCGACAAGTTCTCTTTTGCTTTTGAAAATGCAGGATTTATGACTGGTGGAGAGATAACAACGGTCAAGATCAAGGAAAAGGAAGAGAAGCCTATTACCTTGGGCGAGATACTTCAAGATGAAGCTGACGAGAAATGCTTTATCCCGACTGACAAGATGAGCAAGTGGTCATATCTGAAAGGTTCTAAGAAGATAAACCGCACCGCTGCCAATGGTCATCAGTATGTTTTCTCAGAAGGCCCCGTTGCTTTCCCCGATCCGTGGGACAGACCTGGACGTACGATGCTCACCAGTGAATCAACTCTCAATCGTTCAACTCATGTCGTAGCAGACCGTAAAACAGGTAATCTGCGCTTGCTGACACCTGTTGAAGCTGAACGTTTGCAGGGTTTCGATGATAACTGGACAAACACAGGTATGCCCGATAGGATGCGCTATTTCTGTATGGGAAATGCACTTGTTGTTCCTATGATAACTCGTATGGGCAAAGTCCTTGATACTATCATCGCCGCTGAAAAATGATATAACAGCTTTTTACAATGGGTCTTATGCGATATGCATAAGGCTCATTTTTTGTTGGAGGAATAGACTTATGGTATTTCAGATAAATGGCAAGACACTTCTTGAATGTAATGAAGATGATATCCAATTACTTATTGATGATTCAACATTCAGAGAAGGCGAGTATATCGACTATAAAGAAAATTTCTCCTTCTTGGAGATAAAAGAGAATAAAGAAAAAAACGCCAAAAAGGTCGAGTTCAGGAATGACGTCTGTTCGTTTGCTAATGCTGAAGGTGGCTATTTGATTTATGGTATCAAAGAAGAACAAGGATTAGCCAGCGAAATCCTCGGTATCACTATTCCACAAAATGATATAGACAAGTTTGAACTACAAAGAAGGACTGACTTGCAATCGATTTTTCCAAGAGTCCCTAATATTAAGTTCAGCTTTATCCCTTTACATACAGGCAAATATGTTGTCGTTATGTATATCAAGCATGATGGCTTTGCTCCATACACACAAATTGAAAATGAAATCAATTATAAGTTCTTCAAACGTTCAGGAAACAAAAAAGCTACAATGACATATGCGGAGATACGAAATATGTTTAATCAGTCACTATCCTTAGATAAAGAAATACTCTCTTTCCGTAAGGAGAGAATCAATTATTATTCTAGTCTACAGGGACGAATAGAAGAAACGTATTCACAATTCTTATTATTTCATATAATACCTGATAATTATCTTGACCATGACTATAATCAAGATATGTTTGTACTGCAAAGAGCAAAACATATTAATTTTTCTTCTATGTTTTCGAGTTTTCATTGCAGTGAGACCTATATACCATGTGCGAATGGTATAAGGTATATTCCTCACCACAGTAATATTGATAAAGCTGAGTGCTATCTCTTTAACAATGGTATAGTAGAGTGTTTTATCTCGCTAGAAAAAATAGTCACAAAACATCCAAAAGATTATCCCAATGGGTATATACCTAGAGATTACATCTGGGACATGATTCAAGGAACTTGTTATGGTTACTATAAGCACAAAGAAATCTTATGCAATAGCGAACGACTATTCTTGTGCTTAGATATCATAGGCTGCAAGGGTGTTGTGAGCCAAACGCCATCAGAAGACGGGTTTATTTATTATACTGGAACGATAGATAGAAATACCTTGACCTGTGATCCAGTAGTAATAACTGATACAAGTGATGAAACGATGTTCATTGATATGATAAAGAAACTACATTTGAACTTTATGCTATCGATCGGAGTAAAATTCGGGAAAGATCTTGATAGTCTCATTAAAGAACTATATCCTCAATAATTGGAGGTCATAATGGAAGGTACAAAATACACCACCAAAGAAGCGGTGCTTAAACGTGGTCAGGAAGCCATAGGCATACCGCTGAAAGACATAGACAAAACAGGACGCATCTCCACAGGCAAGGGAGCAGTCGGCTCTATCATCGAAGAGAGCTGGTTCGGGTATTCTATCAACAGCGAATCTGAGCCTGACTTTCCCGAAGCTGGTGTGGAACTGAAAGTCACACCTTATGTTAGGGGCAAAAAGGGTGATATAAGAGCTAAAGAGCGCCTTGTCTGCAATATCATCAACTATATGGAAGAGTACGACAAGACTTTCAAGACAAGCTCTTTCTGGCATAAATGTGAAACAATGCTCCTGATGTCTTATGAGCATAAGAAGGATATTCCCAAAGGAGAGTTCAAGATAGACAAGGCTGTACTGTTCAGTTTCCCCATGGAAGACCTCGTTATCATCGAACGTGACTGGAACATCATCATGAAAAAAGTGCGTGACGGTAAGGCTCATCTTATCTCAGAGGGCGATACTATGTATCTCGCCGCCTGCACTAAGGGTGCGAATGCTTCAAGTGTCCGCAAACAGCCATTCTCCGATACTATGGCGAAGCAGAGGGCATATTCTCTGAAATCGTCATATATGACGCAGATATTGAACCAGTATATCTTTGGCACAGCTACTAACGAGCGTATCATTACCGATTGGAAACAGCTACAAAAGCATTCCTTTGAGGATATCATCGTTGAGAAGCTCCGTCCGTACTTCGGCAAGACACGGGAACAGCTAAAAAAGCAGTTCGGTGTTGAAGATTGCAGTGCAAAGAACCTCAACGAAGTCCTGCTCGCCAAAATGCTCGGCATAAAGGGAAAGATAGCATACACCGATGAATTTCAGAAAGCCTGCATAGTCCCCAAGACCATAAGAGTGCAGCGTAACGGTAAGATAAAGGAAAGTATGTCTTTCCCGACTTTTGATTTTATCAAGCTGAGTAAAGAAACAGAGTGGGAAGAGTCCGAGCTTTACAACTATATCGCTCCAACAAAGTTCCTGTTCGTTATCTTTCAGGAGAATGATGACGGTGAATATGTGTTTGAGCGTGTGAAGTTCTGGAACATACCGAATGATGATTTAGAGGAAGTTCAGCGTGTATGGGAGCGTACTGTAAAAACTATCAACGAAGGTGTTGTTCTTGAAGCGAAGAACGGAAAAGTATGTAACAACCTTCCTAAGCAATCAGAAAGCACAGTAGCTCATGTTCGTCCTCATGGCAAGGACGGCAGCGACAAACTCCCTCTCCCCGACGGACGTATGATGACAAAGCAGTGCTTTTGGTTCAATAGGACTTACATTGAAGAACAGATAAGAAAGTGATGAAAGGATTATACTATGCAGTTTATAGAATATTCACATAGATTTGCTAAACCAATAATCAATTCTGACACCGAGCTAATTAATAGATATAACGAATTCATTAATTCGATAGGCTCTATTACAGATGAAGATTTGATTACCGACTTTACTAACGAAAAGAATCTTCATCGTCAACGAGGAACATCTTTTAAATCGCTCACTACATCTATAAATACACTAATTAGATTGCGAATATCTAATCTGCCAGGTTGGCATAAAGAGGTTGATATATTCAATGATACTCTAGGTGTCCTTGGTAATACAGAGTGGCGACTTGATTTTGCATGTGATAATGCTTTCTGTGTTGAAATCGCATTTAATCATGGTGAAGCAATCGCATGGAACTTATTAAAACCTGTTTTGGCTTGCGAACTTAACCATGTTCAAAAAGCAGTACAAGGGAAAGTAGGAATTTATGTTTGTGCTACAGATGATTTAAAAAAAGCAGGTAATATAGATTCTTCAAGCGGATCGTTTGAAAAGGTATTACGTTACCTTCCACCTATGATGAATCAACTAACAATACCAATTATAATACTTGGATTACAAGCGCCGGCAAGCTTTAGTATTAATAAAGCAGCTAACATACAATCTAATAAATTTATCCCTATTTTACTTAATACCGCTGTACATGTTATACTCAAATCTAATCATGTCATTTCCGGCATTTTTACAAATTATGTTCCTGCATTGTTTCCGACTTCGGCCTTAGCATCTATTACGCTTCCAGATTATACAATAATACCAATAAACGAACAAGATATATTTTCAATTGAATATCTTATTTGAGAGGAAAACATGAAACACCCAAAAAGTTACGATTCTACGCCTGAGATAAGAAAACGCATGAGCAAGGTGCGTCTTAAAAACGGTAAAGCTGAGACTGTCCTTGCAAAGCGTTTGTGGCATGAAGGATATAGGTACAGGCGAAATTATAAAAATCTCCCCGGTTCACCCGATATAGCACTAACAACATATAAAATAGCAGTTTTTGTTGACGGTGAGTTCTGGCACGGTGAGAACTGGGAAGAACGTAAAACAAAACTCAAACATAATCGTGAGTATTGGATCGAAAAGATAGAAGAAAATATGGCTCGGGACAAACGTGTTGACGGTCAGCTCCAAGAAATGGGCTGGATCACTATTCATTTCTGGGAGAAACAGGTATTAAAGCATACCGATGAATGTCTACAAGCTGTTTTAGAGCTTCTTGAAAAGAAAAAAGACCAAGCATTGTAGGTGATGTTATGGGGAATATCCGAGTTGTAGAGCTATTCGCAGGAGTAGGTGGTTTTCGGCTGGGGCTGGAAGCTGCATCGGACAGATATAAAGTGATATGGGCGAACCAATGGGAGCCGTATAAGGCTGACCAGTGGGCGTTTGATTGCTATGTCTCGCACTTCGGCAAAAGCCCGAACCATGTCTGCAAAGACATAGCCGTCGCTAAGAAAGATATCCCCGACCATGACCTGCTCGTCGGCGGATTTCCCTGTCAGGACTATTCGATAATGAAAAAGAACTCCGCAGGCATCGAGGGCAAGAAAGGTGTCCTCTGGTGGCAGATAGATGATATCCTGCGAGAAAAACGTTCGAGCTATGTGATACTCGAAAATGTGGACAGGCTGATACGCTCCCCTGCAAAGCAGTGCGGGCGGGATTTCTCTATCATTCTCAGGTGCTTCTATCAGAAAGGCTATGCGGTCGAGTGGCGTGTTATCAACGCTGCCGACTATGGACAAGCACAGCGCAGGCGGAGGACTTTTATCATCGCCTATCATAACCGCACAAAGATATTTCAAGACTTTGCCGAGGCGGTCTGTCTTAAAGGCTTGAAAGCTATGCACAAGCAGGTCGCTGAAAACGGCATAATGCCAAAGGCTTTTCCGATAGCTTCACATCAGCGGAGCTACGTTGACCATTGGATAGATGAGATGCGTTTTGAGGATATGGAGTCGCTCTCCAAGATACAGAAAGTGTACCTTTATAATGCGGGAGTGATGATGAACGGCAGGATTTATTCTGTTGAGGTCACACCGAGATATGAGCCATTTATCCCGCTGGGCAAGATACTTGAACAAGGTGCAGTCGATGAACGGTATTTCCTCAGAGAAGAAGATATGCCGAAGTGGATCTACGCCAAAGGAGCGAAGCACGAACAACGTCGCAGGCGTGACGGCAGCGTATATTGGTTCAACGAGGGCGCTGTCGGCTTTCCCGATTCGCCTGATAAGCCCTCACGAACGATGCTGACCTCAGAAACACAAGTCGGCAGGACTTCTCACGTTGTCACCGACTTGCAGACAGGCAGGCTCAGAGTGCTGACACCGATAGAGTGCGAAAGGCTCAATGGATTCCCCGACAATTGGACGAATACGGGTATGCCTGAGAAGATGCGGTATTTTTGTATGGGGAATGCGTTAGTGATAAACATGGTGACAAAAATATGTAGCATTTTAATTCTAAAATCTAATATCGAGTAAATGGAGGGAAATATGAAAATTGTCGATTCAGGATATAAACTTGATTTGCATATCCATTCATACTATTCTCATGGTAAAGATGGAGCTAAAGTCGCATTTAATACCATAGATAATATAAGTGTACTTGTTCAGAAGCTAAATGAGAATGGTGTTCAGATATGTGCAATAACAGACCATGACGCATTTAATTATGATATATATCATTCATTGAAATCTTATGAGCAGGATAAGGAATGTTCTATTATCAAAGTATTTCCTGGCATTGAGTTCTCGGTGGAATTTGAAGGCGATTCAGCGCCAACTGTTGTTCATGTTATTGCTATTTTTGATGATTCTGATGATGTAAAGATTAAGAATATCAGCAATGTTCTTAACGATGCTTCCGGAAAGCCAAAATATGATAGAGGGATGGCATACTCGGAAGAAATTTTTCTATCGATTTTACGAGATATTAAAATCGACACCATCTTGATTGCACATCAGAAGAATACAATCAGTAGTCAAAAAACTAAAAAATGCGATGCTAATAGTGTGGGACAATCACGATTTGATGAGTTCATAGAAACAGATTATTTTGAAGCATTTGAGTTCAAAAACAGACGAAATGAAGTATTTAATAAAGCATTTCTGTTTAGAGAAAACAAGGAAGAAGACATTCGTTTCATCACAGGCTCTGATTGTCATGACTGGAGAGTATACCCAAAGGAAACGTCATCTGATTCTTCCGAATTTGTATATTCATATGTTAAATGTTTACCTACTTTTAAAGGACTTGTTATGGCAATCACAGACCATAGAAGGATAAAAAGAGTAAATAGCTTCTTTAATGTAGCCGAATCATACATTTCTGAGATAAACCTTTCTATATCAGATGTGCAGTATACGATCCCTCTTTCAAGAGGAATAAATGTTATAATAGGTGATAATTCCATTGGGAAGTCTCTATTACTACATAAATTAACAGGGTATTGCAAAAAGCAAAAAGGTGGAATAAGCGCAACCTTAGTTAAAAGTTATGAAAAATATCTCAAAACAAATAATATCGTTGTCCATTCAGAAGTCACCCAAGATATGATATTTGGATTCGATATGCAAGGAGAAGTAAGACGAAAATTTGAAGATAATCCCATAAATTCAGATGAATTCCTTAAAGAATTTTACCCTCCTGCTATTGATCCTGCACCTTATCGTGAACAAGTTCAACGTTATTTGGACAAAGTTTATCGTTATTTACAAGAAAAATACGAGATTGATTCTTTAATAAATAATCTTGGCAAATTTAAATTGGAAAACCATGACGAAGAAAACGTTGAAAGTCTTGTGTTCACTGGAAAAGTAAGTAAAGATAACAAAAAGACAGCAGATCTAGGAAGTGTTATTTCATCAATAGAAAAAATAATTGAAGAACTGCACACTATTTCTGAGAATCCAACTGTAACTGTTGAAGATAAAGAGGAATTAACAGCTATCGAGAAGCAGTTGCTTACTATTGCTCAACGCTTTACATCAAGAAAAGCAAATGTTGACTACGAAAACCAAGTTATTGGCATTTTTCAAACGGTTCTAACTGAATTCAAAGCAGAATACAACCAAGTTACATCAGATGCGCACAAAAAGCTTGCTGCTTATAAAGAAGCAATGAAAAAAGCTGAGGATAGCATTATTGATATTATTATCAGATTGCAAAACAATACTCGTCCAGTAATTGAATTTGAACCGATTGATATCCAATTACAGACCTATAATATCTATAATTATGAATTCCATAGTAGACTGAATATTCTTCAAATTACGCCTGAGTATATTTGGTCACTTTTTGAAAATGCACTAAAAAAGGACACCAAAACAACAATTCTAGATATGACCCAAGAAAAACTGGCAAATGCTTTGTTAAGGTATGACGGATCTGAAGCAGGAGCTTTAGACGAACTTAAGAAAAAAATCTCTGAAATGCTTGATGAGGACTTTAAGCCTAAATTTACTATTACAGAATCTGGTCGTGATAAAACTGATGAATTGTCAGCAGGTCTAAATGCAAAAATATACTTTGATATTCTATCTTATGCAAGTGATAAAAATGGCATTTATATTATTGACCAGCCTGAAGACAACATTTCCCAAAAGTCTATTCGTGAATACTTACTCGAGCGTTTTAAAACTATGGGAGAACGTCGACAAGTTATTATTGTAACTCATAATCCACAGTTTATCGTTAACCTTGATGTAGACAATGTTGTGTATTTGGGACGAAATAGTGATGGGACTTTTGTTGTTCAATCAGGTGCATTAGAGTACTATGATGATAACTACAGTATGTTAGATATTATTTCTACACATATCGAAGGTGGTCTAGAAACATTACAAAGAAGGTGGAAACGCTATGAAAAGAATAATAGAATTTCAAGTACTTGATGAAAAATATCTTTTTAAAGAAAATAGTGTAGGTATATTTGAAATAGACAAAACGACCAGGCAATTAGATGTAAAATCTTTTTACGAGGCGTTCTTTGCTGACAAAAAAGATTATTCAGAAATTGAGTTTCAGAATTCATCTGAATTAAATAAAGATGATGAAAGAATTTACGATGCAATCCGTAAACTAATTACTGATATTTGTGCAAGATTAAAAACAGACTTATCTACTACTAATACTGTTCATCAAGAAAATATCCAATCGTACATAATGAGTGATCATTTAGGTACTGAATAAAGACAACGGCTGCACCCGAAGGCACAGCCGTCTGCTCTCAAATATAAACCATACACTCAAAGATGATTTCTCTCGCCATATATACAAAGCAGTTCACCAGACCGAACATTTTCTCGGCATCATCTGCAACTACAGCTTTCTGATAACAACTGTCAGTCTGCTTCCAAAGCTCCACCTGGCGTGAGATAGCTTCACTGACTTTCCGTTCCATATCATCAAGATACTGAATAATCTTCCCTTCATTGACGAGCCTGCGAAGCCTGTCGGGACAATGGTTGTCAGAATAATGAAGATGATACCTGATGAAGTCGGTGTGGTAGGTCTTGCTCTCCTCGACCTGAGTATCGGTGCTGAAGTGGGTGACGGTCACGGTGTTGGTGTCCAGTCTCCACAGCGGAACGTATTTCTTTTTCAGTTGGTTATATACGGTCTGTTCGCTCTTGTATCTGCTCATAAAAAATCCTCCTACTTATCGTTTAGATATATCAGCGAGCGGTCAAAAAAATTGGTTAATTTTGTCCGCTGATATGATCTGCACATCGGTTAAAAACGAATAAGTACAAGAGTATGCCGAATGTTTTTTTGTCCGCTATTTGTCCGCTAAGGGTGCAAAAACTTAGCAAAAAACAGCGTAAACGCATTTTTGTAGATTGTTCTAAAATGCCGTATTATAGGGCTTTTCTGCATATCCCGAAAAGTTGCAAAAAGTGTGCCGAGATTTTCAATTCCCGTACGGGTCACCAGTAAAAGTCACGCAGACAAGCCGTTTGCGTGACTTTTTTTGCTTTTAACTGACCCGCTTTTATATTGATTATAGATATTATACTAATCACCAATAAAACTATAGACAAAAAATCATCGCATAATCCATATACGCAAGATTATGCTCAATTTTTTGTATAGTTTTTAATTGGTGCTTAGTATTAGCAAAAAATCCGCAGCAAGCTAAAAAATAACTTGCTGCGGATTTTTTGCCATACACCTCTCGTTTCTATTGATCTCAATATCAAGGTTAGTTTTGACACCCCATAACATATTAAACAAATACGCCCATAATCGAATAGTCATAGCAGTTGCAATGCTGAACATACATTGTATTATCCGCCGAGTATGATGCTCATACCCGACGGTATTATTTTTTTCGTTGATTCCGGGTCAAGGAATCTTTTTTGTTCTGCGTCATAATATTGGTTACAAAAAATACAAACTTTTTATAAAATTCTATTGCAAAATCTCCGAAAGCATGATATAATATAATCAAACGATTGTTTATTTAAAGGGTGGGAACGATAATTGCGCACTGTTAATGAGGAAGCCAGGCAGGCAAAGAAAATCGAACTGATGGAAAAATGTTATGACTGTTATGCGGAGAACGGTTTATCCGGCGTTGGGATAAAAACGATCGCAAAGGCGTGCGGGTGCAATGCAGCTACACTGTATCTGTATTTTGAAAATCTCGACGACTTGATAATCAAATCCACCGCATACTGTATGGCAAAGGTCGAGGACGATTTTATGGCGAAAGCCCCTGCCGACCCAAAAGATGTTATTCGCTTTATTGAGGAGATCCCATACTGGACGGCGAAAGAGCATGGCAAGAAGTATCGGCTGATGTATCAGGTCTATACACACCCAAAATATATCGAACACGGAAAGAAGTTTTTCGAGGGCGTAAACGAACGGTACACCGAGTACGCAAAGCAGCTTGAACCGAAGATCGGCATTCCCCATACAGTCATTACACCGCTCATTTTCATTTTCGTCCGTGCCTGCGTACACTACGCAATGTTTGAGGACGAATACTATTTAAAAAGCCAGATGGAGGTCTTAAAGCAGACGGTTTGTCTGTTTATCGAAAAATACAGCAAATTATCCGAAGGAGGAAATGAGAAATGAAAAAACAAATAAAAAGAATAACCGCTGTTGCTGCTGCGGCGGCTCTTGCAATATCCTTTACATTCCCCGCAGAGCTGGGGCTTGCAGACCTTGGTGTCGGCGGCAATGCTATTGTGGCGAGTGCGGAAAGCAGCGGTAATTGCGGTGATAGTGGCAGCAATGTAACATGGTCACTTGATGACAACGGCACACTGACTATTTCAGGCTCGGGTAAAATAGAGGATTATCGATCAGATATTGATCAACCATGGTATAGCAACCGTTCGGATATTACTTCAGTGGTGATTGAACCGGGAGTTACTTCCATTGGATCGCAGGCTTTTTATGAATGTTCCAATCTTACAAGCATAACTATCCCGAGCGGTCTTACTTCCATTGGAGAGCAGGCTTTTGGGAATTGTACCGGACTTACAAGCATAACTATCCCGAGCGGTTTTATTTCCATTGGAGATTATGCTTTTTGGAATTGTACCGGACTTACAAGTATAACTATCCAGAACGGCGTTACTTCTATCGGAACAGGTGCTTTTTGGAATTGTACCGGACTTACAAGCATAACTATCCCGAGCAGCGTTACTTCCATTGGAGTTAATGTTTTTTATAATTGTACCGGACTTACAGACATAACTGTTGACAGCAACAATTCTTCCTTTTGCTCGGAAAGCGGCGTACTGTTTAATAAAGATAAGACAACACTTATATATTATCCACTCGGGAAAAACGACAGCAGTTACACTATCCCGGACGGGGTTACTGTCATTGAACAATATGCTTTTTATTGCAATTCAAAACTTACAAGCGTAACTATCCCGAGCGGGGTTACTTCCATCGGAGAAATGGCTTTTAGGGAGTGTTCCGGACTTACAAGCGTAATTGTCCCGAGCAGCGTTACTTCCATTGAATATAATGCTTTTTGGTGTTGTTTCAATCTTATAATTTATATTCCGGGCGGAATAACCATTGGAATAGATGCTTTTTACTCAACAGCCGCAAAGATAACCTATACCGTTGACAGCAGCAATAATGTCAAAATAACAGACATTAGTCTTTCCTCAGGGAATACGGTTGATATTCCGCCAGAAATCGACGGCAAAACGGTAATAGCCGTTGATGAGGATCATCGGCACAAAGTCGGTAATCATACTTGTGTAACCAACACCACACCTACTTGTATAAAAAAGGCAACTTGCGGTATTTGCGGACAAGATTATTATGGTGACCACGACCTTTCCCATCACGATGCAGCAGCTCATACCTGTACAGCATACGGAACCGTAGAATATTGGGACTGTTCCGTATGCGGAAAGAAGTTCTCCGATCCTAACGGAACTAATGAAATAACAAATATTGCTGATCCCAATGATCCTGCAAGGCATTCGCTCGTTAAGACAGATGCAAAGGCTCCCACCTGCACCGATAACGGAAACAGAGCATATTGGACTTGCACGGAATGCAGAAATATATTCTCTGATGACGCAGGTTTAAATCCAACCACACTTGCCGATGTGACTGTCTTCGCAACAGGTCACACCTGGTCAAACGATTGGAGTTCTGATGGAACAGGACACTGGCATGACTGCGTTAACGCAAATTGTCCCATTACCGAAAATAATCAGAAAGTCGGTTATGCTGTCCACACTCCCGGAGCCGATGCAACAGAAACAACACCTCAGACCTGTGACGTATGCGGATATGAGTTAGCTCCTGCGCTCGGACATATTCACGCAAACCACCTTACATTTATTGCAGAAGTTCCCGAGGCCTGCACTACAGACGGAGTAAAGGCACATTATGAGTGCGAATGCGGAAAGCTTTTCGCAGACGATCAGGCGGCAACAGAAGTTACTCTTGAAAGTCTGAAAATTGCAGCTCACCACACTTACGGAACGGACTGGGAAAGCGATAATGACGATGATCACTATCACATTTGCTCCGTGTGCAGTGGTAAAGCAGACGTTACTCCTCATAGCTATGACAGCGGAATGATAACCATTCCTGCAACAGAAACCACAGAGGGCGTAAAGACCTACACTTGCTCCGTATGCCATCATACAAAGACGGAAACTGTTCCAAAGCTCAGCCACACTCACAGCCTTTCCGTGGATTATTCCAAGGACGAAACAGGACATTGGCACGCCTGCTCGGGCTGTACCGAAAAGGTGGATTTTGAAGCACATACAGAGGACAGCGGTACAGTGACCGTTCAGCCTACAGAAACCACAGAGGGCATAAGAGTATATTCCTGCACCGTATGCGGATATGTTATCAGAACGGAAACCGTTCCTGCACTTAATTCCGAACATACCCACAGCTACGGTACAGCTTGGAAATATGACAGCACAAACCATTGGCACGAATGCTCCTGTGGAGAAAAGACTGATATTTCACAGCACATCTCCAACGGCGGAGTAATTACCGTTCCGCCTACGGCAACCACAGCGGGCGTAAGAGTATATTCCTGCTACATATGCGGATATGCTTTCAGAACAGAAACCATTCCTGCAACGGGATATGATTACTATCCCACATATCCGAGCTATCCCATATATCCGACTTACCCCACATATCCCGTATTTTTAACACCCAGCGTATTCACCGAAGATCTGACCGTTAATGCAGAAGCGGACGGAAGTATGGTAACGCTAAGCTGGGACAAGATAGAAAATGCCGACAAATACTATGTATATCAGTATAAGGACGGCAAATATGTCAAGATAAAGACCACCACGGATACATCGGTAACGCTTAAAGGTCTGAAAAACGGTGAGACCTACAAATTCCTTGTAAGATACTCTATCGGCAGAAAGCTCTCGCCTATGACTTATTCGTACAAGATAACGGTCAAGGTTTACTATAAGCCGATCGCAAAGGCAGCATCGACCGAAAACAGCATAAAGCTTACCTGGCAGGCAGTTCCCAATGCTGAAAAGTATGCGATCTGCAAGTATGTGGACGGAAAGGCTGTAAAGCTTTGCGAAACCGAGAAGCTTGCAGTAAGGATAAACAAGCTCACTCCCGATACCGAGTATCAGTACATCGTCCGTGCTTATGTTGACGGAAAGTGGACTACTATGACAAAATCGGATATTGTAACGGTCAATACAGATGCAGAATAATTCCACTTAAACCAAAACAAGGCGTACATCATACCGAAATGGCAGGGTGTACGCCTTGTTTATAGAACGACAAAAAATCAGTATAATACTAAGCACCAATTAAAAACTATACAAAAAATTGAGCATAATCTTGCGTATATGGATTATGCGATGATTTTTTGTCTATAGTTTTATTGGTGATTAGTATAAAACCGCCCCGCCGTATCTGATATATCCCAAAAGCCGCTTAACTTTTGGGCATATCAATACAGCGGGGCGGTGTCATATCATCTTTTAGTCGTAAATATCCTTAAGGAAATCGTAGTTGTAGCTTTGTGTCTTTCTGTTGAACCAGCTGCTGCAGTCCCATATCATTGCGCAGTAGCCCATTTCGCTTGAAAGATCCTTAACAGATTGGAAGAACTTATCGGTGCCCTTTTTCATAACGTATTTTTCGCCGTCTGTGTTGAGGCAGACACCGTATTCGCCGATGATAACGCCGTAGCCTGCGTCGGTGAATTTTTTCATCTTCTCAAAATCCTTGCGCATTGTCTTGTAGTCGGCTTCGGTGCCCCAGCTGCCGCTGTAGCCCCATGAGTTGCTCTTCTTGTCGGCAATGCAGAATGTGGCGGGCGAATAGTAATGTACCGATACCAGCAGACGGTCCTTTGCGGTGTCGTCTGGCATTTTGAACCTGTTGTCGGCGGTCTTGGAAATGTCGGTATCGTAGCCTGCGATGAGCAGGAATCTGGACTTGTTCTTGCCGCCTGTGCTTCTTACTATGTCAACGAATTTCTGGTTGATGCTGTTTACTCTTTCATAGCTCTCGTTCATGCCGGAGCTGCCCTTTGTCTTGCTGCCAAGCTCCTCGTTTGCGGACTCGAATATGAGCTTGTCGGAGTAGGACTTGTAATGCTTTGCTATCTGCTTCCACATAGCGGTGTATTTGTCCATGGCTGCCTGAGCGACCTTTTCATCTGAGGAGCCGAAGTCCTCCCACCAGCCGCCGTCCCAGTGAATGTTGATGATGCAGTACATATCATTGTCAAGGACATAGCCCACGATCTCGTCGATTCGGTCGAAATACTCGGGGGAGATGGTGTATTTGCCGTCTTTTGACATCATGTTTGACCATGCCACGGGAACACGGACAGATTCAAATCCGCCGGCTTTCAGGGACTTTATCATGGCAGCTGTGGTCTCGGGCTGACCCCATGCCTTTTCGTAGTCCTTGGGGCTTGCATCTGCGCCCAGCCATGTTGCAACGGATTCCATGGTGTTGCCTAAATTCCAGCCGTCGCCCATTTTCTTTGCCAGAGCCACCGCAGCGGAATTTTTGCCCGATGTTTTTACACTGCTTTCAGCGGCGGAGGCAACAGTTACGGTTATCTTTTCGGAGATATTTCCCGTGATGTACTTGCTGCCCGACTTTGTAAGAGCTGCGACCTTGAAATAGTTCTTGCCCTCAGCCAGACCTTTTACCGAGGTCTTGGTGGAGGTGACGGTTTTAAGGTTCACGAACTTCTTTGCGCTCTTGTCATACTGATAGATGCGGTATGCGTCTGCGCCCTTTACAGCCGACCACGACAGCACGGCAGCTGTTCCGTTTACTGCGGCTGAGAAGTCCTTGGGGGCATCAAGCTTTTCTGCGGCATAAGCCACTGCTGAACGGCTGAACCCCGTCTCAGGGGGAACTATGGGCATTGTGCCCAGCATTGCTGCTGCAAGAATTATGGCAGGTATTCTTTTTATTTTCATTATCAGCGCTCCTATAGTTTATTATATGGTAATTATACATCTTTTTATAGCAAAAGTAAATAGCTTTTTTCGCAATGCGGGATATCTTTTTGTGCAGTATGGCTTCTGCATTGTTAAAAAAGTTGTTTGTTATATTTATAAATCTGAGCTATAATATAATTATACTACAGCAATCCACAAAAATATCTTTGTGGCTTTATTCAAAACCGAAAGGCAGATAATATGAAAGAGATAAAACAGGAATTTCTTACGGGAGAGCGGGCATTGTTTCAGGGACATGACCTGCGCATAACCGATACTATATTTGATGACGGCAAATCACTGCTGAAAGAGAGCAGGAACATAGAGCTGTACGGCAGTATGTTCAAGTGAAAATATCCTCTTTGGTACTCGGAAAACATCACCGTGAAAAATTGCACATGGTTCGAGATGGCACGGGCAGGCGTGTGGTACACCGGAAATATGACCGTTACCGACCTGACCCTTTACGGCAATTATTCCTTTGACGGTGCCAAAAATGTGGAGGTACATAACTCCGGACTTCTTTCCAATTTTGGTTTATATTTGTTTATGATCTTACCAATGATTTGCTCTTCCACTTTCCGCCCTTATATCTGAGCAGACTTACTGCCGCTGTGACAAACCATGTACAGCAGGTGGTGAGCCATATTCCCCAGTGACCTATCACGGGGATAGCCGTCAGCACCAGTGACAGTCCTATTCGGCAGATGACTTCCGCTGTGCCGTTCACAAGTGCATAGCCTGTGTCGCCTGCGCCGTTCAGAAAGCCTCGGACGGTATGTATTATTCCCAGCGCCCAGTAGAAGCAGGCAGTCATCACTATTGCTTTTGATGCGATGCTGATAACGTCCGTGCCCTTTACGAAAAAGCCTGTGATATTTCTTCCGAACAGTATGAATATCACCAGCACCGCAAAGGCGAATACGGTCGATATCTTCACTGCCGCTTTAAGTCCGTTCCTTGCTCTGTCCTCCTTGCCTGCGCCGATGTTCTGTCCTGTAAAGGTGGAAACGGCGGCGTTCAGCGATGAAAAGGGCTGCTGTACGAACTGCTCTATTCTCATGGAAACGGTATATGCCGCCATGACGGTCTCGCCGAAGCCGTTTGTTACTCTCTGAAGCGCCACCATTGAAACGGATATAAGTCCGTTCTGGGCAGCTATGGGCAGACCCGCTTTTATGCACTGCAACATCATCTTTTTATCCGCACGCATATCCTCATGGGAAAGGTGCAGGCTGCTGTTGCATTTGAAGCAGAATATTATGCACACCACTGCCGAAAGTCCCTGTGCAAGCACTGTGGCAAATGCCGCTCCGCCTGCGCCAAGCTTCAGGACTACCACGAAAAACAGATCCAGCAGGACGTTGAGTATGCTTGCCGCACCCAAAAATATCAGCGGCGTCTTTGAGTCGCCCAGGGCACGCATTACCGCATTTATCCAGTTATATGCCGCTACGGCAACCGTTCCGCCGCAGGCTATGCGCATATAAAGCGCAGACGTGCCTATAAGCTCATCGGGGACGTTCAGCAGCCTCAGCACAGGCTCTGCCAGCAGCACGGAAATTATGCTTACCGCTATGCCGAATATGGCAGTTACCACTGCCGAGCTGAAAATGGCGCTTTTCATGCGCTTATGGTCGCCCATGCCGAAAAGCTGTGCGATTATTACGCCTGCGCCTATGGAAAGACCAATGCAGAGGGTGTAGAAAAGGTATGTTATTGAGCCTGTTGCGCCCACTGCCGCCAGTGCGCTGTCTCCCAAAAAGGTTCCCACTATTACCGTGTCAACGATGTTATAGGTCTGCTGGAGCAGATTGCCGCCCAGCAGGGGCAGGGCAAATCTTACGATGTGCCCCGCTTCGCTGCCCTCGGTCATATTTCTTGATGTATCCATATTACTTCTTCTTTTTCTTTACTGTTACTGCTATTGCGGCTGCAGCAGCGGCAGCTGCTGCAATTCCCCCTGCAACGCCTGCCACAGCCGCAGGGGATATCTTTTTGCTGCCTGCATTTTCTGCGGTGGTTTCATCGGTTGCAGATGTCTCGGTCTCTTCGGGTATCTCCTCCACAGGTTCTTCCTCGGGGAGAAGCACTTCGCCGCCGATGACCTCCATGCCGTCAACGCTGTAGTCGCCCATGGCAACGGTTATCTTTGCAGTGTGATGAGTGTTTTCCAGACCGCTGCAAAGGTATGATGTTCCTCTGGAGCCTGTTTTGCAAACACCCTTTATCTCAGCCTCGCCGCCGTCTATGGAAACGGAGAGGACTGTCTCGCCGCCTGTTTCGCCTGTAAGTGCAAAGCCTGTGCCGTCAAAGCTTACGGTAAGAACGGAATCGACCTTGCCCTTGGAAATGGTTCGCTTGTAGTTCTTGAAGCTGCTCATGGTGTTGTGCTCCCACTCGCCCTCATACTCAAAGCAGGCATCGGTGTTGTCATAGCGGGTGATGTATGTGTTGTCGCCCACAGGCTCGATTGTCAGGTCGCCAAAGCGGTTCTTGTTGTATGAGCTGTAAAGTGCTGCCCTGCCTGCGCCGATAAGTGCGTCGGAGCTGTCATATTCCGTTACCTGTGCGCCGTCGATATATGCACGGATAACCACGCCCTCAGCTTCGATCTTCAGGCTGTGGGAAGCGGAGCCGTCAAAGCCCTCGATCTTGCCTGAAGCCCTGTCGGTGTTGTCTGACTTGAGCTTCCAGCTGCCGTCCTCATAAAGCCGGAGCCAGTAGCCGCTGTATGCGTTGCAGGCAAGAGTGTATCTGACGCCTGCGCCCACGTAGTTTGCGGACTTATCCTCCGCAGGGTCAAAGGAAACATTCACAGCCACGCTGTAGTTGTACCATCTGTCATCGCCCAGAGTGGTCACAGGGTCGGGAGTCCAGCCCCAGTCCTTTGCTCTGATATCCTGAGTTATCTGCTGAACGAGATAGTTTCCGCTTTCGGATACCTCTACCTCAAATGCGCCGCCCTCGTCGGTGGTGTATCTGGGAGCATAGCCTCTTGATGAGAGGTAGTCCTCGGGATAGTCTGCATACTCAAAGTCATCGGAATAGGGGAGACTGAGCAGAGTTTTTTCGGAAGTATTCATATTAACATACTCTGTTCTCTCGGGAGAAACTGTGGAAACGGTCACGATTGAATCGGGCTTTACGGAAACTGTATATGTGTATGCTCCGTTCTTTTCCACTGGAGTTATATCGGCTATCTTTTTGAAATAGTTTTCATCATATTCGCCGCTTTCGGGACTGTCAGGGCCTCTTGTTTCCCACACGCTAACATCGGCGGAAGCCTTATCAAGTGCGGAAACGGTAAAGGTGTAGTCCATGGTCTCGGCGGTGGTGTTGGTGATGATCGTGCTGTAGTCGCCTGTTTCGGGGTCTGCGGCGGTCATGTAGCTGTAAACTGCGTCAACGATTGCATGACCGTCACCGCCGGGCTTGCCGTCGCTGTAGCAGGCGCTGTCGATAAATGCCCAGCCCTTTTCGATAAACCGGGAGAAGTGCAGCGAAGTGTAAAAGCCGCTGTCCAGCAGATAATATCCGCTCCATGGATCGCAGGCAGTGATGAGCTGCTTCTGGCAGTAGCAGGCACCGTCATAATAAGCGGATACCACGGGCTGATACTCGTAGAGGGTCATTTTGCCGTTGGGGTACATTCCGATGATACGGTTTGCGATGTCAAGAGCTCCGTTTATGCCTGCAAGGCCTGAGCCGTCAAACCTGTATGCGCCCTGAGCATAGCCCATGGGGGAGCTTGCCTCGCTGAACCACAGCTCCTTGCCGTTATCCTCGGCGATCTTCTTTGCAACGTTTGTGGAGCTGCTGGTGTAGTGGCTGCCCACCACATCTACCGCATTCATAAGCTCCTCGTCCTGATACATTCTGTCAGCAAAGCCCCAGGTGCAGACCTCTTCTCCGCCGACTATCATTATCTTGGAGTAATCATATGGGCAGTCTGTTTCGCTTTTCAGGTGTTCGGAAAGATATTTTACCCAGTCAAGGTCGGCAGCTCTTTCGTTCTGAACGGCGCTTACGTAATCAAACTTTATGCCGTAGGTCTCATAAGCTGCGTCAAGGGTCTCCTTGTACCACTTGTATCTTGCGGCGTAGGTGTCGTCAGCTTCGCTTATCCAGCGTGGCTCGCTCCACCAGAGCATATCAAGGGTAAGGTCGGGATTTATCTGCTTTGCGTCCGCCGCCAGCTGATAGCCTGCGCCTCTTGTAACGTCAGCCTTTTCGTCAGCGCTGCGCATTACCGAGGGCTCTGTTCCCGATGATGAGTTTACATCGGAGCCCATTTCCAGCTTCAGGTGAGTTATACCGATGCCCTCCTTGCCGAACATATACTCCATTATCTGCCAATATGCTTCGGGATCTTCTGCCTTGTAGTCCAGCAGGAGACGGGAGGAGTTGTTGCCGCTGACCATTCCCGCACCTCTGTAGCGCATATTTTCCTTTAGATTTGCGGTAGTTCCGTCAATGATTATGTTGTTTCTATCCACAGTTTCTTCCTCCGCTTCGCAGACGGGCGCAGCAGTGAGCATAACTGCCGCAGCGGCTCCGCAGGCCGTGAGCCTTTTCATATTTTTCAAAGAAATTTCTCCCCTCATTATGAGCATTTATAAGATTATTATAATAAAATGCTTATTCATGAAAAAGAGGACCGTGCACAATTATCCTTTTTCTGTAAATAATTATAGCGCCTTTGTGCCTGTGCGTCAATCTGAAATATTTTGCATATTATTACGATTTTAGCATCACATCAGTACCGTGCCCCTTGAACGCCTGTACTCTCTGGGGGAAACGCCCTCTATCCTGCGGAAAACTATGCTGAAATAGTTCCTGTCCTCATAGCCCACAGCTTTGCCGATGTCGCCTATCTCACGGTCGGTGTTCACAAGCAGGGACTTGGCTTCTGATATCCGCCGCCTTGCAAGATATTCCAGCGGCCGCATAGAGGTCTCCGCCCTGAACACACGGCAGAAGTGCTGGACGGACACTCCCGACAGTGCCGCAAGGGTTTCCGCACGGATATCCTCCGCATAATTGCTGTCGATGTACCTTACCGCCAGGGAGGATATGTCATTTCCCGACCGCTTTTCCTCATCACGGGAGAACATGGAGCTTCGCATGGCAAGGATATATTCATATAAAAGTGCGGAGGAATTTTCGCCGCCGTTTACGGGGTCAGCCGCAGCGGAAAATATCCTGCTGAATATCCTGCCGCATTTGTCCTCGTCAAAATGCTCGGAGTATGCAAAGCCCTGAAAGCCCATGGCTGCCATAAGCTCGCCTGCGTGCTGACCTCGGAACACCAGCCAGTTTGTGACCCATTCTCCCGCAAGAGGGTGATATTCGTGGGGCTTTGCGGGGGCGATGTAGAATACCGAGCCTGCACGGAGTATGTATTTTTTGTCATCGACCGTAAGCACACCTGCCCCCGATGATGTGAACAAAAACTGGTGGGAGACAAGTCCCTTTTCCCTTGCCACACGGTACTCGGGGGCGGATATTCCTATGCCTGTAAGATAAAAGGGCAGCCTGTCCTGCCTGCCTATAACGGGATATACTGCCTGAGTCATATGATGCCTCCTTTTGCATTGTTTTTATATTATTATACTATAATTGCGGTGAGCAGGCAAGATAAAAACAGCTGCTGCATTTTATAACATTTCATAAAATGCAGCAGCTATTGTATTATATCAGAATTTTATCTCCGTCACCGCACACTCTGTACTGCTGAGAACTGCGCTCAGCTTATCGGGCTGGTGAGTGCCTGCATACAGCGTAAAGCTGTCGGAAAAGCGCTTTCTTGTGCCGCTTTCATCTACCGAGGTGAACGCCCTTTCGGGAATGGAAACGGTCACGCTCCTGCTTTCGCCTGCCCTGAGCTTTATGCGCTCAGAGGGTAAGACCCTTGTAAATATCTCTGTCACCGTGCTTTGCGTACTGGGCATATTTTGCACGGGTCTCCTCGGAGGTTATCTCGCCTGCCTTTTCCACAAGCTTTGTGTCAAACATGGCGGCAAGTCCGATCGCCTGGGGGAACATGGTGGCTGTGCCTGAGCGGGCAAGTCCGTGAAGTCCCTCGTTCCACCAGTTATAGGCGGGAATGCCCAGCCTTTTTATCTCGGGAGCATCGTATCTGAGCTGGCTTGCTCTTCAACGGTCAGGGCATCTGTCAGCGCTTCCGCACGTTCCTGCACGCTGAGAGTTTCATCAAGATATTTTTCCATATTATCAACCTTTCGGAATATCGCTGGGATCATACTGATATTATACATCATAAATCTTTGCTATTCAAGGCAATGTGATGCTTTGACGGTGAATATTCTGCGATTTTGCGCCTGATGAAATGAGCATTCGGGATTTTTTCAAAAAAGGTATTGCAATTTTTCATCGGGTGTGATATAATATTACAGTCACACGGAGACGTATCGAAGTGGTCATAACGGACATGACTCGAAATCATGATGCCCCCTGAGGGACGAGGGTTCGAATCCCTCCGTCTCCGCCAGAATAAACGGCTTGGATAAATAATCTGAGCCGTTTTGTTTTTGACTTGCCCGCAGTTTTGCCCGCACTCTGTAATTTTACCTATTCTGTAATTTTACCTATAAAGTAAAAAATCTCCCCCTCAATCGAGAAGCGGGAGATTTTTTTATACTAAGCACCAATTAAAAACTACACAAAAAATCAAGCATAATCTTGCATATATGGATTATGCGATGATTTTTTGTCTGTAGTTTTATTGGGGATTAGTATTATATTATCTCTATTCCAAAATGCGCCGACAGTTTATTTTCCTTTTCGGGAAGTACACGGTATTTGTCCGCCAGAGCAGGGCCGCAGGAATTTGAACCCACGCCTGCCATTCTGCTGTCGATGCAGATAACGGAGCTGCCGCTTTTTTCAAGCTCGTAGTTGTGGCGCTTCTGTGCCAGCTCCTCCTGGGTGTATTCGGAGGCATTAAAGGAGAAATCATTGTCGGAGGTAAACTTCACGCAGATATCGCCGTTGCTTACATTCACGTATCGGCAGCCGTAATGCGAGGAGTTTTCCTGAGGTCTTACATAGTCCTCAAACATATCTGCGATATTTGCGGAGAAATGACCCATATAGCTTGAAAGGTGCTTGTCAATATAGCTTTCATGTGGGCCGTATCCGAAGTAATCTACAGCTTCAAAGCTTCTCGGCATGAAAAGACGTATGCCGAAGCGTGGTAGATTTTCCACCTTGTTGGAAAATTCTGCGGTGCAGCTGATGTTCAGTTTGCAGCCGACAGAATATGTTACATTAAGCTTTGCAAAAGGCTGATGAATGCTCCAGCCCATAGACTGGCTCACGGTGATGATAACTTCCGAGTCATTGCTTGTGACAGCCGTGTCATAGCATTTTACGGTGAAGTCGTTAAGGTGCGCCCTGTACCAGCTGCCCTTCATAACATCGTTGTCGGTGGGAGCACGGAAGAAATTGAACTGCATGGGCTTTTGGAGCAGCTCTGTTCCGTTGTGGCTGATGCTGTCAAAAACGGCGTGGCGCTTGTCAAAATGATATATCGTGCTGCCGGATGTTATTGTTATATCAAGGGTGGTTTCTTTAAAAGAAGTGACACTGCTGCCGGTCGTCTGCTTATCCGTGCTGTCGCATATTTTCAGCTGGTCAAAGCAAATTTCATAGCCCTTGGAGCAGAAAAGTGTATCTTCCTTTGCGGTGAAAATGAACCTGATATATGTCTCGTTTTCATATTCCTTTGCCGCATTCGAAATAATCACCTCGGTGCTGCCCATAGGTGGTATTGCAATATCTGCACAGCCTGTGGATATAATTCCGCTGTCATCGGTTATCTCATATCGGCAGTCAAGGATATCGCCCGCATTTGCAAATTCAAGGGTGCTGTTAAATATGAAATGACCCTTTTCACTGCCGGCCAAAACTCTCACAGGGCGGTATGCCTGCTTTAGTTCAAGCAGACCCGTGTGAGGTGTGCGGTCGGGATAAACAAGGCCGTCCATGCAGAAATTGCTGTCGTTATGCTTTTCGCCGAAGTCGCCGCCGTAGCCGTATTTTACCCTGCCGTCAGCCACGCCCTGAGGAACGGTGTGGTCGCACCATTCCCACACAAAGCCGCCGCAGAACCGTGGGCTTGAATAAAATGCGTTGTGGTAATTCTCCAGGTCGCCCGGACCGTTGCCCATGGCGTGGCAGTATTCGCAGAGCACAAAGGGTCGGTGCTCGTCCTGCTTTTCAAGGAAGCCTGCCATTTCCTTGGTGTCCCAGTACATTCCCGATACCACGTCAAGGATATCGGTGGGCGTATCGTCCAGCCTGTGGGTGCTTTCGTAGTGGAGCAGCCTTGTTTCGTCCAGCGATTTTACCAGCCTGCCTGCCGCCAGCATATTCTCGCCCCAGCCGCTTTCATTTCCCAGTGACCAGAACACAACGCAGGGGCGGTTTATATCCCGCTTCACAAGAGCTTCCGCACGGTCGGTTATGGCTTTCTCGAACTGCTTGTCGCAGGCGATAAGGGCAATGCCGTTGTATGGCTCGGGAGCGTCCCACTTGAAATTGTTATAGACCTCCACGCAGCCGTGGGACTCCATATCCGCTTCGTCGATAACGTAAAAGCCCATTTGGTCGCACAGCTGATAAAACAGGGGCGAGTTGGGATAATGTGAGGTTCTTACGGCGTTGATATTGTGCTTTTTCATCAAGATAAGGTCTGCCTTCATCTGAGATACCGAAGCATAATAGCCCGTGTCGGGATAGCTGTCGTGGCGGTTCACGCCCTTGAATTTTACAGCCTGACCGTTTACCTTGAACACGCCGTTCTCCACGGATATTCTCCTGAATCCAACCTTTTCGCCTATGGCCTCATCGCCTGCAAATACAGTCAGGTCATAAAGATATGGCTTTTCAGCCGACCACAGCTTTGGGGCTTGTATGTTGATAACAGTTTTTTCACCGTCAGTCGCACTGAAATTTGTTACAGTGTTTCCGTCCCTGTCGGTAAGGGTCGCCGTAACGTCACAGCCAAAGGGGGTAAATTCAAGCTTTGCGGAAGCATCATCGGAGAGAATAGTTTTCACGATGTAGTTTTCAAGCCGAACTTTTGGTCGGGACAATACATAAACATCACGGAAAATTCCCGAAAGTCTTATCTTGTCCTGATCTTCAAGATAAGTGCCGTCGCACCATTTCAGCACCGCTGCGGTTATTTTGTTTTCGCCCTCACGGAGCAGGGGAGTAATATCAAATTCCGATGTGCTGTGTGACACCTGGGAATAGCCTGCAAATTCGCCGTTTATGTACAGATATACGCAGCTGTCTATGCCCTCGAAAACAAGTATCCTGTCGTTTCCGTCGGGGGAATAGTTATAGCTCCTCTGATAGATGCCCACGGGGATATCATCGGGCACATACGGCGGGTCATAGGGGATAGGGTAGCAGACGTTTGTGTATTGGGGCTTGTCATAGCCGTGAAGCTGCCAGTTTGAGGGCACGGGTATTTTTTTATCAAAGCCAGATGATATAAAATCGTCCTCTATATCAATAATGCTGCCGTAAAATTTAAAGTTCCAGTCGCCGTTCAAAAGCTCAAATCGGGTTGAGTTTTCTCTGCTTTCAAACGGGTCTTGTCCTTTTGAAAAGGGGATAAAATAGCAGTGCTTATCAAGGGTGCCGATGTGAAGAGCTTCCGTATTTTCATGGTATATCATTTTGCTTTTGGGTGATCCCACGGAAGATATTTTTGAAATGTCCATAGCCGACCTCCTGTAATTTCATATTCGTTGAATGTATTGTAACACCTATTGACAGGCAAGTCAATAGATGATATTATGAATTTATAACAATATGAATATGGAGAGTGATTTTTTTGTTCTTCTGTGACTATCCTATCATACGCAGCGAAAAACAGCTGCCTGTTTATCTTATGAATATGGGTCAGCAGCATTGCCAGGATCATATTATCCGCCCCGAGGGATATCCACATCATCAGATACTTTACTGCACAAAGGGCAGCGGAACGCTTATATGCGACGGGCGAAAAACTCACATTCCGCCCAATACCGCTGTATTCATGCCTGCAAACTATCCCCATGAATATTACGCCGAGGAAGATGTGTGGGATATCCACTGGGTAGTGCCGTCGGGCTATGGCATTGACGATATGCTCAGGCAGTTCGGACTTGCCGAGCCGAGGGTGTGCAGCCTTGGAAATGTTAAAATGCTGGAGCATATTTTCAGGAAAATGCACGATGCCATAAGAGCGGACAGCCTTTTCGGCAATTACAGGGCATCGGGCTATTTGTACGATTTTCTTATCGAGTTTTACCGCCTTATCTCCGCAGAGGATACCTCTCTTTCCGTGTCTCCTGCGCTGATGAAAGCGGTGGATCACATCAATTACAATTATGCGTCGCCCATAACCATGGACGACCTTTGCGGCGCAGCGGGAGTATCAAAGCAGCATTTGTGCCTGCTTTTCAGGAACACGCTGAATATGCGCCCCATGGAATATGCGGCAAAGCGGCGTATCCAGGAGGCCAAGGCGCTGCTTATGGGCACGGACAAAAGCATTGAAGAGATATCTGAGGAAGTGGGCTTTGGGTCGGAAAGTTATTTCTGCAAGCTTTTCAAACGCTACGAGGGAATGACGCCCACTGATTTCAGAAACGCATAAAATATAACTATACCCTTGATTTTTGCCTGTACTGTGTGGTAAAATAATTACGGTGATAAACTTTGATAATACGAAACGATATGGAACTGGCGGCGGCAAAACAGCTGAGCCTTGATTTCAGCTGCACCCCACAGGACTTTTTTAAAAATGAAAACACTGTCACTGTGCCTGCGATTCGCAGAGGCAGGCGTGTATTTTCCGATGAGCCGCCTTTTTTTCGTGCGGCTACCATGGGCATGGGCGCTGTTATATGCGCAAGCGCCGATATTGCCGAATACACAAGGGTGCTGGCTAAAAACACAGCGGGAACGGAGATATTCACCGCTTCCGTAATGTCGGCGCTGAACCGTGAGCTTTTCAGTCACGGCTGCTGCATCGGGCTGCTCAATCAGTATTATGTCCCTGCGGTGCCATACCGCCCTGCGGTAAGGAGCGAGGGCTTTACTCTTAGGGTGTTCGATGAGAATAACATTGCCGAGCTTTTTGGATACAAGGGCTTTGACAATGCCCTGCTGTACCGCACCGAGGGGGAGCGGCGTGATATCATTGCCGTCTGCGCCTTTAACGGCAGGAGCATCATGGGCATGGCGGGGGCATCATCGGACAGCCCCACCATGGCGCAGATAGGCATTGACGTTCTGCCCGAGTTCCGTGGAATGGGCGTGGGAGCGGCTCTTGTTGCTTCCTGCACCGCCGAGGTGCTGAGGAGCGGATACGTGCCATACTACGGCACATGGAGCGGAAATATCATTTCCCAGCGCATTGCCGCAAAGTGCGGCTATCGCCCCGCATGGTGCGAGATGACTTCGACTGAATTATAAGATTGGCATAATTTCTCCGCAGGCTATTTTCTCCTCCGAATTGCCCGAGGGCTGGGTGTGCAGGTCGTCAAAATTCCTGTGAATGATTATTGTGTGCCCGATAACGTCCTCCGAGGTAAAGCGTGTGGTGATGAAAGCAAAATATGCCGTGCCGTTATCGGCAAAAAGCGGCGGCATATCGCCCTTGTGGCAGGGGTGAAGACAGCCGTTGGGGTTGTAATGCCCCTTGACATCTGCAAAGGGGTCTTCCGCATTGCCTGTGCAGGTCATGCCCTCGTGAATGTGCATTGCGAAAACGCCGCATTGGCACTCGCCCTCCGACTTGGGCAGCCCGTAAACCGAGACAGATACCATTGTCCCAAGCTCCGTGGGAACGAACACCGCAAGCCCTCTGATATCTGGATATTTCTCCGAGCCTGTTATCACTGCGCTTGCTGCCTGATAAGAAGTGTTATACATAAAAAATCGCCTCCTGTTGCCATAAATATGCAGCAGGGGGCGATTTTATTATTACATTGAAATTTACTGATTAAGTCTGAAATGAACAGGTATGCCGTTTCTGTACTCGGTCTGTACCTCGCCCTGGATAAGGGGTAGGAAGTAGTTGAGAGCGTCGGTGGTAACATCGCTCTTGTCGGCGGATATCCAGTTTGCGGGGAAATATTTTTCCTTGTTTGCGGTTTCGCTTACGTCAAAGGAAACTATCTCGATGCGGTAAGGCTCGCTGCTTATCCTGCGGAAGCCCATCATTCTGCCGCTGTTGCCGTTAAGGGCACATTCCACAGCGGCTGCACCTATCTGCTCGGCTTCGTTCAGGTCGGTAAGGGAGGCAATGTGTGCGCTGCATCTCTGCATAACGTTCAGCTCAATGGAACGTACCTTGCAGCCGAAACGCTCTGCGCAGCGGTGCTCAAGATACTTGGCAACGCCCGAATTGTCCGTATGACCGAATGCGTCCGCACCTGTTTTCACATACTGGCGCTCGTTGGGCACGATGCCCTCGGAAACGGCGATGATAACAGCCCTGTAGCGCTTCATCATTCTGCCCACATCAGCGAGAAATTCTTCCATATCAAAGCCGTTGGGGAAGGCTTCGGGAACATAGATAAGGTGGGGAGCAGGCTCTCCGTTGGCTCTGAGTACGCAGGAGGAAGCGGTGAGCCAGCCTGCGTTTCTGCCCATTATCTCAACGATGGTGATGGACTGGATACTGTAAACACGGCTGTCACGGATTATCTCCTGGAGAGTGGTGGCAACGTACTTTGCGGCGGAGCCGAAGCCGGGGGTATGGTCTGTTCCGGGCAGGTCATTGTCGATGGTCTTGGGCACGCCGATTATCTTTACGTCGCAGCCCACTGCCTTGCAGTAGCGGTCAAGCTTTAAAACGGTGTCCATGGAGTCATTGCCGCCGATATAGAAAAATGCCTTTATGTCATATTCCTTGAAGGTCTCGATGATCTTCATATATTCGGCTTCGGTCTTGCTGTCCTTGGGGTCATATTCAGCCAGCTTATAGCGGCATGAGCCGAGGACTGTGGAGGGGGTCTTTTTCATAAGCTCCACATCATAATCAGATGTAAGTATGCTGTCGAGAGGAACAAGGTCGCCGTTTATCATTCCCTCGATGCCGTTGATGGAGCCGTATATCCTGCCTATTTCGGGACATTGTGCCGCTCTTCTGAAAACGCCTGCCAATGAAGCGTTGATAGCAGCTGTGGGACCGCCTGACTGTGCTGCTGCTATATTGAATTTACCGCTGTCCGATAACATAAAAAACCATCCTTTTCAAATTTATCCGACGTTGTCGCAATATTTTCTATAATTATTTTATCACATACCCGTCTTATAATGCTATATGCAGACTAAACGATATTTTTTGTTGATATTGCCGAAAAGTAGTTGTTTTTCACAGAAGAATTAGTGAAAACCATTACATTTTTCTGCGCTGCTTTAAATCGATTTATGCTCTGTGACATAAAAAAGGCTGCCGAAATTGCTTCGGCAGCCGTGATCTGTAATATCAATAATATTTGCCCTTGTTCTTCTTTATCATCATGATAATGATAACTATAGCCGCAGCTGCAACTACAACAACTACCACGATTATGATAATGATGGGAGCTATGCTGTCGCCATTGGGTGCGTTTGCTGCAATCTCTGCCGCATTGGGTCGGGTAAGCTCGGTAGCGGAGGTCTCCTCTGCTGTGGTCTCCTTGACAGTGGTTTCGGCAGCTGTGGTTGCCTCTGTCTCGGTAGTTTCCTCAGTTTCGGCCTCAGTCTCTTCCTCGACTGCAGCTTCTTCGATCTCAGCCTCGTCCTCTTCCTGAGTTTCGGCTTCGGTCTCAGCTTCGGTTGCTTCCTCGGTCTGAGCTTCTGTTTCAGCCTCGGCAGCAGTCTCCTCAGTCTGAACGGGAGCGGTGATATTGCAGTTTGTTACCTTCATGCCTGTAACGGTAAGGTTTACGCCTGTATCGCCCACGCAAATGGCATAAACGGTGTCGAAATTATCCGAGCCGTATGATGCTGCGATATCGCTGAATGAGAACTTTGCCTCAGTGTCGGTGTACTCATATGGAGCTATCTTGTTCCAGTCCTTGGTAACATCGGGGTTAGGCTTTACTGGACCGTCGCCCCATGTCTGCCAGATAAGCTCAACGGGAGATCCGTTTGCTTCGCCCGTGTATGTATAATCAACGATGACTTCAGAATCGGAGGTCATCCACATGGGGTTGAAGTTCTCGCTGTACTCCTCGTTTCCCAAAGCGGTGTAGCAGATAAAGGACTGACCCCATTTTCCGCCTGATTCGGAAGCGCCCGAAACATCAAACGTATAATCTTCCGCATAAGCGGTGGCAGCCAGTATTGCGCAGGAGAGGATACCCACTGCGGCAGCGGACATTGTCTTGAAAAGTTTCTTCATTTTTAAATATTCCTTTCCTAAAATATATACATACATATTTTAGTACATTTGTGAGAAAAAGTCAACAGCTTTTTATGCGATTTGAAAAATGACATTGTAAAGTGCTGGATTTTATCCGCAGATAAATTCGTTGAGACCCGTAAAAAGGGTATATGCCACTTGCCGCTGATAGTCACGGTCGGTGAGCTTTGCGGCCTCGTCGGGATTGGAAAGAAAGCCGCATTCAGCCATTACGGCGGGATTATTGCAGTAATAGCACAGGTAAAGCTCCTTGCCGCACAGCTTTGTTTCTCGCATATTGTCGGGCTGGAGATTTTTCACGAACAGATTTTGCAGTATTGAAGCAAACCTCTCGCTGTCGGCATTGGCAGGGGAGTAGAACATCTGTGCGCCGCTGTATTTTGGGTCGGTGTAGGTGTTCTGGTGGACGGAAAGGCAGACTGCGTTGGGAAATTTGTTGAAAAGCTCCAGCCTGTTTTCCATGTCCGAGACCTTCTGGTTGCGTATGCCCGTGGTGCCGCTGTCGTGAATGGAAATGTCCCTGTCACGGGTGACGGCGGTGTCAAAGCCGTAAAGGCGGCACATATCACGCACCGACAGCATTATGCTCAGGTTGATGCCCTTTTCGGTCACGCCGTCGGCAGTGGAGCAGCCTCCGTCCATGCCGCCGTGGCCGCTGTCAAGGACGATGACCCTGGCGTTGGGGTCGCTTTCGGCGGTGTTGGTGTAAACGGCGCTGTCTATCTGCCCCATGGCGTAGTGTATCATCGCCGCAGACGCCATTACCGCAAGGGCGGAGAATATTGCTGTTCTGTACTTTCTAAGTTTTATCTTCATAAAAAAGCCCTGTCCTTTCATTTTGAATTGCTCTGATTCAATTCATATGAAAGAACAGGGTGGATTATGTTATTGATAGGGATTTTTGCATATATCTTTCGGCAAGGGCGCTGACAGTCCTTTTAAAGCCTATCTGTCATTTGTTTTTCTTGCCGTAAAGCAGCAGTGACTTTACATCAATATCACGGATAGTGCATTCATAGGTGACGATTATAACTGCGGGAGCGATGAGAACCAGCACAAGGAGACCGAAAAGTCCGCCCCAGCTGAGAGCGTCAATAGTCCTGCCCGAGGTGAACAGGTCTATCCATGCAAGGCTCTGCATATTCGCCCAGATATAGTAGTTGAACACGTCTCCGATAACGCCCAGCTTTGACAGCAGCAGGACTATCCACATCACATACTGGGGCAGGGGAGCGGTGAGAGCCATTTTCAGGCTCATTTTCTTATCCTGCTGCCAGCCGTGATATTTTACCAGATTTCTGTCACGGACAGCGGTGTTGTAGGTGAAGTTGAAATAAAGTCCGTTTGCGATAAGCACCGAGGCAATGGCGGTGAACAGCTTCATCACCATGAATTTTGTCATAAAGATTATCATGCACAGATTGAATATCGCACAAATGAACTCGCCTGCCAGCCACCAGAGCATTCCCTTTGCGGCTCTTTTGGCGAATTTTTCCTGAGTATCAGCAACCATGTTCGGGTAATTCCTTTCGATCAGCGTGTATCATACAATATTAGTATTATACATCACACAGCCCATGATTTCAAGACCTTTTATGTGATGATACGGGAAAATTTTCATTTGTGACCCTGAATGTCGAAATGTTTTTATTGACAAATTCAGCTGCCCTGTGATATGATTTGATTGTCTCACAGTGAGACGCAAAACGCCTGCCGCCACAGCTTCTGAACTTGATTCATCAGCCGGGGCGGCTTGATTTTTATGTCTTGACATTTGTTAAGGAAATGTTATATAATATATCCGAGGTGTGATTTTGTGCTTGGATTTTATCTTGCTCTTCTGGACACTGCGGAGGACAAAAGCAGATTTGAAGAGCTTTATCTCACATACCGTCAGGATATGTACAAGACAGCGTTTGCTATCCTGCGAAGTCCTCAGTCAGCGGAGGACGCTGTACACGAAGCATTTATGATCGTTATCGGAAAATTAAATAAAATTTCAGAAATAAACTGTCCCCAAACCCGTGCTTATCTGATTATTATAGTAAAGAACCTTGCGCTTAAAATGTACAACGAAAGCAAAAAGGTCATCATTGAAAATATTGATGAGACTGAGATATCTGACGGCACCGACATTGAGACCGACATCATTTCAAGGCTTAGTGCGGAAGAGCTTAAAGAGCTGCTTTTAAAGCTGCCCGAGCAGTATTATCAGGTGCTTTTTCTGGAAATGTACATGGAGCTGAGCATATCCGAGACTGCGGAAAGTCTTGGAATAAGCTATGATAATGCCAAAAAGCGTTTGCAGCGTGCAAAAAGGTGCTTTGTTAAAATGATAAAGGAGCATTGCGGCAGTGGATACACAACTAAAAAAAGCCTTTGAGGAAACGCTGGAAGCCCGCATAATCAGCACTGTGCCGGATATGCCCGATCATCGGTTCTCACCGCAGTTTGAGCGGAAGATGAAACGGCTTGCGAGCGGAGGTGCGCCCAAAAAGCTTACGGTAAGGCGGCTTTTTATATGCGTGACGGCGGCGCTTATTGCAGCGGCGTTGGCGGCATCGTCCGTAAGTGCTGTGCGTGACTTTTTCAAAAGATTTTTCACTGAGACTTTCAGAACCCACACTGCCGTTCAGTCGGCCGATACCGCAGAGGCTCCCGAGACTATTGAGGTGGTTTACACTATTGATGTGCCTGAGGGGTTTGAGGCAGAAGATTCGTTTGTGAGCGATATATTCTGTAACACAACGTATATAAATAATAACAAGCATATATATTTCAGTCAGAATATCAAGTCCGCATTTGATGTAAATGTGAATACTGAGGATCACACTATGGAATATGTTGAGATAAACGGCTGTGATGGATTTATTGTTGATATTGGTATTGACGAAGCATATATTTTGTGGGACAATGGAGAATATGTTTTTGAAATGTTAGGTAATATTGGTAAAAGTGAACTGATAAGCGTTGCTGAAACTGTACAAAAAGTAGAATGATGAGTTTTTTGTCGATTTAGTGTCCCCAAAAGGATTGCTTCAAGATTATAGATACAGATGGTAAAACATCTGAATTTATGAGAAAGGGGGTATTTGAAATGAAAAAAGGTCTGTCATTTTTTATGGTTGTAGTCATAGCGCTTTCGTCTCTTTGTGGTATTACTGTGTGCGGTGCTGAAATGAGATACGCTTATGCTGCTTCGGTTTCAAGCAGACTGTCTATTTCAGGTCAGACAGCAACCTGTATAAGTACAGCTGTGGGAAACAGCACCGTAACAAAAATTACTGCTGTTCAGTATCTTGAAAAGAAAAGCGGCAGTAAGTGGTACTCTGTTACCGACGAACCTTGGAGTGCTTCGGCAAACAACTATACATTGACTGTCAGTAACAGCAAAAGCAGCCTCAGCAGCGGAACTTACCGTTTAAGAACAGTTTTTACTGTATATAGCGGAAGTGACAGTGAGACCATTGAGAAAATCAGCAAGGAAGTAACGATTTGACGCAATTTTTTTCCATGGCAGACCGAGACAGATGCGCTGTGTGTCTGTTTCGGGTTTGTCACATTAAGTATGAAAGGAAGAAATATATGAAAAAATTAACTGATTTATTATTTTCAACAGTCATTGCGGTTGCAATGGTAAGCAGTGCAGCTTCAGCATACAGTGCTGAAAACTTTGAATATGATTCTGTTACTCTTGGTGAATCATATTCAGTGCAAAATGATGATGTAGCTGTGTATTCGATGTTGCCTGTCGGAGCATATTATTGTCAGTCAAGCAGATTTGCATATATTCAGATAAATTCAACTACATCAGCTACAACTACGTGCACGGTATATAATATTTATTGCCCTGAACTTGGAAAATATATATGTGGTACAGGTGGCTATGTGTATAATTTAAATCACGATTTCTATTTTTCGATAAGTTCGTGGTATGAATATGGAACTCATAATGTTTCCAAAGATGAGCTGTACATAAGTGCTGAATATTCAGGAGGCAATATAATTCTTGGTAATGAGACATATGCAATGGACTAAACACAAGAGCATTACAGCTGTTTTTGCAATATCGGCTGCTGCCGCTGCGGCGTGGTTTGCGTTTGTATCTTTTGACAGGGCGGGGGCTTTCGATGAAAAGCCCGAAAGCGGCTGGATACATGAGGAGTGCGATTATACCGATTATTACTTTAATCAGCACCTGAATGACGGCGGCGTATGCACACATGACCTGAGCTATACGGAGCCTGCCATACCTGTGGGCAGCTATTATCCCGACGGTGATGCTTCGGCGGATCATTATATGGAGGTCTCGTTCGAGGACGGAAAGTATTACATGACATACAAAAGTCCCGACGGCAGCCTTTACGGTGATGAAGCATCGGAATATTACGGAAAAAAGCAGTTTATCGTTCATACCATTCATTCAAACGACAGTGTGGTCATATGCACTCAGTGGCATGACAGGACATCAGCTGATGATGGATTTTCTGAGGGACTGTGGCCGGGCGAAAAGATCATTGTGGACGGCACTCTCAAAGGCGTTGTTTTTAACGATGACGGCTCAGTCGATATCCAGCCCTATGATCTGGGCGCAGGATATAATCAGTCGGATGTTCGGAATGGGATATATATGAAAATGGCTGAAAGCAGATGATGTTTTGCATGAGGCCGATATGCTTCAGAACGTATCGGCTTCATAAGCTTATTTATCGGAGGACATCATGAAAAGTAAAATAATGAAAATTATCTTTTGGATTTATAATATAATAATGCTCCTGTTTTATTTCAGGATACTGCCAAAACCTGTAAATCTTACCATGTCAAGAGAGCTGGTGCGTGATATGCGTGCTGGCGGCTGGAAGGTCTATAATCTTGTTCCGTTCAGCTCCTACAGCAGCTTTGTGATAGACCCCACAGGGAGTATCATGCGTATTATATGGCATATAGCTATGTTTGCGATGCTTGCATTCCTGCTTTCGTCAGCCTTTGAAGATATGCCGCTGAAAAAGCGATGCGCACTGCTTTTTGTATATGCGCTTCTGCCTGAGGTTGTGCAGTTTGTGCTTTCCATAGGACTTTTTGATATTGATTCGGTGATACAGAATATTTTCGGTGCGGCTTTGGGACTGCTGGCGGCGTGGGCTTTTGGAAGATTTTTCGGCAGGAGAAAAGCTCAGGTTTGATGTACACAAGTACCTGATATTCGGAAGGAATGAGACGTATGCAATGGACTAAACACAAGAGCATTACAGCTGTTTTTGCAATATCGGCTGCTGCCGCTGCGGCGTGGTTTGCGTTTGTATCTTTTGACAGGGCGGGGGCTTTCGATGAAAAGCCCGAAAGCGGCTGGATACATGAGGAGTGCGATTATACCGATTATTACTTTAATCAGCACCTGAATGACGGCGGCGTATGCACACATGACCTGAGCTATACGGAGCCTGCCATACCTGTGGGCAGCTATTATCCCGACGGTGATGCTTCGGCGGATCATTATATGGAGGTCTCGTTCGAGGACGGAAAGTATTACATGACATACAAAAGTCCCGACGGCAGCCTTTACGGTGATGAAGCATCGGAATATTACGGAAAAAAGCAGTTTATCGTTCATACCATTCATTCAAACGACAGTGTGGTCATATGCACTCAGTGGCATGACAGGACATCAGCTGATGATGGATTTTCTGAGGGACTGTGGCCGGGCGAAAAGATCATTGTGGACGGCACTCTCAAAGGCGTTGTTTTTAACGATGACGGCTCAGTCGATATCCAGCCCTATGATCTGGGCGCAGGATATAATCAGTCGGATGTTCGGAATGGGATATATATGAAAATGGCTGAAAGCAGATGATGTTTTGCATGAGGCCGATATGCTTCAGAACGTATCGGCTTCATAAGCTTATTTATCGGAGGACATCATGAAAAGTAAAATAATGAAAATTATCTTTTGGATTTATAATATAATAATGCTCCTGTTTTATTTCAGGATACTGCCAAAACCTGTAAATCTTACCATGTCAAGAGAGCTGGTGCGTGATATGCGTGCTGGCGGCTGGAAGGTCTATAATCTTGTTCCGTTCAGCTCCTACAGCAGCTTTGTGATAGACCCCACAGGGAGTATCATGCGTATTATATGGCATATAGCTATGTTTGCGATGCTTGCATTCCTGCTTTCGTCAGCCTTTGAAGATATGCCGCTGAAAAAGCGATGCGCACTGCTTTTTGTATATGCGCTTCTGCCTGAGGTTGTGCAGTTTGTGCTTTCCATAGGACTTTTTGATATTGATTCGGTGATACAGAATATTTTCGGTGCGGCTTTGGGACTGCTGGCGGCGTGGGCTTTTGGAAGATTTTTCGGCAGGAGAAAAGCTCAGGTTTGATGTACACAAGTACCTGATATTCGGAAGGAATGAGACGTATGCAATGGACTAAACACAAGAGCATTACAGCTGTTTTTGCTGCTGCACTTCTGCTTACCGCCTGCGGGAGCGGTGCGAATGAACAGGCAGTAAGCAGTTCAGCCGAAAGTGCATTGACCGAAAGCACCTCTGCCGCAGATACGGTCAGTGAAACCTCCTCAGACTATGACAATGCCATAGAGCGGGAATATGACGGGCGTATCACGCAGCTTATGGACGCCTTTGCGGGGAAGGACAAGGAAACATTGCGAATGCTTTGCTCTGCGGACAGCACCTCGGCGTTTGATTTTATTGACGGCGTTGATATTTCGGGGTACAGCATTATTTCGTCGGAGATAAATGCAGGCTCCAACCCATCGGATTTTTCAAAGACCTATCATATCGGCGTGAATGTGACCGAAAGCAGCGATGACCGCTTCAAAGCAGGAGAGAATGTGTGGACGGTGACAGCTCTTGATCCTCTCGGTGAATATTCGTTTTTCGGTGCGCTTTCAATAGGCGATGAGAGCCGTGAAAGTATCCGTTTGCTTGAGCGCAGCGGCGGTGTTTCCGATAAGGTGTGGTTCTGCTATCAGTGCATGGTGGAGCTGGAGCCTTACATAAGATATACCGAGCCTATAGCAAAGGACGAGGATTTTTACAGCTCTTATGCAAGATTTCTGGGCAAGTTCGCCGAGAGCAGTGCGGATAATTTCAACGATGCCGCTCAGAAGTATTTCGGCATAGACGCAGGCTTTGATGACGATAATATTCAGCCGCTGTGGTACGGCGCTTATGAAAAGGAAGCGTCGGCAGCTTATGAAGATGAAAATGAGGTCATCATTGATTTTTATGCGGATTCTCTTCTGCTTACAAAAGCCTGCACCGTTAAATTTACCCTTGATGATACTGACGGATATATCCGCCTTGACGGCACGGAAGTGACATATGATTCGGGGCTGAAAATAGCATCATATACTACATAGATCTCGGAAAGCAGGTGACAGATGAGCGGGACAGCATTGAAGATCATTGCTTTCAGGACCGGTATTTTGAGACAGTTAAAAAAATAATATGACCCATAATAATCTCAGGCTGACGGACATTAGTATTTCGTCAGCCTGAGCTTTATTTTACCCTGACCGATACTTATAAAACGGTTGCAATTTCCGCAGCGCTATGATATAATGATAAAATACGATATTATGCAAAATTCAATGAAACCGTTAAAACAGAGGAATTTTTATGCCGAACACCGAAAATGAGCTTATCCATATTGAGGGCACTGTGGAGACCGTTTTGTTCTGCAATGAACAGAACGGCTATATCGTCCTCGACCTTGACACTGGCGGCGACTATGTTACCGTGGTGGGTGAGCTGGGAACTATCGAAGAGGGCGAGGAGCTGCGGCTCACGGGAAAATATGTCACTCACCCCAAATTCGGCGCTCAGTTCAGGGCAGAGGCATGCGAGCGGAAGCTGCCTGCCACTGAGACCGCCATACTGAAATATCTTTCCTCGGGAGTTATAAAGGGTATCGGTCCCACCCTTGCAAAGCGCATGGTGGAGGAGTTCGGCGACAAAACTCTGGAGGTCATTGAAAACACCCCCGAGGATCTTATAAAGGTCAAGGGAATGTCCGCCAAAAAGGCTGACGAGATATCACAGGAATTCAGGCGCATTTTCGGCATACGTGCGCTGATGATATTCCTTGCGGGCTACGGAGTTTCCCCCTCTGTGGCGGTGTCCGCATGGAAGCGGTGGGGGCAGTTTGCGGTGGAGCAGATAAAGGCGAACCCCTACATTCTCTGCTCCCAGGGCATTGAGCTGGAATTTTCCAAGGCTGAGGAAATGGCAGCAAAGCTGGAGATACCCAAGGACAGCCCGGGACGCATAAGGGCGGGCATTTGCTATATCCTTACCCACAATGCTTTTAACGGTCACACCTGTCTGCCGGAGGACAGGCTGAAAGAAACTGCCGTAAAGCTGCTGGACGTGGGCGAAGAGGTGTTTGACGATAATCTTTCCGCTGCCTGCGATGATGACGAGCTGTGCGTTTATGACAAGGACGGCAGGAGCTTTGTGTTTTTGCAGGACTTTTTCCGTGCGGAGCAGTACATAAGCACCCGACTTTCCGTGATGAACGACTGCTTCAAGGACACGGGAACGGATTACAGCAAGCTTATCGACATTGAAGAGAAAACAAAGATAATCACCTATGCGGACAAGCAGAGAGAGGCTATATCTCTTGCACTTTCAAAGGGCTTTCTTATCCTGACGGGCGGCCCCGGTACAGGTAAGACCACTACCCTCAAAGCCATAATCTCTCTTTATGAGCAGAGGGGCATGAAGGTGATGATAACTGCTCCTACAGGACGTGCGGCGAAGCGTATCGCCGACCTGACGGGATATCCCGCCAAGACCATTCACCGCCTGCTGGAAGTGATGTACGACAAGTCGGGGCAGCTTAAATTCAAGCACAACGAGCAGGATCCCGTTTCCTGTGATGTTATGATAATAGATGAGATGTCCATGGTGGATACTCTGCTTTTTGAGTCGCTGCTCAGGGCTTTGAAGCTTTCGTGCAGGCTCATAATGGTAGGGGACAGCGACCAGCTGCCATCGGTAGGTGCGGGAAATATCCTGAAAGACATGATAGACAGCGGCAGGCTGACTGTTGTTGCCCTTAACGAGATATTCCGACAGGCTCAGCAGAGCTGTATCATCACCAATGCCCACAAGATAGTGAACGGCGAGGAGCCTGACCTTTCCCGCAAGGACAGCGACTTTTTCTTTATGCAGCGCCTTGATGCGGAGGGGGCGGCAGTGACTGTCACCGAGCTTTGCAGCAGGCGGCTTCCCGATGCTTACGGCTATTCTCCGCTGGATGATATTCAGGTGCTGTGCCCCTCACGAAAGGGCATACTGGGTTCGGTGGAGATGAACAAGATGCTCCAGAGGGTGCTCAATCCCCCGAAAAAGGAGCTTTCCGAGGTAAAGGGCATACTTTTCACCTTCCGTGACGGCGATAAGGTGATGCAGACCAAAAATAACTACGATATTGTCTGGAAAAAGGACGGCGAGAACGGCACGGGAATTTTCAACGGCGATATCGGCACTATAGTAAAGGTAAAGCGTGGCGAGGGCACTGTGGTCATCGACTTCGAGGGGCGCATTGCGGAATACTCCCTTGAAATGCTGGAACAGCTGGAGCTTGCCTATGCCATTACCGTTCACAAGAGCCAGGGCAGCGAGTTCACGGCGGTGATAATCCCGCTGCTTGGCGGATTTGACAAGCTTTATTACAGAAATCTCCTTTACACAGCGGTAACGAGAGCCAAAAAGATGCTTATAATCGTCGGCTCCAAATCCATTGTGGAGAAGATGGTGCATAACGACAGGCGCACGCTCCGCTACACCTGCCTGCGGCATATGATAGAAAGCGAGCTGGGCTGATATGGACAGGCGCATTATTGCGGGGGACGATGTTTTTTCAAATTGCTTTTCGAGTGCTTTTAAAAGCAATTTGAAAAGCGATTTAAAAAGCAATTTGAAAGCCTATCTGCTTGACCTTGCCTTTCCAAACCGCTGTCCTTTCTGCGGTGAGTTCATTGCCTATGATATTCTGTGCTGCGAAAAGTGCTTTCATGAGGCTCTGTGGGCTGATGAAAATATATGCACAGGCTGCGGGAAATCGCTCCTCAAAGGCTGCATATGCGGAAATGTGAGCTATGACGGCTGCTATACGGCGGCATATTATGCGGATAGCGTAAGGGACTGTATCCACAACCTTAAATTCCACGGCAACACAAACGGTGCCGACATATTCGGCAGGGTGCTGCGTGACAGACTGGAAACGGCCGGCGTTTTGAGCGGTATTGACCTTATAGTCCCCGTTCCCATGACATCAAAGCAGAAGCGTGAGCGTGGATATAATCAGGCGGAGCTTATTGCAAGGGCGATATCGGCAGGCGAGGTGCCTGTGGAAGATGTGCTTTGCAGAAAGCATGTTAAGACATCGCAGCATCTTCTCGGCGCTGAGGAGCGCAGGAGTGCGGTGGGAAAACAGTATTCGGCGACAGAACGTGACCTTTCGGGCATGACGGTACTTCTTGCAGACGATGTTATCACAACAGGCTCGACCCTCAGCTGCTGCGCATCGCTCCTTAAACAGATGGGAGCGGCAAGGGTGATATGCGCCGCTGCGGCAACTGTATAAATATAGTAATAAGGTGGTTTTTTATTTGAAAAGCAATACAAAGGTGGCAGCTATCCATGACCTTTCGGGCGTGGGACGCTGTTCGCTGACGGTGATACTGCCTACCCTTTCGGCCATGGGCATTCAGGTATGTCCCGTTCCCACGGCGATACTTTCCACGCATACGGGCGGTTTCGGTGATGTGGTCATGCGTGATCTTACCGATTATATGTCCCCTGCACTGGAGCATTATAAGCGGTTCGATATGGATTTTGACTGCATTTACAGCGGATTTCTTGCTTCTACCGACCAGATAGATCACTGCCTGGAGTTTTTCTCGGGGTATCCCAAGGCGCTCAAGGTGGTGGATCCCGTTATGGCAGACCACGGAAAGCCCTACAAGACCTGCACCGCCGAGCTGCGCCGCAGAATGGGCGAGCTTGTGGCTGTGGCGGATATCATCACGCCCAACATGACCGAGGCAGCCATACTTTTGGGCGAGGATCCCAATCTGCTTCCCCGCTCCGCTTCGGAGATGAAAAGCATTCTGGTGAGACTTTCAAAGCTTGGCCCCAAGATAGTCGTTATCACCAGTGCATTTATCTGCGGAGAATGCTGCAACGTGGGCTATGACAGCGAGCATAACAAGTTCTGGAAGGTGCCCTATGTGCAGGTGAACGCAAGCTATCCCGGCACGGGAGATGTGTTTGCTTCCGTCCTTACGGGAGCGGTGCTGAGAGGGGACAGCCTGCCCATTGCCATGAACAGGGCAGCGTCATTCCTGGAGCTTGCCATCAAGACCACATACAGCTACTGCACCGACCCCAGAGAGGGCATCATGCTTGAAAGATGCCTGGGCTTCCTTATTGATAATCCCAATCTCTGCGATTACGAAACGCTGTAAGAAAGGATATGCTATGCCTTCTTTGAATATAGTTCTTGTGGAGCCGCAGATCCCCCAGAACACGGGAAATATCGCACGAACCTGTGCCGTTACGGGGGCAAGGCTACATCTTGTCCGTCCCCTGGGCTTTCAGATAGACGACAAAAAGCTGAAGCGTGCGGGGCTTGACTACTGGGACAAGCTGGATATAAGCTACTATGACAATATAGACGATTTCTTTGAGAAAAACAGCGGCGGGAATTATTTCTTCTTCACCACCAAGGGCAGGAAGATACATTCCGATGCGGAATATCCCGACAACAGCTTTCTTATTTTCGGGCGTGAGGATGCAGGGCTTCCCGAAGAGCTTTTGTATGCCCACCCCGATGAATGTGTAAGAATACCCATGAGAAGCACGCTGAGAAGCCTTAATCTGTCAAACTCCGCTGCCATTGCAGTGTATGAGGTGCTGAGGCAGTGGGGCTATCCCGACCTTGAAACAAAAGGGCAGCTCACAAAATTTTCATGGTAAAATATAATCATAATTATGCCGCAAAAGCGGCGGAATGGAGAAAATCATGGCAAAAATAAAGATCATCACAGACTCGGCAGCCGATATCGCCAAGGCTGACAGCGCAAAGTACGGCATTGACGTTCAGGGCTTCCCTATCACCGTAGGCGACAAGAGCTTCCGTGACGGCGATATTTCCAACGCCGAATATTACGACATTATCGACGCTTCCGCTGAGCTTCCCGTTCATTCTCAGCTCACAGCATTTGAGTTCGAGGAGCTTTATGAAAAATATGCGGAAGAGGGTTACGAGGATATCTTCTATGTTTCCATAAATGCCCACGGTTCCGCTACATATCAGAATGCCTGCATGGCAAGGGATAATTTCTTTGAGGCTCACCCCGAAAAGAAGGACTCCCTGAGGATACGTGTGCTTGATTCCACCAGCTATTCGGGCGCATACGGCTATCCCGTTATCCGTGCGGCGCAGATGGCAGAAGAGGGCAGCTCTGCCGATGATATCGAAAAGTATCTTACAGACTGGTTCGAGGTGAACGAAGTTTATCTTGCCACCTATACCCTCAGATTTGTAAAGAAGTCGGGACGTATCAGCGCAGCTGCCGCATTTGCGGGAGAGGTGCTTGGTCTCAAACCCATTATCCTGCTCAAGGGTGCCGGCACAAAGGTAGTGGCAAAGCCCAGAGGAGAGCAGAATGTTGTTCCCAAGCTTGCCGACGTTGCCTGCAGCAGGATAGAAAAGGATTCGCCTTACGTCATTATCGGCGGCAGAGACCTGAGCCGTGCAAAGGAGCTTTCGGAGCTGCTTACAAAGCGCCTGGGATATCCTCCCGTTGATTTTTCGTTCAGAGTAGGCGGAGCAGTTGCGGCAAACAGCGGCCCCGATGTTGTAGCTGTGGCATTTAAGGCTAAGCAGGAGTGAAAAATTTCAAAAAACACTTTACAAATGCAAAAATGTATGATATAATAATTCCGTTGTGCTGTATGTGCATGACACAGCCCTCCACTAAGCTTACGGGTAAAGCCCGATAGGGAACATACCTGCCGTATGCCCGGTGAGGGGAAATATTTTAAAGAGGTGTATTTATTATGATGCTCAAGGAAGAAAAGAACGCTATTATCGAAGCTAACAAGATGAGCGAGAACGATACCGGTTCTCCCGAGGTTCAGATCGCAATTCTCACTAAGAGAATCAACGACCTTAACGCTCACCTCAAGGCTCACAACAACGACCACCACTCCAGAAGAGGTCTTCTTAAGATGGTAGGTCACAGACGTAATCTGCTTGCTTACCTTCAGAAGAAGGATATCAACAGATATCGTGCAATCGTTGAGAAGCTCGGTCTTCGTAAGTAATTCTTTCTTAAAGGCAGAATGTAAAGGCCTTGCCTTTACTCTGCCTTTAATACTAATTTCAAACCAAACTATAGACAGATACGACAGCTTGCCGTAATTGTCTATAGAACATTTTGAAATCAGTATAACTTGTTTTTCACTCGTTATCTAAGGCGGTCGTTTAGCATTAAATCGGGAGCATGAAGCACTTTCCTGCTTCGGATTTATTGCTAAAGCCGCCGGAAAATAAAATGTACGGAGGTAAATTAAATGAATCAGATGAAAACATTTGACAACTACAGAGTTTTCAAGACCATGTTCGCAGGCAGAGAGCTCGTTGTTGAAACAGGCAAGACCTGTGAGCTTTCCAACGGTTCCTGCTGGGTAAGATACGGCGAAACTGTAGTTATGGCAAACGTTACCGCAAGCGTTAAGCCCAGAGAGGGCGTTGACTTCTTCCCTCTTTCCGTTGACTACGAGGAAAGACTTTATTCCGTAGGCAGGATCCCCGGTTCCTTCATGAAGAGAGAGGGCAAGCCTTCCGAAAAGGCTATCCTTACTTCCCGTGTTGTTGACCGTCCTATCCGTCCTCTTTTCCCCAAGGACATGAGAAACGACGTTTCCGTTGTTATGACTGTTCTTGCTGTTGACCCCGACAACTCCCCCGAGATCGTGGGCATGATCGCAACATCTATTGCTATTTCAATTTCCGATATTCCCTGGAACGGCCCTATCGGCGGCATCAGCGTTGGTCTGGTTGACGGCGAGATCGTTCTTAACCCCACTCTCGAGCAGAGAGCAAGAAATGACCTTAACCTTACCGTTGCAGGTACCAAGGACAAGGTTGTTATGATCGAAGCAGGCGCTAACGAGGTTGACGATGACACTATGCTCAACGCCATCATCGCAGGCCACACCGAGATCAAGAAGCTGGTCGCTTTCATCAGCGATATCCAGGCTCAGATCGGCAAGAAGAAGTTCGAGTTCGAGTCCATGGAAGTTGACCACGATATGTTCGACGCTATCGAGGAATTTGCTGCTGACAGAGTAAAGGTTGCTCTCGATACAGATGACAAGAATAAGCGTGAGGAAATGCTCAATCCTATCAAGGACGATATCCACGCTAAGTTTGATGAGCTTTATCCCGAAAAGACCGCTATGATCGACGAGTGCATCTACAAGCTCCAGAAGAAGATCGTAAGAAACTGGCTCTACGAGGGCAAGCGTGTTGACGGCCGTGGAATCGATGATATCCGTCCTCTGGCTGCCGAGGTAGGCGTTCTTCCCAGAGTACATGGTTCGGGTCTGTTTACAAGAGGTCAGACTCAGGTTCTTACAGTTGCAACTCTCGGCCCTGTAAGCGACGCTCAGAAGATCGACGGTCTTGATGAAGAAGATACCAAGAGATATATGCACCACTACAACTTCCCCTCCTACTCCGTAGGTGAGACAAAACCCTCCAGAGGCCCCGGAAGACGTGAGATCGGTCACGGCGCACTTGCTGAAAGAGCACTTGAGCCTGTTATCCCTCCTGTTGAGGAATTCCCCTATGCACTGAGACTTGTTTCCGAAGTTCTTTCCTCCAACGGTTCCACATCTCAGGGTTCTATCTGCGGCTCCACACTGGCTCTTATGGACGCAGGCGTGCCCATCAAGGCTCCCGTTGCAGGTATCTCCTGCGGACTTATCACCCGTGACGACGGAAGCTTCCAGACTATGGTAGATATCCAGGGCCTTGAGGACTTCTTCGGCGACATGGACTTCAAGGTAGGCGGTACCAAGAAGGGTATCACCGCTATCCAGGTAGATATCAAGGTTGACGGACTTACCTACGATATCATCAAGGAAGCATTTGCAAAGACTCACAAGGCAAGAGATTATATCCTTGATGAGGTTATGCTCAAGGCTATCCCCGAGCCCCGTCCTGAGGTTGGCAAGTATGCTCCCAAGATGCTCCAGACCAAGGTTCCCGTTGACAAGATAAGAGAAGTTATCGGTCAGGGCGGAAAGGTTATCCAGAAGATCTCCGCTGACTGCCAGGTAAAGATAGATATCAATGACGACGGCAACGTATTCATCAGCGGTGTTGATATCAACAACGCACGCAAGGCTCTCCAGATCGTTAACACCATTGCAAACGATCCCGAGATCGGCGCTATCTACCGTGGTAAGGTAGTAAAGCTCATGAACTTCGGTGCATTTGTCGAGATTGCTCCCGGCAAGGACGGACTTGTTCACATCTCCAAGCTTGACAAGCAGAGAGTTGAAAAGGTCGAGGACATCGTTTCCGTTGGCGACGAGATCGTTGTTAAGGTAATGGAGATCGACAACCAGGGCAGAATAAATCTTTCCCGCAAGGACGCTCTTGCTGACCTTGAGGCAAAGAAGAATTCTCAGGCTTGAGTTTAATACGATATTTTCAGAGGCGCACTCCAAGGCTTTCTTGGGGTGCGCTTTTTGTGTGTATGATAAAAATTCGACAATTTTCGACATACAGTTTGACAATATGAGCGCTGCGCATTTGTGCAAATATACGATTTTAATAGGAATGATTGACAATTGTAAATTTGAATTGTATAATAGAAATGATGAAATGTTCATCAAATATGACATGTTTAGGAGGTCGCTTTATGAAGTCAAAAAAAATGTTAAAAAGAATGATTGCAGCAGCACTATCAACTGCTGTGATGCTGACAGCTGTTGCACCTGTGACTAATGCTTAAACGGTTTATAAAATGAAAAAAGAAACTTTAGGAATCACTTAAGTGTCTGTGACTATGGAGGTTATTATTATGAAAAAAAGAGGAACAAGTAGAATTATTGCCGTACTTTTGTCTGTAATAGGAACTATATCATTGTTTTCAAATACAGTTTCAGCTCAGACAATTGAGAGTATTCCTGCTGGCTTATCACAGAAAGAAGTTACACCCAGAGGCTTGGTGTCACTGCCTGCGGGTACCTATTATTGTCTGTCGACAGGTCGCTCTGATTCATATATTAACATTTCAACTGATGGAATATCATGTACTTTCAATAATGTATATTCGACTGAAAAAAATTCATTTGTGTCAGGAAGTGGTAAACATACATATTCAGCAAGTCCATCGTTTACGTTTTATTTAACAAGCTGGACGTATTATGGACAATCAACGGTTCATACGGGACCTTCAAACTGGATATATATTGAAACAACATATAGTGGAGGAGATTTTATTTTAGCGAATGGCGAAATATATGTAAGAAGCTAATGAAAAATTTTTCTTTTGTTTAGTGAAGTGCTTTTTATGCTGATATTGCGTATTCTACCATTAAGTGATTTAAGAAGGATAGTATGCAGGAGGAATTTTTATGAAAAAGGGATTTATTATCGGCGCTGCGGTATTGCTTTGCTCTGCATTGGGCGCAAGCATTTATCTCAGAACAGCCTTTGACCCGAAGCCTGCCGAGGGGCTTGATTATGATGACCCGCCGACACGTACAGAACTGCTGGCTGACCCTGCGCTTCGTGAAAAGTGGCTTGTGGAGCCTGATTCCATATATGACCTGTATTTGGGACAGACAGAGGGCGGCGTCTGCACTCATGACGAAAGCTTCACCGAGCCTGTTATCCCCGAGGGAAAATATTATCCCAACGGTGACAGGAACGCCGATTATTACATGGAGATAAAGAACGGCACATTCTGCCTGAGATGGCAGGACGGCAGTGTTGCTTCCGATGACCGTGTATGGGGCGGCGAAAGGGAATACAAGGTCGTGACCTTTCATTATGCTGATAGTGTCATACTGTGCAGCGAGTGGCATGAATACACCGACGAGGAACGGGAGCAGAACGGAACGCTGGACAGATACAGCGTTATCCACGGCGTTTCGGTAACATTCCGTGACGGCAAGGCATATATAATGCCCCCTGCGTTCAGAGCGGGGGAGGGCAATGTTATCCGCACCGACCCGTCGATGCAGCTTTCTATCCCCGATGAAAATATCTGATACAAAACGGCTTGTGCTGCAGTGCATGAGCCGCTTTTTATTACAAAACGAATACATATCTGTTAAGATATTGTCGAGCCGATGCGGAAATGATATAATTGTATTAACAATAAACCTGTGTAAAATTACTGTCATAAGGGGCTGACAATATGAAAAAGAGAATTGTTCTGACAGCGGCACTTATACTGCTTTGCGGCTGTTCCGATGCTGAGACGGAAAATGGGACGGAGACATTAAATGCAACAAGTATAAGCACATCGGTGACAGCAGAAACGGAAGATGATATTGAAGAGGATTATGACTATGTTATCGAAAACGGCGAGGCGCATATCTTCAAGTACAGGGGTTCGGAAAATGATGTGGTTATTCCCGAGAGCCTTGACGGCAGCCCTGTTACATATGTGAGCCGTCGTGCATTTGCGGGAAAAACTGTAGTTTCTCTGACTCTGCCCGAAACGGTGAAAAGCATCGAAAATTTCATGATCAACAATACGCTGGAACGCATTGACCTGTCCTCGGGCATAACCGAGTTGTCCGCTGATTGTTTCAGGGACTGCATGGCTCTGCATGAGGTGAATATCGCAGATGGCGGAAAATATAAGTCCGTGAACGGGGCGGTCTATACAGCTGACGGAAAAGAACTGATCTTTATGCCAAGATATTCCGATGAGAAGAAGCTTGTTATTCCCGACGGTGTGGAGAGGATAGGTGATCGTGCCTGCGAAAGCTGTAAAATAACTGAGCTGGTATGCCCGAATTCACTGAAAGAGATAGGTAAATATGCTTTTGCTTACGCTGACCTAAGGATCGTTTCACTCAATGATGGGCTTGATGCCGTTGATGATTATGCTTTTACGAATTTTTCGGGTGAGGGTATAAAGGAGCTGTATCTGCCCGACAGTGTAAAAACCGTGGGAACGTATTTTGTGAATCCCGAGGTTGCCGTAGATGCAAAGGCAGAGGCGGAGGGACTTGCTTATCTTGATGATTTAGATGATGTTACATACAGAAATGAAACACTGCTGCAAGCCGTAATGCGTAAAGGCGTAAAAGAGCAAAAGAATTTTATTAAAAATAATAATTTTTGGGATCATGAGATAAAATTCCGCATTATTTTTACCGATATAAACGGAGATGATTTCCCCGAAATGCTGTCTTATCCATACGGTATGGGCTGCAAGAGCTTTGACGTATATTATTACTCCGTGGAAACGGACAGCTGGCTGAGAAGCGGCTCTTTTGATTCGGACGAAGGTCTGTGCTATTATACGGCAATTTACCGTGACAGAAAAAATGACAGCTGTTTTCAGCTGCAGCTTGCGGAAGTCGATTATACCATTGCGGAGTATGCAGTAAAAACTATGTGGAATGAGAGCGGAATGTTCAAGGAATATGTGGGATACAGCAGCTTGTTCTTTCCTGTCGGGCACTATGGTTCTGACGGATTTGTCAGCTACTATCGCATTGGTGACAGGTTTGAGACTGTGGTATATAGCCCTGAGGAGTTTAACAGCCAAAAACCGTGGATCGATTTCAGGAATATGGCGGAAGAATATTTTTCCGACTGCGAGCTGCTGAGTGAAATCGACATAGCAGACTATTTTGATATGCTCAGTAGTACAGATGACATGGTGATATACGACGGGGAGTTTGCTGATGAGCCGAATGTGACGCAGAAACAGGAGTATGACCTTACCCGACCCGAAAGAAAAGTGATCGGCGAGATAGGAGAACAGACTATATATGAGGACGACACCGCACTGTATATATATGATGAGGAACTTTCTTACGATGATTTCAAGCTTCTGTCACAGCTTCCCGGGCTGACCGCACTGGATATAAAAAAAGAAGGCTGTGTCGATCTTTCGGGTATTGAGCTGTTGAAAGGACTTAAACGTCTCAATTTGTATTGCGATGAATATACCAATACTCAGTGCCTTTCTCAGCTTTCGGAGCTGGAATGGTTCATGGTGAACGCTGTGCCCGATATGAGCTTTATTTCGGATATGGACAGTGTGCGTGTGCTTGAAATATATAATACAGATGATATGCCCGAGGACATCTTCACTCCCGCTTACGATATGAAAGGTCTTGAATATCTTATTGTGAGCAAGTGGAATAATAACATGACTGAGGAGCAGGAAAAGAATTTCATGAACAAACGTCCCGATGTGAAGCTGTGCTTTTATAAGATAGGTTAAAATATCCGAATAAAATAAGAGCTGCCGAGGTGGGAGCGGGGACACGCTAAACTTTTGAAAATATCAGCACAAATGAAAGTTACCGAGCCGCAAATGAAACGTTTTACTCAAACATATCAACGAAGCGGCTGCAGCAACATGCTGCGCTTGACATAATGAGAGGATTATGTTAAAATTGAATAAAATAATAACAGAGGTGAACTGCTGTGGCTGTGGATATGAAGGACTGTCCTCCTTATCTCAGAGAATATATTTTTTATCTGAGAGTAATAAGGAACCGTTCGGAAAAAACTATCGAATCGTATTATATCGACCTGCGGCTTTTTCTCAGATATATCAAGGAAAATATAATATCCGCCGAAAACTGCGACATAATAGCAGATGTACCCTTTTCCGCAGTGGCAGGGATAACTCTGGCGGACGTTTACGAGTATCTTAACTTCTCCGCCGAGGAGAGGGGCAACAACGACAAGACCAGGGCAAGAAAGATATCTGCCATAAAGGGATTATACAAGGCGCTGTGCAACAATAAGCTCACAAGCTTTCATCTGGAAAACAATCCTGTGGAACAGCTGGACGTTCCTTCTCCCAAAAAGGCTCAGCCCAAATATCTGGGTCTGGACGAGAGCAGAAAGCTGCTGGAAAACGTAAGCCCCGCATCAGATTTCTACGAGCGTGATTTTTGTATCCTTATGCTTTTCCTTAACTGCGGCATGAGACTTTCCGAGCTTGTGGGACTGAACATCACCGACATAGACCTGGACGACCGCAGCATGAGACTGCTGGGAAAGGGCAACAAGGAAAGGATAATCCACATAAACAACGGCTGTGCAGAGGCTATACGCCAGTATCTTGCAGCCCGCCCCGAGGCTCCCACAGATGCGCTTTTCCTCTCAAAGCGAAAGACACGCATCAGCAACAGGCGTGTGGAGCAGATAGTTACGAGCGCTATCGACCGCATAGGCATGGGCAACAGGGGACTTTCCACCCATAAGCTCAGGCACACGGCGGCTACACTTATGTATCAGTACGGCAACGTTGACCCTATGGTGCTCAAAGAAATACTGGGTCACGCCAGCGTTTCCACCACGGAGATATACACCCACCTTACCAACGATAACGTGCGCACTGCCATGGAATCAAACCCTCTTTCGGACGAGGGCTTTAAAATGAAAAAATAGAAAGGGCGGATCGGTATGAACTTTAATAAATCAGAACACTTTTTCAAAAGCTCCAACGGAGTTGACAGGATAGCTTATTACATCTACACCCCCGAGCCTGCACGGAAGCCCAAGGCGCTTATCCAGATCTGTCACGGAATGTGCGAGTACATCGGCAGATACGAGCATTTTATCGACTACCTTTGCGGACTGGGCTATGCGGTTATCGCAAACGACCATCTGGGTCACGGCAATTCCGTTTCGGACAATGACGATCTGGGCTATTTTGCTTTGGAGGACGGCTGGATATATCTGCTAAAGGACGTAAGAAAGGTACAGCTTATCGGAAAGTCTATATTCGGCGATGTACCTCACTATTTCCTCGGTCACTCCATGGGTTCTATCATCGTCCGCTGCGTTCTGGGCAAGTACAGCGGTGATACGGACGGAGCAATTCTGCTGGGAACTGTGGGCATTCACCCTGCACTGCCTTTCGGCATCGCTCTGGCTGATTCGGAGATAATGCTCCACGGTGTAAAGAGCCGTTCAAGAAAGATAAATCATCTGCTTTTCGGCATGAGCAACGTTATGGTCGATGACAAGCGGACTGAATTTGACTGGATATCCCGTGATGAAAACGTTGTGGCAAGCTATGTTGCGGACAAGAAGTGCAACTTTATCTTTACATCTTCTGCTTTCAGGGATCTTTTCATGCTGGTGCAGTACTGCTCCGACCGTTCATGGTACAAAAAGGTGCGCCATGACCTGCCTGTGCTTATCATGGGCGGAACAGACGACCCTGTGGGAACCTTCGGAAGGGGAGTTATGCAGATATTCAGGAGCATGGAACGCCACGGCTTCGATGATGTTGAGCTGAAGCTCTGGGACGGCTGCCGCCATGAGCTGCTCAACGAGACAAACCGCCTGGAGGTTTATAAAAACATTTCCGACTGGCTGGAAGAAAAGCTGGGTTAACGGAGGGATAATATGTTTGCCAAGGTAAACAGTCTGGGGCTTTTCGGTCTGAACGCCTTTCCCGTTGAGGTCGAAACGGAGGTCAGCAGGGGAACGCCATGCTTTGATATAGTAGGTCTGGCGGATACTTCCGTCAAGGAGAGCCGTGAAAGAATAAGAGCGGCTTTCAGGAGTGCGGGCATTTCCTTTCCTCTGGCAAGGGTGATAGTGAACCTTGCTCCTGCGGACACTAAAAAGACGGGAAGTATGCACGACCTTGCCATTTTTGCGGCGCTGCTCAAAATAACGGGCAATATAGAGGAAAATATCGACAAGACCGCTTTTATCGGAGAGGTTTCGCTGAACGGTGACGTGCGCCATGTGAACGGCGTTCTGCCTATGGTGCTGTGCGCTGAAAGATCGGGCTTTGACACGGTTTTCGTTCCCTCTGCCAATGCCTATGAGGCAAGCGTTGTGGAGGGCGTGACTGTTTACGGCATCGACAATGTTTCCGAGCTTATCGGGCATTTCAACAGGGAAGCGGTGCTTATTCCCCAGAGAAAATATGAGGTGCTGCCCGAAAAACGCTTTGATACGGTGGATTTTGCCGATGTAAAGGGTCAGCAGACGGCTAAAAAGGCAATGGAATATGCGGCTGCCGGCGGTCATAATTTGATTATGATCGGGCCGCCGGGAAGCGGAAAGTCCATGCTGGCAAAAAGGCTTTCCACCATAATGCCTGCAATGACTTTTAAGGAGTCCATCGAGACGACGAACATACATTCTGTCTGCGGGCTTGTTTCAAAGGAAAACCCGCTGGTGACAAAAAGGCCTTTCCGCTCGCCTCACCACACCATTTCGGGTGCGGGACTTTCAGGCGGTGGAACCATACCACGCCCGGGTGAGATATCCCTTGCGCACAACGGCATACTTTTTCTTGATGAGCTGCCCGAGTTTTCACGTCAGGCGTTGGAGATACTCCGTCAGCCTCTGGAGGACAAGCAGGTTACTATTTCAAGGGCATCGGGCACGGTGACATATCCATGCTCGTTCATGCTGGTGGCTGCCATGAATCCCTGTCCCTGCGGATATTTCGGACACCCCACACGCAAGTGCATCTGCGGCAAAAAGCAGGCTCACGCTTACATAAACCGCATAAGCGGCCCCTTGCTCGATAGGTTCGATATTCAGGTTGAAGTGGCTCCTGTTGAGTATGAGCATCTGTCCTCGGGGGCGAAAGAAGAATCCTCTGAAGCCATAAGAGAGCGTGTTCAGGCGGCAAGAGAGATCCAGCAGAAGCGTTTTGCGGGAACAGACATCACCTGCAATGCAATGATCACTCCCGATATCCTGCACGATGTCTGCCCCATGTCAGATGAGGCAAGCGTTATGCTCAAAAATGTTTTTGAGAAAATGGGACTTTCCGCCAGGGCATATGACCGCATTTTAAAGGTGGCAAGAACTGTTGCGGACATGGAGGGTGAAGAGGTCATCGGCAAGAGCCATATCGCCCGTGCCGTTCAGTTCAGGAGCCTTGACAGGAAATACTGGAGTGAATGACTGGAGGTGCTCTTGTGGTAGTTGAAAAGAAAGCGGCGACCAATGATGAAAAAAGGAAGCTGCTGGATAATGCGGTGGCTATAGTTGAAATGGAAGGGTATTGCTTTTCCGAAAAGGACAAGGATATATGTATGCGGCTTTTTGACGGCAGACTTAAAAAGTCGGAACTGGCAGAAAGCCTAAAAAAGATGTCTGAGGAAAGGATAAGAAAAGCCAATGCCTTATGACCCTACAACTGCAAATTGTTACCCGAATTCAGCTGTTCTTATAAATAAACTTGGCATACGTGATGACCGGACGTTAATGCAGGCGGAAAGCTACTATTCGGCAATGCGGCTAATGGAATTAGAGAATGGTATAAAGTTTGAAAATGTGGATTTTGACTTTTATTTACCCATTCACAAATATTTGTTTCAGGATATATATGATTGGGCAGGTCAGATACGTACCACAAATATTTCCAAAAAGGGGACTTGTTTCTGCCCTTATGAATTTATCCGTGAAACAGGGGAAGCTATTTTTCATAAGCTTAAACATAATAATTATTATAAAGATGTTTCAGAGCGGGAGCTTCCAAGCTGTATTGCTGAACTTTTTGATAGTCTCAATATTCTTCACCCTTTCAGAGAAGGCAATGGAAGGACTGAAAAAGCTTTTATATCCGCATTACTTAAAAACATTGGATATAGTATTGACTTTTATAATTGCGACAAGGATTATTTGACCATAGCAACTATATTTGCAGCTCAGGGGGTAATGGATCACCTTGTTGATTTCTTTGCAGAGAATATAGAGTTGATTGGAAAAATTGACAGGTAAATTTATAGATCATATAAATTCAAGAGGATTTCGGAACAAATTGTCCGAAGTCCTCTTATTGTTTATGTGTAATTGCGCAATGGTGTTAATATTTATACCAACGTAATTGTACAAAATGTAAAATCTGAGGAAATGAGAAAGAAATCCCTTGACAAGGGCTGACAGATGTTATATAATAATATACTGTATCATAATGTAAACTTATGCCTGTTTTACTAAAGTTAATTGCGGCTTATGCTTATCATGGCTTGTTTTGCCGACACTGCGGCAGCTGCGTAAAAACGTTATGCGGCGCAGTTTCAGAATCGTTTTTTAAGCCAATAATCTTTGTAAGGGCAAAGATAGACATTATTTCTTCTAAAATTATGAGGAGGAGTCCGCCTATGGTGAATGTAAAGCCGGTGCAGCTCGGCAAGACCACTCGTATGAGCTTCGGTAAGATCAACGAAGCTCTGGAGATGCCAAACCTTATCGAGGTGCAGAAAAATTCCTACAAATGGTTTCTTGAGGAGGGACTTAAAGAAGTATTCCGTGACGTTGCCGCTATCACGGATTATAACGGCAACTTAGTTCTTAACTTTGTCGATTATCATCTTGATGAAACACCTAAGTATTCCGTTGCGGAGTGTAAAGAAAGAGACGTTACCTACGCCGCTCCGCTCAGAGTAAAGGCTACCCTTTGGAACAAGGAGACCGGCGACGTTAAGGAAAACGAAGTGTTCATGGGCGATTTCCCGCTTATGACCGAAAGCGGCACCTTTGTTATCAACGGCGCCGAGCGTGTTATCGTATCACAGCTGGTCCGTTCACCCGGCGTTTACTATTCCTTTGAAAAGGATAAGACCGGTAAGGACCTTTTTAAGACTACAGTTATCCCCAACAGAGGCGCATGGCTCGAATACGAGATGGACTCCGCCGATGTTATTTATGTTCGTATTGATAAGAACAGAAAGATACCTCTTACCACATTTATCCGTGCTCTCGGCGTCGGAACTGACCCTGAGATCGAGGAAATGTTCGGTCACGATGAGAGACTTAGCCAGACTATCCTCCAGAAGGACGCTACCAAGAACACCGAGGAAGCTCTTCTTGAGGTTTATAAGAAGCTCCGCCCCGGCGAGCCTCCTACAGTTGACAGCGCTATCTCTCACCTGAATATGCTGTTCTTCGATGCAAAGAGATATGATCTTTCCCGTTTCGGAAGATATAAGTACAACAAGAAGCTGGGCGTTGGCTCCAGAATCGCAGGTCACTACGTTGCAAGACCTATCGCTAACCCCCTGACAGGTGAGATCATGGCTGACGAGGGAGAGCTTCTCTCCTACGACAAGGCTATGGAGATCCAGCAGGCAGGCGTAAGCGAGGTATGGCTGAAGGTCGTTCACAAGGAGATCTATTCCAATCCCGCAGGCGGCGAGCCTATGAGCCGTGTTGAGGAAAAGGAAGTCAAGGTCATCGGCAACGGCATGGTAGATATCAACGGCTATGTTGATTTCGATACCGCTCAGTACGGCATCAACGAGCTTGTTTCCTTCAAGGTCCTGAAGGATATCCTTGAAAGCGCTGCCGACAAGGACGAGCTGGAGGAAATGGTAAAGAAGCGTGTTGACGAGCTTGTTCCCAAGCACATCACACTTGACGATATCTTCTCCACGATCAGCTACTTCATCAACCTCTGCGAGGGCGTTGGTACTGTTGACGATATCGACCACCTTGGCAACAGACGTATCCGTTCCGTTGGTGAGCTGCTCCAGAACCAGTTCAGGATCGGTTTTGCCCGTATGGAGCGCAGCATTCGTGAAAGAATGAACACACAGGCTCAGGACGTTGAGACCATTACACCTCAGAGCCTTATCAATATCCGTCCCATAACTGCGGCTATCAAGGAGTTCTTCGGCTCCTCGCCTCTGTCACAGTTCATGGATCAGAACAACCCTCTTGCTGAGCTTACTCATAAGAGACGTCTTTCCGCACTGGGCCCCGGCGGTCTTTCCAGAGACCGTGCAGGATTCGAGGTTCGAGATGTTCACTACTCCCACTACGGAAGAATGTGCCCCATCGAGACTCCTGAAGGACCTAACATCGGTCTGATCTCCTACCTTGCATCTTTCGCAAGGATAAATGAGTACGGCTTCATCGAAGCACCTTACAGAAAGGTGGATAAGGCTACAGGTATTGTAACCGATGAAGTTGTATATATGACTGCCGATGTAGAGGATAATTATACCGTTGCTCAGGCTAACGAGCCTCTTACCGAGGAAGGCAAGTTTGCACGTCCCAGAGTAAATGCCCGTTACAGAGACCAGATCCTCGAGTGCGAGAGAGAACGTATCGACTACATGGACGTTTCTCCTAAGATGGTCGTTTCCATTGCGACTGCAATGATTCCCTTCCTGGAAAACGATGATGCTAACCGTGCCCTCATGGGTGCGAACATGCAGCGTCAGGCTGTGCCTCTTCTCAAGACCGAAGCTCCTATCGTAGGAACAGGTATGGAGTACAAGGCTGCTGTTGACTCAGGCGTGTGCATCGTTTCCAAGCATGACGGTGTTGTTGAGCGTGTTTCCGCTGACGAGGTCGTTGTCAAGGAAGGCACAGGCGCAACTCACACCTATAAGCTCACCAAGTTCAAGCGCTCCAACCAGGGTACCTGCGTAAACCAGAGACCTATCGTTGACAAGGGCGAGGAAGTTCACGTTGGTCAGGTCCTTGCGGACGGTCCCGCAACCAGCAACGGCGAGCTTGCTATCGGTAAGAATGCTCTTATCGGCTTCATGACCTGGGAAGGCTACAACTACGAGGACGCCGTTCTTCTTAACGAGCGTGTTGTCCGTGAAGATATTTACACCTCTATCCATATTGAAGAGTATGAGATCGAGGAAAGAGATACAAAGCTCGGTGCCGAGACCATCACAAGAGATATCCCCAACGTTGGTGAGGACGCTCTTAAGGACCTCGATGACCGTGGTATCATTCGTATCGGTGCAGAGGTAAGAGCCGGCGATATCCTCGTCGGAAAGGTAACTCCTAAGGGAGAGACTGAGCTTACCGCTGAAGAAAGACTTCTGAGAGCTATTTTCGGTGAAAAGGCCAAGGAAGTAAGAGACAACTCCCTGAAGGTTCCCCACGGCGAATCGGGCGTTGTTGTCGATGTCAAGATATTCACCCGTGAGAACTGCGATGAGCTTTCTCCCGGAGTTAACAAGCTGGTAAGATGCTATATCGCACAGAAGCGTAAGATCTCCGTCGGCGATAAGATGGCGGGCCGTCACGGTAACAAGGGTGTCGTTTCACGTATCCTTAAGTCCGAAGATATGCCTTTCCTTCCCGATGGTACTCCTCTGGATATCGTTCTTAACCCTCTGGGTGTACCTTCACGTATGAACATCGGTCAGGTGCTTGAAGTTCATCTCGGTATGGCTGCAAGAAAGCTTGGCTGGAAGGTAATGACCCCTGTATTCGACGGCGCACACGAGGAGGATATCCGTGAGTGCTTCAAGGAAGCAGGCATGGACGAGGACGGCAAGATCGTTCTTCGTGACGGACGTACAGGTGAGCCTTTCGATAACAGAGTTACCGTTGGTATCATGTACTACCTGAAGCTCCACCACCTTGTTGATGATAAGATCCACGCACGTTCCGTAGGTCCTTACGCTCTCGTAACACAGCAGCCTCTGGGCGGTAAAGCTCAGTTCGGCGGTCAGCGTTTCGGAGAGATGGAAGTTTGGGCGCTGGAGGCTTACGGCGCAGCTTATACTCTTCAGGAGATCCTTACCGTTAAGTCCGATGATACCGTCGGCCGTGTAAAGACCTATGAGGCTATCGTTAAGGGACAGAACGTTCCCAAGCCCGGTATCCCCGAGGCATTCAAGGTTATTATCAAGGAATTCCAGTCACTCTGCCTTGATATCCGTGTTCTTGATGAAAACAACGAGGAGATCGATCTTAAGTCCACATTTGAGGACGACGACGATGTTATCCCACAGCCTGTTTCAGATGCTGACGATTACGATGATCTTTCTTCCTCCGACGACAGCCACTACACCGAGGACGATCTCAACGACGGCGATCTGGACGAGGGCTTCTCGCTGGTTGACGACGATGAAGAGGATTTCGGAAGTCTGGACGATGACGATGATTCCGACTTCATGCACGACGATTCAGACGATCTTATCTGATAAACCGGTTTAAAGCACAATTTTGAGTTTCTTTCCCGCTTTATGCGGGAAAGAAATATTAGATATCCAAAACTCTATTGATAAGGAGTGTAAGCTTTTGGAATTAAAAACTTTTGAGTCTATTAAGATAGGTCTTGCTTCCCCCGAAAAAATCAGAAGCTGGTCATACGGCGCTGTTGAAAAGCCTGAAACCATCAACTACAGAACACAGAAGCCCGAAAGAGACGGTCTTTACTGCGAAAGGATCTTTGGTCCTACCAAGGACTGGGAGTGCCACTGCGGTAAGTATAAGAAGATCCGCTTTAAGGGCAAGGTCTGCGAGCGCTGCGGCGTTGAAGTTACCCGTGCAAAGGTAAGACGTGAGCGTATGGGTCACATTGCTCTTGCTGCTCCCTGCTCCCACATCTGGTACTTCAAGGGTACACCTTCCAGAATCGGTCAGGTGCTTGAGGTTTCCCAGAAGCGTCTTGAAGAGGTCCTTTACTTTACAAAATATATCGTTGTTGACGCTGGTAACACCGAGCTTGTCAAGAAGCAGCTTCTCACAGAAAAGGAATATTCCGATATGTGCGAGAAGTACGAGGACGATTTCTATGCTGCAATGGGTGCAGAGGCTATTAAGGATCTCCTTGAGGACTATGACCCTGAGAGATACAATCAGTACATCGTCAAGTACATTGACCAGTTCGCTGCTGTAACAGGTCTTACCGAGCAGCAGATCAGAGACACTCTTGCAAAGAGATTTCTCGTTATCACCGACAACGGCAACAATGAGAAATATGAAGTTGGTCAGTTCGTTTCCAGAGATGAGTATAACTACGCCATCACCAGATACAACTGGATGGAAGAGGAAAAGAGAAGCGACAACTGCATCAAGGTAATCTACGGCTCCAAGTACATCGAGAAGCTGTTTGATGAAAAGATCGCTGAGGCTAACAAGAACGGCGAGTATGATGAGATCGCTGACAAGTCCAAGTGGATCAACTGCCTTGAATGGGTATCCGACGAGCTGAAAGACGAGCTGAAGGATCTGCCCGCAGGTCAGAAGAGAATAAAGCTCCTCAAGAGACTGGACATCATCGAGTCCTTCCGTCTCTCCGAGAACAAGCCCGAGTGGATGGTACTGGACGTTGTTCCCGTAATCCCTCCCGATCTTCGTCCTATGGTAATGCTGGACGGCGGCAGATATGCTACCTCCGACCTGAACGACCTTTACAGACGTGTTATCAACCGTAACAACCGTCTTAAAAAGATGCTGGAGCTGGAAGCTCCCGACATCATCATCAGAAACGAAAAGAGAATGCTCCAGGAAGCTGTCGATGCACTTATCGACAACGGCCGTCACGGCAGACCTGTAACAGGCCCCAACAACCGTGCGCTGAAATCTCTTTCCGATATGCTTAAGGGTAAGCAGGGACGTTTCCGTCAGAACCTCCTCGGTAAGCGTGTTGACTACTCAGGACGTTCCGTTATCGTCGTTGGCCCTGAGCTGAAAATGTATCAGTGCGGTCTCCCCAAGGAGATGGCTCTCGAGCTTTTCAAGCCTTTCGTTATGAAGAGACTTGTTGATACAGGCAAGTCCACCAATATAAAGTCCGCCCGCAAGAAGGTTGACAGAGCGGAGAATGATGTATGGGATGCACTGGAGAATGTTATCAAGTCTCACCCCGTACTTCTGAACCGTGCGCCTACACTTCACCGTCTGGGTATCCAGGCATTCGAGCCTATCCTCGTTGAAGGCCGTGCTATCAAGCTTCACCCTCTGGTTTGTACTGCGTTCAACGCCGACTTCGATGGTGACCAGATGGCTGTTCACCTTCCCCTTTCCGCAGAGGCTCAGACTGAGGCAAGATTCCTCATGCTGGCTGCAAACAACCTGTTGAAGCCTTCTGATGGCCGTCCCGTTGCCGTTCCTTCACAGGATATGGTACTGGGTTCCTACTACCTTACCATGAAGAAAGAGGGAGAAAAGGGCGAAGGCAAGGTATTCCGTGACGTTAACGAGGCTCTCATGGCTTATCAGGAGGGCGTAGTGACACTTCACGCTGCTATCAAGGTTCGTATCTCCAAGGATATCGGCGACAGAAAGGTATCCAAGATAATCGACTGCACCGTCGGCCGTCTTATCTTCAACGAGAACATTCCCCAGAACCTGGGCTATGTTGACAGAACCAACTCCGACAAGCAGTTTGATCTTGAGATCGACTTCCTTGTTAAGAAGGGTCAGCTCTCCGATATCATCGAGCGCTGCATAAGAACTCACGGCACAACCACTACTTCCGAAGTTCTTGATAAGATCAAGGCTCTCGGATTCAAATACTCCACCAAGGCTGCTATCACCGTTGCAGTATGCGATGCCGAAATTCCTAAGGAAAAGGCTGAGATCCTCGCAAATGCCGACAAGCAGGTCGAGAAGATCAACGCAATGTACCGCAGAGGCTTCATCTCCGCAGCTGAAAAGTCCAAGCGCTTCATTCAGATCTGGAACGGCGCTACAGATGATGTAACAACTGCTCTGAAGAATGACCTTGGCAAGTACAACCCCATCTTCATGATGGCTGACTCAGGTGCCCGTGGATCTATCAACCAGATCCGTCAGCTGGCAGGTATGAGAGGTCTGATCGCCAATACATCGGGTTCGACCATCGAGATGCCTATCAGAGCTAACTACCGTGAAGGTCTTAACATTCTGGAATACTTCATCTCCTCCCGAGGCGCCCGTAAGGGTCTGGCAGATACGGCTCTTCGTACCGCTGACTCCGGTTACCTCACACGTCGTCTGGTTGACGTTTCTCAGGACGTTATCATTCACGAGGAGGACTGCGGCACTGATGAGGGTATTGAGATCTACACCATCAAGAACGGCAACGAGATGATCGAGCCTCTCCAGGAAAGACTTCTTGGCCGTTACCTTATGGACGATCTTTACGATTCCAAGACAGGCAACCTTATCGTAAGCAAGAACAAGCTCATCAACGAGAACGATGCCAAGAAGATCGTTGACGCAGGCGTTGAGAGAGTTACTATCCGTTCCGTTCTCAACTGCCACGCTAAGCACGGCGTTTGCGCTAAGTGCTACGGCGCTAATATGTCCAACAACAATCTTGTTGCTGTCGGCGAGGCTGTCGGCGTAATCGCTGCTCAGTCCATCGGTGAACCCGGTACACAGCTTACAATGAGAACCTTCCATACAGGCGGTATCGCTTCCGCAGAAGATATCACACAGGGTCTTCCCCGTGTCGAGGAACTTTTCGAGAGCAGACGTCCCAAGAATGCGGCTATCATTGCCAAGTTCGGCGGCAAGGTTCGTATGGAAGAAATCAAGAAGACAAGAAACGTTATCATCACCGATGAGGAAACAGGCGCTGAAGAGTACTATCCCGTTCCTTACGGCTACAAGATCAAGGTGCGTGAGGGCGATGTGGTTGAAAAGGGTGAGTCCCTTACCGAAGGCTCCGTTAATCCTTCCGATATCCTCGAGGTTCTCGGTCAGCAGGCTGTTCAGAACTACATCATCACCGAGGTTCAGAAGGTTTACCGTCTCCAGGGTGTTGATATCAACGATAAGCACATCGAGGTAATCGTTCGCCAGATGCTCAAGAAGGTTCGTGTTGAGGAGGCAGGCTCCAGCTTCATGCTTCCCGGCTCCGTAGTTGACCGCAAGGAGATCTACGAGGAGAACCTGAAGATCAAGGCAAGAATGGAAGCAGGAGAAGAAGGTCTCAAGTTCGTTACCTTCAAGCCTATTATCCAGGGTATCACAAAGGCTTCCTCCAATTCCGACAGCTTCCTGTCCGCAGCTTCCTTCCAGGAGACCACCCGTGCTCTTACAGATGCTGCTATCAAGGGCAAGAGCGACCATCTTCTCGGTCTTAAGGAAAATGTTATCATCGGTAAGCTTATCCCCGCAGGTACCGGTATGGACGTTTACAACAACGTTCAGATCGTCAAGTCCGAAAATGCGGATCATACAGCGGTTCACTGATAACATCAATAACAAACGTTCAAGGTTCGGAGCGGCAGAGATGCTGCTCCGAATTTTCGTTATTTTACCCTCATTTGCGTGCTTTGCGGGTTTTTCGGTTGTATAAAACCACAAAAACAAATTTTTAAAGTGAAATTTGTATAAAGTGCTTGACAATGGGGGAAAATGCGTGTATAATATTTAATTGTGTGATGGTATGTTTTTGTAAGCATATTTATATCACGAAAATCTATGAAAGGAGATGTATCAATGCCTACCTTTAATCAGCTGGTTCGTAAGGGAAGAGACGTTATCGAAAAGAAGTCCACAGCACCTGCACTTCAGAAGGGTTATAACTCCAAGAAGAAGATCGCTATCGATCTGAACTCACCTCAGAAGAGAGGCGTATGCACCGCTGTAAGAACTGCTACACCTAAGAAGCCTAACTCCGCTATGAGAAAGATCGCCAGAGTAAAGCTTACCAACGGTAATGAAGTAACAGCTTACATTCCCGGTATCGGACATAACCTTCAGGAGCACTCTGTCGTACTCATCAGAGGCGGAAGAGTTAAGGACCTCCCCGGTGTTCGTTACCACATCATCAGAGGTACACTCGATGCTCAGGGTGTTGCCAAGAGAAATCAGGCTCGTTCCAAGTACGGTGCGAAGAAGCCTAAGGCCGGTGCTAAGTAATTAAAAGCGCTGCCAATCAATTATGAGACTCAATGAAACCACACAGCGATTAAATTGTGGAGTTATTCATTTTAATATAGATGATACCTCTGCATTGGACGACGTGTCGTGGAAGAAACGAGTACCTATGATATCATTATTATGAAGGAGGGAAGTATTGTGCCAAGAAGAGGTAAAATAGCTAAGCGTGAGGTTCTCTGTGATCCTGTTTACAATTCCGAGATCGTTACACGTCTTATCAACAATATCATGCTCGACGGTAAGAAGGGCGTAGCTCAGAAGATCGTTTACGGCGCATTTGAGATCGTTGCTGAAAAGACAGGAAAGGATGCTCTTGAAGCATTCAACGAGGCTATGGAAAACATCATGCCTCTCCTGGAAGTAAAGGCTCGCCGTGTAGGCGGTGCTACCTACCAGGTTCCTATGGAGGTTAGACCCGAGAGAAAGCAGACTCTTGGACTCAGATGGCTTACAACTTACGCAAGAGCAAGAAGCGAGAGAACCATGAAGGAGAGACTCGCAGCTGAGATCATGGACGCTATGAATGGTCTGGGCGGAGCTTGCAAGAAGCGTGAGGATACTCACAAGATGGCTGAGGCTAACAAGGCATTTGCTCACTACAGATGGTGATCAGGCCGCAAAGCCGAAGCAAAACGTTATAAACGTGACGGCTGCGGTTATCACAGCCGCAGCAGATTTTTGGAGGAAAAGCTATGCCAAGAGATTGTTCACTTGAAAAAACAAGAAATATTGGTATCATGGCTCACATCGATGCAGGTAAAACAACTACCACCGAGCGTATCCTTTTCTATACCGGTGTAAACCATAAGATAGGTGAAACTCACGATGGTTCTGCAACAATGGACTGGATGGCTCAGGAGCAGGAGAGAGGTATCACAATTACCTCCGCTGCTACTACTTGCCACTGGGCAGGCCATAGAATCAATATCATCGACACCCCCGGCCACGTTGACTTTACAGTAGAGGTTGAGCGTTCGCTTCGAGTTCTTGACGGTTCTGTAACTGTTTTCTGCGCAAAGGGCGGCGTTGAGCCCCAGTCTGAGACCGTATGGCGTCAGGCTGATAAATATCAGGTACCCAGAATGGCTTATGTAAATAAGATGGATATTATGGGTGCCAACTTCTTCCGTGTTGTTGAAATGATGCACGAGCGTCTCAAGTGTAACGCAGTGCCCATTCAGCTTCCTATCGGTGCGGAAGATGACTTTAAGGGTATCATTGACCTGGTTGAAATGAAGGCAGACGTGTATTACGATGACCTTGGCAAGGATGTCAGAGTAGAGGATATTCCCGCTGACATGGTTGACATGGCTAACGAATACCGTGAGAAGCTCGTCGAGGCTGCTGCTGAAATGGACGACGCAATCATGGAAAAGTACCTTGAGGGTGAAGAGCTTACCACAGACGAGATCAAGAAGTGCATCCGTGAAGGCTGCATCGCTAACAAGTTTGTTCCCGTAACCTGCGGTACTTCTTATAAGAACAAGGGCGTTCAGAAGCTTCTTGACGCTGTTGTTGATTATATGCCCTCTCCTCTCGATATTCCTCCTATCAAGGGTGTTGACCCCGATACAGGTGAGGAGACCGAGAGAATCACATCCGATACTGAACCTTTCGCTGCACTTGCATTCAAGATTGCAACTGACCCCTTCGTTGGTAAGCTCTGCTACTTCAGAGTTTATTCGGGTACTGTTGACGCAGGTGCTACTGTGCTCAATGCAACTAAGGACAACTCTGAAAGAATGGGTCGTATCCTTCAGATGCACTCCAACCACAGAAAGGATATCGAGACTTGCTACGCCGGCGATATCGCTGCTTGCGTAGGTCTTAAGAATACAACTACCGGTGATACACTCTGCGATCCTAAGCACCCTGTAATCCTCGAGTCCATGGAATTCCCCGAGCCTGTTATCCAGCTCGCTATCGAGCCTAAGACTAAGGCCGGTCAGGAAAAGATGGGCATCGGCCTTGCAAAGCTTGCTGAAGAGGATCCTACCTTCAGAACATGGACTGACGAAGAAACAGGTCAGACCATTATCGCAGGTATGGGTGAGCTTCACCTGGATATCATCGTTGACCGTCTCCTCAGAGAGTTCAAGGTTGAGGCTAACGTAGGTGCACCTCAGGTTGCTTACAAGGAAACAATCAAGAAGCTTGCTGATGTTGACCACAAGTATGCTCGTCAGTCCGGTGGTAAGGGTCAGTACGGTCACGTTAAGATCAAGGTTGAACCCAACGAGTCCGGTAAGGGTTACGAGTTTATTAATGCCGTTGTCGGCGGTGCTATTCCTAAGGAATACATCCCCGCTGTTGACAAGGGTATTCAGGGCGCTATGAAGGCAGGCGTTCTCGCCGGTTATCAGGTTGTTGACGTTAAGGTTACTCTTTACGACGGCTCCTACCACGAGGTCGACTCCTCCGAAATGGCATTCTCCATCGCCGGTTCTATGGCTTTCAAGGAAGCTATGAAGAAGGCTGATCCCTGCATTCTCGAGCCTATCATGAAGGTTTCCGTATTTGTTCCCGAGGACTTCATGGGTACCGTTATCGGTGACCTTAACTCCCGTCGTGGACAGATCCTCGGCCAGGAGATCAACAACGGCACAGCTCAGGTTGATGCACTTGTTCCTCTTTCCGAGATGTTCGGTTACTCCAACGACCTCCGTTCCAAGACTCAGGGCCGTGGTAACTACACAATGGAGCCCGACAGCTATACAGAGGTTCCTCGTTCCGTTGCAGAGAAGATCATGTCTGCAAGAAACAAGGCAAACGGCTGATAATTTTAGCTGAAAATTTACAAAAAACGCTTGCAATCCGCTTAATAATCTGTTAAAATGGTTGCATAGGCTTATAACTTTACTAATTAAAGGAGGAAATTTCCAATGGCAAAGGCACATTTCGAAAGAACCAAACCCCACGTAAACATTGGTACTATCGGTCACGTTGACCATGGTAAGACAACTCTTACCGCTGCTATCACCAAGTATCTTTCCCTTAAGGGTCAGGCTCAGTTTGAGGGCTATGCTGATATCGATAAGGCTCCCGAGGAGAGAGAAAGAGGTATTACAATCAATACCGCTCACGTTGAGTACGAGACTGACAAGCGTCACTATGCTCACGTTGACTGCCCGGGCCACGCTGACTATGTTAAGAACATGATCACCGGTGCTGCTCAGATGGACGGTGCTATCCTCGTAGTTGCTGCTACTGATGGACCTATGGCTCAGACCAAGGAGCACCTTCTTCTCGCTCGTCAGGTTGGCGTTCCTTACATCGTTGTATTCATGAACAAGGCTGACCAGGTTGACGATCCTGAGCTTCTCGAGCTCGTTGAGATGGATATCCGTGAGACCCTCGATAAGTACGATTTCCCCGGCGATGATACTCCTATCATCATCGGTTCTGCTTACCAGGCTCTTAACTCCACTTCTACCGATCCTAACGCTCCTGAGTACAAGTGCATTCAGGAACTCATGGACGCTGTTGACGAGTACATTCCTACTCCCGACAGAAAGGCAGACCAGCCCTTCCTTATGCCTGTTGAGGACGTATTCACCATTACCGGTCGTGGTACTGTTGCTACAGGTAGAGTTGAAAGAGGTCAGCTCAGAACTGGTGACGAAGTTGAGATCATCGGTCTTACTACCGAGAGAGCTAAGACTGTTGTTACCGGTATCGAAATGTTCAGAAAGATCCTTGACTACGCTGAGGCAGGCGATAACATCGGTGCTCTTCTCCGTGGTATCCAGAGAACTGACATCGAAAGAGGCCAGGTTCTTTGCAAGCCAGGTTCTATTCACCCCCACACCAAGTTCAGCGGTCAGGTTTACGTACTGAAGAAGGAAGAGGGCGGACGTCATACTCCTTTCTTCAACAACTACAGACCTCAGTTCTACTTCAGAACAACTGACGTTACCGGCGTTATCACACTTCCTGCTGATAAGGAAATGTGCATGCCCGGCGATAACGTTGAGATCGCAGTTGAGCTCATCACTCCTATCGCTATTGAAGAGGGACTTCGTTTCGCTATCCGTGAGGGTGGACGTACCGTTGGTTCCGGCGTTGTTACTAAGATCAACGAATAATCTCAATACGCACTTGAATTTCCGAAAAGACCTTTTCCTTGCGAAAAGGTCTTTTCTTTTATCAGCTTACTTAATAAATTGTTTACAAACAAACGCCATAAAGTTGTTCCAATTCAGACGTATATACATATGAAAACGGTCAGACGGGGTGAAAATAATGACTGAAAGCAATTTTACAAGCTGTATGACGATGCTTGCGGGCGGAGATATGCAGGGACTTAAACAGGTCTATGAGGAGTACGGGCGAATGATATATTCTTCCGTACTTAGCCTGTGCAGAAGTCCGCATCTTGCGGAGGATATTACCTCAGAATTTTTCCTGAGGCTCAGAAAGGCTGCTCATATTTACAGGGCAGGCACGGGGCACAGGAAATGGCTGCTTGTTTCAGCCAGAAATCTTGCGCTGGATATTATCCGCAGGCAAAGCAGAGAGGTTCCGTCCACATCATCAGCCGATGATGACGACAGCAGTACGCTTTCCGATGTGGCTGATACAGCCGATACTGAGGAAAACGTATCGTCAGACATGGCAGTGCAGCAGATGCTTGATGCCCTGAGTGCCGACCAGCGGGAGATCGTCCATCTGAAAATTTACTGCGAGCTTACGTTTGCGGAAATTTCGGACGTGCTGCAAATTCCCATCGGTACCGCTGCCTGGCGGTATCAGTCGGCAGTGAAAAAACTCAGAAAGCTTTACGGGGAGGTGTTATGATGAAAAAATTTGAACAGGACTACATAAAACATATTGATTCATCTGCACCCGATATGGATAAGCTTTGGGAGAAGATCGCAGGCGCTCCTGACGAGGAAAAGGATATCACCCCTTTCGTTTCAGCGTCAAGGCAGTGTGCGCATAAATCAGGCAAAACAGTCAGGATTTTCATCTCCGCCGCAGCCGTTTTAGCGGCAGTTTTCTGCGCAGGCAGGCTCATTATAAGCGACAGTGAGATATCAAACGAAACATCTCAGGCGGATATGGCTCCCGAAATAAGCGGCGAATATGCCGCAGATGATGCGGAAATACCGTCAGTTGCCGCAGAAATGGGCTGGGATTATTCCACGGAAACTCAGTCAGCCGACAATTATTATACCCTTGACCTTGCCGAGACCGACAGCGGCATCTACAATGCCCTTTCCCACAGCGAGGCGGAGCAGGAGTATTTTGTGGAGGCTCAGGTGCTTTCTGAGACGGACTTTTTCATCGACGGCAAGGTGCTGTATTCCGACAATGAGGGCGATATGACCGCATACACCCTTGAAGTGGTGCATCTTATCTCCGACAGCGAGACTTCTCTCCCCGAAAAAGTCACCATTTATTCCGACTCGCCCTATGCTCTCCGTGACAACCGTGAGTATCTGCTGCCGATCAGCGCCTGTGACGGAATGTACAGAGTTGTTTACGACAATGCCCCTCAGATAGAGATAACCCTTGACAGGGAAGTGGTCTATCACAACGGCTGGCAGTCCCTTGCAGCGGACGGCAGCACCATTACCTACCCACAGGTCTATAAGGACGACTATTTTTACGACCGAATGAACATAACAGCGGAATGCTCGCTTGAAAAGCTTTTCGAGAGCTGGGAAAAGCTGCGGGCGTGAATATGCTTGAAAGGAACGATCTTATGAACACAAAAATGAACTCAATGAAAAAGCTTGCTGCCCTTATGGCAGTTATAACATCAGTATCCACTCTTACCGCCTGCGGTGATGCCATGGACACAAGCGGCAGTGATTATGCCATGAATAACGAAAAGGGAGCGCAGCATTACACCGAGGCGGCTATAGCAGAGGATTATGCCAATGATGCTGCACCTGCCGATGATGAAGCAATGCCTCCTGAGATGAACAGCGTTGATGACTCCGATATTCAGCAAAATGACGAGGAGTATAATTACATCAAGGAAAACGGCTATACAGCAGTATCTTCCGCACCTCTTTCCACATTCTCCGCCGATGTTGACACAGCTTCATACACAAATGTACGCCGAATGATAGATGACGGTATGGACGTTCCCCCCGACGCTGTGCGTATTGAGGAGTTTATCAATTACTTTAGCTATGATTATTCTGACCCTGCTGACGGCGAGCCGTTTGCAGTTCATACGGAGCTTTCCGACTGCCCGTGGAACGATGAAACTGAGCTTTTAATGGTCGGCATAAATACCAAGGACTTTGACGCTGTGCTTGATGAGCGCCCTGCCATGAATCTGGTTTTCCTTATTGATGTAAGCGGCTCTATGTATGATGACAACAAGCTGCCGCTGGTTCAGAAGTCATTTTCAATGCTTACCGATAATCTGACCGCCGCTGACCGTGTTTCAATCGTCACCTATGCAGGCTCGGACGAGGTGGTGCTTGAGGGCGCTGACGGAAACGACAGGAAAAAGATCCTCCGTGCCATCAACGACCTTGAAGCAGGCGGCTCCACAGCAGGTGCGGCAGGCATCAACACCGCTTACGATATTGCTCAGAAATATTTCATTGACGGCGGCAACAACAGAGTTATCCTTGCCACCGACGGCGACCTTAACGTTGGCCTTTCCTCCGAGTCGGAGCTTACAAGGCTCATTGAGGAAAAGCGTGAAAGCGGCGTGTTCCTCTCCGTTCTGGGCTTCGGCACAGGCAATTACAAGGACAATCGCCTTGAAGCGCTGGCTGATTATGGCAACGGAAACTACTCCTACATCGACAGCGAAAGGGAAGCAAAAAAGGTGCTGGTCGATGAAATGAGCGGCACGCTTTTCACTGTTGCAAAGGACGTTAAGTTCCAGCTGGAATTTAATCCTGCAAATGTTAAGGGCTATCGTCTTATCGGCTATGAGAACAGGGTCATGGCTGCCGAGGACTTTAACGACGACACCAAGGACGCAGGCGAGATAGGCGCAGGCCACAGCGTTACCGTGCTTTATGAGATAGTTCCTGCTGACAGCAAAATGGAGCTGGGCGAAAGCGAGCTGAAATATGCTTCTGACAGCGATGGCGTTATGGGCGACGAGCTTCTCACCGTGAATATCCGCTACAAGGAGCCTGAGGGCGGCGAAAGCAAGCTGCTAACATATCCCGTTAACAAGTCACTTTATTCCGACAAAATGTCCGCAGATATGAATTTTGCCTCCTGCGTGGCGGAGTTCGGCATGCTCCTGAGAAACAGCAGATACATCGGCGATGTTACCTACAAGGACGTTTCCGCACAGCTTTCCAAGTACGATTATTCCGATGATGATTATAAGGACGAGTTCATTTATCTTGTTAATACCATGAAGAGACGTGATACTAATTTCCAATAAAACTATAGATATATAGTTTTTGATTGGCGCTTAGTATCAAATTATCTAACATATCATGCCGAGGCGGTTTATTTAAAAAAGCCTCGGCAATATAACCAATTATCTTCTTGTCAAAATGTACAATGTAAACGTTGACAGAAATGCAGCTTTATGTTATAATTATAAAAAGTTTATCATGCACATTTTCTCTTGAAATGAAAGGGTGTACTATTATGAAGAATTTTAAAAGATATGCAGCAGGTCTTGCAGCTGTTATGATGGCTTCGAGCTTTGCAGCCTGCGGCAGTTCATCCGGTACAGCAGAGGATACTACCACCTCCGCAACCACCACAACAGGGGTAACTGTTGAGATCAATACCGAGACACTTGCTTCCGAGGAGCAGGTTACCATGGACGATGTTTCCAAGCTGCTTCCCGATGTTGAGCTTGAAAACAAGAACATCAAGTGGTTCTCTTTCTATGATCCTTTCCACGCTACCACATCAGGCAACACCAAGGCGCTTTCTCTCGAGCTTTTCGAGAAGAAGTACGGCGGAACCATTGAATATATCCCCACCACATGGAGCCAGCGCTTTACCGACCTTTCCACAAACATTCTGGGCGGTACAGGCATCGACTTCATCGCAGGCGGCGACCTTGACTCTTTCCCCAAGGGTATCCCCAACGGTCAGTTTGAGTCCTACGACAGCTATGTTGATTTCGATTCCGACCTTTGGAACCCGGTAAAGGAGCTTAACGACAAGTTCAGCCTCAAGGGCAAGCATTACCTTATGGCTACCCAGGCAACAGCAGGCGAGGTCGTTATCTACAACAAGAAGACCATCGAGTCCCAGGGCTTTGAGGATCCCGTTGAGCTGCTTGACAAGGGCGAATGGACATGGTCCACATTCAAGAATATGCTTCTTGAATATGTTGATCCCGAGGCTGACCAGTACGGTCTGGACGGCTGGTTCAATGAAAAGCCCCTTATGCTCACCTGCGGCGTTGCTCCCGTTGAACTGAGAGACGGTCAGTTGGTTTCCAACCTTTATGATGAGCGCCTTGAAAAGTCCATGAACTTTATGTATGAGCTGAGCCAGAACGGTCTTGTTCTCGATAAGTCTCTCTTTGACTGGAGCGAGCACCCCGAGTTCATCGGCGAAGGCAAGGAGCTGTTCTACATTTGCGGCGCATACACTCTTGAAGGCTCTCCCGATATCTGGAACCCCAAATTCGGTAACTCCGAGGACGTTATGTTCGTACCCGTTCCCAAGATGGACGACGCTGACGAGTATTATCTCCCCGCAGGTCTGGAAGCTTATATGCTCTGCAAGGGCGCACAGAACCCCGAGGGCGTTGCAAGATTTATGGAGTGCATACTTGCTGCAAACTCCGACACAGGCTCTCTCGAGATCGCAGACAGAAAGCGTAAGGACGATTACGGCTGGACTGACGATATGATCCAGATGAGATACAGGATCAACGAAATGACCGCTGAGCACCCCATGTATTCTATCCACACAGGCTGCCCCACAGATATGTACAACATTCTGGACAGCGGCGAGTATGGTATCAGAGCTGCATTTTACGGTCACGACTGGCCTTCTGTAAGAGATTCGCTGGCTGACGCTGTAAATGTTCTCATTGACGAGTTCAATGAGTCTCTTGATTCGGTTGAATAAAAACAAGCAATAAAAAAGGAGCTGTTGCAGCATTGCAGCGGCTCCTTTGTGTTTGTGTGTAAAAAATGGGGCTGCTGCAATACGTGCAGCAGCCCACTCTATTTTCAGACTGTCACAGGCTGATTTTCCGCAGCTGCGGCAGGGGAGTTCTGAGAAGTTTCAATGGTGGTTTCAATGCCGTTGATGGTAACACTGGGGTCGTCAAGGTCGATGATAAGGCATTTTCTGCCCTGGATAACGGTTGTGCGCACCTTGTCGGTGGCTTCCTTGCTGATGTTTACGGTTATTTCGGGAACGGAAAGAACGGTCTTGTTCTCCACAAGATTAGACGCCTTCAGAGCGGTGTCGCCCACAGTAGTCTTGTAAACTGCGTCAAGGGCTTCAAGCTTTTCATCGCTTACGCCCGCATCGGAAAGAATGGTCTTCATTCTGTTTGCGTCGATCACGGGAGGCTCGGTCTCGTTCTTGTTCTGGTCGATGACTTCCTTGATAATGTCGTTTACACGGGTGATAACTGTGTAATCCAGCTCGTCACGGCACACATCGGTGAGAACTGCACGGAAGCGTTCCTTTTCACCGTCGGGAGTGAAATCAAAGCGGCACTCCAATACGTCCTCCACAATGGAGAGATTGGGCTTCTTGGGTGAGCGGGTGTAGTACATAACACGGTTAACGTCAGGGGAACGGTCGCTGAAAATGGGGTAGAAGAAGCCGTCCTGAGGCGCTCTTGCAATTATCATCTCGGTGTTGGACTTCTTTGCGATAGTCTCCAGAGACTCATCGTAGAAAAGGCCGTCATCTCCTGTGTTTACGGGGCAGATGGCAGTTACGATGAAATTGTACTCGGAGTCGCCCTCGCCGATGCACTCATCGTTCTTGTCCTTTACAAGAATGCTGTATGTACAGTGACCCGATATAATAGTATATGCGCTGGACATGGCGGTATTTTCAACAATGCGGTCGATGAACGCCTTGTTTGCCTCTTCGTCCTCCAGCTTGCCCTTTACTGCGGCGTAAAGGATATTCTGAGCGCCGCCCTCTTCATATGACTCGTTGGGGAAGCCGTACTCGTTGAGATTTTTGCCGAGAGTGCCGCTGAAAACCTTTTTAAGCGTCTCCATGACCACAGCGCCCTCGTCCTCGGGAATAGTTGCCCAGCTGCGAACATCACTGTACTTTATGTTCTTTTCGGCGTCCGCATAGGCGTAAAGCACACGGTTAAGGGTAAAAAATCCGCAGCCCTCGGCAAAGCTTCTTTTTATTTCAGCCACTTCTTTTTTGTTCATTTTGTTTCCACCTTTTCTTTGTTATTGGTAACTTTTATTTTACTCCAAAATGAGTGGGATTGTCAAGGGGAAAATAAAGAAGCTGTCAGTTCATCTCTGCAAGGGCTTTCCTGTTCTCCGCCTTATGGGCGGCACGGTCATAGCCCTTTGTGCCTCCGCAGCGGGTGACGGGGGAAAGCCCGCCCCAGTCTCTGCGCTGTTTGTTAAAATACTCACGTTTTGCTTTCTTGCTCATTTTTTCCAAAGGAACATAGCTTTTCATTTTATTCACCTGCCTTGAAGTTGTAAATGGGCTTGATTATCTCGTTTACCTCCGCAGTGTCGCCGATGTTGTCAAGGATATCGTTCATGCCCTTGTATGCCATGGGGCATTCATCCAGTGTGCCCTGACTCACAGATGTGGTGTAGATGCCCTCCATCTGCTTTTTGAACTCGCTTACGGTAAAGCTCTGCTTGGCTTCGCTTCGGCTCATGAGCCGCCCCGCACCGTGGGGAGCGGAGAAATTCCAGTCGGGATTGCCCTTGCCTGTGCAGATAAGGCTGCCGTCACGCATATTTATGGGGATAATCAGCTTTTCCCCCGCCTGTGCGGACACAGAGCCTTTGCGGAGTATCATGTTTTCCGTGTCGATGTAGTTGTGGATAGTGGTGAACTGCTCAACGGGCGTGAGCTTCATTCCCCTGATTATCTCGGTCATCATGGCACGGCGGTTGAGCACGGCAAAGTGCTGGACTATTTTCATATCGTGAATGTAGTCCTCAAAAAGCTGTCCACTTACGTAAGCAAGATTTTTGGGCACGGTGATGCGCTTGGTGCTTTCAAGCTTTTTAAGCTCACGGCTGATATCTTTCTCCCTGCCCTGAGCCTTGAGACTGTCGATAAGCTCATGGATCTTGCCGTCGCCCGAATGTTCAAGCTGCTTTACCGCCTGCTGCTGATAATACTTTGCCACCTCTGCACCCAGATGACGGGAGCCGCTGTGGATAACGATGTAGATGCCCTTTTCGCCCCTGTCCGCTTCGATAAAGTGGTTGCCGCCGCCAAGAGTGCCCACAGAGCGCTCCGCACGGCGCAGGTCTATTTTGTCGGCACATCTGAGGGCGCAGATGTACGCCTCTTCCGCCAGCTTGTGGGGAGTGCTTCTTATGGCAAAGCCCGAGGGGATAGTCCGCCTGATAAGCTTGTCGAGCTGCATAAGCTCCATGTGCTTTTCCTTGATAAGCACAGTCTCCATGCCGCAGCCGATGTCAACGCCCACAAGGTTGGGGACAATTTTGTCGGTGATGGTCATGGTGGTGCCGATAACGCAGCCAACGCCTGCATGGACATCGGGCATCATTCTTATTTTCTCGCCGATAGTGAATTCCTGGCTGCAAAGCTCGATTATCTGGGAGACCGAGGCGCTGTCGATATTATCGGTAAAAACCTTTGCTGTATTGTATTTTCCGTTTAATTCTATCATGTAAATTCTCCTTGAAAGTGGGTCACAAATGCGCAAAAAAAGGGCGCTCCGACCCGGAAGCGCCCTTATGTATGACTATATCTGCCCCTGATTTTATTGCAGAGGACCTCTGAAAGGTGCGGATATGCCAATGCGCTGCCGAATGTTATTATATGTACCTGTAAGTTTAAGTGATATTATAAGCATTGTCATTGTTTCCGCCTCCTTCTTAATATTTTGATAATAAGCTTATTGCTGGAAAGCATAGCACACTTTTTATGATTTGTCAAGAGCTTTTCAGAAAAATCAGAAAAATTTTAAAAAACAGTGGAAATCCTTAAAAAAGTGTGCTATAATAAATTTATGTGCAGACGCAAGAGCTTGAAAGGATTGATTATTATGGCAATTACCGAAAATACCGCCCTGCTCAAGGAATGGATAGATTCATCGGATAATATTGTCTTTTTCGGCGGAGCAGGTGTTTCCACGGAAAGCGGTATTCCGGATTTCAGAAGCGTGGACGGAATTTATAACATGAAATATAAATATCCCCCTGAGACTATTCTGAGCCGTACCTTTTTCTGCAACCATATAAGCGAGTTTTACGAGTTCTATAAGGATAAGATGCTCTATCTTGACGCTAAGCCCAACAAAGCTCACCTTGCTCTTGCGGAGCTTGAAAGAAGAGGCAAGCTCAAAGCAGTTATCACTCAGAACATCGACGGCCTTCATCAGGCTGCGGGCAGCAAGACCGTGTATGAGCTTCACGGCTCGGTACACCGCAATTACTGCGTCCGCTGCGGTGCTATGTTTGATGCTGAGTACATAAAAAATTCTCCCTTTATCCCTGAGTGCGCACAGTGCGGCGGCCTTATCAAGCCCGATGTTGTGCTTTATCAGGAGAGCCTTAACCAGCACACTGTTGACTGCGCTATCGAGGCTATCGAAAACTGCGATGTTCTTATCATCGGCGGCACATCGCTTTCCGTATATCCTGCCAGCGGTCTTATCGAATATTATAAGGGCAACAAGCTTGTTCTTATAAACAAGAGCACTACCCAGTACGATGACAGAGCCGACCTGCTCATATCCGAGAGCATCGGCGAAACTCTGGATTACTGCATCAACTGATAAATTATCCACGGAGGAAATAAAATGCTTTTACCCGAATTTTATGTTGACGATGTTATCAAGAGAGCATTGTCAGAAGATATAAATTACATTGACCTTGCCACCGACCTGCTTATCCCTGAGGACGAAATATCCACTGCGGAGTTTGTCTCCAAGGCTGAGGGCGTTCTGGCAGGAAGCGACTGCGCACTGAGGACATTTACTTTCATCGACAGCGGCGTTAAGTGCGAGGTGTTCATTCACGACGGCGAAAAAGTGAAAAAGGGCGATATCATCGCCAGAGTTCAGGGAAAGACACGTTCTATCCTTAAAGCGGAGCGCACCTCTCTTAACATTCTCCAGCATATGTCGGGCGTTGCAACCGCTACAAACAAGCTGGTGGAAGCCTGTGCAGGCACAAAGGCTTCTATCGTTGATACAAGAAAGACTCTCCCGGGTCTGAGAGCTTTGGAAAAGTACGCTGTCACCGCAGGCGGCGGACGCAACCACCGCTACAATCTTTCCGATGCGGCTATGCTCAAGGACAATCACATTGACGCATACGGCGGCATCACAGGCGCAGTTACCGCCCTTAAAAAGAAGATAGGCCATATGGCTAAGATTGAGGTCGAGGTAAGAAACAAGGAAGAGCTTATCGAGGCTCTTGGCTGCAATGTTGATGTTATCATGCTTGACAACATGACCCCGGAGGAAATGACCGAGTGCGTAAAGATCGCAGACGGCAAGGCTGTTCTGGAGGCTTCGGGCAACATCAATATCGACACCGTTGCGGCTGCTGCGGCTACAGGCGTTGACATTATTTCTGTAGGCGCTATCACCCATTCGGTAAAGGCGTTCGATATTTCACTTAAAATCAGAAAGTAACATAGGAAGTGTTATTTTGAAAGGTCTTACCTTTGTTTATAATGTTCACGGCAATCTTTATATAAATCTGACAAACCGATGCCCCTGCAACTGCACGTTCTGCATACGCCACAACGGCGACAGCGCATACGGCAGCGACAGCCTGTGGCTTGAAAGAGAACCCACAAACGAGGAAGTTCTGGCAGAGTTTGACAAATACTCTCCCGATGAGTTTGATGAGATAGTTTTCTGCGGCTACGGCGAGCCTATGGAAAGGGCGGAGGACGTTGTTTTTATCGGCAAAGAGCTGAAAAAGCGATATCCCCATAAGATAATACGCCTGAACACCAACGGGCTTTCGGACAAAATTCACGGCAGACCCACCGCAGCAATGCTGGAGGGGGCTGTGGATATCGTTTCCATAAGCCTTAATTCTGGCAATGAAAAGGACTACAACGCTGTTACCCGTCCTAAGTGGGAGGACAGTTTCAGCGCTCTGCTCAGCTTTGCGCAGGACTGCAAAAAGTATGTTCCTCAGGTGATGTTCACCGTTGTAGATGTTATCTCCGAGCGTGAGATCGAGGAAAGCAAGGAGATATCCGAAAGGCTGGGCATACCTCTCAGAATAAGAAAATACGATACCTGATCGTTACATATAAGGAGAAATAGAATATGGAAACTTATGCAAGAAAAGCGATCCACAAGGGCACAGAGGTTTGTGAGCTTTCCGCAGGCGGATATTATGCCATAGTTGCTCACGGTCTGGGTTCCAACGTACTCCGTTTCAGAGACGAGAAAAGGGGAATGGAGATATTCCGCTACAACGGAAGCGTTTCTATCGGCGAGATAATGAACGCTCCCGAGATATGGGGTCTTCCCACCCTGTACTTGCCCAACCGCTTTGAAAAGGGTGTGCTGCACACATCTGATGCGACCTATCGCCTGCCCGTAAATGAGGAGCGCTTCGGCAACCATCTCCACGGATTTATCCAGAAGAGAGCATACACCGTAAAGGAGCTTGGCACAAAGGGCAATACCGCTTTTGTTGAGAACGAGTATGTTTACGATGAAAAGGACTTTTTCTTCAACTGCTTCCCCGTAAAGTTCACCGTAAGAATAAGAATAGAGCTTTCCGACAAGGGCCTTTCCCATAAGATAACCCTTATCAATCAGTCGGATAAGATGATGCCCATATCTATCGCAACACACACCACCATCAACGCTCCCTTTGTTGACGGCGCTGTTCAGGAGGATATCAGGCTGAAGGTTCCCGCTGTGGAGCATATTCTCTTCAACAAGTCCAAGTGGCTGCCCACAGGCAAGCGTGCAAAGCTCACCGATTATGACAAGAAGTACATAAACGGAACCTGCCCCGTTCTCAGGGACATCTGCAACGATATGTATTCAGGCGGAACCCTCGAGCTGGACGGCAAGCCTTTCCACGGCACTATCATGACCGATACTGCCAGCGGCAAGACCATCTGCAACGAGGTAGATGAAAAGTACAAGTTCTGGATAGTATGGAACCATGAGGGCTTTATGAACTATTTCTGCCCCGAGCCTATGACCGCTCAGGTAAATGCCCCCAACCTTGATATGCCCGCAGAACTCAGCGGATATGAGGAGCTTGCTCCCGGCAAGACCTACACAGCCACACAGAGATTTTTTACAATGGGATAACTCCGCTGAATTGATATATTAACAAATTATGCCGTATAATATACATTGCGATATTATGCGGCATTTTATTATACGGAGGTAAGATCAATATGGCAATATGCTCAAAATGCGGCGCACAGCTGTTTGAGACCAGCAAATTCTGCCCCGAGTGCGGCACTCCCGTGCTTGAGGTTTCTACAGATACAAATAAAACAGGTGACATTTATTCCGCTTCCGAAAATGCGGACGACGAAAACAGCACGGCTGTTTTTCAGGGCATAGACCCCTCCGAGATATCTCCCGATGAAACTGCTGAGATACTTGAAGCGGCTGCCGAAAAGGCTCTTGAGGACATACCCGAGATAGTTAAGATAGAGGGCGTTGATATACATAACGAAAAGCCCGGGGAGATTGCTTCGGAAGTCTCTGAAGCAGCGGAAGCACCCGAAGCGCCCAAGACCCCGGAAGCACCAAAAGCAGAGACTTCCGAGGCGGAAGCACCCAAGGCTGAAAAGCAGGAAGAGAAAAATGAGCCTGAAAAGAAGCCCGAAAAGGAAGCTCCCGCAAAGGACGATTTTTCCGATATGGGCGCATATGTTGCCGATTCCTCCGAATTTAAGAAAATGGCTGGGAAAGTTTCTCAGAAGAAAAAGGGCGGCAAGACTGCAGCTATTATAATTGCGGCAGTGGTCATTGTTGCTGCGGTGGGAGCAGGCGTTTATTTTATGGGCGGACATAATTCGTCCCAGCCTGCTGTTGATACCACAGTTACCGTTACCGAGGCAGCTGATGAAGCTGTTACGGAGGTTTCTGTTGATAACGAAAGTACTCCCGACAGCGAGATATCCGATACAGAAGTTACCACAGTTACCGAGACCGAAACCGAGGAAACTACAGAAAGCGAGACCACCGAAGCAGTGACCGAGGCTGTTTCCATGAAAACTGCGGAAGAGTTTGCGGCAGGCATCGAGATAACTCCCGAGCATAAGGCTGCTGCCGAGAATGAGGCTTCCTGCACTGTAAGCCTTGCTGCCGAGGGACTTTCTGCCGATATGCTCTCCGACGGCGGACTTCTGGTAGTAAGCTACACCGCCGAGACCGCTCAGACAGGCACTATCCCCGTGACCGTTTATATGACCGTAACCGTGGGCGGCACCGATATTGATGTTTTGGCTTCCTCTTCGGGTGACGGCGTTGCAGTGTTCGAGTTTGCAAATATGGCTTCTGCCGTCGCAGAAAACGGCTTCTCTGCTGCCGATATCGACTGCATAAGCTTCAAGGGCACGGGCGCAGGCGTTGATGTAACTTCAATAACCGTAATGAAGGGATAATTCCCTGTAAATTTATATGATAATGCAATAAAAGCCCCTTTAAGTTCTTCCGAAATATATGTAAAGTTCCGAAATATCACGGTAACACTTTACTTTACAAAAGAATTGTGTTATATTTATTCAGTGAGAGTTCTGCGTGGGCGGAACATATTGAAGATTTAAAGGAGAAGATACCATGAAAAAGATCAAGCTTATCTCTGCTGTAACAGCTTTTGCCGCTGCTGCATCTATGATGCTGGCAGGCTGCGGAACTACAGCTGATACCAATGATACCACTACAGCTGACAATGCTGACACCACAGCTGCCGCTTCCGATGCCGCTTCCGAGGAGACATCCGAAGATACTGCCGCTGAGGACACTGCAGCCGATACTGCTGCTGAGGGTGATGACACCGCAGCTGACGGTGACCAGTCACTCCAGAAAGTGCTTGACAGCGGAAAGTTCGTTCTCGGTCTTGACGCTACCTTCAAGCCCATGGGCTATACCGATGAAAACGATGAGATCGTAGGCTTTGATATTGATGTTGCAGAGGAAGTTTGCAGCAGAATGGGCGTTGAGCTTGTTAAGGAGCCTATCGACTGGGATACCAAGGAGCAGGACCTTGCAGTCGGCAGAATCGACTGCATCTGGAACGGCATGAGCATCAACGCTTCCAGACAGGAGCAGATGAACCTTTCCGACCCTTACATGAAGAACGAGATGGTATTCGTTGTTCCCGCTTCCTCCGACGCAGCTTCCATGACTGACCTTACAGGCATGAACATCGGCGTTCAGAACGGTTCTTCCGCACAGGAGATACTCGAAGCTTCCGAGCTTTACACCAACGATACTCCTATCACTGTTACCGCTATGGCAACAAACGTTGAGGCTCTCCAGCAGATGGAGCTTGGTCTTGTTGACGCAGTTTTCCTTGACAGCGTTGTTGCAAACTACGAGATCAACTCTTCCGGCAAGGATTACAGAGTTCTTCCCGACGGCCTTGAGGAAGAAGAGTATGCTATCGGCTTCCGCAAGGAAGATCAGGCTCTTCGTGACGAGGTACAGAAGATCCTCGGCGAAATGAAGGCTGACGGCAAGCTCGGCGAGATCTCCACAAAGTGGTTCGGCGGCGATATCACCACTGTTGAGGCTGCTCAGTAAAATATAATCCTAAAATTACCAAAGACGCATCAGGCACTTGCTTGATGCGTCTTTTTTGTTACATACACGCAAGATTATGCTCGATTTTTTGTATAGTTTTTAATTGGTGCTTAGTATTAAACTAAAGCAAGGGCAAAAAACGGCATTCCCCTTGATGGTTTCTCCGTGGCTTTGCAAAAGGCAAGCGAACATCTCTTCCTTGAACCCCATACACAACAAAAAAGCTCCCGAACATTTCACATCGAAATGTTCGGGAGTTTTCGTATCATCAAGCGTTACAGCTCAGCAATTACCTCGACCTCAGCAAGAACGCCCTTGGGAAGCTTTGCAACTTCTACGCAGGAGCGTGCGGGCTTGTTGGTGAAATATTCGCCGTAAACTGCGTTGAATGCGGCAAAATCGTTCATGTTGTCAAGGAAGCAGGTGGTCTTGATAACATTGTCAAGAGTGCAACCTGCCTCTGCCAGAACTGCTTTAAGGTTCTCGCAGATCTGACGGGTCTGAGCCTCGATGCCCTGAGCGTCAACATTGCCTGTTGCGGGGTTGATAGCTATCTGACCCGAGGTAAAAAGCAGATTGCCGCTCTTTACTGCCTGAGAATAGGGGCCTATTGCATCGGGTGCGTTTTTGGTGTAGATCTTTTCTGACATAATAAATTCCTCCTGATCTGATTTAGTTTTTATCATAAAGCTTGAAGCCTGCTTTTGTAAGTGCGTTCTTTATTTCCTCAATGTGTGCGTGATTTCTTGTTTCAAGGGTAATTCTCAGGTAGCAGCCGTTGATGTCGCTGCCCTCGTTTGCACGCTCATGATGAACGGAGATAACATTTCCGCCCAGAGCTGCGATGATATCGGAAACACCCTTCAGCTGACCCGGCTTGTCGATAAGCTCGATATTCAGCAGGCAGGTCCTTCCCGACTTCTGGAGACCTCTTTCAATAACACGGCTGAGGATAGTAACGTCGATATTACCGCCTGATACTAAGCATACAACGTTCTTGCCTTCAAGGTCGGGTATCTTATCAAACATAACTGCTGCAACGGGAACTGCGCCTGCGCCCTCGGCGATGAGCTTGTGCTGCTCGATAAGGGTGAGGATAGCAGAGGATATCTCGTCATCTGTAACGGTGACAATGCCGTCAACATACTCCTTGCAGAGCTGGAATGTGTGCTCGCCCGGCTCCATTACCTTGATGCCGTCTGCTATAGTGGAAACGGAGTGGAGCTTTTCGACCTTGCCGTCAGCCAGAGACTGTACCATGCTGGGTGCGCCTGCTGCCTGAACGCCGTAAACCTTTATTTCGGGCCTGAGTTTTTTAAGAGTGAATGCAACGCCTGAGATAAGTCCGCCGCCGCCTACGGGAACAACGACAGCATCTACCTGAGGAAGCTGCTCCAGAAGCTCCAGACCGATAGTTCCCTGACCTGCGATAACGTACTCGTCATCAAAGGGGTGAATGAATGTATAGCCCTTTTCGTCACGGAGGCTTATTGCCTTTGCGTAAGCGTCATCATAAACGCCGTCAACCAGGCAGATGTCAGCACCGTAGGAACGTGTTGCCTCTATCTTGGAGATAGGAGCGGAGTCGGGCAGGCAGATAAGGGACTTGATGCCGTTCTTTGCAGCTGCCAGAGCAACGCCCTGAGCGTGGTTTCCTGCGCTGCAGGCGATAACGCCCCTTGCCTTTTCCTCGTCGGAAAGCTGGGATATCTTGTAATATGCGCCACGAACCTTGAATGAACCTGTTACCTGGAGGTTCTCTGTTTTAAGGAACACGTTGCATTTGTCAGAAATTTTATTTGAAGGGATAAGGTCAGTTCTGCGGATAACCTCTTTGAGCTTGTAAGATGCGCTGTAAACCATATCAAGTGTCAGCATAAAATATTCTCCTTTAAAATGATATTTTTCGGAAAAAATAAAAAACCTCACCCCTTTTTCAAGAGGTGAGGACAAATGTACCCACGTTACCACTCTTGTTGCGAATGTACTTACACAGTAAATACACAACGCCGCTCGTTTTCCCGTCAATCAACGGAAACTCTCTGTAACGGGAGAATCCCGCTGCTGCTTACTTGGACAAGCTGTTGGGCAGCAAAGCTCAGGGGTGATAGGAGCATATCCGAAAAGCCGCCTGCTTTCACCGTATGCAGGCTCTCTGAGGGCTTCCCTGCGGACATTCCGTCCCCGTCAGCGCATTTGTAAACTATCCGATTACTTATTATTATAGTCCATTTATTTTATTTGTCAAGGGCTTTTGGAAAATTCGGCATATTTTCATAAGTGCATTATATCTCCGTACATTTCAGCTATATATTTCGAACAGATAGTTCATTGACATAATCCGACAAAAGTGATATCATCATATTTTAGTTGGATTGTTGGAGGTCTGATGAATGCGCGGAAAAGGTAAAAATGCTATAGATATGACAGGCGGCTCCCTCTGGAAAAATATCCTTGTGTTCAGCCTGCCACTTATGATGACCCAGATGCTGGAGGTGCTTTTTAACCTCAGTGATGTTGCCATTGCGGGAAAATATGCGGACTATATCGCTCTGGGAGCGGTAGGCTCCACGGCGCTGCTGGTGTCGCTTTTTACGGGCATACTTATCGGCATGGGCGCAGGAGTTAATGTAAGAACGGCTCATCAGCTGGGAGCGGAAAAGACTTCGGGCAGCAGCGAGACTGTGGCAAGGACAGTGTATTCGGGGTTTATCGTTTGCCTTATTATCGGAATTATCCTCTGCCTTGTGTGCAATATTTTTGCCCGCCCCATGCTTGAGACTCTGAAAACCAAGGACGAGCTTATCGAAAGCGCTGTACTTTACCTTAAAATATACGCACTGGGAATGCCTGCCATGGCGGTGTATAACTTCGGAAACGGCGTTCTCAGCGCCTGCGGAGAGACAAAAAAGCCGTTGGTATATCTTTCTATAGCGGGCGTGCTGAATGTTATCCTGAACATTTTCTTTGTGGTCGTGTGCAAAAAGGCGGCGGACGGTGTTGCTATCGCCAGTGTTATCGCCCAGTATCTTTCCGCTTCAATGATAATGTGCCACCTGCTGAGGCGAAAGGACAGCTGTAAGCTGCGGCTGTCAAACAAATATTTTGACACAAGCGCCTGCGGGGGAGTGCTTATGATAGGCATACCCACGGGAATGCAGAACGCCATATTTGCCGTGGCGAACCTTTTTGTGCAGACAGGCGTAAACCATTTTGACGCTGTTATGGTTTCGGGCAATTCTGCGGCGCAGAATGCAGATACACTTATCTTCAACGTTATGGCGGCGATCTACACCGCCTGCGCAAGCTTTATCAGCCGAAATCACGGCGAGGGAAAGAATGACCGCATACTCAAAAGCTATTTTATCAGCCTGTTCTATTCCTTTGCGGCAGGCGGGATTTTCGGCGGAGCGCTGCTTTTATTCGGCAGAGAGTTTTTGTCACTGTTCACCAACGAGTCTGCCGTTGCGGAGGCAGGTATGGAAAGACTGACGATAATGGGCTGGTCATATGCCATAAGCGCCTTTATGGACTGCACCATTGCCGCTTCAAGAGGACTGGGCAAAAGCGTTGTGCCCACGATCATCGTCATCATGGGTTCCTGCGTGTTCAGGGTAATATGGGTATATACCATTTTTGCGCACTTCCAGACCATAACCTCCCTTTACCTGCTGTACAGCTTTTCATGGTCAATAACCGCAGTTGCGGAGATAATATACTTTATGCGCATCTACAAAAAGTGCATGAAAGGGTGCCTGAGCTGATACATCATACAAACCCGAAAAAAAACAGACACAAAATATACCATAATGCCGTGCTAAAGTGTGGTATAATATTATAATAAGAATAATGAGTATAACAAAGGAGTTTGTTTAAATATGAGGATATCAGAATTATTTGGCAAGGGCAAGTGCGTTTTTTCCTTTGAGGTGTTCCCTCCCAAGAAAAATATGCCCTGCGACACTATTTACAGCACCCTTGACAGCCTTAAAAAGCTTGACCCCGCTTTCATAAGCGTTACATACGGCGCAGGCGGTTCTGACGGAAACAATATCACAGGAAAGATAGCTGCGCATATCAAAAATGACCTTGGCATTGAGTCTGCGGCTCACCTTACCTGTGTCAGCAACACAAAGCAGGATATAGACATTATCCTTGAAGGACTTAAAGCTGACGGCATCGAGAATATCCTTGCCCTCAGAGGAGATATCAACCCCGAGCGCCCTCCCAAGAATGATTTCCGCTATGCAAGCGACCTTATCAGATATATTAAATCTAAGGGAGATTTCCATATTTCCGCTGCCTGCTACCCTGAGTGCCATGTGGAAGCGCCCGATATGATAACCGATATCAAATATCTCAAAGAAAAAGTTGATGCAGGCGCAGAGCACCTTATGTCCCAGCTTTTCTTTGATAACAGCCATTTCTACAACTTCCTTGAAAAGGCAAGGATAGCAGGCATAAACGTGCCTATCGAGGCAGGTATTATGCCCGTTGTCAACAAGAAGCAGATAGAGCGCATGGTATCCATGTGCGGCGCAAGCCTTCCCGTGAAGTTCACAAGAATGATGGCAAGATACGAGAACAATCCCGAGGCTCTCAGAGATGCGGGCATCGCATACGCCATTGACCAGATAGTTGATCTTATTTCAAGCGGTGCGGACGGTATCCACCTTTACACCATGAACAATCCTTACGTGGCTGAAAAGATATCTTCTGCCGTTTCGGGACTGCTGTAATGATTGAAATAACGGAGATAGACAGGGACGAGGCGCTCAGATACCTTTGCTGCCACGATGAGAACAACATCGGCGAAACGGCAGGAAAGTATCTGGACGAGTGCGAGAGCAGGCTTCTGGGTGTGATCTCGCCCAAGTTCCTTTACAGATATTTTCCCCTGAGCTTCAAGGACGGCGTGCCTGTGATAAGCGGCTGTACTCTGGCACTTAACGGCAGCGACATTGCGGCTCATCTTGAAGGCTGCTCGGGGGTAATCGTTATGTGCGCCACCGTGGGCGGCGGTGCGGACAGGCTTATACGCCGGCTTCAGGTGGAGGACATGGCAAAGGCTGTCATTGCTGACGCATTTGCGGGGGCTGCCGTTGAGCAGGTCTGCGCTAAGGCGGAAGAGATAATTAAAAAAGAATTTGACGGGAAATATTTTACCTGGCGGTATTCGCCCGGGTACGGCGATTTCCCCATAAATATGCAGAAGCAGCTGCTTGATGTGCTTGATGCCCCCAGAAAGATAGGTCTGTGCGCATCGGGCAGCAGTATGCTTACGCCGGTAAAGTCCGTTACGGCGGTAATGGGCGTTTCCGATAAGCCTCTTCCCTCAAAGAAGAGGGGCTGCGTCACCTGCAATATGCGTGACGTTTGCCGTTTCAGAAAGAGAGGTACACACTGTGGATTTTAAAAAGCTGTTGTCACAGAATGATTTTATATTCCTTGACGGAGCCATGGGAACCATGCTCCAGAAAAGCGGACTTGAAGCAGGGGAGATCCCCGAGCTGCTCAATCTTACTCACCCGGATATGATAAAAAATATCCACAGAATGTATATCGACGCAGGCTCTCAGATAGTGTATGCCAACACCTTCGGCGCAAACCGCTATAAGCTGGAGGACTGCGGTCATTCCGTTGATGAGGTAATAGGCACAGGCATCGCCATTGCAAAAAAGGCGTGTGCTGAAAGCGGCAAAGAAGCATATGCGGCTCTTGATATCGGGCCTATCGGTCAGCTGCTGGAGCCTACGGGAAGCCTTACCTTTGAGGAAGCATACGACATTTTCAAGGAGCAGATGCTGGCAGGAAAGGACGCTGACGTTATCGTCCTCGAGACCATGACCGACCTTTACGAGGTCAAGGCAGCTCTCCTTGCGGCAAAGGAAAATACCGACAAGCCCGTTATCTGCACCATGACCTTTGAGAGAAACGGACGAACCTTTACAGGCTGCTCATGCTCAGCCATGGCGCTTACCCTTGAAGGACTGGGAGCGGACGCTATCGGCGTAAACTGCTCTCTCGGCCCCAAGGACCTTATGCCGGTTGTAAGCGAGATCTGCAGGTGGACAACTCTGCCAGTGGCTGTAAAGCCCAACGCAGGTCTGCCCGACCCCAACACCAACCTTTATGACGTGCTTCCCGATGAATTTGCGGAGGCTGCTTCTGAATTTGCGGCTATGGGCGTAAAGATATTCGGCGGCTGCTGCGGAACAAACCCCGACTATATCTCGGCGCTGTCCGCACGTCTTTCAAAGGAGAAATATACCGAAAGAGAATCTGTGCGCACAAAGGGCGCAAGCATTCCTGCGGCAGTATGCTCATATTCCAACACGGCTGTTATCGACCAGCCCAGAATTATCGGCGAGCGTATCAACCCCACAGGCAAGAAGCGCTTTAAGGAAGCGCTGAAAAGCGGCGATATCGACTATATTCTCGGTCAGGCTATCGAGCAGGCAGGCGCAGGTGCGGATATCCTGGACGTAAACGTGGGGCTCCCCGATATTGACGAAAAGGCTATGATGGTAAGGACAGTCAAGGCTCTCCAAAGCGTTACCGACCTGCCTCTGCAGGTGGATTCCACTATCCCCGAGGTGCTGGAAGCGGCTCTTCGTGTGTATAACGGCAAGGCAATAGTAAACTCGGTAAACGGCGAGGAAAAGTCACTTGAACGCATACTTCCCATCGTAAAGAAGTACGGCGCCGCCGTTGTAGGACTTGCCCTTGACGAGAACGGTATCCCTCCCAAGGCGGAGCAGCGCTTTGCCATTGCGGAGAAGATAATGAACAGAGCGGTTGCAATGGGTATCCCAAAGCGTGATGTTTTCATCGACTGCCTTACCCTTACCGCATCGGCTCAGCAGGAGGGCGTTATGGAGACCGTAAAGGCTCTCCATAGGGTAAAGACCGAGCTGGGACTTAAAACTGTCCTGGGTGTATCGAATATCTCTTTCGGTCTGCCAAACCGTGAGCTTATCAACAGCAACTTTTTGCAGATATGCCTGGTAAGCGGTCTTGACCTGCCTATCATCAACCCCAATGTGGCGGCTATGACGGGCGCTGTAAGAGCATACAAGCTTCTTGCAAATATCGACAAGGACTCCATGGAGTTCATTGCCGCATATAATAACGCCGCCCCTGCTCCTGCCGCAAATGCAGGCACAGCAAGAACGGAAAATGCCACTGCCGAGGGACTTCTCTTTGCAGTACAGAACGGACTTAAAAGCGAGGGAGCGGCTATTACCGAAAAGCTCCTTGAGACCACCGACCCGATGATAATAGTTGACGATATGCTTATCCCTGCCCTTGACAAGGCGGGAGCGGATTTCGAGAGCGGAAAGATATTCCTTCCCCAGCTCATATTGTCCGCAGGCGTTGCACAGGCAGCGTTTGAGGTGATAAAGTCAAAGATAAGCACAGGCGACAGCAGCGTATCAAAGGGAAAGGTCGTCCTTGCAACAGTAAAGGGCGATATCCACGATATCGGCAAGAACATCGTAAAGGTGCTGCTTGAAAACTACGGCTATGAGGTCATCGACCTTGGAAGAGACGTGGAGTATCAGGCAGTGGTCGATGCCGCAAAGATCGACGGCGTAAAGCTTGTGGGACTTTCGGCACTTATGACAACCACGCTCAAATCAATGGCGGATACCATTGAGCTTGTTAAAAAGGAAAGACCCGACTGCAAGATAGTCGTAGGCGGAGCAGTCCTTACTCCCGAATATGCCGAAAAGATCGGCGCAGATTATTATGCAAGGGACGCAAAGGCAACTGTTGACGCAGCAAAAGAGGTTTACGGAAACTGATATGATAATAACAACGCCCCCGTTTCGGCTGAAGCGGGGGCGTTATTTCGTTCATCTGCTATTAAAAAAGCGCCCCCACTTCATTGAAGTGAGGGCGCTTGGGTCAATGCTGTTATTCGGCTTCCTCCTCAGTCTCACGGGGAGGTATCTCTATCTGAAGCTGATCTTTAAGAAAATCTATCTCATACTGAAGATCATCTATCTGCTGCTGATATGCAGCTTCCTTTTCAGCTTCCTGCTTCTTAACCTTATTGGTATTTGCAAGGTCAATGGTGTAAAGTGCTGTAACGATAACCGCAAATGCAGTAAGTCCTGCGGTGAGAGGATTGAGCCAGCCCTTGTTTTCTTCCTTTTCGGTGATAAGCTCCGCAATTCCTGTATGAGCAAGCGCCTTGGAAAGTGCAAAGTAAAGAGGTACTGCGATAACGCACGCAAGAACTCCGTTTATTGTCGAGGTTATTGCATTCACGCCTGTGAGCTTGAGTGCAACGGAAACAGGCTCGCCGAGAAGTATCTGGCTGATGAATGTCTTGAGCAGGTAAAGCACGATATATACCAGCTGACCTGCAACTGCCGCCCAGATAACTGCGCTCTTTTCATTTTTTGAGTGCTTTCTGATATGGCCTGCGGTAAAGCCCATTGCAAACTTTGAGAAGAATGTGTAGGGTGCGGAAACGATGTACACGGGGTCGAACAGGTCATAAAGCGCTGCGCCGATACCTGATGAAAGACCGCCTCTCAGTCGTCCGAAAAGCAGACCTGCCAGCAGGCACATGGAGTTGCCCAAATGTATTCTTGTTACCAGACCGCCGTTAGGTATTTTTATCTGGAGATAGTTGCCTACATAAACCAGCGCCGCCATAAGACCTACGGTAACGATGGAATAAAGACGTTTGTTTTTTACTGTTGTTGCCATTGGTAATTCCCCCTTGGATCATATCCATATACTCATATCATATATTCCTATATGTTATATATGATATAATACCCATTTTTACGGCTTATGCAAGCTGTACACAAAAAATGCACATTATGGCGCTTTTGTGCATTGTGATATATCTTATTATCATATCATCTGCCTGAATTGGCAGATATATACATTGAATAAAGGGAAAAATCAGCCCATATCCCACTTTATAAAAATGATGCACATTTTACGGGTGGGATTATGAGCTGATATTGTATATTTGCTACAAACTGCGTATGTTACATTTATTTAACATTTGCTGAGCGTATCATATCAAGGAAATACTCATGCACTGTTGTATCCTCCGAAAGCTCGGGGTGGAATGAGCAGGCAAGCATATTTCTGTCCCTTGCGGCGGTTATCTTGCCGTCTGTGACGGAAAGCATCTTTGTTTCACCGTAAACCTCGGGGATATATGGGGCACGGATAAATACCATGGGTATCTCTCTGCCGGCAAAGTCGCCCTTTGCCGCAAAGCTGCCCAGCTGCCTGCCATAGGCGTTGCGCTTTGCTTCGATATCCATTACCGCCAGATGAGGCTCCTCGCCGTCTATCTTTTTGGCAAGGAGAATAAGACCTGCACAGGTGCCGAAAACGGGCAGACCCTTTGTTATCATAGCTTTAAGCTCGTCATATATATCAAGCTCACGGAGCAGCTTGCCCATAACGGTGCTTTCGCCGCCCGGGATTATGATGCCGTCCATGCTCTTTTGTATATCGCTTTTCTGACGTATCTCAAAAGACTGCACGCCAAGCTTTGACAGCATTTTTTCATGCTCTATGAATGCTCCCTGCAAAGCAAGAACGCCGATATTCATATTACTTTCCTCTTTCTGCCATGAGCAGCTCTATTTCCTGCTCGTTGATGCCTACCATTGCCTCGCCGAGGTCTTCGGAAAGCTCAGCGATAAGCTTTGCATCGGTGTAGTTGGTAACAGCCTTTACGATAGCTGCGGCACGCTTTTCGGGATTGCCCGACTTGAAGATACCGCTTCCCACGAACACGCCCTCTGCGCCCAGCTGCATCATAAGGGAAGCGTCTGCGGGAGTTGCAACGCCGCCTGCTGCGAAGTTTACTACGGGCAGCTTGCCGTTCTCGTGAACGTACAGCACCAGGTCATAGGGAACACGCAGCTCCTTTGCAGCGTCGAAAAGCTCGTCGGCGCTCATGGAGACAAGACGTCTTATCTCGCTCTGCATCATTCTCATGTGGCGTACAGCCTGAACAACGTCGCCTGTGCCGGGTTCGCCCTTAGTCCTTATCATGGAAGCGCCCTCGTTGATCCTGCGGAGAGCCTCGCCCAAGTCCTTTGCGCCGCATACGAAGGGAACGTCAAAGGCGGTCTTGTCGATGTGGTACTTGTCATCGGCGGGGGAGAGAACTTCGCTCTCGTCGATGTAGTCTATTTCAATGGCCTGGAGTATCTGAGCCTCAGCAAAATGACCGATACGGCACTTTGCCATTACGGGGATAGAAACAGCTTCCTGAATTCCCTTTATCATCTTGGGGTCGCTCATTCTGGAAACGCCGCCTGCTGCACGGATATCGGCAGGTATTCTTTCCAGCGCCATAACTGCGCAGGCACCTGCTGCCTCGGCGATCTTTGCCTGCTCGGGAGTGGTAACGTCCATTATAACGCCGCCCTTGAGCATCTGGGCAAGGTTCTTATTAAGCTCGTATCTTTCGTTTTTCATATCATTTCCTCCTTGGATCGTATCTGTTGTGGTGAGACCATAATAACGCCCGTGGGGAAAATAATCAAACACGATGAAAAAAATACATATTTACTATCTTTTGTGAATGTATGCCAAATCACTCTGCTGTAATCATCGCCATATTGTGATATGTTCATATAATAGTATTTGCCTATGAAAAATATAAAAGAGTGCCACGTGAAAATGCTGCATAATTTCACGTGGCACTTTATATTGATATTTGTGCGATTTGCAGATAAGTTGAATTAACTTTCGGTTCATATTATCACTGCCCGGAGGTTTCGTGTGTTTCCGCATATCCGCCTGTAAATTCGGTGGTCTCCGCATTTGTGCCGGTCATGACCTCAGATACGGAGCGGATAGTTTCCGCCAGCCTTGCGGTGGGACGTTCGGTGAGGGAAGCGTCTATGGAGAAAACGTGATCTTCGGAAAATGCGGAGAGCTGTTCAGCCAGCTCGCTGTCAAAATCAGATGCGGAAAGGGGACGGGCAAGGAAAATATACTGTGGGTCAGCCTTGATAAGCTCCTCGGCAGTGATGGTATAGTCCGTGTCGTTTTCCGCTATGTTCCTGCCGAAAACGGAGAAAAGGTCGCCTGCAAAGCTGTCGCCTGTGCCTGCGGTTATCTCGTCGCCGTCTATATTCATGATAAAAACAATGCTTTCGCAGGAGTTTTTGGCTTCATTTACCGCAGATTTCATATCCGCAAGGGTATTTTCCGCCAGAGAATTACCCTCAATGCTTCCCGCAAATATGTCCGCAAGGGCGGCGTAATTATCATACAGCTCTTCAAGCGATGATGGTGCGGGCAGTGTCAGCAGAGATATCCCCGCTTCACTTAGGCGCACGGTGTCCTTGTTTGCGATAGGGCTTTGGGTGATAAGCAGCTCGGGAGCATATGAGATTATCTTGTCTATATCGGGGTTTGCGGCGCTTCCAGTTTCGGGAAGAGACAAGACCTCTTCGGGAGTATCGCAGTAGCTGCTGCGGCATATGAGCCTGTCGCTGTAGCCCAGCTCATATATCATTTCGGTCACGGCAGGGGAGAGTGAGCCTACCGTCACGGGGGAAGAATTGAAGATAAGGTTCCCCGCTTCCACAGGGTAGGGTTGCGGCTCTGCCACGGTGGCTGCGGCTGGCAGGGCATCTTCATTCTCGCTTATGGCTGTGCAAGAGCACAGAAGCAGCATCAGGGCTGCCGTAAATGCTGATAATATTTTTTTCAACTCGGTATCCTCTTAAATATCCTTGTAAGCGTCACCTATGAGCTTGTCCATGAATATCTCAAAGCTGTCGGCAAGGCATTTTTCGCCTGCATACACCTTTCCCTGCTCATCAAGGGACATTATTTCCGAAAATGCGTTTCCCACGGGGAAGAGGTTTTTCTCGGAATATCTTCTCAGCAGCACAAATTCATCGTGAAGGTTATCCTGCTCGTTCAGCATATGCTCCAGGGAGAAGTGAAATCCGCCGTGAAAATCATATTCCTTCATGCTCTTGCGTATTGCCTGTGCTGCGTCAACTATAAGTCCGTTGTATTTTAATATCGTGTTGGCAGCGCTTGACAGGTCAAAATCCCACACCTTATATGCGCAGGAGACCTTTATTATAAGCTCAGCCATGGCTTCCTTTTCGTTGTGCAGTGAGTCAAAGCCGCAGGCGGTAAGTACCTCCCTTACGGCAGGCTTGTGTTCAAAAGAATTGTTGGGCATAATGTCACGTCCTTTGTAATTCAAAAATCCTTGATATCAATTATATCATATTTTAGCACGGTAATGTGAACAAAAGGTTAAATTCAGCGTTTGGAAAATTTTATTTCAATAACTGCTTGACGAAAAAAGAGGTTTGTAATATAATATACCTATATGCGAACTGTAAAGCGGTGTTATACCCATGTTCGCTTTAGGATAGTAATTTATTAAAATTTTGAAAGGTCGTGAAAAGGAATGATACGTGCTGCTCAGGCAATGGTTAAATGTCTTGAAATTGAGGGTATCAAGGTCGTCTTCGGCTACCCCGGAGCTGCCATTTGTCCTTTTTATGACGAGCTTTACCGCTCGGATATAAAGCACGTTCTGGTGCGCCATGAAGCCAACGCAGGCCATGCGGCAAGCGGATATGCAAGGATAACCAACAAGCCTGCTGTCTGCATAGCCACATCGGGACCGGGCGCTACGAACCTGCTTACTGCCATAGCTACCGCTTATGCCGACAGTATCCCACTTATCTGCATCACAGGTCAGGTCTCCACAGACCAGATAGGCTGCGATGTTTTCCAGGAAGTGGATATCACAGGCGCTGCGGAGCCTTTTGTAAAGTACAGCTATCTCATAAAGGACGCTGCCGAGCTTCCCAGGATTTTCAAGGAAGCGTTCCACCTCGCAGGCACAGGCAGAAAGGGTCCCGTTCTTATAGATGTCCCCGTGGACGTTCAGAACACTCTTATTGATTTTACATATCCCGAGACCGTAAAGATGCGCACCTACAAGCCCACCGTAAAGGGCAACCCCATGCAGATAAAGAAGCTGTGCGAGGCTATTGAGGGCGCTGAAAGACCCCTTATCTGCGCAGGCGGAGGAGTTTTCCTTGCAGGTGCGGAGCATGAGCTTGCAGCCTTTGCCGAAAAGGCACAGATACCTGCGGTCTCAACAATGATGGGCCTCAGCCTCTTCCCCACAGATCACCCCCTTTATCTGGGAATGCTGGGTATGCACGGAGTAAAGTCCGCAAACCGTGCGGTCAACGAGTGCGATACCATGATACTCATAGGCGCAAGAGTGGGCGACAGAGCAGTAAAATCCCCCACATTCCTTGCCGAAAACAAGAAGATAATCCATATTGATATAGACCCTGCCGAGATAGGCAAGAATATCCCCGTTGATATCCCTCTGGTAGGCGACTGCAAGGCTATCCTTTCCGAGCTTACCGAGATGATAACCCCATGCAGGCGTGACAGCTGGCTGGAAGAACTGGCGGAGATAAAGAATGCTGTTCCCGAAAATGAGGAGACAAACGGCTACATCAACCCCAAAATGTTCCTCAGAAAGCTTTCGGACAAGCTTCCCGCAAACACAGTCTGCGTTGCCGATGTTGGTCAGAACCAGATCTGGTGCTGCAACAACTTTGCAATCAAGGAGGGCGGACGTTTCCTTACCACAGGCGGCATGGGAACCATGGGCTACTCAGTTCCCTGCGGAGTGGGCGCAAAAATGGCAGCTCCCGATCGTGAAGTTGTGGTTGTCTGCGGCGACGGCTCGTTCCAGATGCAGATGATGGAGCTTGCTACCATCATGCAGGAGGGCATTGCAGTTAAGATGATCATCATGAGAAACAACCGCCTCGGAATGGTAAGAGAGCTTCAGACCAAGAACTATGAAGATCATCAGATAGCCGTTCATCTGGACGGAAGCCCCGATTTTGTGGCTCTTGCCCGTTCCTACGGCATTGAGGCTGACAGAGTTGTTACCATGGCAGAGGCTGAGGAGAAGATAGACAAGCTGGTTAATTCCGACAAGCCCTATCTCCTTGAATGCAATGTCTATAAGCTTGAATCCACACTTTAATTTTTGATAGATCAGAAAGGTGTCCGTGCATATGAAGCATACAATTTCCATTCTCGTTGAAAACCATGCAGGCGTGCTTTCACGCGTTTCGGGACTTTTCTCACGCAGAGGCTTCAATATCGACAGCCTTGCAGTGGGCGTTACCGATGATCCAGAGGTTTCCAGAATCACCATCGTTGCCGACGGCGACGAGCATACCGCTCAGCAGCTTGAAAAGCAGCTCAACAAGCTTGTTGATACCATCAAGGTACGCACTCTTGAGCCTGAGGAGCTTCTTGCAAGAGAGCTTCAGCTCATCAAGGTCTGCGCAACTCCCGCTCAGAGAGGCGAGATACTCACTATCTGCGAGATAATGGGCGCAAGAATAGTTGATATGACCGCAAATACCCTTACCATTGAGATCTCCGACTCTCCCGTTCATCTCAAGAGAATGCACGACCTTATCGCAGGCTACGGCATCAAGGAGATCGTCCGCACAGGTGTTATCGCTATCCAGAAGGGCAGCGTTACCATCAAGTAATCACGTTTTTGAAGCATTGCGCTTTGAAATATATACTTATATATCCATTATTTCTATAGGAGGAATTTTAAAATGGCTAATAAGATTTTCTATCAGTCTGACTGTGACCTGGGCAGACTCGACGGCAAGACCGTTGCTATCATTGGTTACGGCTCTCAGGGACATGCTCATGCCCTTAACCTCAAGGACAGCGGCGTAAACGTTGTTGTAGGTCTTTACGAAGGCTCCAAGAGCAAGGCTAAGGCTGAGGCTCAGGGACTTAAGGTCCTTTCCGTAAGCGAGGCTGCTAAGGTTGCCGACATCGTTATGATCCTTATCCCCGATGAGAAGCAGGCTGATGTTTATAAGAGCGACATCGCTCCTTATATGACTGCAGGCAAGACACTTGCTTTTGCACACGGCTTCAACATTCACTTCGGCTGCATCGTTCCCCCCAAGGACGTTAACGTTATCATGATCGCTCCCAAGGGCCCCGGACACACTGTAAGAAGTGAGTACCAGGCAGGCAAGGGTGTTCCCTGCCTTATCGCTGTTGAGCAGGATGCTACAGGCGACGCTCAGGATATCGGTCTTGCATACGCTCTCGGTATCGGCGGCGCAAGAGCAGGCGTTCTCGAGACTACATTCAGAACTGAGACCGAGACTGACCTCTTCGGTGAGCAGGCTGTTCTCTGCGGCGGCGTTTGCGCTCTTATGCAGGCAGGCTTCGAGACCCTCGTTGAGGCCGGCTACGATCCCAGAAACGCTTACTTTGAGTGCATCCACGAGATGAAGCTCATCGTTGACCTTATCTATCAGTCCGGTTTTGCAGGCATGAGATACTCCATCTCCAACACTGCTGAGTACGGCGACTATGTAACTGGTCCCAAGCTCGTAACAGAAGAGACCAAGAAGACCATGAAGAAGATCCTTTCCGATATCCAGGACGGTACCTTTGCAAAGGAATTCCTCCTCGATATGTCTCCCGCAGGCAGACAGGTTCACTTCAAGGCTATGCGTAAGCTTCACGCTGAGCACCCCTCCGAGAAGATCGGTGAGGAGATCCGTAAGCTTTACAGCTGGAACGGTGAGGACAAGCTCATCAACAACTGATTTTATCAGTAATAACACAAATGCCGCAGAGCTTTCTGCGGCATTTTTTATAGGTGATGTTATCGGCAAGAATGATTAAGTCAATAGACAACCAATAATTTAGCCGATCCCACCGCAAGCCTTTCGGTAAAAATAACACCTTTGCCTTGATTTTATTTGTGCTGATTTTTTTATTTTGCTGTTTTGCCTCTTGGCTTATTGCTGTCTTATCAATAATTCAGCGACATTACCGAGTCCTTGAAAATTATCTTTCCCTTGATCTGTATCATTCCTATGGAAAATGAGGGCGAGTCTATCTTTTCAAGCAATGCCTCCACTGCGACATTCGCCATCTGTGCGGTATTTACTTCTATGGTGGTTATGTTCGGAACGCTTATGCTGCTGTAAACCGAGTTATCAAACCCCGTGACTGATATATCCTCGGGAACCCTGTATCCGCTTTCTTTCAGCTGTGTGATAAGGTGGCAGGCGGTCTCGTCACAGTTGCACACAAAGGCTGTGGGCATTATCAGCGGCAATGATATCGGCATCATCTTTCCTGTGGCTGTGTCACGGTCGCTTATAAGGAAATAGTCCCTCAGTGGAAGATCATGCTCTATAAGCGACTTTACATATCCCAGATATCTGTCCTGAATACTGCTGGTGGTGTGGATATTCCCCACAAATGCAATGTTCTTGTGACCGTTATGTATAAGGTGGTTGGTCATTTCATAGCTTGCGTAAAAGCTGTCGCAGACGATACAGTTGCCCGATGTAAGCTCGTCATAGAAATCAAGGAACACCACGGGTATCTTCGTATCCGTGACCGCACGGATATATGCTGCGGATATCTGACCCAGCACGATTATCCCGTCAACACGCTGATGAAAAAATATATCGGGGAGGATAACGTTCTCCTCATTTTTGGCCGTAAGAGTATGGAAAAGGGCGTAGTTTCCGTGCTGCTGGAGTGCTTTTGATATGCCGTGAATGAATTTGAAATAGAATGAATTGTCAGAAATAAATCTTTCCGCTACGATGATGCCGATGTTGCTGCTGCGGGAGGATTTCTTTTTTGTCTCTACGTCAAATTTGTAGCCCATTTCATCGGCAGTGCGCTTTACCTTGCTTCTAAGCTCTGCGCTGACGCCGCTTTTGCCCGTCAATGCTTTTGATACGGCGGCGACGCTTATTTCCAGCTTATCTGCAATGTCACGCATGGTTACGCTTTTGCTCATTTCAGTGACCACCTTCCTGGTATTTCATATTACTATAATATCATATTTTTAACCTGATTTCAACCCGTTTTGACGATAAAAAACCAAAGAAAATAAAGTTAACAAAACAAGCCTAAACGTTTTTATTAACACGATATACAGATTAACTTAACTTGACGTATTAAACTTATTATGAATAAATGATTATATAAATATCTCTGAAACGATTTAGCAAATGTGATGAAAAGGTGAAAACGATTTCTCAAAACGGTAAAATAGTGTGCAGTTTCCACAATATGGAACCGAAATGATGTGCATATTATACTGTAATCAGCTAAAAATAAGTCAAGGTTGTGGAATATGCAATATGTTAACAAAATCAGGTTGGTAAAAACGCCGCTTCTTGCCTTTTAGTCTTGACATATATGTTCATATTGCTATAATTAAGACATCGCAAACACCTACGGCACTGTTAATTTTATTAGGAGGTTTTACAATGAATATGAAATTCAAGAGAGCAGCAGCTGCTTGTGCAGCTGTAATGATGGCAGGCACATTCTTCACCGCCTGCGGCGACAACGCATCTACAGGTGACACAACCACTACCGCAGCTAATTCCGCTGAGACCACTGCTGCTGCAAACGGCGCTTCCGATGACACTCAGGCTGACACTCAGGCTGACACACAGGCAGCTGAGGGCAACTCCGAGATCTCCGGCACAATCAAGGTTCTTCACCACCGTACCGACCGTGACCAGGACGGCACAATGGCAAAGCTTACCGAGGGCTTCAACGCTCTTTATCCTAACGTAACAGTTGAGTATCAGTCCTTCACCAACTACGCTGACGACATTGCAACAATGATGCAGTCCGACAACTACGGCGACGTACTTATGACTCCTCAGGCACTCAAGCAGGCTGATCTCCCCAACTTCTTCGCTTCCTTCGGTTCCTACGATGACCTTTCCCAGAAGTACTACTGGCTGGAAAACTACAGCGTTGACGGAAGCGTATATGCGCTTCCTACAGGCGGTACAGCATCCGGCGTTCTTTACAACAAGAAGGTCTGGGCAGACGCAGGAATCACCGAACTTCCCAAGACAACAGAGGAATTCGTTCAGTGCCTCGGCAAGATTGCTGAAAACACCGACGCTATTCCTTACTATACAAACTACAATGCAAGCTGGTGCATTACCCAGTGGCAGTCACTGGTAGTAGGCGCTTCCGGAAATCCCTCCTACAACATCGACCTCCTTACAAACAAGGAAGAGCTTTTCTCCAAGGGCAGCCCCTATGATGCAGTTTACGGCACACTCTTTGACATCTACGTTGATCCCAAGCTCCACGAAGAAGATCCTATGACCACTGACTGGGAAGGCTGCAAGCCTGCATTCGCTCAGGGCAAGATCGGCACAATGGTTCTCGGTTCATGGGCTATCAGCCAGTTCCAGGAAGCTGCTGAGCAGGTAGGCGCTGATCCCGCAGATGTTGGATATATGCCTTTCCCCAACAGCGTTGACGGACAGATCTACTCCGTTTCCCAGAACGACTACATGATGAGCGTTAACAAGAACTCCTCCAACATAGACGCTGCTATGGCGTATGCTACATGGTTCTGCACCGATTCCGGATTTGCACAGAACGAGGGCGAGATCTCCGGTCTTAAGGGCGCTGCAATGCCTGAGACACTTGCTTCCTTCGATGAGCTTGGCGTACAGCTGTTCGTTGAGACCGCTGCTCCCGAGAACCTCATGGGCAAGTGGGACGAGATCGCAAAGGCTTCCGAGGTAGATCCTTGGGGCGACGCTTCCACCAACTACAAGTTCAGAATGGCTGAGGCAGCATTCAAGGGCGAGGGCAGAGATTCCTATGACAAGATCTGCGCTGACGTAAACGCTGCTTGGGACAAGACAAGAGACGAGATCCTCGGCTAATAGCTTTCCATTCATAGATCCCCGTGCGGCTCGCATATGCGATATGCGGGCTGCACACAAGGGAACTTAATATTGGCATTTTCTCCAATTTGATTTTTTTCATATGCCTCCGGGTAAAACCGGAATCTTTTCTCCCTACGCAGTAAACGGCGCATGGCGATACATTTGTATCAGGACCCACAAGCCATGCGCAGGTTTACCGCTCCGAGCAAAACTCTGTAAAGAATGAGGGCTGACCAATGGATCAGGTACGTGTTAAGAACGGCAGGCTCAGCAGATCTTACATCGAAAAAATGGTGACAGTTTGCCTTTTTCTGCTGATACCTACTGTTCTTTTGATTGTTTTCACATACATTCCCGCCGCAGAAATGATAAAGTTCAGCTTTGAACAGCGTGATGAATTCGGCGTAAATGTTCAGAACGTGGGACTTAAGAACTATAAAACGGTTTTCAGTACCCCTGAATATTTCGACGCATTCAAGAACAGCATCTACTATCTTGTAGGTTCGTTTATCCAGCTGAGTCTGGCGCTGTTCCTTGCAACTATCCTCTGCTCGAAGATACGTTTCTCCAACTTCTTCAAGGGAGTGCTTTTCTTCCCCTACATGATAAACACCGTTGCGGTCGCTCTTATTTTCCGCAGATTTTTCCAGAAGGGCGACGGCGTAACAAACACCGACGGAACACTCAACTCAATAATCACCCTCTTCGGCGGAGACCCCGTAAAATTTCTCTCCACTGAGGGACTTGTAAACATCTGCCTGGTATTCGTATCCATCTGGCGATACATCGGATTTGACCTTGTAATGTTCATAGGCGCTATCCAGTCCGTATCTCCCGACATATATGAAGCGGCAGAGCTTGACGGTGCAAACCGTTTCCAGGTATTCAGGTACATCATTGCGCCCAGCATCAGACCCATTATCCTGCTGCAAATGATACTGGCTGTAAAGGGTGCCATCAGCGTGTACGAAATACCTTTCATCATCACAGGCGGACGTTTTGGTTCAAGCACCTTCGTTATCCAGACAACAGAGACGGCATTCAAGTTCCACAAGGTCGGGCTTGCCTCGGCGATGGCTGTAGTGTTGTTCCAGATAATCGTGGTGGTAACAATAATCCAGAAGCTTGTTTTCAAGGAGGATAAGTAAATGAGTACAAACGCAGTATCCTCCAAGGAAACATATTCCAACGGCAAATTTGTTGCAGGACTGTTCAAATTCCTTAAATACGCAGTTCTGGTATTTGCCTGCCTGATAGTCTTTATCCCTCTTATAGTAGTATTCTTAGGCTCGCTCAAAAGCAATACGGAGTTCCTTTCCTCCAATGTATTTGCCCTCCCCACAAAGGTCGAGTGGAATAACTACAAGACAGCTTTTATCGACGGAAAGGTCCTGCTTGGACTTAAAAACACAGCTATCATCATTATAATCTCCTGCACAGGTACTATCATCACAGGTACAATGACAGCATACGTGCTCCAGCGCTTCAACACACTTTTCGGAAAGGTGCTTAAAACCGCATTCCTGCTGGCGACTCTTTTCCCCGCTATCTCCATGCAGGTAACGGTTTACCGCATCATGAACTCCTTCCACCTTGTGGGAACAATGGCTGCACCCATTATCCTTTACATTGGTACAGACATCATCTCAATATACATTTTCATTCAGTTCCTTAACAACATCTCCTATTCGCTGGACGAAAGTGCTATCATTGACGGCGCCAACTACTTCACAGTTTTCTTCAAAATAATTCTTCCCCTTCTTAAACCCGCTATCGCAACAGTGCTCATCATCAAGGTCATCTCGATATACAATGACTTCTACACTCCCCAGCTTTATATGCCCTCCGAAAATCTTTCCGTTGTGTCCACATCCCTGTACCGCTTCATGGGCCCCTACGGCGCAAAGTGGGAGATAATCTTCGCAGGCATCGTTATCTGCATAATCCCTGCACTTGTGATCTTCCTTGCATTGCAGAAGCAGATATATGCCGGACTTGTAAACGGATCAGTCAAGGAATGACATAATTGCGAAATCCCCTTTGACGCAGGCAATTTTCCTGTGGCAAAGGGGATTTTTGGGTTATATTGCCACCGCATCATACTAAGTACCAATTAAAAACTATACAAAAAATTGAGCATAATCTTGCGTATATGGATTATGCGATGATTTTTTGTCTATAGTTTTATTGGTGATTAATATCAGATATCAGGGACAGTGAAGCTTTAGTGAACAGCCTAAAAAAGCAGCCTTGTCAACGCCTTTAGGTGTGGCAGGTAAATGATACTATGTCCGTTAGAAAAGACAGCTGCGCCGACCTTATATTTTTGCCCGCAAATAGGTTCGTTGCTTCACTACGCTATTGACATGAGCCGTTCTAAAGGTTATAATATTTTAAGGTACTGCATTAAATAAGGACATTTTTTCGGCATGGCACAAAGGACGGTATTATATGGAGATATTGGTTTTATTCATACTTATATGGCTCATTTCGCCGCTGATACTGGGAGTGGTCTGCATCTGTCAGGCTTCCGAGCTTAAAAGGCTCAGAAATCAGCTTTCCGACAGGCAGGAGGGCATTCACAGTGATGTTTCTCATAAGCAGGATATACATGAGCCTGAAAAGCCGGCAGTTCCTCAGGGCGAGAAATCTTTTTTGAATACTTCAAATCATTCAAAGTCGGAAAATGGAAATAAATCCGAAAATACATATGCAAATATGTATGCCGTCCCACAAGCGCCTGTGCATGAAGAAATGGCTCAGCCATATATACCTCACGAAAGCCATGCCGAGACTCCCAAGAACGGCACCAATGCTTCCGTTGTTATAATGGTTCTGGGTGCAATGTTCATCACGCTGGCAGGCTTTGTTTTTGCGGCTGCCGCATGGGGAAATCTGAATAATTTCTTTAAATCGGCGGTGCTTATAAGCTTTTCGGCTGTGTTTTTTGCCATGCACCTTATTGCGGCAAGAAAGCTGAAGCTTGAAGCGGCGGGAAAGGTGTTTTTCGTGCTGGGAAGCGTGCTTCTGCCTGCGGCTGCGGCGGCAGGGGGAATGCTGGGCGTTTTCGGCAGATGGTTCTCATTTTTCGGCGGAGGCTGCGCACTGGTCTTTATGACCATGTTCCTGCTGCTTTCGGGCTGCTTTTTCGTGGGCACACATATTTATAAAAGTACGTCCTTTTCAAGGATAGCATATGCTTCTCTCAGCGCAGCCTTTGTGTCGCTGATGATACAGTTCAGGGAATACGCAGACTTTGCAGCTGTACTTGCAGGCATAGTCCTGCTTGCCATGACCTTGTTTGAGCCGCAGATAAAATGTTCCATGGGCGCGGTGGGTGAGGAATTTCACTTTTTTACCACCGTTTGCACATGGTCTCTTGCGGCTGTTTCGCTTATAATATCTGACGGAAGCCTGTGGTTCCTGCTTCCTGCGGTGCTTATCTCCGCATCTTTCATGGCGGGAGCGGCAAGGTCACGGCAGCCCTCCGCAGGGGTGGTTGCCTTTGGCGTGTATCTGCTGGCAGGCGTGATAAGGGGAATTTCCCCCTCATCGGCGGACGGCTGGATAATATGCGCTTCTGCGGTAATAGCGGCAATTACCGTGCTCTGCATGATGAACTTTTTCAGCGAAGATGTGCGGGCAGTGCTGAGTGGCTTTTCAAGGGTAATATCAACAATCATCATCATCGGTGCGGTGCTTTGTGAGATAATAGGCGGCGGATTTAATGGCTTTGAGCTTACCATGCTCATATCTGCGGCGGTCATGTTTGCGCAGTCCGCCTTTGTGAACGTGAGAAACGGCGGATATGCAAAGGTGCAGTCGGCAGTGACATTCGGCTGGCTGGCGTATGAAACAGCTTCATTTGTGCATACATTAACCCCTTACGGAGCGGCTTTCTGCGTTCTCGGCGCACTTATGCTGGCTTATTATGCGATATCGGAGCTTTCGCCGCTCAAAAAGTATTTTTATGTCAACAACCTTGGTATAGCCGTGTTTGCGGCGGAGCTTATCTGTATGTTTGCCGTGAATATCAGCCGATACAGTGCGGCGGTGATATTTGTCATGTGGCTCATGACAGCGGCTGCGGCGGTCATTGGCGGCAGAAATGGCGGAAAGGCTTCCGTAATGCTGCCAATAGCTTTTCTGGCGCTGGCGTACCCCATATATGCCTATGACCCGTTCAAGGTGCTGGGCGAGTTCAGATATTATGACGCTTACGCTGTAACGGCTGTTATCTACTGCATTGCTGCCTGCGCAGCGGTGCTGATAAAGCCACTCAGGCGGTTTTCAAAGGCATTTTCTCCGGGGATACCCGTGATATGCCTGCTTTATCCCTTTGCGGCGCATAAACCGATAATTGCAGCGGCGGCAGCGGTGACGGTATATGCGGTCATCGGCTGGGCTTATGATGTGAAAAGAAAATATTCGGGCGCTTACGGCTTTTTTGCCCTGTTTATGATATGTGCGCTGGGCTATGAGCTTGGCAGAACAAACGGCGGTACTGCCGCTTATATTGCTGCGGCGGTGCTGATGATACTTATGTTCGGCGTGTATATTTTCCCCAAAAACGGCGAAAGCACTTTCGGCGAAAGCACTTTCCTTTCTGCCGCCGACAGCTGTGGGGGAAGCTTCCTTGCGGCTGCCATGCCCCTTTATTCTGTGCTGCTGATGTATGAGGGCTGCGAGGGCGACCGCCTGCTTTATCCCTGCGGAGTGCTGTTGATGCTTTTCGGCTGCGGGGCGGCTGTTATGCGGAAAAATTCCGCTTTTGCGGCAATAGATATGCTGGCATGGTACTTCCTCACCTACTCGTATTTCAGCGATATGAACACAAGCTATAGCCAAATGCCGTGGATATATGTTCTCATAGGTGCGGTCATCGCTTCTGTTATCGGCAGGATAGTTTTCAGAAAAAAGCTGTGGAACGGTAAGTCCTTTGACTTCTTTTCCATGACAGCAGCGGTCGAGCTGATAGTTCTTCTGAGCGACGGCAGACAATACGCCGTATGGCTCGGCATAGGAATGGTGGGGCTTATACTGCTGAACCTTGTAAGAAAAGAAAACTCTGCTTCCGTCAATAAGCTTTTCCTTACGCTGGCGGCACTGGTCATAATGCCCTTCTGGTGGACGCAGCCTGTGCTCACTCTTCCCGAGATAATTGTGACAGAGTGGAACATTATCCCTGCGGCGGCGTTTGCAGTGCTTATCAGGCTTATTTACAAGGGCAGCGACGTGGCAGACCTGGTCTCCTTTGCAGATGCGGTGATATGCGTGATCGTGCTGTTCGTCGCTGCGATGAAGTCGGGTTATGCGGCTGACGCAGTGATACTCGGAGCGGCAATAGTGCTGATACTTTTTATCTCCTTTGCACTGCGGCAGAAAAGGTGGTTTGCGCTGGCTGCGGTCTCCGCTGTTGTGGAGGCACTTTTCCTTACGGCAAGGCTGTGGAACAGCAGGACATGGTGGATATATCTGCTGGCGGCAGGCGTTATCCTTACCGCTGCGGGAGTATCGGGCGAGGCGCTCAAGCGAAAGAGCGGCGGAGAAAAGTCAAAGCTTGCGAAAATGATGTCCGAATGGCGCTGGTGATATCATTGCTAAATTATTTGAAAGATGGTCGGTCATATGGATATTGGAATAGATCTTGGCACTGCCAACATTATGATAAGCATCAGGGGCAAGGGCGTGGTTTTCTACGAGCCTGCCGTGGTAGCGTACAATAAAAAGACAGAGGACATTATGGCAGTGGGAACGGAAGCCTATAAGATGATAGGCAAGGCTCCCGATTATATTGCCGTTATCCGCCCTTTGTGCGACGGCGTTATCTCCGACTATGACATGACCGAAACGCTTGTCCGTGAGTGTATCCGCCGTGTTACAGGCAGGCAGATGCTCATGCCACGCATAGTTATGTGTGTGCCCTCACTTATCACCGATGTTGAGAGCAGGGCGGTCATAGAAGCTGCCCGTCAGGCGGGAGCGCAGAAGGTATATCTTATCGAAGAGCCTGTGGCGGCACTTATGGGCGCAGGTGCGGATATCTCGGAAGCAAGGGGACGAATGGTGGTGGATATCGGCGGCGGAACTACCGATATCGCCGTGCTTTCCATGAACGGCATAGTTGCCAAGAATTCCGTAAAGCTTGCGGGCAACAAGATAGACGCTGCCATCATCAAATACGTGCAGAACAAGTACCGTATCCTTATCGGAGAGCGCACGGCGGAAAATGCAAAGATAACGCTGGCAAATGTGTTTTCCCCCGACGGCAGCAGGGAGATGGACGTTAAGGGCAGGAACCTTGTAACAGGGCTTCCCGCAAGGCTGAAGCTCAATGATTATGACATATACAAGGCGATAATCGACATAGCGGACGAGCTTGTGGATGCCATAAAAGGCGTTCTGGAGCAGACTCCTCCCGAGCTTGCGGGAGATATACATTCAGGCGGAATAATCCTTACAGGCGGAGGTGCTTTGATAGGCGGGCTGGACAAGCTCATCGAAAGCGAGACAAAGATACACACATATGCCGCCGATGACCCGCTGAGATGTGTGGCAAGGGGAACGAGTCTTGCCTTTGACCACCTTGACACTCTGCTGGACGGCTTTGAGAAGATATCACTTTACGGCTACAGCGAGATATGATAATAGGACATCTAAGAACCCGTCTTCACAAGCATATGCGCACGTCTTTTCGGCAAATTTTGCCGCAGACTGCGTTAAAAATCCTTGCCGGGCGAAAGCCCGCCTGCGGATTTTTGCCTACTCTGCAACAAAATTATGCTCGAAAATCCGCACACATTTCTTATGAAGACAGGTTCTAAAAATCACGGGGTAAGAAACGGAGGATCATTATGAATACAGCAATGCTTTTAAAGCCCAAGAGTATGGTGGCTTATATATACGGCGACCTTTCCGCAAAGGAAGGCCTGAAAGAGTTTATCGCTCACGGCTTTACCGCCGTTCCCGTTATCGACAGGGAGGGAATGTACCTGGGAGTAGTCAGCGAGCGTGATTTCCTTTACCGTCTGCTGGACGCAGGCAGTGTTGAAGCCGCTGACGCAAACGGTCACACGGTTGCTGACCTGGTAAGCGACACCCGCTTTGAGGCTGTGACCATTGATGCGGATATGGACATTCTCTTCAACAGGATAATCGAGCAGAACTTCGTGCCCGTTATCGACAGCCGAGGAATGTTTTCGGGCATCGTTACCCGAAAGGACGTGCTCATGCACATGAAGCACAGGCTGACAGACGGCATAAACGGCGCAAAATAACTCAGCCATTGTCCCTCAGCGAAAGGATATGATATTTTGAACTACATTTTTCTTGACATGGAGTGGAACCAGCCCAACGGCAAGGCAAATACCGTAATGAGCACCGTGCCTCTCCACGGCGAGATAATACGCATAGGAGCCGTAAAATCAGCTGACGGAACAACGCTTAGCGATAAGTTCTATTCCTGCGTTATACCACGGTATTACAAGAAGATGAACTACGCTGTGGGCAGGGTGACAGGGCTGGGAACAGCCGCTATGACCTACGGCGTAAAGTTCACGCTGGCATATGAGCAGTTTCTTGAATGGTGCGGTGAGGACTGCATAATCCTCACATGGGGCGGCGAGGACGAAAAAATTCTTGAAGCCAATCTTGCAGTCCACGGCATGGATATGAAAGCGCACCCTAAGTTCTGCGACCTCCAGATCATATTTGCCCGCAGGATACTCTGCGACGGCAGGCAGCACAGCTTACAGTCGGCGGTGGAGCATTACGGCATTGAAATGAACCTCAGGGCGCACGATGCCCTGAACGACGCATATTATGCCGCCTGCGTGGGGCTGAAAATGGGCTTTGCCGACTATCTTACCCAGTATGACGACATGATTGCCGAAGCGGAAAGAATAAGGAGCGAGAAGTATTTCCGCACCTATCAGAATATCCGCAGCGCCTCAGAAGCCATGTACGGCAGGCGCATAAGGACCTGCCGCTGCCCTGTTTGCAGGCGGCTGATGAAAACAGGCAAATGGATACGCACGGCGCAGAATATAGCCATAAACTGCGCAGAATGCAGCGAGCACGGCGAATATTCCGCAAGGATAAAGGTCACACCATGTCCCGACGGCAGCTTTTCCGCCACAAGGCGCTTTGTGCGGCTTACCGCAGAATTCAGGGAAAGCTATGAAAAAGCTCTGGCTGAAAATGTGTCTGATATCAGCTCTGAAAATTAAGGAAATTTAACTTGAAAAAATCGGGCATATATGTTATAATATGATGCAATTTGTTTTAGAAGTGTTTTTTATAATAATAACGCAATGATACAAGGCTGTTTTTAGCCGCATTCCTTTGCGGGAGAACGGCAAAACTGAACATGAAACGGGGTTAATTATGTTTAAAAAGCTGAAAAACACATTCAAGGAGAGCTTTATCAAGAGAATAATCGCCTTGATATTCGTTTTTAATGTTATATTCATAGTGCTGTTTGCCTGTATGACCTCTATCATCACAAGGAGCAATATCAGCACCGATGTTACCCGTGAGATAATGAACTCGTCGGACGCAGCGGCAAACAAGTTCAACGATTTCATAACGGCTGCCAATATGCCGCTGGAGATAATGGCAAGGGATAATGAGATATGCAGATACCTTGCTTCCCCCGATGAAAGCGGCGAAAAGTATGCGGTGGATTCCATAAACGGCATTTTTGCTGCGTCAAGCGGATCAAAGGTAATATGGTGCGTTTCCGCAAATGACGGCTCTGCCGTTTCAAGCTCTGGAGTAAGGACAAAGATAAATACCGAGGATTACGGCTGGTTCTCAAATGCGGCAAGCGCTGTTTCACAGAATTCGTACTTATATACCATTTCCGATGAAAACGGAAGCTTCCTTTCAGAGGATTCCCAGATACTTATTGTAAAGCCCGTAAACTTCAACGGTGAGTTCGCAGGCTGCGTGGGAGCGGAGATATCTTCCGCTGACCTTGCAGCAGAGCTCAAAAACAGCCTTTTCTTTGACGGTGCATATGCTGTTGTGCTGGACAGCGATAACAATATCGTTTGTATGCCCCAGGATATCAACGGCTTCCTTTCCATTTCCCCCGACAGGAGCATTGATTTCAAGAGCCTTATAACCAACAACGAAAGCGGCTCGCTCATGGGCTTCAGAAGCGGCAACACCACAAGCTACGTTCTCAGCAGAACCGTCCTCATGGGCTGGCGCACGGTCATCGTCTTTGACGGTCATGTGGCTGACGGCAATTTCAGCAAGATGTATCTCCAGCAGATAATCATTCTTGCCTGCCTTTTCGTGATAGAGCTTATCGCAACGCTGAACGTTATCCGCCACGAGGCAAAGGATATCCCCGAGATATCCAGTTCCATTGCCGAGATATCCGCAGGAAACTACAATTTCAGGATAAATTCCAAGTCGGAAAATGAGATAGGTCTTATTGCAAAGTCTGTTGATAATCTGGCGCAGACATTGCAGGACAAGAACGCTGTTATCGACGATTACACAAACCTTGACCCCACCACAGGCCTCCAGAACAGATACAAGATGTACGAGTATATCGAGGATCTGGCAGTGAGCAGGGACGAGTCCCGAAAGCGCTTTGCACTTCTTTTCATTGATATCGATAACTTCAAGTGGATCACCGAGACCCTTGGCCACAGGCAGGGCGATGAGTTCCTGAAAATATTCGGTCAGAGGCTCAGGACTGTTGTGAACAGGGTGTTCAGATTCAGCGGCGACGAGTTTGTTATCCTTACTGAATTCAACGACGATTATGGCATTATCGACGAACTGGTGTCTAACCTGAGATATGCTTTCAGGGAGCCTATCGAGATACTCAACGACAAGATGTATGCGCAGTTCTCAGTAGGTATCTCCGTTTATCCCGATGATGATACCAACGCAGATATGCTCCTGCGTGACGCTGATATCGCTATGAGCCGTGCCAAGGAGAGAGGAAAGGGCAGAACTGCTTATTACAATGCTTCCCTCCACCAGAAGGTGCTCAGCAAAGCAACTATCGCACAGAAGCTCAACAGCGCTCTGGCAAATAACGAGATGTTCCTTAACTTCCAGCCCATCATTTCCGTTCAGAACGGCGATATCCACGGCTTTGAGGTGCTTATCCGCTGGGAATCCGAGGAGCTGGGCTTCGTTCCTCCCTTTACTTTTGTACAGGTGGCTGAGGAAACAGGCGCTATCGTTGAGATAGGCACATGGATATTCGAGACTGCCTGCCGATATCTCAAGAAAATGAACGAGTACAACAAGGACATTATCATGTCCATAAACGTGTCCGCAGTTCAGCTCAAAAAGAGCGACTTCCTGGACAAGGTGGCAAGAACCATTGATGTGTTCGGCATCAATCCCGCAAATATCCAGGTAGAGCTTACCGAGACCTGTCTGGTTGATTTCATGGACGGCAACGACAAGGTGATCCAGAAGATCGCAGATATGGGCATTGCCATTGCACTTGATGATTTTGGAACAGGCTATTCTTCCTTCGGATATCTTAAAGATATGCCAATCAAGTGCCTGAAGGTCGATAAGTCCTTTGTTGATGAGATATGCAGCAAGCACAAGGATTATCAGATAACAGGCTCTATCATCGACATGGTAAAGCACCTTGGAATTGCAACTGTTGTAGAGGGCGTTGAGACTATCGAGCAGTACAATATCCTCAGCGAGATGAAGTGCGACTACATTCAGGGCTTCCTTATGAGCAAGCCACTTAATGCGGAGGACGCACTGGAGTTTGTAAAGCAGTATGATGAGCTTCACAAGCCCAGCAGGCAGTCACTGGAAGAAAACTCCAACAAGCTTGCGGCAGAGCGCATGGAACGTGAAAAGGGAAATGCCGACAGCTCCGCAAATGTATAAATTATGGAAAGCGTTCTCTTGAAAAAGGGGGCGCTTTTCTGTTTACAAATTAACACCAAATTATTACAAAACGCCTCGGACAGTTGAAATTCACACGAATATATGGTATTATATAGGTACAGGATAAACACACTATGATCCGTGACGAAAGGATGGTTATTATGAAATATACTTATAAGATCACCGCTTCACTGCTTGCAGCTCTTATGATGGCAGGAACCGCCGTTGCAGTTCCCGCTGCTGATATCGGCTTCGGCACTTCGGTAAGCGCTGCATATAATACCTACGCTTATGCCACAAACATCAGCTACAAGCTTTACAACAGCTGCGTAAAGGCTACATGGAAGGCTGTTACACCCTGCACATACTACCTCATTCAGGTGTGCGATGAAAATGCCAACATAATCTCTACCAGCTACGCAAACGCAAGCGAAACTTCTATCGTTATTCCCTATACCCAGCTTCCTCTTAATGCCGATGTAAACGGCAGACTGCTTGATACCCGATACACTCTCAGCGTTATCGGAATTTACGGCAACGGCATCAACGAAGGCGACCTGGTTCCCTTTGTGGATTCCACAGCAATGTTCACCGTAAAGCCTGATATGAGCAGCTACGAAGCATACGGCAAGCCCGAAAATCTTACCGCTTCCTGCACAAATTCCTCTATCACCCTTACATGGACAAATCCCGTGGCTTCCTCCAACAAGGCTTATGTGGATACCTTCCGTGTAAGACTTACCGACAGCAGAGGAAATGTTGTGGCTCTCTCCGATACCACCAAGAACACCATAACTATCAACAAGCTGCTTTACAACAACACCTACACAGCTACCGTTACCAACACTACCTACTCGGCAGCTGCGTCCATAACCGTTAATGTAAAGGCTGCCGCAAATGCTGCCAATACCGATGACTCCAACTACGAAACCATGAAGCCTGCAAACAAGCCCAATAAGCCAAGCTCCAAGCCCTCAATCTCCACTTCCACCGACACCATTGCTTCTCAGGCAAAGCTTGCTGCGCCCAAGAACGTAAAGGCAAAGTCCGGAACCAACAAGATAACCCTTTCATGGAGCAAGGTCAAGGGTGCTGACGGCTACAGAATCTATATGTATGATGAAGCCAAGGGCAAGTATGTCCGCTACAAGACCGTTACAGGCACAAAGTGCACCGTAACTGGCATCATCGGCGACAAGGACTACAAGTTCCGTGTTGCAGCAGTTGTCTATAACTCTTCCACAAGAAAGTATGACGCAGGCAAGGCAAGCTCTCCTGTTACCGCAAGATGCGCAAGCCAGGAAAAGGCGCCTACCATAAGATAACAAAATATCCGATAAATAATTCGGGGCTGTCGCAGAAATGCGGCAGCCCCGTTTTGTTAAGATATCATCAAAAAAATCTGTTTGCTTTGTTCTTTTCATGGTAGTAAAACATAAAGCGGAATTTATTATGGAGAGGTCATGCCAAATGAAAGAAACAAACGGAAAAAAGCTTTTCAGAGGTGAAGCTGCGCTGGCTCTTGCTGTGCTGATAAACAGCTTCGGCGTGGTGCTTATGCTGTATTCGGGAGCAGGCATACTGAGCCTTATGATAATGCGAAAGAAGTTCGTCACCTCGTATCTGTTCAGCTTTGCGGTGGGCTTTGTGTTCAGCGAGCTGTTGGACGTTCATGAGCTGTGGATAAACGTTCTGCCATCTTCTCTTGCGTGGAGAATAGTATATTTCATAATAAGCTACGTGCTTATCTGCATAGGAATAGCGCTGTCAAACCGCTGTCAGCTGCCCATTGTCACTACGGACCTGTTCCCCAGAGAGCTGGCGGATATAGCAAAAATAGCCTATCCCAAAATAAAGATAGGCTTTGATGTTACCTGCCTTGCCGTCACCGCAGGACTTACATTTTTCTGCCTCGGCCGCATTGACGGACTGGGAATAGGTACTATTCTGGCTGCCTTTACCATGGGCAAGGGCATTGGCATAGCAGGGGATATTATCGACAAGCAGTTTTATTTCAAAAGCTTTATGTCAAAAAAGCAGCAAGCTTAACGGCGGCTGTGATGAATGCGAGAGATGTAAGCTCGCATATCTGCAAAAACCAGCCTTCAAGGTCGCCTGTGATGCCGCCGAAGCGCTTGTATGAAAAGCTGCGGTAATATGCAAATGACAGTATCCCACCCACAGCGGCGGATATTCCCACGGCAGGGGAGGCAAGCACCATCAAAACGGCGGACAACACAGCCGTGCATGAAAGCACGGTAACAGTTATCTTTTTATGGGCAGGCAGGGAGAAATCCTGGAGCGTGCCCGTTTTTTTTGCGCATTTAAGGGTCACTGCCGCAAGCCCGCTGAAAGAGCGTGAGAGCACGAAAACCGGCGCTGCGCACAGCATGGCAGAGGTGTTCCTAAGCTCCGCAAAAAGTGCCGTCTGGATAAGCAGATATATTGCCAGATCTATCACCGCAAAGGCTCCCACACGGGAGTCTTTCATTATTTCAAGAGCTTTTTCCTTTTCGGCGCAGGAAGCCTTTGCGTCGCTTACGTCGCAGAAGCCGTCCAGATGAATGCCGCCTGTTATGGCTATGGGTATGACCGTGCAGCCGACTGCAAAAAGCATATCGCCTGCTCCAAGCACGTTACAAAGCCATTGCCAGCCCAGCATTACCGCCCCGATGACCGCACCTATCAGCGGGAAAAAGCACAAAGCATACCGCCTGTTTTCCTCTTTCCACTCAATGGGCGGCATGGGGATACGTGAGTACATGGCAAATGCCGATATAAGCGATCTCATTTTGCAGCTCCTTTCAGATACACAGGCACGCCGTAAACAGCCTCGATAACAACGTCTGCCGCCTGTGCTATTGCGGCATTCAGCAGACCCATTTGCCTGATGTATTCCATAGTCTCATCAGGGTACTCGATGCCGTCATCGCCCACCTGATTTGTAACGATTATAAAGTGGTCGGCACGACCTGAAAGCTTTGATATTCCTGTTATTATCCTCTGCGCAGGGGATCTCTCGCCCTTTGAGAACATCTCGTTTGCCATAAGATTGCAGGCACATTCAAGAAGCACGGCACAGCCGTCGGGCAGGTCTATATCCTGAATGTCCGTGTATTTTTCCACAGTCTCAAAGCCCTTGCCGCTCCGCATTATGCGGTGTCGGCTGATGGCAGCGTGAGCTTCCTCGCCGAAAGGCTCCATTGTGGCTATGTATATCTTTCTGCCGCAGAAGTCGGAAAGAATATCCTCGGCAATGGAGGATTTTCCGCATTTGCAGCCGCCTGTTATAAGTGTAAGCATTACAGCTCCTTGTACTGCTCTATTGAGAGCGCTTCAAAAAGATGAGATGAGTTATATACCGCCATGGCAGCGTCAATAAGGGGGAGCAGCAGAACACCGCCTGTGCCCTCACCCAGATGAAGCCCTGCGCATATGGGTGCTTTAAGCCCGATATATTCCAGAAGCATTGCCGCTGCAGGCTCGGAAGAGGTGTGGGAGCAGAGCATATATTCCCGTGACAGCTTGTTGAAGTTTATTGCCAGAGCTGCAGCAGCGGCGGATATCATTCCGTCCGCAACGATGGGAACATGATAATATGCGCCCCCAAGGAAAAGACCCGTCATTGCGCCAATGTCATAGCCCCCAATCTTTGAAAGGATATCAAGGGCATTGTCAGGGTTTGGACGGTTTTTATCCAAAGCACGCTTTACGGTGGATATTTTCCGTTCAAGCCCCTTGCTGCCAAGACCTGCGCCCTTTCCCGTAACGACCTCGGGCAGGGCGTTTGTTATCACTGAGGTGACGGCGGCGGCGGGGGTGGTGTTTCCTATGCCCATTTCGCCCGTGACTATTATTTTGTAGCCCTTTTCTTTAAGGTCACGCACTGCGTCCATTCCCACGGAAAGAGCTGCCTGCGCCTGAGAATAAGTCATTGCGGCGCCCTTTGCAATGTTTTCCGAGCCGTATGATATCTTGCGGCGGATAAGCCCATTAGCTTCCACATCACGGTTCATGCCCACGTCATAGGCGAACACATCTGCATTGCAGGAGCGGGCCATAAGATTTATGTTGGAGCTGCCCTCTGCAACGGACTTTGCAACTATGGCAGTAACGCTGCTGTCGCTTTGGGTCACGCCCTCCTCAACAACACCGTGGTCGGCGCACATCACCGCTACGCAGCGCTTGTCGAGAGAAAAGCTTTCGCTGCCTGTTATGCCCGCAATTTTTATGATGATATCCTCCAGCTGACCCAGACTGTGCAGGGGCTTTGCAACGCTGTTCCATTTATCCTGCGCACGCTTCATCGCTGCGCTGTCAGGCGGAGTTATGGCTTTTATCCTTTCCATAGGGAGATCCTTTCGAGGTTTGATATACAGGGGGATTGTCCGTGCCTGCGCCTTGCGGCGGAAACCAAATTCGACGTTCCTGACGGAACATCTCTTGGTTTCAAGCCGCCTGCATGAAAATGTTTTAATATAATTTGAGAAATTATATTCATTTGCAAGCTTTAGAACTCAAAGTGCAGGCGGCTTTGGGGATTTTTAATTTGTCGGCTGTTGTTTTTATTATGTTTGCCGTCGGCAAACGGATTTCGTCCTTTGAGGAGGACGACCAAATGGCTCCGCCCTTTGGAAACCTGCCACCTTTGAAAAGGTGGGCTAAACTTTTTACCTTTGTGCTTATTTGTGCGGATTTTTTTACTGGCTTTTTTAACCTAATATTTAGCCTAAAAAGAGCTGCTGCATTTTGTGCAGCAGCCCGTTTTGATTATCAGAAAAGTCCGCTTATCTTTCCGTTGTTGTCGCAGTCGATCTTCATTGCGGCGGGTGCCTTGGGCAGACCGGGCATTATCATGATATCGCCTGTGAGAGCGACTACAAAGCCTGCGCCTGCGGAAAGCTTCACATCTCTTACGGTAATGGTGAAGTTCTCGGGCTTGCCAAGCTTTGTGGGGTCATCGGAAAGGCTGTACTGTGTCTTTGCCACGCAGATAGGAGTATCGGTGAAGCCCAGGCGCTCTATTTCGGCGATAGCCTTGTTTGCCTGAGTGGTGTAGTTTACGCCGTCGGCACGGTAAATTTCCTTTGCGATAATTTCTATCTTTTCCCTGATAGGAAGCTTTTCATCATAAAGGAACCTGAAATCAGCCTTGTTGTTTTCAATGGTGCGGCAAACCTTTTCGGCAAGGTCTGTTCCGCCCTCGCCGCCCTTTGCGAATATCTCTGCAAGGGAGACTTCAACGCCCAGCTCATGGCAGAACTTTTCAACTACTGCAATTTCAGCGTCGGTGTCGGTTCCGAAGCGGTTGATAGCAACGACAACGGGGATACCGAACTTCTTCATATTTTCAATGTGAGTGAGCAGGTTAACGATGCCCTTTTCAAGAGCTTCAACATTTTCCTCTGCAAGCTCTGCCTTAGGCACGCCGCCGTTGTACTTGAGGGCACGGATAGTTGCAACGATAACAGCGCAGTCGGGGGAGATACCGCCGAAACGGCACTTGATGTCGCAGAACTTTTCAGCGCCAAGGTCAGCGCCGAAGCCTGCCTCGGTGATGCAGTAATCGCCAAGCTTAAGAGCAAGCTTTGTTGCTCTTACGGAGTTGCAGCCGTGGGCAATGTTTGCGAAAGGACCGCCGTGCATAAGTACGGGGTTATTTTCAAGGGTCTGAACCATATTGGGCTTGAGAGCGTCCTTTAACAGAGCGGTCATAGAGCCCTCAGCGCCGATATCCCTTGCATAAACAGGCTCGCCGCTGTAGTTATAGGCAACGAGAATGCTGCCCAGTCTCTTTTTAAGGTCTGCAAGGTCGGTAGCAAGGCAGAGAATAGCCATTACTTCGCTGGCAACGGTAATTCTGAAGCTGTCCTGACGGGGAATGCCGTTTACCTTGCCGCCCAGACCGACGATGATGTTTCTGAGGGCACGGTCGTTCATATCCATGCAGCGGTCGATCATTATTCTGCGCTGGTCGATGCCCAGAGCGTTGCCCTGCTGCATATGGTTATCGAGCAGTGCGCAGAGAAGATTGTTTGCAGATGTGATGGCGTGCATATCGCCTGTGAAGTGCAGGTTGATGTCCTCCATAGGGACTACCTGAGCATATCCGCCGCCTGCTGCGCCGCCCTTGATGCCGAACACGGGACCGAGAGAAGGCTCACGGAGAGCGAGTACAGCCCTTTTGCCTATCTTTGCCATAGCCTCGGTAAGACCTACGGAAATGGTGGTCTTGCCCTCGCCTGCGGGGGTGGGGTTGATGGCGGTAACGAGTATCAGCTTGCCGTCGGGCTTATTTGCAGTCTCAGCAAAAAGCTTTTCGGAAAGCTTTGCCTTGTAATGACCGTAAGGCTCTATATCGTCCTCAGAAATACCGAGTGAAGCCGCTACCTCGGTAATTTTTTTCATATTCGCCTGCTGTGCTATCTCAATATCAGAAAGCATGGTGTATCCTCCCTATATCATTCTTGGGTTTTCCAAATATACCGATAACTCCAAATCGGTATGACTCATATAAAATAGTATATCATAATAATTCGCTTTTGGAAACCGTAATTGATAAATAATATTTGAATTTCCTGTTTTTCTATTGCTGTGACCATAATAAACGTTTGAAAATTTGGTGATTTTGTGCAGTATGCAGAAAATTTTTTGTTCAAAATACTGACCAAAATTGTCATTGTATTTTGCAAAACAAAGCATTATAATATAAAAATTGCCGAGAAGATATCGGCTCTATAATGAAAGGACGTGCTTATATGGCTTCTGTTACTCGTGACCTTACAGAGGGCAAACCTATGAAGCTTATCTTAAGCTTTGGAATACCTCTGCTGTTCGGTTTTCTCTTCCAGCAGTTTTACAATGTGGCTGACACTGCAATAGTCGGCAGATTTCTGGGTGGTGACGCTCTTGCCGCCGTGGGAAGCACCGGTTCGGTGAATTTCCTTGTCATAGGCTTTGTAATGGGCATATGCAACGGCTTCGGAATACCCGTTTCCCAGATGTTCGGCGCAGGGGACTACAAGCAGCTGAGAAAATATGTTTCAGGCTCGCTTTGGCTTTGCATAATCTTCGGTGCTGTCATTACCGCAGCAACTGTCATCTTCTGCACACAGATACTTGAAATGACCAGTACCCCCGAGGATATCTTTGAGCGTGCATACATTTATATCCTGACTATATTTGCAGGCATCCCCGCATATTTTCTTTACAATATGACCGCCGCAATACTCCGTTCCCTGGGCGACAGCCGCACACCTGTTGTATGGCTGGTTATCGCTTCCATAATCAACATCATTCTCGATATCGTGTTCATCGTTGCATTTAAATGGGACGTTTTCGGCGCTGCCATTGCAACAGTCATCGCACAGTTTGTGTCGGGCTTCGGCTGCCTTTTCAAGGTCTGCAGAGACTTCCCCGTGCTGAAAATGGATAAGGACGACTGGAAGCCCTCGGGCAAAAACATAGGAATGCTCCTTGCAATGGGACTTCCCATGGGTCTCCAGTATTCCATCACCGCCATCGGAAGCGTTGTGCTCCAGACAGCCGTAAATCAGCTGGGAACCATGTACGTTACCGCAGTTACCGCCGCAAACAAGCTCTCCATGTTCTTCTGCTGCCCCTTTGACGCAATGGGAAGCACCATGGCTACATATGCGGGTCAGAACGTGGGCGCAAGAAAGTGGGACAGGCTCAACAAGGGCATGGGCTCATGCGTTCTGCTGGGACTTATCTACTCAGTGGCAAGCTTCCTGTTCCTGCTGCTCACAGGCGACTATCTGGCAATGATATTCCTTGATGAAAAGAGCGCACATCTTATCCCGCTGGTAAAGCAGTTCCTGCTCATACTGGCATCGTTCTATTTCCCTCTTGCGCTGGTAAATATCGTCCGCTTCACCATTCAGGGAATGGGATTTTCTCCCACAGCCACCTTTGCAGGCGTGCTTGAAATGGTTGGAAGAGGAACCATTGCATATTTTGTTGGCATTTTCGGATTTGACGCAGCCTGCTTTGCATCTCCCGCAGCGTGGATACTGGCTGACAGCTTCCTTATCCCCGCATATTTTCTCTGCCGCAGGCGGCTCCTTAAAAAGTACGGAGCGGAAACGCCACAGGTTCAACAGGCATAACAACACCCCGTATCTGATTCGGATACGGGGTGTTTTATTTTCATGTCGCCCTCCGGACTCCCGCAAGCCTTTCGGGAAAAAGGCTTGACCTAAACTTTACCTTGCTCTTATTTGTGCAGACATTTTTATTTGTCCGTTGTCTGCTGTCCGTTGCCCGCTTTTGGGCAAATAAAAATCGCCCCGCATTTCTGCGGGGTGAAAATATTATCAGCTGTTTTTCGGTATTAGTACATACCGCCCATGCCGCCCATTCCTGCGCCTGCGGGAGCAGCGGGGGTCTCTTCCTTGATATCAGCAACGAGAGACTCGGTTGTGAGTACCATTGCTGCTACGGAAGCTGCATTCTGGAGTGCGGAACGTGTTACCTTGGTAGGATCAACGATACCTGCGGGGATCATATCAACATAAGTCTCATTGTAAGCATCAAAGCCGTAGCCGACCTTTCTGGAACGAATGATCTTGTCGATGATAACGGAGCCTTCAAGACCTGCGTTCTTAGCGATCTGACGAACAGGCTCTTCAAGTGCCTTGAGTACGATCTGAGCACCTGTCTTTTCATCACCCTGGAGAGAAGAAGTGAGCTTGGAAACTGCGGGCATTGCGTTGATAAGTGCTGTTCCGCCGCCTGCTACGATACCCTCTTCAACTGCTGCCTTGGTAGCTGCAAGAGCGTCCTCGATACGGAGCTTCTTTTCCTTCATCTCGACCTCGGTAGCTGCGCCGACCTTGATAACTGCTACGCCGCCGGAGAGCTTTGCAAGTCTTTCCTGGAGCTTTTCCTTATCAAATTCGGAAGTAGTGCCCTCGATCTGAGCCTTGATCTGGTTAATTCTGTCCTTGATATCGTCCTTGTTGCCCTGACCGTCAACGATGATGGTGTTTTCCTTGGTGATCTTTACCTGCTTAGCACGGCCGAGCTGTGCTACCTGAGTATCCTTAAGCTCAAGACCGATCTCCTCGGAGATTACCTGACCGCCGGTAAGGATTGCGATATCCTGGAGCATTTCCTTTCTTCTGTCGCCGAAGCCGGGAGCCTTTACTGCAACGCAGGTGAATGTGCCTCTGAGCTTATTGACGATAAGTGTGGAGAGAGCCTCGCCCTCGATATCCTCAGCGATGATAACGAGCTTCTTGCCGCTCTGAACGATCTGCTCGAGGAGGGGAAGAATTTCCTGGATAGAAGAGATCTTCTTATCTGTGATAAGAATGTATGCGTCGTCGATAACTGCTTCCATCTTATCGGTATCTGTTACCATGTAAGGAGTGATATAGCCTCTGTCGAACTGCATACCTTCAACAACGTCGGAGTATGTCTCGGCAGTCTTGGATTCTTCAATGGTGATAACGCCGTCGGAAGTAACCTTCTCCATAGCCTCAGCAATGAGCTTGCCAACTTCCTCATCAGCGGAAGAAACGGTAGCAACTCTTGCGATATCAGCGGAGCCTTCAACCTCCTTGGAGTTTGCCTTGATAGCATCAACAGCAGCTGCAACAGCCTTGCTCATGCCCTTCTTTACTACCATGGGGTTAGCACCTGCTGCGATGTTCTTCATACCCTCTCTGATAAGAGCCTGAGCAAGAAGAGTAGCGGTTGTGGTACCGTCGCCTGCTGCATCATTGGTCTTGGTAGCAACTTCCTTAACGAGCTGTGCGCCCATGTTCTCGAAAGCGTTGTCAAGCTCGATCTCCTTGGCGATTGTAACACCGTCGTTTGTGATAAGGGGAGCGCCGAACTTTCTGTCCAGAACTACGTTTCTGCCCTTAGGGCCGAGTGTGATCTTAACTGTATCGGCAAGCTTATCAATACCTGCCTGTAAAGACTTGCGGGCTTCTTCGCCGTAAATAATATCCTTAGCCATTATAATTACCTCCAAAAATTGAAATGGGATTTTTTCAGATCATGCCGATCACTCAACAACTGCGAGAATATCGGACTGACGGAGAATAGTGTACTCCTGACCATCGAGCTTGACCTCGGTGCCTGCGTACTTGGAAGCGAGAACCTTCTGACCAACCTTAAGAGTCATCTTGACCTCATTGCCGTCAACCATTCCGCCGGGGCCAACCTCGACGATCTCAGCGATCTGGGGCTTTTCCTTGGCATTGCCTGTAAGGATGATACCGCTCTTTGTGGTTTCCTCAGCCTCAACCATCTTAATAACAACTCTGTCTGCAAGTGGCTTGATTTTCATTATAAAAAACTCCTTCCTATAATAGCCGCCTACCTTTTTATAGGTTAGCAGTCAATCAATTCATGTGTTAGCACTCTTATTTCTTGAGTGCTAAATATATTTTACCATGTTCTGCGAAAAAATCAAGTGTTTTTATGCAATTACCTGCATTTTCGTCACTATGCACAATCAATGCAGAATAATTTAAAAATCGATTATGCAATTTACATCTGTCCGCAGCTCATGGGGATCTTTTCAGAAAACATGAGGCTGCGCAGAACTGACTGTGCAGCCTCATGCAAAACAAGGTTATCCAACTGTAAGACGCCGTGTCTCAGGCTTAGTTGTCTGAGTCTTAGGGAGGATCATTTCGAGAACGCCGTTCTTATATTCGGCGGAGATATGGTCAGCGTCCACGTCCGAGATGTCAAAGGAACGGCTGAATGAACCGTAGGAGCGTTCACGGCGGATATAATTGCCCTTGTCGTCCTTCTCCTCGTTCTCGGTGCTGTGCTCGGCGCTGACGGTCATATAGCCGTCGGAGATATCAACGGAGATATCCTCTTTATTGAATCCTGGAAGCTCAGACTCAATAATATATCTGTCACCCTCGTCCCTTATATCGGTGCGGCAGCTGTTTTCGGACATATCATCGGAAAAAAGTCCGCCGAAGAAATCCTTGAAGGGGTCGAAGATACTGTTTTCATTGTTTCTGTAATTTGTTAAGCCATACATATAAATTCCTCCATTCGTAGTATATTGCTGTGTGACCTGCTTTAACGGGTCACTGTCATTATATCTACAGCTTAAACATGGAAGTGTCCTCCGTGATGATATATATGATATCAGTTAATGGTAAGCTTCTTGGAAGCGGGAGCCTCAGGCTGCTTCTTGGGGAGCACCATTATCAGGATACCGTTCTTGTAGTCGGCAGTGATCTTGTCGCTGTCGATGCCTGTGATATCAAAGGAACGCTCATATGAGCCGTAAGAACGCTCACGGCGGATATACTTGCCCTCCTTTTTCTCCTCGTTCTCAGCCTTGTGCTCGGCTTTGAGGGTAAGAGAATTGCCGCTGATATCAACTGAGATATCCTCTTTGTTGAAACCGGGAAGCTCGGACTCCATTATGAAGCGGTCTCCCTCGTCCCTGATGTCCGTGCGGCAAGGGTCAGCGGACATATTGTCGAAAAATCCCTTGAAGGGGTCAAAGATATCAAAATCGCCTTTTCTGTAATTAGTTAAACCGTACATATAGATTCCTCCGATCGTTATATATTGTAAGCTGATGTTTATGATATCAGTTTATTGTAAGCTTTCTTGAAGCGGGAGCCTGAGGCTTCTTCTTGGGAAGCACCATGGTAAGGATACCGTTCTTGTAATCTGCTGTGATGTTTTCGGTATCAATGCCCGCAATATCGAATGTTCTTTCGTAAGAGCCATAGGAGCGCTCACGGCGGATATACTTGCCTTTCTTGCTCTCCTCGGTCTCGGTCTTGTGCTCTGCTTTCAGTGTAAGTGAGTTGCCGTTGAGGTCAACTGTGATATCTTCCTTGTCAAAGCCGGGAAGCTCGGACTCCATGATGAACTTGTCATCGTCCTCTCTGATATCTGTGCGGCAGGCACGAACGCCGCTCTTTGCAAATGCCTTGTCAAAGTCATTGACTGAATCAAAGAAATTTCTTTCAAAAGGTGTTAATCCGTACATATAAAACGCTCCTTTAAAATCTAATTATTATCATTGAGATAAGCATTGCATAGGAACCATCTTCTTTCATCTTTCCTTTGCTCTCTTTCTTATCTCCTTTTGATGTCTATATAATACAGCCCTATTATGATAGGAAAATCACGCTTTTGTGATAGAATGATGAAACTTAGCACTCACACAAAAAGAGTGCTAACAGATGAGATGTCAGAGTGCTAACGGCAGACAAAAAAATTCCTCGGATCACAGACCCGAGGAAAATATCAGTCGTGGAATTTATGTTCAGCGGTAAATTCTTTCAGCTTCTGATAGCTTTCGTCGCTGATAATGTGTTCTATCTTGCAGGCATCGTGAGCGGCTATCTCATGATCTACGCCCAGCACCTTTTCAAAGAACTCGGTTATGATAACATGGCGCTCGTAAATGGATTCAGCCTTTGCCTTGCCCTTTTCGGTAAGCATTATCTGACCGCCTGATTCAACGGTGATGAAGCCATCGTCCTTGAGGATATTCATAGCACGGCTGATGCTTGGCTTTGAGTAATTGAGCTCAGCGGCAATATCCACCGAACGGACAAAGCCTGTTTTTCTGTGAAGGAGAAGTATAGTCTCCAGATAATCTTCGCCCGATTCGTAAATTGGCATATGATCGCTCCCTTAAAAATATAAATTATTTATATTGTAGCATATATTTTCGGGCTTGGCAAGGGGTTTGGAAAAGTTTTGCGGAAATTCGGTGCAGGCGCATATGATATGACGGTTTATATCTGTATCTGTCATAAAATTTTCCCGTTCTTTTCCGCACCTGCTTTTCATATTATTATATGTGAATAATACTAATCACCAATAAAACTATAGACAAAAAATCATCGCATAATCCATATATGCAAGATTATGCTCGATTTTTGTATAGTTTTTAATTGGTGCTTAGTATAACAAGAAAAAATCGGTCAAGAATAAAACCGTGTCAGAAAATTCTGTAATACTAATCTTCAATCGCTCTATAGGCAAAGCCGACAGATGAAATAAGACCAGTCAAGGAAAGCGACCGCAGGCGGGCTTGCCGCCCGGCAAGGGAGCTTGACGAAGAATGGGCTTATTTCAGCCGAGGATTTGTCTGTAGGTTGATTGAAGATTAGTATAAATGTGAAAGGAATGTAACCTATGAAAAAGATGACCGCTGCCGTATTATCCGCCGCACTGCTGGCTGCCGTGGGTTCGAATGCCTGCGCATATGACAAGTCCCTGCCACTGCCCGATGTGAACACCGAGTTCAAAACATATATGGATTACCGCACCATAACCGATACATCGTCCGCTCAGTACGACCTCCAGCAGCACGCATACACCGACAGTCAGGGCATAAGGCGTGTTGACGGAGATGTGTGCGTTGCCCTTGGCACAGCCTATGCCGACAGCTGCGGGGAGCGGTTTGAGATAACCCTTGATTCGGGCAACTCCTTTACCGCCGTTGTGGGAGACATCAAGGCAGACTGCCACACCGACCCCTCAAACCGCTATGTTGAGCTGTGGGAGGGGCACGGAGACATGGTGGAGTTTATCGTCGAGACCGAAGAGCTTGACGATGACATCAGGCTCATGGGCAGCATCGGCGAATATGATGACTACAGCGGCAGCGTTGTGTCTATTGTAAGGCTTGAGGAATGATATGATGCTCTGCACCGTTTTTGCGGTGCAGGGCTTTATTATTTGTTTCTCGGCTTCACATTACAAAAAATCTCCCTGCACCTTTGTGATGCAGGGAGATCATATTACATATTAGAACCCGTCTTCACAAGCATATGCGCACGCCTTTTCGGCAAATTTTGCCGCAGACTGCGTTAAAAATCCTTGCTGGGCGAAAGCCCGCCTGCGGATTTTTGCCTACTCTGCAACAAAATTATGCTCGAAAATCCGCACACATTTCTTATGAAGACAGGTTCTTAAACTTTTCGTATTGCATTGAATATTGCAAATATCGCCACAAATATCAGGTTGTACAGCAGAATATTTGTTACCGTAAGCTCTGCCATTGAATGGAGAAGCACCAGCGTCAGCGTCAGCAGAATACCCAGCAGTATTTCTGCCGCCTGCATTGCTATTCCTGCGGAGATCGTTCCTCTCAGTCGGTTTGCTCCGATTATCAGCTGAGCAAAGGAAGCAAATCTTCCCGAGCAGGCAAGTGTTGCGGGACGCTTTGCTGCATACTCGGTGGTCTGCTCGAAATCTGTGTGAAGTCTGAAAGGTATCAGCCTGAACAGTGCGGGTGTTACTTCAAAAAGCTCTGACAGCCTGTGCACCGAAAGCATGGAATCCACTGAGCGGAGCATTACTGCAATTCCGCTGCGCTCCAGCTCTTTAAGTGCGTTCTTTATCTGGTGCGATGGCATAAGCTCGATTATGAACATTGCCGACAGTTGACCCGATATTGAAAGGTAAACGGCGATCTTGTCCTCGCCCGTATATTCCTTTTCCTTTGCCACTGAGGGAAGGCCCTCGATGCTGTGGTTCTGCATAAGCTCTCTGTTTCCGAGGAGCACACGCTTGTTGTTTATCCAGCCGCACAGACCCATTGAATCCTCGTAAATGTAGCTTTCAACGGGGTTGAGCATTTCAGTCTTGCCCACGATTATGTCGTAGAACATATTTTTCAGCACGCTGCCTGCCTGGCTTGTAAGGCTTGCCGCCTCGACAATGGCTTCGTCAATGCTTGTATCGGGGAAGGACTTTATGTTCCTGAGGATAATGCTTCCGGGAGGGAACAGCTGTGAAGCGTCTATCATAATGCTGTTGGTATCGGCAAATTCGTCGATGCTGTCAAAGCCGATGATAGCGCCCTGCTTTGCGTTATACTTTACAGATGCCTTTTCCATCGGCATATTTACCACCAGCATCATTGAGAAGCATGAGCAGATAGATGCGCAGGCTGAGAATGTGGAAAGACCCATGCAGACAGCGCCTATCGTTCCGTGCTCGCTTATGCCCAGCAGTGCCGAGATCATGCCCAGCAGCAGACCTGCGCCTGCGATTATGGGGGAAACTATACGGCAGAACCTGTCGGTGCTGTCGTTGGCGTATGATGTTTTAAGGAAATCGGTGATGACCTCTGTTTTCTGCATTCCCGCAAGAATGGGGAAGTCGGTGAGAGCGCCTCTTGTGAAGTTCTGCGCCTTGTCCTCGTCCTCCACGATAAAGAGGGCGTAGCGGTCATTGTCTCCCGAAATGTAGGAGAAGCTGCGCTGTGTTCTGCTGATGATTAGCAGCTTGCCTATGGTGTTGAAGATAAGTGCGCCCACCGCAACGGGGATATAGATGTAAACGAAGCTGCCACGAACCATATTGGAATCCGCCAGGGATACCATTGAGGTCAGCAGTCCCGAAATAAGCGCCATTGCCGAAAGGGTGTCGCAGTCGGCTTTCATGGAAAAGAGCTTTGAAATGCCGCTGGATATGGTCTGCGATGCCACAAATCCCGCAACAACGCCGATAACGCTGTTGATGAACAGGAAAACGTCGGGCTGGCTGCGCTTGTTTATCAGTGTGAATGTTTCAAGTACGGGGAGGTTGAAGTCGTTTGCTATCGCCATATAGGTAGAGGCTATGAAGCAGATGAACAGCACAACCAGTCTGCCTGCCAGACGGCCTTTCTGCTCGGCGATATGCTTTTCAATATCGGGAGCATCTTCAAGGCTCTTGAAGTCGTCTATCTCTTCATTTTCCTTTTCCTCGGCTACCTCCGCCTCGGTGTTTTCCTCTTCGTCGCCCACAAGGACGAAATCCTTTATCTTCTTGCTTCTGCGCTCTTTAAGGGCGCTCATTTTTTCCAGCTCGGTGTCAGCCTTGCTGCGGCTTATCTGGGCTGTGTCCTGAATGAGCTTGTCCGAAAGGTCAAGGTCGATATCGGATATCTTCTTTCTTTCAATAGCTGAGGGATTGTTCTGATGCTTTATCTTCTTGCTCTCTTCCAGCAGCTCGGAGCCTTCGCCGTCCGACTCTTCCTTGGCAAGGAGCTTGTTGAAGATGTCGGTAAAGCCCTTGAGATGCGATGTATCGCTTCGTGCCAGCGTCTTGGGACGCTCGGGCTTTTCGTACTGGCTCAGGATACTGTCAAGGTCGTTATCATCGGCATATTTGTCGAATGGGTCACGCTCACGGACAGCCTTCTTGGGAGTTACCTTTTCGGGCTTGACCTTATTGTGTTCACGCTTTGGCTCGGCAGAGGCATATTTTTCCTCGTACTCGTCCTGACGCTCCATCTTTTCCGAAAGGCTCATGCCCTCGGGCTGTTCGATCTCAAAGGGGATCTCACGCTTTTCACGTTTGGGGATAAGGTCGGTGTCCGTCAGCAGAGGAGAAGAACCGTATTTCTTGTCAAAATCATCCTCTTCCTCGTCGTAGATATCCCTCAGGCCCTTTATGCCCTCTGTGATATCAACATCAAAACGCTTTTTGACGGGCTTTACCTTGGTTTTCTTCGTCTTTTTCTCGGCAGCTTCCTTTTCCTCACGCTCCGCCCGCAGCTCTGCGTCGGTTTTCAGCTCATCGGGCATATACTTGCGGTCATAGTCGCCGCTCATTATCTCATATTTTATCTGCTTGTCCTTTTTGATGCGTTCCTCTTCGGTAAGCTGATCCTCGGGAATGTCATGCACCGACTTGGGACGGCTGTTGCGTATCTCCTCGGGAGAGGGATAATCCTGCTCCAGCGAGATATTTATGCCGCTGAGACTGATATCGTTAGTGGGGTTTCTGCTGTCAAATATCTCCGCAAGACCCGAATCCTCGTAATTCTTTGTGGCGGGATAGCTGCTCAGAATATCGTCCAGAGCGGCTTCATCGGGAGATTCACCGTCTGACGGATATTCGCTCAGTATATCTTCAAGAGAAAATTTATTTTCAGTCAATATCTATTTCCTCCTTGCATACAATTTCAAGACTTATCACTTTACAGCCGCTCTCTGTCTTACAGCCTCATACATGAATATGCCTGCTGCAACGGAAGCGTTGAGGGAGGTGATCTTTCCGTACATGGGGAGCTTTACAAGAAAATCGCATTTGTCACGGATAAGCCTGCCCATGCCGAAGCCCTCGGAGCCTATTACCAGACCGATAGGTCCTGTAAAGGAGGTGTCGGAGTAGTTTTCACCGCTTGCATCTGTGCCGTATATCCAAATGCCGTTCTTTTTCAGCTCGTCAATGGCAGCGCCAAGATTTGCCACCCTTGCAACGGGGAGCCAGCTTGCCGCACCTGCGGAGGTCTTGAAAACAGTGGCATTCAGCGATGCGCTTCTGCGCTTGGGGATTATGATGCCGTCAGCGCCTGCAGCCTCGGCTGTACGGATTATTGCTCCAAGATTGTGGGGGTCTTCTATCTCATCGCATATGATGATGAAAGGCGCAGTGCCTTTCTTTTTTGAAATAGCCAGAATATCCTCTACGGAAACATATTCCGCACAGGCACCCGAAGCGATTATTCCCTGATGGGAAGCGCCGCCGCACATCTGAGTAAGCTTCTGATCGCTTACGTTCTTGATGACGATGCCACGCTCACGGGCAATTCTGGTAATGGCACCGATGCTGCCTCCTGCATTTTCGTTTACATAAATAGTATCGAGCGCCTTGCCTGATTTAAGTGCTTCCATAACGGGATTTCTGCCGACGATGAGACCTGTTACCTCGTCGCTGTCAGCAAAATCCGCAGGTCTTTCATCACGGTCATAGTCGCTGCGCTCGTTGCGGGGAGAACCGCCGTAGGGACGCTTATAATCGCCCTTGGGCTTTCCGTATCCGCCGAAGCTCTTTTTCCTGTCTTTATCAAAACGCTGCTGCGCCATAATTATCTCCAATCCGTCCTTATCCTGCGTGTGCGGTAAGGACAAGTAATTTCATTTGAGCATAAATAGCTATACTAATATATTATACAACATAATATCCGCTTTTGCAATAGCTATATCTACAAAATTCGATATGTTTTAACAAATGAATATCTATATCAGCGAAAACGTGATATGAAAAAATTTTCGTTTGACCTTGCAAAATCCTTCCGATATGGTATAATAAAGTAAATGTTTATTTTGTGAGGATAATTTTATGGATAATAACTTTAAAGCATCTACCGCATTCGGCACGGCGGATATTTTGCTTCCTGCCGAAAATACGGATATGTCCAAGTGGGCAGTTGTTGCCTGCGACCAGTTCACCTCCCAGCCCGAATACTGGAAGGACGCTGCACGCATTGCAGAGGGCGCTCCCTCCGCCCTTGACCTTATTCTTCCCGAAGCATATCTTGAAAGCCCCGATTCGGAGCAGATGATATCCGATATCAGAAAGAATATGGAAAAATACATCTCCGACGGCATTTTCAAAGAGTATAAGAACGCAATGATATACATTGAGCGCACCGACAGCACAGGCAAGGTTCGCTGCGGTATCGTAGGAGCTGTTGACCTGGAGCAGTACGATTACCGCAAGGGCAGCGGCTCTGCCGTGAGAGCTACCGAAGCTACAGTTGCGGAGAGGATTCCTCCCCGTCTTAAAGTCCGCAGAGGTGCGCCCCTGGAGCTTCCCCACATTATGATACTTATTGACGATCCCGAAAAGACCGTCATTGAAAAGGTGAGCGCCAAGAAAGCTTCCCTCAAAAAGCTTTATGACTTTACGCTTATGAAAAACGGCGGCAGCATAAAGGGCTATCTTATGGACGGTGAAACTGTTGCCGAGACAGATTCTGCTCTTGCGGCTCTGGGAAACAGCGAGGAGTTCGAGAAAAAATACGGCAAGGGCACTCCCGTTCTGTTGTATGCAATGGGCGACGGAAACCATTCCCTTGCCACTGCCAAGGAATATTACGAGGAGCTGAAGCGAGAAAATCCCGATAAGGACTTTTCAAACCACCCTGCCCGCTATGCACTGGCGGAGATAGTAAATCTCCACAGCGACGCTCTGGAGTTTGAGGCTATCCACCGCATTATCGAGGGTGTTAACACCGAAGATATGCTTGCCGAGATGACTGACGAACTGGGCCTTTCCGAAAACGGAACGGCTTCTCAGAGCTTTATATGGGTATGCGGAAGCACCGAAAAGAAATATTACATCACCAAGCCCACTTCTAACCTTACCGTTGGCAGTGTGCAGAATTTCATAGACAAGTACCTTTCCGCAAAGGGCGGCAAGGTAGATTATATCCACGGCGCCGGTATTGTAAGGCAGCTTGCCTCCAAAAAGGGCTGCGCAGGCGTGCTGCTCCCCGATATGGGCAAGGACGAGCTTTTCCCCACAGTCATCAAGGACGGCGCACTGCCCAGAAAGACCTTCTCCATGGGTCATGCGGAGGATAAGCGCTATTATGTGGAAGCAAGAAAGATAAAATAAGAGGGTAATGAAATGATTAACTACAGAAAAGCAAAGCCCGCAGATATCCCTACTCTTATTCAGATGAGACTGGGATATATGCACGAGACCCACACCGACCTTGAAGAACCTGTTTTTGAAACCATTGCCGATAAGACCAAGGGCTATTTTCAGGAGCATCTTAACCGTGACTGCGTGGTATATCTTGCGGAAGAGGACGGCAAAGCCGCAGGCTGCGTGTTCTTCCTGCTGATAAACAAGCCTGCCAGTCCGCTGTTCATCACAGGCAAGACAGGTACGCTGATGAATGTTTACACTCTCCCCGAATACAGGAGACGTGGCATAGGAAAAAAGCTTGTGAGCATGGCAATAGAGGACGGCAAGGCGTGGAATCTTTCCTACATCGAGCTGAGAGCCACAAAGTGCGGATATCCCTTATACAAGCAGCTTGACTTTATCGAGGACAAGTCAATTTATATGTCCATGAAGCTGAGCTTTACGGAAGAATAACAAAACGGGAACCTTTTCAGCAAAAGGTTCCCGTTCTGTTTGTTAAGGAGAAGATTGAAGATATATAAAGATGTATGGGATAAGCGGTATTTTAAACGGCTGCACGCTCCATTTTGTAGCCCACGCCGAAAACTACCTTGATGTAGCTGGGATTGTGGGGGTCAGGCTCTATCTTGCTGCGTATGCGCCTGATGTGCTCCACTACGGTCTTGCGGACTGAGTAGGGATTTTCACGCCATACACGGCGGTAGATATCGTCAACTGTGCATACATCGCCGCAGTTTTCCATAAGGTACTCGACGATGCCGTACTCAATGGCTGTGAGCTTGACGGGATTTCCGTCCGAGAACACCTCACGCCTCCTGCGGTCAACGGATATTGCGCCGTTTACGAGGGTGTCTGTGCCGCTTGCCGCAAGAAAGCTCCTGCTCTCGGCGGATTCGCCCAGATATCTTCTGAGCATGGATATAACACGGGCTTTGAACTCGTACTTGCCGAAATCATCTGCGTCCATGCAGGCATCTGCGCCCTTGGCGAGAGCCATTGTCCTGTATATCTCATCGCAGCTGTCGGAAACGGTGAGCAGCGGGATATCGGAAATTTTTCTCACATTGCCTATAATATCAAAAGAGGGAGCGGCAAGTCCGCCGTCACGCACTATCATCATGTGCCAGCTGCCGTTGGGGCAAAGCTCTCTGAGCTTTTTGTCGCCGCAGTCTGTGGTGTAAACGTTGATCTCCTCTCTCATAAGGAGCTTTGCGATATCATCAGTTTTGGAAGCGTTTGCCCCCGTGTATGTAAGGATAACATTTGGGCGGCTTTCGATATTCGTAATGCCGCTTTTTGCTGCCAGTATGTTGTTAAGTGACATAAGCTTTCCTCCTGTTCGTTTTATCAGAAATTTTGAGAATGATCTTCCTGCGCTTTTCATGCGCTTCTGATATATAAACGATTCAGAGGGGCAAAAAATTTCACTGATTTCCTTAGATTTACAAAAAGTTCATATATGCTGTATGAATCAACATATATGAACCTGATATAATGTGTGTGATTTGTGCATATTTACAACAAAAGCCTTTGCGCTGCATGAGCACAAAGGCTTGGTTTATTCGTCCTTATCCTGCACGGCGTTTATCTCGTCCTCGCACTGCTTTACCTGATTGAAAAGCGATGAGGCGTGTTCGGGATATGTTCCTGTGAGGGTGTTTGTGGTGATAGGCGTGCTTTGCATCTCGCCGCTTACGGCAATGGCTTCGGCACGGGCTTTTTTCAGCTCCATTGCGGAGAGGGTGAAACCGTCTGCGGCAGGTGAGCTGAGGGTGAAGAACCTGCGGTCGTTCTTGGGATTGGCGGAGAATATCACACGGAATATCCTATATACCGCAAGGCTCAGATAGCTGCGGACAGCCTTTTCCAGTTTTCCTTCGTCCTTTTCGGACACCATGGAGAATATGAGCTTCTGGGAATCCAGCAGCATTTTCTGCTCCTCGGTGAGCTTGTCCTTATCCTCTCCCGAAGCAGCGGGAGCTTCCTTTGCGGCCTTGCCCATAGGCTCGGCACATCTTCCGAGAAGATAATCGCAGGATACATTATAATAATCGGCAGTCTTGACCAGAAAATCAAGTCCGCACTCTCTTATACCCTTTTCATAATGTGAAAGCAGAGCCTGAGAAACGCCCAGATCGGTAGCGGCCTGCTTTTGACTTATGTTGCGCTCTTTGCGCAAAAGGGTAATTATACGGGGAAAATCCGTATTCACAAAAGCACCTCCGACCGTTATAGTTTACACAGATGTGTCTATAGGCATACTCTACATACTGTAAATTATATAACATAACGTACAATTTGTAAAGAGCTATTTCGGCAAAATGCCATAGAAAAATGTAACTTTTTTATGAATTGCTGTAATTGCTGAAAATCTACGCAAAAAAATGAAAAATTTCCCTGTTATGAGTTGTTTTATTATCAGAGAATGATTTCTGATCAGTTGCCTTTGGCAGAAAGGAATGTACTATATGAAAAAATATACTGTTATTGGAGCAATGGCTCTTATAATTGTTTTGACCGCTTGCGGAGCATTTACCGCCTGCGGTACAAATGACACGGCAGTTTCCGGGCAGGGCGTTACGGAGCAGACAGCCGAGGCTTCCGATATCACTCAGGCGGAGACTGTCGCAAGCGACGCTGCCGAAACATCAGCCGCTGTTTCAGCACCTGCTGAGGAAGAAAATGCCGGCGAAATCGCTGACAGCGCCGGTACCACTGACATCGCTGAAACCGAATTGGCGGAGGAGGCTGAAAATGAAGAAGCCTCTCCCGAAGCTGCGGAAGAGGCTGACGGTGAAGTTCAGAAGGCTGACGGCGGTTATATCGGTATCCCCACAGACAGCACAGCAGATGGGGATATCATTTCCATATCCGTGGGCAGCGATTACCTTGACTGCTCAGTAAAGTACGGAAATGTTAAATTCCTTGAAGATGAATCCACCTCCGACACCCTTTATTTTCAGGGCGTAAGCGCAGGCAAGGACAACATCGTCATTTCCGAAAACGGCAGCGACGGAGTTATCTTCCGTGAGTATGCGGTCATCGTCAATGATGACCTTACCGTAGATCTGTATCCCGAAAGCAACGGTATCGCACTGCTTGACGGCGGATACGGCATCAACTACTAATCGCCGTCGTAGAATACCCTGTATTTCTTTTCTGAGTGGGAATAGGTACTCATTACCAGCCCTATGCCGATGTACATGGTGAGGACTGAGGTCCCGCCCTGGCTCAGCAGGGGCAGGGGAACGCCTATAACCGGTGTAAGTCCGAAAACCATTCCCAGATTTAGAATGCAGTGGGTGGAGAACATGGCGTATATTCCCACGCAGATGTATTTGCCCAGATCGTCCTTGGCAATTTTCGAGTCTGCCATTATTTTAAGGCACACATAGGTCAGCACGGCGATAACGGCGATACAGCCTATAAATCCGAAGCACTGACCCACATAGGTGAAGATAAAGTCGTTGGCGGCCTCGGGCACTTTAAGATAGTCGCCGCCGAAAAGCCCCTTGCCGAATATCTGACCCGAGCCGAGAGCGGTCTTGCTCACACGCTGGTGGTAGCCAATGCCCTGAGGGTCAAGCTCGTCATCGAAAAGGACAAGAAAGCGCATTTTCTGATAGGGCTGCATTACCTTTACCCACACGAACCACAGGGCAAAGGGCAGAGCCACAATGCAGGGCAGGATATATTTCCATGAGATGCCTGCGGAAAACATCATTATCACGAATATCATGGCAAAAACGCAGGCTGTTCCGTCGTCTCCCTGCAAAATTACCAGCAGAATGGGTATGGAGACATGTGCGCACAGCAGGAGAACATTGGAGAACCTGTTTATTTTGTCTCCCACCTTGGAAAGGTGCAGGGCAAAAGTGGTTATAAAGGCGACTTTGAGCAGCTCCGAGGGCTGCAGGGTCATAAAGCCGAGGTCGAGCCACGCCCTGTTTCCCGAGACCTCGATGCCCATGCCCGTGAATACCAGCATGGACAGTATTATTGCCAGCGGGGCATATATCACCCACAGCTTGATTATCTTGTTGTAGTCCACGGCGGAAAGTATAAGGGCTGCGATCCAGCCGGCTATGACTGCGGCTGCCTGAGTCTTGTAGAGCGATGAGCTTACGCTGATGGTGGCAGCTCCGTTCACTACTATTGAATAAAGAAGCACAAGGCTGAAAACGGACAGCGCCGCAACAGTGATGAACAGCAGCTTATCCAGCTTCCTGAAATACTGCCAGATGTATTTGAAAACGGTTTTCATATTCTGATTTCCTTATGTTGATATGATTTTTACGATATTATTATTATAACACGCCGCAGGTGCATATTTCAATAAAAATTTCCGTGTCAATTTGACTACAGATTTATTACACTGCTGCGGACGCTTATATATGGCGTGCGTTCACAAAAAATTTATTTTTATAATCAGCCCCGACCCCTTGACAAAAGAGTGCGGGGCTGATATAATGTAAAGGTCGTGAACTTTACAAAGGCTTGCGCCTTTACAGCTTATAGTGAGGTGTGTGCTTTGAACAGCGGAAAAAATCTTAAAGTGGCATTGCTGCTGGATTATTATTCTGCCATGCTTACCGATAAGCAGAGAGATCTCATTGATCTTTATTATAATGAGGATCTTTCTCTGGCGGAGATAGCCGAGCACGAAAGCATCACAAGGCAGGGTGTAAGGGACGGCATAAAGCGTGGAGAGCAGACCTTGTTCGAGCTGGAAGAGGCTCTGGGTCTTGCGGAAAAATCGGAAAAGCTTATGAAAATTGCGGAGGAGCTTGAAAGTAAAGCCGATGAATACGGCGTTCCCGAGCTGAAAAACACCGCAGATAAGATAAAAAACATTCTATAACTTGCAACAGGAGGGTTTGCCGTGGCGTTCGAGGGACTTTCTGAAAAATTAAACGCAGTATTCAAACGCCTGAAGGGCAGGGGCGTTCTCACCGAGGCTGACGTTAAGGAAGCTATGCGTGAGGTCAAAATGGCTCTGCTTGAGGCTGACGTAAGCTACAAGGTCGTTAAGGACTTTATCGGTAAGGTTACCGAAAGAGCTGTGGGAACTGATGTTCTTGCAAGTCTCACACCTGCACAGCAGGTAATAAAAATAGTTAACGAAGAGCTTATCGCTCTCATGGGCAACGAAAATGCCCGCATAAATTACCCCAGCAAGCCTCCCTGCATCATTATGATGGTAGGTCTCCAGGGCTCGGGTAAAACAACTCATGCCGCAAAGCTTGCCAAGTATTTCAAGGATCAGGGCAAGCGTCCATTGCTTGCAGCCTGCGACGTTTACCGTCCCGCAGCTATCAATCAGCTGCAGGTTGTGGGAGAAAAGGCTGGAGTAAAGGTCTTTGAGATGGGTCAGATAAATCCTGTGACCATCGCAAAGGAAGCTGTAAAGCACGCAGCTGACCACGGCAACGAGGTGGTTATCCTCGATACCGCAGGCCGTCTCCATATAGACGAGCAGCTCATGGATGAGCTGAAAAGCATCAAGGAGGAGACGAATCCTCACGAGATAATGCTGGTAGTCGATGCGATGACAGGTCAGGACGCTGTAAATGTTGCAAAGGCGTTTGATGACGCGCTGGGCATCACAGGCGTGCTTATGTCCAAGCTTGATTCGGATACCAGAGGCGGTGCGGCGCTTTCCGTACTGGCTGTAACTGGTAAGCCTATCAAGTTTGTGGGTACAGGCGAAAAGCTTGACGATTTCGAGCAGTTTCACCCCCAGAGAATGGCTTCACGTATCCTGGGAATGGGCGATATGCTCACACTTATAGAAAGAGCTCAGAGCACCATTGATGAGGACGAGGCTCAGAGACTTGCCAACAAGCTGAAAGAGGAAAAGGGCTTCGATATGAACGACCTCCTCGAGCAGATGAAGCAGATCAAGAAAATGGGCCCCATCAAGCAGATCGTGGGAATGCTCCCCGGTGTGGGCGACAAGCTCAAAGATGTGGATATCGACGACAGGCAGCTCCTCAGAATAGAGGCTATGATAACCTCCATGACCCCTGCGGAGAGGGCAAAGCCCTCCATCATCAACCCCAACCGCAAGAAGCGTATCGCAGCAGGAAGCGGAAATACCGTTGCCGATGTGAACAGGCTTCTCAGGCAGTTTGAGGAAATGCAGAAGATGATGAAGCAGCTGGGCGTTATGGGCAAAAACGGCAAGGGCAGGAAGAACAGACTGAGAATGCCCGGAATGTTCCGCTAAGCTTTCAATGTGTTTTTAACACTTTGATATAAAAACTTTTTAAATTTTTCGAGAGGTGAAAGAAATGGCAGTTAAAATCAGACTCAGAAGAATGGGCGCTACCAAGAACCCTTTCTACAGAATCGTTGTTGCTGACTCCAGATATCCCAGAGACGGCAGATTCATCGAAGAGATCGGTTACTATGATTCCACAACCGAGCCCAGCACCGTAAAGGTTGATGCTGAAAAGGCTAAGCAGTGGATGGCAAACGGCGCACAGCCTACCGAGACCGTTAAGAAGCTTTTTGAGAAGAACGGTATCACCAAGTAATTGCGCTCTTAAAGTCAGATAATCGTGACACCTCGGCGAGAGGTGTCCGAATATACTGATGCTAAAATGAAAATTATTCTATTTGATATATAATGTTTTGTTTATACGAGCAAATATTGTCTGATAAGTCAGACATGAGAAAGGATGAGCTTGCTGATGGAAAAGCTTCTTATTGCTATTGCGTCAGGTCTGGTCGAGGATAAGTCCGCCGTTAAGGTTGACCGTGACGAGCCCAATGACGAAGGCGTAGTTGTTTATCATCTCCATGTTGCTCCCGATGATATGGGCAGAGTGATCGGTAAGCAGGGAAAGATCGCCAAGGCGATCAGAACTGTAATGCGTGCAGGCGCAGGCAGGATCAACGAAAAGATCATGGTTGAGATAGACTGACATTTGCTTTATGGAAATGTGTTCATTATCGGCATAACTAATATAGTTCTGCCGATTTTTTTATGAAAGGATGTAAAGGTTGAAAAGATATCTTGAAATAGGCAAGATAGTTGCCGTTCAGGGACTTAAGGGCGAAGTGAGAGTGGAGCCGTGGTGCGACAGTCCCGAATTTCTCTGCGAGTTTGATACCTTGTATTTCGGCAAGGAGAAAACTCCCGTTGAAATTGTCCGTTCACGTCCACATAAAAATATCGTGCTTATGAAGATCGAGGGTATAGATACTCCCGAACAGGCGCAAACTCTCAGAGGAAGAGTGCTTTACATGGACAGGAACGATGTGGAGCTTGAAGAGGGCACATATTTCGTTCAGGATCTTATCGGGCTGGAAGTGTCCGACGCTGACAGCGGAGAGGTCTATGGCACTCTTACAAACGTCACTGCCACAGGCGCAAATGACGTTTACCAGATAAAGAACGGGGACAAGGAATATCTTATCCCTGCAATTCCCGATGTAGTCGTAAAGACCGATATCGAGGGCGGAAAAATGCTTATCCGTCCCATTGAGGGGCTTTTCGACTGATCGGATATCCCTTTGAGGGAGAAGGACAGGTCATATGATTGATTTTCCCGCTTGTGCCGTGGGCACATGGGCTTGGGGCAGAGGAATGCTTGGCTCAAAAATGATTTTCGGACAGAAAAATGACAGCGAGACCTTGAGACAGACTTTCAGGACTGCGTGTGATCTGGGCTTTACCCTCTGGGATACTGCCGAGGTCTATGGCATGGGAGAATCGGAAAAAATACTGTCCCGATGCGTTGCCGAGGCAAGGGCTGAGGGCAGAAACATAATGATATCCACAAAGCATATGCCCAAAAAGAAATATACCGACGGTTCAGTTAGGGAAGCACTGGAGGGCAGTTTATCCCGTATGGGCATCGACTGCGCAGATATTTACTGGCTCCATCTGCCAAACAATACCGAGCAGAATATGCGTGAATTTGCGCAGCTCATGCGTGAGGGAAAAATAAGGGCGGCAGGCGTTTCAAATCATGAGCCGGAGCAGATAAAGCTTGCCGACAGGGTGCTCCGTGAGGAGGGCTTTGAGCTGGCTGCCGTGCAGAACCATTTCAGTCTGATACGCAACGATGCGGAGCAGCAGCGTATAATAGAATGGTGCCATGAAAATAACAAGACGTACTTTTCCTATATGGTGCTGGAGCAGGGGACTCTGGGCGGCAAATATGACGATGAGCACAAATTCCCCGTCATGTCATTGCGTGGCATCGAATATAACGGCAAGCTGAAAAAGCTCCGTCCGCTTATTGACATGCTGAGGGAGCTTGGCAAAAAATACGGCGTTGCTCCTGCGCAGATATCCGTTGCATGGGCGGTGTCCAAGGGTACGGTGCCTATAGTCGGACTCACAAAGCCAAAGTATGCCGAGGAGCTTGCCGGAGGCGCAGTGCTGAAGCTTGCCGATGATGAAATATCACAGCTTGAAAGGCTTGCCGACAGCTTTGGCATCGTAAGCAAGGGCGTATGGGAACCCAAAGTTGAAAGGAAATGATCTTTTGCGAATTGATATTGCCACGCTTTTCCCCGATATGTGCGAGGCTGTGCTGGGGGAGAGCATTATCGGCAGGGCACGCAAGGCGGGTAAGATAGAGCTGCACTGCCACCAGATACGTGACTATACCCTTGATAAGCACAACCGTGTAGATGATTCACCCTACGGCGGCGGAATGGGCATGGTAATGCAGGCGGAGCCTATCTACAGGTGCTTCAATATAGTTACCGAGGGCTTTACCGAGAGACCGCATGTTATATATATGTCCCCAAAGGGAAGCGTTTTTACCCAGCAGAAAGCAGTGGAGCTTTCAAAGCGGGAGAATATTTTCGTTATCTGCGGGCATTATGAGGGTGTGGACCAGCGGCTGCTCGACAAGATAGTCGATGAGGAGATATCCATAGGCGACTATGTGCTTACAGGCGGCGAGCTGCCTGCCATGGTAATGTGCGACGCTATTGCCAGAATGTGCCCCGGAGTGCTTGCTTCCGACGAGTGCTTTACCGAGGAGAGCCACTTTGACGGCCTGCTGGAATATCCCCACTACACCCGTCCCGAGGTGTGGGAGGGAATGGAAGTTCCCCCCGTTCTGCTTACGGGTCACCACAAGAATATTGCGGCGTGGAGGCATGAGCAGGCGCTTAAAATAACTGCCGAAAGGCGTCCCGATATGCTGGAAAAGCTTGGAAAATAATGTGAAGATGTTCTTAAAAAGTTAATATATAAATATACTGTTATAATACGCAGGAAATTCAGTGAACAAATTCCTGTTGATTTGCATATAAAACACTGTTGAAAATTGTACATCACTCATAAAATTAGTGAAAAGTAACAAATTGGAAACCTAAAAAATAGGCTATGTAATTCAAAAAGCAGAATTTACACCTATGAGAACATTTAATCATAAATTTGTGTTGACTAAGCTCCGATTGCATTGTATAATTTAATTATTAGCTAAATCTCAAAACTGTATTGATAAAGCTACTTACGAATAGGAGAGAGTATTATGTTTGTTAAAGATGTAATGGTTCAGAATCAGGTTGGTTTGCATGCACGCCCCGCTACATTTTTTATCCAGAAAGCAAACGAATTCAAGTCCTCTATCTGGATCGAAAAGGAAGAGAGAAGAGTAAATGCAAAGAGCCTTCTCGGTATCCTCTCACTTGGTATTGTCGGCGGTACACAGATCAGAATTATTGCTGACGGCGCTGACGAGCAGGAAGCTGTAACAGCACTTACCGAGCTCGTTGACAGCGGTTTTGCTGAGGAATCCAGATAATCGAAGCTTTTGTAATTTTAGGAGTGTGTTCGCTGAACATACTCCTTTTGTTTTTCTGCCCGTTTTATTCTTTTGTGCAATATTTTACAGTGAATATGACAAACTACATTTTTTTTGTGATTTTCACCAAAGTTCATAAAAAATTAACACAAAAAGTCGCACGGTATGATAAAATTAAACTATATAAGATTGTTTCAGCGGCAGGAGCTGTCTTCCAAGCCTGCGTAATGTCTGCCGAATAGATCTTCGTATCGGATCCTGCGCATGGCTCATGGCGAAACATGGGTTTGCAGGCGTTTATTCGGCGTATTATAGGATCAGGATTTCATGTGAAAGGATGACCAAACTAATGTCAAACAGACTTTTTCAGGGTTTAATACATCAGATGAGAGATACTATGGACTGTGTTATCGGCGTTGTTGATTCCACAGCTACCATTATCGCCTGCAGCGAGCTTACAAAGATCGGCACAACAAACGAGTTCGTTTCTCTTGACCTCAGCGATTCCCATGATATATTTGTAAGGGACGGTTACACCTACAAGCCTTTCGGCTCCCATATAAAGCCCGATTACGCTGTTTTTGTTGAGGGCACCGATGATAATGCGGCAAAGTACGCAAATATCATGGCTATCACCCTTTCAAGCATCAAGCAGTATTACGATGAAAAGTATGACAGGAACAATTTTATAAAGAATGTTGTCCTCGATAACGTGCTTCCCGGAGATATCGTTGTCAAGGCAAGAGAGCTTCACTTCAATTCCGACGTGAGCAGAGTTGTTTTCCTTATCAGGATCATCTCCGCAAACGACGTTTCCGCTTACGATGTTATCCAGAACCTGTTCCCCGACAAGACCAAGGATTTCGTTTTCAACATTACCGAGAGCGATATCGTGCTTGTCAAGGAAATAAAGAACAATGTTGAGTCCAAGGATCTGGAAAAGCTGGCACGCTCCATCTCCGATACACTTTCGGGCGAGTTCTATACAAGAGTAAATGTGGGCATCGGTACTGCCGTTGTTGGCATCAAGGATCTGGCACGTTCCTTTAAGGAAGCTCAGATAGCTCTTGAAGTCGGCAAGGTGTTCGATACCGATAAGGTCATCGTTTCCTATGATAACCTTGGTATCGCAAGACTTATCTATCACCTTCCCACTACCCTCTGCGAGACATTTTTACAGGAAGTGTTCAAGAAGGGCTCTATCGAGTCTCTCGATCATGAAACACTCTTCACCATTCAGAAGTTCTTTGAGAACAACCTGAACGTTTCCGAGACCTCACGTAAGCTGTTCGTTCACAGGAACACTCTGGTTTACCGTCTCGAAAAGATCAAGAAGCTCACAGGTCTGGATCTTCGTGAATTTGACCACGCTATCATCTTCAAGATAGCTCTTATGGTAAAGAAATACCTTTCTGCCAACCCCACAAAGTTCTGATAAGGGTTCGGCGAACAAAGCGGCAAAAAGATAAATATAAGCTGCTGAGGGAAAAAGAGATAAAAGCGGATAATCCGCATAAGGGGCAGTGGGAACACTACTGCCCTTTTGATGTCTGTATTATTTAGGCGGTGAAAAGTACATTGGTTGAACTTAAGAACGTATCGGTGACATATGATAACGGAGTTTCGGCTCTTAAAGACGTGTCCCTTAAAATAAATGACGGCGAGTTTGTTTTCTTTGTGGGAAAAAACGGCGCAGGAAAAAGTACCCTTATCAAGCTGCTTATCAGAGACGTAAAGGCTGACGAGCGTGCAGATCTGGTGCCTGTGGTGCGTGTAAACGGTTTCGACCTGATGAAAATGAAGCAGAGAGAAGTCCCCAAGCTCAGGCAGACCATCGGCTTCGTGTTTCAGGATTACAAGCTTATCGGCAATATGAATGTTTATGACAATATTGCGTTCGTGCTCAGAAGCATTGACGCTCCTACAAGATATATCCGCAAGAGAGTTCCTCAGGTAATAGGTCTGATGGGCCTCCAGAAAAAGGCTAAGTGCTTTCCTAACGAGCTTTCGGGCGGCGAGCAGCAGCGTGTTGCTATTGCAAGAGCGCTGGTGAACAACCCCCAGCTCATTATCGCCGACGAGCCTACAGGAAACCTTGACCCCCGTACCTCCGAGGAGATCGTCAGGATCCTTCACGAGATAAACGAGAGAGGCACCACTGTGCTTATGGTAACTCACCAGCTGGAGCTTGTAAAGGACTTCGGCGGCAGAGTGGTAAAGATCAGCGGCGGCGTTATCGACTACGATGACCATGTGTAATGAAAGGACAGTTCTTCGGGTATGAGAGTAAGCAGCGCAGCCTATCTGTTCAAGCAGGGGCTTAAAAATATGTGGAGCAACAGGATAATGTCCTTTGCCTCCTTTTGTATAATGACGGTGTCGTTGCTGATGGTGGGCTTTGCGGTGATATTTTCCGCAAACATCAACTCCTTTATCAACGATATCGAGGGCAAGAACGAGGTTGTTATCTTCCTTACAGACGATGCTGACGATGACTATATCCAGCAGCTGGGAGATAAACTCAGAAGTACGCCCAACATTTCAGACGTGACATTTTATTCCAAGGAACAGGCATTTGAGGATATCAAAAAGGATACTCCGAATGCGGAGGAGATCTTCAGCTACATTGAAACAAGTCCTCTTCCCGATTCCTACAGGATAAAGATAAAAGATATCAGCCAGATGAGCGCAACTCTTATGGCGATAAACAGCTTTGAGCATATCGAAAAGGTAAAGGCTCCTTATGACTTTGTAAATGTGCTTACGGGTCTTAAAGCTATAATCACAGTGGTATCTATCATAATAATCGCAGCGCTTATCATAGTAAGCTTCGTTATTATCTCCAATACAACAAGAGCCAGCGTTGACATACGCAAGCGTGAGATATCCATCATGCGCTTCGTTGGTGCAACGAACCTCTTTATCAAGGTACCTTTCTTTGTAGAGGGCCTTACAGTGGGAACACTTGCAGGCATTGTGGCTTCCGTCCTTACATGGGTGGGCTACGACAGTCTTGTAAACCTGCTTTCCTCTGAAACGACACTTTTTGCCGCAATGGGTACAACAGGCTTTATTCCTCTTAACAGATTTATGGTGTATGCAGTGATTGCGTACATTGCCGCAGGCGCACTCATAAGCGCTGTGGGAACAGTCATCAGCACAAGAAAATACGTTAAGGTATAATACTGATCTCAGATCAACAACTACAGAACGATCCGGAATCAGTATAAGATAAAAAGATCACCTTATCGTGGCAGATGTCAGGAAAGGAAATGCAGTAAAAATGAAGAAAAAAACACTCAAGCTGATATTCAATAAGTTCAGCGCATTTGTAACTGCGGGCGTAATGTCATTTTCCGCAATAGCGGGCTTTACAGCTACAGCCGATTACGAAAGCGATATTGCCGAGCTTCAGAGAAAGCAGGAAGCTCTTGCGGAGGAGCGCAAGCAGGTAGAGGCTTCCCTCAAGGAGTACGAGGCAAATGCCAATGAGCATGAAAAGTATCTGGAAATATACGATGAGAAAATGAAGATACAGGAGCAGGAGATAGCAAACATCAAGGAGCAGATAAGCATTCTTGATAATGATATCGCCAACCTTGAAGTGAAGATCGCCGACAAGCAGAAGGAAGTAGATGCAGGCATCGAGCAGTTCAAGCAGCGCCTGAGAGTTATGTATATGACAGGCAATGACAGTATTGCTTCCATGCTGGTAGGCTCTACCGATTTCTATGATATCCTTGCACGTACCGAGCTGGTACAGAGGGTATCACGTCACGATAATGACATGATAGATGAGCTTAACAACAAGATATCCGCTCTCAATGCCGATAAGGCAGAGCTGGAGCAGTCAAAGCTTGATGCCGAAAACAAGAAGGCTGAGGCCGAGGGTGTTCTGGCAGACCTTCAGGAGACCTACAAGAACCATGAGGAGACCAAGGCATGGTATGAGGCTCAGGCTGAGGCTGACAGGCAGCGTACCGCAGAGATGGATGCTGAACAGGCTGATTACGAGGAACAGCTCCAGGACTTTATCCGCAAGCAGCAGGAGGAGCTGGAGCGCAAGCGTGAAGAAGAGCGTAAGCGCAAGGAAGAGGAAGAAAGAAAGCGCAGAGAAGAGGAAGAGCGCAAGCGTCAGGAGGAAGAGGAACGCAGACGTCAGGAAGAGGAGCAGAAGCGCCTTGAGGCAGAAGCCAACGGCGAGGAGTATGTCCCCGAAGAGACTACCGACACTGCCCAGACCGAATCCGTTTCAAGCTCTTATGACGACAGCAGCGAGGATTACGCTCCCGGTACTTCTCAGGGCTTTATCTGGCCCTGCCCCACTGTCCTTAACATGACAGACGGCTACGGCAACAGAACCATTGATGAAGAGGGCGGCTCCAGCGATTTCCACAAGGGCATCGACATCACAAAGCCCGGCTGCGCAGGCGAGCCTATCGTTGCGGCAGCTTCGGGAACGGTCATCACCGCTTCCAACACAGGCAACGGCTACGGTATCCACGTTGTTATCGACCACGGCGACAAGATCGCCACACTTTACGGACATATGTCCAGCTGCTGCGTTAACGTAGGCGATGAAGTAAAGCAGGGTCAGACCATCGGATACATAGGCTGCACTGGCTACGCATACGGAAACCACTGCCACTTTGAGGTCAGAGTAAACGGACAGCACACAAATCCCCTCAACTATGTAAGCATGAACTGATAACAGCGTTAAGTGACAAAACTAAAGTTATCCAATAAAACAAACCTGCTCCGGATCTGCTCTTTTCGCAGGTTCGGGGCATTATTATTATTCGCAGGAAATTATCATAAAGGAATTTTAACAATGAGTATTAAAGTATCACTGGGAGCAGCGGTAGGTCTTATGGCGATAACTGCTGCTGTGACATTCATCATCACAAGCAACGTCACTCTGGACAGATTCAACCAGAAGATAAAGAGCGTCAGCGAGAAGCAGGAGTTCTACAGCAAGCTTTCCGAGATAGATACCTACAGCCGTACCCATTACATCAGCGAGATAGACGAAAGCAAGCTGATAGAGGGCATGGTAAGCGGATATATCAGCGGCATAGGCGACAGCTACGCAGAATATCTCACAGCAGAGCAGTATGCTCAGGAGCTGAATGAGGAAAGCGGAGTTTCCGTCGGACTGGGATTCAACTACGAAAAGGAAAACGGCGGATATATCAAGATAACCGAAGTCGTCCCCGCAAGCTCTGCAGATGATGCGGGACTTATGGCAGGGGATATCATCACTGCCGTGAACAATACGGACGTTATCGCCTTTGCAGGGGGATATGACGAGGCAATATCTCTTTTTACCTGCGAAGAGGGCACCCGTGTGAAGCTGTACATCAAGCGCACCGAGGAGGACGGTTCCACCGACTTCATCACCTATGATGTCACCGCTCAGCGCACCGAAAAGGTCACTGTAACAGGCAGAATTCTGACCCCCACTCAGGGATATATCAGGATAGCTTCCTTTACAGATAAGACCGAGGCTCAGCTGAAAGCAAAGCTTGACGAGCTTATCTCAGCAGGCGCAGAGGGACTTATATTTGACCTGAGAAACAACGAGGGCGGAACCATGTCCATGCTTCAAAGCTGCCTTGACCATATAATCGGGGCAGGGGATATCGTCACCGCTCAGTATATAAGCGGCAGCACCGAGCCTGTGGTGGTATGCACCGAGGCTGAAAAGCTGAATATGCCCATGTCCGTTATCGTAAACAGGAACACCGCAGGCACGGCGGAGCTTTTCGCATTCGCCCTTGCGGACAACTGCGGCGCTCACACTATCGGCAAGAACACTGCGGGCAAGGGATATTCCCAGTCCGTATATACCTGCTCCGACGGCTCTGTTGTGAAGCTTTCCACAGCCATTGTCACCACTGCAAACAGCGGCGACTTCAACGGCGTGGGACTTAAACCCGAGTTCGATGTGTCGATTCCTGAGGATATGGATATCACTCAGCTTTCGGACGAGGCGGCAGTCCTCACCGATACTCAGCTCATAAAGGCAATGGAGGTAACTATTCCCCAGCCTGAGGCAGCTGTTCCTGACGAAACGGCTTCTGACGAAAATGCTGCCGAGGAAGCTGCTTCATCGGAAGGCGCTGCGGAGTAAAAAATCGTAAGGGTGGTCATAAAAATGTTCTTTGCGGAAAAAATAGATGTGCTGGGCTTCGGCTGGATGTACGAGGCAATTCTGGTAATGCTTTTCCTTGTGTCCGCAGTTGATGCGGTGAGCATAGTTAAAAGCCTGAAAAGCGGTGGGGAAGAGCTGAAAGAATATGCCCAGCTCTGCATAAAATATCTTAAAATACTTATGTGCATTTTTGCAGGGGGCTTTTTCCTCCTGATAGCAGCCACATACACGGAGTATGACACTGCCACAAGGACGATACACGGCGTTCTCGGCGTACTTCTCCTGCTGGACGCAGCTGTAAGCCTGTGGCTCAAGCTCAAATACCGCAGAAAGGCTGAAAAGTAATGGGCATAAAGGACACTTTAAAGGGATTTCTTAAAATGTCGGGTCATTACAGCGATTCGGCGGTGTATCTGGCGGAGAATGGCTATAACAATACCTACCTTGAAATGCTGTCCGCCGAGCGTGAGACGGCAAAGAAAAAGTCGGAGATAGCCGAGGGTCAGGCGCTTTATGCTCAGGCACTGATGTTTATGGGCAGGCTGAAAGACGCTCAGACCGAGTATGAAAATACCGATATTCCCCATCTGGCAAAGCATCTGAATTCAGTTTTTGTGAATAACTATATCCTGTGCCTGTTCCTGCTCAACAAGGGCAGCAAGGTGCGGGAGATATATGAGCAGTACAATCCCATAGCTCTGGCGGAAAATACTCTTGTAATGCGCCGCTCGGTGGGCATAAACGAGTATGTGTGCAGGCGATATGAGAATGCAGTCACCGTATTCATAAAGCTGCTCAGCGAGCCTGACCCCAGAACTACCCTTATGGCGGATATCTGCCTTGTGCGTGCAATGCTTGCCCTTGATATGAACGACAGGGCAAAGGAGATAGCCGATATGGGCTTTGGCAGATATGTTGGCATGGGCGACATTACGGCAGAGGTCAACCGCCTGAGACTTAAAATGAACAGTGCGGGCAAGCCGCAGAGATCGGGCGGCAAAAAGAAGAAAAAGTAAGGCGGTGCGGTATGGATAAGAAAAAGAAAGCCCCCAAGGCAAACGGGGACGCTGATAAAATATATAAAAAGCGCTGCGCTGTTTATGAGCGTGTAGCCATAACTCTTTTTATCTCGGCGATATTTTTTGTGGGACTTTGTCTTGTTTTCTTAAAGCGTCCCGAATTTTCCGAGATAGAAAAGCGTAAGCTTGCCGAAAAGCCTGAGCTTACGGCTGAAAGCTATTTTGACGGCAGCTTTGCCAGCGGATTTACCAAGTATTTCTCCGACACGGTGCCGTACCGTGAAAAGCTGGTGGAGCTTTCTTCATCGCTGAACGGTCTCAAGGGCATAAGCGCTCCCAAGTTTTATGGCAGCGTAAACGTGGTGGCAGATGATGAGGGCAACACCGTGGAAGTTACCGAAACAACTCCCGTGCAGATAATCCCCGAGGAAGCTGTTACCGAAGCTCCCGCAGATGAGGGCAGCGAGCCTGAAGTTACCACAGCTCCCGCAGTTACCGAGGAGGTAACGACCATCACCGAGGAAGAGGAAGAGCCAATAGAAAATATCGGCGAGTTCTCCAACAACGGCATCATCGTTGACAGCGTAAAGATGTACGGCGAGAATGCGGGCGTTATGCTTTTCGGCGGCAGCACCGCCATGGGCACACGCTATGCGGATATCATCAGCAAGTACAAGGAAGCCATGGGCGAGGACGTTAACGTTTATAACATCGTTGTGCCCACCTCCGTTGAGTTCTATCTGCCAAAGAAATTCCGCAAGTACAGCTCCTCCGAAAAGGCGGCTATCGAGCACATCTACGACAGCTACACCGCCGATGTTATTCCCGTTGACGCATATTCCGAGCTGGCGGCTCACACAGATGAATATATCTACCTGAGGACTGACCACCACTGGTCACACAGGGGCGCATATTATGCTTATGTGGCTCTCTGCAAGGCAATGGGTCAGACACCTCCCGACATCGACAAGGATTACGAGGTCAAGGAGATAGACGGATACGTTGGCTCCCTTTACGGCTACACCAACGATCCCATTCTTAAAAACAGCCCCGAGCTGTTCACCTATTATAAGCCCAAGTCCGATTACAAGACCTATTACTATGCTTATGACACCCTTGCACCCAAGGGCGAAGGCTCCCTTTTCTATGACGGAGTAGGCTCGGGCTACGCATACGGCGTGTTCTTAGGTTCGGACGCTATCCACACGAAGATCGTTACCGAGCTTGATACGGGAAGAAAGGCCTGCGTTTTCAAGGAATCCTACGGAAATGCTTTTGTGCCTTATCTTGTTGACAGCTTTGACGAGATATATGTCATTGATATCCGATATTTCGGAATGAACGCTGTGGAGTATATGAAGCAGCATGGCATTACAGATGTTATCTTCATCAACAATGCCTTTGCGGCAAACACAGGCTCGCTTATCGAGGGCATCGAAAATCTTTACAACTATCCCTATGGCACTCTTACTGCGGACGAGATACCCGCAGTGGAGGCATACCGCTCAACATCGGTAACACAGGCTGCTGAGACTGAGGCTGCCGATGACAAGGCGGAGGATTGACAGAAAGGCGGTAATATATGTACGCTGACCAGCACCTGCACACAAGCTTTTCAGGGGACAGCGAAACTCCCCCCGAGGAGCAGGCGGAAAAGGCTATAGCTCTGGGAATGGAGCGGATATGCTTTACCGATCATCACGATCATGACGTTGTGTCCGATATTGATTTTGAGCTGGATATACCACGGTATATGGCTGCGATGTCGGAGCTTAAAAAGAAATATTCGGGCAGGCTGGATATCCGCACAGGCATTGAGCTTGGGCTGCAAAGCCATATTGCGGATTATCTTTACAAGCTTACGGAGGAATATCCCTTTGATTTTGTCATAGGCTCCGTTCATTTCATAGACGGGCTTGACCCATATTATCCGGAGTATTTCGAGAAGCACGGCAAAAATTCCTACAGGCTGTATTTCGAGACCCTGCTCAGGCGGATAAGAAAGGTAAAGTGCTATGATTCACTGGGGCATTTGGATTATATCGTGCGCTACGGCGCTCCCCACGGGCTGACCTACTCTTATTCGGAGTACGGCGACTACATCGACGAAATTCTCAGGCAGATAATCTCGGACGGCAAAGCACTTGAATGCAACACGGGGGGACTTTCACGGGGGCTTACCGAGCCTAACCCCTGCCGTGACGTGTTCGTGCGTTATCGTGAGCTTGGGGGAGAGCTTATAACTCTCGGCTCGGACGCTCACTCGCCCGAAACACTCGGCTGCTGTTTTGACAGATGCGGAGCAATGCTCAGAGACTGCGGATTCAAATATTACGCAGTTTATGAAAAGTGCCGCCCCGAAATGCTTTCTTTGTGACATGGGAGGTATTACATATGGCTGATACAAAATACGGAAAATTTGTGCTTGGTTCAATATTAAAGCTTGCAGTGTTTATTGTGCTGTGCGCAGGAGCATACATAGCATCACGCTTCCTCGGTTCACCTGCGGATAAGCTGCTGCCGTCTGTTATGGCGGTCATATTCACGTTCATATTCCTTGCAGCGGTGGAGGGCGGAAAGCGCTCTTTCTTTTCAAAGGGATATGTGCTTGAAAATATCGTCCCCGGAGCAGTTTATGCGATCGTCATATATGGACTGTCCTTCTTTGTGCTTTTCGTGCTGGGGGAGACGCATATCACAGGCATAACATCGGGCTTTGACCTGACCGAGATATTTTTGCAGATAGTCAAGTTCTGGCTCTTTGCGGGTATTGCGGTCTATGGCTATTTTTTCCACATCTTGCAGAAGGATTTCGGCAGCATTACGGCGGTGCTCCTTTCAGCGCTGCTGTTCTTGATCTTTGCAGTGTCGCAGACAGCCGGTCTGTCATCATATTTTGACGGCATATCATCGGAGGAAGCTATCATTGCCATCGACTTTTTCCTTATCGGCATAATCGCAGGACTGCTTATCGTCCGCTGCGGAGATATGCGCTCTGCGGCATCGTTCCTGTTCTTTTACGGCCTGTGCACAGCCACTGCCGAGGGAATAGGCGGAGCGCAGCCAATACTGGAGGTAAGCACTCACGGCATAGGCATCGGAATAGTTTCCACCGTAATAATGGTGGGAGCGGTGATAAGCGTTATAACGGCTATTAAAAAGGACAACAGCTGATCTACATATCAAGGGGTCATAAGGAAAGAAAAAAGAGAAAAGGGTAGAGATTAAAATGTCATTGTCTATCATCTGCGTAAAGCAGATACTTATTATGTTTATCCTTGTTGCGCTGGGCTTTTTATGCGGAAAGATAAATCTCATCGACAAGGAGACCAATTCAAAGCTTTCGGGCTTTGTGCTTGAAGTAGTAAACCCCGTGCTGATATTTATGTCATATCAGCAAAGCTTCAATAATGAGCTGCTTATCGGGCTGGGAATGTCACTGGTGCTGGGATTTATCTCATACGGTGTGATGATATTCCTGCTGAAATTCCTGTACCGCAAGAACAAGACCAACGAGGGTATTGTGGAGCAGTTCGCCGCCATATATTCCAACTGCGCATTTATGGGAATACCGCTTATAAACGGTCTTTTCGGCGAGGAGGGCGTGTTCTTCCTCACAGGCTACGTTACAGTGTTCAACATAATGGTCTGGACACACGGCGTGGTGTTCTTCGGCGGCAAGGAAGCGCAGACTTCCGTTAAAAAGGTGCTTACATCACCTGCCATAATCGCAACATTTCTGGGACTTATCGCATTCCTTACAGGCTTCAGACTTCCCGAGCTGGTGTCATCCGCAGCAAGCTACATCAGCGGAATGAACACTCCTCTTGCAATGATATGCGCAGGCGTTACCATCAGCGGAACAGTCATCGGCACACATCTGAAAAATATCGGAGTTTACCGTGCAACATTTCTCAGACTTATATTGTGCCCCGTGCTTTTCTGGCTGATGTTCAGGTGGTTTGATTTTATCCCCGATACGGTGTTCATGGTGGTGCTGGTAGCGGCAGGCTGTCCTGCAGCGGCAACGGGAACGATGTTTGCGCTGAGATATAAGAAATGCCCCGAGATATCGGCGGTGATATTTGCAGTGACAACATTGCTTTCGGCGATAACTCTGCCGCTTATGGTAATGCTCGGCGGAGTATGATGGGGAACAGTAATTGTAATTAAGCTATATAAAAATCCCTTTGATAAAAGCATCAAAGGGATTTTTTGCGTCAGAAGCACATAATAAAAGGTTTGTGCAAATAATACTAATCCTCAATCAACCTATAGACAAATCCTCGGCTGAAATAAGCCAGCTCCCTTGCCGGGCGACAAGCCCGCCTTCGCTCCGTTCTTTTGTATGCGTTTCTATGGTTAATGGCTGAGCAAGTTTATACGAATGCGCATTAAATTTCTCTATTAGCCTCTATGGTTGAACAGTTATAGAAAACACCCTTTGATGAAAACATCAAAGGGTGTCGTTGTATCATATCATGCCTCGGGGCTTGTCCTGAAAGGTGCGGCGGGGAGACCGTTCTTTCCGAAGAGGGTAACATCACCATAGTTTACCCATCTGAAACGTGCAAACTTTGGCTCCTTAACGTTGGGGCAGGTAAGACGTATCTTTCCGCCGCTGAGTATCTGAGCCGCTGCGGGGTGGTATTCCTTGTCATCGCCTGCAAGCTCAAAGCCGCTTGGGGTGTCCTCATTTCTAAGGTCAAAGCCGCTCTTTGCGTGCTTGAACTCGATGATGAAGCAGTCCTCCTCGGGGAATGAGCGGTAATATGTGGGGCCGTAAGCCTCGTCCTCGGCGATCTTGCCGTAAGTGTGGTACATTGCCTGCAGCTCCAGACGCTCGCCTACGGGTATCTTGTCAACAGGGTGGATATTGCCGTATTCGCCGCAGTCCAGAATTACCGCAATGCCTGTGTTTGAGGTGGTCAGGTGAGTGTTCATCTGAGCTTCTCTGATAAGGCACCAGTTCTTGCGGTCAATGTCGTCACGGTTGATGAACATGGGGAGCTGGACTATCATAAATGGCATTTCGGGGTCGTTCCAGTCGTATCTCCACTGGGCGATAAGCATTTTCAGAAGCTTTTCATACATCTGGGGCTTGTGGTCGTCCGACTCGCCCTGATAATAGATAAAGCCCTTTGCACCGTAGGGAGCGATGCGCTTGAGCATGGTCTCGTAAAGTCCGCCTGCTCTGAACGGAGACTTGGGGCCAAGAGGCTCGGGCCAGCGGGATTTGCTTCCCGCATATTCCTGTGCTTCGTCCCAGCTGCCCTCGGGATTTTTCTCATAGAACTCGTTTATCTTGGGCTGCCACTCAGCCTCCCACTCACGGTATTCACGGAGATCTTTCAGGTAATCCTCAAAGGTCTTGCCCTCCATTGCCTTGTCGTACTCGTCAACATAGGTCTTGGTGTCGATATCACGGACAAGATTTTTCTTATCAATCCAGTTTGAAGCAGATGTGCCGCCCCAGTTGCAGCCGATGATTCCCACGGTAACGCCCAGATCGGCAGCAAGCTTTTTGCCGAAGTAATAGCCCACAGCTGACCAGCATCTTGCAGATTCGGGGGAGGGGAGAGCCCAGCCGCCGTTTCTCTCGTCGATGTAGAAGAACTCATCTATGTAAGGATTTTTCTTGGTGTAATAGAAGCGGACGTTGGAATCAGCGACCTTTTCCAGCTCCTCGGCGCCGTGCTTTTCGTTCTGAAGCTCCAGCTCCATGTTGGACTGACCGCCTGCTATCCATACCTCGCCCACCATTATGTCGGAAAATACGATAGTCTCATCGCCGTCGGTAAGAGTCATTTCATAAGGTCCCCCGTAGGTGTTCACAGGGGGAAGGGTTATCTTCCAGCAGTTGTCGATACAAAGGGTATCGGCGGTATATCCGCAGAAGGTGGCGGTTATTTTTCTACCGCTGTAGTCATGCCCCCAGAGTATGATGGGCTTGCCCATCTGAACGACCATATGATCTGTAAAAATTGCAGCAGCTTTAAGCGCTCCCATTTTTATACGCTCCCTTTCAATAGCAATACTTTGTATTTATTTTACAATAGCCGGCAGTAAAAATCAATAGATTTTATGAAAATTTTCGGGACATTTCATATAATTGTCCATTTGCCTGCGATTTTTTAACAAATTACACGAATGTCAAAATATCAGAGCCATATGAGCATATATGCACATTTTCATATGTAAAAATGCACCGATTTATTTTATCGGGCGTAAAAAGTTATTATTAAAAACGCAGATTTTAGTTAGTCTTTGCTAATTAACATTGACAAGACAGAAAAGTCAATGATATAATTTAAAAAATCAGTTAGCAAAAGCTAATCGAGACGAAAAGGAGTAAACATGAGAAAGATCGCTATATACGGAAAGGGCGGAATAGGCAAGTCAACAACCACATCGAACATTGCCGCTGCATTTTCCGAAAAGGGACTGAGCGTGCTACAGATAGGCTGTGACCCCAAGTCCGACTCGACAAAGAACCTTACGGGCGGAAAGAAGATCAAATCCGTTCTTGACGCTATCAGAGAAAAGGAAAAGATCACTGCCGATGATGTGCTTTTCAGAGGCTACAACGGCATCTGGTGCGTTGAGGCAGGAGGCCCCACCCCAGGTATCGGCTGCGCAGGCAGAGGAATAATCACCGCTTTCGAGAAGCTTGAAGAGCTGGGCGCTTACGAGATATGCAAGCCCGATATAGTCCTCTACGACGTTCTGGGCGATGTTGTATGCGGCGGCTTTGCAATGCCTATCAGAGGCGGATATGCACGCAACGTTTTTATTGTTACCTCTGGTGAGATGATGTCCCTTTATGCGGCATCAAACATTGCAAGCGCAGTTAAGAATTTCGGCAAAAGAGGATATGCTCAGTATTCGGGAGTTATCCTTAATTCCAGAAATCTTGAAAATGAAGAAGAGATAGTCCGTACCGCTCTCAAGGAGATAGGCGGAGACATCGTTTCGGTAGTTCCCCGATGTCCTGTAGTTCAGGAAGCTGAAAATCAGGGAAAAACGGTCATAGAAGCCTTCCCCGACAGTGAGATGGCAGACTGCTACCGCAGACTGGCGGACAATATGCTGAGCATTACGGAAGGAGATGAAGCCTGATGTCACAGTGCGGCTGCTTTGAGCAGACACTGCATTATGTTTCCCCCTCCCACGGCGGCTGGGGCGTTGTAAGAATTGCGGCGCTTGTTCCCGAGAGCCATCATCTTTTTGTGTGTCCCTTTGCCTGCGGCCGTCATACGGCGCTGGGCGGCGAGATGAACGGCATAAAGGAGCAGGTCTCGTACCTTTTCATCGACGAAGCGGATATCATTTCGGGCGACTATGAGCAGATGATAATAAACGGCGTTGATGACCTTTTTGAGGGCCTTGACAAGATACCCAAGGTGCTTTTCATCTTCACAGCTTGTCTGGACGATCTGCTTGGCACTGACCATGAGCCTATCCTTGCGGAGCTTTCGGAGAAGTACCCCGATGTGCAGTTCAGGCACTGCAAGATGAATCCTATTTCGCTGGACAGCAAGCTCCCTCCCGGAGTTACTCTCCAGATGAATATGTACAGCCTGCTTGAAAAGAGCACGGAGCAGAAAAATACCGTGAACCTTATCGGCATAAACACCGTTGCCAAAAACGGCGACCTGCGTGATATTCTGGCGCAGAAGGGCTATCGGCTGCTCCACATATCCGAGTACGACAGGTTTGAGGATTTCAGGGAAATGTCCTCCTCAAAGCTGGATATACTTGCGGGGCCTGCGGCGAAAATGGCTTCAAAGGATATGGAGAAAAATCTGGGTATCCCGACTGTTGAGGGCTATGTTACCTACAGGGAGCAGGATATCGACGCATTTTACACACGCCTTTCCGAAGCTCTGGGCGAAGAGCTTCTTCCCCTTACAGCACCCTACCGTGACAAGGCAAGGCAGAAGATAGACGAAGCAAAGGCTGTTATAGGGGATTACCCCATAGCAGTGGATTATCAGGCGGTGCTTAGACCTTTTTCGCTGGCGCTTATGCTGGCTGAAAACGGCTTCAGGGTCGCAATGGTGGCATCGGACGGTATTCCCGCTTTTGAGCAGGAAAACTATGAAAAGCTTATGGAGCTTGTGCCCGACCTGCTGCTTGTGAACCCGCTCCACCACGATTCGGTGAAGTTCGGGCTTACGGACAAGGATTTCCTCTGCATCGGCTTTGACTGCGGCTACATCACAGCCTCCGACAAGGTGGCAAACCTTATGGAGGACGATTATATGTACGGCTATGACGGCGTTTGCCGCCTTATGGATATGCTTATAGCTGCCTTCAATGAAAAGGCTGACGTAAGCGAGATGATAGAGAAAGCGGGGCTGATAATATGAGCAGACTTTCGATCACACTGCCTCCTCTGGCGCCTGATTATTCGGGAGCGGCATCTGCTTTCTTTGACCTTGGCGGCATAGTTGTTATGCACGACGCATCAGGCTGCACGGGAAATTACACAGGCTATGATGAACCACGCTGGCTCAATTCCCGCTCGGCGGTATATTGCTCGGGACTGCGCCGCATGGACGCCGTTCTGGGAAATGACGACAAGTTCATTCAGATGGCGCTCAATGCTGCCGAGAGCCTTGATCCCACGCTTATCGCATTCCTTGGAAGTCCCGTTCCCATGATAATAGGCACCGACCTTGAGGGAATGGCTGCCGAGGCGGAGGCTGCCAGCGGAATACCCTCCTTCGGAATAAACTCCACGGGAGAAAGGTATTATCACAAGGGCGCTTCCGAGGTGTTCATCAAGCTGATAAAGCGTTTCGCAAAGCCCTTTGGGGGGGAAAGAAGCAAGGACGTGAAAAAGGTTAACGTTCTTGGCATGATTCCCCTTGACGTAGGCGGCGAGATGAATTATCACGCTGTAACAAAGTTCATCACCGACAGCGGCTATGAGCTGGTGGCAGATTTTGCAATGGGACTTTCGATAGCTCAGATAGAGCGCTGCCCAAGTGCCGATATGAACATTGTGGTATCCCTTTCGGGGCTGGACACAGCGGAATATATGCAGCAAAAGTACGGTATTCCCTTTGTGTGCGTAATGCCACTCGGCAGCGGACAGAATCTTAAAGACAAGATAAACGGCACAGAAAAGCTTACAGCTGTCCATGACGGCAAAAAGGTGCTTATCATACATGAGCAGGTCTTTTCCAACTCCCTCAGGGAATGTGCGGAGGAGATCGGCAGCTCGCAGATAACAGTGGGCAGTATGCTTGACCTTGACAGCAGACTTTCAAGAGACGGCGACCTTGACCTTCCCGATGAAAAATCGGTGAGAAATGCAGTAAACAGCGGAGAATATTCCCTTGTGTGCGGCGACCCCGAGATAAAGAAACTGATAAAGCGTGATGATGTTGATTTCCTCCCGCTTCCTCATGCGGCTGTATCCAGCAAGCTTCACTGGAATGAGTATCCCTGTTACATAGGCGGAGAAATGGAGAACATTATCCGCAGGATAGCAAACCCATAACGAAAGGACTTTTGAGATGAAACTGAAAAAAATTATTGCGTGCGCAGCGGCTTTTGCAATGACAGCTACCTGCTTTGCAGGCTGCGGAAGCACATCTGACTCGGCTGCCGATACATCGGCTGAGACCTCTGCTGTTGCAGAAAACGACAGTGCTGCCGATACTTCCGAGGAAACTTCGGGCGAGGAGACCTCCGACAGCACTGACGGCGAAGCTGACCCCGAAACAAGAACTATCGTTGACCACACAGGCGCAGAGGTAACACTTCCTGCCAATATCGACAGAGTTGTTATTTCCTCTATCCTCCCTCTTCCCTCCGTTTACTGCCTGTTCAGAGGATCTGCTGATGATATCATCGGTATTCACCCCAGCTCAATGGCTGCGGCTGAAAATTCCTATCTTATAAATGTTTTCCCCGAGATTGCAAATGCCGATACAAGCTTTGTTGAAAACGGTGCGGTAAATATCGAGCAGCTGCTTTCTATGGAGCCTGATGTTGTGTTCTACTCCGCCGCAAATACCGAGGAGCGTGACCTTTACGACAACGCAGGCATTCCCGCAGTAGGCTTCTCCACCACAATGGCAGGCTACGACTGCATCGAGACCTATGCTGACTGGATAGAGCTTCTTGGCGATATCTACGGCGATTCCGAGTCCGCTGACAAGATCATCGAGTATGGCAGAAACACAGCTTCCGAAATAAAGGCTGTTACCGATAACATTGCCGATGAGGACAAGCCCAAGGTACTCATTCTCTTCAATTATGCCAACGGCGTTATCACAGCAGGCGGCTCTGACTTCTTCAGCAAGTACTGGATCGAGACCGCAGGCGGAATAAACGTTGCTGCCGACCTTTCAGGCTCTGCCGAGATCAACATGGAGCAGGTATATGAGTGGGATCCCGATATTATCCTTATCACAAACTTCAGCCCCTATCTCCCCGAGGATCTTTACAACAACACCATCGAGGGTCATGACTGGAGCACCGTATCTGCTGTAAACAACGGCAAGGTATATAAGTTCCCTCTGGGTATGTACCGTTGGTTCCCTCCCTGCTCCGATACTCCTCTGGTACTCAAGTGGCTTGCAAAGACTATCCAGCCCGAGAAGTTCGCAGACATAGATATGGACAGCGAGATAAAGAGCTACTACAAGAAATTCTACGGCGTAGAGCTTACCGATGATGATGTTCAGAACATCTACAATCCCGCAAGCGAAGCTTCAGGAAAGACAAAGTAATACTAATCTTCAATCAACCTACAGACAAAACCTCGGCTGAACTAAGCCCATTCTTCGTCAAGCTCCCTTGCCGGGCGGCAAGCCCGCCTGCGGTCACTTTCATAGACTGGTCTTATTTCATCTGTCGGCTTTGTCTATAGAACGATTGAAGATTAGTATAAATAGCTATAAACGGAGCCTGCGTTTCCGCACTTACGGAGGACGCAGGCTCATACAGCAACCCTCAGGAAAGGTATGGTCGCATAAATGGAAAATAAAGCAAAGAACGGTAAAGCGGGAGTATTATTTTATCTGATAATGATATTGCTTCCCCTGCTTGCTGCGCTGATATGCCTCGGTATCGGACGATATTCCCTTACGCCCTCCGAGACCGTAAAGGTGCTCTACTCAAAGCTGACAGGAGCAGATGTTGACAAGACAGCGGCAACGGTAATTTATAACGTCCGTCTGCCGAGAATACTTCTTGCCGCTGCGGTGGGCGCAGGACTTTCCTGTGCGGGAGCGGCATTTCAGGGACTTTTCTCAAACCCTCTTGCGACCCCCGATACTCTGGGCGTAGCAAGCGGAGCGTCCTTTGGTGCGGTGCTTGCCATGCTTTTCGGAGGAAATCTTGTGGCAATACAGCTTACCGCTCTGGTTTTCGGACTTTTATCCTGCTTTGTGACCTATTCCATAGGAAAGACAAAGGGCAGGAGCAACATCGTTATGATAGTCCTTGCAGGTATAGTCATATCCGCCGTGTTCGAGGCTCTGGTATCGCTGCTTAAATACCTTGCCGACCCTGAGGATCAGCTGCCCCAGATAACCTACTGGCTCATGGGAAGCATGTCAAGGGCGACATACGGCAACCTTGCGCTGGGAATCCCTTTTATAGCCATCGGCGTGCTTATCATCTTCCTGCTGAGATGGCGCCTTAATATCCTTTCCCTTAACGAAGACGAAGCACATTCGCTGGGAATGAACACTCAGCTTATGAGAGTGGCATTCATCGCCGCTTCATCAATGATAACCGCCTCCTGCGTTTCAATGTGCGGTCAGGTAGGCTGGGTGGGACTGCTTATCCCTCACATCGCCCGCATGATGAAGGGCAACAATAACTGCACCGTTGTCCCCATAAGCATCTGCCTCGGCGCATTTTTCATGATAGTGATGGACACCTTCGCAAGAAGCGCCACCGCCGCCGAGATACCCATTTCCATACTTACGGCGATAATAGGCGCACCTGTATTCATTATTCTGCTGAAAAAAACAGGAGGTGCATGGTCATGAATTTTGAGGTCAAAAACGGCTGCTTCGGATATAAGAAAAAGCAGATCCTCAATGATATCAGCTTTTCCGTAAATGACGGAGAGGTCATGTCGGTGCTGGGTTCAAACGGCGTGGGCAAGACCACTCTCATCAAGTGCATGATAGGTCTGCTAAAGTGGAAAAGCGGCTGCTCCGAGCTGGACGGCACCAATATCTCACATCTGCGCCACAGGGAGCTGTGGCAGAAGATAGCATATGTGCCACAGGCAAAGGGTTCGGCATTTTCCTACAGCGCAATCGACATGGTAACTCTTGGCAGAAGCGCACATCTGGGCACATTTTCCCAGCCCGGCAAAGAGGACAGGGCTGCCGCCGAAAGGGCAATGGAGGACATGGGCATAACATATCTTCACGACAAGCTCTGCAACGAAATGAGCGGCGGTGAGCTTCAGATGGTGCTTATTGCAAGAGCGCTGACCATTGACCCCTGTATGCTGGTGCTTGACGAGCCTGAGTCCAATCTGGACTTTAAAAACCAGCTCATAATCCTTGATACCATTAAAAATCTTTCGGAAAAGCGTGGCATATCTGCCATAGTGAACACCCATTATCCCGAGCACGCACTGAAAATATCCGACAAGGCGCTGATACTCAACCGTGACGGCACCAGTGAATACGGTGCGGCGGAAGAGGTAATCAACGAGGAAAATATGCGCAGGTCGTTTTCCGTGCAGGTCTATATCGACAACTTTGAATATGAGGGTGTCCGCCATAAAAGCGTAGTGCCTTTGTATCTTGTGTAACAAAATATAGTCTGGTAACATAGTCGGATATTGGTGATCAGCATAACATATCCGACTATATTTTTTTCATATTAAAAGCGCCGTCTTGTATTTTCCCGCCGCATATGATATAATCATATTATCATAATATATGGGGGCGCTTTTATGAATACGGACGAGAAAAAGAAAATTGCCGAGCTTGAAAAGGATATAAAAAAGATGCAGAAGGATCACCGCCGCACCTTTGCTGAGTTTGAACATAAAAAAAGCCTGTCCGAGCGTGTGACGGACAGGCTTAAAAAGATATTTACTCGATAATTACTGTGAAAGGACCGTCGTTTAACAGCGAGACCTTCATATCCGCTCCGAAAATGCCACGCTCTGTGTGAGCGTATTTTTCCAGCTCCTTGCAGAAAAATTCGTACAGCGGTTCTGCCAGATCGGGGCGTGCCGCATTTGTAAAGCTGGGGCGGTTGCCGTGGGAGCAGTCCGCATATAATGTGAACTGGGACACACAAAGTATATCGCCCTCAACGTCTTTGAGCGAAAGATTTATCTTGTCGTTTTCATCGGAAAATATTCTCAGTCCCGATATTTTCTTTGCTACCCTTATACAGTCGGCTTCTGTGTCGCCGTGGGTAAAGCCCACCAGCACCAGGAAGCCTTTTTTTATTTCTCCCGTTACTTTTCCGTCAACCTCGACCTTTGCTTGGGTGACTCTCTGAACTACTGCTCTCATACATTACCTTTCCTTTTATGATTCCACCACACGGTTCTTGCCCGAGCGCTTGCCCTTGTACAGCCTTTCGTCCGCCAGGGCGATTATATCATCGGTGGATTTGCCCTCCGACCTTTCGGCAACGCCTATGGTAAGGGTGCATTTTATTGCCTGACCGTCGCTGTCAACGGACATTTTCTCAACCTGTGAGCGTATTCTCTCCGCTGCCATAGCTGCGGGATTAAGGGCAGTTCCGCTTATAAGGATAAGTATTTCCTCGCCGCCCCATCTGCATACAAAATCGTCTTCACGGAGGCTTGAAACGATTATCTTTGATATCGCCTGAAGCACCTTGTCGCCGCTCTTATGGCCATATGTGTCGTTGACCTTTTTAAAATCATCGATATCGCACATAATAATGGAGAAATCGTTGGTACATGACATTGCAGCGGCAAGAAACTTATCCATGCTGCGGCGGTTGTAAAGCCCTGTGAGAGCGTCAATGCCTGCAATTCGGTCAAGCTGTGCGTTCTGATTTTCAAGCTTTGTGTGGGCTGATTTTATCTCACGCAGGAATATGAGCGAGAACAGCACCAGCATCGCAAAGGTACACAGTGAGTTGAAAATGTATATCCAGAATGAAGGCTCATCGGGGATAGTGTAAAGCGGCTCGGTCTTGTAGGAGATGAACTTGCAGCTCACAAAGGTTGCAAGGGAGCAAAGACCGATAAGCAGCGTTTCATACAAAGTGGAATTTTCGCTCAGCGAGAAGTGCATATAGAATATTATGGGCGTTATTCCGATTATGTACATGGGGAAGCCTGTTTCCCACCCCACAAGTATGGTTGCGATGTAAGAGTGAAGGCTTATCTCCACAAAGGTTATGTAGTAAAGGGGGATATAAAGCTCATTTTTTACCAGTATGCCGCAGCTGAGGTAGCATATGGTGCTGAAAATATTGAAAATGACCATTGGGTACACGCCGAACGCCGCAAAGATGAAAATAAGCATCAGATGGACGAATGCGCAGCACATCTGGAGTATGGTGTATTTTACTTTATTTGTGATCTTCATATCCGACTGGAGCAGCTCGGACGATAAGAATTTATTCTTGGTAATGTTCATGAGTGGGATCCTTTCCTGAATGCCGGCTTTGGGTCAGAGCCAAAGCACCTGAGAGTGACAACATGTTCAAATATTATATTCGGAAAGATAAAAAAATGTTCCCGACATAAATCAACAAAATCCTCTGCCTATATTATCGGCAGATAATTTAAAAACTTTAGCGCAAAATAAATATTTATTTTAAATTTTTACCGCAGTTTTTGTAAGTTTTGGCATTTATGTCTATTTTCAGGCTCATAATTGTTCAAGGTGAATATTTTTCATACCGATGCAGATAATATCAGCGAGGTATATGCAGTATGATACGTTTTGTTGATAACAGTTTTATACTTCATCGGGTTTGCATTTACAGAAGGAAACTTCTGAAAGTAATAGTCTGAAAGGAGACTTACCTATGTTTGACAAGATCGCACTTGTTCTGCTCATTATCGGCGGACTGAACTGGGGACTGGTTGGTATTTTCAGCTTTGACCTTGTTGCGTGGCTTTTCGGCGGCACAGGCGCTATCCTCAGCAGGATAGTGTATATCCTTGTGGCACTGGCTGCGGTGTGGTGTATTACTCTGCTGTTCAGAGAGCCTGCGGGCGCTGAAGCTCACAGCCACTGATAGAACCATAATACAAAAAATAACCCCTGACTTTTGCGGTCAGGGGTTATTTTTATTCTGCTTTTACCATCATTTTCAGCCGTTTTGCATCGTTATAATCAAAGCCGAACTTTTCATAAAACGGTATCTTGTCGGGAACGGCGCAAAGCTCCACGAAAATATCAGTGCCGCTTACGCCGTTTTGCCTGATGAATTTAAGCAGCTCATCTATAAGCAGCCGACCGATGCCCTTTTTCTGATATTCGGGCTTTACTGCCACGTCCTTTATGTAGTAGTTCAGCCCCATATCGCCAAGAAGCCTTGCCATGGCAACAGGCTTGTCGCCGTCATAGACCGACACCCTGAAAAGAGTGTGCTCCATTGCAAGGGCTGTCTGCCGGCTGTCGGGTGCGCCGCCCCATACCGACTGCCATATCTCGGTAAATTCATCGGCGGTAAGCTCGTTGTATTTTACTGTTAATCCGTCCATATCATCACTCCTGTTCGGTTGCTGCGTCCTTATAAAATCTGTAGGTGTATGCGTTACCCTTTTTGCCTGTGCGGACTGCAACGCCGCCCCTTTGCAGGGCGCTGAGGGCAACCTGTGCGGTCTGCTTTGGGATATTTGCCGCTGCCGCCAGGTCTGCCGTGGTGTAATCCTCGTCCATAAGGCAGGGGATAAGCTTTTGCCAGTCCTCGGGGCAGGTGATGTTCACTTCATCAATAAGCGCTGTGGGGATACGGTCGCAGACGGAAAGCCTGCCTCTCCTGTTCTTTTTCCGACCGATGCTTTCGGGCGGGATACGAAGCTCGTCCGCTTCAAGGAGCATGATAGTGAAGCTGAGATTTTCATTCAGCAGAAATTCCGATATGGGGAAAAGCTCCGTGAAAATATCATATGCCGAGCCTTTCAGGGGAGATGTGCGGCGGCTCTTTACCTCGCCCGTGTCGCCGTCCAGCGTTACGATGACCTTTTTTACATAAACGGGATAGACTACAGTTACACGTGATATGGGCAGAAACTCAGCAAGCTTTCCCCTTAGATGGGAAAAGCCTGCTGTCTGTATCTCAATAATTCCGTTTTCGCCCACAATGTCGGCGATGTAGCTGCCTACCTTCTGCTCCTGTGAATCGTGGTAAGGCTCAAAGTAATTTTTCAGCACCGCATGAACTGAGCGTTCGCTTTTGGTGCCAATGCCCTTTTGCAGCCTTCCTCCCGATGATACCGTGCGGCAGGCAGTCTCGAACCTGAGCCTGTCTATCATTCCGCAGAGCTTTCGGCAGATGCTTCAGATGTGCTTCCCGATGCGCCGCAGCTTTCCATGATAGCGCTTACGATCTCGGGGAATCTCCACTCAAAGCTTGTTCTGTTGAAGAGACCGAAGTTCTCGCCGTTTCCGAAGAAAGCGTTGTTGTCCCACCAGATGCAGGGAATGCCTGCCTCAGTTGCCTTGGATACATAGTAGCGTGCGCATTCTGCTCTCGGCTCGGTGTTTAAGTTGCGGTTTCTTGTGCCGTATTCGCCGATGATAACTGCCTGACCGTTGTCGATGTATCTCTCCTTGAGATTTGCGATAAGGCTGTCGATGTCCTTGGTATCGGCAAAGTTGTCGGCGCTCCATTCAGATGTGCCCGAAGCATTGTCCGCAAGCGCAAAGGTGTAGGGGAGATATGCGTGAACGGAAACTATCACCTTGTCGTCATTGGGGATAACAAAGTCGTTCAGAACGCTGTCCATAGTGGAAGCTGCGTATGTGGGTATCATAAGGTGGCGCTTTTCGTTGTTGCCGCCGCTTGCACGTACAGTCTCAACAAAAGCGGCGTTGAGCTGGTTGATGACCTCTCTTGCCTCCTGATTTCCGCCGTTCCATTCCATGGGAGTGCCCTTGAGACGGGGTTCGTTCATGCCCTCGAATATGAGCTTTTCGTCATAGCCCTTGAAGTAATCGGCGATCTGCGCCCAGAGAGCACGGAGAATTTTCTCGGCGCTTTCCTCATTGTCCGCAGTGGGCATATGCCATTCCTCGTGGTGCATATTGAGGATAACGAACATATCATTGTCAATGCCGTAATCCACAACTTCCTTAACTCTTGCAAGCCAGTCAGCCTTGATAGTGTAGTCGGGAGCCTCGCCGAACTTGCCCTCCCAGGTCACAGGTACACGCAGAACGTTGAAGCCCTGAGCCTTTACGCTGTCTATCATTGCCTTTGTGGTAACAGGCTGACCCCATGCAGTTTCCCAGTCAGTGGGAGTTTCGCTGCCCGTGGGGTTGGTGATCGTGGAATCCAGAGTATTTCCCAGATTCCAGCCCGTTTTCATCTCGCCGATAAGCTCCATTGAGGTGATATCACGGATAGTCTTTGCGTCAGCTGCGTCAACTGCGTCCGATGCGCTTTCGTCGCCCTTGCCGCAGGCGGTGAACATTCCCACTGACATTACAGCTGCCAGCAGTAAAGCGGTAAGCTTTGATTTTTTCATATTTCATTCCTCCATAATGTTTGGGTGTTTTTAACAACATCTTATTATATCACATTGCACAAAGGATTTCAACAGGTTTGGAATATTTTAGCACGGATAATTATTTGTCTTATTTTTCGCCCGGGTAATGTGATATTATAGTATCAAAGAAGCAGAAACAATGAGACCCAAGGAGGAAATATGTTCGATTTTTTTAATAACAGGCTTTTTGATCTTAACCGTGACGGCAAAGTGGATATTTTTGAAAAGGCTTTTGTTTATCACACTCTCTTTGAAGATGATGATAAAAATGTCAGCCGCAATGATGATTACGACGATGACGATTGCGATGACTGCGATGATGACGATTATGATGACGAATGTGATTGTGATGATTGCGATGATGATTTTTACGACTTCTGATTTTGCATCTCACCCCGAATAAAATGCAGCTTGCCGCAAAAGCCTTGATTTGCAAAGTCCATTCTGGTATCATAATATCAGAACATGATACAGGAAGGACCGATGATATGAACATCATAAGTGCAGATAAGCTTACAAAGCAGTACGGCGATTTCAAGGCTGTAAACGGCATATCCTTTACCGTTGAAAAGGGCGAGCTTCTGGGCTTTCTCGGAGTAAACGGAGCGGGAAAATCCACCACCATAAATATGCTTTCCACCCTTATCCCGCTCACCTCAGGCAGTGCCGAGATATGTGGCTTTGACGTGATGAAAAACGCCCCCGAGATACGCAGGCGCATAGGCATTGTATATCAGCAGAACTGCCTTGACGATATGCTCACCGTAAAAGAAAACCTTATATGCAGGGGAGTGCTCCACGGTGCTTCATCTTCGGAAGCCAAAAAGCGGCTCACGGAGCTGGCGGACATTCTTTCGCTCAGCGAATTTATAGGCAAGCGCTACAAGACCCTTTCGGGCGGTCAGAAGCGCAGATGTGAGATAGCTGCCGCCCTTATGCACACCCCCGATATCCTTTTCCTTGACGAGCCTACCACAGGTCTCGACCCCGCCTCGAGAAAAGATGTGTGGAAGACCGTGGAGCAGCTCCGCTCAGGCACGGGAATGACCGTTTTCCTTACCACTCATTACATGGAGGAAGCGGCAGGCGCAAACCGCATCATAATCATCGACAAGGGCGCAGTCCGTGCGGAGGGCACTCCCTTTGAGCTGAAAGAGCGATATGCCTACGATTCCTGCAGGCTCTACTGCTCTGCCGAGAAGCTCTCTCTGTTGGACGGCGTGCTCAGGGCAATGGACATTTCACCTCGCCCGGAGGATTACGGAGTGTCATTCAGAGTAAGGTCCACTGTAGATGCGCTTCCTGCCATTGAAAAGGTAAAGTCCATGATAAGCGGCTTTGAGGTTATACAGGGAAATATGGACGATGTTTTCCTGAACGCAGTGGGCAGCACAGCTGAGGAGGGAAAGTAAATGGGAAAGCTTACTGAATTTGTTAAAAGAAATATGAAAATATATCTGCGGGACCGTTCTGCGGTGTTTTTCTCGCTGATGACCATGATAATAGTTATCGGACTTATGCTGCTGTTTCTGGGGGATATGAACGTGGAAGCGGTCACGAAAATGCTGTCCGCCCTGCCGGGCAGAGACGCACAGGCTGACGAAGCCAATGCAAAGCTCCTTGTGCTTATGTGGACCTGCGCAGGCATTATCCCCATAAATGCCGTTACCGTTGCCATCTCCGCCCTTTCACCTATGATAAAGGACAAAGCTGAGGGCAGGATAAATTCCATCTACACCGCCCCTGTCAGCAGGCTTACGGTTTCAGCGGGATATATCTGCTCCACTTGCTTTTCCGCAATAGTCATCTGTATCCTTACCCTTGTGATCTCCGAGATATACTGCGTGACCCAGGGAGTGGAAGCCTTTTCCTTTGCCGCTCACATGAAGCTGCTGGGAATGATCGCCGCAAACTCCTTTACATATTCGTCACTGGTGTATCTGCTTTCCGCAGCCGCCAAGACCGAGGGCGCATGGAGCAGCTTAGGTACAGTTATCGGCACCCTTGTGGGATTTATCGGCGGCATATATATTCCCATAGGCACTCTTTCCGACGGAATCGCCGCAGTGCTCAAATGCACTCCCGTTATCTACGGCACATCAATGTTCAGGCAGATAATGACCGCTGATATTATGGAAAAGACCTTTGAGGGCGCTCCCGCAGAAATGGCAGCGGAATATTCCAAAGTCATGGGAATTTCCCTTGAAGTCTTTGACAAGGACGTTTCCATTGCCGCAGGCGTGCTTATAGTCCTCGGAGCGGGAGTTCTGTTCCTTGCCCTTGGGGCGCTGGCAACAAAATACGCACGCAGAACAGACAGATAAGAGAGGTTTGCATGAGAGTTATTATAGAAAAGCCTGCCGACGGCGATGAGGACGAGATAATCGTCAGGTGCAGGGAGCCGGACGATGAGATAATGTCGCTCATATATTCCATAGCGGCAGGCAGGAGCAAGCTCACCGCCTATTCCGAGGACGGCATAGTAAAGCTTTCACCCAAGGAGATATTCTACTTTGAAGCGGTGGATAACAAGGTCTTTGCCTACTGCGAAAAGCAGGTCTATGAGATACGCCGAAAGCTTTACGAGCTGGAGGAGACCTTTGAAAACTCTGATTTTCTGCGCATATCAAAATCCACCATCGTAAATGTTTCAAAGATAGTAAAGCTTGTGCCCTATTTTAACAGCAGGCTGGAGGCTGTGCTTGAAAACGGTGAGAGGACTATAATTTCAAGGCAGTATGTGCCTGACCTTAAAAGGAAGCTGCTTGTGGAGGAGGACAGAAGATGAGATTTTTAAAAGAGCTTTGCCGCTTTTTTGTGCAGATAACCACAGGAATACTTATCATCTGCGCCATAAATTATTCCGTATGGGGCAGCGGTGAGCTTCCCGCAAACATTCTCTGGCAGATAGTTCTGTCGGGAGCGGTAACGGCGGTCATTACCGAAATAGTAATGTCCCTGCCCGAGCCTGAGACGAAAAAAAGGTTCGTTTTATACACCGCTCTGCACTATGTTGTGCTCTGCATAGTAATGTCGGTGATAGGAATGCTGTTCGACTGGGTATCAAAAACAGTTCTGGGAGTGCTTCTGATGTGCCTGAGCGTGGCGGCGGTATATGCCTTTACCATGGCAGTGACATATTTTACAAGCAAGCGTGATGCCGATGACCTTACAAAGCTGATAAGGTCAAAATACAGAAAAAAGTAAAAAAGTCCTCCGATATCACATTTAACTGATATCGGAGGACTTTTTATACTAATCTTTAATCGTTCTATAGACAAAGCCGACAGATGAAATAAGACCAGTCTAGGAAAGCGACTGCAGGCGGGCTTGTCGCCCGGCAAGGGAGCTTGACGAAGAATGGGCTTATTTCAGCCGAGGATTTGTCTATAGGTTGATTGAGGATTAGTATTATATGCTTATTACCAATCACTGTCCCAGTCGGAATCGTTATAATCCCAGCTGTCGTTGCTGTCCCAATCCCAGTCGTTATCGTCCCAGCTGTCGTTTTCCCAACTGGAATCGTTGGCATACCGGCTGTTCTCGAAAGGTTCAATGCCGTAGTCTGCGGAATATCCGCTGTCGCTGTAGTCGCTGTAATGGCTTGAAAGCTCATTGTCAACATACGATGCAGGTGCCCATGAGCTGCTGTTATCATCGTAGTAATACCAGTTGTCCGAGTAGTAGTAATGGGTATCATCATATGTATAGTAGCCCTCGCCCGGGGTGGAGCTTACTTTATATGCAGTTATTACGAAAATGCTGATGATAATTATTATCAGCACCAAATAATCCGAGATTTTCAGGGAGTCTTTCTTGCGGGGTCCGGCACTTCCGCCTGAGGACGGCTGAGATGAGGGCTTGTTGGCTGTCTTTTGCGCTTTGCGCATACTTACTTCCGACTTCATCTTCTGGTAGATCTCGTTTACCGCATATGCCTCGTCAGTGCCCTGATATCTTACGGTGCGGCTGCCGTCCGCCTTGTTTTTATAGACGATGAAGTTGCCCTCATCGTCCTTGTATATGCCGAATGCCTTAGGCTCGGTGAAGTTCTCACCGATGAAAAAGCGCATCTGCTTCAGCGGCAGATTATGCTTTTGGCAGAAGGCTTTAAGCTCCTCAATGGTTTTGGGTATGCCGTCTGCGCTGCGCATCAGATGTTCGTTGACCGCACCGCAGTTGGGGCATTTTTCGTCGGTATCCTTTATAAAGCTGCCGCAGTAGTTGCATTTTAGCTTCATATTCTGCTCCTTTCAAAGTTATATATCGGTTTCTTCCATTCCGTCAAAAATGCTGCCTGTAATGTTGTAAACGTCGTCAATGGGGATATGCTTTCCGCTTTCAAACACCAGCTGTCGGTCATATTCGTCTATCACACGGATATTTCCCGCAAAGTCCTCCATGCGTCCCCCTGCCTTTTTGCCGTCGGGGATAAAATAGTTCACGGTTATCTCGGGACGGTCGGAGAGAATTGTTTTAAGGAACGAAAGCTTGGTGTTAAGCTCGTTTATCTTATCCTCGTCAGGCTCGGGGCGGCTGTCCGTAAGTCTGGCGGCTTCCTTTACCGCTTCCTCATAGCCCGTGAGAGCCGCAAAGGGGGAGAACTGCGCCGCACGCTCGTGAAGCGTCATTTTTCTGCGCTGAGACTGTGGGCGGGGCATATTTATGATATCGTCATATTTGTGGCTTTCCATATTATCTCCTGAACCTTTCCCCGGCAAGCTCTATGAACTGCCTGCGTGTTATGCCGCCGAACTTTTCCGCAAAGCTGTCGCATGGGTCTGCGCAGTCGGATAGCCCCAGATGCTCCGCAAGAGCCGCTTTAAGCTCTGTTTCTTTGGGACTGTAGGGTATGATGCCCGCCTTGTATCCGTTGCGGTCAACATTTATCCCCAGCGCAACTCCGCCGTAATGCTTCCCTGTGCCGTACTTTTTTATGATATCCTCAGTCTCATTGTCATAATCCCAGACCGTAAGGTTCCAGATGATCTGCCTGCGGTAAGTGTTTGCGGAAAATCCCAGGTCAATGTCATTTTCCGCAAGCTTTTTGGAGCAGACTATGGGATAGGTCTCCCACAAGATCTCATTGTCCTGAGCTATTCTCATTTCCATAAGCGGGATATTTTCAAGCTCGTCTGCTGTCATATTGCCGTTTTCCGTTACAATGGCATACTGGCGGAAGATTATTGGCTGGGTCATAAGGCTGCGGAGAGGGTGAGCCTGGGGAAGCTCTGCCCATTTTTCCAGCCGGCGTACCTTGCATATTATCAGCCCATAGGTGTAAAGCGATGGCGTGAGCTGTACACGGAAGATATCTCCCGCAGTGAATTTCACCGTAACACGCTTTTTGCTGCGGAAATTTTCGAGCAGAGCGTCATAGCCGCAGGAACTGTCGCACATGGCAATGTACCGCTGGGAAAAGCTGAAAAAGTCCTCTTTTCGGGGCAAAGATTCAAAAGGTATCGGAAGCTGTTGGTCGTTGGAGCTGTTATAGGAGCTGACTCCGTGGGAGTTTTGTCCTATGCCTATCACCAGATGCCCCAGCATATATGTGGGCGTTTGCAGCAAAGATGGAGTAAGCGGCTGTTCCCGTCCCCGTGAGGTCTTGGGGAGCACTGTCCGCCTGCCGTTGGTGGCGGCGTTCATATCCGACTCCAGATAATATATGCCTCTGTCCGTGCTGCTTTCAATGATAAGCTTTTTTATAACATCGCCCTCTAACCATATTTCGGTGCGCTCTTTTACAGTGTCATTCACCTTGTAAAAAGCAAGCTTATCCCACTTTTGCTCAAAGGGAGCAAGCCCGTAGTAATGGCGGAGCCTGTCATCAAGGACGATCACATTGTCATTGCCGCTGTAATACTGCTCCTCTGAAGCGCCTTTTCTGCGCTTTGGCTCCTTTCGCTGAACGGAGCCTTTTTCGGGAATGAGCCTTTTGGCAATGTCACTGCCGAATTTCTCAGCCGCAGAGAAGTTTATGCCGTACTTTCCACGCCACAGGTGTAGGGGATAATATATGTCGGTCTCATAAACAAACTCACGCTTGCTGCAGGGCACAAAGCCCTCGGCATAGCTTTTATGCTCGGGAGTATCGAAAAATCCGCAGGAGGACAGCACCCCAAGCACGGAATATGCGTCGGGTACGGTAAGAGGAAGGCTATCTTCCGCAGTGATAAGCTTTAAAAGTGCGTTGACCTTGTTGGCGGAGGATATTTCTTCCGCCAGCCCCAAAATGCGGTTCAGTATCCTGATATCCTCATCGCAGAAATTAACATCGGGGAGCTTTGCAAATTCCCGCAGGTCATTATACACATAGCCTGCGCAGCAGATGTCCATAAAATTCTTCTGCGGAGCCAGTCTGTTTCGGCAATGCTCTTTCATATCCTCAAAGCTCAGGTCATTGCCCTCGCTGAACTCCCCGCCGCATATTCCGCAGATATATCTGCCGTTGTAAACGGAGACTTTTTCACAGCTGTGCTCAGGCAAAGCTTCTGCCCAGATAAGGCTGGAAAGCGCAGTCCTGTAGCGGAAGTCCCCTGTGGAAATGCTGTACAGAAAGCCCTTTATAGCTTTTTCATGGGTAACAGCTCCCGCAGCTTCCTTTATTTTTCTGATAAATGTGTCGTGCTCCATAGGCTCAATAGCCGTAAGCACGCCCTTTTCGGTGCAGTAGGCTTCTTCCTCGGGTGAAAGCTCACCCCTTTTGCACAGCAGCTTCAGCGCCTTTTTGTCCATATTTTTCCCCGTTACATTGCCATTCCTGCGGCATGACCCGTAGAAAAGGCTATCTGCAAATTAAATCCGCCTGTGTATGCGTCAACGTCAATGACCTCTCCCGCAAAATACAGCCCCTTAACAAGCTTCGATTCCATTGTTTTCGGGTTTATTTCGGAGATGCACACTCCGCCGCCCGTCACTATTGCTTCATCAATGGGGCGGAAGTCCTTTACGGTCACGGTCAGGTCTTTGAGCAGCTGCATAAGGGTGATGCGCTCTTTGCGGCTTATCTGATTTACCTTTTTGCCGCCGTCAATGCCCGAAAGCTTTACGATAACAGGGATAAGCTTTGCAGGCAGCAGCTTGCCCAGGCTGTTTATGAAATCACGGTTGGAATTGTCCGCAAAATCACGCTGTAAACGTGCGTCAAGAGTTTTTTCGTCCAGCGCAGGCTTCAGGTCGATGTGAACGGAATATCTGTCCCGCTGCATTTTGGAGATATGCCCCGATGCGGAAAGCACCAGAGGGCCTGATATGCCGAAGTGGGTGAAGAGCATTTCGCCCAGCTCGGAGTAAAGCACCTTTTCGCTCTCGTTGTCTTTCAGGGTGAGGGTCACATTTTTGAGCGACAGCCCCATTGCGTCCCTGCACCAGTCCTCCTCGCTTACCAGAGGAACGAGAGACGGTCTCAGAGGAGTTACCTTGTGACCCAGCTCCTTGGCAAAACGGAAGCCGTCACCGTCCGAGCCTGTCTTGGGGTATGACCTGCCGCCGCAGGCTATAAGCACCGACGGAGCATGATATGCTATGCCGTCCGCCACAACTCCGGTAACGGCATTATCCTCAGTAAGTATCTTTGTGACCTTAGCATTTTTCACGGTTATAAGCTCACTGCGGTATTTTATAGCCCGCTCAAAGGCGATAACAATGTCCTCCGCCCTGTCGCTTACGGGGAATACCCTGTTTCCACGCTCGGTTTTAAGGGGAACGTCCAGACATTCAAAGAAGCTCATAACGTCCTCGCAGTCATAGCCCGAGTAGGCGGAGTACAAAAAGCGGCTGTTGGTGGGGATATTCTCGAAAAATTCCTCACGGGTGCAGTTGTTGGTCACGTTGCAGCGGCCCTTTCCCGTGATAAGGAGCTTTTTGCCCACACGCTGATTTTTTTCAAATATAATGACCGATTTGCCGCAGTCGGCAGCCGTTACGGCAGCCATAAGCCCTGCGGCGCCTCCGCCGATGATGATGCAGTCAGGCATAATATCTATCCTTTATTTATTTTCATAATCCTGGTCGTCGGATTTTTCAAATACCTCGTATTTGTCCCAGATGTATTCCAGACGCTCGAAGTTGTGGGAAACATATTCCTGCTTCCTCATTCCCACAGCGGAGATAAGGGCGTTGATAAGGCTCATGGGAGCTACCAGAGAATCCGCAAAGGAAGCCATGTCGCTGTGAGCCAGCAGCAGATGATCCGCATACTTTGCCAGGGGAGATGCCTTGCTGTCGGTGATGCCGATTACCTTTGCGCCGTTCTCGTGAGCGTATCTGAACGCCTTGACCGTGTGCTTGGAATATCTGGGGAAGCTTACGCCTATCATGATATCTCCCTCGCCCACGTTAAGTATCTGCTCGAACATTTCGCTTGTACTGGTGGTGTGGATTATCTTGACATTATCAAACATGATGTTGAAGTAAAATACGATGAAACGTGCCAGAACCGATGCGGAGCGTGCGCCGATAACGTAGATGTTCTTTGCCTGAACGAGAGCGTCAACGGTGGTGTAGAACTCTTCCTTGTCGATCTCGTCAAGGGTCTTGCGTATCTGCTCGATATCGAAGTTAAGGACCCTGCTGAGAACGTCCTCGCCTGCCAGCTGGTCGTTCATAACGTTCATACGCTGAACGGTGGTGAGCTTGTTGCTGGTAAATTCCTTGAGCGCCTTCTGCATTTCGGGATAGCCCTCAAAGCCCAGCTCCGTTGCAAAACGAACAACGGTGGATTCGCTTACCCCTACGATATTGCCGAGCTTTGAAGCCGTCATAAATGCCGCCTTGTCATAGTGGCTGAGTATATACTCGGCAATTTTCTTGTGGCCCTTTGATAATTTCGGGAGTCTTTCGCTGAGAAGCGCAGGCAGACTGTTCTCCATAATGATCCTTCTTTCATTTTTATAGCTATAAATCCGCTGGGGTCATTCCCACAGTGAGTTTTGCAGACTGATTATATCACGCCGCCTTTTGGCGGTGGCAATGCTGTCGGTGATGTAAAAGCCGTCCTTTATGACAAGCACATCTCCCTCCTTGCAGCCTTTCAGCTGCGAAAGGGGAACGGTGAGCCTGTCATCGCCGTCATATATCACCGCACAGTCGGGTGTTATCCTGTCAAGTATCAGCATAGTTTATTTTCCTTTTGATACATATAGTTTTTCACCGTCCGAATAAACGGATACGGTGGAGGAAAGGTCGGTGCGGTAGATGCTGCTTGTATATTGCTCCAGCCGCTTCATGGTGCTGTCGGCAGGGTGACCGTAGGAGTTGCCCTCGCCGCAGGAAATAACGCACAGCTTCGGAGTTATCTCTTTTAAGAAAGCAGCCGATGATGATGTGGCGGAACCGTGATGACCTACCTTGTAGGCGGTGACATCAATGTCCTGACCGCTGTTTATCAGGTCCTTTTCGCCGTCCTTGGAAAGGTCGCCTGTAAGGAGCCATGATATTTTCCCCATATCTATCCTTGCGCATACGGAGTAGTCGTTCAGGTCATCATACTCAGCGCCCTTGACGGGAGCAAGAATAGTCATCTTCACGCTTTTTCCGTTGGCAGTGCCCAGGTCATACACCGTTCCCTCCTTTGCTGCGGTGAGCTTGCAGCCCTTGTTTTTTACCGCATTAAGGAAGTTTTCGTAGGTCTTTGTGGTGGGCACCATATTGTCGGGGAGCTTCGGCACGATTATTTTGTCCGCGCCGAATTCATTTATAACGTCCGCCATTCCGCCGATGTGGTCGGAGTGGGGGTGGGTGGCAATTATATAGTCAAGCCTTATTATCCCTTTTGAGCGGATAAACTCTGTGACTGCCGCTGCGCTTTCTTTTTCCCCTGCGTCTATGAGAACGCTTTTTGTGGGGGTGGTTATCAGAATGGAATCACCCTGACCCACGTCAATGACGAACACTCCGAAATCCTTTGCGCTGTCGGGGATATTCCCCCCGCTGCTTTGGGAGGGCTTGTCAAATACGGTGAAGCCCAGAGCGTTCTGCACGTCGGAAAGCTTGATAACGCCTGTTTCCACCAGCGCTCCGAAGCATATCCCCACGCATATTATGAGGATTATCACGGAGGCGGGAAGCATTTTCAGCAGCCGTTTCAGTGCTTTTTCTTCCGCTGATCTTCTTTTTGCCATCTGTCATTCCTGCCTTTTGAAGCGAGAGGCGAGCCTGAGGCGTAAAGTGAACCTCTTACGCTGTTATTCGCCTGATGACGGTTTGCGGAATTATTATTGTGAGCCTTGCCGTGGGCGGGCTTGTTATGCGCCTGACTGCCCTTTCCTGACTGCTGCTTTGCAGCCTTTTCACGCAGATATGCGCTGTACTGCTCATCGGGCTTTACAAGGCAGTCCTTGCCCATGCCGATAAGATCGGTGCGGTGAGCCTTGATAAGAGCTTCTATGCACCTGCGGCGGTTTTCGGGCTTGAAATACTGGAGCAGCGCTCGCTGCATTCCCTTTTCCTCGGCAGTTTTGGGGACATACACCTTTTTCATGGTGTATGGGTCTAGCTCGGTGTAGAACATACAGGTGGATATGGTTCCCGGGGTGGGATAAAAGTCCTGCACCTGCTCGGGGCGCATTTTCAGGCTTTTTAAGAACTGCGCCAGCTCCACAGCTTCTTTCAATGTGCTTCCGGGGTGAGAGGACATAAGGTAGGGCACAAGATACTGCTCCTTGCCTATCTGACCTGTCATTTTATAGAACTTGTCCTGGAATTTCCTGTAAGCTTCAATATGGGGCTTGCCCATCATATCAAGCACAGCAGCGGAGCAGTGCTCGGGAGCGACTTTCAGCTGACCGCTTACGTGGTATTCGATAAGCTCACGCATAAACTCGTCGTTCTCGTCCTCGATAAGATAATCGTATCTTATGCCGCTGCGGATAAAAACTCTCTTTACACCTTTAATTTTACGTATCTCACGGAGAATGTCAAGATATTCCTCATGATTTACCTCAAGATTTTTGCATGGCTCAGGCGCAAGGCACTTTCTGCCCTTGCACAGACCGTATTTCAGCTGATGTGTGCAGGAGGGGGCACGGAAGTTTGCGGTGGGACCGCCCACGTCGTGGATATAGCCCTTGAAATTGGAGAGCGTGGTGAGGAGCTTTGCTTCCCTCAGAATGCTCTCCTTGCTTCTTACGGAAATTCGCCTGCCCTGGTGGAGTGCGATGGAACAGAAGTTGCAGTTTCCGAAGCACCCTCTGTTGTGGGTGATGGAGAATTCCACTTCCTTTATTCCGGGAACGCCGCCCTCTGCCTCGTAAATGGGGTGATAGGTTCGCATATAGGGCAGCTCGTAAACGTGGTCAAGCTCGGGCGTGGTAAGGGAAAGGGCAGGGGGAAGCTGAACGAGCATTTTTGAGGTCTGACGCTGGATAACAGTCTTGCCGTAAACCTCGTCCTGCCAGTCGTATTGTATCTTGCACGCCTTGGCGTATTCTTCCTTATTTTCCCTGCACAGTGCCAATGAGGGGCATTCCGCAGCGCCTAAAGGAGTGTCCTTTGGGTCGCACAGATATGCTGTTCCACGGATATCACGCAGGTCATGGATATTTTCGCCCTTTGCAAGGCGGTTGCATATCTCAACTATCTGGTGTTCGCTCATGCCGTACATCAGCAGGTCGGCGCCGCTGTCCTCCAGAATTGAGGGGCGGACTGCGTCGTCCCAGTAATCATAGTGGGCGAACCGCCTGAGAGATGCTTCCAGACCGCCAAGCGCCACGGGCATATCATCGCCGTAAATTCGCTTTACCGCCTTGGAATACACTATAGCCGCACGGTCGGGGCGCTTGCCTGCTCTTCCGCCTGCGGTGTATGCGTCATCGGAGCGCTTTTTCTTTGCGGCGGTGTAATGGGCCACCATGGAGTCGATATTTCCCGCCGTTATAAGGAAGGCGTATTTTGGCTTGCCGAGCTTTGTGAAGTCACGGTCGCTGCGCCAGTCGGGCTGAGAAATTATTCCCACGGTAAAGCCCAGGTCTTCTATTATTCGGGAGATTATGGAAATTCCGAATGAGGGGTGGTCAACATAGCTGTCGCCCGTGATGCAGATAAAGTCAAGGGTATCAATACCCCGCTCCTGCATATCGGCTTTTGAAATTGGTAGAAATGGCATATTATCACCCTTTTTTCAAATCAGATTAGGATATCATAATTTACAAAAGCTATTGATACATATACAAAGCCTGCTACTGCCAATAAATACAGCCAGATATTCAGAACAAACATGAATTTCAGCATGATTGTAAACAGAAGGTTTTCGCAGTCCGCTTCATATTTTTCCATTGCAATAAAGGAAGCAATACAGCCTCCTGCAAGGCTTAGAGAAATTGTCAGTGCTTTTAATACCGCACTGTGGCTTTTTATTGCCTTAGTGCATATAAACAGGGCAGCCGCATTTGCAATAATCAGCCAGATAAGCAGCTGACGATGACTTATATACAAAAAATACAGCAGGTATATCGAGACTTTGTTTATCAGCAATGTAACTGTTATGCACAGCACTGCTGCGGTAATGTAAACCCGTTTTCCGCCGAAAAAGAACTCTGTAATGGGGAGCCTGAAGCCTTCATCGGGCTTGCCCTCAAAATCCTTCAGCATCAGATGATTTAAAATCGTGGCTGTACTGATGACAACAATAAGCACAAAAACGAAAACAACCTTGCCAAGTACATTTTCAAAAGCATCTGCGTTAATGCTGTACGGTGAGGCTGCTGCTGCAAGTACAAGCAGTGTGATTATAAGAGTGCAGATAACAAGCTTTTTTGAATTGTTCATAATGTCTCCTATAAGCATAAAGCCGATTTATTCCTCAAACGGAAGCTCCTCTGGAACGCCCTCTGAGGGGTCAGCGGAATTGCTGCCCAGCTTTCTCTGTAAAAACATTTCTCTGCTCATAAGCACCTGACGGGGCTTTGCGCCCTCAAATGCTCCCACAACGCCCAGCTCTTCAAGCTCGTCCATAATGCGGGCGGCTCTTGCGTAGCCAAGCTTTAATTTTCTCTGGAAATAGGAGACGGAAACGCCTGCGCTGCCTGCGTCAACGGCACATTCGATAGCTCTCTCGATAACATCATCGTCAGAGCCTTCATAGGTCTTGCCGTTGTCCTGGAGCTTTTCCTTTTCGCCCTTTGCCTGAGGAATGTTCTGCTCGATCTCCTTCATAATGTCATCGCTGTAGGTAACGTCTCCTGCGCCGTTCTTGATGAAGTTCACCACTGCAGTTACTTCCTTGTCGGAGGTAAAGCAGTTCTGCACTCTGACAGGCTTTGCATAGCCTGTGGGGAAATACAGCAGGTCGCCGTTGCCCAGCAGCTTTTCAGCGCCTATCTCATTGATGATAGAACGGGAGTCGATGCCCGATGCGACTTTGAGCGCAATACGTGAGGGGATATTTGCCTTGATAAGACCTGTGATAACGTCAACGGTAGGACGCTGTGTGGCGATTATCAGGTGCATACCTGCCGCACGGGCCATCTGAGCCAGTCGGCATATGCTGTCCTCTACTTCGCCCGCAGCCGCCATCATCAGGTCGGCAAGCTCGTCTATAACAATGACTATACGGGGCAGGGGTTCAACGCCGTCAGTTTCCGCAGCCATTTCATTGTAGCCCTTGAGGTCACGGACGTTATTGTCCGCAAAGAGCTTGTATCGCTTGAGCATTTCCTGCACAGCCCACGCCAGCGCACCTGCCGCCTTTCTGGGGTCGGTGACAACGGGGATAAGCAGGTGGGGGATACCGTCATATATCTTGAACTCGACCACCTTGGGGTCGATAAGCACAAGCCTTACCTCGTCGGGGCTTGCGTTGTAGAGAATGCTCATTATAATGCCGTTGGTGCATACGGATTTACCTGAACCCGTAGTACCTGCGATGATAACGTGGGGAAGCTTTGAGATATCGCCAAGGATTATCTCGCCGTCAATGTTTTTGCCCACAGCAAAGGTGAGCTTGCTTTCGGCGTTCCTGAACTCCTCCGTGTCGATAACATCACGGAGAGTAACAATGTCCTTTACCCGGTTGGGGACTTCTATTCCCACAGCCGCCTTGCCGGGGATAGGAGCCTGTATTCTTACGCCTGCCGCAGCAAGGTTCAGGGCGATATCGTCCGCAAGGCCTGTTATTTTGGATATCTTCACGCCTGCATTGGGCTGAAGCTCATATCTTGTAACGGTAGGGCCACGGTGGATATCAACGATACGTGTCATTACGCCGAAGCTTTTCAGTGTTTCCACCAGAGTGTCGGCGTTCTGCTTCATCTCGGCTTCCGCTTCCTCAGCATTAAGCTCGTTGGAGGACTTTTTCAGCAGCTCCATGGGCGGGAAAACATATTCAGCGGGAGCGGGGATATTTTCTGCGATCTCGTTCTGGATATCCTGAGCTGTGGTCTCGGGCATATCAAGATCTTCATCATCGCCGATCTTGTTGGAAGCAAGGGTAGAGCCTTTCTTGTCGTTGCGCTTGAAAATGGAAGCAGGCTTTGCGGCGCTGTTTGAAGCCGCATTTTGCGGAGCAATGCTCTGAGAAGTGTTTTTCTGAGCTTCCTCCGAGCTGCCTATGGGCTTTGTTACAGCCTTCTTTATGATAGAAGCCAGATCGTCGGGCTTTTCCGCCTCTGCCTTTGCGGCAGCCTTGGCAGCCTGCTTTTCGGCTTCCTTTTCTTCAATGGAGCGTGCTATTGCGTCAGCTTCGATTTCAACGGCAGACTTGGGTTTTTCAGGCTCAGGCTCTGCTGCGGGAGTGATATCAGCCGCAGGGTCAGGCTTTTTAGCCTTGCTCTTGCCGAAGGGCAGGGGAATGTCGATATTGAACTCCCTGCGCTTTTCCTCCGCAATAGGCTCGGGAACGTCCGCATTGGGGCAGGGCTTGGCAACAGCCTGCTTTGCAGGCTTCTTTTCGATCTTCTTCTGCGCTCCCGGAGGTGGAACAAAGTCCTGAGTTTCCTCATATTCGGGGCGTGCAGCATTGGCAGCCGCAAAAATATTCCTGATGCTCTTGAAAACATCTACGATAGTCTTGTTTGCAAGGAGCATAACAAAAACAAATGTGAGCAGGATAACTATTACCGCCGCACCTGTTTTTCCGAAAAGCTTCAGCAGAGGAACGCCTATTACTATGCTGAAAAATCCGCCGCCCCTGAAAACCTTGCCGTTTTCGTAAAGGTCGGTTATGAGCTTGCCCAGAGTGATATCGGGGTCAAGAGGCTCGGCAAAGAATATCTGTATCACCGCACAGCAGATGAGAATGAGTATGATACCCTGTATCACCTTTCCCGCAATGGTCTGGCGTGTCCTGTCGGCGGCTATCATTATTGATGCGTAGATAAGCACAAAGGGAACCAGCACAGAGGTTATGCCGAAAAGGCCCAGTATAAGATTATGTACCGCAAGCCACGCAGATTCGCCCTCAATGGCTGCAAATGCGGCAATAAGAACGCCCAATGCAAAAAGCACCGTTGACCACAGCACCTTGTCGTTGGCATTCTGTGCTTCCTGCTGAGCCTTTGTGGTCCTGGGCTTTGAAGCAGGCTTTTTTGATTTTGACCCTGTGGTTTTCTTTGCTGCCGCCACTTATAACATTCCTTTCAAAATTGAGAGTTATCCTATTACGATGAGATTTCCGCTGACGTGCTCGTAAATACCGCAGCCAAGCACGATGATTCCGAGGATAAGGGTGTATATCGAGAAGATTCCGAAACGGTCGGACTTCATGAGCCACTTTATGAGAGATATTGCCAGATATCCCGAAACAGCCGCTACTGCCATGCCTATCAGCAGGGGAACGAAGCTTATGCTCACATCGGAGCTGCCCATGTCGAGAAACTCGGAAAGAGCGCCTGCCAGTATTACTGGGATACCTAAGATAAAGCTGTATTCCACAGCGTCCTCTCGTTTCTGACCGCAGATAAGTCCTGCTGAAATGGTCGAGCCTGAACGGGAAACGCCCGGGAGCAGGGCGATACCCTGCATAAATCCGATGAAAAGTGCGTCCTTGACAGTGGTCTCTCCCGCAGTCTTGCCTATGCCCTTTTCACGGTTCTTCTTTGAGAGCTTGTCGCCGATAAAAAGGATAGCAGCAGTGTAAAGGAAGCATACGCCCTCCACTGCAATGTCGCTGTCCGATGCCACGGAGGAGAAAAAGTCCTTGAATATGTAGAAGATGAACAAAGGCAGTATGGATATGATTATCATCATTATCATGCGCCTGTTGGGGTTCATGGTGCTCCACTTGAATTTGCCCGTGAAGATGTCCTTTATCATGCTGAGAGCTTCAAGGATAAGCGCCCATATCTTCTGCCTGAACGCAATGAAAACGGCTATCAGCGTGCCTATGTGCAGTGCAATGGTGGTAAACACCGCTTCATCGCCGCTTACGCCGAAAAAGTGCTGGAAAAGTGAAAGATGACCCGAGCTGGATACGGGGAGAAACTCCGTAACTCCTTGGATAAGTCCCTGTAATATGGCTTCAAGAATTGTCATAATGTGTTTCCTTTCAGATGTTGTGTTTTTTATATGTATCCCCCTGCTATTTTTCGGGGGTGCTGTCGGGATATCTTGGCTCGCTCGTTTCGATAAGCCCGTAAAGCGCTTCAATAGCGTCGGATAAGCTTCCCAGCCTGTCAATAAGCCCTTCCTTTACGGCAGTTTCGCCGTCAATGACAGTGCCCATGTCAAGCACAAGCTCGCCTGTGTTCATCATCAGCTGAGAAAAACGCTCAGGGGAAATGCTGCTGTTGGCGCAGACAAAATCCGTTATCCGCTTCTGCATGGCCTCAAAATAGGTCAGCGTCTGGGGAACGCCAAGCACAAGACCGTTCATGCGTACAGGGTGTATCGTCATGGTGGCGCTGGGAACGATATAAGATATCTTCGCCGATACCGCCAGCGGAACGCCGATGGAATGACCTCCGCCCAGTACAACGGAAACGGTGGGAGTTTTCATGCCCGAGATAAGCTCGGCAATGGCAAGTCCCGCTTCAACATCGCCGCCCACAGTGTTGAGGATAATGAGCAGACCTTCAATGGAACGGTCCTGCTCAATGGCAACAAGAGCAGGCATGATGTGCTCATATTTTGTGGTCTTGTTCGATGGGGGGGCGGCATAATGCCCCTCGATCTGCCCGATGATAGTAAGGCAGTGGATAAGGTGCTTGGAATTTTCCGAAACAGACTGTCCTGTCCGTTCAATAAGCTCTGCTTTTTCGTTCATTTCGGAAGCGGGAGAGGAGTCCTTGTCCTCCGACTGTTCCGAAGAATAATAGTTATGGCTGTTCACAAAAATGCCTCCTGCGGTAATCATAGTATAAGGATATTATAATTAAAATTCCCGCAGATATACGTTTTTGCAGCCCTTGTGGCTTATTATACCTTAAAAAAGGCATTATTTTTATTATACATCAAATATTTATAAAAGTCAATTATTTTGAAAACAAGATTGCAAGCGGACAAAACGAAAAATTCGTGCTGTTAAGCGCAAAGGTAAAAAGTTTAGCCCACCTTTTCAAAGGTGGCAGGGGTCAAGGGGGGCGGAGCCACCTTGTCGTCCTTGCCGCAGGCACGGACAAATTAAATATACCGCAAACAAGCAAGCATTCAGCCATAAAAAAACTGCGGCCTTATGACCGCAGTTTGAGTGATATCAGTTGTTTTTCCTCATTTCCTGTATCTTATTGAAAAGAGCCTTGTATCCCTCTTCGGGGTCGGAAATGTTTGCCACAGCAGCTTCCATGGGGCAGATGTTGTCACCTGTGCGGTTGATTATCTGCTCTGTCAGCTTGTCATAGCTGTGGGGGATATGATGTGCCTCCAGATATTCCGATGCCGCTTCCGACATGACTTTGCCGTGAACGGCGCATATCCCTGCTTTTACAAAAAGCATCGCCGCTGCCTTGCCGACTATCATGTCCGCTGCGGAATAGCCTTTCAGGTCTTTTCCCATGCCGATGAACTTCATCATGGGGGATATGCCCCTGCCGTCATCGGTGATGATATCCCCACCAAACTTCTTTTCCGAAATAATCTGACATATTATGACCGTCTTTCTTTTTTGGTAATCATACTATAGCTGAAAATTTTTGATACATCTCTTAAAAAGTGTAAATATTCAGTTTATACTAAGCACCAATTAAAAACTATACAAAAAATCAAGCATAATCTTGCATTTAGGGATCATGCAATGATTTTTTGTCTATAGTTTTATCGGTGATTAGTTTTAGAACCTGTCTTCACAAGAAATGTGTGCGGATTTTCGAGCATAATTTTGTCTAAGACAAGGCAAAAATCCGCAGGCGGGCTTGCCGCCCGGCAAGGATTTTTAACGCAGTCTAAGGCAAAATTTGCCGAAAAGACGTTCGCATACGCTTGTGAAGACAGGTTCTTATACTCATCTTGCGATTTCTATGAATTTTAGTATCTCTGTCTCGTCAGCGCCGCTTTTGTAGAGCTTCAGGATAACTTTCAGCATATTTTTCCGCTCATGCTCGTCGGATATCCATTCCATAAGGAAGCGGCGGTATTTTCTGATGAACTCCTCCTCGCCGCTGTCATATTCGGAGATAAGACTTTCCGCTTTTTCACGTATCTCCGAGGGTATCACGGGGCCTTTGTCAGCGATGGATATGCCGATTGTGATGCCGTTTTTCATTGCCACATCGGGGAACAAAAATCCGCTGCCCTCTCTGCTTCCCACAGCCTCGGCGGGAATGTTCTTTTCTTTGCACAGCTCTGCTATGCGCATATTGGTGAGCAGGTCGTCAGTGGCAGCTACCACCATAAAAGCGCCCTCGATGTCGCTGTCCTCAAAGGGACGGGCAATGCAGGTCACTCCGTCCATGGAAGATATCTCGCTCATTATGGCAGGGGCGATGACTGTTATCTGCGGCCCGAACTTCACAAGTGTGTTTATCCTGCGCAGTGCGGCAGCTCCGCCGCCTGCCACAACGCATTTTTTGCCGCCTATCTCAATGAAAAAAGGAAAATATCCCATATAATCACTTTCCCTCGATACAATAATGATATTCCAGCAGAAGATTTACCATTCTGCCGTAGCTCTTTTTTCCGTCGGATACACCGTTGAGTTTCAGAGATGCTTCCATAGCCTTGTTGGAAACTGCGCTGACTGTTTTTGTGGATATGACCGCCTTTTCCTCAACGTGCTGCCTGAATTCCTCGCTGACGAATGTATTGTCATAGGACACCATGGGGGATATCCTTGAACGGAGCCTGTTGACCTCGTTTGCAGATGCGTTTTTCCTTACCTCTGCGAAAAGGTAGTTCATGGCGGAAAGATATCCGCTGTACCTTACCTCGGGGATATCCGATTCAAGGCACGCCCTGTATGCGATAAAGCCAGCCTCGTCCTCACGGATAAAAGCCTTTAAGGTGGCTCAGCTCGTGCATTGCGGTGCAGGGCACTCTTGCGGGGCTAAGCTCGCTGTTGATGTTTGCCTCCAGACTGAACGGGAAGTATATTCCCTGCAGGTCAAGCTGCGTCATGAACATGGAAGCCTTTATTTTCTTGGGGCTGGGATATTCGCCTTTCAGCTGGGGATATTCCTCCGCCAGCTTGTTCATAACCTTGTAGGCTTCCTTTTCAAGATCATCGGGAACTATCATGTTGCCGTCATCGTCACGGCTGACTATTGCCGCCAGCTCATTTGTCTTTTCAATGGTCTCCTCGCACATCTGTGTCAGCTGCTCCACCGTAAAGCCCGAAGCCCCTGCACTGTGGTGATACTTGGCGGAAAATTCAGTGGTATGGTAAAGCATGAAGCAGTTTATGGTCTCAAGGAAGAACACGGCGATTATCACCCATATGTAAAATATCCCAAGACCCTTGACAAGCCTGCGTTTTTTTCGGATAATAGAAGGTATGAAAATAAACGGAGCAGCTACGCCCATAACTACCCATGAGGCTATCATCAGCTCGCCCAGCGAAAAGGGCAGGCTGCCTGTCACCATGGAGAAAATGTCCGACATAGGTGCGAATATGGCAGAGGCGTAAAAATCCGTAATGCCCGTGCTGAGCCATGAAACGGCGTTAAGTATGAGCATTGCAGCAATGATGATGATCATTGCTGCTGCATTTTTGGATATCTTCTTTTTTTCGTTCATTTCATCAAATCCTTTTGTTTTGTTCGGAGGCGTTATTTTGAATTTCTATGAAAAGCATTGCGAAAAATATCTGAGGCAGTATGAAAAAACAGAAAGCTTTTTCAGGGCTGACGAGAGAAGGATAAAGGCTTTGAAGCTGTTTTCAAAGCTGTCAACATACGCCGTTTATGCGGCATATGTTTTCCTGCTGGTATATCTTGCGGCAAACAAAGATATGCGCATCGTAAGGGCTGTGATAGTCCCTGCGGCGGCATTTCTGCTGGTAACTGCGGTAAGGAGCGGTCTTAACTTCCCCAGACCTTATGAGAAATACCCCATAAAGTCTTTGGTGAGCAAATCCACCAAGGGAAAATCCTGCCCCAGCCGTCATACAGCCTGCGCCGTTATAATAGCGCTGGCGTGTATGTACATAAGCCTGCCTTTCGGCATAGTTATGATGATAATTGCCCTGCTCATTGCCGCTTCACGTCCTGTTATGGGCGTGCATTTCCCGCTTGATGTGGTGTTCGGGGCGGTATTGTCACTGGCTGTCGGCGTTGTTGGCTTCCGGGTTATCTGACCTTAGCATAAGCATAAGTATGAGCATTGCTGCGGGGAATATGACAGCTGCAAGAAGTCCCTTGGTGAGTGTGCCGCTGTCGCCCGATACGATGCCCACAAGTCCGGGGCCTGCCGAGCAGCCAAGGTCGCCTGCCGTTTTCGATACTTTAAGACCGCTTTCGGCAAAATATGACGACCACTGGCTCATGGCAAGCTCCGAAGCTCCTGCGCATATCATCAGCAGCATAAGTACGTAGAATATCTTCATGCCGAAAAGCTCTTTCAGGGGAGTGGGAGTTTCGTCCTCGGCAATAAGCTCGTTTATGGGTACTTTCATAAACAAGAACATATTGAGCAGCGGGAACAGCGCCCATATTACAGGCTGCCACCGCCAGCTTTCCGAGCCTATCGTTACAAAATACAGAGTGGAAAGCAGCACCACCTCTGCCTGACCCCAGCAGTAGAAAGAGTGGAGCATACTCATTGCCGAAGCCTTTTCGTCACCCGGGAGAGCTTCAACTATAGGACTTATTACAACTTCCGTAAGTCCGCCGCCACAGCTGCGGCTCTCATGCCTATACTGTCAAGAAATTTTACCGAGATGCCGTCAACTGTTATCTGGGTCATGAAATTTGCGGTTATGAGGGAAGATATCTGGGTAACTGTGATGTCAAAATCACAGCAGAATGCCGTAAACAGCAGGGGCGGAAGATTATTCACCGCCGTCTGTGTTATGTAGCCCGCATAGCTTGCGGCAAGGGTATGCTTAAAGGCAAGCTGCTTCATAAATATTACTCATCTTTCAAGGAAATAGCTTGCTTCCATGTCCGCCGCATGGAGAGCATAGGCAAGGGGGAATTTCTCAAAGGCTCTGCCCACAAGGTTGATGTCCTCCGAGCCTGAAAAGCCCATATGGAAGCGGATAGCAAAGGCCTCTTCACGGGTAAGGCGCATAAAGCCCGTTATGATATACACCGATTTTTCCCCGTGACCGTAGGGGAGAGTATCATCAATGGTGTAATACGGCACCTTTTCCCACACGCCCCGGTCGTTCTTGGCGTTGCGGTAGTCGGTCTTGTAGAAGTTCACCTTGCATATGTCATGGAGCAATGATATGAGGGCTATGGTCTCATCGTCCGCAGTGAGGTTATAAAGCTCCTTTACACGGGGGCGGTCCATATAGTCCCGCAGGCAGTCGTAAACGTTAAGGCTGTGCTGCAAAAGTCCCCCCTCGTATGAGCCGTGATAGCGGGTGCTGGCGGGGGCTGTGAAAAAGTCGCTTTTGGGAGAGAGCAGGTAGTCAAGAAGCTTATCTGCTCCCTCTCTTTTTATATTTGTTTTGTAAATATCCAGAAATCGCTGCTTTAAGGCGGCGATATCATGCTCTTCATTCTGCATCGGATCATTCCTTTCCTGAAAGGTGCAGTGCCTCGTAATATGAGACTATGCTGAGGTTTTCCTTGAATTTCTTTGCAGTGATCTTTTCGGGAAGATTTGCCTTGCTTGCATAGACCGTCACGCTGCCGCTGTGCATATCGAACCAGTTGTCCGAGAACAGGCAGTCGCCTTCCGTAAGGTCAAGGCACACGCCCTTTGCAAAGGCTTTGGCGTTAATGGTTATCTTAAAGCGCTTGCCTGCGTCCTCCACGTCATATGAAAGTGCAGGGTCAGCAAATCTGAACGCCTTGGGCTGAACATACAGGCAGGTGTTCTCGCTGATGATGCTGCCGTTTTCCGAGAGGGAGAACTCTATGTATGATGTGCTGCGCATATCCTTTGTGACCTTCGTGTTTTCGGGAGTGAGCGTCACGAACATCTCAGCCGAAAGGGGAGATATTGTGATATCCTCACTTCCCTCGCAGATGATCTCGCCCGTGTTTTTACGTGAGCACCAGTGTATCTTACCCTCAAAAGCCTGCTGCCTTTCGGAGGAAACATACAGGTTTATCTCGTCAAGATTTTCGCAGTCTGCGGAGATAAGCACGGGAGCAAAGAAGTGACGGGCACGGTAATGGAGCGCTTTCCAGCGGTGATAACAGTCTATTGACGACCATGAAATAACAGGGTTGGAGTCGTTGACCTGCCAGTAAAGGCAGCCCATGCTTCTGCCTCTGTGGCGGCGCATATGCTCCGCATTAAGGCGTACAGCGTCCGACTGCACCATCTGGGTGGCGTAGATAAGCCCCTTGAAATCATAAGGGTAGCGGGACATCTGAGCAAGGTAGTACATTATCTTTTCCGTGCCTGCCTCGCACTTCTGATGTGCTTCCATAACAGAGGAGCAGAGGTTCAGGTCATCTTCCTCCGCAAAGGTGCGTATCGTTTTTATGGAGGGCAGAGACTCGAAGCCGTACTCCGAGCAAAAACGGAAGTTGTATTTATAGTAATCGGTAAATGGCTTCAGACCGTGCCATACGTCCCAGTAGTGGGAATCGCCCCTGTTTTCGGCGCTGCTTTCGTCAAAGCTTCCGCCCGAAGAGGGGGAAGAAGGGTGATAATAGGTAACAGGGTCATAGTGGCGCAAAACCTTTGGGATAAGGGCTTCAAACAGCCGCAGATAGTCCGATTTGTACTTGGGGTCAGCATCAATGCCCCAGTACTGCCACATGGACTCTATCTCGTTGTTGCCGCACCACAGTGCCAGCGACGGGTGATTTCTTATGCGCTTTACGTTGTCTGCCACCTCGTTCATAACGTTCTCGCAGAAGTCTCTGTCAGCCTTATATACCGAGCAGGCGAACATAAAGTCCTGCCATACCAGCAGACCCATTCTGTCGCAGGCGGAATAGAAGCTGTCGTCGGGATAATATCCGCCGCCCCAGACACGTATCATGTTGAAGTTTGCAAGGCAGCACTGCTTTAAAAGTCTCTCTGTTTTTGAGGGGGAGCACTTGGGGATAATCTGATTTTCGGGAATGTAGTTTGCGCCCATGGCAAAAATTTTCAGCCCGTTTACCACAAAGGCAAATTCCTCGCCGTATTCATCGGGAGCGGTGCTGACGGTAACGGTTCTTAGACCTATCTCGCACTCATATTTGTCGGCTGTATTTTCGCCGTCAAGGAGAGTTACCGAAAGCTTGTACAATGGCTGCTCGCCGTATCCTCTGGGGTACCAGAGCTTGGGGTCGCTTATATCAATATGAACGGAAGTGCGTCTGCTGTCAATAACTGCTTTCTCGGTCACGGCGGAGCCGTCGGGAGCGGTGATCTTCACCTCTGCTTCAAGCTCGCTGTCAGAAGTGTAGCCTGCGGTGATGTCAATATCCAGACCTACAGTCCCCTCGGATACCTTGCTGTGATCCTGCCTTACGTAAACGCCGTCAATAAGTCCGCCGTTTACCGCAATAAGTTCAACATCACGCCATATGCCCATGTCGGGGAGCTTGGGGCCCCAGTCCCAGCCGAACATATAATGCGCCTTGCGGATATGGGGGTAGCCTGCCATGGTGGAAGCCACGCCCCACAGGGGAGTTTCGGCGTTCTTTTCCTCTATGTACTTTATGGGGGGGTATATCTTCACTTCAAGAAGATTATCCGTCTCGTTTGCTTTTCCCGTGATGTCAAAAACATATTCACGGTGCATATTCTCCGCCCTGCCCAGCAGCTCGCCGTTGAGGAAGATATCTGCTATGGTGTCTATCCCGTGGAATTTCAACAGCAGTGTCTCGGCGGAAAGCATTTCTTCCGTCAGCGGGAAACGGCGCTCATAAACGCAGTCTCCACGGCTGATATCGGTAGCCTTATACTCATTTTCACGGTAATAGGGGTCTTTCATCAGCCCGTACTTCATAAGTGTGTAGTACAAAGAGCCGGGGACTTTGGCTTTAAGGTCATATTTAAGCTTATCATCGGCGCCGTAAAGCCGCCAGATGCCGTTAAGAGACTGTTTCATATAATTTCATTCCTTTCTGTTCGGTGGGGGCAGGTCTCGGTTTCAAAGCTTCGCAGCTCGCAGTTGCCCATAAAAAAGCAGGAAAATTCCTTTCGTGTCATGTTTCGGTAATAGGTCTCGATTACCCTGCACACGCCGCCGTGGCATACCAGCAGGATAGTCTTATCTGCATATTTTTCACGCAGCTCGTCGATAAGACCATACACACGGCTTACCACGTCAAAAACGGATTCTCCTCCGTCGGGCATACGGCAGCCGAATTCCAGCTTTGCGTCCGCATAGCCCTCAGCGTCACGGGGTCTGCCCTCGTAGCTGCCGTAGTTCCATTCCCTGAGGCGGCTGTCGGTGACAGGTTCGATCTCCAGAGCAGCTCCGATGGGAGCGGCAGTTGCCATGGCACGCTTCATAGGCGAGCATATTATCATATCAATGTCACGTTGGTTCACAGCGATATCCGCCGCCAGAGCTTCCGCCTGACCGATGCCCCTTGCGGTAAGACCGATATCGGTAGTTCCGCATATGACATCACGGCTGTTCCACTCGGTCTCGCCATGGCGGGTAAAATATATTTTCATAGAGTTCTCCTCTGTTTATTTATCACTTTTCTATAATTATTATTATACCTTTGGCGGCGGGCTTTGTCAATATCGGCAATAATATTTACTGCGGTAATGTGGGAAAATATTATGCTGATAAATTGGGTGAGGAGGGCTTTGGCGGCGTTAGAAATATACAGCCATAGCAAAATGAATTGGTAAGATAGTCCGTACCTGCGCCTTACGGCGGAAACCAAAATCGCCATTCCTGACGGAATGTCTCTTGGTTTCAAGCCGCCTGCATTTAATAGTTTTTTATCTGATTGAGATGAAACTTACATTCTGCTTGACTTTGAGTTTTCGGTGCAGGCGGCTTTAGGAATTTTTAATTAGTTGGCTAACGGTTTAATCATTCAAGCCTTTCGCAAACGGATTTCGCTGCTTGCGAGCAGCGACCAGATGGCTCTGCCCTCTGGACACCCGCAAGCCTTTCGGGAAAAAGGCTTGACCTAAACCCTTTACCTTTGTGCTTATTTATGTGGACTTTCTTGTTTTGTCCGCTTTACAAAAAATAGCTGCTGCATCTTGTGCAACAGCTATATGTTATATCTTTTATTTTTCGGTTATCTCATCGGGGAGCGCAGGCTCACTTTCTTTGTCAGCACTGCCGGCAACGGCTTCGGACGCATATACGGCGGAAACGCCGGGCTTATCGTCCGTAGGGCCTTTGGCTCTTACCGAGCTTCTCAGCACGTCGGAAATGTCGTTTATTGTAACATACGCATAGGGGTCAATGGACGAAACTATATCTTTGAGCTTTCCTATCTGGAAACGGTTGATTACAAAATATACAAGGGTCTTTTCGGTATTGAAGTAGTATCCGTTTGCCTTGATAAGCGTGATTCCTCTGCCGAAGCTCTCCGAGAGGCGGGCGCATATCTCGTTCGGCTTGTTTGTGATTATCATTGCTGCCTTTGCCTTGTCGAAACCGTCAACGATGAAGTCCACGGATTTAAGTGCGGCGGCATAGGTGAGAATTGAGTACATTGGAAGCACCCATGAGTTGCAAACTATTCCGATGATGATATACAGGAAAACGTTGTATATCATAACAAATGTGCCTACCGTTATTCCCATTCGCTTTGCAAATATTACGGACATAACTTCCACGCCGTCGATGGCTCCGCCGAACCTGATGGTAAGACCGCTGCCCACGCCTGAGATAAGTCCGCCGAAGATTGCGCACAGCAGCAGGTCGGTGCCTGCAAATGGCGATGAGCTTGACACATCTATTGGCAGGATATTCGTTATCACGAACGAAGCCAGCGAATATATCAGCACGGCATAAATGGAGTATATGGTGAACACCGTTCCCTGCCGCTTATATCCGAATATGAAGAAGGGGATATTCAGCACCAGCAGGAAAACTGCCAGCGGAATGCCTGTTATCTCGTTGAAGAACATTGCCGTACCTGAAAATCCGCTGTCAAACAGGTTCACGGGGGCGAGAAAGAACACGATGCCTATGGCATTTATCGTGCCCGAAAGGGTAAGCAGCAGAAAGTTCAGGGGTTTGAGCTTTTTAAGCTCCTCTTTGAGTTTGCTCATTGACATACCAACCTTTTTAGTTTTTTGACGTTTCTCCGTCGGTCATTCTGTAGCCTACGCCCACCTCGGTGAAGATATACTTGGGTTCGGCGGGCTTTTTCTCGATCTTTCGTCTGATATTCGCCATATTCACACGGAGTATCTGGTTATCTGTCTTGGCATGGGGTCCCCAGAGCTGCTTTATTATGTAGTCGTAGGTAAGCACCTTTCCTGCGTTCTTGCCCAGGAGAGCCACTATCTTGAACTCGTTCTGGGTAAGGTTCGTGTCCTGACCGTCAACATACACACGGTACTTGTCATAGTCTATTTCCAGACCGCCTGTGCGGAAAACTCCCGTAACTGCGATCTGATTATCGGGCGATGTGGTGCGGGTGTGGCGGATAGCAGTTTTTATCCGTGCCAGCAGCTCCTGGGTGCCGAATGGCTTTGTTATGTAGTCGTCAGCGCCCAGCTCAAGAGCTGTTACCTTGTCCTTTTCGGAGCTTCTTGCCGACACCACGATTATCGGCATAGATGACCACTTCCGTACCGACCTGAGTATCTCGGTGCCGTCCATATCGGGCAGACCAAGGTCAAGGATAATCACATCGGGGCAGTGGGAGTTGATGACAGCGCAGGCGTCATTCCCCGTTACCGCCGATATAACATCGTAGTTATTGGCTTTAAGGACTGTGCAGAGAAAGTTGCTTATTCTTCTCTCGTCTTCAATTATCAGCACTTTGTTTTTAATTTCCATTTTTTTACAGCGCCCTTTCCAGTGGAAGTGTAAATGTGAATTCAGCACCGCCCTCGGGGAGATTTCCTGCGGTCATTGTTCCGCCGTGGGCTTTTATTATTGTAAGGCAGACCGAGAGACCTATTCCCATGTTTCTCTTCACGTCTCCGCTCTGCTCCTCTGCATGGATAAAGTAGCCGCTGAAAAGCATTGGCAGCTTTTTCTCGTTGATGCCGCTGCCGTTGTCCGCCACGGAAAATACTGCGTTTTCCCCGTCAGAGGAAAGTGTCAGCTTTATAAGGGTAGTGGTTTTTCCGTGGAGCACGCTGTTTTCCAGAAGATTTACTATTACCTGCTCTATAAGTATTGCGTCCATAGGTATGAGCATAAGCTCGTCGGGGATAGTTATTTCAACGGGGACATCGTAGCGCCTCCTGAACTTCATAACAGCCTCGCTGATTATCTCCTCTGCGGCTTCGGGTGTTTTGCTGATAGTTCCCGTTTCCTCGCTTATGCGTGTGACGGTGAGGATATTTTCCACCATTCTTATGAGCCACTCCGCATCTTCTTTGATGTCGGTAACAAGGCTCATCATGCCCTGTTCATCAAGCTTGTCCTTATTTTCAAGGATTGCGGAGGCAGCGCCAGATATTGATGTAAGGGGAGTTCGGATATCGTGGGATACGGCTCTGAGCAGGTTGCCTCTTGTTTTTTCCTTTTCCATTTCAGCCCAGACCCTGCTCTGCTCTTTCAGCTGAGAGGTGAGCATTCCTATTATGACAGTTACCAGCAGCATTGTGGCAAATGTAACAGGGTAGCCTGTAATACTGAAATTCAGTTTGAAGTAGGGATATGTGAATGCGTAATTTACGGCGAACATTCCCAGCAGCGATGAAATAAGGCCGCACAGGTAGCCGTTGGTGAACCGTGATATCACCGCCACAGCCAGCACAAATATGAGCTGTACATAGCTGCTGCCGTCAAAGTTTACCAGCAGTCCGCTCAGCACACACGCCACAGCAAGTACTGCCAGCGTTAAGATGTAGTCCTTGCGTTCCGGCAAAGCACCGAGCTGCTTTTTCAGGCCGAACTTCCGCATATCCCTTTCCTCCGTTTACAGTTGTTCTTTTAACATTATACCATACATTATTGCTAAATTCACGTTAAGAAAAACAGCGGGACGATACGCCCCGCTGCGGAAATTATTATCAGTACTGTTCGCTGAGGTAGATGCCTGCTCTGGACTGGATAAGAGAAGCAGCTTCGTCAACGGATTTTGTGCCCTTGAAGTAAGCGTTTGCCTCTTCATTGATGATGTCTGTAAGGCTTTCATCATATCTTGCAATGGTATCCACTGTGGAGAAGTAATCTATGAGCATATTTACCTCGTCCTGAGTGATGAGGTTTACCTTTACCTCGGTGTTGCCCACATAGTAGGTGTTGTCGACCTGCTGAACGGTTCCGTCAGTATCGGTATAGGTCTGGGGAATAGTCGCCTGCTGACCGAGTGCCTGGAGCTGGGATTTTATAACAGGGAGACCGTAGTATTGGGAAGTAATGCGCTTTACTGCTTCGTCAGCCGCTTCTGCAACAGATGCGTCGCTTGTAATGGCAACACCGTAATTGCCCGAATCCTGCTCGCCTACAGCGTTGTCAAGCACCAGCTTAATGAACTCCCATGCGCCGTCCTTGTACTTGGACTTGGAGGATACTGCGATCTCGGAGCCTGTGCTGATAACGGAGCCTGTAGCGTTTGCAGCGCCCGAACCGGGGAAGCCTACAAAGCTGATGTCCTCGCCGAAGTATGCGTCTCTGGTGTTGGTGTAGGTGCTGAAATCGTTGAAATATACGCTGTAAAGCAGCGCTCTGTTCTCACGGCAGGCGGTCTCCTGCTCCATCCAGTAGTTGGGGTTATCGTTGTAGAGAGCGTCATAATCTATCTCAGCGGGATATTTCTTTGCAGTCTCCAGGATAGCCTTGAACTCGGGAGAATCAAAGTTGCAGGTTGCATTTGCGTAGTCAACAAAGTTTGAGAAGGTAATGGCAGTGCTGAGGAAGTTAGAAGCAGTCATTGTCTGGCTGTCGTTTGTAAGGGTTGCGCCCTCGGGCATGGTAGCAAGTATCTGGTTTGCCTGATCCATGGTAAGTGAGGTAGCATCGCCTACCAGCGACTTCTTTGCGGCATAGGTATGGACAGTGAAGGAAGGAGTTATCTCGTAAAGCTTGCCGTCCTTTTCCATAGCCTTCAGCACATTGGGCATAAATGCGTCTCTGTTATAAACATCGTCCTTATCCATGAACTCGTAAAGGTCAGCGAAAAGTCCCTTGGAAGCGTAGCTGTTGTAGGGCATTCCGCTGCTGATAAGGAGGATATCGGGAACATTGCCCGCAAGTATCTCGTTATTGAACTTTGTGAGCGCTGCTGTATAGTCGGAAGTGTCGTTGGACTCACTGTAGCTGGTAGCGTAGATAGTGTAATCCTCGTTTGTCTTGTTGAACTCAGCTATCTGGGAGCGGATATTCCAGTCGATGTAGAAGCAGCCCAGAGTAAGAACCTTCTTTTCCTTGACCTCGGAGGAGTCGATGGGAGTGATGAGGCTCAGAGTGGAGCGTGCAGTCATTCCGCTGTAGTCATATGAAACGGTAACAAAGGAGCCGTCGTCGTTTACAGCCATGGAGTTGATGTTTGAGTTGTCGATACCCAGATTAAGGAGGTTAAGAACGCTCTCAGTCTGGAGATTGTCAGCTCTTACGCCAACGATGCCTGTATCGGAGGAGCTGTAGCAGAGGTAATCGCCGCTGCCGTTGTAAATGGTGTTGATGCTGGAGCCAAGCTCGTATTCCTTGCCGTAGCCCTTGGCGTTCAAATCTATCTCTACCAGCTTTGAGGAGCTGCCTGTATCGCTGTAGGAATACTTATATACGGCAGGAACACCGCTGTTGGTGAAGATAAGACCGTTCAGCCACTCATTGTCGCCATTGGATTCGGGAGTGGTGAAAAGCACATTGCCCGACTTGTCGCAAACTCTTATGCAGGTGGAAAGGCTGATGTAAATATTGCCCTGAGAATCTACTATATAGCTGTTGAAATATCTGTTATTATCATTATCTTCCTGAGTAACTACCTTGGAAAGATCGATAGAGCTTACCAGATTGCCTGTGCTGTCATAGGTGTAAAGGGTGTTTGAGCTTTCGCTGTTGCCTTCGTCATCGTACTTGTTATATGAAAGCACGAAAGTGATGTTTCCCGCATCATCTGCATAAACATCGCCTGAGATATAGGCATATTCGTTGGGGTCAGTCTGCTTGAAAGCAGGGATAGTGAGCACGGTGTTTCCGGATGCGTCAAATACAACAATGCTGGAATCGGAGAAATAGTTGTCGCCTTCATTGTTATAAACGGTGGAAACACTGTAGAACAGATTGTTCTTACAGGTAACATTGCCGCTCAGCTCAAAATTTATGGGAACATCAGTTACCTTATATGCAAGAGTTTTAAGAGCCTCGCTCTGATCTACAACTGCGCTGTTGGAACCGCTGCCCTGATTTTTATCACCGCAGGCGGTAAAGAGACCTGTGGAAAGAGCCATCATACCCGCTGTAAGAATGCAGGCGGTACGCTTGGCTGCTGTTTTGTTAGACTTTAATAATTTCATATGTCTTACCGTCCTTTCTTTAACTTATGTCATTATATCATATCTCTTTCTTTTTTTCCATACCCCCTTTAAAACTGTAATAATTTGTTATCATTAAGAAATATTTTTTTGTCCTGCGATGATAATTTTGCCGTCATATCACGCAGGAAAGCGGCAAAAATGCACTTCATAAAAAATTTAAAATTAAATTTTGCGAAAGCTCTTGACAGATGCCGTCGAAAAGTATATAATAATAAAGCACTTTGATTAGTGCGGTCGCTGATTTAGCTCAGTTGGTAGAGCACATCCTTGGTAAGGATGAGGTCACCAGTTCAAATCTGGTAATCAGCTCCAACTGTAATGCAGTCCGTTTATGCGGGCTGCATGCATCGGTTCTAAAATCAAATATGCTGATTTAGCTCAGTTGGTAGAGCACATCCTTGGTAAGGATGAGGTCACCAGTTCAAATCTGGTAATCAGCTCCAAAACAATGCCCCATGGTCCTTAGATCATGGGGCATTTTGGCGTTTATAGGCTCAGCAGTCCTCTGCGGCGGCGTTGAAAATGCGTACAATGGTGTTCCAGGTGCGGATATCCGTCTGCCCTGTGGGGGGAAGTCCCGACGCTGCCTGTATCTCCGACACGGCAAGGGCAGTGTTTTCGCCATAATATCCGTTCATGTCGTTCATGGCAATGTTTATGTGCATTCCCGCAATGGTGTTTAGCATTGCCTGCAGCATAAGCACCGATGTTCCGCTATCGCCCTCGGTCATTATCTCGTCAAGGGCGGGGAATGGGGTTATGCCCTCCTGCATATTTAGGTTGCGCCTTGCATCGTCATAGGCGGCGTAAATGGCGTTCCAGGTGTCCTTGTTCACTTCTCCCGTTTCGGGAATGCCTATGCTGCGCTGAAAATCGGAAACTGCGTCCCTTGTGTGCTGACCGTATATCCCGTCGGGTATGACTGAGCGGACGTTTGCTCCGCTCTGGTGTATCTCCCTGAGATACGTCTGTATATCCGAAATGTTCTTCCCATGCTCTTCGGGAGAAACGGGTATGATATTTTCCGTCATACTGTCACTGTCCTTTCGTCATCTTATGGTATATCCCGGGAACTGACCCGCAGGCTTTACATAGCCGTACTTTACACGGCTATAGACCTCGCCTATCCTGCTCCACGTTTCCGCTCCCACGCTTCCCGTGGGATTCAGCCCAAAGGTGCGCTGGAATGCGGTGACGGCGCTTTTTGTCACGGGACCGAAATATCCCGTGTCGCTTACCTGGGGTATCTGGGGATATTCCCTGTGTATCTCAGTCAGATATTGCTGGAGTATGCGCACATATTCGTTCTGCATACCCTCACGCTGCATTACTCCGGGGTATAGGGCTATCTCTTCCCCGAAACTGCTGACGGGAACACTGTCTGCTATGCCCTTGTAGGCACGGTAGATGTCCTCCCATGTCCTGCTGTCCGTCTCGCCTGTCCGTGGCAGACCGTACAGCTGCTGAAAGGCGGAAACGGCGTTTGCTGTTGCCTCGTCATAGGTCCCCGTTACGCTTATGGGCGGCACTGCGTCATAATACGCACCGATGACCGAAAGAAGATACTGGAGTGCACGAACATTTCCGCCCGAGTCGCCCATGACCAGCGCCTTGGGGAGATTAAGCCCCAGGTCGCTTATTGTAAGCCCCTCGGAGGTAAGCTCCGCCAGCTGGGTAACGCTTGTGAAGATGAAGTTTATCTTGTACCATGTGGCTTTATCCACCACGCCTGTTACGGGGAGGTTGAATATCCGCTGAAAGGCTTCCACAGCGTCGGCGGTGTTGGTATCAACGTAGCCTGTTACAGGCTCTATCTTAGGTATGGCAGGGTAATTTCCCGCTATCCTGTTTAGCTGTGTCTGGATATGTATAACATTGTCTCCCGCACTGCCTATCTGAATTGGCGTGCCGGGATATGAGGGGATATTGGGCGCAACGGGGGCGTTCTGCACGATGTCGATATTGTCTCCGTAATAATAGGTAAGTATCCGATAAGGGATATAGCCCTGCTCCGCCAGATCCACCGTTCCCCATTGCTTCAGACCCTGGCACTGAGTTCTCACACCGTCGCAGTACGAGGCAAAAAGCGGCTCCACCGAGCCTTGCCTGCGGATATAATTGTTGAATATCTCGTCAACGATATCGCTTATGGGCTGGAAAATATCCCTGCCGTGGACGTAATACTGGTCATACCGTGTGTCGTTGGTGATATCGAAATCATATCCTCTGGAGGGGTACCATTCGGTGTATATGCGGTTGAGCGCAAAGGAGATTATGGCGTAAAGGTTTGCTCTCAGGGCGGATTCGGGCCATGTGGGATAAAGCTCGCTGGAGCCTACGTTTTTGATGTAGTCCACGAAATTCACCGTAACGTTCATGGCGCTATTGTCATCGGGTGCGCCAAGATGTACGGTTATCTTTTCGGGGATAAAGGGTTCTCCTGTCATTTGCTCCTCCTTTTAAGGTGTTATCCCACAGAGGGGGAGTCAGTTATGCTGTTGTCAGAGCTGTTTCTGGGCTGTATGCCGCCGTATTCGGGCAGAGGGATAAGGTCAATGGGCTGCACTGTCTTTACTCCCGCAAAAATGGGTATCTTTATGTCCCTGATGGTGTAATAGCCCTTAGCCCTTACAGTCACGCTGTATTCCGAGAATGGGCGGGTGGTGCTTCCGGGAGACTGGGAGAATGACCTTGACGGAGCGGGGAGAGCGATGGTCGCAGTGCGTCCGCTTCTGTTTGAGAAAAGTATCCTTACCAGACCCGAGCCTGAGGGCAGCTGCTTTGTTACAGTAACGAGTGCGCCCTGCACGGGATATGCGCCGCCTGCGGTGAAAACGTCGAACTGCAAAAATCCCCAGCTGTTGTCTCCCGTCATGGATACCCAGCCCATTGACGGCAGGAACGAGGCTGTTGACGGCGCTGCTTCCGATGAGTCCGCAGGGATATCTGCGGGAAGAGGAAAATCCGGAATTATCTCCTGAGGGTTCTCGCTTTCCGAGGGCACTGTATATGTAGCTTCGTCGGGGGAGGAGTTGAGCATGATGCCGCTAAGTCCCGTATCCACCTGAACACGGCGGGAATTATCCGCAGCCTGACGGGTCTGGCGGGTGTCCTGCTGCTGAGATGAGCGTGGCTGTACCTGAGTGAACGTTCCCTGATCCACAGGGGGAGGGTTATCCTCGGGAGTGATAGGCAGCGTAACAGGTGTTTGGGCAATGCTGTTTATGATGCTCTCCGCCGTGGGAAAGCGGCATTCGCAGGAAACGGGGATATTGACTGTACCCTGAGAATTCTGATTTGCCGAGCCGAAAAAGCTTGCGTTAGGTACATTCGGCACGGGAGTTCCCGACATATCCCTTGTACCGCTTTGAGAAGAGGGACAGGGCTGAGAATGTGATGCCTGATAGCTGTTCTGAGCCGGGAAAGTCTGCATAGACGGGGGATTTTGCTGTGCCTGTGTCTGCTGACGTTCCTGAGGAGCGGAGAAGCTCTGACTGCCAGCCGTGCCGACTGCATTGTCGGAAGCTCCGCTTTTTTTGTAAAGGCGCATCATTTCGTCCTTGTAGCGCTGCGCCATGTTGTTAAGCTCGTTACCGTTCAATCTGCATACCTCCGATATTTATTGTTATGATACACTTTTGTGTGTCTGACAATATATATTCAGCACAGTATGGAGATATGCAAAAAGGAGCGATGCACAAGGTATATCTCAAAACTATTAAATCAGGCGGCTTGAAACCAAGAGCTGTTCCGTCAGGAACGTCGATTTTGGTTTCCGCCGTAATACTAAGCACCAATTAAAAACTATACAAAAATCGAGCATGATCTTGCATATATGGATTATGCAATGATTTTTTGTCTATAGTTTTATTGGTGATTAGTATAAGGCGCCAGGTACGGACAAATCAAAAAAGACTGTCGCAGTTCAACTCTGCAACAGCCCATTTCTTTGTTATTTATGCGTAATGATATTTGTTTCGGTATTTGATAAGAAACGTTACCGTTACAGCCAGAGCCATGACCTCCGCTGCGGTAACAGCCAGCCATATGCCGTTTATTCCCAGGATAAGTGGGAGTATCAGCACGGATATTACCTGGAAAAGCAGCGTTCTCAGGAAAGATATGGCTGCGGAGACCGCTCCGTTTCCAAGGGCGGTGAACAGCGAGGAAGCATAGATGTTGAAGCCGCAGAGCAGGAATGACATGGAATAGAGCCTGAAACCGTGGCTTGTCATCTCGTAAAGCTCCTGGTCATAGCCTACAAAAATTTTTGTCAGCCTGCCTGCCATGAGGATAGAAAGCAGCGTTATGATGACAGCTGCCGCCTCAAGTATTTTCAGGCTGGTGGCAAAGAGATTTTTCAGCTCGCCGTGATTTTTGGCGCCGTAATGATATGATGTGACCGGGGCGCTGCCTATCGAGAAGCCGATATATATTGCCGCAAAGATGTATGCCGCATACATTATAACGCCATATGCCGCAACGCCGTCCTCACCGGCTATCTTCATCAGCTGATAGTTGTAGAGCATATTTGCCAGTGACATTGCAATGTTTGTCATAAGCTCAGAGGAGCCGTTTATACAGGCATCGAGCAGCAGCTTCATATCAATAAGGGGCTTGCCGAGCTTCAGCAGGCTGGAATTTTTACGTGCAAAGTAGAACAGGGGAACAAGTCCGCCTATGCACTGGCTGAGAGCTGTCGCAAGAGCCGCTCCCTCTATGCCCCACTTGAAAACGGCGATGAAAAGGTAATCTCCCACAATGTTTGCGCCGCCTGCCGCAACCGTTACCGCAAGACCTATATGTGGCTTTGCGGCAGTGACAAAATAGCTCTGGAACACGTTCTGGAGCATGAAAGGCGTAAGCGCCAGAAGTATTATCCTGCCGTATGAAACGCAGTATTCAAGCAATTCCCCCTCAGCTCCCAGAGCTGCCGACAAGGGGCGCATGGCAAGCTGACCTACCATGGTAAGGATAATTCCCAGAATTATAGCGGTATATACCATCAGCGAGAAAACGCCGTTTGCCTTTGCGTTATCGCCCTCGCCGAGAGTTTTTGCCGTAATGGCGCTTCCGCCTGAGCCTATCATAAAGCCCAGTGCGCTCATCATCATCAGTACGGGCATAATGAAATTAACCGCCGCAAATGGTGTCTTTCCGACGAAATTCGACACAAACAGACCGTCGATAACGCCGTAGATAGATGTGAATATCATCATCACCACCGACGGCAGAACGAATTTAAGCAGACGTTTGCAGGTAAAATGATCCGAAAGCTGTATCTTCATGCTGATCTTCCTTTCATGTTTTAATACTAATCCTGTAAATACAAAAAGCGCCCGATCAGGTACTTTTTTGTACCGTGACCGAGCGCACTCGACATCTTTTCCGACCGTTAAAGCTGCGGCTTTAAGTCCTCCGATGAACATAATAAGCAAATTATATACTAATGTATATATTATGTCAACAAATAAAATGTTATATACAAATGTATCAGATATTAACGGGCGTTTCAATGCTCTTTGATACCTTGTGTATGCAGTGAATGCACATGGGAAGCACGTACAGGAAAGCTGTCACCCAAGCGGTCTGGTCGGCAAAGCATATGGCAGTGTAGCCGAATGTGCCTACAAAGCCCATGCTTACGATGATCCTTGCCGCCATTTCTATAATGCCCGAGATTATGGCTCTGCCCGAGAAGCCCAGTCCCTGAATGCTCATTCTTACAACGCAGAGGGAACCAAGGCACCAGTAGAAGAAGCCAAGACAGCGCAGATATTTTGCCGCTGCGTCAAGTATCTCCGTTTCGGAGGGGTCAATGAATATGAGCGACAGCGTTCTGCCCAGAAAAATAAGCACCAGTCCAGACACAATTCCGTAGGCAACAGCGGAAGCCACTCCCTGAAAAATGCCCTTTTTTATGCGGTCGGGCTTGCCTGCGCCAAGGTTCTGTCCGCAGAATACGGACACTGCCGTTGCAATGGCGTCAAAGGGACACATGGCAAACTGCTTTATCCTCATTCCTGCGGTAAATCCTGAGATATATACGCTGCCCAGACTGTTGTTTGCGGACTGCATCACCATGCTGCCAATGGCGGTTATGGAGTATTGCAGACCCATAGGCACGCCCATTGTAATGAGCTGCCATATCATTTTTCCGTTTGCCTGCCTGCCCTGAGGGGAAAGGGCAAGCTCGGGAAAATGCTTTTTTATGTAGATGAAGCAGAGCACCCCGCTGACTGCCTGAGCGGTTACGGTAGCTGCCGCCGCACCTGCGCAGCCCATTCGGAACACTACTATAAATAAAAGGTCAAGGAAGATATTCAGCACCGAGGATATTCCCAGGAATATAAAAGGCGTTCTGCTGTCTCCCACGGCTCTGAGTATGCAGGCAAGGAGATTGTACAGCAGTGTAAAGGGTATGCCAAGAAATATTATCAGCAGATAGGAATATGCGTCCCCGAAGATATTGTCGGGAGTGGAGAGCATATGCAGTATGGCCGTACAGAAAACAGCGCAGACGGTGGTTATGATGACCGCCGCCCCTGCGGTGAGCAGTGCGGAATTGAATATGCAGCAGCGCATTTTGTCCCTGTCGCCCGCACCGAAATATTTTGCCAGCGGTATTCCGAAGCCGCAGCATATTCCCGTGCAGAAGCCCAGCACAAGAAACTGCACGCTCGATGACGCTCCCACGGCGGCAAGGGCGTTTGCTCCCAGCACTCTGCCCACAATGGCTGAATCTATTATGTTATAAGTCTGCTGCAGAAGATTTCCCAGCAGCAGTGGTAGGGCAAAGCTGAAAATAAGCTTCAAGGGGTTGCCCTCGGTCATGCTTTTAGTCATAATAACACTTCTTTCAGCGGCTCAGGTAATATGCCTTTGCCGAATGGGGCGCAAGGTCGGCGCTGATGTTATCGGCATGGAAAGCTTCATTGCTCCAAAGCTCGGTAATGTCCTTTGCCTCATATATCTCAAGCTCCGTAAGGGGGACTGATATGTCTGCCGCATTCTCGCCTATGTTGAAAAGCGCCGCATACTGACCGCCCTCTGCGTCAGCCGCAGTCCAGAGGACTATCTCGCTTCCGTTCATTTTTCTGCGCCATACCTGATGTGAGTGGCGGGCGTTTCGGTGCATTTTAAGGATACCCTCGTTTGTCAGCAGGCTCATGGTGAAATCATCGAATTTGGTCATTTCTCCGCCTATGATAAGAGGGGAGCGGAAGATGCTCCACAGGGTGAGCATTGTTACCTGCTCGTCCTTAGTGAACCGGGTGGTGATGTCGGGGGAGTAATCCTGCTTTATGTATCCTATGGGGAGCATATCGGCGTCTGCCCAGTGACCTGCGCCGTTGTGGGGCGCCCACTTTTCGCAGCGCTCGAACATATTGTAAAGCAGCTGCCAGTTATCCCAGAAATCGTCGGTAATGCGCCACATATTGGACACCTGCTTGTAAAGCTCGGCTTTTTCAAGGAGAGCAGGCCCGGGGGAAAGGCTGAGCACCATATCACGCCCGCAGTTTTTCAGGGAATCGCTCAGCATAATAAGCTCGCTTTCCTCCTTAGGAAGCTCTCTTGCAATGTCGTCGCACTTTACAAAGTCAACGCCCCATGAAGCATAAAGCTCAAAAATGCTGTCGTAATATTCCTTTGCGCCGGGCTTTGCAGGGTCAACGCCGTACATATCCGTGTTCCATGCGCAGATGCTGTCGGTCTTGGCGACATCGGCGGCAGTTTTGTCCGTGCCCTTTATTTTGGTGCGCTCATATACCGCCTGACGGGGAATGCCCCTCATAATATGTATGCCGAATTTAAGTCCCAGCGAGTGAACATATTCTGCCAGAGGTGCAAAGCCCTTTCCCCCTGCGGAAGATGGGAAGCGGTTCTCGGCAGGTATCACCCTGGAATATTCGTCAATGCAGAGCTTTGCAAAGGGAGTGTATTCGTGGGTCTTTACATTAGGTTCGTACCACTGGATATCCACGGTAATGTATTCCCAGCCGTATTTTTTCAGGTGCTTTGCCATAAAATCGGCGTTCTTTCTTACTATATCCTCGGTAACGGCAGCGCCGTAGCAGTCCCAGCTGTTCCAGCCCATGGGAGCGGTCATTGTTTTCATAAAATTATCTCCTTACCTTTGAGTAATCAACAAAGCTCATGTTCAGGTCAACCTCGCCCTCGATACCGTTTACCTTTCCGTCGGAGGCATACTGCCACATGGCAAATTCATAGGGAAATTCAGGCTCGTCACGGTATTCCGCCAACCAGAAGTCAAAGCCTGCAAGGCGGCTCAGGTCATATTTGAGCAGCGCCATTCGCTTGACGCTGTATATCATGGGGATATATCCTCCACGGGCAATGGTGTTGCAGAACACCGATGCACATTCGTTCAGCTCTTCTGACGAAACCGAATTTGTGCGTGCTGTGTCATCGCCCACTATCTCCCAGTCAAAAACCACGGGATATGTAATCTTGTAGTCGGAAAGCTCGTTCAGTACAAACCTTGCTTCCTCCTCCGCTTCTGAGGCGTTTATTGCCTGGGAATAGAAGTAAACGCCTATTTCAAGCCCTGCGTCAACAGCGTCCTGCGCATATTCGTGGAAGCGCTCGTCAAGATTCAGCTGACCCGATTCATAGCCACGGTAGCCCAGCCTTATCATGGCAAAATCCACGCCGTCCGCCTTGACGGCTTCCCAGTCGATGTCCCCCTGATGATAGGAAACGTCGATGCCTGTGGTGTTCAGGCGCTCGCCGTTTTCGTAGTAGTGCTTATAGCCGTTTTCTGTCTCCACCTTGTCATAATCCAGCGTGTGGCGGGGCACATCGGTAAGGGCGGCAAGCCATGTGTCGCCGTAGGTGGGGTCATCAAGCTTGATAACGTCCTTTTCGCCGTAATACTCAAATACCCGTGAGGACTGGGCGGAAATGTACTGCTCATCGTCCTTCAGCGCATTTGACAGGCGTATCACATTGGCGGCAAGGATCACAACTGTTATCAGCAGGATAAATATGGCTATTGCCTTTATATCGGGCCTTCTGCGGCGCTTTTTGTACCGTGCGCCATACTGCCCGCCCTGCTGTCGGGGGATATCCTTTAATTCTTCCATATCATTGACCTTTCAGTTCGTTTATCTTATCACGCAGATATGCGGCGTGCTCAAATTCAAGAAGCTTTGCGGCTTCCTTCATCTGGGCGGTGAGCTTTGCGATAAGCTCGTCCTTTTCCTTTTTGCTCATCTTCTTCTTGGCGGCCTTGTCATCGACCTCCGCCTTGGAGGATATCTCGATAACATCTCTGATATCCTTTATGATGGTCTTGGGTACTATGCCGTGCTCCTTGTTGTACGCCAACTGAAGCTCACGGCGGCGGTTTGTCTCGGTAATGGCACGCTCCATGGAGCCTGTAACGCTGTCGGCGTACATTATTACCTTGCCCTCCGCATTACGTGCGGCACGGCCGATGGTCTGTATAAGCGAGGACTCGGAGCGCAGGAAGCCCTCCTTATCCGCATCGAGTATCGCCACAAGGGAGACCTCGGGAATATCAAGGCCCTCACGCAGCAGGTTGATGCCAACAAGTACATCAAACTCGCCCAGACGCAGGTCACGGATTATCTCCATTCTTTCAATGGTGTCGATATCGTGGTGGAGGTACTTGACCCTTACGCCCATGCCCTGGAGATATGTGGTAAGATCCTCCGCCATTTTCTTTGTAAGGGTGGTGACAAGCACACGCTCGTTCTTTTCCGCCCTGATGTTTATTTCGCTGAGCAGGTCTTCTATCTGACCCGCAACGGGCTTGACGATTATCTCGGGGTCAACAAGACCTGTGGGACGTATTACCTGCTCCACTATCTGGGCGGATTTTTCACGCTCGATAGGCCCGGGAGTGGCGGAAACGTATATTGCCTGATTTATCTTTGAGTCAAACTCGTCAAAATTAAGGGGACGGTTATCGAATGCCGAGGGCAGACGGAAGCCGTAATCCACAAGCACGCTCTTTCTGCCCCTGTCACCTGCGCTCATGCCCCTTACCTGCGGCAGGGAAACATGGCTCTCGTCAACGAACAGCAGGTAGTCCTTGGGGAAGTGGTCAAGCAGGGTGTAGGGAACGCTTCCGGGCGCTCTGCCCGCAAGTATGCGGGAGTAGTTTTCTATTCCCTTGCAGAAGCCTATCTCTTCAAGCATCTCAATGTCGTACAGGGTGCGCTGCTTTATGCGCTGAGCCTCCACAAGCTTGCCCTGCTCCTCAAACCATTTTACACGTTCATCAAGCTCTTTCTGTATTTCCTGCACAGCCTCGTGCAGATGTGCCTTTGACACAACATAGTGGGAGGCAGGGTATATGGCTGTGTGGGCAAGGGTGGAGATGATATTTCCCGTTACCACCTGAATTTCCGATATTCTGTCTATCTCATCGCCGAAAAATTCCACACGTATAGCGTTTTCCGAAGAGCCTGCGGGGAATATCTCCACCACGTCTCCACGCACTCTGAACTTGTTTCGCACAAAGTTCACGTCGTTGCGCTCATACTGAATGGATACCAGCCGACCCAGAAGCTCCTCACGGGACATTTCCATGCCCTTTCTCAGCGAGATAACGTTGTTTCGGTATTCCTCGGGCGCACCAAGGGAATATATGCAGGAAACGGAAGCCACGATTATCACATCACGCCTTTCAGCCAGCGCAAGTGTGGCGCTGTGGCGGAGCTTGTCTATTTCGTCGTTTATGGCACTGTCCTTCTCGATGTAAGCGTCGGTGGAGGGGATATATGCCTCAGGCTGATAATAGTCGTAATATGAAACGAAATACTCCACGGCATTGTGGGGGAAGAACTCCTTGAACTCGGAGCAGAGCTGAGCCGCAAGTATCTTGTTGTGAGCAAGGATAAGGGTGGGACGGTTCATTCGTGCAATGATGTTCGCCATGGTAAAGGTCTTGCCCGAGCCTGTTACGCCAAGCAGAGTCTGGTCACGGTAGCCTTTTTTTATGCCCTCCACAAGCTTGTCGATAGCCTGGGGCTGGTCGCCCGAGGGCTTATAGGGAGAAACAAGTTCAAATTTATCCATAATGACTGCCTTTCAGATAAACCACAGGCGTGCATTGCACGCCCATGAAAAATGTTTGTTGATAGTCCGACAGATATCAGAATCGGAAGTAAAGGAAAGGATTGTAGGTATCGCCCACAAGTGAAACGGTGGAAGCGAAAAGAATGAATGCCAGGAAAAGTATCTTTACTGCGCTTACCAGAGTAAAGCTTGCGGCAGATTTCTTTGCCAGCTTCTCGCCGAAAGCGGAAATGCCCTTGTAAACAGGCATACAGATGATGATAGCCGCAATAATGAGCCACAGGCTGCCTTTGAGCTGTGATTCTGTGAGCAGATCGGTGGCGGCAAGTCCGTTTTTGCCGAACATTGCGCCGAAGCAGGCTCCCATTTTTGAGGTATCGGTGAAATAGAATATCATCCAGCCGAATATCACCGCAATGAGCAGGTAAATGTGACCGATGATCTTAGGCGCTTTTTCAAGGACTTTCAGCAGGAATGTCTTTTCGATGACCAGCAGAACGCCGAAGTAAAGGCCCCACATGATAAAGTTCCAGCTGGCGCCGTGCCACAGACCCGTGCAGAACCATACGATGGCGATGTTCAGCAGCTGATGCTTCCTGTTGCCGCCCAGGGGGATATACATATAGTCACGGAAGAATGTTCCCAGCGAGATGTGCCATCTGCGCCAGAACTCGGTTGCGGAAGCTGATATATAGGGGTGCTCAAAGTTTTCGGGAAAGTGGAAGCCGCACATAAGTCCCAGACCGATAGCCATATCGGAATAGCCCGAAAAGTCGTAATATATCTGGAGAGAATAAAGGATAACGCCTGACCATGCCGCAAGAACTGAGGTGGGAGCGGTATCAAAGGTCAGAAACTGCGTTGCCAGCTGACCCATGGAGTTTGCGATAAGTACCTTTTTGCCCAGACCGAAGATAAGTCGGGTGATACCGTCGCTGAATTCGTGTATCTTTACCGAACGGTTCTCTATCTCACGGGCAACGGTGTTGTAGCGCACGATAGGGCCTGCCACCAGCTGGAAGAACATGGAGAGATACAGCAGATATCCGAAGTAATTTTTCTGCGCCCGTGCCTTTTTGCGGTAAACATCGACCACGTAGGTTATGGACTGGAAGGTGTAGAAAGAAATTCCTATTGGCAGGTGGAAATCAGGCACAGGCAGGCTGAGCGACAGCAGAGTGTTTATGCCGTCAACTATCATTCCGCTGTACTTGAACACACCAAGTATTGACAGGTTTACTGCACAGGACACGATAACGCCCAGCACGGCGATCTTCTCGTCCTTGTGCTTGTCGATAAAACGACCGTTAAGAAAGTCAAATACTGAACTGAATATGAGCAGACCCACCCACACAGGCTCGCCCCATGCGTAGAAAAACAGGGAGAAAACTATCAGCACGGCGTTTTTGAGTTTAGTGTTCCGAGCGGCAAAGTAGCATATCAGAAACAGCGGCAGGAACACATACAAGAAGAATATATCAGAAAAAACCAAGCTCTCACGATCCTTTATAACATAGATACAAGTATTATACCACAGGAATGCTTTTTTTTCAACAGCGAAATACATAATATACAGAAAATTTATGAGCGCATTTTGCCATAAAATCGGCGCATCTGTCAAAAAGGCAGATGCGCCTGAAGATTTATTGAACATGAACTGTCTGCGGACCGAGGATAAGGTCATAGCTTTCGCCGTCAGCGGTGTAATATCTGCATGCCGCCCATAAGATATACTTTCCGCTTTCTTCGGGTGTATAGGTAAAGGTGCGGCTGACTTCTTGGGAGATATCGGGAGCGTTCGGGGCGCTGTCTGAAAGAGGGGACAGGTCAATTCCTGTGAAATCCTCCGCCTTCACAAAGCCGCCGATAATAACATTACCGTCTGTGTCCGCTGCCATAGAAGCACCCATGGGGGGCTTTGGCGCAGCGACCTCAGATATAAATTCTTCCCCTGCGGTTATGCCGAAAACATCAGGACGGACAACGTACCGCAGATAAGCGTCGAAATTTTGGCGCATTACCTCGGCAGAACCGAAATAATCTCCGATTTCGATGGGCTTTTCAAAGCTGTCTGTTTTCCACTGACCGTTTTCCTTTACAAGATCGTACTGTGAAAGCATTGTCCCGTCAATAGAATGACCGTAGGATATCGCATGAGCTGTGCTGTCGTCAGCTTCGGTCATTCTTATGCTGTCAAGCTCAGTACGGACAGGTACTCCTCTGTAGGCTGCTACGTATATTATGCCCTCATCGTCAGCCATAAAGCAGGGATAATCCACATCGAAAAGCTGTTCTTCCGTAAATCCGCAAGCATCTGCACATCGGTCTGTAAACGGGCTGCGTATCAGCGCAGTGAGACTTTCACGGTCAGAGGCTATTTCGGGAGAAAGTCTGTAATATGTCTCTTCACGCTCTGCGTCCTCGCCTATAAGCGTAAGGTGATCCTGATAAGAATAATCAAAACTCAGCTCATATCCCTCACCAAAGGAAGCTGCCTTTTCCGCCTCGGCAGCGGCGGCAGTCACATCATTGTTCGATGTGAGCGGAATACTACCTGTTATCGCCATTTTATAAATGTGAGGGTTGACCGCATATTCTATATATTTATCCTCGGTATAAGAATAGCAGCCGTAGGCATAGTTATCGTTGATATAATTTTCTGCATCGTTTTTAAGGGTGCCATAGTGGATATAGGTGTTGAAATTAGCATAAAAATTATCGGCGCAGAACTCGTACTCGCTGTTGAACATATCCTCGTAGTCATCGTCGGGTATGATGCTTATCGGAGTGATCTCGCTGCTTTCGGAAACTGCATAGAGCCTGAGGGTGTTCCTGCCGTTGATCATGCGCCTGAATACCAGGATATCGTCCCGTGCCATATGGAGAAAACTATTGTCCGATACGGTCATATATTCATCTTCACTGCCTGCGGGCGGTGTGAGAGCATCAAATGTCTCGTCTCTGAAAATGTAATATATGATATGTTCCCGATCGGGAGTTTCGTCACGCAGGAAAAGAGAGCCGCTCCATGTGTCACCGTTTTTATCGCCCAGAAAGTAAAGGCGCATGAGTTTTTCTCCGTTGTACGTCAGCGTGTCAAGCATTTGTGCATTTGATACAAGGAGGATATCGGCAGGCGAATCGGTAAATACTGTCTTAGCTTCTTCCGCTGATGTTTCGGCGGGAGCTTCCGTGAATGATATTGCCGTTGTGATAGCGTCTGTCGGCTCGGTGTTTTTCGGCTCATCGTCATTATTTCCGCAGGAGCAGAGCAAAAGTGCAAGAGATATTGCCGCAAGTGATGATAATATTTTGTGTTTCATTTTTTTACCTCCAAAAATGTCCTTCACTTGATATACAATCCTACAGGGCAAAATGTTACATCATTCACGAAGAATAAATATGGGGATAGGAGGACAGTTGGGGCGGTTGGAGAAATCCACGGTAATAACGGAATATTCGGCGCTGTCGATGGTCTTTACAAATTCAAGGAGAGCTTCCTTTTCCTCAAAGCCCGTGTCCCTGCCGTAGTAAAGTATCATGGAGATAAGTCCGCCCTGCTTTATGAGCCGAAGAGCTTTTTTCACCGCTTCAATGCTGGTGTCCTTCATAGTGTGTACGGTGTGGTCGCCGCCGGGGAGCCAGCCAAAGTTGAAGGTGATGCAGGAAACTGTGCCCTCCTCCGCATAGCTGTCCATCTGTGTGTGGCTGCCGAGGATAAGCTCCGCACGGCTTGAAAGCCCCTTTTCTTCAAGGAGCTTTGCGGTGCTGTCAATGGCTTCCTGCTGGATATCAAAGGCGATGATCTTTCCGCTTTCACCTGCAAGCCCGCAGAGATATGCGGTGTCGTTTCCTCTGCCTGCGGTAGCATCTATGCAGATATCCCCCTCATGGACACGGGAGGCAATGACCTTTCTTGAAATATCAAGTGCGTTGAATGTTTTTCGCATAATTATTCCTTTCATGCGTATATACAAAAAATTCCGCCTGCCGATAAACAGGCGGAATTTGCCGCAATTTATTTTAATTATCAGACTGTCTGAGCCTCGGGCTTTGTCTCAGGCTCGCTTGTCTTGTCCTTGAAAACAAGCTTCAGCAGAACGGGAGTTACCACTGTGGTGAACACTACCATTATGATAACGGGAGCGAAGAACTTGTCGGACATAAGTCCCACAGCCTCGCCCTTGTTGGCAACGATAAGTGCTACCTCGCCTCGTGATATCATGCCCACGCCTATCTGGAGAGACTCTTTAGAGGTATATTTGCATATCTTTGCGCCCAGTCCACAGCCGATTACCTTTGTAAGTGCAGCCACAACACAGAGAAGAACTGTGAAGAGAACGATCTCGCCGTTCATCTTTGGAAGCTCGACCTTAAGACCGATTCCTGCGAAGAAGATAGGGGAGAGGAGCAGGTAAGAAAGTGTATCAAATCTCTTGGAGATGTACTCGGATTTCTTTGTGCCCGAAAGAGCAAGACCTGCGAAGAATGCGCCTGTGATATCGGCAACTCCGAAGAATACCTCTGCGCAGTATGCAAGAACGAGGCAGAAAACAAAGCTGATAACAACATATCTTCTGAGCTTTACAGCACTGTTGTCTGTCCACTTCTTGAATGCGTAGTGGTAGCCCACAGCAGCAACAAATGTGAATGCGAAGAAGCCGAGGATCTTAAGCAGCACGATGCCGATGTTTACGCTTTCGTCAGCCATGCTTATAACTACTGTAAGGGCGATGATGCCAAGGATATCATCAATGATAGCCGCACCCAGTATTGCGTTGCCTGCACGGGTGGAAAGCTTGCCCATTTCTTTCAGTGTCTCAACAGTGATACTTACGGAAGTAGCTGTGAGAATGATGCCGATGAAGATATTCTGGAGCATAACGTTGGAATCGGTGCTGTCGTTAAAGAAGTAAGCAACTGCCGCACCGCCTGCCAGAGGAACCAGAACGCCTATGAGGGCGATAAGGAAAGAAGCCTTGCCCGTGCGCTTTAACTCGTCGATGTCGGTCTCAAGACCTGCTGCGAACATAAGTACGATAACGCCTATCTCAGAGAGATTGCTGAGCATCTCCGTTGAGTGGACTATGCCAAGACAGGCAGGTCCAAGAATAATGCCCGCAAGCAGCGCACCTACTACCTGGGGGAGACGCACTACCTTTGAAAAAAGACCCAGAACCTTTGTGCTGAGCAGTATCAGTGCGATAGAAATTAAATAGCTGTAATCCTCCATGACCATACATCCTTTCTCATCTTATATCCTTCCATCCCTAATTACAATGTCCTTAAATACAACGATATGAATTATAGCATAATATATATTAACATTCAAGCGATATTTTTTAACGACGAAAATTCTCAAAATATGTCTATCATTAACGGGCTTTTTATGCTGACTTTGTGCAAAAGCTACATATAAAAATAATGCACTTGGAGAAAATATATAATGGGCTTGTTATATATCTTGAAATGCAAATGAAAGTCAATAAAGATGAGAGTAAAATTTGTATGTAAATTTATCAAAAACGGCAAAAATGTTCATATATAATGTGCTTTTTTAGGGTAAAATATATTTAATTGTACGTTTTGCGTTAAACCGGTCGTTTCAGGCATCAGAAGGAGACAGTTTATGACTGAAAGAAAGAAAATAGGGCTTATTATAGTAAACCCCGAATCAATATATCAGCAGCGTGTAATGAACGGCGTTTTCAGCAGATGCGATATGTACGGATATGATGTTGCCGTGTTCTGTCCGCTGGTAAATGCCAAGCATTATTACAGAAATTATCTGCTGGGCGAACTTAATATTTTCAATCTGGCAGATTTTGATAAGCTGGACGGTGTTATCCTTACTCCTCTTACTTATGATACAGAGGGAAACAAGGAGCAGACCGACCGCCTTGTGCAGCGCATAAAGGAAAGCGGCAAGCCTGCTGTGACCCTTGATCTGCCCATGGGCGGCTTTGAGATGATATGCACCGATGACCGTTCCGCAATGGCAGATATAACCGAGCATATCGTAGGTGTGCACGGCTGCAGGGACATTGTTATCCTTGCGGGTATGAAGGACTATCCTGTTACGGACGAAAGACTTGAAGGAATAAAGGACACCTATGCCGCTCACAATATCCTCTTTGACGAGAGCAAGGTATTTTACGGCGATTTCTGGTACACAGGCGGCGAGGCTCTGGGGGATAAGATCATTTCGGGAGAGATACCCAAGCCCGAAGCTGTGATCTCCATAAGCGACCATATGGCAATGGGTCTTGCAAACAGGCTCATGGAAAATGGCATAAGAGTGCCTGAGGATATAATAATCACAGGCTTTGACTGCGTTCCCGAAAGTGCCATCAATACTCCCTCAATCACGTCATATGTGCCTGCGGTGGCTCAGGCTGCGCAGAAGGCTGTGGCAAGGCTCCATGAGCTTATCGAGAATGTGGGACCCGACCCCAATGAAAAGTGGGAGTTTGAAAAGGGTCTGTTCATCGGCAGCAGCTGCGGATGTCCCGAGAATGTTGAGCACGTCAAGGATTCCCTCAACAGCCTGCTTTATAATGTTAATGAGAATTTCGGCAGAAAAGATATCAACTTCTCCGTGGATATCGGCAGACTTGTCGAAAGCTATATGTTTGAAAATCTTACTGCTGTTGAATCGCCCGATGAATGTCTGGGCGAGATATTCAAGGCTACATATCTTATATCGCCCTATGAGAATTTTTACCTCTGCCTCGATGAGGACTGGCTGGATACCGACAAGCAGATAATAAGCGGCTATCCGGAAAAAATGAAGCTTATGCTTCATGCCATTTACGGCGATAGCGTTACAAAGGGTACATTTATGGACGTCGATTCCACTTCCTTTGATACAAAGCTAATGCTGCCCGACCTGTGGAGAGAGCATGACAAGCCGTCTGTTTACTACTTTGCGCCCGTTCACTTCAGTGAGCATACCTTTGGCTACGGAGTGCTTCAATGTTCGCTGGAAAGCAAGACCAAGATAGGTATTGTTTTCAGGAACTGGATAAGAAATGTGAACAATGCCATAGAGCTTACCCGTGTGAGAAGCCGCCTTACCGCCTTTTCTCAGAGAGACGCTATGACGGGACTTTACAACAGGCATGGAATGGAAGCAAGGATCAGAGAAATGCTTGAACGCCCCGGTGCCGATACCTGCCTTGCGTTTGTTATCGACATGGACGGACTTAAATATGTTAATGACCACTATGGCCATTCCGAGGGGGACTATGGCATCAACGCTATCGCCACCGCTGCCCGTCTTATTACCCGAAACGATGAGATATGCGTAAGGGCAGGCGGAGACGAGTTTTACATTATCGGCTTGGGTGATTATTGCGGAGCGGATATGCTTGCAAGGATAAACAAGTTCACAAGCGCTATTGCCGAGGAAAACAAGACCTCGTGCAAGCCCTATGAGATATCCGCCAGCATAGGCGGCTGCTGTGCAGAGCTTACGGCTGATATGACAATAGAAGATGTGGTGCATAAGGCTGACGCAAATATGTACGAAAACAAGACAGCAAGGCAAAAGCTGCGCAGATGATATACGCAGGAAAAGGAAAGATCAGATGAAGAGAACTTTTGCACGGGCGGGAGTATTCGTATTCTTTGCCACCGTGATAATAGTAAGCCTTGTGCTTATAAAAAAGGGTGATCCCGATTCGGTGGAGACAGTGAACACCATGCCCGAGGAGTACCACACTCAGACGGACGTTATTTCCGGGCCTGAGGAGACTGATGTAAGGTACGGCCATGACATTGAATTTGAGGAGTATCCCGAGGAAGAGACGGAGACGAAGGTGCTCCCCGAGGAGACTGCCGATTATCCCGAAGCTCCCGAAGAAGCGGCGGAAGAGGCTGCCGAAACCACGGTAACATCAGTGTCACGCACCATAATCACCAGCCGTCAGCGCAAGGATTATGACAGCAACTCCGTTTACATTGATATGGAAAATATCCTGCAAAATCCCGAGCTGCCTGTGGGCTGCGAGATAACCGCACTTACAACTCTTCTGCGCCACTATGGATTTGACGCAGAAAAGACCGACATGGCAAAAAATTATCTTCCCACCTCATGGGGCAATGCCCGCACAGCTGATGGGAAGCTTTACAAAGACAGCTTTTTCGATTATTTCATAGGCGACCCTTTTTCAAGAGGCTACGGCTGTTTTTCGCCCGCCATTGAAAAGGCGGCAAACAAGTACATATCATCTCACGGCGGGGGATATACGGTGAAAAACATATCCGGCTGCCACCCTGATACATTGTACGAATATCTTATCGCAGGCACGCCCGTTCTCTGCTGGGCAACCGATGGCATGATAGAGCCTGAGTATTACGAAACATGGTACGACAATGCCACAGGCGAAAAGCTGGACTGGTACCTGAATGAGCACTGCTTTGTGCTGGCAGGCTTTAACATCGCAAATTCTACCGTTACCCTCAATGACCCCATGAAAGGCATTATCGACTACAATATCGATAAATTTGAGATACGCTTCAAGCAGATGTATTCTCAGGCGATAGTGATCATCCCCGACAGTGCCGAGGCAGTGACTGAGACTGCGGCGGTCGTTACCGAAACGGAAGAGCTGCCCGAGACCTCAGATGTATCTGCCGATATTTCCGAGGAAATATCTTCCGAGACCACTTCCGTAACGGAAGAGACCACAGAGACGGAAGAGACTGTCACTATCCCCTCCGAGACCGAGCCGCCCGCTGACGAATCGGATTTCTTTACGGGGAGCTTTATATACGACTGAAAAAGCTGCTGTGCCGAGATATCGGTGCAGCAGCTTTTAACTTTTAACCTATTGTTTTTTCGCTTACAGGCAGAACCACCATTGCGGTGAAAATTCCGTTTTCCGCAGTGTATTCAAACATACCCTTGTTTTCCTCTGCGGCATTCTTTGCAATGCTTATGCCCAGACCCTTGTGGATATGCCCCTTGCCTGCGGCAATTATATCGTTCTGGGCGTTCTCGTTGTAGTGATTTGTTATCCTTACGTTCAGGCAGCCTGCATTTTCGGTGATATCGACTGTTATTTCCCTGTCATTTTCATCTGCGCTGCCTGCGCCCTCAATGGCATTGTCCAGCAGATTTGCAAATATGGAGCTGAGGCAGTATTCGCTTACATCGGGATAATGCTTTACGCCTGTGGAATTTACCTTTATTGAAGCATCGTTATCCTTTGCCACCTGATATTTGAGCGAAAGAATGGCATCAAGCATCTGAATACCTGTTATATTGTTCCTGAAAGGAACGGAGGTGCGGGAGATGAGTGTTTTCATATAGCTGTCAAAGCGTTCTGTTTTGCCGCTTTTGTTAAGATAATCAAGGGCGGAAAGATGATTGAGCATATCGTGCTTTATGGTGCGTATGCTTTTTTCGGCAGACTTCTGCTGTTCCAGCTGCTGCTCAAGAAAATCATTTTTCAGGTTGGAGTAGTTAAGCTCCGCTTCTGTGGAAAAGTACTTGCAAAGGTTAAAGAACAGAACCAGCACCAATATCATTACTATCATATATGATGAGCACATTACAACGACCTGAAGGTGGTCCAGTGCTGTGATAACTGTCGAGGTTATCTGACCGAAGAACAGATTTGCGAATGAAAGCAGCAGAAGTATGATATTAAGTATGATGCTGTATTTCAGAGGAACGTTGAAATCAAGCTTACGCAGGAAAAATGCACTGCAAATAACTACCGCCATGGCAAACAGCTTGGAGATTATTCCCAGCACCAGATATATCATGGAATCGGGTGTAACGACAGACATCATCGGCGTGCTTGCCGCAGCTGCGATAAGGTTTGCCGATATGATATCGCAGGCTATAAGCTCATAGCAGCCAAGCAATGATATCATAAGCGAGTTTTGCCATTTGATATCAAAAACACATAAGCAGGCTATTGTATATGCCGCAACTGTAAGAGTAGTTTTGATGTGCAGCGGCAGGTTTATTACAAGTATCGTGAATGCACTTGCAGCTGCTGTTCCGAGAATAAAACTGAGGACCGCTTTTAACCCCTTGAAGCGGGTCCTGAACATAATGAGAAACATTATAACGATTATAACAGCTTCCATTACGGTGAAAAGGTATAGCATTTTTAATCAGTACGCCCCTTAGACATAGAATAATCAGAGTATCTCTTTAAAAAATCCTTACGTCTGTGCTTGCTGACGGATATCTGTTTGTTAAGCTGATCTATATAAAGCTCTTCACCTGTAATTCTTGAAATGCAGTTCATATTGACAATGTAGTTCTGATGAGGAACGGCGAAAGGCAGTTTGTCGAATTTCTGGATTATTTCACGCCACAGACCGCATTTTATCCTGTAGCAGCCGCCATCAACGGTGTTGAGGTATGCCTTTTTCATGATACATTCCAGATAGGCGATGCGGGAATAATCGTAGTTCACACGCTCGCAGCGATTGTCCGATGTGAACACGCAGAGCTGGACGTAATCAGGCTCACTGGCATTGATGTTGCCCAGTACTCTTATGATGTTATCCTCAAACTTTTCCGCAAGATTGTATTTTGAGAGAAAGCCGTTGGCGTTATAATCGAAGGCATTGACTATCTCGTCCTCGTGGGAGGTGAAGAAGATAAGCTGGCAGTTGGGATATGCTTTTTTCAGTTTTAAAGCGACCTGCTTGCCGTCGATTTCAGGCATATCTATATCAAGGAAAACGATATGGGGAACAGTCTCGCCCTTGTCGATAAGCTCCACAAAATCGCTGCTGCTCTTGAATTTTATACACTGATATTCAAGGTTATGCTTTGACATCACCCTGTTTGCTTCATCGGAAATGATATCAAGAAACACCGCCTCGTCGTCGCAAACTATGATGTTTACCATATATCTTTGTCACGTCCTTTCTATCTGAAATACAATACACATAACACATATTTATTATACAAAATTTTTCCGTTGATTTCAAGTGATATTTCAAAAAAAGTCGAAAAAAAGATGAAAATCGGTCATCTATCGTTTCCTGCACAAAAAGTCATCGGATACAGCATATAAAAATATTGAAAAAATGAATTATGTATGGTATAATAAAAATATGCAAATATACAGCGAAAGGAGAGCTTTTATGAAAAAATTACCTGCGATACTGTTTGCGGCTGCAGCAGCGATGGTGATGTGTTCCTGCGGTGATGCGGATATCTCTTCCGTTACGATGGAGGGGGAGAAGATAAAATCTGCTTCCAAGGGAGTAAAGATAACCGCCGTTACCGACAATATCACCAAAACTACGGGAAATCCCCTTATCTCCAATATTTTCTGCGCCGACCCTACGGCTGTGGAATATGAGGGCAGGCTGTATGTTTACGGCACCAACGATCAGCAGCAGTATGAGGCTGTGGGCGCCGAGGGCAGCAATACATATGAGCATATAAAGTCACTGGTCATGCTTTCCACCGATGATATGGTAAACTGGACATATCACGGCACTATCGACGTTGGTGAGATATCCCCGTGGGCAATAGCTTCATGGGCGCCGTCAGTGGTATCGAGAGTTGAGGAGGACGGCAAGACGCATTTTTACCTTTACTATTCAAACAGCGGCTGGGGAGTGGGAGTGCTTACCGCAGATTCTCCCACAGGGCCATGGACTGACCCTCTGGGCAAGTCTATCATTGACGGGAATACAAAGGGTCTGGACGGCTGCAAAACTCCCTTTGACCCGGGCGTTGCCATCGACGATGAGGGCACAGGCTGGCTCTCCTTCGGCGGCGGAGAGGACAGCGCAAGAATAGTCCGACTGGGCAGCGATATGATATCCCTGGACAGCGATATCAAGAAGATTCCCTCGCCGTATCATTTTGAGGCAAGCGAGCTGAATTTCATCAACGGAACATATGTCTATACATATAACAACGACTGGAGCACCCACCTGAAATGGAATTATCCCAAGACTGAGCGTGCGCCTGCGTGCAGTATGGCGTATCTGACCACCAAGACCCCTCTTGATCCCGACAGCTGGGAGTATCGTGACTATTACTTCAAAAATCCCGGAGAAGCGGGAATGGAGTACAGCAACAACCATACTCATCTCCAGAAATATAAGGACAGATATTATTTGTTTTATCATTCGCTTTTCCCACAGAAAGCGCTGGGCACAGAGGGCGGCTTCAGAAGCCTGTGCGTAAATGAGGCTGTGGTCGATGAGGAGACTGTTACCATCGGCAGAGTGAATGCAGACAAGAACGGTGCAGAGCAGATAAAGCCTCTTGACCCATTTGCCGTAAATCAGGCAGAGACCGCCTTTTCCTCAGCAGATGTTTCCTATAACGACACGGACGTTGCGGGAAATATGACCGTTTCATCTTCTGCTGACGGCGGCAAGGCTGCTGTTGTATGGGTAAAGGGAGCGGATTTCGGCAGCGGAGCGTCCTCATTTGCGGTAAAAGCAAAGGGCAAGGGCAGGATAGAGGTGTATCTTGACGGAAAAGATACGCTTGTTGGTGCAGCCGAGTTTGACAGCAAGGATATGAAAATTGTCTGCGCCAAGCTCAAAAAGAAGATAAGCGGAGAGCATGATATTTATTTTGTTATTTCTCAGAATGCCGAGTTTGATGAGTGGCAGTTTGTGAAGTGACCATATAAGAAAAAGTTTACACCCTTACACAAAAATCGGCTGCCTCATACTCACATATGAGGCAGCCGATTTATATTATAGAAGACTCTTATGGCAATATCTTATTCAGCGAAGAGAGGAGTGGAGTAGTATCTGTCGCCGCTGTCGGGGAGGAGAGCAACGATAGTCTTGCCCTTTGCCTCGGGACGCTTAGCGATCTGGATAGCTGCGTAGAGGGATGCACCGGAAGAGATTCCTACAAGGATACCTTCCTTCTTAGCAAGGAGCTTTGCGGTAGCAAATGCGTCCTCGTTGGTGATAGGCATTACCTCATCATATACGGAGGTATCAAGAGTGTCGGGAACGAAGCCTGCGCCGATACCCTGGATCTTGTGAGAGCCTGCTCTGCCCTGGGAAAGAACGGGAGAGTCGGAAGGCTCGATAGCTGCAACCTTAACGTTGGGGTTCTTGGACTTAAGGAACTTGCCTACGCCTGTAACGGTTCCGCCTGTACCAACGCCTGCGGTGAAGTAATCAACCTGACCATCGGTATCTTCCCAGATCTCGGGACCTGTGGTCCGGAAGTGCATCTCGGGGTTAGCGGGGTTAACGAACTGACCGGGGATAAAGCTGTTGGGGATCTCCTTTGCAAGCTCATCAGCCTTTGCAATAGCACCCTTCATGCCCTTTGCGCCCTCGGTAAGAACGATCTCTGCGCCGTAAGCCTTAAGGATATTTCTGCGCTCAACGCTCATTGTCTCGGGCATTGTGAGAATGGTTCTGTAGCCCTTGGCAGCTGCGATAGCGGCAAGACCGATACCTGTGTTGCCGGAAGTAGGCTCGATGATTACGGAACCGGGCTTAAGAAGACCCTTTTCCTCAGCAACTTCGATCATGTGCTTTGCGATTCTGTCCTTAACGCTTCCTGCGGGATTGAGATATTCAAGCTTAACGAGAACCTTAGCCTCAAGACCAAGTTCCTTTTCAATGTTTGTAACCTCAACGAGGGGAGTCTTACCGATGAGTTCAAGTGCGCTCTTATAAACCTTTGACATAATAAATTCCTCCTGAAAAATCATTTAAATTATATTTAGTATTTTTAGTTTTAAATTATTTGATTCTGAAACGGTGTGAGCTTATCAGCTTCAGCATCGTGCGATGCCGCCGTCAGCGGAAAATATATGCTTCATAACGTCGCCTCTCAATATCATACTTAATCTATATGATTAGTGTAATATTACTATACAACATAAATTCCTGTTTGTCAATAGGAATACAATTCTTTTGTAGATATGCACATATAATTTGGCTGAATGTGGTGTTGTCGATGTTGATGTTGCACAAGATATGCTTCGGATATCATATATTATATATGGTTATGGCGGGGTAGATAAAAAAATCCCTTTGTTTATACTTTAACAAATGGGATAGCTTTAATGAATGCTAAAATAGCATAACAAAAGCCGAAGAGCATATATTTGGTGAGCTTTTAGCTTGGTACGAAGAATACAAATAAAGGGTATGATCTCAACGGCAAATACTCAAAAATTTCTCGCTCTTTACGGGCGGAAGAAATTTTTGACACCCATGCTTGCAAAAAACTGAGCCAAAATGCCCTGCTTTGAGAAAGCAAACAAGCAAATATTAAAAATAAAAAGCCCCTCAAACCACGTATTATAGTGGTTTAAGGGGCTTTACTCTTTGGAGCTTGTGACGGGACTCGAACCTGCGACCTGCTCATTACGAATGAGCTGCACTACCAACTGTGCTACACAAGCATATCCAAAAGATATAACACATTATACCGCATTTTGAAAGCGATGTCAAGAGAAAATCCGATAATTTATGAAAAAGCGGACAGTATGGCAGCTGTCCGCTTCGGAGTTTCTTTTATACAATGTAATACTAAGAACCAATTAAAAATTATACAAAAAATCGAGCATAATTTTGCGTATATGGATTATGCGATGATTTTTTGTCTATAGTTTTATTGGTGATTAGTATAATATCAGTTTCTTCTTTCCCTGAGCTTCAGAGTGCCTGCCTTTACCGCACGGCAGTAGTCCATAACATCGTTGAACTTTTCTGGGGACTCAACTCCGCCGCCGAACCATCTGGTCGTGGTACTGTGAGCGTCCGAGCCTGCGGTCACGGGGAGATCGTACCACTTGGCATACTCAGCCGCACGATGATTGAAGTCGCTGTCTTTGGGGTGGGAGGCGTTGATTATCTCCACCGCATCGGTGAAATGGGGGCAGTGGGTGGTGCAGTGAATGTAATCGCGGTCCCTGAACGGGTGAGCCTGAACCACGAAAGCTCCGCAGGAGCGGGCATATTCAAGAAAGCGCCACAGCTCCATATCCAGTATGCCCTCGTTCTTTTTCAGCCACTGCTTGTCAAGACCGTATATAAGATAGTCGGAACCGCCGTCGCCGAACTCTATGCCGAAAAATACGTCCAGACCTATCTCGTCGCCCCTTGCCTTGGCGTGCTCGTAGCCCTTGCAGTAAAGCTCCACACGCTCTTCCCACGGCAGATCATGGGGTACGGAGCTGTTTCCGTTGAAAAAATGGTCGGTGATGATTATTCCCGTATAGCCCTCCGCCTTATATTTGTCAGCCATCTGAACGGCAGTGCACTCGGCGCAGTCGCTTGCTTCGGAGGTGTGCATATGTGTTTCGTAGATATACATTAGACGTTCCTTTCAGTTTTCCTCAGGGTGCAGTTTTTTGTGTTCCTTTTCAAGCTCGTCCATAAGCTCGGTAAGGGCCATCTTCTGGTTGCAGGCGGTGACAGCTGCTTTCAGCGGGATATTTCCCAGTCCCGATGCACGCATGGAATCAAGCACCTTGTTGAGCTGCTTGCCGTCTATGCAGGAGAATATGACGCATCTGCCCTCACGTTCCAGCTTTTCGCCGCATGATGAAAAGCCCGAAAAGCCTGCAAGATAGCCCACCTTTTCACAGGCGCAGTCATGTGGAAGTTCGTTTATTCCTATTTTCAGCGGCTGTGCGCAGGAGCGGAACTTGTCTGCATCCTCCGAGCCGAAGCCGTAAAGAAGTATCTGAGCCTTGGGTGCGTTCATTATCCTTGATCTCATAAGCCTTTCCTTTCATGCTCAACAGATTTTGTAACCGAAATGTAATCTTCTGTATCTCCTTTGTTACTGTATTATAGCACATTTTTTATTGACTTTACAGCGGATAAATGTTAAAATTTAAATACAAAGCGGAATGACCCTCAATATCCGTAATACGGCGTGATTCAGGGAATCACAGCGTGTGGCGGAGGCAGGATCGTCCGCTAAAAAAACATATTTAAGGAGGAATATCTATGTCATCTGCTAAGAAGCTCAGATCAGCTGTCGCTCTTCTTCTGACACTGGTCCTGACACTTACAATGTTCACCTTCCCCGCAAGCGTATCCGCTCTGGGACTGAGCAAGACAAGCATAACGCTTACCAAGGGCTATGCGACCACCCTTACAGTTACTGGTGCAAACGGCGCATCTGTTTCATGGTCGTCCTCCGATAAGACTGTTGCAAGCGTATCAAGCGCAGGCAAGGTAATCGGAAAGAGCGTAGGCACCGCAACCATTTACGCAAATGTAAACGGCACAAAGCTTTCATGCAGCGTAAAGGTAGTAGGCGGAAAGCTTGCTTTAAGCTCCAAGAACGTTACCATGGACGAAGGCGAGTCCAAGTACATCACAGTAAGAGCCAAGGGCTCCCACGGTCTTAAGGTGGTTGCAGGCGATAAGAGCATCGTCGGTACAAGCTGGGTAAAGCCTTGGAAGAAAGATGATATCCGTCTCAAGCTTACAGGCAAGGCTTCCGGTTCCACAACCGTAAAGATCTATCTTACAAAGTATCCCGAGGTTTACACCACCATCAACGTTACAGTAGGCGACGGCAATGCTGTTCTTCTCACAAGCCAGTCTTCCGTTTCCACCAAGATCGATACCACAGCTTCTCTCGTTATCTACAGCGACAAGGACAATTCCGTTAACTACACTCTGTCCGACAACACCGTTGCAAGCGTGACCGAGGGCAAGTGGAAGGATCACTACTGCACACTTACCATCAAGGGCCTCAAGTCCGGCACAACCACCCTTACACTTACCCGCAAGGATAAGACTTCCGTAAAGAAGACTGTTTACATCACGGTTTCAGGCTCAGGCTACTACACCATTTCCACCACACAGCCTGCAAAGCTTACTTCCACCGATACTATCTACAAGTGGACAGATCCCAACACCAAGGTAACAAAGTATATGCTCCTTCCCTACGGCTATGACGCAGCTAAGGTAAATACACTTGTTGCTCAGGACAGCGGCGTTTACTCCTATTATGTAGTATATGACGCATCTCCCAAGCAGAAGGCATACGGCGATACCGTCAAGTCTTTCAACACAACAGTTAACAGCGCTACTGCTGTAAGATACGTTCTCGTTCCCAAGAACTACGACGTTCCCTCTTACAACACCGCTGTTGCAAACTACACCAAGAAGTTTGAGTACTGGACCATCTACAACACCAGCCCCGAGAACTACAAGCTCCTTTACACCGATATCGTAAAGAGCTGGACAAGAAATCTCAACGGCGTTCAGACTACCAGATACGTACTTCTCCCCATGAACTACAGCGAAGTAAGACTTAACGAGCTTATCGCTTCCGACTCCGGTTCTTCCGCTGACGGTTACTACACTGTAAGCACAACTCAGCCTGCATTCAAGGTTTCCACTGACCAGGTCATCACATTCCAGGCAATGGTAAACAACAACTACGTAACACTCTTTATCCTCGTTCCCCAGAATTACGATGAAGCAAGAGTAAACGACGCTATCGCAACCTACACAGGCAAGTTTGAGTACTGGAAGGTTTACACCATCGCTCCCACAAAGCAGCTTGCATATGATGTTATCCAGACATGGACAAAGGTAGTTGATTCTCAGACCACCACCAGATATATGCTTCTGCCCACAGGCTATGATGAGGCTCTCTTCCAGCAGTACAAGAGCCAGGATCTTTCCACCTCTTCTTCCGCATACTACACCGTTTCCACTGCATACCCCACACTTCTCGCTTCCACCGATCAGGTATGGATGTGGTACAACAAGAAGCAGAACGTTACCAAGTATATGCTTCTCCCCGCAAACTTCGATGTTCTCAAGAGAAATGAGATCATCTACAAGGATACAGGCGTATTTGATTACTACACCATTTACTCCACCGTACCCACCAAGCAGCTCGATACCGATCAGGTCCTCGTTGCAAGCTACAACGGCGGAACAGTTTATATGCTGGTTCCCCAGAACTACGATCAGGACAAGGTAAACAAGGGTCTTGCAGGTCTTTACGTTTCATAATGTATCGTTCATTATGAACTGACCAAATAATAACAGGCGCACAGTCTGAGGGCTTAGTTCCACGGACTGTGCGCTTTTTTGCTGCTGGGCTGTTTTTCGCCCACAAAATGTGGTATAATATAATTATATGAAAGGGGGTAAGAGCTACGGACAGGACTTATATCGCAATAGACCTAAAATCATTCTATGCAAGCGTGGAATGTATCGAGCGCAGTCTCAACGCTCTTACCACAAACCTTGTTGTTGCCGATGAGAGCCGCACCGAAAAGACTATCTGCCTGGCAGTATCGCCCACTATGAAAGCCTACGGTCTCCCGGGGCGTGCAAGGCTTTTTGAGGTAATACAGAAGATAAACGAGGTGAACCGCAAAAGGCAGTACAGCGCTCCCCAGTACAAATTCACAGGCAGCTCATACGACAGCACCGAGCTTGCAGCACACCCTGAGCTGTCGGTGGATTACATCATCGCTCCGCCCAGAATGGCGCATTACATGAAGTACAGCACAAGGATATACAAGATATATCTGAAATACATCGCTCCCGAGGACATACACGTTTACTCCATTGACGAGGTTTTCATGGACGTGACCGATTATCTGGCGACCTACCATATGACCCCCAGAGAGCTTGCCATGAAGATGATACAAGATGTCCTTGAAGAAACGGGAATCACCGCCACCGCAGGCATAGGTACAAATCTGTATCTTTGCAAGATAGCCATGGATATTGTGGCAAAGCATATCCCTGCCGATGAAAACGGCGTCAGAATTGCGGAGCTTGATGAGGAAAGCTACCGCCGTATGCTGTGGGATCACCGCCCTCTGACGGATTTCTGGCGGGTGGGGCCGGGGTATGCCAAAAAGCTTGAAGCAAACTACATCATGACCATGGGGGATATTGCCCGCTGTTCTATTAAAAACGAGGACTTCCTCTACAGGCTTTTCGGGGTGAATGCGGAGCTGCTCATCGACCACGCATGGGGATATGAACCCTGCACCATTGACGAGATAAAGGCATATCGCCCTGCCGTCAACAGCATTTGTTCGGGGCAGGTGCTCCAGTGCGCCACGGATTTCAGGACCACACGCATCATCATCAGGGAAATGGCGGATATGCTTGCCCTTGACCTGCTGGAAAAGGGGCTTGTTACAGATCAGCTGGTGCTGACCGTGGGCTATGACAAGGAAAATCTCTCCGACCCCGAGCGCCTAAAGCATTACAATGGCGAAGTGACCGTTGACCGATACGGCAGAAAAACGCCCAAGCATGCTCACGGCACTATAAATCTGAACAGGCACACATCTTCCGCAAAGCTTCTGATAAGTGCCGCAACGGAGCTTTTTGAGCGGATCTCCGATGAAGCTCTGCTGTCAAGGCGGCTGAACATCACCGCAAATCACGTTATCCATGAGGGCGATGTGTCTGAGGAAAATGAGCTTGTTCAGCTGGACTTTTTCTCCGATTTTTCTGCCGATGAGGCAAAGCGTGAAGCAGAGGAAAAATCTCTTGAACGTGAAAAAAGCAGGCAGAAAGCCATACTTTCCATAAAAAGCAGATACGGCAAGAACGCCATTGTCAAGGGCATGAACCTGCAGGAGGGCGCTACCGCCATGGAGCGCAACAGGCAGATAGGCGGACATAAGGCATAAAATTTTCCTCTCTGAATATACTTATATGATTATACTCGGAGAAAGGAAGATATTATGGGACTGACCTTTTCAAGCACAGGCAAAAGCCTTGCTTCGGATAATGATAACAGCTGCGGCGGGCTGAATATTGCTCTGGCAGGGAACCCAAATGTGGGCAAATCAACGGTTTTCAACGCCCTCACAGGAATGAACCAGCACACGGGAAACTGGACGGGCAAGACCGTTTCCACAGCCCGTGGAAAGTGCCTGCGTGGGGGAGTTGACATGACCCTCACCGACCTGCCCGGCACATATTCCCTTATGGCTCACTCGGCGGAGGAGCAGGTGGCAAGGGATTATATCTGCTTCGGCGGCACTGACGGCGTTATCGTGGTCTGCGATGCGTCATGCCTTGAACGTAACCTTAATCTTGTGCTTCAGGTCATTGAGATAACGCCCCGTGTTATCGTATGCGTGAACCTGCTGGACGAAGCGGCTAAAAAGAAGATAACCGTTGATACGAAAAAGCTTGAAGAGCTGCTGGGCGTGCCTGTTTGCGGCGTTATTGCACGAAATGACAGCGGACTTGATGAAATGCTCATGCGTACGGAGGATATGCTGTCAGCTGAGGAAAAAAGCCCACTTGTTTATTACGGCGAGGCGGCTGAAAGGGCGATAGGAATTATGGGCGGCGCCCTTGCGGAGCTGCTTGGCGGAAAAATATCCCTGAGATTTGCGGCTCTGCGTATCCTTGAGCGGTGCGACGACCTTATAACTGCCATTGACAGTATGTGCTGCGGCGAGCTGAAAAGATCTCTCAGCGACAGCGATACCGACATCGGAAAGGCTTATGCGGAAGCGGTCAGGATACTGGAGGATGACGGAATAGATACCGCCGCTCTCCGTGATATGTCCGTCACAAGGATAGTCCTTACCGCCGAGCAGATCGCAGAGCAGGCGGTCACAAGAGAAATCCCCGATTACTACGAGCGTGACAGGCGGATAGACGCAGTGCTTACCCACAGGATATGGGGTCTGCCCGCAATGCTGCTTATGCTCATGGTCATATTCTACATAACCATTGCGGGGGCAAATTATCCCTCGCAATGGCTGTCGGAGTCTTTCGGCTCGCTGGGAGAGGTGCTCCGAAATGGGCTGATATCATTATCAGCGCCCAAATGGCTTGAAAGCGTGCTTATTGACGGCATATACTGCGTGCTTACATGGGTAACTTCCGTAATGCTGCCGCCGATGGCGATATTTTTCCCCATGTTCACTCTGCTGGAGGACGTGGGCTATCTGCCCCGTGCGGCGTTCAATCTGGATAAGTATTTCAGCCGTTCCAAGGCGTGCGGAAAGCAGGCACTTACAATGGCAATGGGGCTTGGCTGCAACGCCGCAGGCATCACAGGGTGCAGGATAATCGATTCGCCAAGAGAACGGCTCATAGCAGTGCTCACCAACAACTTTATGCCCTGCAACGGCAGATTTCCTGCACTTATCACTCTGATAGCGGTGTTTTTTGCCGCAGGCGCATCGGGAGCAGTCAGCGCCGCAATGCTTACGGGATTGATAGTGCTGGGCGCAGCGCTCACATTTTTGTGGTCACGTATCCTGTCGGGAACGGTGCTTAAAGGAATGCCTACTTCCTTTGCGCTGGAGCTTCCGCCATACCGCCGCCCGCAGATAGGAAAGGTGCTGGTGCGCTCGCTGCTTGACCGCACAGTCTTTGTGCTGGGCAGAGCCGTCACAGTCGCCGCTCCTGCGGGTCTGGTCATATGGCTTATGGCAAACGTCCACGCAGGTGACAGCACTCTACTTGCCATATGCGCCGATTTCCTTGACCCTGTGGGACGCTTCTTCGGAATGGACGGAGCAATAATACTGGCATTTATCCTCGGCTTCCCCGCAAACGAGATAGTCATACCGATCATGCTCATGATATACATGGGTCAGAGCACGCTTACCGAGGCAGGGGATACGGCAATGCTGGCGGATATTCTGGGTCGGAACGGCTGGACATGGGTAACGGCGCTGTGCGTAATGGTGTTCATGCTCTGCCATTTTCCATGCTCCACATCATGCCTTACCATAAAAAAAGAAACAGGCTCATGGAAATGGACTGCTGCGGCAATGGTCATACCCACAGTGACGGGACTTCTGCTCTGCGGCATTATTTCATGGACTGCAAGAATATTCGGGGTCATATAATAACAGCGGCTTGCAATCATAAACTGCAAGCCGCTGCTTTTGCGGCGTGTCGCCGCTTCCACCTTGTTGGAATATTTTGCATAAAACATTTCATTTGCGGCTCGGTAACGTTGGTTTGAAAAAGCCGTCAAATTGGAATTTATCTCGTTAAAACAAATCGTGTTACTTTAACATTTCCATCTATTTCACCAGACACTATTTCAAACCCGCATTTTTCTGTATAAAATTTTACATTTTCTTTTTTGTCTGTGGGCGTGATCAACGTAATTTTGTCCCAATCCTCGAAGTACGATGTTACAAATTTAATTGCCTGTGTTCCAATTCCTTTACCTTGATACTCCGGAACAACACACAAACAGCCAACTTCATATATTCCTGTTTCAACCTGTTTATACGAAACGCAGCCAACCGGCTTGTTATTAAACAGAATAATGAACTTAGGATAATTTATGATGGATCTCTCCATCATTTCTTTTGTTTTTCCATACGCAGGACATTCACCATATTTAATATAATCACTATAAAACGCAGAATTATAAATATCTATCAATAATTCTGCATCTGATATGTCCGCTTTCCTATATTCGATATTCATAGATAACAACTCCGCAAACAACGATTTGTCGAGCAGCTGCCCCGACCTATTTTATACATTATACCATACCCGCAGCAATATTACAAGGATTTATGAAGCAGTAAAAAAATCACAGCACCCCGTTATGAGTGCTGTGAGAGTGATTTGCGGCGACACGCCGCAAAATTCGGATTTGATGTTGTCTCAAACTAAAGTTACCGAGCTGCAAATGAGAGGTTTGTTTCTGAAAATCCTAACGAGGTGGCAGCGGTGACACACTGCAAAATTGAGCAGTAAAAATAAACGATATAATTATCAATATATGCAGGATAATGTGATATAGATCGGGAACATATCTTCCCTCTATGCTTATAAGAGAGATGCAATCTTTAAAGTACGTTATTTTGCTGTCAACGTTTCCCATAAACCCTTTACCGAACAGTGTGTACCATTCGTGACTGAGAAACTGGGTAACAAACCACATTCCGAGCCATATAAGATGAAGTATTTTTCCGATTTTCTTTGTGAAAAGCACCAGCAAAAAAGTAACAACAGGAATCAACATAAATATCCATTCATCTTTGAATGCACCTTTAACCAAATACTTATCTCCTATTTTCACCCCGACCATTGCAAGAAAATACCAAATCAATAACAGGATATTACTGCTCAAAAATCTTTTCTTCATAATATTATTCCTCCAAAAATTGTGATTTACCTCTGAATGTCCTAACGAGGTGGCTGCGGCGACACGCCGCCGTTTCATTATCCGATATATCCGAGATATTTCATCAGGAATATCCAGAATGTAAGCGTCACCGATGATAACAGCGTGGTAGCGGCAATAACACTTGACGTAAGTACGCCGTCGTTCTTCATGTTCTTCGCCATGATGTAGCAGGAGGGGGTAGTGGGAGAACCCAGCATTACAACCAGCGCCAGCATCGCTTCTCCGCTGAATCCTGCCTTTACTGCGGCAAATATGAACACCGCAGGGATTACGATAAGCTTTATCAGGCAGCATACTATTGTGGGCTTTATCTTTGCAATAGCCTTTTTGCCCTCAAATGAAGCGCCTATAACGATAAGCGAAAGGGGCGTTGCCATTACCGAAAGGTTGCTGAGCGTTTTGGAGAACATAACGGGCATATAGTCGTATATCCTTATCAGCGAGCCTATGCAGCCTGCGATTATTCCAAGTATTATCGGGTTTGTGATAATGCCTATCGCTGCCTTTTTCAGCTTGGATCTCTTGTCGGTGTCAAGCTGAGCGTCCTCCGCTTCGAATGTAAGGACTGTAACGGCGTAGATGTTGTACAGCGGCACGCAGCCTATGATTATCATTGGCATAAGTCCCGTGCTGTTGTAGATGTTTTTCATAAATGCAAAGCCCATTACCGCAACGGAGCTTCTGTAAGCCGCCTGAACGAATGCGCCGATGATGCTCTTGTCCTTGATGAAAAGCCTTGCGCCTATCCATATTGCGGCGAACATCACCGTTGTAATGACTGCGCTGAAAAGTACCAGCTTGCCGTCAAAGGAATCGGCAATATTTGTTTGTGAAAGGTCAGAAAATATCATTACGGGCAGGCAGATCTTAAAAATGAACTTGTTTGCGGCGGATATGAACCCCTCGTTGAACATTCCCATTCTGTTGAGCACATAGCCTATGACTATGACCAGAAATACGGGAACTGTTGCGTTAAGGCTGTATATCAAGCTTTCCGTAAATATCACCTCAATCCATAGTAAAACCGTTGTACAGACGGCTGTAGATGCCGCCCTGTGCCATAAGCTCATCGTGAGTGCCCTGCTCGGCGATGCCGTTTTCGGTGAGCACGAATATCACGTCCGCATTTTTTACGGTGGTGAGCCTGTGGGCTACGGTTATGGTCGTTCTGCCCTTTGCCAGGCGTTCCAGCGACTTCTGCACGATAAACTCGCTTTCGTTATCCAGTGCGGAGGTGGCTTCGTCAAGGATAAGCACGGGAGGATTTTTCAGAAATACCCGTGCAATGGAGATCCTCTGCTTCTGACCGCCCGAAAGCTTAACTCCACGCTCGCCCACATATGTGTCGTATCCGTCGGGGAGTGAGCTGATGAACTCGTCGGCGCCTGCAAGCTTTGCGGCTTCTATGATATCGTCCCTTGAAGCGTTCTCAGCGCCGTAGGCAATGTTTTCCGCCACTGTTCCGCTGAACAGGTAAACGTCCTGCTGGACAACGCCTATGTTCTTTCGCAGGGATTTTATTGTAACATCTCTTACATCATGGCCGTCAACCGTTACCTTTCCCTCGGTAACGTCATAAAAGCGGGGGATAAGGTTGCAGAGCGTTGTTTTTCCGCCGCCCGACTGACCTACCAGAGCCGCATGGGAGCCTGCCTTTATTTTCAGGTCAAGCCCCGAAATAACGGCGGTGTCGCTGTCGGAATAATGAAATCCCACATTCTTGAATGCAATATCGCCCTTTACGTTTGCAAGCTCCAGGGCATTTTCCTTGTCGGTAATGTCAGGCTCAACGTCCATGACCTCGAAAAATCTGTCAATGCCCGTCATACCTCTCTGGAACTGTTCAGTGAACTCCACTATCCTGCGGATAGAGGCAAGAAGTGTGGAAGCGTACAGCAGATATGCCGTAAGGTCGGCGGGGGATATCTCACGCTTCATCATAAAATAGCTGCCCAGCGCCACGACGATGATGTACATTATTCCGTCAAAGGCACGGGTGGAGCAGTTGAAAGCGCCCATATATTTGTAGCTCTGCTTTTTGATGTCAAGGAACTTGCTGTTGTCCTTTTCAAACTTTTCGACCTCGGTGTCCTCACGTCCGAAGGACTTTACCACACGTATTCCCAGCAGACAGTCCTCGGTGCGTGCGTTTATCTCGCCCAGCTGCGCCCTCTGCGAGCGGAACACCTTTCTCATGCTGCCGTTGAACTTGATTGAAATGACTATCATCACGGGCATTGCCGCAAACATTATCAGCGTCAGGGGAACGTTCATGGTGCAGAGTATGGCAAATGACGAAACTATCTTCAAGCCTGCAATGAAAAATTCCTCGGGGCAGTGGTGGGAAAATTCCGTTACATCAAACAGGTCGGAGGATATCCTTGCCATTATCTGACCTATCTTGGTGTTGCTGTAGTAGGCAAAGGAAAGCTTCTGGAGATGTGCGAACAGGTCGGAGCGCATATCCGTCTCGATCTTTGCGCCTGTGATGTGACCAACGCTGCTCATGAAATAATAGGCGGCGCAGTCGGCGGCACGCAGTACCACATACAGCAGGGTTATTTTAATGATAATTGTAAGCGTAAGCCCCTCAATGTCGTTTATGCCCATATTGGTAAGGTAGCGGACCATAAGTGGCAGGACTATCTCGCAGATGCTTGTTATGCCTGCGCAGAAAAGGTCGAGTACGATAAGCGGCAGATATTTTTTATAATATGGCAGGAAACGCCGCAGGTTCCCTTTTTTGGCGGTTTGTGGCATACGATACTCCTTTTAAAAAATCAATCTAAAAATCAATCGACCGCCCCATAGGGAACGGCCGATGAATAGCTTTGGTAAAATGACTGAATTACAGGAAAAGTGCAGTAACTGTCAGGTCGTGGGTAACGTTGCTGAAATCGGTGTCCCAGCCGATAAAGGTCTGACCCCTGCTGTTGATGGTGGGGGAGACGGGGGCAACTGCGCTGCTTCCTGCGGAAACGGTAACGGGGTATGAAACTCCGTCAACCACGAATGTTACGGTGTAGGTTGTGGCGCTTGTGTCGGTAGTGCTTCCGTCGGGAACGAGAATTGCGGTGATGGTGCAGTTCTCGGTGATATTATCGGGTGAGCGGTCCCAGCCCATGAACACATATCCGGGGATATTTACCGCAGGGAGAACTGCGGAGCCGCCGTATGCTACCTGCTGAGTGGTCGCATTGCCGTTTACCACAACGGTAACGGTGAACATTCTTGAATCGGAAGTTGTGGTTTCGGTGGTATCAAAGGTAACGGAGGTAGATGCGGTGGTAACGGAAGCATCGTCCTCGAATATTGCGGAAATGGTGGTCTCCTCAGTGATATTGGTGAAGGAGCCGTCCCAGCCGACAAATCTCTTGCCCTCGACTACAGGGTCGGCAGGCTGAGTTGCATTGCCGCCGTAAGGAACTTCCTGCATTGTTATCTCATCATCGATGATGACATAAACGGTTATCATCTTGCCGCTGGCGGTGGAAGTGGTCTGTACGGTGGTCTGGGGAGCCTGAGTTGTGGCTGCGGTTGTAGTAGTGTAGGCAGTAGTTGTCTGAGCAGGTGTGGTGGTTGTAACGGTCGTTTCCTCGGAGGGGATAGTGGTCTCTTCGGTCTCGGAGGTCTTGGGAACGGTGGTTACTGTTGTTTCCTCGGTAACGCTTTCCTCGGGAACCTCAGGCTCATCAGCGGGAGCCTCTGTGGGAGCAGCGTCATGAGCAGCCTTTATCTCGGCAGCTGTGAACGAAAGCATTCCGTCGTGGAATGCGGATATGGTCAGCAGCTCCTTTAAGGTGTCTGCATTGTAGGCAGAAAGGTCAGTCTTGATGTTAAGATACTCAAAAGAGGGAACATCGCCGCTGCTTACTACCTTGGCGCTGAGACCCTCGCCCAGTACCTCGGGGGACTGGAGCTTCATGCCGTCTCTGTCAACGGCGTTGCCCAGTGCATCATAAAGCTGTATCTCGGAAGATCCGCCGAAGGAAGCAGCCAGAGTGGTTGTTGTGCCCTCGCCCAGCTCATATGCTATCCTCATAGCAGCGTCCTTTGTGGTAACGGAAGCGCTGGCGGTGCGGATAATGATATTCTTCTTGGACTTGTTGAGTGCGCTTACCATTACCGAACCTCTGTTAAGGTAAAGCTCGTCATCGGACTTGCCAGTGTATTTGCCTGTGGCAAGCACCTGAGTTGCAGGTTCAAGAACTATGTAGTTCTGGTCGTAATTGTCACGGGTGCGGTAGATAAGTGTGCATGAGCCGCCTGCGTTTACCGTAAGAGCGTCGCCTGTGGCAAGGAATGTTTCGGCGGCAGCCTGAGTTGTGCCCTCGGCGTTGCTGATAACAACATCGCCCGAAACAGAGGATATGTACAGTCCGTAGCCGCTGCTGCCCGATGTAAGCACGATCACCGTGGCTATCACAGCGACAAGAGCAAGAGCTCCTGCGATTATTGCGGTTTTAAAGCTTTTCATATATCAGTGTCCTTTCAGTCAGCGGCTGTCACGTTCAGCCGAATTTATGATCTCCCACCATGGTATCGTGGGTGTGGTTGTCTGTGTGGTTTCTATAGTCGGTGCTGTGGTTTCGGAGACTGTCTCAGCAGAAGTTTGGGTTTCCGAAGCTGTGGTCTGTGATGCAGTTGTTTCCGAAAATGTTGTTTCTGAAAACGTTGTTTCAAAAGTCGTTGCTTCGGAAATATTTGTTTCAGATACCGATGTTTCGGATATTTCCGTCACAGACTCCGATACTGTTTCGGCAGTTTCCTCGCTTGGGGAAGTTTCGGTTTCGGATACAGTGGTTTCGGATACGGTAGTTTCCGCAATGCTTTCGGAAACAGCTTCCGATATCTCCGTTGCCGCTATATTATCATCAAGCGCCAGATATGCACCGCCAAGGCTGTTGAGAGAGAATGTCATGCTGCGCTGTGAAGCGATACGCATAAGGCTTTTCAGAGCGCTTTCGGGAAGAGCGGAAACCTCAGCCTCTTCCAGCGTGAGCATTATTTCTCCGCTTGACGATGTGAGCCGTGCAAGACTGCCTGCCGCAAGCTTTTGAGATGTGCCGCCGCCTGAGATATCAGCCTCGCCGTCAGCACAAATGATCTCTGCTGCATTATCGGTACAGCTTACCCTGAAAACAGAGCCGCTTGCCGTAACGATAACATTCAGCACAGATATCTTTATATCGGCAGCTTTGTCAAGCCTAACCGCCGCAGCGCCCGTCAGCAGTTCAGCCCCGAAAGACTTGTCTTCCTTGCTGCGGGTAACAGTCACAGCCGAATCAGCCTCAGGATATATGTACCTGTCCCTGCCCAGCGTTATCCGTGCGGAGCCGCCTGACAGAACCTTTACGCAGTCACCGCTTTCCAGCCGCATACCTTGCTTGGCGCTTATCTGCCCGCCGCTTCGCTCCACGATGACATTGCCATAGACCTCGTCAATGGCTATCCTGTTCCTGCCCGAGATAATTATCCATGCGGCGATAATGCCGATGATAATCACAGCCATCAGCACGGCGTAAAGGATAACAGTCGCCGAATGCTTCAATCGTGACCGAGCATTTATATTCATTTGTTTATATTCACACTCCGATGCTAAGAGAATTGTGAGCATTATTCCATATATTATATCATACTCTGCGTGATTTGTCAAACGGCGGCAGAAATTTCATTTTGATGATTTGTGCTGTTTTAAATCCTCTCACAAATTATTGCAATTTGCAGAAATATGTGTTATAATAATAAACAGTAAATTTTTCGCTTTGGGCGGTCAAGGGAGCAAGGCAGAAGATGACAATAAATATACCCGATAACATAAGTATCGTACTTGATAAACTCCATAATGCAGGCTATGAAGCCTATCTGGCGGGCGGCTGTGTCCGTGACGGGCTTATGGGCAGAGAACCGAGTGATTATGATATCACCACAAACGCTCTTCCCCGGCAGACTGCTGCCTGTTTCGAGGACTTTACCGTTATTGAAACCGGGATAAAGCACGGCACCGTAACAGTTGTCAGCGGCGGAGAAAATGTGGAGATCACCACCTACCGCATTGACGGTACATATGCCGATCACCGCAGACCCGATACTGTCTGTTTCACGCCCCGCCTGGAGGACGACCTTTCACGGCGTGATTTCACTATGAACGCCATGGCGTATTCCCCCGAAAGAGGGCTGGTGGATAAGTTCGGCGGTCAGGACGATATCATCGAGCGTGTTGTCCGCTGCGTTGGCGACCCATACGAAAGATTTGAGGAGGACGCACTGCGTATCCTCCGTGCTCTCAGATTTGCTTCCGAGCTGGGCTTTGTCATTGACGCCGAAACAGCCCGTGCGATCCACGAGAAGAAATATCTGCTCAAAGAGATATCAGCCGAGCGCATAAGCAGCGAGCTTACCCGCTTTGTAACAGGAAAGGCCCCATGCACTCTCATGATGGAATTCAGCGATGTTTTCTGCACAATTATCCCCGAGATAACCCCCTGCAACGGCTTTGACCAGAAGAGCAGGTATCATGTATATGACGTGTGGGGGCACATTGCCCACGCTGTTGAAAGATCCAAGCCCGATAAGTATGTCCGCCTGGCACTGCTGTTCCATGACATAGCAAAGCCTGCCTGCTGCCGCACAGATGATGAGGGTCACAGGCATTTCTTCGGTCATGAAAAGCAAAGCGCCGAAATGGCTGAAAAGATTATGGAAAGGCTGCATTTTAACGGCGAGACCGTGCGAAATGTGACGGAGCTTATAAAATATCACTACGTTACTCCCATTGAGAGCAAGCGTGTGGTAAAGCGCCTTGTTTCGGTAATGGGCATGGAGCAGTTCATACGGCTCATTGAGGTCATGAAAGGCGATAACCGTGCAAAGCAGAGCTTCTGCCTTGAACGTATCCCTGTGCTTGACGGCATGAAGATAATTGCATATGAGATAGTTCGCAGCGATGAGTGTTTTTCGCTCAGGCAGCTGGCTGTCAACGGCAATGATATTGCGGCGCTGGGCATAAGCGGCAGGCAGATAGGGGAGACCCTTGACAAGCTGCTTTCCAAGGTCATTGACGAGGAGCTGCCCAATGAAAAGGAAGCTCTTCTTACGGCGGCACAGAGCTTGCAGCAATAAAAAACGGGGGATATACCCCCGTGTATCAATATAAATTTGTGGGAATAATATATAATGCGGTTTACTTATCCTTGCGAAGGTCACTGATAAGATCAAGGAAGCAGTCAACATCGCTGAAATCCTTGTTTACCGAGGCGAAACGGACATATGCCACCTCGTCCAGCTTTTTGAGCTGCTCGAGCACCATATCGCTTATCTCGCTTGTGGATATCTGGCTGAGCATATTGTTGGCGCAGTAGTTTTCGATGCTGTCGGCAATGGCGATAATGGCAGAGCCGGGGACGGGACGCTTCTTGACGGCAAATGAAAGCCCTCTGATAAGCTTGTTCCTGTCAAAAGGCTCATAAGTGTTGTCCTTTTTATTAACAAGCAGCTCGGGCAGTTCAACGCATTCGTAGGTGGTAAAACGCCTTCCGCAGTTGGTACAGCGGCGGCGGCGGCGCTTTTTTCCGTCGATAAAACGTGAATCTATAACTTTGGTATCTTCAAATCCGCAGAACGGGCATTTCATTTTTATGGCCTCCTTGCCTGTGAGTACATAGTTTGCATACACATACTACAATTATATTATACAATTTCTGCGGTCAGATGTCAATATTTTGATAACAAAAGGATGATAATAATTGAGGAAAAGAAGAAAATATAACGGCGTAAGGATATTTGCGGTATCAACTGTAATTTTATTTGCGGCGGTGTTTTTAATGGCGCATTTTTCCAAAGGTAAAACCGATGATATCACATCTGAAAACAAGCTTCCCGCTGAGACTTCGGGTGCTTCCAACACACAGCAGGCAGGCTCCGAGACACTTCCGTCTGACGGAACTGACGAGGCTGGCGTGACTGACGCTGAGGGACCGGAGACCGGTGTGTCCGATGGCGATGTTACCGATGTTTCCGAGACCGAGGCTGCGGCTGAGCCTATGCCCGACCCTGCCGATGCGGACAACGTTTGGGCGATGTTCCTGGTAAACGGCAAAAACCCCGTTTCTGCCGAATACTGCGACGGCATCGAGACTGCTAAGGTCTATGAGAGCTGGAGAGAATATTACATGGACGCAAGAATGTCCGAATATATGACCCAGATGCTCAAGGCTGCCTCTGAGGACGGACATCAGCTCATAGTTATGTCCGCCTACCGTTCTGTGGAGTATCAGCAGAAGAACTTTGACAAGAGCGTGCAGGATCGTATGGACAACAGGGGAATGACCTATGATGAGGCTTATGCCGATACTCTGAAAGAGGTGCAGCTCCCCGGCTACAGCGAGCATAACGCAGGTCTTGCGGCGGATATCATGTCTGATGAATATGTTGATATGAACGACGACGGCTTCAAGAATACTGAGGCGTACAAGTGGCTCCGGGAGCACGCAGCGGATTATGGTTTTATCCTCCGCTATCCCGAGGGCAAGGAGGACATTACTGGCATAATCTACGAGCCTTGGCATTACCGCTTTGTGGGCGTATATTATGCAAAGCTCCTTACCGACAAGCAGGTCACTCTTGAAGAATATTTTGAGGAAATGAACTGGGTGGATAAGGACGGCGTTGCCGTCAGCCATATACCGACACTGGAGTGAGAATATGCTTGAAAATAAGCTTGGCATCACAAACTCTGCGGAGCTTGCCCGTGAAGAGGAGCGGATAAGCAAAACAAAGGCTTCCGTGATGTTTGAAAGCGGCTTCCTTGATACGCTTGAAGCGGGAACAGTGTCCACTTTGTGTGAGATACACCGTTTCCTTTTCTGTGACATCTATGATTTTGCGGGAAAGCTGCGGACGGTCAATATCTCAAAGGGAAAATTTCGCTTTGCTTCGGTCATGTATCTTGAAGATGCGCTGGCGGCAGTGGAAAAGATGCCCCAGAGCAGCTTTGATGAGATAATCGAAAAATATGTTGAAATGAACATTGCTCACCCGTTCAGGGAGGGCAACGGGCGCAGTATGCGCATATGGCTCGACCTTATGCTGAAAGCATCCCTTGGCAAAGTCACCGACTGGAACAGCGTTGACAAGGAAAGCTATCTTGCCGCCATGGAGCACAGCCCCGTAAGCGACAGGGACATCAAGGCGGTCATCGCTTCGGCTCTCACCGACAGGATAAGCGACCGTGATACCTTTATGAAAGGCATCGACAACAGCTATTATTACGAGGGTTACACTGCCTACAGTACAGCCCGTCTGTCGGAAATACACAATAAAATAAACAGGGAATGCCCCTGAAAAAAGGAGATATAAATATGAATAAGATGATGAATATGCCCGAAATACGTCTCGGAATAGTTGCGGTGAGCCGTGACTGCTTCCCCGCAAGCCTTTCCGCAGGCAGAAGAACAGCCGTATGCAAGGCCTGTTCCGCAAAGGGAATAGATGTTTATGAATGTCCCACCACAGTTGAGAGCGAAAAGGATATGCTCAAAGCGGTGGAAGAGCTGAAAGAAGCGGGAGTAAATGCACTGGTGGTATATTTGGGCAACTTCGGCCCCGAGACTGCCGAAACTCTCCTTGCCAAGAGATTTGGTCTGCCTGTAATGTTTGCGGCTGCTGCCGAGGAAACAGGCGATAACCTTGTAGGCGGCAGAGGAGACGCATACTGCGGTATGCTCAACGCAAGCTACAACCTGGGGCTTAGAGGCGTTAAGGCTTATATCCCCGAATATCCCGTAGGCACTGCCGATGAAGTGGCTGATATGATAGGCGGATTTATCCCCGTGGCAAGAGCCGTTCTCGGTCTTTCAAAGCTCAAGGTCATCTCCTTTGGCCCCCGTCCCCAGGACTTCCTTGCCTGCAACGCACCTATCGCACGAATCTACGATCTGGGCGCTGAGATAGAGGAAAACTCCGAGCTTGACCTGTTTGCTGCATTCAATGCTCATGCAGGCGATGCAAGGATCGAAAAGGTCGTTGCCGAAATGGCTGAGGAGCTGGGACAGGGCAACAAGATGCCCGGCATTCTTCCCAAGCTTGCTCAGTATGAGATAACCCTCCTTGACTGGGCTGAGGAGCACAAGGGCGAAAGAGAATTTGTTATCTTTGCCAACAAGTGCTGGCCCTCTTTCCAGACACAGTTCGGCTTCGTTCCCTGCTATGTTAACAGCCGCCTTACGGGAAGAGGCATTCCCGTTTCCTGCGAGGTAGATATCTGGGGAGCTGTAAGCGAGTACATAGGACAGTGCGTTTCCGATGATGCGGTAACACTGCTTGATATCAACAACACTGTTCCTGCGGACATTTACGAGAATGACATCAAGGGCAAGTTCACTTATGCTCATACAGACACATTCATGGGCTTCCACTGCGGAAACACCACCGCAAAGAAGCTTACCTCCTGCGAGATGAAGTATCAGCTCATCATGCACAGAGGTCTGGAGCCTGATAAGGAGCCTGATATCACAAGAGGTACTCTCGAGGGCGATATCATTCCCTCTCAGATAACCTTCTTCCGTCTCCAGTCCACAGCTGACGCTCAGCTTGCGGCATACGTTGCAGAGGGCGAGATACTCCCTGTTGCCACACGTTCCTTCGGCGGCATTGGAATTTTTGCCATCAACGAAATGGGAAGATTTTACCGCCATGTGCTTATCGAGGGCAGATTCCCTCACCACGGCGCTGTGACCTTTGCTCACAACGGCAAGGCTCTGTTCAATGTGTTCAGATATCTTGGCGTGGCAAGCATCGGCTTCAATCAGCCCAAGGGAATGCTCTACAGGTCCGAAAATCCTTTTGCGTGATTTTCTCTTTGGTTTTGAAAGGAAATGTTCAATGAAAAAATTTATCTTTGTTCTTTTTGATGTTCTGGGCTTTGCTCTGAAGCTCATTCTCCTGTTCAGTCTTGCTATCGTTGGCATGGATCTTATCAACAAGCATAACGACGAAAAGAACGCCGCAAATAAGTGATATGAGATTTACTGTTGATGAGATAATTGCAGGCTGGCTCAATGTGACCTTTGATATGGGCAGCGACGTTTTCTGCATTCTGGCAACAGATGTGTGGAAAACGGACAGCGCCCGTCAGCTCATAAAGGCGTGTTCCGACGCATTATCGGGGGACGGCAGCTTTTATGCCGTCCTTGATAATGAGCCTGGGGCGTGGGCTGTTGAGATAAACGGCTCTGGACTTTTTAAGATATATCTCAGCAAGGAGGATCTTAAAGGCGCCTTTGATAAGGACAAGTGTGAGGAAGCTTTTGCGGCTCAGACTGACCTTAAACAGCTTGCTGCAGAGATATACGGTGCTTTCAAGCCCTATTCCGAGGGCGAGAGCCGCCGTGAATATGAAAATGAATGGATGCCTTTCCCCGATGATGAATTCAACGAGCTGGGCAGAAAACTGGGGGTAATATAATGTCGGTTCTGCTGGCTTCCGCTTCACCCAGACGGCAGGAGCTTCTGAAATTTGCCGTTCCCGATTTTGAGATATGCCCTGCGGATATTGACGAGACAATTCCGCCCGAGATAGCCCCCGAAAAGGCATCGGAGTATCTTGCGGTGCAGAAAGCAAGAGCTGTGGCAAAGGCTCACCCTGAGGATGTTGTTATCGGCTGCGATACTATAGTGATCCTTGACGGTGAGATAATGGGCAAGCCCAAGAATGAGGAAAACGCCTTTGAAATGCTGAGCAGGCTTTCGGGGCATACCCACAAGGTCATAACAGGCGTGTGCATATGCTCAAAGGACGGCGAGAAAGGCTTTTCCCAGTGTACCGAGGTTGACTTTTATCCCCTGACCGATGAGGAGATACGTGCCTACATCGCAACGGGCGACCCTATGGACAAGGCTGGGGCTTACGGTATCCAGTCCGAGGGCTGCACACTGGTAAAGGGTATCAGAGGCGACTTTTTCAACGTTGTGGGTCTGCCTGTGGCAAGGCTCAGACGTGAGCTTAAAGGTCTTATATGATTTGAGCAATTTTAACAAAATATGCAGTGTCAATCAGCTTTTGTTTGACAATTATAAATTTGTAATAATACAAATGCTAAATAGTGCTTGACCCTGTGTATTAAATATGGTAAAATATAAACAGTAATATTTACTGTTTATATTTTTTTATGCCGTGATAATGTTTCGTTGGGACGTTATTTGTCTTTTGACAAAATTCTCAGAAGGGTGGTAATATTTGTGGAAATAGAATATCTTTCAGCACTTAAAAAGCCCGAAGATACCATCGATCTTTACAAATCACTGGAATGGTACCAGCTTCCCGGATATACAGATGAGGATATTGCAAAGGCAAACGCCAGCTTCTACTCCATATATGCCTATGACGGCGACAAGCTCATAGGTCTGGGCAGAGTTGCTTCCGACGGACTTATTGCCGCTGTTATGAGCGGTATCTGCGTAAGGAACGATTACCGCAGGCACGGCATCGGCGCCGAGATAGTAAGGCGGTTGGTGGAATACTGCCAGACAGGCATTTACAAGCTCAATGTTCAGCTTTTCTGTGAGGACAGCCTTATAAAATGGTATGAGGGTATGGGCTTTGAAAAGCTGGCTGTGGGTATGAAGAAATCCATGCCCATGAACGAGGAGCACTGCGCTCTGCGAAAGAATTTCGGCGAGATATACGGTATCGAGCAGATAACCGACCTTTCCGAGGACTTTTACTGGTACAATTTTGACGCTTTCGGCGATTTCAGCTATTACAGCGGCATCGGCAGCGAGGGCGTAAAGGTGCCTTTCATAAGAATGACCTTTTACAGCAATGAGCCTGTAAAATTCAATGCGGAGATAATTTTTGAAAACGTCAGCGAGCTGGAGATAGGCTGCATCGGCGTGAGAACTCCGCTTTTCGGCTTTGACATAATCTGCACCGAGAAATACGGCTATGCAGACAGGAAAAGATATAAGATACGCTCTCTGGAGGACGATGATATCTCGTTCTTCTGCGAGACATTCAGGGTAATGAACGTATCCGCATCGAAAAATCATGCGGTCATTGCCTGTCACAAGAAGCCTAAGACCGAAGAAGAGCCTGAGGAGCAGGAAGTTCAGAATGAAGCTCCCGAGGCAGCTCCTGAGGACGACGGTATCCCCGTAATAACCATGGACGACCTTATCCCCGATGAGGAAAAGGCGGCAAAGGCTGAAAAGGCAGAGAAAAAGCGTGACCTTACCGAAGAGCTGAGGTCGCTTATGAATGCTGCCGCAGACGCTGACAGTCTGCTTAAATCCATGCGTGACGAGGGCTGAAATTAAAAAAATGAGAGGAGGACGCATATTCCGTCAAAGGGGTATGCGTCATAACTATGGAGCCGTTCAAGAAAGTCTTTTACACAAATTCCCCTGAGGAGACCATAGAGCTTGGCAGGCAGATAGGCTCCCGTCTTAAAGGCGGCGAGATAATTGCCTACAAGGGCGGACTGGGCGCAGGAAAGACCACCATCACCCGTGGCATCGCTCTGGGAATGGGGCTTCCCGACAACGTTTCATCGCCTACATTTTCCATTGTCAATGAGTATCACGGCAGCGGGCTTTCACTGTATCATTTCGATATGTACCGCATAAGCGGCGGCGAAGATCTGGAAACCACGGGATATTTTGATTATATGTCCGACGATGCGGTCATTGCGGCTGAATGGTCGGAGAATATCGAGGACGAGCTGGACAGCTCTGTCATAACTATTGAACTTGAATCAACAGGCGGGGACGGCAGAAAAATAACCGTCACCGACCCTAATGGAGCTGATAGATTTGCTGGTAATTGGAATTGACACATCGGGAAAGACCGCTTCATGTGCGCTCTGCACCGAAGATGCTGTTCTTGCTCAGAATACGTTTGTTACAAAGCTTACCCATTCTCAGGTAATTCTTCCCATGGTGAAGAAAATGCTGGAGGATTCGGGCAAAAAGCTTGAGGAGATAGACGGCTTTGCGGCTGTGAGCGGCCCGGGTTCATACACGGGTCTGAGGATCGGCATTTCCGCAGTGAAGGGGATTTGCTTTGCGCTGGATAAGCCCTGTGCGGGAGTATCTGCGCTGGAATCGCTGGCGTATAATTTCAGCGGAACGGACACTGTTATATGCTCCGTTATGCACGCAAGGCAGAACCTGGTTTACTCCGCTTTTTTTGAGTCGGACTATTTGGGAAATGTGGAAAGACTTTCCGAGGACGGGATAATCACCGTTGAGGAGCTTGCGATCCGCCTTAATGAATGTGCCCGCAAGGGTGCGGTGGTCTGCACCGGCGATTACAGCGCCGAGGCTGTCAAGGCTGCGGACAATGAGATGGTATTCAGGGCAGCGCCTCTTCTCAACTCTCCGCTGGCGTCCAGCCTTTGCTTTGCGGCAATGAAAAAGGGCTTTTCTTCCCCCGATGAGCTTAATGCGGAATATATGCAGATAACCAAGGCGGAAAAGGACCTGATAGACAAGAACAAAGTCTGAGTATTAACATCTGAACATATAAAACGGCAGCGGTCGGCAAAAAGCTCCGCTGCCGTTTTTAGTTGCTTTTGAGTTTTATTGTTGCAAAAAAATAGGTGAATATTTGTGCAAAAAGTATAAAAATAGGGCGGCAGTTTAAAAAATAGTTGACTTTATTGGCACAATATGCTATGATGTATAAAACACGGACAGTAAATCCAAACAGTATTATGCAAAAACTTGCAAACGATTTCAAAGCAAAGCTTTTATAAACCGAGTTTAAGGAGGATGTTGAAAAATGAATTATAAGAAGCTTACAGCCGGAATACTGGCACTTTCCCTTACCGCTTCCCTTACTGCCTGCGGAGGCAGCTCTGACAGTGGCAGCGCAACAACAGGGGACACTACCACTGCCGATGTTACCACTACAGCCGCTACCGAGTGGACAGGCGACGATATCGAGGTAGATGCTCTTGATGAGACCCTTGATGTTGATATCAGCGGCAAGACCCTGAAGTGGCTTGGCATTTACGACCTTAACCCCACAAACGACTCTCCCGAGAGAAGCCCCGAGCTTGCACTTTTTGAAGATACCTACGGCGCTAAGATAGAGTATATGCCCACAACAAGCGACAAGCGCTTTGATGACCTGGCAACCTCTATCCTCGGCGGTACATCTCCCGATATCTTTGCTTATGAGTGGAGAACCTTCCCCTATGACATTTCCAAGGGTCAGTATCAGGCTATCGACTCCCTTGTTAACTGGGACGACCCCAAGTGGGCTGCCGTTAAGGACACCGCTGACAGCTTTATCTGGAAGGGCGAGCATTACATCGCACCTCTGGGATACAGCTTCAACGATACCCAGGTACTTATGTACAACAAGACTACCATGGCTGACAATGGTTTTGAAGATCCCTATGAGCTTTACCTCAACGGTGAGTGGGACTGGAACACCTTTGTTGATATGATGAAGACCTACGTTGAGAGCAACGACTCCGGTTCCGAAAGATACGGCATCGGCGGCTGGTGGGCAAACGCTTTCGTTTACACCTCAGGCGAGACCATGGTAACATATGACGGAACCAAGTTCGGCAACAACCTGAGAAGCCAGAAGATCGAAAAGGCTCAGGGCGTTCTGGAGGATATCTTCAAGAACAACCTTATCAAGAGAGGCTGGATCGGCGGCGAGTCTGCTTTCGTTGATGACAGTATTCTCTTCTACTCCATGGGTACATGGGCATACAATGCTGCTGCAAAGTCCTGCCCTGATGATGTTATCCAGATAGTTCCTTTCCCCAAGGATCCTGATTCCGACAAGTACTATGTTTCCAACAAGGTATTCGCATATATGTGGGTAAAGGGTTCTGAGAACGCTGACTGCGTAAAGGCATGGTTCGACTGCAACAGAACCGTTAACTACGATGAAAAGTATGTTGAAGCCACCAAGGAGAAGTTCCTCAAGAACAACGACGGCTGGACTTCCGAGATGTATGATATCGCTATGAACTTCTACGATCCAGACCAGTTCGTTCAGGCTTATGATTACGGCTATGGCCTCAGTACCTATATGTCCGATACTCTTATGACCGTTCTCTATGAAGGAATTGCAAACGAGCAGTTTGAGGACTGGGTACAGGCTCGTGAAGAATACTACTCCATCGTTGATGAAGAGATAAAGGTTTATAACGACGCTGAATAAGCATATTATCCAAATACTTCCTGTCGTTCAAACGACATGATATGCTGCACGCAGCCGTCCGAAAATGGGCGGCTGCGTTTTTACTTTGTTACATTTTTAACCAAATTGTGATTTCTTTTGATACCAAAATTATTGCATTCGTTGAAAAAATGGTGTATAATTATACTAAAGACAGTATGCGATGAAGCTGCCTGTTGATAAGTACAATATCCATTGGAAAGGATGGTCATAATGAAGAAACGTGTAACAAAAGTCATTGCGGCTGCGTCTATGGCGGCACTGACAGCTCTCCAGTGTACAGTAACCGTTTTTGCAGATGTCCCTGCGGGCACTGACGAAAATGTTCCTGCTGTGACTGAAGTAACTGTGCCCGACGTGACCGAACCCGACATCACCGAACCTGACGTAACCGAACCAGACGTAACCGAGCCTGACGTAACCGAGCCTGATGTAACAGAACCAGACGTAACCGAGCCTGACGTAACCGAGCCCGACGTAACAGAGCCAGATGTAACAGAACCCGACGTAACCGAACCTGACGTAACAGAACCCGATGTAACCGAGCCTGATGTAACAGAACCCGATGTAACAGAACCTGATGTCACCGAACCAGATGAGACTGAGACTGTCGAGACAACAGATGATACTGCTCAGACAGGAAAGTCCGCTGAGGATATTATGGCAGAGGATTCCAACATGGTTCTCCCCGATGTTGGTGTTGAGGGCATCTACACCGACGATGACGATATGGCAGCTATCAGAGAGATGATCGACAAGGACAAGGCTCTTAATGAGACTGATGCCTACAGCGAGACTTTAGACGCTACATACCGTTACAACACCAGCTATTTCTACAATCAGCTGAACTCAGCCGAACGTACTCTGTACAACAATCTGGCAAATGCCTGCAACGCTGTGCTTTCTTCCAGCCAGACCTACACATCTCAGTACATCGACTACGTTTCCTTCGATTCCAACAGCATCTCCAGCTCACGTCTTGAGCAGATACTGTATATGTTCTACTACTCAAATCCCCAGTATTTCTTCCTTACAAACGGCTACAGATTCGGTCAGAACTTTGTTTACCCCATGATGTATTCCGATTACCAGAACGGTACCGTAAGAAGAAATGCTTACAACAGCATCAACAGCATCACCAACACATGGATGGCTGATATCAACAAGTGCACCAATGACCTTACCAAGGAGCAGGCTATTTATCAGAAGATAGCTAACGCTGTTTCCTATTCCACAGGCGCACATCATCAGTCTATCGCAGGCGCTCTCCTTGACAGACAGTGCTATGGCAGCGGATATGCCATGACAATGACATATTTCTGCAATGCGGCAGGTCTTGACTGTATCACAGTCATCACCGAAAACCACGCATGGAACAGAGTAAAGATATTCAACGACTGGTATGAGATAGATGTAAGCCTTATGGATCAGGGAAGCTACATTGACAGCAGATACTGCAATAAGAGCACCACATACTTCCAGAGCCTTGATTCACGCCACAACATCAACTACACCGTGATGAACAAGTATTACACCAACATCACTCTTCCCAGCTGCGTGAAGAACGACCCTGCTTCTCCCAATGCTCTTAACCTAAAGGTAACCTCCGCAATAAACGGAACCGCTTCCCTCCAGTGGAGCAAGATACCAGGCGCATCACAGTATAACGTTTATACCTATATGAACGGCTATCTTACATATATAGGTGCTACCACAGGCAATACCTACACCGTAACAGGACTTACAAATAACGTCCGCTACGGATTTTTGGTACGTTACTATATCAACGGCAACCTCAGCTCCTATACCGCAAACGACGTGGTATATGCAACTCCCACTTATTCTCCCAAGCCCGTTATCACCAAGGTAACTCCCGGCAGCGGTCAGGCTTATCTTACATGGACAGCTGTAAGCGGCGCTACCAATTATGCGGTTTATACCAAGAATAACAATCAGTGGGTGCTCAGAGGCTACACCACAGCTACAAGCATGACCGTCACAGGTCTTACAGGCGGCTTGAAGTACGGCTTCGCAGTAAAGGCACTGGTAAACGGTGTGTGGTCTTCCGTTTCAAGCTCCGATATCGTTTATGCAACTCCCACAGCTGCAAACAAGCCCAAGATCACAAAGGTAACTCCCGATAACGGTCAGGTTACACTTTCATGGTCGGGCGTAAGCGGCGCTACCAATTATGCAGTATATTCCGTTGTCAACGGTCAGTGGCAGAACCACGGATACACCAGAAACGGATACATGACAGTAACAGGTCTTGCAAACGGCATCAGATACGGCTTTGCGGTTAAGGCTTATGTAAACGGCGCATGGACTTCCGTTACATCTTCCGATATCGTTTATGCAACTCCCGCTGCAAGCACAAAGCCCAAGATCACAAAGGCAACTCCCGATAACGGTCAGGTAACACTTACATGGACATCTGTAAACGGAGCTACCAGATATGCGGTTTATTCCGTTATCAACGGTCAGTGGACCAACAGAGGCAGCACCACAGCAACATCTATGAGAGTAAAGAACCTCGCAAACGGCATCAAGTACGGCTTTGCAGTCAAGGCTTATGTAAACGGCGCATGGAGCACCGTTACATCTTCCGATATCGTTTATGCAACTCCCGCAGTAAGCACAAAGCCCAAGATCACAAAGGCAGCAGCCGGTAACGGTCAGGTAACACTTACATGGTCGGGCATAAGCGGAGCTTCCAAGTATGCGGTTTACTCTTATCTGAACGGTCAGTGGACTAACAGAGGAACCACCACAGCGACATCTATGACAGTAAAGAACCTCGCAAACGGCATCAAGTACGGCTTTGCAGTCAAGGCTTACGTAAACGGCGCATGGTCTGCTGTTACATCTTCCGATATCGTTTATGCAACTCCCACAGCTCCCTCTTCACCTAAGATAACCAGTGCAACCGCAGGCGTTGAGAGCGTATCCCTCAAGTGGACAGCTGTAACAGGTGCTTCCAGATATGCTATCTACACCTACATCAACGGCTCCATGAATCAGGTAGCCACCGTAAAAGGCACAAGCTACAATGTTCAGGGTCTTGTAGGCGGCATCAGATACGGCTTCCTGGTAAGAGCATATGTGGGCAGCACATGGACAAGCTACACAGGTTCTGACATAGTTTACTGCACACCTCTTACTTACTCCTCAACTCCTAAGATCACCAGTGCGGCAGCAGGCAACGGATATGTTTCCCTCCAGTGGACAGCAGTAAACGGCGCCGACAGATACATGGTATATACCTACATCAACGGCGATTATAACAGTGTTGCAACAGTTTACTCCACTTCCTACACAGTTTCGGGACTGGTAAACGGCATTAACTACGGCTTTGCAGTACGTGCCTGCGTAAACGGCAACTGGACAAACCTCAGCAGCTCCGATGTTGTATATGCAACTCCCAGAGCATAATGACAATATGAACACATAAAAATAGCGGTATCGTCCGAAAGGGCGGTACCGCTTTTGTGTTATTTGATTGAGGTTATAAAATACAATGGCATTTTATCCTGCAATAAGTCCGTATATAAAAGGGATTATTATAGCAGGCAGCATATTGCCCACCTTGAATTTCTTGCCGAAGGAAAGGTTAACACCCACGCAGAATATGAGCATTGAGCCGATGAACGAGATGTTTGCAATAATGCTGTCGTTCATTATGGGGGCGATAAAGCCTGCGCATATGGTTACGGTGCCCTGGAGAATTGCAACGGGAATAGCTGAGAATGTCACGCATACCATTACGATAACAAGGTCAAGGGCTGCCTTTGCAAAGAGCGTGTCGTGATTGCACGAGATGCCGTCCTCAATGGAGCCGACTATTGCCATTGCTCCTATGCAGACTGTCAGGGAAGCGGTCACAAAGCCCTCAACGAACTTGGTATCTCCGCTGCTTTTTGCCTTTTTCTTGAGCCATTCGCCGAAGCGTTCCATCTGAGCCTCAATGTTTATAAGCTCGCCCAGCAGCGCTCCTATGGTAAGTGATGCTATCATCAGCATTGTGCCGCCTGTTTCAAGGAAACCGTCCTTTACAGTGAATATCCCTCGCAGAGCGCCTGAAGCTCCTATGAACATTACCGCCAGACCCATTACCTGCATTATAATGTCCTGAAAGCGCTTGCTTATCTTTGTCTTGAATATCATTCCTATAATACTAAGCACCAATTAAAAACTATACAAAAAATTGAGCATAATCTTGCGTATATGGATTATGCGATGATTTTTTGTCTATAGTTTTATTGGTGATTAGTATAAGGCTGCCTGCCACAATGGCAGCGGCGTTTACTATCGTACCAAGACCGTGCATAACATACCCCTCAAAAAAATTGCTGCGGAAAACCGCAGCAATCTGTGTTATTATCACTTGTTCATTATGTCGATGTAGCTCTCAATGATCTTGATACATCTGTCAAAGCCAAGCTGGCTGGTATTGAGGCACAGGTCGTAATTTCTCACGTCTGTCCACTCGTTGCCTGTGTGAGCCTTATAATAAGCGCTGCGCTCACGGTTAATCTTCTCAACCTGCTTTTCGGCTTCCTTGCGGTCATAGCCGCAGACCTTCATGGAATTGTTGATGCAGGTTTCCTTGTCAGCCCAGATGTAAATTCTCAGCACATTGGCTCTGTCAGCAAGGACAAAATCCGCACACCTTCCGATGATGATGCAGGGAGCTTTTTCATCTGCCAGGTTCTTTATGACCTTTGCCTGGAAGTTGAAAAGATTTTCCTGAGAGGTAAAATCGGATCTTTCCGGAGTGATAACATCACCGTCATAGACCTTTACCTTTTTAAAAAGTCCCGACTTTGCTTTTTCGTCAGCCAGACCGAAAAGAGCCTCGTTTATGCCGCTGTCCTCGGAGGCAAGCTTTATAAGATCCTTGTCATAATAGGGAATGGAAAGCTTTTCGCTGAGCATTTTGCCGATGGAGCGTCCGCCGCTGCCGAATTCTCTTGCTATTGTAATTACAAGGTTGTCCATGATCCTTATCCTTTCTTTATAGGGTATCCCCATATTATTCGCCAAGATATGCTTTCTTTACGGAGTCGTTGTTCATAAGCTCGTGAGCGTCTCCCGAAAGAACTATCTTTCCTGTTTCAAGAACATATGCTCTGTTTGCGATGGAAAGTGCCTTTTTAGCGTTCTGCTCAACCAGAAGAACTGTTGTGCCCGATTCGTTTACCGAGCGGATAATATCAAATATCTCTGTTACATAAAGAGGGGAGAGACCCATTGAAGGCTCGTCCATGAGGATTATCTTAGGGTGGGACATAAGCGCTCTGCCCATTGCAAGCATCTGCTGCTCGCCGCCGGAAAGGGTTCCTGCGATCTGGGTGCGGCGCTCTTTAAGACGGGGGAAGCGCTCATAGACCAGTTCCAGAGTATCGGCGATCTCTTTCTTGTCCTTTCGGGTGTAAGCGCCCAGCTTAAGGTTCTCGAAAACCGTGAGCTGCTGGAAAATGCGTCGTCCCTCGGGAACGTGGGCGATGCCCATGCTTACGATCTTGTGTGCAGGAGTTTTGAGCAGATCCTTGTCCTCAAACTTTATGGAGCCTGATTTTGCGGGGACAAGACCTGTGATTGTGTTAAGGATAGTTGTTTTTCCTGCGCCGTTTGCGCCGATGAGTGCGATTATCTCGCCCTCGTTTACTTCAAAGGAAATGCCCTTGATAGCATTGATAACGCCGTAAAATACTTCAAGATTTTCGATAGTGAGCAATGACATTTTATGAGCCTCCTTATTATTCGCCAAGATATGCGGTGATAACTCTGGGATCGTTGAGAACGTCAGATGTCTTGCCATGAGCAAGCTCCTGACCAAAGTTCAGTACAGTGACTTCTTCGCAGATTCCCGAAACAAGCTTCATATCATGCTCGATAAGCAGGATAGTCATATCAAAATTTTCACGTACAAAGCGGATAGTGTCCATCAGCTCGGCAGTCTCGTTGGGGTTCATGCCTGCCGCAGGCTCGTCCAGAAGCAGGAGCTTGGGGGCGGTGGCAAGAGCACGGGCGATCTCCAGCTTACGCTGCTTTCCGTAGGGGAGGTTTGAAGCGATAACGTCTCTTTCCTCCTCAAGACCCATGACATTGAGAAGCTCCAGCGCTCTTTCTTCTATTTCCTTTTCTACCTTGAAGTATTTGGGGAGACGGAACACGCCCTCAAATGTGCTGTAGGAATGGTGATTGTGGAGACCAACCTTAACGTTGTCGATAACTGAAAGCTCCTTGAAAAGACGGATATTCTGGAATGTTCTTGCGATACCCGCACGGTTTGCCTCAATGGTGCTCATCTTTGTGATGTTTGTGCCGTCAAGGATAATGGAGCCTGTGTCTGCCTTGTAAACGCCTGTCAGCATATTGAACACTGTGGTCTTTCCTGCGCCGTTGGGGCCGATAAGACCGTAAAGCTGACCCTTTTTGATAGTAAGATTAAATTCGCTTACGGCTTTAAGACCGCCGAAGGAAATGCTCAGATTTGATACCTCTAACATATTCATTCCGCAGCTTCCTCCTTATTCTTACCGAATTTGCTCTTGAATTTATAGGCGATCATCTGCTTGTATTCCTGTGCCTTGGGAGCCCAGTTCATAAGCATTACGATGATAAGCACGATTGCATATACCAGCATTCTGTAGTCGCCGATGAAGCGGAGCTTTTCGGGGAGGATATACAGAACGATGGCTGCGATAACGGAACCTCTGATATTTCCGATTCCGCCGAGTACCACGTAAACCAGTATCATGATAGATGCGTTGTAGTTGAACTTGTCGCCTGCGGGGGTAAGTGTTGCGTAGTTGTGGGAGTAGAGCGCACCTGCTGCGCCTGCGAGAGAAGCGGAGATTGTGAATACCATGAGCTTGTACTTTGTGATGTTGATGCCCACGGATTCGGCAGCGATGCGGTTATCTCTTATCGCCATGATAGCACGGCCGTCTCTGGACTTGATAAGGTTCTGAACGATGAACAGTGTAAGGAGAACGAGGATAACGCCCACGGTGAAGTTTGCGTCCTTAGGTGTGCCCGAGATACCCTGAGCGCCCTTGATGATGACGTTTCCGTCAGCCTCAAGACCAAGCTCCATGGTGCTCTTGGTGGAGAAATGCCAGCCGTTGGAGTCAACGCCGAAGTTGATGATGTTTACCACGTTCTTGATTATCTCGCCGAATGCCAGTGTTACGATAGCAAGGTAGTCGCCTTTAAGACGGAGAACGGGGATTCCGATCAGTATTCCGAAAACAGCTGCAAAAAATGCACCTACAAGAATTGCAAGAGTAAATCTCAGGGGAGCTGCTGTAATGGTGGATTCTGTAAGCTTTGAGAAGATCGCACTGGTGTAGGCACCCACGCACATAAAGCCTGCGTGGCCAAGGCTCAGCTCGCCAAGGATTCCGACAACCAGATTAAGGGAAACTGCCATTATAACATAGATACAAACGGGAACGAGAAAGCCCTTCATGGAGCTTGAAAGATTGCCTGTTGCCTGCATTATCATCATTATTATGTAGAGCACGATAACGATGCCGTAGTTTATCAGGCTGTCCGTTGTGGACTTTGTAAGCTTTTTAGCAGGTTTTGTTTTAACGTTACTCATCATCAGCCCTCCTTATACCTTTTCCTGAATGTTCTTGCCGAGGATACCCGTAGGCTTTACCAGAAGAACGATAACGAGGATAGCGAACACGATAGCATCAGTGATCTGAGAGGAGATGTAGGCCTTGCCGATTATCTCGATAACGCCGATGAGCAGTCCGCCGATCATAGCGCCGGGGATAGAGCCGATTCCGCCGAATACCGCTGCAACGAATGCCTTGATACCGGGCATTGTTCCCGAATAAGGGGTAAGGTTGGGATATGCGGAGCACATGAGAGCGCCTGCAACTGCCGCAAGAGCGGAGCCGATAGCAAAGGTAAGGGTTATTGTGGCATTTACGTTGATGCCCATGAGCTGAGCCGCACCCTTGTCCTCGGAAACTGCCTGCATTGCCTTTCCTGCCTTTGTCTTGTTGACAAAGAGGGTAAGACCAACCATGATAACGATACAGGTGATGATAGTTACCACAGCTTCTCCCGTGATAGATACCTGACCGTCAAAAAGCTTTATGGGCTTGAGTGAAACTACCGATGTGAAGGACTTTGCGTCTGCGCCGAATATGAGCAGTGCAAGGTTCTGGAGCAGGTAGCTGACACCGATGGCTGTGATAAGCACCGCCAGCGAGGAGCTTACGTTTCTGAGAGGCTTATATGCCACCTTTTCGATAACAACGCCCAGGATCGTGCAGGCTATCATTGCGATAATGATGCTGACAATAGGGCTAAGGCCTGCGTTCTTCATGCAGAGGAACACCACATATGCACCTACCATGATAATGTCGCCGTGAGCGAAGTTCAGCATTTTTGCGATACCGTAAACCATTGTGTAGCCAAGAGCAATGATCGCATAAACGCTTCCCAGGCTGAGGCCGTTGATCAAGTAATTCAGAAAGCTCATTTTCTCAATCCCCATTCTTATGTTTATTTTGTTTTGAGTTTTCGTTGAATCTTAAGTTTAAAAAACTCAAAAGCGGAAGGAAATATTCGGATTTCCTTCTGCTTTTCGGTTTTTTAAAGCTGAAAATACAAGTCCTTATAACCACATAAACCGCCGGTATCAAAATATAGACACCGACGGTAATATTATGCGGATAAAACTATCAGACTTTATAAGTCAGATCACATTGCCTTGTAGGAACCAGTGCCGTCCTCAGCAATGTCGATTACAACAGCCTTAGGAGCCTTGGAGGGCTCGCCGTCTGCATTCCATGTCATGCCTGTACCGGTAAGACCGTCATAAGTGATCTCGGTCATAGCAACCTTCATAGCATCGCAGATATCGGAAACGGACATATCGGGTGTTACGTTTGCCTTTTCGGCAGCAGCCTTGATGATGTACATTGCATCATATGTATCGGCAGCGAACTGGTTGGGAACCTCTCCGTACTTTTCCTGATAGGAGGTTACGAACTTCTGAGTAAGATCGTCCTGAGCATCAGCTGCGAAAGGAGTAAGAAGCATTACGCCCTTAGCAAGGCTGAGGTCGAAGTTTTCAACTGCAAGGATACCGTCAAGACCATCGCAGCCGAAGAACTTGGGAGAATAATCCATAGCAGCTACCTGCTGGAGGATAAGAGATGCTTCCTGATAGTAGATAGGAAGGAAGATAAGGTCAGCGCCTGCGTCCTTAGCCTTCTGGAGCTGAACGGTAAAGTCAGTCTTGGAGTCATCGGTGAATGCTTCTGCAGCAACTACCTCGAAGGGCTGATTTGCAGCTTCTGCAGCGAACTTCTCGTAAATACCGGAAGAGTAAACATCGGAGCTGTTGTAGATAACTGCTACCTTTTCAGCAAGGTTGTTCTGACCGATGTACTGAGCTGCGCCGACACCCTGGTTAGGATCGGAGAAGCAAACTCTGAATGCGTTGTCATACTTGATGCTCTCGATTGCGGAGCCGGAAGGAGTGAGCTGGAACATATTGTCGTTGTGGGACTCCTCAACTACTGCCTGGCAGGGAGTAGAAGTAACGGTACCCATGAGCATCTGCATGCCCCAGTCCTTAAGGGTGTTGTAAGCGTTTACGGACTTCTCTGCATCGTGAACATCGTCCTCGAACTTGAAGTCTATCTGGTAGCCGTTGATACCGCCTGCTGCGTTGATCTCCTCAACAGCCATCTCAGCTGCGTTCTTTACAGCCTGACCGTAAACAGCAGCGCCGCCTGTGATAGGACCGATACCGCCGATCTTGAAGGAAGCGCCTGTGGAAGCTGCAGCGTCGGTGGAAGCAGCATCGCCGCTTGTGGAATTATCGCCGCAAGCTGTAAAGAAAGGTACAGTCATGCAGGCAGCAAGACTAAGTGCAAGAATTTTCTTTGAAGTTTTCATTGTAAACCCCTTGTTTCTCCGTCGGTGGGATTTTTTACCGCATAGCATTACGACGGTTCATGCCAGCGGGGTAATCTTGTACGCAAAATCATGGATCGGAGCTGTAAAATACATCACAGACTGCACAGATTTTACATATACAACTTTAATTACACCTATATTTTACAATTTTTTGCCTTAAAAGTCAATGTTAAAAAAATGGTATTTTAAACTATATAAACGGTTGTATTGGTCAGTTTACACATATAATTAACGATATGTTAACTCTGTTTGGCTATACTTTTTCCATTTATCTGACTGGATATGACCTGAGATGATGATACAAAGTCATTATGAATATTTGCACTTTAAATTATGCAAAAACAAATCTTATGAGCAGCATATAGCATATGGTTCCCGCCGCAATGGAGAGAAACATATTTTTCTTCCGGAAGTGAAGCCCTGCCGTAAGTCCTCCTGCGATAAATTCGGGCAGTCCGAAAGGGTATGATGTGACCGAAACGGACTTGTAGCAGTATATTGCCAGAAGCCCCGTAACGGCGCAGGGAAGCACCTTTCCAAGATATTTTATGTAGTTCGGCGTTTCCTTTCCCGCAGGAAAGATGATGAACGGCAGGAACCTTGTGCAAAGTGTTCCGAGAGTAACAGCCCCTATTGTGATTATCTGCTGTGCGATAGTCATTTCCTTATCCTCCTTTTATGATCTGTCGGGCTTTTTCAGCATTTCCTCTGGCAGATCGAGCTTCTTCCTGAAAATGGTCAGGGAGAGCAGAATGGCTATCATTGAGGGAATGATGAAGTTATCGCTGCCGAAGATCACCAGACACAGCGTCGTAAGCCCCAGTCCCAGCAGTGCGGGGAGGTGGACACGGCGTGCCATGAAGCGGTCGGTGAAGATGACTATGAACAGGGCTGTCATAACGAAATCAAGCCCCTTTGTATCAAAGGTGATAAGGTTTCCCAGCAGTCCTCCGAGGGTGGCACCGAAAACCCAGTATGCCTGATTGAACAGGGTCACAAAGAACATGAACCAGCCCTTGTCAACGCCTTCGGGAGCGTCAACGGAGCAGTTTATTGAAAAGGATTCATCGCACATTCCGTAGATAAGGTATATCTTACGAAAGCCCTTGACGCTGTACTTTTCCAGCATGGAAATGCCGTAGAAAAGATGACGGGCGTTTACCATAAGCGTTGTGACAAAGGCTGCCAGCGGGTCAAATTTGCTCAGCAGCATGGTCGCTGCCACAAATTCCATAGAGCCTGCAAATATAGTAACGCTCATTATCATCGGATAAACAAATGAGAACCCCAGACTGTTCATATAAACGCCGTAGGCGATGCCCAGAAACAGGAAGCCTGTAAGTATGGGAAGAGTGTAGGGAAAAGCCGCTTTTGCAGCTTTTGCTTTAACGCCTTGCATAATGGGGAAGATCCTTTCTTGCCGTAAAAAAAAGACACCTACAGATGTGGTGTCACTTTTTTGCGCCGCTTTAAATGCTATTTAAATATAGCACATATGGGGAATAATGTCAAGATACCTCTGAAAAACAGGCTTTATGCCGTAAATCTTAACGGTCTGACAGCGGTTATACGCCGCCGCACGCTTGACAATTTCTTCCGATTTGGTATAATATACTTATATATAAAGTAAATAGTAAGGATGATATTTCCAGATGATGACCCCCGAAGAGAAAAGACATGATATGCTCCACTCTCCCGTTGAGCTTCTTGTCTGCAAAATGGCAGTGCCTACGATAATAACCATGCTTATCACGGCGCTTTACAACATGGCTGACACTTATTTTGTGGGCAGGCTCGACACGGTTTCCACGGCTGCCGTGGGACTGGCTCTGCCGCTTATGAACGTTATACAGGCAATAGGCTTTTTCTTCGGCCACGGTTCGGGAAACTATATGGCACGAAAGCTGGGCGAGGGCGATGTAAAGGCTTCCGCACAGATGGCTGACACGGCAGCGGTGCTGTCCCTTATGATGGGCGTTATACTTTCGCTGCTGGGCTATATGAATATCCGTCCGCTGTCGCAGCTTCTGGGAGCAACGCCCTTGCTTATGGAAAGCACGGTGGAATACGTATCGGTGCTGCTTATCGGTATTCCCTTTGTAATGGCATCATTTACAATGAACAACCAGCTGAGATTTCAGGGCAACGCTTTCTATGGCATGATAGGCATGGCAAGCGGAGCGGTGCTGAATGTTATCCTTGACCCTGTTTTTATCTTCATTTTGGGCATGAAGGTCCGTGGAGCTGCTCTGGCGACTGTTTCAAGCCAGGTCATCTCCTTTATAGTGCTGCTTGTAATGAGCGGACGTATCCCTTTCCGCAAGCCGGATTTTGTATTGAACGGCGAAATAGTTTCGGCAATATTCCGCTTCGGCACGCCCTCGCTTTTCAGGCAGTCCATCATGAGCGTGTCCTTTATCTGCCTGAACCACGCAGCGGGAAATTTCGGCGAGGCTGTTATTGCGGCGGTGTCGGTTGTTAACAAGATAGTTATGATAGGCGCTTCCGTGGTCATAGGCTTTGGTCAGGGCTTCCAGCCCGTGTGCGGCTTCAACAACGGTGCAAAGCGGTATGACAGGATAAAGCGTATGTATCTTTTCTGTATAAAGGCATCGACCCTGTTCATGATGGTGTTCGGCGCAATAGTGTTTGTGTTTGCCCCTCAGCTGGTGGCGTTCTTCCGTGATGACCCCGGCGTTATCAGCGCAGGCACGCCGCTTCTCAGGTTCCAGTGCGTAACGGGATTTTTGCAGGGCATCATCATTATGACGAATATGATAGTCCAGAACATGGGAAAAACACTGCTTGCAAGCTTTCTTGCCATTGCAAGGCAGGGCGTTTTCTTCATTCCGCTGGTGCTTATACTGCCGCAGGTATTCGGACTTACGGGACTTCAGATGACACAGTCCGTCGCAGATGTGCTTACGGCGGCGTTTACGGCTATATTTACCGTAAAGACACTCAGGAGCCTTGACAAACTTATAGAGGAAAATCAGAACAAAGGGGAAGTTATATGAATATTCTGGTCACACTTAACCGAGGTTATCTTTACCAGCTCTGCGTAATGCTTTCATCGCTCATAAAGTCAAATCCCGACACGGAATTTGATGTTTACGTTATGAACGCTTCTCTTACCGAGGCGGATTTTGAGGCTGTCCGTCAGCGTATCCCTGCCGATAAATGCAGGCTCATTGACATAAAGACAGGGGAGAACGAATTTGCGGACGCCCCCATTACCGACAGATATCCCCGTGAAATGTATTTTCGGATATTTGCCGCAAAGTACCTCCCCGAAAGCCTTGACAGGATATTGTATCTTGACCCCGATATCGTGGTGCTGGGTTCCGTAAAGGAGCTTTACGAGACCCGGCTGGACGGCTATTATTATGCTGCGGCTTCCCACGTAAATGAAGTCATGCGAATGATAAACAAAATACGCCTTGGCATGGACGATGAAGGCCCTTACATAAATTCGGGCGTAATGCTTATGAATTTAGATCTTCTCCGCAGCAGCCAGAGCGAGGAAGAGGTATATAACTACATCAGTGAGAACGAAAAGCTGCTTATCCTGCCCGATCAGGACGTTCTCAGCGGGCTTTATTCCGATAAGATATATCCCCTTGAACCGCTCAGATACAATATGACCGAGCGGCTTATGATGTATCATATGATGACCCCCGAAAATGTGCGGAACATTTCTGCCATAGTCCATTACATCGGCAGGAACAAGCCGTGGAAGGATTCTTACATCGGCAAGCTTGGCGTGTTCTATGAGGAAGCGTCCAAGGATATTCCGCCTATTGAATAAGGAGCTTTGCATGGGATATTTTGAGCTGTTTGGGGATTGCTATCCCGAACTTCAATTAAACAGGGGGATGTTCGGTCAGCTGCTCGATATCGGCGGCTGCACTGCTTTTGAGCATAAGGAAAACGGCGATATAGTTGGCTTTGCGGTAGTTAAGGACAACAGCCTGCGGCTGATATGCGTTTCGGAAAAGTACCGCCGACAGGGCATAGGCTCGGAGCTTTTGGCTCAGGCGGAAGAGCATATAGGCAAAGAGCATAATGAAGTCATTCTCGGCGGAGCTTCGGGGCTTTTTATCGGAGCGCCCGTTTCAAAGGGGAATTTCGACAAGCGGAGCTTTCCGTTTTTTGAAAAGCGTGGATATGTTTTTGATGACAGCTGCGCTGAAATGGAGCTTCTGCTTGATGATTTTTCCGCATCTGAGCATGATCTGCCCGTTGCTGGGAACGTGACCTTCGGATATATTGACGGCACATCGGAAGCGCTGAAAAAAGCCGTGGCGGAGACTGTTCCCGACTGGGTGCAGTATTTCGGCGGCTCAAAGGTGTTCTGCGGCTTCTGCGGCGGGGAGATAGCCTCTTTCTGCATAACAGAAGAGTGGGAGCCTTCCGTTGTCTCCGACGAAGTGCATCGGACAGGTGCTGTGGGCTGTGTGGGCACTGTTCCACGGTTCAGGCGGCAGGGAATAGGACTTAAAATGGTCGCCCTTGCGGCGGAAGAGCTTAAAAAGCAGGGCTTCGGCAAATGCTTTATCCATCACACAGGTGTGTATGACTGGTATGAAAAAATAGGCTGCCGCACTGTGCTTTGGGAGCTTTTCGGCAAAAAAGCATTATCATGACTTGAAAGGAAGCATAAGTATATATGAATATTATCATTGTGGGCTGCGGAAAGGTAGGACAGGCGCTTGCCGAACAGCTCAATGAGGAAGGCAACAACATCACGGTCATTGACCTTAACCCCAAAAAGGTGAACTCGGTCTCCGCAAGGCTGGATATAATGGGCGTTGTGGGAAACGGCGCTACCCATATGACCCAGCAGGAGGCAGGCATCAAGCGTGCAGACCTGCTCATTGCGGTAACTGCGTCAGATGAGCTGAATCTGCTGTGCTGCCTTATCGCCAAAAAAGCAGGTAACTGCCAGACCATAGCCCGTGTAAGAAGCCCCGAATACAGCACCGAGGCGCCTTATCTTAAAGAAGAGCTTGGACTTGCAATGGTCATCAACCCCGAATATGCTGCGGCTCAGGAGATAGCCAGAGTTCTGCGCTTCCCCTCCGCCATAAAGATAGACACCTTCGCAAAGGGCAGGGTGGAGCTGCTTAAATTCAGGCTCCCCGAAAACAGCCGCCTTGCGGGCTGCTCCGTAAAGGAGATAGTTGCAAAGCTCCACTGTGATGTACTCGTATGCACCATCGAGCGTGGGGACGACGCATTCATTGCAAATGCGGACTTCGTTTTCCGGGAAAAGGACGTTATCTCAATAGTCGCTTCTCCCAGAAATGCCAATGAGTTCTTCCGCAAAATAGACTACAAGATAAATTCCGTCAAGGACGTTATGATAGTCGGCGGCGGCGAGATTACCCATTATCTCTGCGATATCCTCCAGCGCTCCGGCATTGCCATCAAGATAATAGAAAAGAATGCGGAAAAGTGCGAGGAGCTTTGCACCACATGGCCCGATGTTTCCGTAATAAACGGCGACGCTGTGGATCAGGAGATACTTCTTGAAGAGGGACTGGCAAACTGCGGCGCATTTGCGGCTCTTACCAATCTTGACGAGGAAAATATCCTGCTTTCGCTTTTTGCAAAGAGCGCAGGCAAGGGAAAGCTCGTCACCAAGATAAACCGTATCGACTTTGACACGGTAATCAAGAAGCTTGACCTTGATTCCATAATCTACCCCAAGAACATCACCTCCGATATGATAGTGCGGTATGTCCGTGCAATGAAAAACACCATCGGCAGCAACGTTGAGACGCTTTACAATATCATCAAGGGTAAGATAGAGGCAGCGGAGTTTATCGTCAAGGAAAACTCGCCTATTGCGGGCGTTCCTCTTGCGGAGCTTAAATTCAAGGATAACGTGCTTATCGCAGCTGTTCTCCGTGAGCGCAAGGTCATAATCCCGAGAGGTCACGATATCATTCAGCCCGGGGACGCAGTTGTTGTTGTCTCCAACCTTATGCAGCTCCATGATATAGCGGATATTTTAAGATAAGGAAGGAGTTTGGCTTTTGCTCTTGCAAAGGCAGCCACACATATGAATTTTAAAATGATTCTCAATATCCTGGGCTGGATACTTATTTTTGAAGCGCTGTTTTTTTTAGTGCCTATCATAACCGCTGTGGTTTACGGCGAGGCAGTGCTGGCGGATTTTCTCATATCCGCAGGGCTTTGCCTTATATGCGGCGGACTGCTTATAATGAAAAAGCCGGAAAACAAGGCGCTTTATTCCCGTGAGGGCTATGTTATAGTGTCCCTCAGCTGGATAGTGCTCAGTCTTTTCGGTGCACTGCCCTTTTATATCTCGGGCGTGATACCCAATTTCGTTGACGCACTGTTCGAGACGGTCTCGGGCTTCACCACAACGGGAGCAACAGTTCTCGGAGAGGTAGAGACACTTCCCAAAGCCATACTTATCTGGCGAAGCTTCACCCACTGGGTAGGCGGCATGGGCGTGCTGGTCTTTATAATGGCGTTCGTTCCCCTCAGCGGCGGACAGAATATGCACATCATGAAAGCGGAAAGCCCCGGCCCCTCGGTAAGCAAGCTTGTTCCCAGAGTAAAGACCACCGCAATGATACTTTATTCCATATACTTTGTGCTGACCTTTGCTGAGTTCATTGTTCTGCTCATAGGCGGAATGAGAGCGTTCGATGCACTGAACACCTCTTTTTCCACAGCAGGCACAGGCGGATTCGGCTTCAGGAATGACAGCTTTGCAAGCTTTTCTCCCGCACTGCAAATTATCGTTACGGTATTTATGCTCATATTCTCCATAAATTTCAGCTCCTATTATCTGCTGATAACAGGCAAGCTGAAAGAGGCGTTCAACAGCGAGCTGAAAGTGTTTGCGCTTATCGTCATTTCCGCCATAACCGTCATAACTTTGAACATCAGGCACCTTTTCCCCAGTGTGGGAGATGCTTTGAGAAATGCTTCATTCACCGTGGCTTCAATAGTTTCCACAACGGGATTTTCCACAGCGGACTTTGACATGTGGCCCGAGCTTTCCAGAACTATCATCGTGCTGATAATGTTCATCGGCGCCTGCGCAGGAAGTACGGGCGGCGGCATAAAGGTATCGAGAATAATCATTCTCTTCAAGAGCATGGCAAAGGAACTCAGCGTTATGATCCACCCCAAGCAGGTGCGTAAGATAACCGTTGATTCCCACGCCATCGACCACGAGACCGTGCGCTCGGTAAATGTGTATATGGTCTGCTATATAATGGTTTTCGTTATTTCAATGGGCGTTATGTCCTTCGATAACTATGACCTGATAACGAACTTCACCGCTGTAGCCGCAACGCTCAATAACGTTGGCCCCGGCCTTGAAATGGTCGGCCCCATTCAGAATTTCGGCTTTATGTCCTCGCCTACAAAGCTAATACTTATCTTTGATATGCTGGCAGGCAGACTGGAGCTTTTTCCCATGCTGCTCCTGTTTGCTCCCGCAACATGGAAAAAATAATATCCGAACACCTCCGTGTTTTCATCATAATATGAAATACGGAGGTGTTTTTATGGATATAGCTTATGAGACCGCTGTTATTTTCATATTTTCGGCTGTTATAATGTGCCTGTCGGCAGTGTCGGCCCTGCAGGGAGCGGAAAAGCCCTTCGGTCAGAGGATACTTATATTTGCCGATGACAGCGCAGATAATATAGAGCTTTTGCTCCGCCGCCTTGCCACAGCGGAATGTGATATAATCGTCTGCTGTGCCGATGAAAACAGCGAAACGGCCGAGATATGCCGCCGCTTTGCCTGTGACAACGGTATCCCAAGGCTGTGTACCGTCTGCAATACATCGGGGGAGAGAACATAGGAGATCGTATAAAGTCACCGAGCCGCAAATGAAATAATCTTTGTATAAATAGCCCACGGGTGGAAGCGGCGACACGCCGCCCTGCATTTTAGATGATATCCACAAACAATAGTTACCGAGCCGCAAATGAAATAGTCCCCATGTATTAAAGTACGGGTGGAGGCGGCAACATGCCGTCCTGCATTTCAGAAAATATCTACTAATAACAGTTACCGAGCTGCAGATGAAATAGTCCCAACTTAAATAACTTACGGGTGGAGGCGGCGACACGCCGCTTTTTACTTTTTTACTATTGACAGAGGGGAGACAATTTGTTATAATAATATAGTAATGCGGAAAATCCGCTTCCTGAAAATATTTCATTCAAGAAATGAGGAATTTTAAATGTCTGCTAATATCGTAATCGGTACCCAGTGGGGCGACGAAGGCAAGGGAAAGGTAATTGATATACTGGCTTCCCGTGCAGATGTTGTTGTACGTTCCCAGGGCGGCAACAATGCGGGTCACACTGTTGCAAGCAACGGCGAGACCTATAAGCTTCACCTTATCCCCTCAGGTATTCTCTATAAAAACACCCTCTGCCTTATCGGCGCAGGCGTAGTTCTTGACCCTAAGGATCTTCTCGGCGAGATCGACGACCTCTCCAAGAGAGGAATCTCCTTCGATAACCTGAAGATCGACCCCAGAGCGCACATCATTATGCCTTGGCACATCGCTCTTGACGGACTTTCCGAAAAGTTCAGAGGCAATAAGGACATCGGAACCACTCACCGTGGAATCGGCCCTACCTATATGGATAAGTACGAGAGAAGCGGTCTGAGATTTTACGATCTGGTTCACCCCGACATCTTCCGTGAAAAGGCTAAGAGCGTGGGCGAGCTTAAGAACGCTATCATCACAAAGGTTTACGGCGGCGAGGCTATCGACCTTGACGCAGTTATCGAGGAATATATCGGCTACGGTCAGCGTCTGGCTAAGTACATGGACGACGTTTCCGTTCTTACCTATGAGGCTAAGAAGGCAGGAAAGACTATCCTCTTCGAGGGCGCACAGGCTACTCTCCTTGATATCGACTTCGGTACATATCCTTACGTTACAAGCTCTCATCCCCTGTCCGCAGGCGTTTGCACAGGTACAGGCGTAGGCCCCATGACCATTGACGCTATCTACGGCGTTGCAAAGGCATATACCACAAGAGTCGGCAAGGGTCCTTTCCCCACAGAGCTTAACGACGAAACAGGCGATTATATCCGCAATAAGGGCGGCGAGTTCGGTACCATCACAGGCAGACCCAGAAGAACAGGCTGGTTCGATTCTGTTATCGTTCGCCACGCAGTTCGTGTAAACGGTCTTTCTTCCCTCGTTATCAACAAGCTTGATACACTTGCAGGTCTTGACACACTCAAGGTTTGCGTAGCATATAAGAAGCCCGACGGCACTATCATCAAGGACTTCCCCCCCACACTTGAGGGACTTGAGGGCTGCGAGCCTGTTTATGAGGAGTTTAAGGGCTTTAGCGAGGATCTCTCCGCTTGCAGAAAGTTTGAAGAGCTTCCGGAGGTTTGCCGCAAGTACATCTCCCGCCTTGAAGAGCTTTGCGAGTGCCCCATCAGCATGGTAGGCGTTGGCCCCGACAGAGCACAGGTGATCGAGAGATAATCACAGCTTATAAGCCATATGGCATGAAAAAACTGAGAAGGAGTTTTCCTTCTCAGTTTTTTTGTATAGTAGCCTCAGTTAAGCTTACTATACAAAAATATCCCGACAGCGGTAAAACTGTCGGGATATTCACGTTTACAATATATTTATGCACACAGCTTATTCAGCCATAAGTGCGCATATCTTGTTGGAAAATTCAACAGGGTCTTCGATCTGCATACCCTCGATGAGAAGTGCCTGATCGTAGAGGATAGATGCGTAATCCTTGAACTTTTCCTTGTCCTCGCCGTAAAGCTTCTGCATTGCGGCAAATATCTTGTGGTTGGGGTTGATCTCCAGGACTTTTTCGGACTTGACTTTCTCGTTCTGAGGATTCTGGTTGAGTATCTTCTCCATTTCAAGGGAGATCTGACCGGAGCTGGAGATGCAGACAGGGTGAGATTTCAGCTTGTCGGATATCTTTGTTTCCTTTACCTTGCCATCAAGAGCTGCGGTGATGAATGAGAGCATATCCTTGTTTTCCTCGGCAAGCTTCTTGGTCTCTTCCTTTTCAGCCTCGGTGTCAATGCCAAGATCACCCTCGGAAACGTTCCTGAACTCCTTGTCGCCGTGGCGCATGAGCACCTTGACAGCAAACTCGTCCACGTTATCGGTGAGGTAAAGTATCTCATAACCCTTGTCACGAAGCAGCTCGGTCTGGGGGAGAGCCTGTATCTTCTCAACGCTGTCGCCTGCAGCATAGTAGATGTACTTCTGCTCTTCCTTCATTCTGGAAACATACTCATCAAGGGTGGTGAGCTTGTTTTCGTGGGAGGAGGTGAACATCAGCAGATCCTCAACAGCGTCCTTGTCTCTGCCGTAATTGTCGTAAACGCCGAACTTTATCTGGATACCGAAGGTCTTCCAGAACTGCTCGTACTTTTCACGCTCGTTGTTGAGCATCTTTTTCAGCTCGCTCTTGATCGTCTTTTCAATGGACTTTGCAATGGTTTTGAGCTGGTGATCGTGCTGAAGCATTTCACGGGAGATGTTCAGCGACAGGTCTGCGGAATCTACCAGACCTCTTACAAATGAGAAGTAGTCGGGGAGCAGGTCAGCGCACTTGTCGGAGATAAGCACGCCGCTGGAATAAAGCTGCAGACCCTTTTCGTAGTCCTTGGAGTAGAAGTTGAAAGGCGCTCTTGCGGGAATGAACAGCAGGGAATCATATGTAACGGTACCCTCGATCTTTGAGTGGATATATTTGAGAGGGTCGGTGTAGTCGAAGAACTTTTCCTTGTAGAAGTTGTTGTAATCCTCGGGTTTAAGCTCGTTCTTGTTCTTTCTCCAGAGGGGGACCATGCTGTTGAGGGTCTCGTTCTCGATAACGGTCTCGTAAGCGTCGTCGGAATAATCGTCCTCCTTGGCGTCAGCCTTTCTCTTAGTCTTTTCCACGTCCATCTTGATGGGGAAGCGGATATAGTCGGAGTATTTCTTTACAAGCTCCTTGATGGTGGAGGCTTCAAGATACTCGTCATAGCACTCGGTTTCGGTGTCGTCCTTGAGGGTCAGGCGAATTTCTGTACCAACGCTGTCCTTGTCGCACTCTTCAATAGTGTAGCCGTCAGCGCCGCTGGACTTCCACATATAAGCCTTGTCGGAACCGTAAGCCTTGGAACGGACCTCAACTTCCTTTGCTACCATGAAAGCGGAGTAGAAGCCTACGCCGAACTGACCGATGATATCAACATCGTCTGTCTTTTCGTTCTCGTTCTTGAACTTGAAGGAGCCGCTGTTTGCGATGATACCAAGGTTGTTTTCCAGCTCATCGGCGGTCATACCGATACCGTTATCGGAGATAGTGAGCACCTTGTTTTCCTTGTCGGCAGTTATCTCGATCTTGAAATCGTCCTTGTTCATGCCAACCTTGTCATCAGTAAGAGACTTGAAATACAGCTTGTCGATAGCATCGCTGGCGTTGGAGATAAGCTCACGGAGGAATATTTCCTTATGAGTATAAATGGAGTTGATCATCATATCAAGCAGACGCTTGGATTCTGCTTTGAACTGTTTTGTTTCAGCCATAATAACACATCCTTTTATGTAAATGTACTGTTCCCGAACGGAAGCAGTGGATTTTAGCACTTTCATCTTGTAAGTGTTAGCACTCTTTCTTTTTGAGTGCTAACATCAGTATATACCTTTCCTTTGGCAAAATCAAGAGCAGAACGCTAAATTTTACATTTTGTTCATATTTGGCATATCAGCGGCGCATTGCTGTTTATAATTATCCGTTGAATTATTCCCTGCGATATGCTATAATTATTCGGAAACTTTTTTGAAGAGAGGATCTCAGATGATAAAATTTATCGCCGCCGATCTTGACGGCACACTTCTGAACAGCAGTCATGCTCTTCCCGACGGCTTTATGGAGCTGGTGGAAAAGCTTTATGATATTGGCATCACCTTTGCCGCCGCTTCCGGCAGGCAGTATTACGGCGTTGAAAAGCTTTTTATGCCCGTACGTGACAAGATGATGTTCATTGCCGAAAACGGCGGCGTGGCATATGAAAAGGGTCAGCTTATCTACTCCCTGCCCATGCCCGCCGATGATGTTCTTGCCATGGTGCATGAGGCGGAGAAGCTTTACGACAAGGGCGTGCGTATCCTGCTTTCGGGAGAGAACTGCGCATATGTGGCTGACAGCGACAAGGATTTTTCCGACAGCTGCAACACCTACTGCGCCCGCCTGAAAACGGTGAATGACTTCAGCGTGATACCGGACGGCGACAGGATAATCAAGATAGCACTTTTTGACAAGAACGCCGAAACGCAGGTCTATCCTGCAATGAAGCGCTTTTCCGATGATTTCAACGTTATCCTTTCAAACACCTGCTGGGTGGATATCGTGGGAAAAACGGTCAACAAGGGCACTGCCGTAACAAAGCTTATGGAAAGGCTTGGCGCAGGCTATGACGAGGCAATGGTTTTCGGTGATTATCTCAATGACTATGAGATGATGAGCTGCTGCAAATACAGCTTTGCCATGGAAAATGCTCACCAGCAGCTTAAAAGTGCGGCGCATTATATTGCTCCCTCAAATGATGATAACGGCGTTGTCCGTGAGATAAAAGCTCATATCCCAGAGCTGAAAATATGACATTGAATATTACAAAAGGAACTAATAATGGAACTTAAAGATAAAATTCAGAAGCAGCTGCTTAAAGTTAAATCCCCCTCAAGATACATCGGCGGAGAGTTCAACAGCATTGTAAAGGATAAAAGCAAGGTGGATGTGCGCTTTGCTTTCTGCTTCCCCGACGCATACGATGTGGGAATGTCCCACATCGGCATGAAAATACTCTACTCCCTGAAAAATGCCCGTGAGAACTGGTGGTGCGAGCGTGTTTTTGCGCCGTGGCCCGATTACGAGGCGCTCATGCGTGAAAATGACATTCCTCTTTACGGTCTGGAGAGCCTTGACCCCATAAAGGAGTTCGATTTCATCGGCTTTACTATTCAGTACGAGCTTTGCTATACAAATATCCTGAATATGCTTGACCTGGCAGGTCTGCCTGTGCCGGCGGCTGAGCGCAGTGAAGATGACCCCATTGTAATTGCGGGCGGCCCCTGCGTATGCAATCCCGAACCCCTGTGTGATTTTATCGACCTGTTTGTTATCGGCGAGGGCGAGGAAGCCAACCTTGAACTGATGGAGCTTTACGAGCAGATGAAAAAGTCCGGCGAATACACAAAGCAGAGCTTCCTTGAAAGGGCTGCACAGATAGGCGGCATATATGTTCCGTCCTTCTATGACGTTTCCTACAAGGAGGACGGCAGGATAGAAAGCGTTGTGCCCAACCGTGCAGGTGTGCCAGAAAAGGTTACAAAGCGCATCATTGCCGACTTTGACAAGGTGTTCTATCCCGAAAAGTTCGTTATTCCCTTTTCCGAGATAGTTCACGACCGCTCCGTGGTTGAGGTGCTGAGAGGCTGCATACGTGGCTGCCGTTTCTGTCAGGCAGGCTTTATCTACCGCCCGTTCAGAGAGAAAAGGGCGGATACTATATTAAAAGAAGCCAAATGCCTTTGCAGCTCATCGGGCTATGAGGAGCTGTCACTTGCATCGCTGAGCACCAGCGACCATTACGATATCGAGGGCGTACTTTCCAAGATGACGGGCTACACCGAGGGCGAGAGGATAAATCTTGCGCTGCCCTCCATGCGTATCGACCGCTTCAACAAGGAGCTTATGGAGCAGCTTTCCAAGGTAAGAAAAAGCGGACTTACCTTTGCGCCGGAAGCGGGAACGGCACGTCTCCGTGATGTTATCAACAAAAATCTCACGGAAGATGAAATAATGTCTGCCTGCCGCACGGCTTTCGAGGGCGGATATGCGGGAGTAAAGCTTTATTTCATGCTGGGACTTCCCACTGAAACAGACGAGGACATCATCGGCATAGCCGACCTTGCCAAGCGCATAGCAGACCTGTACTTTAATATGAAGGACAGACCGAGAGGTCAGAAGCTGAGCATTTCCATCAGCTGCGCCACCTTTGTGCCAAAGCCATTTACACCTTTCCAGTTTGAGCCGCAGATATCCGTTGACGAGATAAACCGCCGCCAGAAGCTGCTGCTTGACTGCGTAAAGGGCAAGCGATACATCAACGTAAGCTACCATAATTACAAGATAAGCGTTCTTGAAGCGGCTCTTGCCAAGGGCGACAGGCGGCAGGGAGCGGTAATAAAGCGTGCATGGGAGCTGGGCTGCAAGTTTGACGGCTGGGACGAGCTTTATAACTTCGATGCGTGGATGCAGGCGTTTGCCGATACGAATACCGACATTGAGTTCTATTCCCATCGTGGCTCCGCATATGATGAGCAGATGCCCTGGGAGCACCTTGACTATATGGTCACAAAGGAGTTCCTTATCCGTGAGAACAAAAAGGCTCACGAGGGTATTGCGACGAGAAACTGCCGTGAGGGCTGCTCGGGCTGCGGCGTGAACAAGGCTGCGGGAAAAGAATGCTTTGCCGATGAAAAGATCGGTGCTCTCACAAGCTCCGTGCCTGCTCAGGCGACAGCCGATGTGCCTCACGGTGAGCCGCTTGCAAACAAGAAGCCTGTGCGTGTGTTCTTTGAGAAAAAGGGGAGAGCGGTCTATATCTCTCACCTTGACCTGCTCAGAGCCATGCAGAGGGCACTGAAAAGGTCGGAACTGCCTGTGTGGTATTCCGAGGGCTTCAATCCAAGAATATACCTGAACTTCCCCCTTGCCCTGTCGCTGGGCGTTGAGGGCACAAGGGAGCCGATGGACTTTTACATCGTGGAGGATATTTCCTTTGAGGAGATAGTCAGCAGGCTGAACGGCGAGCTTCCCGAGGGGCTTTGCGCTGTGGGAGCGGCTGCACCCGTTCATCTCAACAAGGAGATAGGCTTTGCAGAATATACCCTGACCTACAGCGGCAGCATGGCTGATGTAAAGGCTGCCCTTGACAGCTTTATGGCGCAGGAAAAGATAGAAGTGGAAAAGCGCTCCAAGAAAAAGGGCATGATAACTGTTGATATCAAGCCGTATGTGGAGATAAAAGGCGTTTCGGAGGGCGACAGCGTGTATGTTGATATAAGGCTGCCAGCGGGGCTGGAGCTCAACCTGAATGCGGCTATTTTTACCGACGCATTTGCGGCTTACTGTGCCGAAAATAACGTTAAGGCAGAGCTTATATGTGCAAAACGCACAAATATATTGTGTGCAGATGGTTCTGCATTTGAATAATCGGACGAAATTTTATTTGTGAGCAAAAACACTTGAAATCTAAGAATAAATGTGTTAAAATAAATAAGCATTTAAAATCCGCCGAAGTATGCCCTCGGGAGGAAAAGGCGAGATTAGTGCTGCGGTTTTCCGCAACATTAAAAGGACAGTCCGCTGCTCTGTCCCGCCGTGCGCCATTGGCGGGGTAACAAACGGGGTAAGAATGTCTTGAAGATTTAGGAGGATATTAAAATGGACGCATTAAAGCTTATCAGCGAATCCAGCATGAAGAGCGAAGTTCCCGCTTTTGAAGTGGGCGACACTGTAAAGGTACACGTAAGAATCAAGGAAGGTCAGAAGTACAGAATCCAGGTTTTCGAGGGCACCGTTATCGCTAAGAGACACGGCGGCATCCAGGAGACCTTTACCGTTAGACGTGTAGCTCACGGCTGCGGCATTGAGAGAGTTTTCCCTGTACATTCTCCCGTTGTTGACAAGGTTGAGGTCGTTAGACACGGTAAGGTTAGAAGAAGCAAGCTTTACTACCTCAGAGACAGAGTCGGCAAGGCTGCCAAGGTCAAGGAGAACATTCAGTAATCCTGCTGCGCAGTATCTTTATATGATGAAAGGAATAAGACTCCTTTCAATTAACCTGAAAAAGCAGTGCAGAGTGGGCTTGTTTGAGCTTGCCCGCTCTGTATAATATGCTTTTATCGGTTGTTTGGGGGCTTATTGCAAGTCCCTTTTTTGCTGTTTGGGAATGTACACGTCTGAGGATATCAACGAAAGGAATGAGCAGCTATGGCTAAGTATCAGATAAATTACGAAGCGCTGGACGCAGACAAAAACAAGGAAAACGGTACTCCCTACGAGGAATTCCTCGAGTGGGTCGAGACCATAATTTTCGCATTCTTTGCGGTTATCCTTATCTTTACGTTCCTGCTCAGACAGGCAAACGTTGACGGCGAATCTATGGTGCCTACTCTTCAGAACGGAGAGAAGCTCATAGTTCACCATCTTTTCTATACACCCGAAAAGGGTGATATCGTTATAGTTGACAGCTCCAACCTCGGCAAGCCTATCGTAAAGAGAGTTATTGCAGAGGGCGGCGATACTATTGATATCAACTTTGATACAGGCGCTGTTACCGTAAACGGTGAAGTTCTTGATGAACCTTACATCAACGACCTTACCAAGCGTGATGAGGACGGTCAGGTTTATCCTTTGACTATCCCCGACGGCTACTATTTTGTAATGGGCGACAACAGAATGAACTCCCTTGACAGCCGAAGCGCTGCCGTGGGTCTTGTTCCTGAGGATGAGATCATGGGCAAGGTAGTGTTCAGGATCTGGCCCTTTGACAGAATAGGTACGGTCAGCTGAGTGTACTTATAAAGATTTTGGAGGAAAGTCAGACGGAAAGACAATCGCCTTTCATCTGCTTTCCTCTTTTAGTTTAAAACGGTTTTAAGGAGTGAGGCAGATGAACGAGATACCGTCAATACAGTGGTTCCCCGGTCACATGACCAAAACAAAGCGCATGATGGAAAAGTGTCTGCCTTTGGTTGACGCAGTGGTCGAGGTCATCGACGCACGAGTTCCAATGTCAAGCCGAAACCCCGATATAAATGTCCTTACCGCAGGCAAGCCCAGGATCATCGTGATGAACAAGTGCGATGCTGCCGATGAGAAGGTCACTTCCCAGTGGATAGATTATTTCCGCAGGCAGGGCATTATGGCGATAGCTGCCGACTGCCGCACCGGAAAGGGTCTTAACAGATTTGTCCCCACAGTGCGTGAAGTTCTGGCTGACCTTATTGCAAAGAATACCGCAAAGGGCATGGCAGGCAAGGTGCTGCACCTGATGGTGGTGGGTATCCCCAACGTGGGAAAATCCTCGTTCATCAACCGCATGGCAGGGCAGAAAAAAGCCAAGGTGGAGGATCGCCCCGGCGTTACCCGTGAAAAGCAGTGGGTAATGCTGGATAACGATATCGAGCTGCTGGATATGCCCGGCGTTCTCTGGCCTAAGTTCGAGGATATGTCCGTAGGCGAAAAGCTGGCGTTCACAGGCGCTGTCAAGGACGATGTGGTGGATACTGAGCTGCTGGCGTGCAGACTTCTGATAAAGCTAAGGGAGATAGCTCCCGACAGCCTGACGGAGCGCTACAAGATAAAGCTTGACACTCCCGAAGAGGACGAAATGGTCGAAAGCGGAGAGGCTATGGGCTGTATAAACGGCTACGAGCTTCTTATGAGAGTCGGCAAGGCAAGAGGAATGCTCATCTCAGGCGGTGAGATAAATACCGAGAGAGCCGCAGCTGCCGTTCTGGACGAGTTCAGAGGCGGAAAGCTGGGACGCATTACCCTCGAGACCCCTGCGGATTTTGGTGACTGATATGGAAACTCAGCAGTTATTTGAATATGACAAGGAGATAAGAACGCTCCACCCCATATTCTGCGGGCTTGATGAAGCAGGCAGAGGGCCTCTTGCGGGAGATGTTTATGCGGCGGCTGTGGTTTTTGATGACGGCGTGTGCATAGAAGGTCTCAACGACAGCAAGAAGCTTACGGAGAAAAAGCGTGAGCTGCTCTTTGACGAGATAATCAACAAAGCTAAGGTGTTCTGCATCGCTACCGCCTCTGTGGAGGAGATAGAGAAGCTGAATATCCTGAATGCCGCCATGCTTGCCATGAAAAGGGCATATGAGGGGCTTGACATAAAGCCTGATTACGCTCTGGCTGACGGCAACAAGTTCCCGCCCCTGGGCATTGCGGGGGAGGCTGTGGTAAAGGGAGACGGAACGTCTGCCAGCATTGCCGCCGCTTCCGTTCTGGCAAAGACTGCCCGTGACAGGTACATGAAGGATATCGCCGAGCAGTACCCTCAGTGGCAGTTTGAACGCCACAAGGGCTACGGCACAAAGCTCCATTATGAGATGCTGGACAAATACGGTCCGTCTCCCGTGCACCGTATGTCTTTCCTGAAAAAATACTATGCAGCAAAGCAGAAGTGAGATAGGAAAGCTGGGGGAGGAGCTTACAGCCTATTATCTGAAAAGATCGGGCTATGAGATACTCCGCAGGAACTTTCGCATAAAGGGCGGGGAGATAGATATTATCGCCTCAAAGGACGGCATTATCGCTTTTGTTGAGGTTAAGACCCGTGACATCAGCGCATTTGAGCATGGCGCTCAGGCGGTGAATGTCAGGAAGCGGAGCCTTATTATCCGTGCCGCTCAGGAGTATTCCTACAGATATCCCCACGAAATGCAGCCCAGATTTGACGTTGCCGAGGTGACTGTCAGGGAGGGCAGGGCTGTGGGACTTAAATATTTTGACAATGCTTTCTGTGCCGAAAGTGATTCTTCTCTTTAAAAGCCTAAAAAGCATATCTGCGGCGGACGCCGCTTCAATAATAAAAATTATCGGGATATCCCGAAGAAAAAGGTGATAAAATGTTTTACAAAAGCACAAGAAACAGCGGCGTAAGCATCAGCTCCGCCGAAGCTATTGTTCAGGGAATTTCCGCAGACGGCGGACTTTTTGTGCCCTCCGAAATTCCTCAGATGTCAATGGACGAGATCGTAAAGCTTGGCGATATGAGCTATGCTGAGAGAGCAGCTGTTGTTTTCAGCAAGTTCCTTACCGACTTTACCGATGCTGAGCTTAAGTACTGCACCGAAAGCGCTTACAACGACAAGAACTTTGCTTCCGCAGATATCGCTGAGATATCCCATCTTTTTGACGGTACATATGTTCTTGAGCTGTGGCACGGCCCCACCTGCGCATTCAAGGATATGGCTCTCCAGATCCTTCCTTATCTTCTCACCACATCTCTCAAGAAGATAAAGATGAACAAGAAGGTAGTTATCCTTGTTGCTACTTCGGGCGATACAGGAAAGGCTGCTCTCGAGGGCTTTGCCGATGTTGAGGGTACCTCCATCATGGTATTCTATCCTCAGGACGGCGTATCCGCTATGCAGAAGCGTCAGATGGCTACTCAGGACGGAAACAACGTTACCGTATGCGCTCTCAACGGCAATTTCGATGACTGCCAGAACGGCGTAAAGGCTATCTTCACCAATGAAGAGATCAAGCAGAAGCTTGCAGACGGCGGCATGATGTTCTCCTCCGCAAACTCCATCAACTGGGGCAGACTTGCACCTCAGATAATATACTACATCTCCACCTATGCAGAGCTGGTAAAGGACGAGCAGATCAAGGCAGGAGACAAGATCAATATTGTCGTTCCCACAGGAAACTTCGGAAATATCCTTGCAGCTTACTATGCAAAGCACATGGGTATGCCCGTCAACAAGCTCATCTGCGCTTCTAACGCAAACAACGTTCTTACCGACTTTATAAATACAGGTATCTACGACAGAAACAGAAAGTTCATCACTACTGTTTCTCCCTCAATGGATATCCTTATCTCCTCCAACCTTGAAAGACTTCTCTACATTCTCTGCGGCGAAAATGACGCTCAGATAAGAGAGTGGTTCGGCAAGCTGGCTTCCGAGGGCAGATATGAGGTAACCGACGACGTTAAGGCAAAGCTCAAGGCTGACTTTGCGGCAGGCTTCTGTGACGACGCACAGACCAAGGCTGTCATCAAGGAGATCTACGACAAGTATTCCTACACTCTCGATACCCACACCGCTGTTGCAGTAAAGGTTTACGAGGATTACAAGAAGGCTACCGGCGACAACACCAAGACCGTTATCGCTTCCACCGCAAGCCCCTACAAGTTCAGCACAGCTGTTCTTGAAGCAATAGAGGGCAAGGTTTCCGATATGGACGAGTTCGACAAGGTTGAGCGCCTCCACGAGGTTTCCGGCTATGATGTTCCCAAGTCTCTTGCAGAGCTGAAGAACAAGCCTATCCGCTTCACAGGAGCTATCGGAAGAGATGAGATGAAGGATTTCGTTCTCAAGTCCCTTTCCCTTTGATATTGAACGAACGCAGCAGAGGAGGATGAAATGGCGCTTTTTACAATGGGTGATCTGCACCTTTCCTTTGCCGTAAACAAGCCGATGGATAAATTCGGAGGCTGGGAGAATTACGTGGAGCGCATCTCGGAAAACTGGGAAAAGACCGTGTCCCCCGAGGATACGGTGGTAATTCCCGGGGATATATCATGGGCGATGAATTTCAGGGAAGCGCTTCCCGATTTTGACTTCATACATAAATTAAAGGGCACAAAGATAATTTCCAAGGGCAACCACGATTACTGGTGGAACACTTATGCCAAGATGAACCGATTCCTTGAAGAAAACGGTTTTGACAGCATAAAAATTCTGCACAACAATCATTTTGCATATGATAAATACGGTATCTGCGGCACAAGAGGCTGGATAAACGACAACAGCGAGCCTGCCGATGCCAAGGTGCTTGCAAGGGAAGCGGGCAGGCTGGAAACGTCCCTCTGCTCGGCTGAGGCGGCAGGGCTGGAGCCTATCGTGTTCCTGCACTACCCGCCCATATACGGCACGGAGTACAATTACGACATACTGGACGTGATGTACAGGCACAATATAAAAAAGTGCTATTACGGCCATGTTCATGGCAGAGCCCATCAGTACGCCGTGTGCGGTGAGCGTGACGGCATTGATTTTCGCCTTGTATCCGCTGATTATGTGCAGTTTTGCCCTGTGAGAATATTATAATTTGTGCAAAATGCAGAAATTGCATATTTGCTATAGCTTTATTAAATTTTGTATGGTATAATCTTTTTATATGCTTTGTATTAAAATGGAGGATGTTGTAAATGAGCTTAAAATCTACAAATAAAATCGAAACAAACACATATGAACTTGAAATTGAGGCTTCTGCTGAGGAGTTTGAGGCTGCCGTTCAGGCCGCTTACTTAAAGGCTAAGAATAAGATCAACGTTCCCGGATTCAGAAAGGGCAAGGCTACCCGTAAGATGATCGAAAATCTCTACGGCGAGAGCTGCTTCTATGATGATGCTGTAAATGCTATGGTTCCCGAGATCGTTGGCGGCGCTATCGACGAGGCTAAGCTTACTCTCGTTGACAGACCCGAGATCGATGTTACCGCTCTTTCCAAGGAGAACGGCGTTTCTTTCAAGGTAAAGTGCATCACCAAGCCCGAGGTTGAAATTTCCGACTATATGGGTATAGAAGTTGAAAAGCCTGCCAAGACTGTAACCGATGAGGATGTTGAAAAGCAGCTCAAGGCTATGCAGGAAAAGAACGGCAGACTCGTTACCGTTGAGGACAGAGCAGTTGAGAACGGCGATACCGTTGTTATCGACTTTGAGGGCTTCATGGACGGCAAGGCATTCGACGGTGGCAAGGAAGACGGCTTCGAGCTTAAGATCGGCTCCGGTCAGTTTATCCCCGGCTTTGAGGAGCAGATCGTTGGCAAGAACACCGATGAGGAGTTCACCATCAACGTAACATTCCCCGAGAACTATCAGATGGAAGAGCTTGCAGGCAAGCCCGCTGAGTTCAAGATCAAGCTCCACGAGATCAAGAAGACTGAGCTTCCCGACCTCGATGACGATTTCGCAAAGGATACTTCCGAGTTCGACACTCTCGACGAGCTGAAGGCTGATATCAAGAAGAAGCTTGAGGACAACGCTGAGAAGGCTGCCGACGCAGAAGTTGAAAACAAGATCTATGATACAATTCTTGCAAACATGAAGGCTGAGATCCCTCAGGTTATGTTCGAGCACAAGATCGACGATATGGTAAGAGATTTCGAGATCAGACTTTCCCAGCAGGGACTTGACCTTGATATGTACCTCTCCTTCGTTGGCATGGATAAGGCGGCTTTCAGAAAGACCTTCGAGGAGCAGGCTCAGAAGACCGTTAAGCTCAGACTGGCTCTCGAGAAGATCGCTCAGCTTGAGAACCTCACCGTAAGCGACGATGAAGTTCTTGAGGAGCTCAAGAAGATGTCCGAGACCTACAAGGTTCCCGTTGAGCAGCTCATGAATGTTGTTAGTCCTGAGACTCTCAAGACTGACATGGTTGTTACAGCAGCTTCCAAGCTCGTAAAGGAAAAGGCTGTAATCAAGTAATCTACGGGGTAATTTGAATTTGACGTATTGGGGTTTCGTTATTTAGTGGAGGTATAGTTAATGAGTTTAGTACCATATGTAGTAGAGCAGACCAACCGCGGCGAGCGCAGCATGGATATCTACTCCCGCCTTTTGAATGACAGAATAATAATTCTGTCTGAGGAAGTAAATAACACCACAGCCAGCCTCGTTATTGCTCAGATGCTGTTCCTTGAGGGACAGGATCCCGAAAAGGACATCTCCTTCTACATCAACAGCCCCGGCGGCGTCATTACTGCTGGTATGGCAATCTATGACACCATGCAGTATATCAAGTGCGATGTGTCAACCATTTGTATGGGTATGGCAGCTTCGATGGGCGCATTCCTGCTTTCATCAGGAACCAAGGGCAAGAGACTTGCTCTTCCCAACTCTGAGATCCTTATCCACCAGCCTCTCATTGCAGGCGGCGGAATTTCAGGTCAGTGCACCGATATCAAGATCCATTCAGACCACATGGTTTATACCAGAAACAAGCTGAATGAGATACTTTCCAAGAATACAGGAAAGCCTCTTGATGTTATCGAGCGTGATACTGAGAGAGATAATTATCTCACTGCTCAGGAAGCAATGGAATACGGTCTTATCGACAAGGTCATCGAGCACAGATAAAGATAAGAGAGATAGCTCCGCCGTCTTTACGGAAATGTCCGTATGGGCAGCGGAGCTTTATTTTAAAACCCCTATGAAAGGATTGATACGGATGCCCGCAGACAGAAACTTTAAAAGATGCAGCTTTTGCGGCAAGACTGAGCCTGAGGTTCAGAACCTCTTTTCAGCAGGCAACGCAAACATCTGCGACGAGTGCATTATTTACTGCTATGAAATGCTCATGAATAATGAGGCACTCGGATATGTTCCGTCTCCCGATCATCTTGAAAAGTTCGGCAAGCCTTCCAAGGCTCTCAGCCTTAAAAAGCCCCTTGAAATAAAGAAGATCATGGACGAATACATCATCGGTCAGGACGCTGCAAAGATAGCTCTTGCCGTTGCGGTGTATAACCATTACAAGAGAATAAACAGCCTTTCCGACAAGGACGACAACGCTGTTGAGCTTCAGAAGTCAAACGTTATCCTTCTGGGCCCCACAGGTGTCGGTAAGACACTGCTTGCTCAGACCCTTGCAAAGATACTTGACGTTCCCTTTGCAATAGCCGATGCGACCACCCTTACCGAGGCAGGTTACGTTGGCGATGACGTTGAGAACGTGCTTCTCAGACTTATTCAGGCGGCTGATTATGATATCCAGGCTGCCGAGAGAGGCATCGTTTATATCGATGAGATCGACAAGATCGCAAGAAAGTCGGAGAATATGTCCATCACCCGTGATGTAAGCGGTGAGGGCGTTCAGCAGGCTTTGCTCAAGATAATCGAGGGTACAGTTTCCAACGTTCCTCCTCAGGGCGGCAGAAAGAACCCTTATCAGGAGTGCCTGCACATCAATACAAAGAATATCCTCTTCATCTGCGGCGGTGCGTTTGACGGACTGGAGCAGACTATCAAGAAGAGAATTGATTCCTCTACACTGGGCTTCGGCGCAGATGTAAGAAGCAAGTCCGAAAAGGAAGTAAACATCTTCAAGGACGTTACTCCTCAGGACCTGGTAAAGTTCGGCATGGTTCCCGAGCTGGTGGGCCGTCTTCCTGTTATCACAGTGCTTGACGAGCTGGACGAAGCTGCCCTTGTAAGAATACTCAGCGAGCCTAAGAACGCTCTGGTAAAGCAGTATCAGAAGCTGTTCGAGCTTGACGGCATTGAGCTTGTGTTTGATGATGCCGCACTTACTGCCATTGCAGAAAAGGCTATCAAGCAGAAAACAGGCGCAAGAGGCCTCAGAGCTATCGTTGAAGGGCTTTTACAGGATACTATGTTCACAGCTCCTTCCGATGAGAATATTGTCAAGGTGACTATCACTGAGGCGTGCGTAACAGAGGGCGCAAAGCCCCTTATCGCCACAGGCACCAAGCCTGCTCAGAAGAAAAAGGCATAAGAATTATAAAAATGACCGACCTGAAACGCAACTTGATTTGTTTGCGTTTCAGGTCGGATTTTTTTATGTGTAATACTAATCTTCAATCAACCTATAGACAAATCCTCGGATAGAATAAGCCCATTCTTCGTCAAGCTCCCTTGCCAGGCGGCAAGCCCGCCTGCAGTCGCTTTCCTAGACTGGTCTTATTCTATCTGTGGGCTTTATCTACAGAACGATTGAAGATTAGTATAAATCAGTTTCAAATATTTATATTTTTGCTTTGGGGCGAAAAAGCTTATATTGACAACGTGTGGATTTTGCGGTATAATTCAGTTAAATCATACAAAATTTTTCACGAGGACATAAACTTTTTCGGAGAAACTCCCTCCTGGGCACGGAACAGCTTGCAGAAATAACTGGCATCGTGATATCCCACCGCCTCCGACACCTGAGAAACGGTCATGTTTCCCTTGGTGAGCAGCTGCTTTGCATAGGAAAGTCGGCGGCAGTTGATGTACTGGAATGGCCGCATATCGGTCTTGCGCTTGAAAATTCGGCACAGGTACTGGGGGGAAACTCCTGCGGCAGCGGCGATATCCTCCATGGCTATCTCTTCCGACAGATGAGCGGAGATGTATTCCTCCGCCAGTTTGAAAGCGGAAAATTCCGAGGGTGTTCCCGCAGGCTTCATGCGGCTTATCTGGTATTCGGTGAGAAATCGGTACATATAGGAATCCGCACGGAGAGAGGCGTTTTCGTTATTGCGCTTGAGAATGGTGTAGATGGACTGCCATGCACGCTCCATTTCACTTGGATCCTCATGGAATGCGGTGACGGCGTTTTTCAGCCCGAACTGCTCCAGCAGTGCAGCGCAGCCGCAGCCTGAAAATGTTACCCATTCAAGCGACCACACATCGCCTAAAGCGTAGTATTCGTGTGGCACATCGGCAGGGAGAAAAAACGACATTCCCTTTGTTATCTCCGTGGTTTTTCCCTCTGTGACAAGAACGCCTTTGCCCTCGGTGCAGTAGTTTATCTGGGGCTGAGGGTATCCGTCCTTGCGTATGCAGTGATATTGCAGGTCGCACCAGCCCACTCCTGCGGCATTCAGCAGCGACTTGTTAGGGGTCTTGGCTATGGGGTAAATGGCTTCGTCCATGTCCGCACGTCCTTTGGTTTAAAATTTTTACATAGTAAATTATAATATATATGGAAGGAAAAATCAATATGAATCTCAACGAAATCTCAAAAGATCATCTTTTCTGTGACGGCTGGGAATTTTCAAAAAATCCCATTGATACCGAGTATTCCTCTGAACTTAAATGGACAAGAGTGGATATTCCCCACGACTGGATGATCTATGAAACAAGAAATCTTTACGAGACCTCCACAGGCTGGTACAGAAAAAAGTTCAGCTATGAAAAGCTTGACGGCGTTCGCACCTCCATTCGCTTCGAGGGCGTTTATATGGACAGCAAGACCTACGTTAACGGTGAACTGGCAGGGGAGTGGAAGTACGGCTATTCCACATTTGAGTTTGACATTACTGACCTGCTCCGTGACGGCGAGAACGAGATAACCGTTCGTGTTGATTACCGCTGCCCCAACTCCAGATGGTACTCGGGCGCAGGAATTTACCGCCGTGTATGGCTGAGAAATTACCCCGACTGCCATATCACAAGTGACGGTGTTTATATCTCCGCCGATATTGAGGGCAATGTTACAGTTTCCGCCGAGGCAGTTCGCCCCGTAGGCGTTACCGTCGAGGGGCTTTCAATAAGAGAGACCGTTTATGATGGCGACAAGGCAGTATGTTCTTCCGAATATCCCTGCTGCGCATATGACAGGACACGTATCCCCGAGGCTATCCGCAGCGACAAGGTGAACTACTCCGTAAATACCATAACAATGCACGTTGACAAGCCCGTGCTGTGGGATATCGACGATCCTCACCTTTACACCATGGTAACAGAGCTTGTAAAGAACGGCGAGACCATACAGACCGTAAAGAACCGCTTCGGCTTCCGCAAGGCTGAGTTCACCACCGACAAGGGCTTCTTTCTTAACGACAGGCATGTAAAGCTCCACGGCTGCTGCGAGCACCATGACCTTGGCTCACTTGGTGCTGCCGTTAACCGTGCGGCTATCGTAAGAAAGCTGAAAAAGCTCAGAGTTATGGGCATCAACGCTATAAGAACCAGCCACAATATGCCCGCTGTTGAGCTTATGGAGCTGGCAGATGAAATGGGCTTCCTCATTCTCTCCGAGGGCTTTGATATGTGGGAGAGACACAAGACCGACTATGACTATGCAGGATTTTTCCACGAGTGGGCTCCCACAGATGTTGCTTCATGGGTACGCCGTGACCGAAACCACCCCTCAGTTATCGGCTGGAGCATAGGAAACGAAATATATGACACCCACGCTGACGAAAGAGGTCAGGAGATAGCTTCATGGCTGCTGGGACTTGTCCGTGAGCATGATTACAGAGCAAACGGATATGTTACCATCGGCTCCAACTTCATGCAGTGGGAGGGCGCACAGAAGTGTGCGGATATCGTAAAGCTGGCAGGCTACAACTATGCCGAGAGACTTTACCATGAGCAGCACGAAAAGCACCCCGACTGGATGATCTACGGCAGTGAGACCTCCTCCGTTGTGCAGAGCCGTGGCGTATATCACTTCCCCCTTGCACAGTCCGTCCTCTCCGATGATGACGAGCAGTGCTCCGCCCTTGGCAACAGCACCACAGGCTGGGCTGCAAAGAACACCGAGGCGTGCATCATTCCCGACCGTGACGCCGAGTTCTGCGCAGGTCAGTTCATCTGGACAGGCTTTGACTACATCGGTGAGCCTACTCCATACGATACAAAGAACAGCTACTTTGGTCAGATAGATACCGCAGGCTTCCCCAAGGACAGCGCATATATCTTCCGTGCCGAGTGGACAGATTATAAGAAGTCTCCTTTCGTTCATATCTTCCCTTACTGGGATTTCATCGAGGGTCAGGAAATCGATATAAGAGTTACCACCAACGCCCCCAGAGTTGAGCTTTTCCTCAACGATGAAAAAATTGCCGAAAAGGATATCGACCATGTAAAGGGCACGGAGCTTACCCTCAACACCATTGCAAAATACACCAAGGGCGAGCTGCTGGCGATTGCTTACGACGAGAGCGGCAATGAGATCGCACGTGATGTTCAGCGCTCCTTCGGCGATACCGCTGAGATACGCCTTATCCCCGAAAATGATACTGTCAAGGCAGACGGCACCGACCTTGCATTTGTTGAGATATCCGCATTCGACGCAGAGGGCAACCACGTTGCAAATGCCAACAACCGTGTATTCGTTGAGGTAAGCGGCGCAGGCAGACTTGTGGGACTGGACAACGGCGACTCCACCGATTACGAGCAGTACAAGGGAACCTCCCGCAGACTTTTCTCAGGCAAGCTTATTGCAATAATCGCAGCCAAGGAGGAAGCAGGGGATATCACCGCCAAGGTAACCTCTCCCTCTCTCCCCGACAGCACAGTTACCCTCAAGGCTGTTCAGGCTGATAAGGTGAGCGGTATCTCCGCAATGGAAGAGAACACTCACAGAAATGCCGAGTGCCCCGATGAGACTATCGACATTCCTGTCCGCAAGATAGAATTTGTAAGCGACTCCAGAACATTCACTCCCGACTGCAAGGAGATGAAGTTCAGAGCAAAGGTATATCCCGCAAATGCGACCTACGCAAATGATATTGAGTTTAGGATCACAACAGTTCTCGGCATTAAGTCCAATATCGCCGAGATAGTTTCCGTTGAAAACGGCGAGATTACAGTTCGCTGCAAGGGCGACGGCGAGTTCTTCCTGAGAGCGCTCTGCAAGAACGGCACAGAGAAGTACCATATCCTTACCGCCCTGAAGCTCACAGGCGAGGGACTGGGCGCAGCTTCCTTCAATCCCTACGAGCTTGTACTTGGCGGACTTCACACCGTTCAGACCGATAACATCAGCAACGGCATCGAAAGAGGCGCAGGCTTTGCAAATGAAAACAGCTGGTTTGGCTTCGAGAACGTTGACTTCGGCAGCATAGGAAGCGACACTGTAACAGTGCCCATCTTCGCAAACTGCACCACACCCGTAAAGATCCGCTTCTATGACGGTATCCCCGGCGAGGGCGGCGAGATGATAGGCGAGTTCAGCTACCATGAGCCTCCCCAGTGGCTCACCTATATCCCCAACACCTTCAAGCTCAATAAGGTGCTCAAGGGTATGCACACCTTTGTAATGGAGTCCGATGACGGCTACAACGTTCAGGGCTTTGTATTCCGGAAGCCCGACAAGGAGTTCGGCGAGATAAACGCTGCGGACAATGAGAGCGTTTACGGCGACAAGTTCACCGCCGAGCCTGACGCAGTTACAGGAATAGGCAACAACGTTATGCTGAATTTCGGCGAGTTTGATTTCAGCGAAAAGCAGCCCACAAAGATAATCATTACAGGTAAGTCCCACCTGCCCCTCAACAGTATCCACGTTATCTTCACAGGCGACACCGAAAAGCGTGTTCTTGCCGAGTTCAAGGGTGCAGATGAATACACTCCCAGAGAGTTTGCTCTTGAAGGAATAAGCGGCAAGTGCAAGGTAGCGTTTGCATTCCTCCCCGGCAGCGACTTTGACTTCAAGTCCTTTAAGTTCGAGGCGTGATATGAGCTTTCTTACGGAAGAAAACATCGGATATATCCCCATAGTGATATGCGCAGTCATATTGATAATTGCGGGAGCGGTATATCTGATAGTTCAGCATTTTAAGGATAAATAAACAAAAGCGGAGCATTTCAGTAAAATGAAATGCTCCGCTTTATTTTATGTCAGCGTTATAAAATCCTTTGCCGCATATCCCGTTGTGTCACCGTATTTAACAATGTACCAGTTTCCGGATTCACCGTAAATATTTACATGACCGCCGTCAGGTATCTTTCCCACAATGTAGGATTCCGTTGAGGGATAGCAGCGGATATTAAGGTTGGAGCCGTCAGTTGCGGCTACTCCCGTTCTCACAGGTCCGGGCTCCACAAAGGGTATGCCGAAATAATCGCATAATGACTGCACCAGTGTGCGGGCAATGGTCTCCAGATTGTTTTTCAGCCACGCTTCGTCCTCAAAATTGTCGTGATAGCCCAGCTCAGCCAGCACCGCCACTGCCTTTGTCCTTGTCACCTCCGCAAGAGATGTGGTGGGTATCGCCGACACCTTGGCGGGGATAGGATAAATAGTCTCCATATTGTTTGCGATAATGGTTGCAAGCCGCCTGCTGTACTCGGAGTAGGGGGAGTAGTATATCTCAACGCCCCGTGTAACATTGGCATACTGACCGCCCCCCGCATTGGTATGCAGCGCCAGATGAACGTCATGCCAGCCGTTGTTGGAGTCCTGTATCGCTCCGTTAACGTTCCTTGCAGGATCGTTCCGTGTAAAGCTTATGCCCGATGACAGCAGATAGGGCTCCATCAGGTCGGCAAGCAGATTCATATACTGTTCCTCGTTGCCCTCCGTGGCGTACTTGTTCCACTCCTGAGTCGAGGGGCTTAAAAAGACATTAGGCAAATTTATGACCACCTTTCGTGTGCTTTGGTCATATATATGCGCTGTGTCGGTGTATTATACCTTCTGGTCGGAGGCAAAGCGGAAGCCGTTTTCATCGGCTGTGAGGATAACGTTGTCGCCCTTGCATATTTCTCCGCCGATAAGCTTCATGCTGAGAAGATTTTCTATCTGCTCGGTGATGATGTGCCGCAGGGCACGGGCTTCGGGACGCTTTCCGTTCTCGCCGCAGCTTATGAGCTTCGTCACCGCTTCGGGGGCAAATTCAACGGAGATATCCATGGCAAGCGCACGTGTTCTCAGCTCGTCAAGTAGCTTCCGTGCAAGGCTTTCCGTCTCGTTTCCGTCCAGCTTGCCGAATACGATGGTCTCGTCAATGCGCCCAAGCATTTCGGGACGGAAAAACTTTTTCAGCTCCTTTGTGACCTCAGCTTTTATGCGCTTGTTTTCCTCCGCAGCTGTCATTTCGCTGCTGCCGAAGCCAAGGGAGCTTTTGTCCGTCAGCTCCTTTGCGCCGATGTTTGAGGTAAGGATTATCACTGTATTTGCAAAGGATATCCGCCGTCCCTGACTGTCGGTGAGAATGCCGTCCTCCAGTATCTGCAGGAGAATGTTTGAAACATCTGGGTGGGCCTTTTCAATCTCGTCAAAAAGTATGACGGAATAGGGTCTGCGGCGCACCTGCTCAGTCAGCTGGCCGCCCTCGTCATAGCCCACATATCCCGGGGGAGAGCCGATGAGCCGTGAAACGCTGTGCTTTTCCATATATTCGGACATATCAAAGCGGATAAGCGCCTTTTCGCTGTCAAAAAGACTGGCGGCAAGGGCTTTGGCAAGCTCGGTCTTTCCCACTCCCGACGGGCCCGAGAATATAAATGAGCCTACGGGACGCTTTGGGTCTCTCAGCCCCGCTCTGCTTCGGCGGACTGCGTTCGCCACGGCGGATACCGCTTCATTCTGCCCGATAACACGCTTGTGAAGCTCCTCTTCAAGCCCTATGAGCCGCTTGCTCTCATCTTCCGATATCCTGCTGGCGGGAATGCCTGTGGCGGCGGAAAGTATCTCCGCAATGTCCTCGGCTGTGACTGTGGGCAGAGCTGTGTTTTCGGAAGCGACAGCCTCCGCAAGTGAGCCTTTTTTCGGCATATTTCTGTCGATAAGGGCGGTAAGCTCATCCGCAAGACCGTTCAGTCCCTTTTTGCCGCTCCTTATATGCACTTTTGAAGCGGCTTCGTCGATAAGGTCAATGGCCTTGTCTGGCAGGCAGCGGTCATTCACATACCGAACGGACATATCCACCGCCGCCTGAATCGCTTCTGATGAGATATGCACCTTATGATAGTTTTCGTAGCAGGGGCAGAGACCTGTCAGTATCTTCACAGCGTCCTCGGGTGAGGGCTCGCTCACCATGACCTGCTGGAAGCGCCGCTCCAGGGCAGAATCCTTGCCGATGAACTTGCGGTATTCGTCAAATGTGGTGGCGCCGATTATCCGCAGCTCTCCACGGGCAAGCTGAGGCTTCAGGATATTTGCGGCGTCAATGGCGCCCTCTGCCGCACCTGCCCCCACAATGGTGTGAAGCTCGTCAATAAAAAGGATAATGCTGCCGTTTTCGATCACCTCGTCGATGCAGAGCTTTATTCTGTCCTCAAAATCGCCCCTGTACTTTGCGCCCGCAAGCATAGAGGTAAGGTTAAGGGCAAAAATGTGCTTTCCCCTCAGGGTGTCGGGCACATCTCCCGATACGATGGCTGCCGCTACGCCCTCCGCAACGGCTGTCTTGCCCACGCCGGCTTCTCCCACAAGGCATGGGTTGTTTTTTGTGCGGCGGGACAATATGCGTATCACCCGAGCTATTTCTTTGTCACGGCAGAAAACAGGGTCGCACTTGTTTTCCGCAGCCGCAGCGGTCAGATCTTTGCCGTACTTTATAAGGGTGGGCGCTTTTGTGATTGGCGGAAAATACTTCATATCCAGCCCCGAAAGCCCCCTGCACGTTCCCAGAACTGAGGCGGTGCTTATGCCCATGTCCGTTATGATGCTTACGGCGGTGCAGTTTTCCTCTTTTAGCATTGCGGCGAGGATATGCTCCGTGCCCGCAGGCTTTTCGGCGGTAGCCCCTGCATTACGGCAGGCGGCGGAGATGATCCGTGCCACAGCAGGGGTAAATGAGTCGCTGTCAACCACCGACGGCTCTCCACGGCCGATGAGACGGATTATTCTCCCCAGTATCTTTTCCTCGGTAGCACCGCAGGAGCGCAGGATACTTGCGGAGGTGCTTCCCGTTTCCGAGGCAAGGGCAAGGAGCAGATGCTCGCTGCCCACATAGGTGTGTCCCAGCTTTCCTGCACGCAGAAAAGCCTTATTTATTACAGTGTTTGCTTTTCGTGTCAATAGTTCGGGATTATACATCAGTTCCAACATCTCCTATAACAAGGTATAATATGCTTGCTGTTATATTATGGACTGATTTTCCCGAAATAACTGTCGGATTATGGTTATCACAAAATTAGTCTATCTCGCACATGGAGGGGGAGATGTCTATGGAGCTGCTGCTGACTGTCACTGTGTTAAAAAATGCCTCGTCCGAGCCTTTGAACAGAACGGCTTTTTGTATGTAGTCATCATCAATATAAGAACCCGTCTTCACAAGCATATGCGCACGTCTTTTCGGCAAATTTTGCCGCAGACTGCGTTAAAAATCCTTGCCGGGCGAAAGCCCGCCTGCGGATTTTTGCCTACTCTGCAACAAAATTATGCTCGAAAATCCGCACACGTTTCTTATGAAGACAGGTTCTAAAAAAATACAACTGTGGAAATTTTTTCATCTATCAAGATAATTTCAAATAAAACAATATTAAATTAGCGTTGACTAACTCAAATGTGCGTGATATAATATATACGTTAGCGGAGGCTAACGTATGATGCGAAATATAATACGGAGGTAAAAGCTATGGTTTATACAGCTATTGAAAAGGTTATAGGCAGAGAGATCCTTGATTCCAGAGGAAACCCCACAGTTGAGGCTGAGGTTTATCTTGCTGACGGTACTGTCGGCAGAGGTACTGCTCCCAGCGGTGCTTCCACAGGTGAGTTTGAGGCTCTTGAGCTTCGTGACGGCGACAAGTCCAGATACGGCGGAAAGGGCGTTTCAAAGGCAGTTGAGAACATCAACACTGTTATCAACGACGCTGTAAAGGGCATTGACGCTTCCGATACATATGCGGTTGATAAGGCTATGATCGACGCTGACGGCACAAAGGATAAGTCAAAGCTCGGCGCAAATGCTATCCTTGCTGTTTCCATTGCGGCTGCAAGAGCAGCTTCCATTGCTATGGGTGTGCCTCTTTACAGATTCCTCGGCGGCGTAAGCGGCAACAGACTTCCTGTTCCTATGATGAACATTCTTAACGGCGGCGCTCATGCAGCAAATACCGTTGACGTTCAGGAATTCATGATAATGCCCGTAGGCGCTCCTTCCTTCAAGGAAGCTCTCAGACAGTGCGCAGAGGTATTTCATGCTCTGGCAGCACTTCTTAAGTCCAAGGGTCTTGCTACTTCCGTAGGTGACGAGGGCGGCTTTGCTCCTGACCTTGGAAGCGATGAAGAAGCTATCCGGTACATTCTCGAAGCTGTAAAGAACGCAGGCTATGAGCCGGGCAAGGATTTTATGATCGCTATGGATGCTGCTTCCAGTGAGTGGAAGGGTTCCAAGAAGGGCGAATACATTCTCCCCAAGGCAGGCACAAAGTTCACATCTTCCGAGCTTATTGCTCACTGGAAGAAGCTTGTTGAAAAGTATCCCATCATCTCCATCGAGGACGCTCTGGACGAAGAGGACTGGGAAGGCTGGCAGGAGCTTACCAAGGAGCTTGGCGGCAAGGTGCAGCTGGTCGGCGACGATCTGTTTGTAACCAACACCGAGAGACTTGCAAAGGGCATCAGCCTTGGCTTCGGCAACTCTATCCTTATCAAGCTCAACCAGATCGGTTCTGTTTCCGAAACACTTGAAGCTATCAAGATGGCTCACAAGGCAGGCTACACTGCAATTTCTTCTCACCGTTCCGGCGAGACTGCCGATACAACAATCGCAGACCTTGCAGTTGCTCTCAACACCTGCCAGATCAAGACAGGCGCACCCAGCAGAAGTGAGCGTGTTGCAAAGTACAACCAGCTCCTCAGAATTGAAGAAGAGCTTGGCGCAAGTGCAGTTTATCCCGGAATGGCTGCATTCAATGTAAAGAGATAAAAGCAATAGAACTATAGATACGAGACACTGTAAAATAGCTCGGATATGATCCGACATCATATCCGGGCTGTTTTGCTATATTGGAGAGGAGACGGATATATGAGCAATCTCGGACAGTCAGGCGAGGACTATCTTGAAACTATCCTTGTTCTCGGCAACTGCAACGGGGAAGTGCGTTCTGTTGATATCGCCCGTGAGATGAACGTTACCAAGCCCAGCGTATGCCGTGCGGTGGGACTGCTTAAAAACGGAGGATTTATCCGTGTTGATGACAACGGATATATCACCTTCACCGATGACGGAAGAAAAGCGGCGGAAAGCGTTTATGAGCGCCATACGGTGCTTACAGACTGGCTCATCGGCATAGGAGTTGACGAAAAAACAGCTGCGGAGGACGCCTGCCGCCTTGAACATAATATCAGCGCCCAGTCCTTTGACAAGCTCAAGGAGCATATCAGAAAGTATCATAAGGCGTTATGATATCAAAACTATCGGTGAGGATGAGGCTCTGAGTGGTAAACCTTCAGCGCAGGCGCATGAGTTCCTGCAATAATGGGATTTGCCTTTTCGTTCCCGTGCTTTGCCTTGCCCTGTATCTCAGGCACGGCAGCAGCTTCGTTGCGTGGCTTCACATGAGTGCGGCTGATACGGTTCATTCCCTGCTTTGACATATTATCACTTCCTTGTATTCGGATATGTGATTATTATTTCACGGAGCGTATGAATTACCCTTTGATATCACAGGAAAAATTACTATAAAAATTATTAAGTTACCCTTGACTAACCGAAAAATATATGATATACTATAGTTAGTTAGCGATGGCTAATTAAGATAGATCAAATTTTTATAAAGGAGGAAAATAAAAATGAGCGTAGTTGTAGTAGGCGGAAACGACAGAATGGCTACAAGATACAAGGATATCTGCAAGTCATATAACTGCAAGGCAAAGGTTTTCACGCAGATGCCTTCCGACTTTGAAAATAAGCTTGGCACACCCGATCTGATGGTAGTTTTCACAAGCACCTGTTCACACAAGATGGTAAACAGCGTTAATCAGAAGTCCCAGAAGCACGATATTCCCGTTGCAAGAATACACAGCGCAAGTGTAAGCGCACTCAAGAGCATTCTTGAGCAGTACTGCTGCTGATTTTTTTACAGCATGCAGTTAGCAAAAGCTAATCATATCGATCAAACAAAAGGCGGTGCCAAAATGTCAGAACGTGAATTGAAATTCGAGCGCAAGCTTGCAATGCACACAGCTCCCACATTGCTGGGAATAAAATGCGCAGGTCTGCTTTCACTTTCTATGGACGAATTTGATGTTGAAGCACATCTTGAATTTTTCAACCGCAGGGCGGTATCAAGAGGGCTGAAAATAAAGCAGCTGTGCTGCTGCAAAAACAGAGCCCTGATCTTACTTTATAGCGAAAAGCTTATGGAAAAACGGCTTTCCGACTGTACGGCAAAACAGCTTCTCGCAGGCTATGGATACGGCGAGAATTTATCTTTTGATGAATGTCTTGACAGACTTTCGGAAAGAATATGTGAGCATGGGGATTTTCCCCATGAGATAGGTGTTTTTCTCGGATATCCCTTTGAAGATGTCAAAGGCTTTATCGAGAACAACGGCGGAAACTTCAAGCTTTGTGGCTGCTGGAAGGTTTACGGCAACGTGGAAGCGGCGGAGCGTACGTTTGCAAATTACGGAAGGTGCAGAAAATTTCTGTGCAATAAATTAAATGAGGGCATTGATATCTATCAGGCACTCAGAATATCTTGATAAAAGGAGATCTTTCAATGAAAATTGCAGTTATTTACTGGAGCGGTACAGGCAATACCGAAATGATGGCTAAGGCTGTTGCAGAGGGCGCAGGCGCAGAGCTGTTCAGCGTTTCCGATTTCAGCGGCAATATCGCAGATTATGACAGACTTGCATTCGGCTGCCCCGCAATGGGTTCCGAAGTTCTGGAGGAAGATGAGTTCGAGCCTTTCTTCACAGGCATCGAGAGCATGCTCTCCGGCAAGAAGATCGCTCTCTTCGGTTCTTACGACTGGGGCGACGGCGAGTGGATGAGAACCTGGGCAGACCGCTGCACAGCAGCAGGCGCTGAGATCGTTGGCGGCGAGGGACTTATCGTTAACCTCACTCCCTCCGATGAAGATCTTGCAAAGTGCAAGGCTCTCGGCGAGGATCTTGCCAAGTAATTTCCTCTCATAAAAGCATCTTTAATAGCCTATTCCAATACTCTTTTGTTAATTAATACTAATCCTCAATCAACCTATAGACAAATCCTCGGCTGAAATAAGCCCATTCTTCGTCAAGCTCCCTTGCCGGGCGACAAGCCCGCCTGCAGTCGCTTTCCCAGACTGGTCTTATTTCATCTGTCGGCTTTGTCTATAGAACGATTAAAGATTAGTATAAAATCATTTCCCATTTTCCTTTTTTGATTTTCGCTGTTCTTAAAAGGACAGAAATAACCCCTTCCGATCTTTGATGTGTACGTCAAAGTCGAAGGGGATTTTTTTGTTATTTACTTGTTGAGGTATTCAACAAATCTGTCAAAAGCAGCTTCTCCCTCGGGAGTGCGCTTGTAAACGCCTGCGTGCTCCAGGACTTTTGCAAATACCTTTCCTATCTCGTCACGAATGACCTCGTGAACGCTGTCGGCATTGACAGTCCTTCTTGAACAGAATTCCTCAGCCCAGTCGGCGTGCTTTTCAAGAACAGGGTCGCTGCGGACTGCGCTTACGCCCTTTGTCACAAGCACATCTGCCAGCTGCTGCATCTCGTTTTTAAGACGTGCGGGGAGAACTGCCAGACCCATGACTTCGATAAGACCGATGTTCTCCTTTTTGATGTGGTGCAGCTCTGCGTGAGGATGATATACGCCCAGAGGGTGTTCCTCGGTGGTGATGTTGTTTCTCAGCACCAGATCAAGCTCGTACATATCGCCGTTCTTGCGGGCAATGGGAGTGATGGTGTTGTGAGGCTCGCCGTCAGTTTCCGCAAAGATGAAAGCAGCCTCATCGGTGTAGCCTCTCCACTTGGTAAGGATAATGTCTGCCAGCTCCACAAGTCTGCCTGTGTCGGCGCTTCTGAGCCTTATAACGGACATGGGCCACTTTACTCTTCCCACTGTAACATCTTCAAAGCCCTTTATCTTGTATTCCTTTTCGATATTTGCCTTTGCCATTGCAAAGGTGTAGTTTCCGCCCTGGAAATGCTCATGGCTCAGGATAGAGCCGCCTACGATAGGCAGATCTGCATTTGAACCGATGAAATAGTGGGGGAATTGGCTTACAAAGTCAAAGAGCTTTTCAAAAGCTTTCTTGTCGATGACCATAGGAGTGTGCTTGGTGTTGAAAAGAATGCAGTGCTCGTTGTAGTAAACGTAAGGGGAGTACTGGAAGCCCCATGGCTCGCCGCAGATATCTACAGGGATAATTCTGTGGTTCTGGCGTGCAGGGTGATTGAGGCGGCCCGCATAGCCCACATTCTCGGGACACAGCAGGCACTTGGGATAGCCGCTCTGCTTGGCGTTCTTTGCGGCAGCTATTGCCTTGGGGTCCTTTTCGGGCTTCGAGAGGTTGATGGTGATATCAAGCTCACCGTATTCGGTCTCAGTTTTCCACTTTATATCCTTTGCAATGCGGTAGCGGCGGATATAATCGGTGTTACGGCTGAGCTTGTAGTAATTGTCGGTAGCGGTGACAGGGGAGACAGCATAGTCAGCCTTGAACCTTGCAATGACCTCCGAGGGACGGGGAGTAAGGCAGGCCATGAGCTTTGTATCAAAAAGGTCACGGTAAGCGATGCTGTCGGGAATGATATTCTTCGAGCAGGCAAAGTCCAGCAGACCCTTGAGTATCTCTTCAAGCTCCATGTCAGGGATATTTTCAGGCTCCTCATAATCGTCCAGACCCAAAGCGGCAAGGATAGAGTTTATCGCAAATATTCTGTCATCTGCGGTGATAAGACCTGTTTTGAGACCGTATGCCGCAAGAGCGGCAATGTAAGTGTTTATCATGATATCTTCCCCTTCGTGTGATATTTTGTGCGCAGTGATTTTATTAAATTATATCACACTGCCAATGGGAAATCAATGGATTTTAGTTTCAGACATATGGAAAAAAGTAACATTACTCCACACATTCGGTGAGCTTTGCGAAGCTGTATATTTTCAGGTCATACCTGTCCGCCGTGCCGAAGCCGTAGGCGGCGTGAATGAACCTTGCGCCTGCCGCATATGCGCTGTCGCAGTCAAGCTGAGTGTCGCCCATATATGTTCCGTCGGCAACGTGGTTTTTCTCCATTATCAGGCGGATATTCTCGCTTTTGGGCAGCTTGTTGTCGCCCCAGCAAAGGTGGTCGGTGATGTATTTTTCAAAGCCGTAGAATTTCAGAAAGGCTTCTATATAGCCCGACTGGCAGTTGCTTACTATGAACAGCCTGTGGTTTGCGGAAAGCCTTTTAAGCGTCTCCTCCAGCCTGTCATATAAAATGCCGCCGTGTATGGAGAGATATTCGTTTTCATATTCGCAGCAGCGCTCCATGAGCTTCAGTCCCTTTTCGGGCTCATTGTCGCCGAAGAATTTCAGGGCGATAGCGTCCATGGTCTGACCCATAACGCTTTTAACGTCCTGCTCGGTAAAGGTAACGTTGCTGCCGTTCCTGCGCAGCTCCTCGTTCCATGATGCGGCTACATTTGCGGCACTGTCCCAGAGAGTACCGTCCATATCAAAAATAAGGCTTTCTGTTTTAAGCTTCATATTTATTTCCTTTCAAGTGAGTTATTGTACCTATAAAATTTATCACACCGCACTTTTGTTGTCAATATTACAGCACTGATATTTACACAGATTTCGATTTTAGACGGAACTGTAAAATCCGTATTCCTGCTTTTTGCGTCAAAGGAAAACTGCGTGAAACCTCTGTAAAAGTGATTGACTTTGCTTTTTTCGGGTGATATCATGACAGTGCGATCAGAAAATGATAAGCAAAGTCAGATACGAAAGGAAAAATTTTATGAGAAATTCGGTTCTTAAAAATCAGTCAAAAAGACTTGCACTTGTGATGGCAGGCATTTTTGCGGTAAGCATGACAGGCTGTGCAGATACATCATCTGCCGACACAGCTTCCTCCGAGACAACAACAAAGACAGCTTCCGCTGACACTTCATCCGCAGATACCTCCGCTGCTTCTTCCGACAATGCGGATAATACAGCAGATTCAACACCCGCACAGGATATTACACTTGATATGTACTTCCCCGTTTCAGTAGGCGGCGGACCTGATGTGCTCATCTCCAACCTTTGCGATGAGTTCCACAGCGAATATCCCAACATCACCGTAAATCCCGTTTACGCAGGCACATATGCAGAAACAAGAACAAAGGTTCAGGCTGCTATCAAGTCAGGCAACACTCCCGCTCTGGCACTTATGTTCTCCATCGACCTTTACTCCCTGCTTTCCATGGACGCTATCTACGATATCAACAGCTTTGCGACTTCCGCAGAGGATCAGGAATGGCTCAACGGCTTCTATGACGGCTTCATGCAGAACAGCCGCAGCGGAGACCTTACCTACGGTATCCCCTGGCAGAGAAGTACGATTATCCTTTACTACAATAAGGACGCTTACAAGGAAGTAGGACTTGATCCCGAGGCACCTCCCAAGACATGGGACGAGCTTATGGACTACTCCAAGAAGCTGACCAAGACCGAGAACGGCACAACAACACGCTACGGTATCCAGATCCCCTCCGACAAGGCAGGATATGCTTACTGGATGCTCCAGACCTTCTGCAACCAGCAGGACGGCTTCAATATCATGAACGACACAGGTACAGAGGTTTACTTCAATGATGAAAGAACTATCAGAGGTCTTGAATTCTGGAAGAGCCTTTCCGATGCAGGCGTTCAGGCACCCGGCACTACCGCATGGTCAACCACTCCCTCCGACTTCCTGGAGCAGAGAGCCGCAATGATCTACACCACCACAGGCAACCTTACCAATATCAAGAACAACGCTACATTTGATTTCGGCACAGCAATGCTTCCCGCTGATACCTCTTACGGCTCACCTACAGGCGGCGGAAACTTCTACCTCTTCAAGGGCGTTCCCGAGGAGCAGACACAGGCAGCTTACACCTTCATCAAGTGGATGACAAGCGACCCCGAGAGAGTTGCTCAGTGGAGTATCGACACAGGCTACGTTGCTACCCGCCCCGAAGCTTATGAGACCGAGAGAATGAAGCAGTACACCGCAGACTTCCCTCAGGCACTTGTTGCAAGAGATCAGCTTGAATACGGCCACGCAGAGTTCTCCGTTTACGACCAGGGCGCAGTTCAGGATATCCTTGATACCGCAATCGAGTCCGTAATGACAGGCGCTTCCGATGCCAAGACCGCTCTTGACAATGCCCAGACTCAGGCAGACGAGATCCTGGCTCAGTATAGATAATCGAGCTTACTTCTAAGGTTTTTCTTCCTTTTTCCATATCCTTTCCTGAATACTGATCTTTGGGCGATCTTATAGTCGGACACGGCGGAAAGAACGATCAAAGATCAGCATATATCGGCTCTCATCTGAAAAAGGTGGGAGCCAAAATTTAATCCGAAGGAGGAACAGTATTTGAACACCGTCACTGCGGCACCAAAGAAAGCCGCTCCAAGAAAAAAGCTGACAAAAAGCGAAAAGAAACGGCTTTTCAAGGACACAGGAAAAGCATATCTTATGCTGCTGCCCGCTTTTATCTTCCTCTGCCTTTTTACCCTTTATCCCATAGGCAGCAGTATATATTCCAGCCTTTTCAAAGATGACCTGGCAGTTATGACCCCTAAGTTCGTGGGGTTGTATAACTACACTCACCTTGCAAAGGACGCAGTTTTCGTGCAGTCCTTTAAAAACAATCTCCTCATTGCGGTGATAACCGTTCCCGTGAGCATCGCACTTTCTGCAATGATGGCTCTCTTTACCGAAAAGGTGAAGTTCAGCCGCTCCTTTGCCCGCCTTTCATTCTTCTATCCTACAGTGCTGCCCATGGTGGCCGTGGCAAATATCTGGCTTTTTATCTACACTCCTGGCTACGGTCTGCTGGGACATTTCTTCCCCAACCTCCGTGTGCTTTCCGACCCTAAGCTTGCTATCTGGGGCATAATCATAATGCTCATCTGGAAGCAGGCGGGATATCTTATGATATTCTACATAAGCGGAATGCAGGGAATATCCCATGAGCTGTATGAGGCTGCCAAGCTGGACGGCGCAAACGGCTTCTACGTCTTTTCAAAGATAACATGGCCGCTGCTGAGGCCCACAACAATATACGTTTCAATAATCGCTCTGACAAATGCCTATAAGATGGTGGATCACCTTTACATCATGACCAAGGGCGGACCCAACAACTCCACAAATATGGTGCTCTACTACATCTTCCAGACAGGCTTTGATTTCTGGGACGCAGGACGTGCCTCTGCCATGACTGTGGTACTTGTTGTAATGCTGCTCATAGTAACAGGCGTGCAGTTCTTCACTCAGGACAGACGCACCTACTACAGCTGATGAAAGGGAGGATAATATGCCTGAAAATACTATTGCAGTTCTTTCTGCGAAGCAGAAAATTTCTGCAAAACAGAAGGCTTCTGTGTTACAGAAGATGCAGATGAAAAAAGAAGAGCGTAAGCTTGAACAGTCAAAGTCACCTGCGGAAAAGGCGGAGATAACCCCCTTTTTCGTGCTGGCTGCTGTGATAATGCTTGCCATGGCAGTGATATCACTGATACCCCTGCTCTGGATGATAAGAACAGCACTTGTTCCCCGTGCGGATTCCCTTGATCTGTACAAGCTTTCCGTTCCAACGCTTGAAAATATCAAAAGAATACTTGACGCAGCGCCTTTCGGCACGTATTATATCAACACCATACTTATGGTGGCAGCAACGCTTGCAGTGCAGTTTTTCTCAGTCACCACCGCAGGCTATGCCTTTGCGAGAATAAATTTCATCGGAAAAAACTTTCTTTTCATGCTTTTTCTCACTCAGATGATGATATCCGCCGATGTGCTCATCATGCCGAACTACCGCTTCCTTAGCAGCCTGGGACTTGCCGATACAAAGATAGGCGTTATCCTGCCGTTCTTTGTTTCCGCCATGGGCATACTTATGATGAGGCAGACTATCAAGACCATTCCCTACGAGCTGGAAGAGGCTGCAAAGATAGACGGCTGCGGACTTCCCCGAATGATATGGAACATCTATATCCCTTTGCTGAAGCCTGTTTATATCTCTTTCGGACTTATCTCCGCTTCTTACCAGTGGAACAATTTCCTCTGGCCGCTGGTAATGATAAATTCCGAGAAGAACCGTCCCCTTACTCTTGGTCTGGCTATATTTGCAATGCAGGCAGAAACAGGTGCAAACTGGAGCGATGTGTGCGCCGCAACTCTTATCGTTGTGTTCCCTCTGCTGATAATCTTCATCATCTTCCAGAGACAGTTTGTTGAAAGCTTTGCCACATCGGGTATCAAGTAAAAGAGGTATAACTATGATATACATAAGCACATATCCTCTCCCCGGGGAGAAACTTACGGAATTTGCCGATGCCCATGCCGAAGATATGGGTTACGAGCTTTTTTTCGATAATCTCAGCCGCCTTTCCGCAGGCAGCTACGAGGGTAGAATGAAAGAGCTTATAGAGCAGGGGAAAGTATCTGTCCACTGCCCCATGGAGGGCTGCGACCTGCTGGCGGACGACGGCACGGAGCTTATGCGCCATACTATAGATATGCACAAGCGCTGCTTTGAGCTGGCGCAGGCTGTGGGAGCGCCCTATGTTGTAATTCACCCATGCAGTCTGGAGCCGTTTGACAGCGAAAAAACGCTTATCCGCCGACTTTGTCTCAACGAAAGAATGTACATGGCCGCAGGGCTTGCGGAGCCATACGGCGTAAAGATACTTCTTGAAAACATAGGCTCATGGCGTGAAAATAACCTTATGGTCACTGAGGAGGATTTCATCGCCCTTTCCAAAGGGGACAAGTGGGGTATGCTTCTTGACACGGGCCATGCAAACGTGAACGGCTGGGATATCCCGTCCCTTATCCGAACGCTGGGAAGCAGGATAAAGGGCTTTCATCTTCATGACAACGACGGCATGACCGACAGCCATCAGCCCATATATAACGGAACTATCCCGTGGAATGACGTCTTTGCCGCAATATCCGAAATGCCATCACCCCCCGACCTTACAGTTGAGTATAACCCCAAGTATGCCGATGATATCATGGCTGCTGTGGGGATAATAAGAAACGAGCTGCCGCACAAAGCGATATAATGCCAAGTGCGGCATTTTTTCGTTGTTCAAAAGAAGAATATGTAAACGTATTCAGCCGAATCTCTGTCTAAAATATATAGTCAATATTGCTAAAACGTCAGAAGCAAATATATGCAAATTCGGCAAACTTATTTAAAAACTATTGAACTGTTTAATGCGTTCTGTTATAATATAAGTTAAATAAGTGTGACTTGAAATTACTTGAACAACGGAGGTGACCCTTATATGATGTCAGGCAGCAGTGACCGCTTGGATCTTACGGGTCTTGCTAAAAATTACGGATATTATTTCGGCGATGAGGAGATAGTGTCCGATTCCGAGGACTGGCTTTATATATGTGATTCCGAGACCTATGAGCTGCTGCTTTTCCAGCAGAAAAAGGATAATACCGTTACAAGCAAGCTGGGAGACTGGCACGGCAGAAAATGCTATGAATTTATCGAGGGCAAGGATCACCCCTGCGAGTTCTGTCCGTTAAAAAATCTCAGAAGAGATAACTATTACTTCTGGACCCATAAATGTGAGATGCTTGGCGTCGAAGCCTTTCTGAAAGTTATCGACATCGATTGGAACGGCAGGAGAGCTATGCTCCACACGGGCATAAACATAAATTCCCAGGCAAGGCGCAACGAGGTCATGACCGAGTATCTTCTCAGCCGAAATGCCCTTACAAGCGTTCTCAGCTGCCTTATGGACGAAAATCCCATTGAGGATAATTTCAAGAAGATCTGCGCCATAATCGGCACATTTTTCAGCGCTGACAGGGCTATCATCACCGACTACACTCCCAACAGGCTGAATGCCGGCTGGTCAAAGTCTGGGGAGCCTTTTACCCAGATAGCTACCGTTCTTACCGATGAAGAGAGAAAGAGCATATCCGATGCCACCATTCATCTGAGATATCTGCGCATAGAGGACGTTTCCACGGCTGACAAGCTTGACCCACGTATCCGTGAATACTGGACAGCCTGCGGCATTCGCTCCATTCTGCTTATCCCTATGCACTATAACGGCGACTTTATCGGTACAATAAGCCTCCATAATATCAGGAACCATTTTCCCTCGGTGGAGACCCTTAATCTTGTGGGAATGTCCGTAGCCAAGTGCATTCACGCATACTGCGTTGAAAGGGGAGCGGAGGAGAAGCTCTACACCGACCCTCTTACGGGAATACCGAACTTTGCGGCACTAAAGCACCGTGCGGCGGATCTTATGGAGCAGAATCCGGATGTCACGTATTTCTGCTGCGTTATGGATGTAAAGTTTTTCAGCCTTTTCAACAGGCGTTACAGCTATAAAATGGGCGACAAGGTGCTTATAACCATAGCACAGCTGCTTAAAAAATATATGTGCCCAGATGAGGCGTGCTGCCGCATTGCAGCCGACCAGTTCTGCTTCTTTGCGAAATACCCCAAGGACGACCCCGAGGGAAGAATACGCAGGCGCTTTGAACGGTTCAACGAGATAGTGCTGAATTCCGATGTTATGAAGTCGGTGAACTACAAGCTGGAGCTTCAGAGCGGCATATATGTTTTTGATGAAAGAATAAGCATATCCGAGGCTGTTGATAAGGCAAATCTTGCCAGAAGAAGCCTTAAGACCTATCAGAGCAGCGATATCGCCTTTTACAGCAGCGATCTTATGGACGGTCAGAAGCGTGAGACAGAGCTTATACAGGACTTCAAGTCCGCTCTTAAAAATCACGAGCTTTCTGTATTCTTCCAGCCCCAGTGCAACTACGCACAGAATAAGATGGTGGGAGCGGAAGCGCTGGTAAGGTGGCACAGTCCCAAGCACGGCAATGTATCTCCCGCTGAGTTCATACCTCTCCTTGAGCGCCATGGAATGATATATCAGCTTGACAGATATGTGTGGGAGAAGGTCTGCATATATCAGCGGAAATGGCTTGATATGGGTATGCACTGCCCCATATCGGTGAATGTTTCACGATACGACGTGCTGCGTGAGGATATTTGCAAGGAGCTTTGCAGCCTGCTGGAGAAGTATAATATCCCCAAGGAGCTGCTCCCCATTGAGATAACCGAAACAGCATACATAAAAAATTCCGACGAGCTTATAAACGTGGTCAACAGGTTAAAGAATTTAGGCTTTACCGTTGAGATGGACGACTTCGGCAGCGGATATTCTTCGCTCAATGCCCTGAAGGACGTGGCGGTTGACCTTATCAAGCTCGATATGAAGTTCCTTGATGCCAAGGACACCAGCGGAAAGGGCGGAAGTATCCTCAACTGCATTGTCCGAATGACAAGGTGGCTGGGACTGGAAGTTCTTGCAGAGGGCGTTGAGACCAAGGAGCAGGCAGAATATCTAAAAAATATCGGCTGCGATTTTATGCAGGGCTATTATTTCTCACGCCCCATTCCTGCGGACGAGTTTGAGCAGAAGCTCATTTCCTCACGGACGGAAAGCAGTGAAAACCTCAGCAATAATGGTATCACCGATGTGGCTGAGCTTATGGATTCCGTTATGTCAAATCCGCTGTTTTTCAACCTTATGGGAGCTGCTGCCATTGCCGAGAGCGACGGCAGCAGCCTTGAAGCACTGATGATAAACGACAGTTTCTTTGAGATGATTGGCTGCACAAGAGAAGAATATCAGCCCTATTTCAGGCATATGGACATGTACAATAAGCTTGTCGGAGATCGAAACGGAGCGGTAGAAAGCTTCAGGCACAGCATCAGGAACAAGCTTCCACATGATTTTTGCATCACGGCAGATGACGGCTCTGTCCGCAGCATAAGAATGTTCTGCCGCAGGCTTTTCAGCGATGGCGAAAAGGATATTTTACTTCTGCTGTTCGATGACATTACCGATCAGAGCGATATTCAGTAATATAACATGGGCGGTCATTCGGCCGCCTTTTTGCTTTGCAGGAGGAAAACTCCTATATTAAAAAATAAAAAAAATGTCTAAATATGTGCTTGACAATCATTGTTCTATGTGCTATAATTAGTCACAGATCAAAATTGTCACACATTAAAGCAATGGGACTTTAAAGCGGGATGTAAATATAGCTGATATAGAGACAGGCTTTCGCACCGCCCTCCGACCGCATGGGGCAATATTTTTTAAAGGAGTCACTCACTATGATGAATATGGATTTCGTCAGGAAGCTGCCTATCCCTCAGGATATCAAGAAGCAGTTCCCTATCCCCGAAGAAGTAAAGAAGATTAAGGCTGAAAGAGATGCCGAGATCGCTGATATTTTTACAGGCAAGTCTGATAAGTTCCTGCTTATCATCGGTCCCTGCTCTGCCGACAGAGAGGACAGCGTTCTTGATTACGTTAACCGCCTTGCAAAGGTTCAGGATAAGGTAAAGGACAAGATACTTATTATCCCCAGAATTTATACCAATAAGCCCAGAACCACCGGTCAGGGCTATAAGGGAATGGTACATCAGCCAGACCCCACCAAGGGCGAGGATATGCTTGAGGGCCTTATCTCTATCAGAAAGCTCCACACGAAGGCTCTTACCGAAACAGGCCTTGTGTGTGCAGATGAAATGCTCTACCCCGAGAACCACAGATATCTTTCCGATATCCTTTCCTATGTTGCAGTAGGCGCACGTTCCGTAGAGGATCAGCAGCACCGCCTTACCGCCAGCGGTCTTACTATCCCCGTTGGTATGAAGAACCCCACCAGCGGTGACTATTCCGTAATGCTCAACTCCATCATCGCAGCTCAGTCCCAGCACACATTCCTCTACAGAGGCTGGGAAGCACGCAGCAAGGGCAATCCTCTTACCCATGCTATCCTGAGAGGTTATGTTGATAAGCACGGCAACTCTCACCCCAACTACCATTACGAGGATCTTGCACTGCTTTACGAGATGTATGCAGCAAAGAATCTTGAGAACATGGCTGTTATCGTTGATGCAAACCATGCAAACTCCAACAAGAAGTATCTGGAGCAGATAAGAATATGCAACGAAGTTCTTCACAGCTGCCGACACAGCAATGATATCAAGAAGCTTGTCAAGGGCTTCATGATCGAAAGCTACATCGTTGACGGCTGTCAGAAGGTGGAAGAGGGAACATACGGCAAGTCCATTACCGACCCCTGCCTCGGCTGGGAGAAGTCCGAAAAGCTTATCTACGATATCGCAGACCAGCTTTAATACTAATCTTTAATCGTTCTATAGACAAAGCCCATCGTATGGCGTTCATACGGTGGACTTTTTGCAATATGAAAGCCCGAAAATATCATATGATACTTTCGGGCTGAGCTTGTATTATTGTCAGAAGATTATTTTTTCCACATACATTCTGTTTTTGCCGTCTGTTTTTGTCTTGTAGAGCACTCGTTCTGCGGTGATGAAATAGTCCTTCATGTTCACCTTGCTGCTGTTGTGAGTCCATGCAGCGCCTACGCTGAATGTGATGCCGATGTCGCTGACGGTATTGCCTGAGGTGAGCTTTATTGTCCTGCACGCTGCCTGAAGCTTTTCGTATCTGTCATGCAGATCAGGCTCGGACATATTTTCGGTGTATATCACGAACTCATCATCGGGGAATTTGAACACAACAGAGTCGCTGAATACATCGCCTACTATCTCAGCCGCAAGGGCCACCGCATTGTCAGCGGCTTCCTTGCCGTACCTGCTGTTAAAGTCGCCGAAATCGTCTATGTCAGCAAAAAGCAAAGCGCCCTTTGTGCCCTCGTGGGATATCTTTTCACTTATTTGGGCAATAGCGTCCCCCGCAGCGGGAAGAGTGCCGTACGGCGCATTGTATTTCTCGGCGATAAGGTCTGCCTTGATACCGTTCTGCTCGGTTATATCCTCTATCCTGCCCACGATCTTCAGCACAAAGCCGAATTCATCGGCAATGCTTGAATAATGCACTCTTGAATGGATATATTCTTCCGTTACGTTGTCAAGATACCTGATATCTATAAAGCCCTTGCATTCCTTGCGGCAGCATCTCATAAGTATGTAGTAGAAATATATAGCATCATCGGGATATATCCTGTTGCTGCGCCTGAGGTACATTCCGTAGTTTACTATCTCATGGGACTTTCCTGCCTCGGGGAAAAAGGTCATGTTATCATTGAGAAGCGAATATTCAAAAAGGAAGGCGCTGCTTGTTTCTTCAAGTATCCTGTAGCGCTCCTTGCTTATGCTGTACTGATGCTCAAGCTCCTTGCGGCGGGAGATGTCGTTGATGGAAGTCAGGAAAACGGGGTTATCGCTTTTGATAAAATCCACCGTTCTTGCACGTATGCAGAACCAGCCGACGGAGCCGTCAAATCTGTAGCCCCTTACCTCACAGTAAAAGTCGGAGTGGTTCCTGATACACTCCTGCGCCAGACCGAAAATGCGCTGCTCGTCCTCTTCAAAAAGGGTAACGGTAACGTTTTCAATATAAGGGGTATATTGTTCGAGGGTGTAGCCCACATTATCGAAATATCTTTCATTAAGGTACAGCGCCCTGATCTTATTTCCGCAAACCTCAAAAACACTGAGTCCGTCATACATACTGTTAAAGAGAGAAAAGTAAATGTCTTTACAGTTGTCAGCGGGTACGATGATGGACGGGTCGGTTATATCGGTAATTTTTTTATCCATGGCGCAGCTCCTTCACATATTTATTCTGTCAATTTTACCGCTTTTTCCATTATACCACGCCAAGGTCCAAAAATCAACAGTTATTTCAAAAAAACTACATATTATTTAATTGCAGAGCCTCATTTTGTGTCATAACAACGAAAAATGATACAAGATGACATTGCTTTGATGACGTATTTGTTATGAAAATAAAAAAGGTCAGGCACACTCATGATATGCCTGACCTTTTTTTATTCGGAGGGCTGACCCGTCATTTCGTACTGAACCCTTACCCTGTGCCTTGCCCAGATAAAGCAGATGATATGCACCGTAAAGGTGATTATCCATGTGATAGGGTAGGAGAGGTAAACCGTTTCTATCCTGTGATATTCGGGTATCCGGAAAACTGTTGCTATCCATAAAAGTCTAAGTCCGCAGGCGCCTACAAGGGATACTATCATGGGCATTATCGAGTAGCCGATGCCCCTCAGAGCGCCCACCATAACGTCCATTATGCCGCACAGTGCGTATGTTCGGGATATTATTTCCAGTCGAACCATTCCCGCAGCAATTACCTCGGGATTGTTGGAGTATATGCTCAGCAGCTGCTCGCCGAAGATTACCGCCAGATTTCCCAGCACCACTCCCACAGCGATAACGCACGCCTCGCCACGGATAACTATTTTATTTATGCGCTCATATTTTCCTGCACCGAAGTTCTGGCTCACAAAGGAAATAGTCGCCTGATAGAATGAGTTCATTGCCACATAAACAAAGCCCTCAATGTTGGCGGCGGCTGAATTTCCCGCAACCACTATGTTTCCGAAAATATTTACGGAGGACTGGATAACTACGTTTGAAAGGGCGAATACGATCCCCTGAAAGCCTGCGGGGAGACCTATCCTCATTATCATGCCAAGCTTTGCGCCGTCAATGCGCAGTTTTTTGAGGATAAGCTTGATAGCGCCCGTTTCCTTCATAAGGCACCTTACTACCAGCACAGCCGAGACAGTCTCGGAAATGATGGTCGCCAGCGCAACACCTGCCACGTCCATTTTTAGCACTATAACAAAGATAAGGTTCAGGATAATGTTGATGATGCCTGCCGCAATAAGGTAATAAAGCGGTCGCTTTGTATCGCCCACAGCCCTCAGCAGAGCGCTTCCGAAGTTATATACCATATTGGAGGCCATGCCGATGAAGTATATACGCAGATAAAGGGAAGCAAGGTCGATAACCTCTTCGGGTGTCTGCATCCATTCCAGCATCTGCCTTGCGCCCAGTATGCCGACCACAGTAAGAAAAATTCCGCTGATAAGGCTTATTGCCATTGATGTATGTACCGTGTCGCTCAGGTCTTCATCACGCTTTGCTCCATAGAATCGTGCGGCTGTAACGTTTGCACCTATGGACAGCCCCACAAAAAGGTTTGTCAGCAGATTTATAAGCGCTGTGTTCGAGCCGACAGCCGCCAGAGAGTTATCGCCTGCGAATTTTCCCACGACCACAATATCTGCGGCATTGAAAAGCAGCTGCAGAATACTTGAAAACATAAGCGGGATAGTAAACGCCAGCATTTTTTTCAGTATTGAGCCGCTGCACATATCTATTTCATATTTCTTTGCTTCGGAACCCATTTGACCACACTCCCTTGTGCTTCCGATAAAAAAAGACAATGATTATTATAGCATTGACAGGGAAAAATGTCAAGAAACGTCATATCTCCCCGAACATAAGCCTTGCCAGCGCACCCTCTGCCGTAAGGTCGCCCCCTGAGATAACGCCGATATCCTTTGCCTGTGTTCCGACCTCATACACGCCCATGGAAACCCCCTCGAAAAGGCACTGGGATATGAGCACGCACTTTACTCCGCCCGATATGGATTTTTTTATTGCAGGCAAAAGCCTTGTGGGAATGGCGCCGATGCCGTAGCCCTCGATGACAATGCCGTCATACAGCTTTGCGGCGGTTTCTATCTCCTCGGGTCTTGTCATGGGGGTTATCTTGATAAGCCCTGCCTTGTGGCTGAAATCACTGCGGAAGATATATTTGCCGTCTGGCTTTTTTTCGCTGCATATGAGCTTGCCGCCTGATATTGACCCCGAGTATTTTCCGCAGGGGGAGATGAATGCGTTGTCGTTTCTGGTGTATGCCTTGTATGCCCTGCCGCCCCTGATGAGCTTGTCGCCGAAAAGGATATGAACTCCGCCGATATTTTCACAGGCTGCATTCAGTGCGTTGAGCATGTTTGCTTTTCCATCGGAATCATCTGCAAAAAATGGCCTCTGAGAGCCTGTGATGATAACGGGTATGGGGCAGCCGTCCATCATTCTGTCAAGTATGGCGGCGGTGTATGCCATGGTATCCGTGCCGTGGGTGATGATTATTCCGTCAAAGCCCCCACGAACCGCTTTATCGGCGGCGATGCCTATGTTCCTGATATCATCGCAGGATATTTCGGTGCTGTCTATGTTCATAAGCTGCTCCGTGCATATGTTTTCGGAAGCAAAACCCAGCACCTCAAGCATCTTTTTCATCTGCTCATCTGACGATGCGGGAACAAGCCCTTTTTCGGTCTCCACAGATGATATGGTCCCGCCCGTTGCCAGCCATTTTATCTTTTTCATTTTCGCTGCCCCCTTGTACTTATCTTTTCCTATTTTAACACAAATAATTTCCCATATAAACATTGACACAGCCAAAATAATATGATAAAATTATTAAGAAAAGTAAATTCTGAACATCACGAAATATTCGTTCTGAAATAAATTTGGAGTGGGAACATGAACACTGAGATCTTCAAGCAGATGAGCAATGCGGACATAAATACCATAATCGACGGCAGTCAGCCCTTTGTAAAGCTTATGACATATTACGGCTGTGCTCTCCGTGAGGTGGAGACAAAGCTTCAGGTCTTAAATGACGAGTTCAAGCTTACCCATGACCGCAACCCCATAGAATCCATAAAGTCACGCATCAAAACGCCGCAGAGCATTGTTGACAAGCTGGAGCGCCGTGGAATTGAAGCCAATGTGTCAAATCCCGAGGAATATATCAGGACAATCGAGCGTGAGCTTTTTGATATCGCAGGCATACGTGTTATCTGCGCATTTCCCGATGATATTTACAAGCTGGCGGAGCAGCTTATTTCCCAGGACGATATCACCCTTATCCGCACCAAGGACTACATTCTTTCACCAAAGCCCAACGGCTACCGCAGCCTGCATCTTATTGTTGAAGTGCCTGTGTTCTTTTCATCGGGCAAGCGCAATATGAAAGTAGAGGTACAGCTGAGGACAATGGCAATGGATTTCTGGGCAAGCCTTGACCATAAGCTCAGATATAAAAAGGATCTGGAAAATCAGGACGATATTGCCGATGAGCTGAAAAAGTGCGCCGATGTCATTACCGAGACAGATTATCGTATGCAGCAGCTTAGAAAGATGATTGACGGTTATCAATTTTAATAGTATAATCTCTCCCGATGTTGAGAAAATACAACGGGAGGGATTTTTTTGCGTAAGAATATGAAAATGGCGCTTCTGGGGCTGGTCACAGGCATTGCAAACGGATTTTTCGGCTCGGGCGGAGGGATAGTTGCCGTGCCAATGCTGAAAAAGACAGGGCTGGAGCCGAAAAAAGCGCACGCCTGCTCGCTGGCGATAACATTGCCGTTGTCAGTGATATCGGCTGTGTTTTACTCATTTGGCGGGAAGCTTGACTTTAAAAGCGCACTGATGTGCATACCGTTCGGTCTGGCGGGAGCGCTTATAGGGACAAAGCTTATGAAAAAGATATCCGTCAGGCTGCTGTCGGCAGTGTTCGGACTTCTGCTTATTGCAGCTGGCGCAAGGGGGCTAATGAAATGACGTTCCTTACATGGCTTGCGGCATTTGCGGCAGGACTGCTGGCATCAATGGGAGTGGGCGGGGGAATGATACTAATTATCTGGCTCACCGCCGTAATGGGCATGAGCCAGATAGACGCACAGGGCGTGAACCTGATATATTTCCTGCCCATAGCGGCGCTGTCGGTATTTATTCACCGAAAGAACGGACTTATCGACCTGAAAGCTATGCTCCCTGCAATTATTGCTGGCACCGTGGGAGCATGTCTCGGGGCATACGGTGCAAGGCTTATCGACACAGGGCTGCTGGGTAAGATTTTTTCCGCGTTCGTAATATTCATCGGCATAAAGGAGCTTTGGGGAGCGGTGCGAAATAAGTGAAAAAGTGGCGAAATATATCCTATGAAATATACTGTGCATTTTATAAAAAAGTCTTGACGAAATCAGAAAAATATTTTATAATATTCATATAAATATAAGGTGTGCAGGTATCGTGCCGCCTTAATGCAGGAGGAGCTTATGAAAAATATATTGTTTGTTGCTTCCGAGTGTGTTCCTTTTATAAAGACAGGCGGCCTTGCCGATGTTGTGGGAACTCTGCCCAAAATGTTTGATAAGAATGAATATGACTGCCGTGTGATACTGCCCAACTACCGCTGTATCCCCGACAAGTTCCGCAATAATTTCAAGTACGTACACCATTTTTATATGGATATGGGTCAGCGCTTTTCCAGCGTCCATGTCGGCATTATGGAATATGAGTACGACGGCATAACCTTCTACTTTGTTGATAACCTTTTCTATTTCGGCGGAGATAAGCCCTATGCGGATACCCGCTACGATATCGAAAAGTTCACCTATTTCTCAAAGTCTGTGCTTGCTATCCTGCCTGTTGTAGGCTTCCGCCCCGACATTATCCACTGCCACGACTGGCAGGCAGGTCTTGTTCCTGTTTACCTCCATACTATTTATAAAGATAATCCGTTCTACTACGGAACAAAGACTATCTTTACTATCCACAACCTCCGCTTCCAGGGCGTGTGGGATATTGATACTATCAAGGCGCTTTCAGGTCTGCCCGATTATGTTTTCACTCCTGATAAGCTTGAGTTCAATAAGGACGCAAATATGCTCAAGGGCGGTCTGGTTTACTCCGATTTCATCACCACCGTCAGCAATACATATGCAGGTGAGATACAGACAGGCTATTACGGCGAGGGTCTGGACGGTCTGCTCAGAGCAAGAAATCAGTCTCTCTGCGGTATCGTTAACGGCATCGACTATCAGGCATATAATCCCGAGACCGATACCTGCATCGCAAAGCAGTACAGCACCCGCAGCATAAAGAAGGGCAAGGCTGCCAACAAGAAGGCTCTCCAGCAGGAGCTTGGTCTGCCTGTTGATGAGAATAAATTCGTTATCAGCATAATCTCCCGTCTCACCGATCAGAAGGGTCTTGACCTTGTAAGATATGCCCTTGACCGCATCTGCGACGAGTTCACTCAGTTTGTTGTTGTTGGTACAGGCGATCCTCAGTATGAAAATCTGTTCAGAGAATATGCCATGAGAATGCCCGGCAGAGTATCCGCAAATATCTTCTTTAACGAGGGCTTTGCTCATAAGGTATATGCGGCTTCCGACGCTGTTCTTGTTCCCAGCCTCTTTGAACCCTGCGGACTTACTCAGCTCATAGCCCTCAGATACGGCACAGTGCCTATTGTCCGTGAAACGGGCGGACTTAAAGATACCGTTCAGCCATATAATGAGTTTGACGGCACAGGAATAGGCTTCTCCTTTGCAAACTACAACGGAGACGAGCTGCTGGGCACTATCAACTATGCAAAGCACATCTACTTCGACTGCCGCAAGGAATGGGATCAGATGGTCTCCAGAGGCATGAAGACAGATTATTCATGGACAAATTCCGCAAGAAAATACGAGGAGCTTTACAATCGTGTTCTCGGCAGATAAAATTTGATGTTGATATAAGTCCTTTGGGCAGAGCCGTGTTTTGTTGCGGTTCTGCCCAATTTTTTACCCTGATGACATTGACATTTTGTAGAATATGTGGTACAATATAGGGGTGATTGGACGAAATGTCAGCATGGAAAGGAGCGTTTAATATGTCAGGACCTGTAAATGATATCATCGGCGAAATGGTGCAGCAGATAATCAAACTTTGCGACCCCTGTATGATATATCTTGTGTCACGCAAGACCAATACGGCAGGAAAGGTCACAAGCTTCAAGTTATGTGTTGTCGTTGAGGACAGCATTCTTCCCGAGCAGGTGGAAACAAAGCTTCTGCTCAAGACTGACTGCCCTGTGCCATGCGATTTCATCGTGTACAACATCAGCGACTGGGACGAGTGTGCGGAGGACGACTGCTCCTTTGCGTACCGTGTAGAGAACGGCGGTGATCGGCTCTATGTCAAGGAATAGCAAAAAAGGCGACAGCAAGCGCTATTACGACTGGATATATCATGCGTCTCTTGACAGAATGGCGGCGGAGGTCCTTTGCGACGATCCGCAGCTTTATTATGTAGCGGCGTTTCACTGCCAGCAGTGCATCGAAAAGGCACTGAAAGGCTATCTTCTTTTCAAGAGCAGGCATCTGCTGGACGGTCACAACCTTACATGGCTGTGCAAGCAGGCTGCCATGATGGACGACAGCTTTATCCAGTGGATAGACGAAAGCGCCGTGCTCAACAGGTACTATATCGAAACAAGGTACCCTGCCGATATTCCCCTGGAAATAAATTCATCGACTATGAAATCGCTGATGAATATGAGCGGCAGCATGATGGACTTTATCTGTGATATCACAAAGTTTGATTTTAACAGCTATCACAGAAAAAGCCGAAGCAAGGGGTGATAATAATACGGCTAATTGATTTTCACACTCACGCATTTCCTGACGGACTGGCGGAAAAAGCCATAACTCGCCTGCTGGCTGATGTGGTAAAGGCTGATATGGGCTTTGACGAGAATTTTTACTCAGACGGCACCGTAAAAGGTCTTTCGGAAAATATGTCAGCCTGCGGCGTTGATATGTCTGTGCTGCTGCCTGTGGCGACCAAACCTACTCAGGTGGAGGGTACGAACTGCTGGGCGGAGGAGGCTGCAAAGGAGACGGGCAATATAATCCCCTTCGGAGCGGTCTATCCCGATGAAAGCGTATTTGCGGTGCTTGAAAGGCTGGCAGAGCAGGGTAGAAAGGGTATAAAGCTCCACGGCGATTTTCAGAACTTCTATGCCGATGAGGAACGCATGATACCCATATACCGCAGATGCGGCGAGCTGGGGCTTATCGTTGTGATGCACAGCGGCATTGACTGTTCGTCTCCCTACGATATCCATACCGATGCGCAGATGATGGCAAGAGTGCTGGATAAGGTGTCGGGTGTGAAATTTGTTGTTGCCCATATGGGCGGCGTAAGGTGCGAGGACGAGGCGGCAAGGCTTCTTGCGGGAGCTGAGAATGTCTGGTTCGATACGGCATACACTGCGGGCAGGATATCTCCCGAGCATATGACCGAGCTTGTGCGGACATATGGTGCGGACAAGGTACTTTTTGCATCGGACAGCCCATGGAACGACCCGAAAGATGTGCATATGCTGATAGAAAGCACATCTCTCACAGCAGAAGAAAAGAAAATGATATACTATTTTAATGCTGAGAGGCTTCTGGGTCTGTGAACACGAGCCAGCAAAAATCGGCTGTGTTTATAAAATGACAAAAAATAATGCTGAATATGTAAAATATTACAAAATTTGGTTTTTCAAACTTTCTGCTCGCATTTTGCTGAAAGATATCGGACGCTTTTGTGGAATGAGTATGAAAATGCCAATACGAATACTGATTTATTATTGTATTTGTACAACTGCACATATGAAGAAATGCGACATTTGGTCAAATGGTCGTAATAATCGGTTACAATTTGGTTAAATTAACATATTGCTAATTTTTGGTCAAAATGATATAATATGATAAGTATTTGAAAAGCATAATAAATAATTGTGTGCTTTTCGGTATAAGCTATTTTTTATTCGGAGGTGTCACAATTTAATGAAGACTTTTATCTATACGGCTACCGACGTTCAGGGAAACACCGTCAAGAACCAGAAGATGAACGCCGAGGACGTTAATGACTTCCTTGAGAAGATTCATGAAAAAGGTCTTTTCTGCTCCAGCTATAAAGAAGCTAAGGGCGGAACCGGCAAGAATATGCACAAGTTCACCACAAAGGAACTTGCTTATGACTGCCGTCAGATGTCTGCAATGATCACGTCAGGTCTTACACTTGTAAAGGCGCTTGATATCATGCAGCGTGAACAGATCAAAGAGGGACCCAAGCAGATCTACCGTGAGATCTATGAAGAGGTCCAGAAGGGTACTTCCTTCTCCGACGCAGTAAAGATGCAGGGCGACGCTTTCCCTAACTTCTACATATCAATGATACAGGCCGGTGAGACCTCCGGTAACCTGGATATGGTTATGAAGAAGATGGAAGATCAGTACACAAACGACGCAAAGCTCAACAACAAGATCAAGAGCTCAATGATGTATCCTATCATCCTCTGCGTACTCTGCGTAGCTATCGTAATCATCATGTTCACCTTTATCATGCCTACCTTCAAGGACCTTCTTACCGAAGAAGATATGAAGGGTCTTACAGGTGCTCTGTTCGCATTCTCCGACGGATTTAAAAAGTACTGGTGGCTCATCGCCCTTATCGTTGTCGGTCTTGTATTTGCTATCAAGTACGCTCTTAAGGTTCCCGATATCAGATACAAATTCGACCAGGCTATCATCAAATTGAAACCTGTCGGTCCTCTGGTAGTTAAGATCTATACCGCACGTTTCGGTTCCACACTTGCTTCCCTCTACTCTTCGGGTATCCCCATGGTAGAGTGCCTTGCAAAATCCTCCAACATCCTCAATAACCTGTATGTATCAAAGAAATTTGAAACGGTTATCGACGAAGTTAAACAGGGTGAAGCCCTCTCGGTTTCCATTCAGAGAACAGGCATTTTCGAGTCAATGTTCACATCTATCATCTATGTCGGTGAGGAATCCGGTGCTCTTGACTCAATCCTTGCAAAATCCGCAGCATTCTATCAGGAAGAAGCGGACGAGGCTGTATCCCGTCTGGTAGGTCTTATCGAGCCTGTCATGATCATCTTCATGGGAACTGCTATCGGTCTTGTTATTGCCGGTATCCTTCCTGCGATCTACAACTCCATGGGCAACATTACCTAAAAGATCGGGTATAAATCAAATCAGTCATCGGGGTACAACCCGTAAATAAAAATTTTAAAAATAATTTAGTGAGGTGACGAGAATGCTTTCATTTGATATTACAGACAGACATATACGCATTATTCGCGGTACTGAGTCAAGAGGCAGGATCAGAGTTTCTTCTGCATCTACCATCGATCTCAGTGAGGGTCTGATCGTAAATGGTCATATAAAAGATATTCCCAAAATGGCAACCATCATCAACGACGAGCTGAAAGCAAGACGTATGGATGATAAAGAAGCAGTTGTTACACTGTCTTCCAACCTGGTAATCTTCAAGGAACTGCATATCCCCAAGGCAAAGACCAATGCACAGCTCCTTACAATGGTAACAAACCAGATGCAGCACACAATGGGTATCGCAGAGGAATATTCAATCTCCTATTCCATTGCAGGTGAGGTTGAAGAGGAAGGCGTTCAGGCTCTTAAGATCCTGGCTACTGCCTGCCCCTTTGAAGTGGTTGACTGCTTCAGAAAAGTATTCTCCATGCTTTCAATTTCCCTGAAGTCAGTAACAGTTACCTGTAACGCAATTTCAAGAATCATTCTCAGTGATAAGAAAGCATCTGCAAAGATGCCTATGTTGGTAGTTCAGGTTGACCCCAACTTCGTCAGCCTTAACCTCTACGAGGACAATCAGCTCTCATTCGCAAGATTTGCTTCCATCGACGCTGTTGACTACGATAATTCCGAGGATTACGTTTACGAGGCTGTAAACGAGAACATCTACAGAATGATCCAGTTCCACAAGTCGAGAAATCCCGAGAACCCCATTCAGAACGTTGTATTCTACGGCGATACCACTGAGTATATCCGTCTTACAAACGCTCTCGAGGGAATGGATATCTCCACAAGCCTTCTGGGCGTTCCCAACAACATCTCCGGCTATGAGAACATCGAGTTCCAGGCTTATGCAAATGCTATCGGTGCAATGTTCCGAAGCAATAAGGATACAGACCGTATCAACCTCCTGGAGACTGACTCCTCCGCAGGTAAGACTGATGCAGGTTCTTCCTTCCTTATCGGTCTCGGCGGTGCGGTAGTTCTTTCCGCTGCTGTAGTTGCCGCTGTAGTATTCGGTATCACCAATGCTATCAACAACAACGATGCCAAGGTCGCAGAGATCGATGAGTGGATCAACAGCCCCGAAGTTATGGAAACTCTCACCGCTGTTGACAGCACTCAGGCTAAGATCGACAAGGTTGCTCTTTACAAGGCTGACCTTGATACTGCTGCATACAACTTCGATACCAAGTCTGCTCTTACAGTTGATGTTCTCAACACTGTAATAAAGACTATCCAGGACAACAGCTGCTCCGTAGCTGAGATCGCATATACTTCAGGCAGCTTTGAGATCTCCTGCACAGCTAAGGACAATACTGCTCCCGATGAAGCTGTAAAGGCTATCTACGATCTTGATATGTTCGATAATATCGTATATGACGGCTTCCAGTCCAACGGAGGCGGCGAAGCTGTTGAAGGCGCTGCTCAGGAAGACCCCATTACATTCACCGTTTCCTTTGTATCCAGACCCAACGAGGTCGAGGTTGAGGAGACAGCCGAAACAACCGATGAAACTCAGGAAGAAGGTGTTGAATAATGAGCATGAAGCTTTCATACAGAGATAAGGTAATCATTATCGTGCTCGCAGTGCTGGTTGTACTGGGCGTAGGTATTTTCACCTTTATCAAGCCTAAGTTTGCAGATCTCCAGGCATCTGAGGACAGACTTACTGCCAAGGAAGCTGAAAGAGACGATGTTCAGTCCAAGATGGATACTCTTGAAGTGCTCAAGAAGCGCCTTGAAGATGATATCAAGTCCGTTGAGGAAACTCAGAAGCAGTTCATGAGCGAAAGAGATTACGGCGAGACTTATCAGATAAGCAAGTATCTGATGGATAAGCTCCACCCCGCAGGAATCGAGATCACAGGAATTTCTCTTGACAGACTTACATCAACACAGCTCGAAGCATATACATATAATAAGTATGCAGTTGCATATCCTATGAAGATAAACGCTGATATCGCAGGCAAGCTTCCTCCCGAGGTTGGCTATGCTTACGAGGGCGGTTATCCTGCAGCTCCCGCAAGTGTTGCAGTTGGCGGAACTGTTGTAACAGTAAGCTACACCTGCACAAACAATGACGGCGTGTTCGATGCTATCCAGTCCGTAGCTGATAACGAGGAGAACATTTATCTCCAGAGCGTTTCCGCAAGCTACAAGGACGAGGGTAAGACCGAAGACGGCAAGATCGAGGGCGATATGGTCATCGAGATCTATGAGGTTTACACCATGGATCCCGCTGATATTGAGGACTAAAATAATAATCAAGACCGACCCGAAAAAACCAACCATTTTTTCGGGTGGGCTTGTTTATTAAATTGCGAAACATTTTGCAGAATTTCACTCATTTTTTTAAATTTTATAGAAAGGGTGGCAAATGTATGACTAAGGCAAAAAGCAGGCACGGCAAGCTCAAGGGCGCTGTTCTGCTGATGGTTCTTGCAGTTATGACGGTGCTCATAATCATGCTGGCAGGCGCAATGGCTATTGCTTCTACCGCTACGAACAGAGCAAACACTAACTACGAGGAAAGCCAGGCATATTATACTGCGAGATCCGGCGTTGATGTTCTCACCCAGACCATCATGGGTGACTCAAAGTATAAGTCAAACGGTTCAGGCTCGCTGACGGCGATACCCACCGGCTCCACCGACAAGAGCCAGGCACTTGAGCTTGAGGAGGCTATTGCCGGTGTTCTTGAGACAAATGGTGCCGGTAAGCCTGTTTATAATGTAAGTAAATCTCTTAAAGCTTGGGATAGTATCAATGACCCCCAGGCAACACAGCTTAAAGCTGCATATCCGAGTTCATGGCAGAATATTATCGATAACAGCTATATGGAATTTGATGTTTCTGATATTTCTTGGGTTGATAGCACTTCAGGCATGATGGCTGACCCGGGAGACGGAAAGGTCAAGGTAAAAATACAGCTTTTAAAGCTTATTTATGATGATGGTTCCGGTGCCGGAATCAACAGAAATGCTATTTCTGCTGCTCAGTCCGCTGATCTTTCAGGAGGAAGCTCCTCAACCTACTATATTAAGGATATGTGGGTTCTTATGGAGTGTACTGCTACATATAATGGCATTTCAGCTACTGTTTCAAAGGTTATTACACCTATTGAAAAGGAAAAGGCTACAAACGTGGGCTTTACTTCTGTAGGTTCCGCAAACCTCAGCAATAACGTTGATGTCATCGGCGGTGCTGTAACAGGCGGTTCCTTTAACTGGGGCAACAACGGTTCGATCATAGGAAGCGGTTTCTTTAATGGCGATGTAAATATCAATGCTCAGAAGGCTTTGGATTTCACAAATGGTGAAAGTCTTGTTGTAAATGGTAACTTTATTCCTCAGAATAATGTAACAATAAGATCCAATGCAAACGCAGCCTCTACATCTGCTGCGCCGTTTATGTTTGTTAACGGTACTATTGATGCAAGCAATAATCTTAAAATCAACCCAGGTAACAAGCCATTCAGCGTTATTACCAAGAACTACAAGACGGGAAACAATACCCCCAATACCCTTTACGGTAATCTGTATATCGACGGTTACTATTATGGTGACGGAAACGGATTACAGAATCTTAACGGTTCAAATTCTCTTGTAAAGGGCGACATATTTATCAGCGACAGAGACACTATCGACTACACATGGACCAGAACTAATGTTACTGACCCTACAAATCCTTATGTAACATTAACAGGCTGGTCAAAGACAGGAACAGGCTCTTGCGTAAAGACCTACCTTGGCGGTATTGTTAATTATACCGCAAATGCAGCTACCAAAAAGTTCGATTTTTCTGTTAATGCAACGCCGTTCTGGGACCATAATCTGAAAATTGGTTCTTACGATGCGCTTTGCACAGGTAAGATATACTATTATTATGATGAGCAGGTTGTTTCCGGTGTTACACAGTATTCCGGTTGTGTTGAGCTTCACGCATTAAAGCAGCTGCTTATTGCGGCAGGTCGTCCTCAGACAGAGGTAGATGCAAAGTTTATTGAAGTTAATTCTGATAATCTTAAGTATATACTTAAGATGGATCGCAGTGACTTTGTTGACGGACTTACCGTAACAGCATCTGATGTAACTGCTGCTTCGGGCAGTGCACCTTCCTTTAATATGAAGTTATCACTTCCCAAGGACGCAACAACAAGAACAACTGGTGATGACAGACTTTCACTTCCTACACTTTTCAGCAAGTACACCCAGTATTTCTGCTTTGACACATCAACCTGTGATTTTACGGATCAGTCAGGAACTGCTATCACTGATTTCGATTATATAGATCATACGGCAGATCCAGCAGCAAATGTTACACAGTCATGGAAGAATGCTCTTAAAACAGTATATAATGATCTCAACCCTGCAAATACCAATATCGAATATGATAAGGAATTTACTAAGGTATGGGATGTATTGTGTGCATTGTATAAGCCGTCATCTACAAATATGAACGTTCAGTTCCGTACCCCTGCACAGCAGGCAAATGTAGATGGTGTAGGTACATTCAGTGATAAGGATGATCTTGCTTCTATAACAACAACAGTCAAGAAAATCTCAGATCTGGCACCTTATACAGGAAACAGCAATTATCTTGAAGTAGATACTTCTTCGGGAAATGTAATTCTCCAGCTTGATCCCACGGGAGCAAGTGAATCCTGCTACGGCGGTGGTAGTAACCATACTGCGAAGAAAGGCATTATTGTAAAGGGAACAGGCTACCTGTATATTCTCCTTCCCGATACTCCTTCCGGCAGCGTGTATGGATTTAAGGATTATGTGATTGTGACAGAGTCGTTTTTTACAAACGGTTATAATGTAAGTCCTATAGCTATCGGCTCTTCTGTAAGCGGCACAATTCCTTTGGTAACAACTCCTAAGATTATGTGGTATGCTGATGACGGTGTACAGCTTAATTATTATAATGGTGGAAAAACAACACTTATGGGTTACCTTTATGGTCCCGGTGCCTCTTTCTATGTCGGTGCAGGCTTGAACAACAATAAGGCCTTGTATTATAGAGGCACAGCAGTCATGGACTATCAGAACAGTAATAGAAACGACATATTGCCTTCGTTCATGGGTTCTGCTTTTATCGGAAATATCGGTGGTCAGAATAATTTTGGCCTTATCTATATTCCTCCCGACAATACCAAGCAGCCTCATGAGGCAAAGTTCAGCTGGCAGACAGGCGTTGTCGGTTATTCCTACAACGGAATCAAGACTGCACCTGCGACCTGATAAGGAGGAGTTTATATGAAAAGACGCTTTAAAAACTCCTGCAAAGGTTTTACACTGATCGAAGTTATCGTAGCAATGGTAATTCTCGGCATAGCTTCATTGCTTCTGGTAGGTATGTACGCTTCCGTATGTGCCCGCATCAGGTCAAACAATGATTTTAACGACCGTATGAGTGAGCAGCAGAAATATGTTGAGACGAGAGCGGCAGGTACTGCTTCGGGTCTCTTTGATGTTCATTATGACAGCAGCATTCCGTCAGGTTCCACAAAGTACAGCGGTGCAACATCGGGAAATTACACATTTACCATCAAGTGCACAAAGGATAACGCAAACTCTTCGTTTGTAAACAAGGAGTTTACTGCCCGCTGCGCAGTTTACACACTTAAAAACATTGATGACGGTGTTGTTGTGGCAACAGATGATGATGATGATGTTCAGGTTGACTACAAATACTTCGTCGGCGATAATTCATAAGGGGGAATTGCAGTGAAGAAAAAATTTAAGGCATTTACCCTTATCGAGCTTATCGTTACCATGCTTATCATGGGAATCATTATGGCAGGTATCATGAGAATGTTCCAGCCTATAAACGATGTTTATTCCAACACCTCCGTGCTTTCCAACCAGGAAGCATCGGAGCTTGGAATAGCAAACTACATTGCAGGAAATGTTAAGTATGCTCAGAGCATAGGAATTTATCAGGATCAGGCTTCACCCGAAGCAGCTGTTACCACATTCCTTGCCAATAATCCCACTGATCTTGAGGGAAACGCACTTACTGCTGCTGATGTTGATGTTATCTGCATTGTCAATAACACAGCATACAAGGCAGGCGGTGCCGGCTCAAGCGGAGGAGATTTCTACGGACGTATCGTCCGCCGTCTCCCCGGAAAGACCGCTTGCAGCCTCAATCAGGCAAACTTTGATTACACAGCCACTACAGGAAATTCCTACATGGCAATGGGTGACGCATACTACGGCACTGCTGACTACTATATCAGAATAAGCAACTTTACAGACAAGGGCTTTGATATTACCGTTGACAGTGACTATTACTACAGCAAGCAGAAGAAGGCAAATGATTTCTTCCAGAGAAAGAATGCGACTTCCAACTACACAAAGCTTTCTGTTTACCTTGCTAACCCCACCATTCCCGCAACAGCTTCCACTACAGGCGTAAAGAGAGTAGTTGATAACACTCATCTTGATGCCAATGCAGGTACAAGAAGCAACGTGGGTACTACAGCAGCAAAGAATACATATATCGTATATTATTCTATCAAGTAACAAAAACCCGTGCCGTGTGATTTTCACACCACGGCACGGGTAAAATTTTATCCGTTATCTTCCAATGTGCAGCGAGTTCAGATACATATCAATGAGCGAGCCGTTAACAAAAGCTCCCACAGCAAGTCCGATAATGAGGAAGGGACCGAAAGCAAATACGTTTGAATCCTCCGAGTCGTCGTTGCGCCTGATGTATTTGAGAATAACGCCGTATATTGCACCAAGCACCACAGCGATGATTCCTGCGGTAATTGTGGCTTTCAGTCCAAGCATGAGACCGCCTGCCGCCATAAGGATAACATCGCCCATTCCGAAGCCGAACACAGGACCTTCTTCCTTGATCTTGGCTTCAAGCGCTTCCTTTTCAGCTACCAGCTTTTTGTAATTCCTGTCACTTTCCGAGGTGCGCTTCAGATTAGCCTTAACGCCTCTGAGAGACTTCCTCTCCTCGCTGACAAAAGCGTTGTAGAACAGGGGAGTTACCACAAAGCCCATCACAAGGATAACGAGGCTCACGGATAACATTCCGTAAATTCCGTCTCTGATATCAGTCTCGGGGAAAAAGAAAAGCTTCTGGGTATCAACAGTGATGAAGTTCAGCACATGAGAAGCGATTGCAATAATAAAAGTATAGATCAGAACAGAAACGCACATCTCCCTGTTGTCGATATCCTGGAAACAGAGGACGATAAGACCCGCCATGAACAGGCACAGCATTACAGGATAAAGCCCGTAGTCAAAGAAATTGTAACGGAGGAAAATTCCCACGAACATTACTCCCGTAAGCGATTCCACCAGCATATATCTGGGTGATATCTTTGAACCGCAGGCACGGCACTTGCCTCTGAGTATCAGCCAGCTGAACACGGGAATGAGGTCATACCATTTAATAGGTGTTCCGCAGGTCATACAGTGGGAGTTCCTTTTAACAAGTGATTCGCCCCTCGGCAGCCTGAGGATACATACATTAAGAAAGCTTCCGATGGTTATGCCGAAAAGAAATACGAAAACATAAACTGTAATGTTCATTATGTTTTCCATTGTCTCCAAGCTGAGATTGCCCATTTTATCAGTCTCCTTTAATAATGAAAATAATTTCTGCGGTATTTTCCGCAGGGTTACATATATAGTACCACAAATTACAATTTATTTCAAGCAAAAAAGCGGTTTTTGACCGCAAATAATAAAAATCCCGCATTTTTCCCGCAGTAGGATGCGGCAGAGCAAATATCGTCTGCGGAGAAGGAGTTATAACGTTTATGAAGAACATTCCTATCGGTCAGTACATGGTTAATGAGGGCATCATTACCGAAGAGCAGCTTCAGAATGTACTTGACGCCAAGAAAAATGATAATGTCCCCGGCAAATTTTTCGGTGACTATGTTATCGAGCTGGGATATGTTACGGACGTACAGTTCGGACAGGTCCTTTCCAGAAAGCAGAACATTCCCTTTGTTGACCTGGACGACCCCGAGACCGTCATTGATATCGAGGCCGTAAAGAAGATACCTGAGGCACTGGCTAAAAAGCACACCATCATTGCCATCAAGATCACCGGTAAGAGACTTACCGTTGCTTCATACGACCCCGTAAACTTCTACATCTTCGAGGACATCAAGGTAACAACAGGTATGGACGTTGTTCCTGTCCTTGCAACAAAGGCAGCTATCACCAGAGCCATAGGCAAGATATACTCAAACTCCAACATCGGCAAGGTTATCGACTCCGTTGAGAGCCAGTTCCAGGCTGAGGAGCAGAGCGCAGAGGAAGCAGAGATCGCCGAGCGTGTCGATAATGCGCCTATCGTTAAGCTCTGTACCACAATCGTTGAAAACTCCTTCCGTGCAAACGCAACGGATATTCATATCGAGCCGTTCAAGACATACACAAGAATACGTATCCGTGTAAACGGTGATCTTATCGAGCTGATGAACGTTTCAAACGTTGTACATAACTCCCTTATCACACGTATCAAGATCATAAGCGGCATGAACATCGCCGAGAAGAGAGTACCTCAGGACGGTCGTTTCACACAGGTCGTTGACGGAACCACCCTTGATGTCCGTGTATCTAACCTTCCTACAGTTAACGGTGAGAAGTGCGTTATCCGTATCCTGGCAACAGGTGATGTTGGTGTTCGTAAGATTACCGACCTCGGTATGACACCATACAACTACGACCGTTTCTCAAGACTTATCAAGGTTCCTCAGGGCGTTATGCTGGTAACAGGACCTACCGGTTCCGGTAAAACAACCACCCTTTACGCAGCTCTCGGTGAGCTTGCAAAGCCCAATGTTAACGTAATCACAGTCGAAGACCCTGTCGAGAAGAATATCGAAGGCATCAACCAGTGCCAGGTTAATGCAAAGGCAGGCATGACCTTTGCGGCAGCCCTCCGTTCTATCCTCCGTCAGGACCCCGATATCGTAATGGTCGGAGAAATGCGTGACCAGGAAACAGCAGAGATCGCTATCAGAGCCGCTATCACAGGCCATATGGTGCTCTCCACACTTCATACAAACGATGCTGCTTCCACCATCACCCGTCTGGTAGATATGGGCGTTGCGCCTTACATGGTAGCAACTTCTCTTATCGGTATCGTTGCACAGAGACTTTGTAAGGTCGTTTGCAACGAGTGCAAGACCCCCAGAATGTCCACTCCCGAAGAAAATGAGCTTCTCGGAATTACCGAGTCCGCTACAATATACGATGCCTGCGGATGCCCCAAGTGCAACAACACCGGCTACACAGGACGTACCGCTATCCATGAGATACTTCTTTGTACTCATGAAATGGCATCTCTTATCGCCGCCGACGGCAAGGTTGACGCAATTTCCTCTCTTGCAAAAGAACAGGGATGCAAGCTCCTGCGTGATAACGTTGCAGAGCTTGTACTGGAAGGCAGAACAACCTTGGATGAGCTTGTAAAGCTTACCTTTGCCGTTTAATAAGGGGAAATCCCGAAAAATATTTAATTGCCGCCGTGCGGAACACCGCTGCGTGGCAGAATGGAGGATAATATGGATATCGATATCGAAAAAAAGCCTGCCGACAGAGTGGTGCTCAATATCGACAAAATTCTTGACGAGGCGAGAGTCCTCGGCTGTTCGGACGTTCACTTCACAACCAAGATCTCACCTATCGTTCGTCTTCACGGTACATTACGTAAGCTCAGCTCTTACCCTGAGATGACCGACGGCGCTATCATGAAGCTGGTAGAGCAGATGACAGGCGGAAGAAATATCGAGAACATCAAGAACAGGATCGATACCGACTTCTCGTATGTTACCAAGAGAGGCTACCGTCACCGTGTAAACGTATATCACCAGAGAGGCGACACAGCTATTGCTATCCGTCTGCTGAGAAATGATATCCCCACACTTGAGGATCTGGATATGCCTCCTATTCTTGGAGATTTTGCAATGCGTCCCAGAGGACTTATCCTTGTAACAGGTCCTACAGGTTCCGGTAAATCCACAACTCTGGCAGGTATGATCGACTATGTAAACTGCAACCGCAGCGCCCATGTCATCACTGTCGAGGACCCTATCGAGTACATTCACGAGCATAAGAGATGTATGATAAACCAGCGTGAGGTCGGCGACGACGTTGAGTCCTTCGCACTGTCTCTCCGTGCAGCTCTCCGTGAAGACCCCGATGTTATCCTCGTAGGAGAAATGCGTGACTATGAGACCATCACTGCCGCAGTAACCGCCGCAGAAACAGGTCACTTGGTTATGAGTACACTTCATACCACATCTGCGTCTGATACCATTAACCGTATCATTGACGCATTCCCCGCACATCAGCAGAACCAGATCCGTACACAGCTTGCAACGGTTCTCGTAGGTATCATCGCCCAGACCCTTATCCCCAAGGCTGACGGAACAGGCCGAGTAGCAGCACTTGAGATCCTCAACGCTACCGACTCCATCAAGGCAATGATCCGTGACAATAAGGTACACCTTATCCAGACCGCTATCCAGACAGGTAGGAAGGACGGAATGGTATGCCTCGATCAGGAGCTTGCACGTATGGTTAAGGAAGGCACTATCACCGAAATGCACGCTCGAGAGAAGAGCCTTGATATCAACGAGTTTGAGCGTTACATGAAGGCTACAAACCCCATGAGCCTCAACTGATGTCATATCGAAAATATTAACAGGAGGGTGTCCAATGAGCAAAATCAAAAAAAATATCAAAAGCTTAAAGGGTTTTACTCTTCTTGAGCTTATAGTTGTAATTGCTATCATATCGGTGCTCCTTATGATAATAGTTCCCAATATGACAGATTACATAAGGACCTCGAGAATAAGAGAAGCTAATGACCAGGCACAGCAGATATATGTGGCAACACAGGATTATCTCAACTCTCTCCAGACAAGGGGAGCGAAGGTCGAGGATTATTTCGGTGCGGTACCGTCAGGCGGAACAGCGTGCAAATTCGGCATGGACAGCAATACCAAGGACGTTACCATAAATGACCTCCGTATCCTTGGCAGTTCCGAGGCTTCGGGAAGTTCGGTGATTACTCCAGGTGCTGTTAAATGGGACGAAGCTGCCAAAGGTATCCTTTCAGGTCTCAGCGAAGATTTTGCGGGATCATGGTATGTTGAGATCTATCCTGCTACATATACCGTGAAGTTAGCACTTTACAGTGAGCAGAAGAAGGATTGCAGCACCTGCACCACAAATTTTGACTGGGATGCAGTTTGCGCTGTATCTTCCAAGCCTTATGAATCAATGTTCACCGCAGCAACTAATGATACTTTAGCTGATGTTAATGTGCACGGCAGAACAATGCGCATTGCAAAGAGCCAGGAGACCTGCTACAACAAGGGTTATGAGACTGCATATGTAGGTCAGTATCCTATCCCCGCACCTACTGCATGATAATTTGTAAAATTAAAAACTCTAAAGAGGCTGCTGCAGATTTCTGCAGCAGCCTCTTTTCCTGTGGGTTTTCGGAGCTGAGAATAATACTAATACTAATCCTCAATCAACCTATAGACAAAAAATCTTCACATAACCCATACACGCAAGATTATGCTCGATTTTTTGTATAGTTTTTAATTGGTGCTTAGTATAAAACTTTATGCCGAAGCTTTCAGAGTATTGACATATTTACAAAAAAGATGTATCATATTTATATCACAATATCTTTAAGGGGTGCTAAAATGATAAAGCAGAGATTTATTTCAGCGGTAATGGCAGCAGCAGTTGCGGTTTCATCAGTCACAGCCCTTTCAGCAGGGGTAAGCGCCGAGTGGGTCAAGTCCGACAGCGGATACAGCTATAAGAGCGATGACACCGGAAAGAAGCTTACAGGTTGGCAGACCATCGGCGACGGCACGTACTATTTCGATAAGAAAGGTATTGCCCTCACAGGCTGGAAGAAGATAGGCGATGATACCTACTATTTCAACAGCGCCAAGAAAGGCAAGATGCTGACAGGCTGGTCAAAGATCGGCAGCAGCAAATATTATTTCGGCAAAGACGGAAAAATGCGCACGGGCTTTGTGAAACTCAGCGGAGACACCTATTACTTCGGCAAGAACGGCAAGATGCGCACAGGCAAGCTGAAGATCAGCGGCAAGACCTATGATTTCGGCACAGACGGTATCCTTAAAAACGGCAGCAAGACTTCTTCCTCCTCCGACAGTGTTCTCACAGCTCCTCTGGACGGTCTGAAATGGGGAATGTCTCAGGAGCAGGTCATCAAAAAGGGCGGCCTCAAGTCATACTACGCACAGGATTCCCTCCTTATGGTGGCTGACAGCGAGCCTTACGCTTACTATGTGTTCAACGCAGATGACGAGCTTTGCGCAGTAGGCTATGCCGAAACCTATTCCGCTTCCGCTCTCAAGAAGTACAAGGGCTATTTCACCTCCGACGGTTGGGAGAAAATGGCGACCTACAGCGAGGCAAGCGGCACAAATATCCTTTACCAGAAGGGCACAAAGGTCGGTTCTGTCACTTATAATGACGAGACTATTATGACGCTTGTTTTCTCCGATGAGTACGGTAAAATGTTATCCGAGGGCAACACAGACTGCCTTGACGGACTTTTCTGATACAGCACATAAAAAAGGGACTGCTGCGGCTTAGGCTGCAACAGTCCCTTTTCGTGTTTACAGATAACTTGAAAAATTCATCAGATAACGTTATATTCCTTGAGAAGCTTTTCGATATCGGTGCCCTTGATCTTTTCAAGCACCTTTTTAAGAGCAAATCTTTCGATAAGATTTACGTCCATGTCGGTGATCTTCTTGCCGTCACGGAGCTTTACTGTAGCGTCCAGGAGAGCACGCAGGTCATAAACGCTGCCCCATACCTCGGGAACGCCCCTGTCAATGTTAAGCAGAGTATAAACGGCTTCCATACCTGTTCTCATGGAGTATTCGGTGGTGAAGATGGTGTCACGCTTTGTCTCGGCGAACTGACCAAGGAAAGCGAAGTTTACTGCGCCCTCGGGAACAACAGCGGGTCTGTCGCCGTATGCACGGGGCATGAAGAATGCGGTGATATAAGGCATCATGCAGGGAACGGTGTTTGCGCTGTGCTCAGCCAGGTCCTCGATATCGCTCTCGGGAACGCCGATGTGGTACAGCCATTCCATGCAGATCTCCTTGCCTGTGCAGTCTCTCATAGGCTTCTTAACGTAGTCGCCGGGCTTGTCGGAGAACAGAGCATATACCCAAACAAGGCACTGATCCTTAGGCTGGCTGCGGAACTGAGGCTGACGGTTGATAGTCCAGCTCAGGAGCCATGAGGAGTCCTTTGCGGTCACGATGCCGCCTGTAACTACCTTGCCGGAGAATGGGTCACGCTTGCAGATGTTCTTGATATAGGGGATAATGCGCTGGTCAAGGGTGGTGACAGTCGCACTCATCCAGTTGGACTTTTCAGGGTCGGAGCAGAACTTGTCGGGGTGACCGAAAGCGGGATCCTGAGCAGCGATCTTGCGCCACATATCCCAGCCGCCGCCTTCCTTTATCTCGTAGTTGAAGGGTGCGGGAGTGTTCTGGCTGCCGATGGTGGAGTTTTCAACGCAGCCGCCGTTGGTGATGAACACAAGGTCATTTTCGGTCAGGTCGATAGCTTCCTCGTTGCCGTCACGAATAACATCAATTCTTGTAGCCTGCTTACGGTCAGCAGTGCAGTCAAACTCAACGTTAACGACCTTTACGCCGAAGTGGAACTGAACGCCGAAGCTTTCCAGATACTTGACCATAGGCAGTATCATTGACTCATACTGATTGTACTTTGTGAAGCGCAGAGCCTTGAAATCGGGCAGACCGCCGATGTGGTGAATGAAACGCTGTATATAAAGCTTCATTTCCAGTGCGCTGTGCCAGTTCTCGAAAGCGAACATTGTGCGCCAGTAGAGCCAGAAGTTGGAGTTCAGGACTTCATCATCAAATACATCGGTGATCTTCTTGTCCTGCAGGTCTTCGTTTGCGGTAAAGAACAGCTTCATTATCTCCATTGCGCCCTTGTCTGAGATATCGAATTTGCCGTCGGTGTGAGCGTCTTCGCCTCTGTTTACGGTAGCACGGCAGAGAGAGTAGTTGGGGTCAGCCTTGTTGAGCCAGTAGTATTCGTCGAGGACTGAAACGCCCTCAGTCTCGATAGAGGGGATAGAGTGGAACAGATCCCACATTACCTCGAAATGGTTATCCATTTCACGGCCGCCTCTCATAACGTAGCCTACGTTCTCGAACTTCCAGCCGTCGCAGGCACCGCCCGCAACCTGCTCCTTTTCAAGGATATGAACGTGCTCGCCCTTCATCTGACCGTCACGGACAAGGTAGCAGGCTGCTGTAAGAGCAGCAAGTCCGCTTCCTACAATATAGGCGGACTTTCCGTCAACGCCTTCGGGTTTTAAGGGCCTTGCAAATGCTTCATAGTTTCCGCTTGAGTAATACATAAAAAATACCTCCTGAAATGTTGTTTGGTACTTGATTCTTGATTTTTGTTTGCTTTATTTTTCCCTTTCGGTAATTATATATTATCTCAAACGGAGATTTTTTTCAATAAACAGAAAAATCCCTCTGATAAGATTTTTATCAGAGGGATAAAAGAGATTGTTTTTTTATCATTTTTGCCGGTTTGATAAAATCATTTGTTTGTCTTGAAACGCTCCAGCGCAGAGGTGACGTTGCCGTGCATTACAATGGAAAGCTCTTCGATAATCTCGTGCGGGTCGCCTTTCATGTCGTGCTTTACCCAGTCCAGCATAAGCCCCACAAAGGCATATTTGTAGAAATCCGCAATGAACTTTTTGTCCTCGTCACGGACATTCATTCCCGCAGATTTTTCCTCCACCACACCGATAAGCAGGTCATAGGTCAGCTTGTACAGATACAGCTCCACCTGCTCACGGCTGACAGAATGGTACACGTTCAGGATAAATGGCTTGTTGTCAAGCACAGCTTCGAATATCTGCAAAAAGCCCTGCTGCCATGTGTCATAGGTCTTTTTGCCCTCCAGAGCCTTCTTTGCGTCCTCCACGCAGCACCATTCTATAAGGTCGTAAATATCCTTGAAATGGTAATAAAAGGTCATGCGGTTGATGCCGCAGTCCTCGGTGATATCGTTGATTGTGATTTTGTCGAGAGGCTTTTTCAGCAGCAGATTTTTGAGCGATGCTTCCAAAGCCCGTTTTGTGACCTGTGACAAAGCTTAACTTCCTCCGATCGGTTTATCTTGCTCTGAATGTGTCCAGTCCAAGCTTGAGGCGTACAAGGTCCTTGTACTCAGGCTTAGTCATGTAGTAAACGTAGCTTTCGATAACGTTCAGAGGGTGGAGAGTTCTGCCCTCGATCTTGAAGTGCCTGAAGCCCATGGGTACGTACTTTTCAAAAAGTGTTTCGGGAGTTATATGAGTTGAAAATTCTATAGTTTCAAGGAAATTGCGGCTGATAGCCTCGCATCTGAAATTCTCTTCTGTCTGAACATTGAGCATATTTATTCCGCCGATGTTGCCGAATGCGTTGATAGATGAACGCTTTATCTGCTGCTCGCCAAGGAACTTGTAGTGGTCGCCTCTGCGCTTGCAGTCGGGGAAGCAGTAGGGACATACCAGAACTTCTATCTTTCCACGGTATTCTTCGGGTATCTTTTCCAGCGCCTCAAAATCGTTGTTCCAGTTGTAGTCAAGCACAACAAGGCTGTAGTCCTTTTTAAGCTCCTCAATGAGAGGCTCCAGACCTCTTATCTGCTTGCAGGTGGAGGAGGTGAGCTTGTAATTGGGGTAATTTGCCCTCAGATAGTCTTCCATTACCTGAGTGTTTACGATAGCCTCGTTAAGACCATTGTCAGCCAGCTGAACGAGCCTGTTGCAGAAACGGTCGCTCATATGCTCCTCAGTGAGCAGGGGATTGGTGAAGGTAAAGCGGCAGGGGATACCTCTCTTGTTGAATTCATCGAGAACGTGGGTAATGGCACGCTCATCGGCATAGCCGTTGATATTTCTTCCGCCGTTCCATACAGCGGGGGGGAAGCAGCCGTAAACGGAAGCTATCTCCACACCGTCACGGAAATACTCGGGGTGCTCCTTTATCATATCAATAAGCGCCAGATTAAGAGGACCGTGGCTCCAGAAATCAGGCAGATGGAATTTTATACTCATTATAACTGCTCCTTTTTAGCATGATACTATTATTTTAACATTGTCTGAGGGTTTTGTCAAGGAAAAGTAAAATGCAAAAAGCGGCCGATTTTCAGCCGCTTTAAAATAATTTTTATATTATTGCGTGATGATGTCAGTGACAGGATTCGCATTCGGGTATCTCGCCCACAATGGAAACGGGGTCAACGCCCTGTCTCTTGTAATAATCCGAGATAGCAGCCTTGAGAGCCTGCTCGGCAAGAACGGAGCAGTGGAGCTTGGAATCGGGCAGACCGTCCAGAGCCTCTACCACAGCCTTGTTGGTGAGCTTCAGTGCATCCTCAAGCTTCCGGCCCTTGATCATCTCGGTCGCCATTGAAGATGTGGCAACGGCAGCGCCGCAGCCGAAAGTCTTGAACTTTATGTCGGTGATAACGCCGTTGTCTATTTTAAGGAACATTTTCATAATGTCGCCGCACTTTGCGTTGCCTACCTCGCCGATTCCGTCTGCGTCTTCTATCTCGCCCACATTACGGGGATTTGTAAAGTGATCCATTACCTTTTCACTGTAAAGCATCATAATATATCAGCTCCTATAATTTATTTAACGGGGGAAACGTATTTAAGCCACTTTTCGGTGCCATCTCTGCCGTTTACTATGTCGTCCCACATGGGTGACATATTTCTTATCTTTGCCACAACGCTTACCACGGTCTTTACGATGTAATCCGCATCGTCCTCAGTGATGGGGTCAGCGATGGAAAGTCTGAGAGAGCCGTGAGCTACCTCATGGGGCAGACCCAGCGAAAGCAGTACGTGAGAGGGGTCAAGTGAACCGCTGGTGCAGGCTGAGCCGCTGGAAGCGCATATGCCGTTAAGGTCAAGCATAAGCAGCAGGGATTCGCCCTCAACGCCGAGAAACGAGATGTTGATGTTTCCTGCCAGCCTGTGCTCCATTCCGCCGTTGATGCGGCAGGCGGGTACCTGAGAGGTTATGCCGCTGATAATGCGGTCACGGAGCTTGGAAATGCGCTCCTGCTTTGCGGGAATATCGGCGCAGGCGTCCTTTACTGCCTGAGCAAGTCCGACGATTGCAGGCACATTTTCAGTTCCCGCACGCTTGCCTCTTTCCTGTCCGCCGCCGTGGATAAGGTTGGGCAGATTTATTCCCTTGCGTACATAAAGGAAGCCGATGCCCTTCTGTGCGTGAATTTTATGACCTGACATACTCATCATATCAATGCCCTGCTCGGCTACGTTTATGGGAACATTGCCCACAGCCTGAACAGCATCGGTATGGAAAAGCACGCCCTTTTCATGACAGACCTTTGCTATCTCGGGGATAGGCATTATGGTGCCGATCTCGTTGTTTGCGTACATTATTGAAACAAGAGCAGTGTCCTCACGGATAGCCTCGGCAACCTGCTCGGGGGTTATATAGCCCTTGTCGCTTACGGGGAGATATGTTACCTCAAAGCCCTGCTTTTCAAGGTCGGCACAGGTGTGAAGAACGGCGTGATGCTCGAAAACGGTGGTGATGATGTGCTTCTTGCCCTTTGCGCCAAGGCTTCTTGCGATGCCTTTAATAGCCCAGTTGTCAGCTTCCGAGCCGCCGCTGGTGAAGAAAATCTCTCTGGGGAGACAGCCGAAAACTTCGGCGATCTCGCTTCTTGCATTTTCAATGGCACGTCCTGCGTCACGTCCCAGTCTGTAGATGCTGGAGGGGTTGCCGAACTGCTCTTTCAGATATGGGAGCATTGCGTTCAGCACGCTTTCCGATACCTGAGTTGTGGCGGAGTTATCGGCATATATAAAACGGTCTGCCATAAAAGGATCTTCCTTTCTGAATGTGATGATGAGCATAATATACTTATCTATTATATACCTGTTCAGTGTGAAATACAAGTGTATCTGACCAATTTTATTGATTTGCACATTTTTATGGTATAATTTGTATAATATTGCGTTATTCTATCTAAAAAGTAGGAATTGCCTTTTCTTTCAAAGCATATACTTCCCTGAGAGGTGAGCGTATGAAGATAAAATATACCGAGCTGTTTATTTTTATAGTTTCCGCAGAGCTTGTGGGAGCGCTGTCAGCACTGATAACAGGGGACTTCGCCGGTTTTTTTGACAGATATGCTTCTCCGCTCCTTATGCCGCCCGCATGGCTTTTCCCCGTTGTCTGGGCGGTGCTTTATTCCCTTATGGGGGTATCCGCATATCTGATATATTTTTCCGACGGCAGCGCTGATAAAAAGCGGGCACTGTGGATCTATGCCGCTCAGCTGGCGGTGAATTTCTCGTGGAGCATAGTGTTCTTTAAATATGAAAAGCTGTGGGCAGGGGCGACGGTCATAATCCTGCTTATCGTACTTGTGATGCTGATGATATACAGCCGCATGGCTCAATGTCCCGTATCTGCTGTGGCTCATTTTTGCAGCGTATCTCAATATCGCCACGGCGGTAATTAACTGATAAAAGCCCGCTTCATCATTATTTCATTATATCCCGTAAATTACTTTTCATCAAAAACTTGCATTATTCCCGAGTATATGGTAAAATAAAAGATATGACCTGTAATACCGAAAGGAAGTGGCTTTATTGCCTATAAATATACCCGATAATCTCCCCGCTACCGAAGCGCTGAAGCATGAAAATATTTTCTACATGACCGATGCGACCGCAGCTCATCAGGATATCCGTCCGCTGAGGATAGCTATTCTTAACCTTATGCCCAAAAAGATAGAGACCGAGACACAGATACTCAGACTCCTCAGTAACTCGCCCATTCAGGTGGATATCGAGTTTTTGCAGACGGCTTCACATGTATCAAAAAATACCCCCATTTCACATCTCAACAAGTTCTATACCACCTTTGACAACGTAAAGAACGAGCGCTTTGACGGTCTTATCATCACAGGCGCACCTGTTGAGCAGATGGAGTTTGAGGACGTTGACTACTGGAAAGAGCTTTGCGAGGTAATGGACTGGTCGCTGACCAATGTTTTCTCCACCTTCCATATCTGCTGGGGCGCTCAGGCGGGACTTTACTATCATTACGGAATACCCAAGTACGGGCTGAAAGAGAAAATGTTCGGCGTGTTCCCTCATGTTATCGAGATGCCATATCACCCGCTGGTAAGGGGATTTGACGAGAAATTTTTCGTCCCCCATTCCCGTCACACGGAGGTGCGCAGAGAGGATATCGAGAAGATATCTTCGCTGGAGATACTTACATCATCGCCCATTTCGGGAGTGCATATCGTAGGGGATAAGTCTCACAGGCTGTTCTTTGTGACAGGCCATTCCGAGTATGACCGCTTTACTCTCAGGGACGAGTATATGCGTGATTATGACAAGGGTCTGCCTATCAAGAAGCCCTACAACTATTTCCCGTATGATGATGTGGGACAGCCCCCTCATTTCAACTGGCGCTGTCATGCAAACATGATGTTCTCCAACTGGGTCAACTACTGTGTATATCAGGAAACACCCTACGATCTGGGTAATCTGGAGCCTATTAAAATTGAAAAGTGAAGAATATCCCTGTCGGGCAGCAGTCCGTCAGGGATATTTTATGTGTTCATAATTATTTTACGCCTTATTGCCTTGACAATTACCGCAAAAATATGGTAAAATAATCACCGTAAAAAAGAATACTGGTTTTATTGGAAACGTAAATTCTCCGAATGATTAACGAACAACACATTTTCTTGCAGTAGTTTATCATAGGAGGTTTTTTTATGCCCAAAAACAAGTTTCAGGAAGTTATTTTCACAATTATTATGGTATTTTTCATGGTCTATGCAATGATATGCTATAACATTGCACTGAATATAGGCGGAATGAAGAACGAGGTGTTTCTTTCCGCTTTCCATGAGCTTATCATAATGGGACCCATTGCGTTCATACTGGATTTCTTCATTGTAGGAAAAATCGCAAAGGCAAAGGCTTTTAAGATAGTAGATGTAAGAAGAGACAATCCCTTTCATCTTGTGCTTGCCATATCTTTTGTGTCGGTAATATTTATGTGCCCGCTTATGAGTCTGGCTGCTACTCTGCTTTTCAAAAATGCAGGCAGTGAGATCGTTGCCGTGTGGCTTGAAACAACTGTTAAAAACTTTCCAATGGCGCTTTGCTGGCAGATATTCTTTGCAGGTCCTGTTGTAAGAGCCATATTCGGAGCTATTTTCAGGGAAAAAGCTGCTGAAGTTCCCGCAGCCGAATAAATATTTCAAAGGCGTTATCCAAGCGGGTAACGCCATTAGAACCCGTCTTCACAAGCATATGCGCACGTCTTTTCGGCAAATTTTGCCGCAGACTGCGTTAAAAATCCTTGCCGGGCGAAAGCCCGCCTGCGGATTTTTGCCTACTCTGCAACAAAATTATGCTCGAAAATCCGCACACATTTCTTATGAAGACAGGTTCTTAACTTTAATTGCCCTTTATATCATGCCCGCCGTGGGATACGATAGCACTTGATACACGCTTTGCCTCAGATGCACGGCAGATTATTTCTATTGAAGCTGACTTGCTTTCGTGATGGTTTCCGTCAGGCTGTTCAATGTCCGATATTGCCCCATACACAGGCAGAGGCATGGCTGCGGTGCTCCCCGAGCCTATCCCCGAAAAAAATCCCATAGGGGCAAATGTGCCGTCACGTCCCGCACCTGTGGAACGCTCGTTTATGGTGATATCGAAAATGCCGCTGCCGTTTCTTCTTATGGCTGCTGCCGCAAACTCAGCGTCATCGACGGAATAAAATCTTGCTGTAATTTTCATGTGTTTTCTCCTTTGAACATTTCTTTATAACAAAGTATGCCCGATTTTTCAGGAAAAACACATAAAAAATCCCCTCTCGGTTATGTGCCGAAAGGGGGATATCGTTATTATCAGTAAAGCTCGGAAACCAGCTTTTTCTTCTGTGCCGCATATTCTTCTGCGGTTATCTTGCCCTCGTCCTTGAGAGCCTTGAGCTTTCTAACCTCTGTTTCAAAGTCGGAAAGTGCAGAGGGCCTTCCGTTGGGATTTACCCTTGGAGCTGCTGTAACAGCAGGCTGTATGGGCTTTTCCTCAACAGGAGCAGCAGGCTCGGGCTGAACTGTAGCCTGAACAGGCTTTACTTCCTGAATGGAAACCTCTTCCTTTACAGGTGCAGGCTCTGCAGCAGGAACAGGAGCGGGTGCAGGTGCGGGAACTGCTTCTGCCTTGTCGGGGATAGAATCAAGGTCAAGAGCGGGCTTCTTGGGAGCTGCTTCCTTTGCTGGAGTGCTTGAAATAACCTTTTCAAAGCTTTCAAGAGCCTTCATGGACTCAGCTATTTCATTGTTAAGATCTTCAACGTTCTTTTTGTCTGCCTTTTCGGGAGCAGGTGTGGGAACGGGTGTGGGTGCCGTGATATTGACTGCCTTTACAGGCTCGGGATCGGGAAGCTTCTCAACAGCCGAAAGGGGAGGGATAGCGGCATTTACTTTGATAGCTGCCTGCTCTTCCTTGCGCTTTTCTTCGATCTCACGGAGCTTTCTCTGCTTTTCTCTTTCAAGAGCGGCATTGACCTTTTCCATATGTGCAGCCTGAACTTCCTTTATCTGGCTTACGATGGAAGCTACGTTGTCGAGGCAGGGAACTATTATTCTCTTGCGGTGAACAACGCCCTTAACATCGGTATCGCACTGGATAAAGAGGGGGCTTGACTTGGCATTTTCGTTGATATATACCTTTGTGATCTCTTCCAGGGGGCACACGAACCTTGAATAAACGGGATCGCCTTCCTTGGTGCCCTGCTGCTCCATAATATACGCCTGTCCGAAAAGATGAGCTACCGTGATCGTCAAATAAACCTCCTGTGGCTTTGCAAAGGAGGATTCCTTGAACATTGCTTCATATGCGGCTATTTTCTTTTCACTGTAAACGCTGGAATTTGACTGGCTGCTCATTCTCATTACTCCATTTCCTTAAAGATGATTTACTGACGCGGGCTTTGGGTGTTTCGTACTGATTTGTCTAAAGTCTGCGATATACTTCTGTAATATTATACCATAAAAAACTTTTTGTGTCAAATAAAATTTAAAATTTGAACGCAAAAATAGTTACACAATATTATGCAGTATGCACAATATTGTGTGTAAGAATTAGAATAAATTGTGTTATTGTCAAGCAGACTGTTAATTTATTTTTCCGTCCTTTATGGTGACGATCCTGTCCGCTTTTTCAGCCACGTTCATGTCGTGGGTGATAAGGATAAGGGTCTGGTCATATTTTTTTATGGTGGTTTTAAGGAGGGAGAGTATCTCGTTTCCCGAAGCGGAGTCCAGATTTCCCGTAGGCTCGTCGGCGAGGATTACAGCAGGCTTGGAAATCATTGCACGGGCAATAGCAACTCTCTGCTGCTGACCGCCAGACAGCTGGTGAGGGTAATGGGAAAGCCTGTCTGCGATGCCCATAGTCTCTGCTATCTCGTTAAGATATGCTTCATCGGCTTTTTGACCGTCCAGCGACAGGGGGATAAGTATATTTTCCTTTGCGGTCATTACGGGCAGGAGATTGAAGAATTGGAACACAAAGCCTGCTTTGCGGCGGCGGTACTGTGCCAGTGCGTCGTCGTTCATGGAAAAAACGTCCTCGCCGTCAACTGTGAGAGTGCCCGAATCGGGATAGTCCATTGCGCCCAGCATATGGAGAAGTGTGGATTTTCCGCTTCCGCTCTGTCCCACAATGGCAACAAATTCGCCCTTGGAGACCTTAAGGCTCACGTCGTCAAGCGCTTTCACGGCTGTTTCTCCGCTGCCGTAGGTCTTGACAAGGTGCTCGGCTTTAAGAATAATGTCGCTCATAAATATCTCCTTTCATCAGCTGTTGTTATATCTCTGGAGGAACTGGCGTGTTCTTTCGTTCTGCGACTGCTCGAAAACCTCCTCGGGAGTGCCGTTTTCGATGATAACACCGCCGTCCATGAAAATTACTCTATCAGATACCTGCTTTGCAAATGCCATTTCATGGGTAACGATGACCATGGTCATCTGCTCCTCCGCCAGACTGCGGATAACTTTCAGGATTTCGCCCGTAAGCTCGGGGTCAAGGGCAGAGGTAGGCTCGTCAAAGAAAAGCATTTCGGGATTAAGAGCCAGCGCTCTTGCAATGGAGACACGCTGCTGCTGACCGCCAGAAAGATTGCAGGGATATTCATGCGCCTTGGATTCCAGACCCATTTTGCCCAGCAGCTCCATAGCGGTAGCCTCCGCTTCCGCACGGCTCTTGCCCAGAACGCACATAGGCGCTTCCGTAATGTTTCTCAGCACGGAAAAGTGGGGGAAAAGGTTGAAGTTCTGGAAAACCAGACCTATTTTCAGACGCACATCTCTCAGCGTCTTGGGATTTGCATAGACTGCCTTGCCGTTTTCATCGGCGGTCATCATTGAGATGCCGCAGATATCTATAGTGCCGCCGTCAGCCTTTTCAAGCTGGTTCACGCACCTGAGAAGAGTGGATTTTCCGCTTCCCGAGGGGCCTATGATGGAAACAGCCTGTCCCTTTTCAACGGTAAAGGAGATGTCTTTCAGTACCTCCAGCTTTCCGAAGCTTTTGGACAGATTTTTTATTTCAAGCATTGCCATAAAAATTTGCCCTTTCTTATTTATAGTAGCTGAGCTTCTTCTCTATGAGAGAGAACACAAAGGTGAGTATCATAGCCATTGCAAAGTAGAAAACGCCTGCGATTATCAGGGGGATAAGTGAGCTGTAAAGCTGCATCTGCTGACGTGCTTTCAGGGTTATCTCGGCATATGCAACGACGTTTGCGATGGAGGTATCCTTTACCAGTGTGATTATCTCGTTGGAGGAGGCGGGAACTATTCTTTTTATTACCTGCGGGAGGATTATCCTGAAAAATGTTTGTGACTTGGTAAAGCCCAGTGCTGCCGCAGCTTCATACTGTCCCTTTGGTATGGACTCGATGCCGCCTCTGAATATCTCCGCAAAATAAGCCGCATAGTTCAGCGAGAATGCGGTAAGCACGGCGTAGAACATATAATTCTCGCTCCTGATATTTATCATATCAAGTGCAGATGTCATAAAGGCGGGCAGACCCTGAGCCAGTTTAAGGTAGGGGATTATGTAGTACACCGCAATTACCTGGAGCATAAGGGGAGTGCCTCTCATAACGAGGATATATATGTTGGTAAGCCACGATATGGGCTTGAACCTGCACATTTTCAGCATTGCTGCTATCATTCCGAGAGGTATGGAGAAAAGCAGCGTAAAGCCGAATATCTTAACGGTAGGAACAAGATAATCCAGCAGTATCTTAGTGACGCTGAGAATTTCATCGGTTGTCATCTGTGAAATCAATCCTTTCGGCACGGCACTTTACCGCACTGACACATTATTACATAATATATATTATATCAGATATTTCAGCATATTGCAAGATAAAATTTTAAGAACCTGTCTTCATAAGAAATGTGTGCGGATTTTCGAGCATAATTTTGTTGCAGAGTAGGCAAAAATCCGCAGGCGGGCTTTCGCCCGGCAAGGATTTTTAACGCAGTCTGCAGCAAAATTTGCCGAAAAGACGTGCGCATATGCTTGTGAAGACGGGTTCTAAGTCATTATCTTAGTCAATATTCACATCAGGCACAAAAAAGAGGCGCAAAAAAAGGCTGCCGCATAAGCGACAGCCTTAGTGTCAGTAAGAGGAAATTACTTGCTGAGTTCAGCGAAGTACTTGATAGTTCTTACCATCTGAGATGTGTAAGAGTTCTCGTTATCGTACCAAGAAACTACCTGTACCTGGTAAGTATCGTCATCGATCTTGGAAACCATGGTCTGAGTAGCATCGAAGAGAGAACCATATCTCATACCGATGATATCGGAAGAAACGATCTGCTCCTCGTTGTAGCCGAAGGACTCAGTAGCAGCAGCCTTCATTGCAGCGTTGATGCCTTCCTTGGTGATGTCCTTGCCCTTAACAACAGCAGTAAGGATAGTGGTGGAACCTGTAGGAGTAGGAACTCTCTGTGCAGAACCGATGAGCTTGCCGTTGAGCTCAGGGATTACGAGGCCGATTGCCTTTGCAGCACCGGTGGAGTTAGGAACGATATTAGCAGCACCTGCTCTTGCTCTTCTGAGGTCACCCTTTCTGTGAGGACCATCGAGGATCATCTGGTCGCCGGTGTAAGCGTGGATTGTGCTCATGATACCGGAAGCGATGGGAGCGTAGTCGTTAAGAGCCTTAGCCATAGGAGCGAGGCAGTTAGTGGTGCAGGATGCAGCGGAAATGATGGTGTCATCCTTAGTAAGAGTCTTGTGGTTTACATTGTAAACGATAGTGGGGAGGTCATTGCCTGCGGGAGCAGAGATAACAACCTTCTTAGCACCGGCGTCGATGTGAGCCTGGGACTTAGCCTTGGATACATAGAAACCTGTGCACTCGAGAACAACGTCAACACCGAGCTCACCCCAAGGAAGATCAGCAGCGTTGGGCTTAGCGTAGATGGTGATCTCCTTGCCGTCAACGATGATAGCACCGGGAGTTACAACGGTCTTGCCATCTTCAGCATATACAGCGGGCTTAACATCAACAGTGTGAAGGTTCTCGCCGATTCTGCCGCAGTAGCCGCCCTGGGCGGTATCATACTTGAGAAGGTGAGCGAGCATCTCAGGCTTGGTAAGGTCGTTGATAGCTACTACCTCATAGCCCTCTGCACCGAACATCTGACGGAATGCGAGACGGCCGATACGGCCGAAACCGTTGATTGCAACTTTTACTGACATGATAAAATTCCTCCTAAAGAATTATTTATCTTCTGCGGATAGATCCGCAAGCCCTGCCTGTGAAAAAATTAACAAACAGAGCGGCGCTTACTTTCGTAACGCCCTACATATAATATAATATACTATTTTATCCGTTTTGGCAAGTGTTTTTTCAAAAAAAATTCCAAGAACGTGAAAAATTTTTTCTGAAATGAGCAAGGCGGCAGATAAGTGCTGTCAAACGTCAAAATGACCTTTGCCTGCCGATTTGCCTCACTCTGTATCATCATATTCCGTACACCTTTTATACACAAAAGCTTTTTTATTTACAAATATGTAAAATAAAGTTTCTGATTATGTATAGGTTTTTGCCCGACGATGTGATATACTTTTTAATGAGTTTATGCGTAATGATAAGGCATAAAGGGGGGCGGCAGATGCAGTGCACACAACAGCTGACAGACGAAATTCAGCGTATATTCCATAATTCACCCATGGCAGCGGCTGTTGTCGGCGAGGGCGGAACGGTCATTTACCGCAATCCTGCCTGTGAAAGTCTCTGTCCCGATATGGATTTTGCCTGTGTTAAAACGGGCGTTTCCTGCGAGATGTATGCTTCATGCGGAAGCAGGACATTTATGCTGAGCATCGCTCCAGTTTCTGACAGCATATCTCTTGTGAACATCACTCCTGCCGCTCTTGATGAGACTATGTTCAACGGTATTGCTGCTACGATAAGAAAGACTGCTTCATCGGTAGCTGAGGCTCTTGACGATCTGTCCGATAAGATATCCGATGAGGGCATGATGAAAAAGCTTGACATCATCGACGGCAATATGCTTACCGCCTGCTCCGAGCTGCTTGTGCCTGAGGTCATCAGCAGCATGAGGCTGCCCGATGTGCATGGCTCAGGTGTCATCAGTATTTCCGAAACGGTCATCAGGTTTATGGAAGAGCTTTCATATATCATCGCTTCGGAGAACATAAGCGTTGTTACTCTTGATAAAATAAAGCCCGGGCTTACCGCCCGAATGAATAAAGACGCTCTCAGGCTCCTTATGATGGAATTTATTTCAGGCTGTCTGGACGGCGAGTTTGATATCCACGGCATAACCCCGTCACTCAGAAGAGCTGACGGAGATAAGATACTGCTGGAGCTTTCCTGCGGCTATCTGGGACGGTTTGAAAATAAAGTCCCAAAGTCCAGAGCTGCAAGGCAGAAGGGCGAATATGACCCCGCCCGTATGCTCCGTGAGGAGATGGAAAGAATATACGGCTGCCATATAAGCTGCAGGCACAATGACATGGTAAGCACATTGTCAGTGGAAATGCGCTTTGAGGAAGCGGAAAGCGGCGAAACTCTTGGTAACAGAATGTCACATTACGTCGCTCCCAACCGATATACAGATGTTTCACTGTACTGCGCAAGGTACGGTATGAATCACAGATACAGAAATGAGAAATTTTGAAAGGATAGTTGAAAAAATGAGATCAGCAAAGAAGATAATTGCGGCGGTTTTCGCCCTTGGCATACTTATGACAGGCTGCGGAAAGCAGGAGACAGGCGACCAGATCGTTACCACAGCGGCAACTCCCGCATTTTCGGTAACATCGGCAGGTGAGACCCTGGCAGATGCTGAGGCAGACCCTGAGGACACTGTGAGCATCTACACAGGCAAGACCGTTGAGAATGAAGCAGACCTTGCAATATACAAATTCAACAGCACTCTTCCCGACGGCTATGAGACCAAAATAGACAACTCCGAGGGCAAGATGTACGCATCTCCCAACGGTTCCATAATCGTAAAGGCTCAGAACTACAAGGAAGAATTTCAGGAGCTTTCCGTTTTCGCAGATCAGGGCTGTGCTTCTATCAAACTCAACAATATGATGTATCAGGCGGATACGAATTTCTCCGATCCTCAGAACACCACAGTCGCAGGCTTTGATGCAATAAGATATGATTACACCGTTACCGCCTACATTTACGAGTATGAGACTGATTCCGCAGGCGCTCAGGTAACAGGCGACGACGGCAATCCCATAATCACCGACCAAAAGGACGTGCTGGGCGAGTATGTTAACCGTGTATATTACTTCTATTCCGATGAGGACGTTTTCTATGTTATCTGCGAGTCCAGAAAGGAAAACTCCGAAGCTGCCGCAAAAGAATTTGACGAGTTCATTTCCGGCGTGACTATCACAAAGAAGTAATTTCTGTCATAAAAAGAAAAAGCTGATACCGTGAAAATTTTTCGGTATCAGCTTTATTTTTATGCGTTTTCGCCGAAGTAAACCTCGTACCACTGTAAGAAGATGAAAACAGTCCATATCTTGCGGCTGTTGTCGTATTTTTCGGCTCTGTGGTCGTCAAGGAGCTTAACCAGCATGGGGGTGTTGAAGAACTTCTCGGCATTTGCGGAGGTAAAAGCGTCCTTTACGATGTTGTAGTATTTATCCTCCCTGAGCCATACTCTGATAGGCACGGGGAAGCCAAGCTTTTTCTTGTTTGCGGTTTTTGGGGGAGCTGCTTTCAGGGCAGCCTTTCTCATGGCAAGCTTTGTGTTTTCGGTGCTTACCCTGTACTGCCATGGTATCTGCTCCGCAAGCTCCATTACCTTTTTGTCAAGGAAAGGAACTCTCAGCTCAAGGGAGTTTGCCATGGACATTTTATCCGCTTTAAGCAGGATATCGCCTGTCATCCACAGGTGCAGATCAAGATACTGCATTTTTGTAATGGGATCCTTGCCCTTTACCTTTTCATAGAAAGGCGCTGTGATAACTGTGGGGTCGGGAGCGGAGGTGGTTATCTTCAGCAGCTTCTTTCTGTCCTTGGGTGTGAACATATAAGCGTTTCCGATGAAGCGTTCTTCAAGCTCCTTGCCGTTTCTTACAAGGAAATTCACGCCCCTCTTCTGAGGAAGATGCTCTGCCACGCTGCCGATGCCTCTTCTTATAAACTTAGGAAGCGACTTGTATGCGTGTGAGCCGAGAGGCTCCTTATATACGTTGTAGCCGCCGAATATTTCGTCAGCACCCTCGCCCGAAAGCACTACCTTTACATATTCGGAAGCCTTGTTGCAGACAAAGTAAAGTGCGATACATGAGGGGTCTGCAAGGGGTTCGTCCATGTGGTACTGTATCTTCTTTATATTGCCCCAGTATTCCTCGGGGGATATTACCTTGCTGATGTTTTCCTTGCCGATGTACTGAGAAAATTCCTTTGCCCAGCCGATCTCGTTGTACTTTTCGTCCTCGCCGAAGCCTACGGTGAAGGTCTTGTCAACATTTGCAACGGAAGCCACATAGCTGGAGTCAACGCCGCTGGAAAGGAAGCTTCCCACCTCAACGTCGGCTATCTTGTGAGCCTTAACAGAGTCCTTGAAGGTCTCGGAAATGCGCTCTACCCATGTATCCATGTCGGGACCTTCGTCAGCGTGGAAGTCAACGTCCCAGTAGCGCTTTACATCAAGCTTGCCGTCTTTATACTTGAAGAAATGTGCGGGAGGAAGCTTATATACGTTCTTGAAAAATGTTTCGTTGGTGGGGGAGTACTGGAATGTAAGATAGTTTTCCAGCGCCGCAGTGTTCAGCTCCTTGACGAACTTGGGGTGAACAAGGAAAGACTTTATCTCTGAGCCGAACATGAATGTGTCGCCCATAGTTGCATAGTAAAAGGGCTTGATGCCGAAAAAGTCCCTTGCGCCGAAAAGCTCGTGGGTGTTCTTATCCCAGATAACAAAGGCGAACATTCCTCTCAGCCTGTCGAGAAGCTTTTCGCCGTACTCCTCGTAGCCGTGGAGCAGTACCTCGGAATCGGTATTTGTGGTGAAGATATGGCCCTTTTCCACCAGTTCCTTTCTGATATCCTGATAGTTGTATATCTCACCGTTGAAGAACAGCACCTTTGACTTGTCTTCGTTCAGGATAGGCTGGTCGCCGCTGTCGGTAATGTCGATAATGCTCAGTCTGCGAAAGCCCATGGCGATACATTCGTCTATATATCTTCCCTCTGAATCGGGACCACGGTGGCGTATCTTATCCATCATCTCCCCGAGAACACGGTTGGAGTTGTCGATGGTGTTGGTAAAGCCTGCAAATCCGCACATAATATCATCTCCGTAATCTTTCTCATATATAGTATATTTATTTATATGGCTTAATATGATACCGCTTTCCATCGGTAACTATTATAACAATTATCATACCATTTTAGAAAAAAAAGGTCAATAGAAAATGCCGCTCACTGCTGCATTTTAACCGAAATGTCATTTTTTAAAGCAGTCAGCTCTTCCTCTGTGAGAGGCCTCCAGCAGCCGGGGGCAAGGCTCTCGTCAAGGGGAACGCTGCCCATGGCGGTGCGTTTGAGATATACGATACAACAGCCTATGGAGCGCATCATTCGCTTTACCTGATGCTTTTTTCCCTCGGTTATGGTGATGTAGCCCGAAAATATCTTCTGCCGGGGATATTTGAGCAGACGTTCTCTTTTGTCGTCCGAAAGATATTCCGCAATGTCGGTGATAACTCCCGTGCCCGTGCAGCGGATACTTGCAGGGAGAGCGGGAAGCTCTCTTCCTTTCATCTCCACGCCCTCGGAAATGGCGCTCACCTTTTCCTCGGTAAGCTCGCCTATGGCATAGAAAAAATACGTCTTTGGAACATGGCTCTTTGGAAGCAGAAGCTTTCGGCAGAGCATACCGTCGTCGGTTATAAGCAGCAGTCCCTCAGTGTCCTTGTCAAGCCTGCCCACGGGGTACATGGTCTGCCTGCATTCCTCTGGAAAATAGTCCATAACAGTTTTGCTCAGGCTGTCCGTGCGTGCGGTGACACAGCCTTTGGGCTTATTGAACATAAAATATCGGGGCATATTCACAACTCTTTTCTCTCAGGCTTATCCGACAGAGCAGATATCCTTTACTATCTCGGAAGCGATTATCATTCCTGCCACAGCGGGAACAAATGCCGTGGAGCCGGGAACGTTTTTCTTGCCCGTGCTTTCCGCCCTGCACTTTTCAGCCGCAGCGCCTGTGGGAACTATAGGCATTTCCTTTGAATACACCACTTTAAGCTTCTTTATGCCACGCCTTTTCAGCTCGTATCTCATTATCCTTGCCAGAGGGCAAACGGAGGTCTTGTAGATGTCAGCCACTTCAAGCTCCGCAGGATTAAGCTTGTTGCCCGTGCCCATGGAGCAGATGATAGGCGTGCCGCACTTGTTTGCGTTCATAACAAGCTCTATCTTTGCAGTCACCGTGTCTATGGCATCTGCTATGTAGTCGTATTTGGCAAAATCAAAATCAGATGAATTTTCGGGCATATAAAAAGTGTTGTAAGCAGTCACTTTGCAGTCGGGATTTATCTGCATGATGCGCATTTTTGCCGCTTCCGTTTTGGGCATTCCCACAGTTCCCTCAACCGCAACGATCTGGCGGTTAAGGTTCGTGATGCTCACTGTGTCGTTGTCGATGATATCCAGTGCACCCACTCCGCTGCGGGCAAGAGCTTCAACGATATATCCGCCCACGCCGCCCAGTCCGAAAACCGCCACACGGGCGTTCCTGAGCTTTTCCATGGCGTCGCTTCCCAGAAGCATCTCGGTTCTTGAAAATCTGTCAGTCATAGGTTATCCTTTCAGAAAAGCTGCGTAATGATTATCCTTGCAGCCAGTGATAATATCAGCATAAGTATGCTTGTCATATACATAAGTCGGTTTGCACTCCTGATATCTTCATTTTCAATGGGGCGGATATCATCGCCTATAAAGGGCTTTTTGTGAAGCTCGCCGAAATAATAAGCGTCGCCCGCAAGGCGAACATCAAGAGCGCCTGCGCATACAGCCTCCGTCTGAGCGGAATTGGGGCTTGCGTGCTTGCGTCTGTCACGCTTCCATATCCTGAAAGCGTTTTTGCCGTCAAATCTAAGTATATATGCGGAGAGTATCATCAGCAGAGCCGTGAGACGGGATGGAATGAAGTTCAGCACATCATCAAGCTTTGCGGCAGTGCGCCCGAAGTTTATGTATTTGTCATTTTTGTAGCCCAGCATGGAATCCATTGTGTTTGCCGCCTTGTAGAAAAATCCGCCTACAGCGCCTCCAAGCGCCATATAGAACATGGGAGCGGTAACTCCGTCGGAGGTGTTTTCCGCCACGGTCTCCACAGCCGCACGGATAATTCCGTCACGGTCAAGGCATTTTGTGTCACGACCGACTATCATAGAAACCGCCTGACGTGCCTTTTCCGTGTCATTTTCCGCAAAAGCGTCATGGACTTTCATGCTCTCGTTCCTGAGGCAGCGTGCCGCCACAAGATAATAGCACATAATGCTTTCGACAGCAATACCCAGTATCAGGTTTATTTTATAGCAGATCATCAGCAGCGCCAGAGGTATTCCCGCTGACAGAATAAGCACAGTAATAACAAGCACCGTGCCTGCCGTCCGCTCATTTTTTATCCGTGGTCTCAGAAGTTTTTCCAGCCTTGCTATAAGGCTGCCTATGAGCCTTATGGGGTGGGGCAGGGAATAGGGATCGCCCAGAATACAGTCAATGAGGAACCCGAAAAGAAGTGGAAGTGAAAGCATATCAGAACTCCGAAGTAATGGTTATCTTCCCATGGTCAAGCTCGGCAGTGTAGCCGCTGCCGTTTTTTACCTGATAGTCGTAAAAGCCTTTTTTAGGGAAAGCAAATCTTTCAGCTATTGCCATGATGGTGCCGCCGTGTACCACAAATGCAACGGTCTTGCCTCTGTTTTCGGCGGCAGCCTGGATAAATCCACCGCAGCAGCGGGTGCAGAACTGCTCCCTGCTTTCTCCGTTGGGGGGAGCGGCATTTCCTCCGCCCTCTATCCAGCTGCGGTAGGAAATATCATTGCACAGCTGCTCGTAATTCAAGCCCTCAAAATCGCCGAAATCCGTTTCACGCAGGGAGGGCATGAGCTTTATCTCCTTATGGGGATAGATAAGCTCCGCTGTCTGAACACAGCGCTTCATAGGGCTTGCAACAACGATATCCGCATCGGGATATTCTTTTTCCAATATCTCCGCAATCCCCTCATCGCAAAGAGGTTCATCAGTCCTGCCGATGTATCTTCTTTCAAGGTTGCCCGCCGTTTTACCGTGGCGAATAAAAATCAGCTTCATCTTGCTGTCTCCTTTATAACAGTGGGTATGCCGCATACCATGCGGATGACCTTTTCCGAGTGGGCGGCGATATAGCAGCAGGAGCGCCCCACAGCCTCTCTCCACAGCCTTTCGGACTTTTCCATAGGCACTATCCCGCCGCCTATTTCCGTGGATATGATGATTATATCAGGGTTCTGCTCATAAATCTTTTTTGAGACAGCCAGGGCAGCCTCAGTGCCGCCCTCTGCCATTAGCCTTTTTATAAGCAGATGAAAATTATCTATGCAGGCGATGTTTTCAAGTTCAGCGGTGCTCATATCAGCGCCGTCGCATATTTCTGCTGACGGATAATTTTTCAGCACATAGTCAGTCTTGCCCTGACTGCGCCCTCCGATAATGAATATCATGGAATGTTCCTTTCCTTGCTTATTTGCTGCGGCAGTGCTGCCTTACGGCGCAGAATATCTCCTCTGCGCTGAAATTTACCTCTGCCGCACAGTGAAGCTCCTCGGGCATTTCCGAGCCGTCGGTGTTCACCACGATGATTGGCTTGCCAGCCGCAGCGGCATAATCTGCCTCGAAGCGTATGCGGTCGTTTTTCATAAAGCTTTTGTCCAGCAGCAGGATAATGCAGTCCGATGCGTTGATGTTCCGCTGCATTTTTTTGTACATCTCCGTGAAATTGCCCCTTGCTTTTTTCATTGAAGGCAGAGCCGCTTCATCGGAATGACATCGGTAGCAGAAGCCTTTACCGCTGTTGAAAAGCTTTATGAGCTTCCTGTAATTTTCGCTGTAAATGCCGCTGTGGCATATGTAAATATCATAAGTTGGATATGAATACATATTATCCCGTCCCGAAATTTTGTCATATTCCTACGGTCACTTCTGCGGTGAGCAGCAGCTTGCTGTTGGCTCCCTCAGTTATCTTTGAGACAGTGACCTTTTTTACAATGTCCTCGTTGTCCTCATATTCCTTTTGCTTTGAGCCTGATACCGTTCCCACTGGAAATTCTCCCGCCGATAAAAGCAGACCCTTTTCATTGCGTGTCACATTAAGCTCGGTTCCCACGCTGCATTTTTCGGATATGTTCTGCTGAAAAAGCTTTCTTCCGCAGTTTGCTGCCATGGTGAAAAATGCGCCGTTTTTCATATACTCATCCTTCAGCCGCAGATATACCTCATGGGTGGCAAGGCAGTCGGAAAGGGCACGGTGAGCGTTGTCATTTATCACGCCGTAGTGACCGCAGAGGGCTGTAAGGCTGAATCCCCCGAAATTCGCTTTAAGGTGCTGGGCAAGGTTAAGGGTGTCTATGCAGTAATTTTCCATAGAAGCATAATTTTGAAGAAAACGCAGGTCGAACCTGATTATATTATGCCCCAGCAGCGCCGAATCACCCGCAAATTTCAGAAATTCGGGCATGGCTTTGCTTATATCGGGAGCGCCCTTTACCATGTCATTGGATATTCCCGTAAGAGCGGTTATCTCGCTGCTGATGCGGGTCTTGGGGTCAACAAGAGTGGAAAAGGTCTCCGCAGGCTTGCCGTCTGTGACCTTTACGGCGGCAATTTCGATTATTTTGTCATAAAAAGGGCTTAGCCCCGTGGTCTCCAGATCGACTACCACGTAGCTGTCCCTGATAAATTCCTTGAATACTGCCATGTACGCCTCCGATCAGCTGTTGGGAAGAATAACGGTGAAGCAGGTGCCCTTGCCGAGAACGCTTTTTACGGATATGCTTCCGCCGTACAGGTCGATGAGCTGCTTTACAAGAGCAAGTCCCAGACCGCTGCCCTCGTCCTTGCGGGAGCTGTCCGACTGATAGAACTTGTCGAAGATATGCTTGCAGTCCTCCTCGGCAATGCCGCAGCCGTTGTCCGCAATGGTGAAGATGATGCTGCCGTTCTTTTCGGTAAGCTCCATTTTTATCGTTCCGCCCTCGGAATTGAACTTGATCGCATTATCCAGCAGATTTGTCCATACGTGGAGCATAAGGCTTTCATTGCAGGTGCATGATACCTCGTCCAGATCTATTTCAAAGACGATATTTTTCTTTGTCCACTTTGTTTCGAGCAGAAGTATAGCCTTGCGTATCTGCTCATCAAGGCGGTACAATATCCTTTTCTGGGGTATCGCCTGATTTTCAAGCTTTGAGAGCAGCAGGATATTTCCCACCAGCTCGGAAAGCCGTTTTGTGTTGAAAAGTATCTTGCTTACATACTCCGCCTGCTCCTCGGGAGGAAGTCCCTGCTCCTGCAAAAGCATTGCATAGCCCTCAATGGCGTTGATAGGCGTTTTGAACTCGTGGGAAACGTTGGAAACAAAGTCCGTCTGGAGTATCTCGGTTGCGCCAAGCTCGCTCGTCATAAGGTTGAAGTTGTCATACAGCTCACGCACCTCGGTAATGCTTGATCTTGTTTCAAGCCTTACGGTAAAATCACGGAGAGCCACCTTTTTCATTGCCGTTGCCAGCTTTTTGATGGGGGAGAGCAGTATCTTGCTCACGAATATTGCCACAGCTACGCCGAGAATAACGCTGAACATTATTACCCAGCCGTTTTCCGAGATGTGCAGGGTGATGTTGAAGAAATAGTTCAGCACATAAGCCACTGCGCTTGCCGCAGCAATGGTAAGGATTATCACCAGCGAAATGAGAATGGTGAAATATATGGTGATGTTTATGCCGAATTTCTTTTTCTGCTTCCTGTCCTTTGTCACTTCTTTACCACCTTGTATCCTACGCCTCTCATGGTAACTATCTGAAAATCGGGGTTATCCCTGAAATGCTCACGGAGCCTGCCTATATGTACTTCAACAGTGTGTGGGTCAGTCTCGGTGTCATATCCCCATATGTCGTCCATTATCTGCTGACGGGTGAATATCTTTCCGGGGTATGATGCCATTTTATAGAGCAGCATAAACTCTTTCTGTGGCAGAACTATGCTTTCGCCGCCTGTGGTGACGGTCATTGAGTCGTATTCCATCACAGTTGAGCCGATAGTCTGTCTGCGGTCGTTTATCATCTGGGCACGTCTCAGCAGAGCGCCTACTCTCAGAACCATTTCGTTTACGTTTACGGGCTTTACCATGTAGTCGTCCGAGCCTGAAAGAAATCCCTGACGCATATCGTCGTAAGCGTCCTTGGCAGATATCATAAGCACGGGGATATTTATTCCCGAGTCCCTTATGGAGCTGACCAGCTCATAGCCGTCAACATTCGGCATCATCACGTCGGAAATTATCAGGTCAAAGTAATCCTTGTCAAGCATGGCAAGGGCTTCCTTGCCATCGCAGGCGCCCTGAACGGCATATCCGCTCCTTGTGAGGACTCGCTGGAACAGCAGTCTCAGCTCCTTGTCGTCCTCGGCAATAAGTATCTTGAACATAATTTCTCCTTGTACCGAAAAAACCGCCTGCTCATAAGATACAGGCGGTTTTGCCGTTATTACTTGAAGTAAGCTACGCCGCTTTCAAAGATCTTCTGATCCTTGGAGCCGGGAACATTCTTGCAGATGTCGGTGCCGATACGCTCGCTGTGGCCCATTTTTCCGAGAACACGTCCGTCGGGGGAGGTGATACCCTCGATAGCGTCAAAGGAGGAGTTGGGGTTGAAGCGGATATCCATTGAAGGAGCACCTTCAAGGTCAACGTACTGAGTAGCAATCTGACCGTTGTCCGCAAGGCTCTTGATAAGCTCGGGAGAAGCAACGAATCTGCCCTCGCCGTGGGAGATAGCGATCTTGTGGATATCGCCCACCTCGCAGCCTGCAAGCCAGGGGGACTTGGTGGAGGCTATTCTTGTGGATACCATCATTGACTGGTGGCGTGCGATAGTATTGAATGTAAGTGTGGGGGAATCATCGGTCATGTCAACGATCTTTCCGTAAGGTACAAGGCCAAGCTTGATAAGTGCCTGGAAGCCGTTGCAGATACCCAGCATAAGACCGTCCCTGTTGTCGAGCAGCTCGGTAACAGCGTCCTTGATGCGGGGGTTGCGGAAGAATGCGGTGATGAACTTTCCTGAACCGTCAGGCTCGTCTCCGCCTGAGAAGCCGCCGGGGATCATAACGATCTGTGACTTCTTGACAGCCTTTTCAAAGTATTTTACGCTCTCTTCAAGGGTCTGAGCGGAAAGGTTCTTGATAACAACGATCTCGGGAACTGCGCCTGCACGCTCAAATACACGGGCAGTATCGTACTCGCAGTTTGTGCCGGGGAATACGGGGATAAGCACCTTGGGCTTTGCAAAGGAGGAAGCGTGCTGAACAGAGTTCTTTGCGGTGTAGGTGTATATCTTTGCAGGCTTGCCCTCGGTCTTGATGTTGCAGGGGAATATGGGTTCAAGCTTGTCCTCCCAGGATTTCTGGAGGTCAGCCATGTCGATAACATAATCCTTGCAGTCGATGGTATAGGAATCGGTGGTAGTACCGATAACGGTCTCGGGAGTGAAGGGGTCGCCGTCAAGCTCGATAACGAAAGAGCCGTAACGGGAGTAGAACAGCAGGTCGGAGGAAAGCTTCTTGTCGAACTTGAAGCCCACTCTGTTTCCGAGGGACATCTTAGCAACTGCTTCCGCAATGCCGCCGAAGCCTACTGACCATACGGATAGCGCCTTGCCCTCTGCGATGATCTTTTCAACTCTGTCGAATACGCTTCTTACGCTGTCCCACTTGGGCAGACCGTTTTCATCGTAATCGGGTGTGATGTAGATGACCTTGTTTCCTGCCTTCTTGAATTCAGGGGAAAGGATCTTTCCGCTGTCTGCGGTGGAGACTGCAAAGGAAACAAGAGTTGCGGGAACGTCAATGTTCTCAAATGTACCTGACATGGAGTCCTTGCCGCCGATAGCGCCGCAGCCCAGCTCTATCTGAGCCTTGTATGCGCCGAGAAGAGCGGAGAAAGGCTTGCCCCAGCGGGAAGGATTATTCTGTGTTCTCTCGAAATATTCCTGGAATGTGAGCCAGCACTGCTTGTAGCTTCCGCCTGCTGCGATGACCTTGGAAATGGACTCGATAACAGCAGCGATAGCGCCGTGATAAGGGCTCTTGTCGCTTACATAAGGATTGTAGCCCCAGCCCATGATAGAGCAGGTCTTTGTCTGACCCTTGAGAACGGGGATCTTTGCAGCCATCGCCTGAGTAGGTGTGAGCTGATATTTTCCGCCGTAGGGCATAAGAACGGTGCCTGCGCCGATGGTGGAGTCAAAGCGTTCTACCAGACCCTTCTGAGAGCATACGTTCAGGTTGGTCATAAGGGTGTACCAGCTGTCGGGGCAGTCGGTGTAGGACTTGGGCTGAACGGTAACGGGAACGGATACCTGAACGGTGGTGTGCTTTTCGGCACCGTTGGAGTTTAGGAACTCTCTTGAAAGGTCAACGATTACCTTGCCGTTCCACTTCATCTTGAGGCGGGGTTCAGCCATAACGTCCGCAACCTTGGTAGCTTCAAGGTTCTCGGCAGCGGCAGCGGCGATGAACTTCTTCATGTCGGACTTTCTTACTACAACAGCCATTCTTTCCTGGCTCTCGGAAATAGCAAGCTCAGTGCCGTCAAGACCGTCATACTTCTTGGGAACTGCGTTCAGGTCGATAACCAGACCGTCTGTCAGCTCGCCGATGGCAACGGAAACGCCGCCTGCGCCGAAGTCGTTGCAGCGCTTTATCATATGTGTAACTTCAGGATTTCTGAAAAGTCTCTGAAGCTTTCTTTCCTCGGGAGGATTACCCTTCTGTACCTCAGCGCCGCAGCTTTCGAGGGACTGTTCGGTGTGAGACTTGGAGGAGCCTGTTGCGCCGCCGCAGCCGTCACGTCCTGTGCGTCCGCCGAGGAGAATGATAACATCGCCCGGCTCGGGAACTTCTCTTACAACATTTTCAATGGGAGCAGCGCCTACAACAGCGCCTATTTCCAGTCTCTTTGCAACGTAGCCGGGGTGATATACCTCGGAAACATGACCTGTTGCAAGACCTATCTGGTTGCCGTAGGAGCTATAGCCGTTAGCTGCGCCCACGGTGATCTTTCTCTGGGGGAGCTTGCCGTGAATGGTGTCCTCAACGGGAACGAGAGGATTGGAAGCACCTGTTACACGCATAGCCTGATATACATATGAACGTCCCGAAAGGGGGTCTCTGATAGCGCCGCCAAGGCAGGTAGCCGCACCGCCGAAAGGCTCGATCTCAGTGGGGTGGTTGTGAGTTTCGTTCTTGAACATAAGGAGCCAGTCCTGAAGCTCGCCGTCAACATCTACCTTGATCTTTACGGAACAAGCATTGATCTCTTCGGACTCGTCAAGATCCTTGAGAATGCCTTCCTTTTTCAGCTTCTTTGCGCCGATGGTAGCGATATCCATAAGAGTGATGGGCTTGCTTTCTCTGCCCAGCTCTTTTCTTGCGTCGATGTACTCGTTATATGTCTTTCTGATGTAATCGGCATCAATATTTGCTTCATCGATAACTGTGGAGAATGTGGTGTGACGGCAGTGGTCAGACCAGTATGTATCTATCATGCGAATTTCGGTGATAGTGGGGTCACGCTTTTCGGTGTCACGGAAATAGTCACGGCAGAACTTCAGGTCGTCGGAATCCATTGCAAGGCCGTACTTTGTAACGAAGTTTGCAAGACCCATATCGTCCATGGTGATAAATCCTGTGAGGGTCTCAACAGTCTCGGGGATAGTGTAGTTTACCTTCAGGGTCTCTACTTCATCAAGGGAAGCCTCACGGCTCTCGACAGGGTTGATGATGTACTTTTTCAGCGCTTCAAACTCGCTGTCGGATATTCTGCCCTCGGTGATGTAAACACGGGCATTTCTTACCTTGCATCTTTCGCCCTGGGTAAGTATCTGGATACACTGCTCGCAGGAATCGGCTCTCTGGTCGAACTGACCGGGAAGATACTCCACAGCAAAAACACGCTCATCGTCCTTGAGAGCGGGGAGCGTCCTGTAAGTAACGTCAACGGCAGGCTCGGAGAAAACGTTATCCGCCGCATAATTGAAATTATCCTCTGAGATGTTTTCTGCGTCGTAGCGGTTGATTATCCTGAGTGAGCGCAGAGAATCAAGCCTCAGGGCTGTTTTGATATCTCCGAGAAGCGTTTTTGCAGCTGCGGCAAATTCAGGCTTCTTTTCAACATAAATTCTGTAAACTGACATAGGTTCAATACTCCCCTTTGTGTTTTATGAATGGACTTGCTTTTATTCGGTAACAATATGACCAAAACAGCAGCCGTCCTCTATCTTATCTATTTTAACATAAAAAATCATTTTACGCAAGCTTTTCTCTGAATATTTTGTTAAGATTTTGATATAAGCGTAATTGGGTGCATATCCGTGGTGGATACCGTCGGCTTTTTCACGCTCAAAAAGCACGGGAAATTCTTTTCCTGCAAGGCTTTGAAGAAATTTGTCACGGCTTTTTGCTCCGACCTCCGCCATTTCCTTTGCCCTGCGCTTTTTCACGTCGCCGGGCACCTGCGGCTCCATAAGGTCGGCTTTTGTGCCCTTTCGCCTTGAATAGGGGAAGACGTGGATATCGGAAAAGCCTATCCGCTCCGCAAATTCAAGGGACTTTTTGTGATCTTCCTCCGTCTCGCAGGGGAAGCCCGTCATTATATCGGTGGTAATGCCGCAGTCGGGGAAGATGCTCCTTATCCTTCCCACAAGCTCCTCAAATTCGGCGGAGGTGTAGCGCCTGTTCATGGCTTTCAGCGTCCTGTCGCAGCCGCTTTGCAGCGACAGATGAAATGAGGGGCAGAACTTTGGCTGAGCAGCCAGATGTTTCAGGTCGTCATCGGTTATCTTCTCAGGCTCCAGCGAACCCAGCCGAACCCGCTCAATGCCGTCAACGGAGCATACCGCTTCCACAGCGTCCGCCAGTCTCAGCCCGAACTCAGCACCGTAAAATGCAAGGTTTATGCCCACAAGAACTATCTCCTTGTAGCCGTTTTTCGCCAGCAGCTTTGCCTCGCTTATAACGCCGTCAATGGGCATGGAGCGTATCCGCCCACGGGAGTAGGGGATTATGCAGTAGGTGCAGAATGCGTTGCAGCCGTCCTGTATCTTCATGAACGCACGGGTGTGACCCTCCACCGCCGATACCGGCATTTTTTCAAACTCATCGTGGGGCATATAAGGCGTTATGCCGCAGGTCTGCTGTCTGCTTTTCAGAAATTCCTCCGTAAGCTCCACAATGCGGCTCCTGTCCTTGGTGCCTGTGATAACGTCCGCTCCGCAGGCTTTGGCTTCATTGGGAAATGCCTGCGGATAGCAGCCCGTGAGAACGATAACTCCGTCGGGCTTTTCACGCCTTATTCGCCTTATGGTCTGCATGAGCTTACTGTCGCTTTCGGAGGTGACGGTACATGAGTTTATGACAAGGATATCCGCCAGCTCACGTACCTGCGTGACGGTATATCCTGCCTTTTCAAAGGCTTCGGACATAGCCGCAGTCTCATATACATTGACCTTGCAGCCAAATGTGTAAAAGTAAATATACATAAAAATCTCCATAAAAATTTGTGCAGTGTGCATATCGTGCCTATTTGCGGGCAGGATAATATATGCTATTATACAATAAAAATAAAAAAATTGCAAATCCTCTTGACTAAATCCAAAAAAACTGCTATTCTTTTAAATAAGGAAGGAAATGTATATAAGCCCTTCCACGAACATCATGAAAGGATGGAATTATTATGCAAAAGACAACTATTATGCTCGCTACCATTAACGATGTAAAGAACTTTGTTTCAGAGGTTTCCATGTGCGATTACGACGTTGACCTCCTTTCCGGCAGATACGCAGTAGATGCTAAGTCAATCATGGGTATTTTCAGCCTCGACCTTTCCAAGCCCATCATTCTTGAGGCTCACACCGATGACGCTTCCGAGTTCTTCGCAAAGATCAAGCAGTACATCGTTGACTAATAGCTACAAAAAACACAAGGCTGTTCCGAGCTTCGGAGCAGCCTTTTTTGTTGTTCTGTTATTTTATGAGCAAGCTGTGGTCTCGGCGGCAGTCGAGGATATGATCTACATAAACAGTGTCGTCCTGTATCTGATAAAGTACAAGGTACCAATTTTCCACATACATTTTGTGATATTTGTTGGCAGGAATGCAGGTTTCATTAAAAAACGGAAAACGCTGCGGCATATGTTCCAGTGAACGCATTGCTGCTATAAGCTCTTTCTTTTTTGCAGCTGCCGCTTCCTTGCTGATCTGTGCAATAAAGCGGATAGATGTTCCCAGCTCTCTTTTAACTCTGTCGGAAATAATGACGTTATATTTTTTGTCAGCCATTTTTAAACCTCTTTGATAATGTCATCGAGGTAGGCATTAAGCTCGTCAATGGTGCAGCCCTTTATTCCTGCCATGCGCTCTTCTTCGGCGGCAAGAAGCTCTTCACGCAGTTTCAGCATTTTTTCCCGTCGGCTGTAGGTCTCAATGTCCATGACCACAAGGTCGCCCTCTCCGTTTTTGGTAAGGAATACAGGTTCTGCCGTTTTGCGGCACATATCGGCTATTTCATTGTAATTCTGGCGTATTGCTGCTGACGGACGAATTATCATACTTACCCCTCCTGTTCGGTAGTAATATTCTGATTATATTATACTCTTTTTATACCATCAAGTCAACACATTTATAAGCGTTCGATGCTTAAAAATCCTTTCGCTCACAGTTGCAATATTCTCCGCAGTATGCTATAATAAAAGAATATTGTGATAATATCATACGGGAGAAAAGCAAATGATACTTTCAATGGAAAATATTTCAAAGATATATAACGGCAGGACTATCCTTGACAACGTTTCCCTCACTATCGAGGATAACGACAGGATAGGCCTTGTGGGAATAAACGGCTGCGGAAAATCAACCCTGCTGCGCATAATCACAGGCAAGGAGGAATACGAGTCCCAGCCTGAGCCAAATGTGCCTCACCTTGCCATAACAAGGGCTTCCACTGTGGGCTTTCTGGAGCAGAACTCAGGACTTGACCGCTCTTCAAAGGTCATGGACGAGATGATGTCCGTTTTCTCCGAGCTGCTTGCGGTTCAGGACGAGCTGAGACGACTTGAAGCCGAAATGGCACGCCCCGAGATACATGAGAATGAAAAGCATTTTAACGAGATAAGCGCCGAATATGCTCATAAAACGGCGTATTTTGAAGCAAACGAGGGCTATCTCATAAATGTGAAAATAAAAACAGTCCTTAACGGTATGGGCTTTCCGCCAGAGACCTATGACCGTGTTATTTCCACCCTCAGCGGCGGCGAGAAAACACGTCTTGCCATGGCAAAGCTGCTGCTGGAAAGCCCCCGCCTGCTTATCCTCGATGAGCCTACGAACCATCTGGATTTTGACACCATTATGTGGCTGGAGGACTACCTTCAGGACTACAAGGGCGCACTGCTCATAGTTTCCCATGACCGATATTTTCTTGACAAGCTTTGTACTTCGATCTGCGAGATAGAGCACACCCATCTGCGCCGCTGGAAGGGCAATTACACCAAGTTCACCGAGCTTAAAGCCGCCGACACCGAGCGCAGGATAAAGGAATATGAGGCTCAGCAGGCGGAGATAGCAAAGCTCCAGGATTTTGTTGACCGAAACATCGTCCGTGCCACCACTTCCGCCATGGCAAAGAGCCGTGTGAAGAAGCTTGAAGCCATGGAGATACTGGAAAAGCCAATCACATACGAGAAAAAGGCGAAGATAAAGTTCGAGTACGATTATGAGCCGCCCCTTGACGTGCTTTCGGTAAAGAATATCGACATCTGCGCAGGTGACAAGACCCTTGCGGATAACATCTCCTTTGATGTGCGCCGTGGGGACAAGATAGGTATTGTGGGCGCAAACGGCATAGGAAAATCCACTCTTTTGAAGATAATCCAGAAGAAAATGCCTGTGACACACGGCACTATCGAGTGGAACAAAAATATCAAGATATCCTACTTTGACCAGGAAAATTCTCAGCTGGATTTCAGCAAGACTGTCATTGACGAGATACACGACCGCCGCAGGGGCATGACCGAGCAGCAGGTGAGAAGTCTGCTGGGTCTGGTGAAGCTCACAGGCGAGAATGTTTTCAAAAAGGTGGGCGTTATAAGCGGCGGCGAGAGAGCAAAGCTTTGTTTTGCGATCATGATGCTTGAAAGAGGCAATGTGCTTATTCTTGACGAGCCTACCAACCACCTTGACATTGATGCAAAGGAAGTGCTTGAACAGGCGCTTTCCGACTACGAGGGCACTGTTATCCTGGTATCCCACGACCGCTATCTGCTTAGTAAGATTTGCGGCAGGATATTTGAGATAACTCCCGGCAAGCTGGAAGAGTTCAACGACGGCTTTGAGCAGTATCTCACTCAGAAGAGGGCGAGGGCGGAAGCCGCTCAGGCAGAGATCGCTGCGGCAAAGCAGGAAAACCTCCGCCGTGAGAATGAGGAAAAGAAAGCTGTTTCCTACCGTTCCAAGGAGCAGCGTGCAAGGGACGCAAAGCGCCGTGCAAGGATAAAGGAGCTGGAAAAGCTCATAGGCGAGCTGGAGACACAGATGGCGGCAGTTCAGCAGGAAATGGTCTCTCCCGAGGTAACGGGCGACTATGTTCTTATGAACGAAAAATGCGCTGAGTTTGAGAGTCTTAAAAAGCAGTCCTCCGATTACTCTGACGAGTGGCTGGAGCTGTGCGAGGAAGAGGAGAGTTTGAAGTAATGGGACCAAAGCATTACATCGTAATAAAGATCGAAGGCGAATATGCCACCCTTAAAGATACCGAAACAGGCGACGAGCTTTTCATCGCCATGGCTCTGCTGCCCGAGGAGACGGACATCGGCGTGAAGCTTTTATGGGAAAATCTCACCTACACCGCAGAGTAAGGAGAAAATATGCTTGAAAATATAAAAGCAGTCATTTTTGATATTGACGGCACTCTTGCCGACAGCATGGGCGTGTGGTCCGAGTCGGACAGGATACTTCTCGGCAGGCGTGGAATACCATACACCGAGGAGGTGTCCTTTGCCCTGAAATCCATGCACTTTATGTCCGCCGTGACCTATCTAAAGAATCTGTATTCCCTGCCCGACAGCGAGGAAAGTATTGCCGAGGAAATAACGGACATCGTCCGTGACAAATATTTTCATGAGGTAAAGCTCATGCCGTTCGTTCCCGAAATGATAGCGCATTTCAAGGCAAGTGGCATAAAAATGTGCGCCGCCACCTCCAACAGTCGGGAGCTGGCAGAGGGTGTGCTGGGGCACAACGGCATACTTGATGAGCTGGAGTTCATCATCACCTCCGATGAGGCAGGCTCCAGCAAGGAGGACCCGAAGATATTCCATATGTGTGCCGAAAGGTTGGGAACGGCTCCCGATGAAACGGCAGTTTTTGAGGATTCTCCCCATGCGGCAAAGACAGCTTTTGAAAACGGCTTTTACACTGTTGGCGTAAACAGCGGTCATTTCGGCGATTTTGACGTTCTGGCGGACTGCACCGATATACGCATAAACAGCTTTAAGGACTTATGCTAATTTCATAAAAATGTGAAAGGCTTGATAAAATGGCACTTTACGGTTACAAGATATCAAATTTCACCAAGGCAAAAAAATATGCGGAGATAGAAGCACTGCTTGACAAGAAGCTGAAAGGCTTTGAAAAGCAAAGCTACGAGTTTGAAAAGGACGGTTCCGTCTGTCAGGACTATGTGCGTAAAAATGAAGACGGCACGGAAACAACGGTAACTCTTGCAAAGAACATTACCGAAAGCAGCATTGTGGTCTTTTCGGATATCCCGCTCAAATTCCTGAGAAACGGCGGCTGGTGCCTGCTCACTGCCGATATCCTGCCAATGCTTATATTTACGGCGCTGTACTGGTTCGGCATGAATTATATCGTGCAGCTTATTGCATGGGCGCCGACAGAGCAGTATATATCGTTCCTGCTTATTGCAGCTGTGATAATGCTGGGGGTCGATCTTATTGCCGCAAAGCTGCTTATGCGCAGGCGTTCACTGGCAAGGACCCTCTGGATAGAAACGGCGGGCATATTCTCGCTGCCTATATTTTTCTGGATACTTTTTAAAGTGTTTGCTCATGTTTCATTGATGCAGATGCTTAAAATGCTGCTGTATTCGCCGCTGCCCGTTATCATTATTTCGGGTGCGCTTACTTTTCTGATCTTGAAGCTTACGGGGAGGAAATGATTTGGATAAGAAAAAGGTCCTTGTGGGCATGAGCGGGGGAGTTGACAGCTCCGCTGCCGCACTTATTCTTAAAGAGCAGGGCTATGAGGTATGCGGCTGCACCCTCAGGCTCTATGATAATTCCGTGCTGGGGGAGGGCTATGCCGAGGGCGGCTGTTGTTCTCTTTCCGATGTTGATGACGCACGGAGCGTGTGCCGAAAAATAGGCATCGACCACGTTACCCTTAATTTTACCGATGATTTTGCAAAGTACGTTATGAAGCCCTTTGCCGACAGCTATATAAACGGAGAGACCCCTAACCCCTGCATTGAGTGCAACAAGTATATGAAGTTCGGCACAATGCTCCGCAGGGCTGAGCTGCTGGGCTTTGACTACATTGCCACAGGTCATTACGCCGATGTGTGCTATGACGATAACAGGGGCAGATGGCTTTTGAAGCGTTCCTCCGACCCGAGAAAGGATCAGACCTATGTGCTGTACTGCATGACCCAGCATCAGCTGGAGCACACACTTTTCCCGCTGTACGGCATGGAAAAAACAGACGTGCGCAGGCTTGCGGAGAATCATGGACTGGTAAATTTCCACAAGCCCGACAGTCAGGACATCTGCTTTGTGCCTGACGGCGATTATGTTTCGTTCATTGAGCGATACACGGGTTACAAGCCTGTTTCGGGCGAATATGTTTTCTCTGACGGAAAGAGGGCAGGGGAGCACTCCGGCATCATCAACTACACCATAGGTCAGCGAAAGGGACTGGGAGTTACCTTCGGAAAGCCTGTTTTTGTAACGGACAAGGACCCATTGTCCAACACCGTTACTCTCGGCGATGAAGCGGAGCTTTTCCGCAGAACGCTTTTTCTTAGGGACTTTAACCTTATTATCGCCGATAAGCTTAGCGAGCCTATGAGAGTTACCGCAAAATCCCGCTATTCCGCCAAGGAGCAGAGCGCATTGCTTTATCCTGCCGAAAACGGCATTGTCCGCATTGAGTTTGACGATCCCGTCCGTGCCCCCGCAAAGGGTCAGGCGTGCGTTGTCTATGACGGCGATATTGTTGTCGGCGGTGGAGTTATTGCAAGGGTAGAATAATACTGATCACCAATAAAACTATAGACAAAAAATCATCGCATAATCCATATACGCAAGATTATGCTCAATTTTTTGTATAGTTTTTAATTGGTGCTTATACTAATCTTCAATCAACCTACAGACAAATCCTCGGCTGAAATAAGCCCATTCTTCGTCAAGCTCCCTTGCCGGGCGGCAAGCCCGCCTGCGGTCACTTTCCTAGACTGGTCTTATTTCATCTGTCGGCTTTGCCTATAGAACGATTGAAGATTAGTATTAGTATAAAAAATCAAGCCGATGAAATTCGTTTTCATCGGCTTTGTGTTTTATTGGTATCAGTTCATTTCTTTGAGCATCTGCCTGTAGGGCAGGATCTCAAATCCCTTGCGCTCATAAAGTCTCTTTGCGTCAACATTTGACTCGGTGATCTCAAGGCGATATCTGGCAGCATCTGGAAAATCTTCCTTTATGCGGTCAAAAAGCTCGCTGCCCAGTCCCTTTCCTCTGAAATCGGGGCGGATATAAAAGTCCTCTATCCAGATGACCTGTCCGCCTGCTTCCTGAGAATAGCTTACAGCCACGGCACAGAAGCCGCAGGTCTCGCAGTTGTCCTCGAAGATATATCCGTCAAAATATGTGCCGTCGTTTACCATGTGGTCAAACGCCTTTTCAAAGTTCTCTCTGGGAACGGGGTGGGTAACGGCGGAGGAATGATAGAACTCATCTGCCATTTCTATGTAAATTTCTTTGTCGCAGTTATCTATTTTTCTTATCATCAGTCAAGGTCATCCTTTACAAGTACATCAAGATCTGCAGCATATTCCGTTTCGGAAGCAAGCTGCTTGTCCGCCTGCTTTTTGTAGCGGTCAATGGCAATGGTAGCCTTGTTTACAGCGCACATGGTTCCTGCGCCCGCAACACAGCCGCCGGGGCAGCCCATACCCTCAAGAAGATAGCCGTTGTATTTGCCTGCACGGGCAAGCTGGAGCAGCTTTTTGCACTCGTGCAGTCCCTGAGCGGAGGCGATCTTTACATCACGGTCAGGCTCAAGGCGTTTTATCTCGGCAGCAACGGCATTTGCAACTCCGCCGCTTACCGCAAAGCCTCTTCCTGCGCCTGTGCCCTTGTCAAGGGGAATAGCCTCGGAATCGGGGATATTTTCGATATCCACTTCCTTTGCGTCAAACATTCCCATAAGCTCCTCAAAGGTGAGAACAAAGTCAACATGGCTTCTGATAGTTCTTCGGCTGGCTTCCAGCTTCTTTGCGGAGCAGGGGCCGATGAATGCTATGCGGCAGTCGGGATCCTTTTTCTTTTCAAGGCGTGCTGTGAGTACCATAGGTGTCAGCGCCATGGAGATGTTCTTTGCAAGCTCGGGGAAAAGCTTCTTTGCCATTACCGACCAGGCAGGGCAGCATGATGTGGCAAGGAAATCCAGCTTGTCGGGCACATTGTCGATAAAGTCCTTGGCTTCCTCAACGGTGCAGAGGTCAGCGCCGACGGCTACCTCGACCACATCGGAAAAGCCCAGCTGCCTCATGGCATAGGTGAGCTTTTCTGGAGTGAGCTTTGCGCCGAACTGACCGTAGAATGCGGGAGCTACTATGGCAACGACCCTCTTGCCTGTCTTTATTGCGTGAATGAGCTGGAATATCTGACCCTTGTCGGCGATAGCGCCGAAAGGACAGTTTACAAGGCACATTCCGCAGGAAACGCATTTATCGTAATCTATCTTTGCTCTGCCGTGTTCATCGCTGCCGATAGCGTCCATACCGCAGGCTCTTGCGCAGGGGCGCTCTACTTTAAGGATAGCGTGATAGGGGCATACGTCCTTGCAGCGGCCGCACTTGATACATTTTTCGTTATCTATCTGCGACTTTCCGTGGCGGATAGAAATAGCCCCCTTGGGACAAACCTCCTTGCAGGGGTTTTCAAAGCAGCCCTGACAAACATCCGTTACGTGGTAATGGAGGGTAGGGCAGGCGTTGCAGGCAAAGCTGATTATATTTATAAGAGGGGGATCATAATATTTTTCTGCAATGGCGCTTTCGTTAACGCCCTTGGATACGGGAGCATGCTCGCTGACACTTCTCAGAGGCAGACCCATAGCCAGTCTAAGACGTTCCTCGACGATCGCTCTTTCAAGAAAAATGGATTCACGGTGAGCCGCCACATCACCGGGGCAGATCTTATAGGGCAGATCTTCCATGCGTGAATAGTCTCCGCCCTCATAGGCAAGGCGTGCGACCTCGGTAAATACCTTGCGGCGCATATCGGTAACTGACGAGTAAATTCCTCTCATAAAAAACGACCCATCTTTCTCAGAATTTCATTTGTACTCTTATTTTACACTATATCGCAGGTGCTGTCAAGAAAGTAAGCATATGCTTACACTTACTCTTCATTTGTGAATCTGGCGATAAGGAACTTTATCTTCTTGCCCTCTTCGGAGAACATTCTTTCATGCTCGGTAACAAGATTATCGGGGAAGTTTTCAGCGTGCAGGTCACGGGTGAGATAGGTTATCTTGCAGCCCGCTTCGTTGAAATATTCCAGCGACTCCTCAAAAAGCTGGTCGTCATCGGTCTTGAAGCGTATCTCGCCCTCGGGCTTCAGAATAGTCTTATACTGCACCAGCTGGCGGGTGTGGGTAAGTCTGCGCTTGTTGTGCTTGCCCCTGTTCCAAGGGTTGCAGAAGTTTATGTATATCCTGTCCACGCTGTCCTCGGGAGCAAAGAACTTTGAGATATCGGCAATGTTCATTCTCAGCAGGATAACATTGTCGTGGGTGCGGTCCACAGCGCCGAACATACTTTCAATGGTGCGCCTGCCCACAGCCAGCATATCCGCCTTGATATCCGCAGCGATTATGTTGATGTCGGGATATTTCAGTGCGTGTTGAGCCGCAAAAACGCCCTTTCCGCAGCCAAGCTCAAGATAGAGGGGACGGTTGTTATCCGCAAAGGCTTGGTGCCATTTTCCTCTCATTTCCTCGGCGTTGTCTATGTAATAGTTACAGGCATCAAGCTCAGGGCGTGCCCACTTTTTTCTTCTTATTCTCATTTAAATATTTTTCCCCTTATTATTTTATCATCAGGAACGTGCCTGCGGTGATGAGGGCAGCTCCCGTAATGGTTTTTGCGTCAAATTTCTCATGCAGGAAGGCAAAAGCCAGTATCAGTGTTATTACCACGCTGAGCTTGTCCACAGGCACTACCTTTGATACATCGCCTATCTGGATAGCCTTGTAGTAGCAAAGCCATGATGCGCCTGTTGCCAGACCCGAAAGTATAAGGAATATCCAGCTCTTTTTGTCAATGTCGGTTATGCCGTGCTGAGCGTTGGTGATGAAGACCATGCCCCATGCCATTATCAGCACCACAGCCGTCCTTATGGCAGTTGCGAGATTCGAGTTGACTCCGTCAATGCCAACCTTGGCAAGAATGGAGGTCAGTGCTGCAAAAACAGCCGACAGCAACGCAAGAACGAACCACATAAAAAGCCATCTCCTATATTACAGGCAGCTGCGTACAATGCTCTGGAGCTTTCTTGTAAAGTCAGTGCAGCCTGTATTTGTCTGCTGGATGAAGAAAAGGAATGCAAGATCTTCGTCAGGATCAACTGAAAAATAGCAGCCCATCCAGCCGTCCCAGCCGTATTCTCCCGCACCTGCGTTGAAGCCCGCTTCCACAGGGCTTGTGAGTACACGCATGAAATTGCCGTAGCCATGGCCTTTCATGCTGTCCCAGTCAAGGGTCTTCATCTGCTCGGGTGTAAGGCAGTTGGTGCGCATAAATTCCACGGTTTTTCTGCCCAGAATATTTATGCCGTTGTATGTACCGCTGCCCATGAGCATCTTCACAAATCTGGAGTAGTCGCCGATAGTGGAGACAAGACCTGCTCCGCCCGATTCAAATGCAGGCGGCTCCTTCTGGTCAAAAATGCAGAGGTTGTGACCTGTGTAAGGGAGATTTCCCTTTTCCGTGCGGTCATATACCTGAGCAAATCTGCCCTGCTTTTCGGCAGGAACATAGAAGCCCGTGTCCTCCATGCCCAGCGGTTCAAATATTTCCTGTTTCAGAAATTCGCTGAACTTCATTCCCGAAACAGCCTCGATAACAGCGCCCATAACATCGGCAGAAGCGCCGTACTGCCACCTTGCACCGGGAGTGAACGCCAACGGCTTTTTGCCCATTTCAAGAGCAAATTCACGGGTGTTCAGAAGCTTTCCGCCCTTTTCCCATGCGTCCGTCTGCTGACCCCACAGGCTGCCCATTTCCTGACCTGCCTTTGTGCCGTCGGGATAAAGAATGCCTGAGGTCATGTTCATAAGGTCGCCCAGAGTGATGTCACGCTTTGCGGGATATGTTCCGCTTTCGTCTGTTACCATGGGATTTTCAAATGTGGGCAGGTACCACTTTACGGGATAGCGCAGCTCTATCTTTCCACGCTCCAGAAGCAGCATTGCGGCTGCACTGGTTATGGGCTTTGAGAGTGAGAACAGGCGAAAAATTTTATCCTCGTTCATGGGGATATTTTTCTCCTTGTCCGCCATGCCGAAGCTTTTGTTCCAGACAGTTTCGCCCTTGTAGATCACGGCAGCATTTGCGCCTGCAAAAACGTCTGCACCGATAAGCTCGCTTATGAGCGGCTCCATATATTTCAGCTTTTCAAACATAAAACAACTTCCTTTACTGTGTATTTTCTTCCGTATCTTTTGCTTTGCAGAAAGCGGTGAAGGCAATGTCGGATTTCAAAATCTCCGCTGCGGAGATTGGGTCTGTCTCTCTGCCGTCAGCAGATGCGATAATTATACCGTCACAGCCACGGGCAATGTATTTCCATTCATCGTCCCTTGCAAGGGGAGCAGTCAGTATCATAACATCATACACCGTTGACATAAACTGTAAAAACTCGCTGTAAAATGGCGTGGAGAACACTGAGGCAGGCATTGGATTTGCCTTTGTCTCAGCGTAGATATCCACCCCACGGCGTGCGTTCAGCACAACCGATTCGGGGATAGTGCAGCTGCCTGCCGCAATATCCGAAAGACCGCCCTTGCCTGTTTTCTTGAAAAAGCTGCCAAGAGAAGGCTTTTTGGAGTTGCATTCGATTACCGCAGTCCTTTTGCCCAGCGACCCGAATGCGCAGGCAAGATATGATGCTGTTTTTACCGAGTAGGGTATCTTGTCCGTCTCAGTTCTTGCAGATGATACCGCAATTATAAGAGGGGACTTCTGCTCGGAAAGCGCACGGGCAATGCGGATATATCCTGCCGCTTCCAATCCCTGAGGAGCAGAGGGCGCAAGCACGCCCAGATCAACTGCATCGTCATAGAACCGCTGAACTGCTCCGATGATAGGCACGGTTTTCTGAGGTTCGGGGCTTTTAACGGGTGGGATCGGCTGCGGAGAAACGGATTTCTCCGATTCAGCGGTCGGTTCGGTGCGAACAGGCTCAGTCGGAGCATTTTTATTATTTTCCTGCTCAGATTCGCTTTTGTGTATTGTTTCCAATGTAATATCAGTGGCTGTGTCTGATTTTTTCTTTTTCAAAGCTTCCGCAATGCTCATGGCTGCATATACCGCCAACCCTCCCGCAATGCCTGCGGAAAAGCTTACGGGCAGCGACGGGAACGGAACGTTTTCTGCCATATCGCAGTAGGATATCACGTCAAATTCAGCTTTGCCCGATTTTACCGCATTGCCAAGGGCACTTGCCAGAATAACAGGTGCGTTGTCAGTCGATTTAAGTCCGCTGAGAGCTATTTCCGCACCGCTTCCGAAAGGTTCAACGGACAGTGACCTTTCCAGCTCATCGGCAGGTGTGCCCGACTGCTGTGCAGTCTTGTTCATATCAGCCGATATGGCATCTCTCAGCAGAGCTGTGCCGTCATTGCCGTCAGGAAAATAAACCAAAGAGCTTGCATTTTTCTGCGTCGGTGCCGATGCGAAGCACACAGCAGCCGTAATAACGGAAACTCCTGCTGCTGCCAGCAATGAATATTTAATTTTCCGCATTTTTTCAGCCATCTGTGCTATGCTCCTTGATATCAGAACTTTCTTCTTTTCTTTACACGTCTGTACTTTTTGCGCTTTTTCTTGGACGCTGCCACAATGATTATGTACAGGATAACAAGCACCGCTGTGATGATGAGCGCTGCCTTGAACCATATTGATGATGTGAACTGCTTTGCCTTATCAAAATTATAAGCCAGAGCGGAAAGGGTAACATCGTCCTGCGCCACCAGGTCAACGGTGCATATCTCCTCCCCCGAAAGTGTAAGGGTGTATGTGCCGAATTTCTGACCCTTTGCAACGGGAGCAGTAACTGTTCCGTCATCATTAAGCAGGCTGGGGTCAACGTTTATGGTCTCCTTGAGGCGGTTCGTATCCACGGTGGAGAGCCACATACAGCTGTAGTTATCAGCAGTAACAAGGCGGACAAAATCGCTGCTCTCGCCGAATTTTACCTGAAGCTCGGTTATCTCAATGCCTGCCTGAAGCAGCTGCTTGTACTCAAAATTCTCGAAAGCCCATTCGTACAGATTTTTGTGATCCTCATAATGGAGGTAAACTGCGTTTCCGTCAGCGTCATACATAGGAGAGCCCATGGTAACGAGCAGGTAGTTGTTTCCGTCACGGGAGCCCATAGTGATAAGGTTTCTGCCCGATTCATCAAGTGTGCCTGTCTTTATGCCCTTGGCATACTGGTAATAATAGCTGCTGGAACGGTTGAGCATACTGTTGGTGTGGTAAATGTGCGCCCAGCCTGCCTCATGGTAATTGGTGGGCTGCATATCGTATTCGGTGGCAGTGGCGATCTCAACGAACTTGGGGTAATTTTCCACCGCATACTGTGCGATAAGCGCCATATCAGCGGCATTTGTGTACTGGTCGGGGTCATAAAGACCGTGGGGATTTACAAAGTGAGTGCCTGTGCAGCCTATCTCCTTAGCCTTTTCGTTCATCATGTCAACAAAGTTGGAGATGCTCTCGCCGCCAACGTGATATGCAAGGATACCTGCGGATTCACAGGCGGATTTCAGCAGCAGTGAATACATAAGGTCGGTAACGGTGACCTCCTCGCCACGCTCGATGCCAACGCTGGAAGCACCCTGTCCGTAAAGTTCATCAAAAACCACCAGCGGAGCCTCATAAACAGTATTGTCAAGATCCTCCACATTATCCAGCACGATAAGGGCTGTCATTATCTTTGTGAGGGAAGCGGGATACATCTTTTTGTTGGGATTTTTCTCATAAACGGTAACGTCTTTATCGAGATTTATCATGACCGCAGCTTCACTGGAAATGGTGAAGTTGGGCGTAAACGTGATTGCTTCCGCCTTTGTGGGAAAAGCGGCGGATATCACGGAAAAAATCATTGCAGCGGTAACAAAGCACCAAAATATTCTGCTGCCGAACCTCGTCATTTTTATATCAATCCTTTCAGAACCAATTTGCCGATACATATTTATATTATACCAAATATATTTGTGAAATGGAAGAGCTTTTTGATATTTTAATAAATTTGTTACTATAGGAAGATATAATATACGGTCATAAAAAAGCGGCAGCATCTTGTGTTCGATGCTGCCGCAGTTATCACTTTACCTGTTCGGTAATGTCGTCTTTCTTTTCGTCGCTGCTGTTGTCATAGACTACAACGTCGTCCTCCTGCTCCTTGTGGTCAAGGTCTATGCCGAACTTGTCCTTTGCCTTTTTCTTCACCTTTGAGATAACAACGCCAATCACAGCACCCACAGCTACGACTATTCCCGCAACGATCTGTATGATGTATGATGTAGCGGAAACGTCGATGTACGCATACGCGTTTATTGCCATCATCTGGGCAAACATTACCATTGCAACTATTGTGAATATGATCTTATAAGCTTTCATTTTTACAGAACCTTTCTATTATTTCTTTTGGCTTAATCTGGAGAGAATATATTTTCCGCCCACCTCGTCGCTCTTTCCCACATTGAAAAGGGAACGATCACGGGCTTTGGATATCTGTTCGGCAGAGAAGCATTTTGTTTTCAGCAGCTTTTCGGCTGCTTCGGCCACTTCATCGGCAGATCTGCCTGTTACCTCAATGCCTATCTCGCTTCTGAGGGACAGGTCAATGGGAACTACGCCTATTTCCTTGTAGTCAGGGTTAATGACCTTCATGGGAGTGTTGATGAACATTACAGGCCGCAGTGTGGAAAAGCTGTATTCATATCCGATATTTGACCAGTCGGTAACAACGAGGGCCGCCTGATAAATAGATGTGTTTGAGGAAAAGTCGCTTTCGGTAATGACCTGAGGGTCGGAGGAGTACTGAGCTGAGATGCGCTTCCATTTGTCGGGATATCTTCTTATGTATTGGGGGTGGGGACGGAGGATAACTTTATATCCGGTCGATTTCAGACCCTCGATAACAGGTTCAAGACAGCTGTCAAGAATGTTGTCCTTCTGGTGTGAAGGGGCTAAAAGAATAAAATCTCCCGATGCGATAGTCGGATCGGTGGAGCAGATCTTGATAAGTCCGTCCATAAATCCGTAGCCGTAGGCAATGAGATTTTTGTGCGGCAGTCCGTAATGCTCTTCGGTGGCCTTTATTTCGTCGATTATATGCTGACCTGCGCAGAATACCGTATCAAAATGATCGACAGCTCCCTTTCGTGTCAGCATATTTATACTTGAAAGTCCGTGATCCATGTAAATATATTCCACGTCGCTGCTTACATAGCTGCGCTTTATGTGAAAATTGTCAAGGTCGGGCATGGTCATTACGACTATCTTTGCGTCCATTTTCAGGAAAAGGGAGATAAGCTTGTTTTCACCGATAAAGTAGGGCTTTATCTGCTTTTGTTCCTTTGCAATGTCGAAAATAACATCGTTCGGGTCACTGGTCACATAGTGTATGGTGATGTTTGAGTGGGATATCAGATATTCTATCAGACCCTTGAAATACTTGTAGAATCCGCTTTGCTCGGAGTAAAAAACAACGTGCTTGTTGGCAATGGAGAAGAAACGCTTGTAATCATCATGCTGACGTTTTTTCAGCTCACGGTCCATGCTCTTTTCGGAGCCTTCGATAGCTTTAAGCTTTTTCTTGCTTTCTTCCAGTGCGGCATAGTCGATGTATTTCTTGGGGCTTATCACTGCATTGAGAATATACATCTGAGCGATACTCATAAGATTGCTGAGTATCCAGTATGCTGCAACGCCTGCGTTTACAAAAAATCCCAGATACAGCGACAATGCAGTTGAGAGAGCCATCATGCCGTATTTGTTGAGCTTGCTCTGTTCCGCCTGCAGCGCCTGAGAGATATTCTGCGTGATACACATTATCATTGAGGAAACAGCTGCGATTATGGGGAACAGGTAATACAGCCCGCCTACGTCCTTAGAAACAAGGGAGAAGTCTATTCCGCAGGAAAGCATATCGCTGACCGTAAGTCCCGAGTACTCAGGCGTGCTTACGACCTCGATAACGCCCATAAGCAGGATAAGCTGAACTATAAGAGGGAAAACGCTTACAAGGGGATTATACTTTTCCTTTTTGTAAAGCTCCAGCGTTTTGGTGTTAATAAGGTCTTTGTCGCCGTAGCAGCTGTATTTTATGTTGTTTATCTCAGGGGTAAGCTTTACCAGCTTGATGCTGTTTTTATGTACTATTATGCTGAGGGGGAGGAGTATTATCTTTGTCAGCAGTGTAAACAATATCAGCGCCGCCAGATAATTGCCGTTGATGGAATAAACCAGACTGAACAGCCACCCCAGAAATTTTGAAAACCACTCCATTTAAATACATTCCTTTACAATTTTTGTTATCAGACTTTTGAGTGAATAATCAGAATATATTACCACCAGTAATCGGTTATGGGATATTTCGTCGGTTCAATGCCGCTAAAGTCCGTTTCCGAATATCTGCCTGTATATTTGTATTCATCATAGCTGTTATATTCAGCGGAGCCTACGCCTTCGCATTTGGGAGCGGCAGGGAAGTCAGATGAGTTTCCGAATATACGCAGTGTTCTTTCACGCTGCATATTTTCGTCAATTTCCATCAGTGAATATTCCAGCGGCTCGTGTTCAAGGCCTATGCTGTCAAGAATTGTGGGGAGCAGGTCGGTCTGCAAATTGCCCGGAGCAGAATTTATCGTCAGGCGGTCGTTTGTCCTGCCTTGGGGCTTTACAAGCATTATGGGTGAGGCGATGTCAATAGACGGCATACCATGATCTGCTGTAAGGATTATTGTGCTGTTGTCATATACGCCTATCTCTTTGAGCTGGGAGATGTAATTTGTGAATATCTCCATGCAGCCTTCCTGAGCAACATTCATATCAATGTCCGCACGAGGCTCAAGGGAATTGCTGTGGACTGATATGTAGGGTGTGTGCATTCCGTGGATATGCTGGAAAATGCAAAGCTTCTTGTCGGTAGTAGAAAGCCCCTTTGTAAGTGAGCTGTAATAGTCAAAATTATAGTAATCTATTCCTCTGCTTTTTGAAGACTGGGTTGACTGCTCCCAGTCACTGAGATCAATGTTCGCTGTGGCTGAATCGCTTGTGGTATATTGATTTACAAGGTACGAGTCGGAGACATAGAAAACATTTTTGAGGGAAAGGGGCAGGAACTTATATGCCGAGAGCCTTGCCAGAGAGAAATATGTGGGGATCTTTTTTGAAGTATATACTGCTGTGTACTCGCATACGTTGTCTATTTTTCCAAGCATATTTTCAGCGCCGCCTGAGTATTTGTCGCAGTCGGTATATAACCGCACAGCATATCCGTCACCGTGCATACTGCTGTAGAAAAAATCTGCTTCATCGCTTTCCCAGCAGTTTTTGTCTGATTCCACGAGACTTATCGTGTAGTCCTGCTCATGGGCGGTAAGAAGTGAGGGCATGGAAAAGGCTGTGTGAAGCACCTCGCTGTTTACGTCGTCAAAATAAATAAAGTCCGAAAGCGTATCATAATATTCGGGGTGATTTTCCAGCCATTCATCAAAAAAGCCTGAATAATAGGTATCCATTATAAAGACGATGACATTTTCGTTTGACGATACCTCATACTGTTCCGCACCGCTCAGGGTATAGCCTGTTTTTTCACGGGATTGCTTTTCCGAAAGACCGTTAATCATCATATATGACAACGCAGAACCCTGCATGATGAGCAGCAGGCCTGTGACAGCCGAGCAGATACGCAGTATGTTCTTCATGCTTTTATTGCAGCAGCAGTAGATAATGTAGGGGATAAGAACAATAATACCAAGCCATAACAGCAGGTTTATGATCGTTACCGTATTTGAGGCGTTTTCCTGAGCACCGTTGATAAATGTGCTGACGTTGAGGAAAGCATTCTGGATATATGAAATAACGCATAAAGCTGTGAGTATCATTGCTATAAAATCAAGATTTTTTCCCTTGATAAAATATGCAGCACCGCATGAAAGCAGTATGAGTATAGCCAAGATCATAAGAGACGGAGGCAGTATGTCCATAAATATGAATTTCCACTCGCTCATGTTGGCAAAATAGGTTTCAAATACGCCGTAAATGAAGTACATGAAAGTGAATGTGGCAGCAGGAATGATGATGACCTTTAACCTCTGAAGATATGTTCTTTTGTCACTGTTATTTTCCCTGAATACCGAAACAGGGCTTCTGTATTGGTATGAAAGCGGTTTTGGAAGTGATGAAAGTGTAACGCTTTGGGGATCACCGCTTTTTTCGGATTTTATAAGCAGTATAACAAAAGCCGCCGCCTGAACCGCAAACGAACAATAAAGCAATATCGCTGAAAGCAGTACAAGAAAAATGTTCAGCGCTATCAGGCATTCATTATCCAGTATTTCCGCATTTTCCATTGATGCGGTTATGTAAAAAATTACAAGCTGCACAAATGACCTTAGCAGGGGATATTTTTGTGCGCTTTTTATTTCTGAGTTGAATTTTAAGACATTCGATAATATTATAACGGCAAAGGATAAGAGAAAAGGTATGAACCCGATTATCAGACTTATTTGCATAACTTATGACCTCTTTAAAAATGAAAGTGTATTTCCGTTTGAAAAACAATATCATTATACCATATTAAAAAATAAGTGTCAATATTGATGTCAAATAAATGTAATAGCTTTGGCATATGACAATGTATGACATAGATGTTTCGGTCATATCAAACATTTCTGATTGACTTGTCCCTCAAATTATGCTACAATAAAACAAATCACACTTGGGGGAAATAAAATGAACGCTAAAACTATGTTTGGTATCCTTACATCGCTTGTCATGCTGGCAGGAACAGCCTGCGTAGCTGCTGACGGCACATCTGCCGAGGCTGACACCTCCGTGCAGGAGGACACTCTTTCCGCAAAGACCTTCACCGCAGACAGCTCCAATGTAAAGCTGCTGGGAAGGAATTATCTTGCCGATGACGGCACTCTCTGGGTAGTCCATTCCGCTTCGGGCGTGGAGTTCAGCTTTATGGGAACAAAGGCTTCCGTTACCATTGTGGGCGACAGCGGTGCTGGAACTGCTCAGAACAGCGGAAATGAAGCACGATTTGCAGTTTATGTAAACGGCAAGCTTACCATGGACGAGCTTGTTACCGAGCCTGAAAAGACCTACGAGATTTTCTCGTCAGATGCCGAGGCGGAGACGGTTGTCCGTATCATCAAGCTTTCCGAGTCCGCAAACAGCACCTTCGGCATAAAGAGCATTGACGCTGAATGCACAGGCGGCATACAGCCCACCGCTCCAAAGGACCTGAAGATCGAATTTATCGGCGACTCCATCACCTGCGGCTACGGCGTTGATGATGAGGTAAAGGAGCATCACTTCTCCACCGCTACCGAAAATGCCACAAAGACCTATGCTTTCAAAACAGCCGAAAATCTTGATGCTGACTGGAGCTTTGTTTCATTCAGCGGTCACGGAATAATCTCGGGCTACACCGATAACGGTCAGAAGCAGACCCAGCAGACCGTTCCGCCTTACTATGCAAAGCTTGGCAGGTCATACGGAAGCAAGAGCGGCGATTTCCTTGTTCAGGACAAGGACTGGGATTTCAACAGCTTCGTTCCCGATGTTATCGTTATAAACCTTGGCACAAACGATGACTCCTACTGCAAGGGCGACGATGAAAAGGCTATGGAATATGCGGAAGCATATGAACAGTTCATTGAAGAAGTCCGTTCTCACAACAGCGATGCACAGATAATCTGCACCCTTGGCATTATGGGCGACAGGCTTTATCCGTTCATCGAGTATGCCGTAAGCGAATACACCGAGAAAACAGGCGATACTAAGGTGAGCGCAATGAAGTTTGATGTCCAGAACCAGGCTGACGGCTATGCCGCTGACTGGCACCCCACCGAGGCTACTCACGAAAAGGCAGCTCAGAAGCTGACCGATGAGATAAAGTCTATACTTGGGCTTTCATAATTATCAAAACATAAATAAAGGCTGAATATCATGCAACTTTAGAGTGCATGATATTCAGCCTTTTGTGTTATTTCAGTGTTATGTCACAGCCTTTTATACTTTCTCAGTTTTTTAATTTGTCGCTTTAAATTATAACACTTTTATATTAGTGTCTCAATGAGGCGATTTCCTGATCCAAATGCAAACAGCATCAAAGCATATTTTTCCTGCTTTGATGCTGAATTTTTATCCCTTTACCGCCCCTGCGATAACACCCTCGATGATGTACCGCTGGCAGAAAAGGTAAAACACTATTATTGGTATAATGGCAAGCACAAGCATTGCCATAAATCCACCCCAGTTGACCGAGCCGTATGCGCCCTGCATTGCTATCTGTATTGCTACAGGCAGGGTCTTGTATCTGCTGCCGAGTATCAGGTAGGGGAGCAGATAATCGTTCCATATCCACATGGCGTTCAGAATGGCAACGGTTATGGCTGTGGGCTTGAGGATAGGGAAAACTATCCTGAAAAATGTCTGAACAGGGGTGCAGCCGTCTATCTCGGCGGCCTCCTCCAGCTCATAGGGTATGCTTTTCACGAAGCCCGAAAGCATAAACACCGACAGCCCCGAACCGAAGCCCAGATACGCTATAATTATTCCCAAAGGATTATTGAAGTGTATTTTCGTCACAACGTAGGTCATGGTGTACATTACCATCTGGAACGGTACTATCATTGAAAAGATGAACAGGCTGCTTATTATCCTGCTGACCTTTGAGCGCTCCCGCTCCAGATACCATGCGGTCATGGAGGTGAAAAACACAATTGCAGCCACGCTCAGGACTGTGATGAACACCGAGCGGCCGAATGAACCGATTATGCCTGCGCTTTGTATGCCTGTGCGGTAGTTTTCAAGCCCTGCAAAGGTGTCGGCAGTAGGAAAGCTGAAGGGGTTTCCCATGATGCTGAATTTGGTCTTGAACGAATTTAGGAACACCACAAAGATAGGGAACAGGAAAACTGCGGAAAGAAATATCAGCAGAATGAACGTTCCCACCCTGCTCTTTTTCATGACTGCACCTCCCTTCGGCTTGTGATCTTAAGCTGCACAAAGGCGATAACGGCTGTGATAGCAAAGAAAATGACCGCCTTTGCCTGACCTGCGCCCTGCCAGCCCGTTCTGCCGTAAAATGTGTTGTAGATATCCAGCGCCAGCATTGCCGTTTCACGTCCGGGAGCGCCTGCGGTGAGGGCAAGGTTCTGGTCAAAAAGCTTGAAGGAGTTTGTCAGCGTGAGGAACGTGCATATGGTCACAGAGGGCATCACCATGGGAATGGTTATTTTCCGCAGTATCTGCCCGTGGGAAGCACCGTCAATTTCAGCTGCTTCGTTCAGGTCACGGGGGATATTCTGCAGTCCTGCGATATAAATGACCATCATATAGCCGATAAGCTGCCAGTTCGTGAGTATAACCAGTCCCCAGAAGCCGTATTCGGCTTTGAATGTGATATCCACGCCGAATATTGCCAGCACGCCGTTTATGATAAGGTTCCAGATATATCCCAGCACTATGCCGCCGATGAGGTTCGGCATAAAAAATATTGTTCGGAAAATGTTTGTGCCTTTTATGCCCTTGGTCAGCAGCAGAGCCAGCAGGAACGCAAAGACATTTACGGTTATGACCGATATGACGGTGAATTTTACCGTGAACCACAGTGCGTTTGTGAAATCGCTGTTGGAAAATGCCCTCCTGTAGTTGTCAAGTCCGCTCCATTTTGCGTTGCTCACAGTGGTAAATTTGCAGAAAGACAACCATATTCCCATGATAAAGGGGATAATGAATGCCATAACAAACGCCGAAAAGGTCGGCAGGACGAACAGGGGAAAATATCTCGGAAGATTTTTCTTCATTGCAAAATCTCCTTTCGGTAATGTCGATAAGTGTCAGCTCAGTGCCGAGCTTTCATTTTCCCACGAGGTTATCACGGTCTCACGGACATATTCCCAGTCTCTGCTGCCCTGAGCATACTGGAGAAGCGCCGCACCGAAGTCGTCCTTGAAGGTCTGGCTGGGGAACACGGTGAAGCTCCAGGGAATGCTGCGGATATTCTCCTTGTCCATCCACCTGAGCACCTCACGGCTGAGAGGGTCGGCTGGCTTTTCATCATCTGTGAATGTGTCAAAGGGAGCGATAAAGCCCAGCTTGTTTACTGCAAAATCCTTGCCTGTTTTGCTGGAATAGAGCCAGAAAAGGAAATCCTTTGCCGCCTGCTGCTCCTCGGGCTTTGCAGTGGAATTGATGCAGAGGTAATTTTCCGTACCGATGCAAAGTCCCTGCTCTTCCTCGCCCTCGATGCCTGTATAGATAGGCAGCATTTTGATGTTATCTTCCGAAACAACGTTGCCCTGAATGCCGCTTATCTGCGACCATGCCCAGCTGCCGTTCTGCACCATTGCGCACTGACCGAGGGCAAATTCCGCCATGGATTCATCGGTTATCTTTGAGCCAAGCATTTTTCTGTCAACGGTGGAGTTGTTGATATAAAGGTCAAAGATGTTTCTGAAATTATCGCTGTAGTCGAAGTTTATTTTGCCGATACCGCTGCCTGTCAGGTCGATGTCGTTTTTCTCAAACTCATAGGCAATGGGCACATTAGCCAGATGAGTTGTCCAGCGCCAGTCATCGCCCGATTTAAGAGAGGTTGCTGCAAACACGCCCTTTATTCCCAGAGCGTCGGCATTTGCCTGCATATCCTCCACCAGCATTTTGAGCTTATCAAAGGAGTTTACCTCATCCATGGAAACAAAGTCGGTGGTTCGGCTGTCAAGGGCAAAGTACCGTTCAATTATCTCGTCATTGTAAATTATGCCGTAGCCCTCCACGGTGTAGGGGATACCGTATGCCATGCCGTTGGTTGAAACGGCTGCGGTCTTATCGGTAAGGTGCTTGTAGATGTCGCTGTCGGTCAGGTCAAGGCAGTAGTCACGCCAGTTTGCGTATCCTCTGGGGCCGTTTATCTGGAATATGGTGGGTGCTTCCGATGTGGACATTTTTGCGCTGAGGGTCTGCTCATAGGTATTGTTTGCAGCAGTTTCCACGATAAGAGTGTTGCCTGTTTCTTCCTTGTATTTTGCGGCTACCTCGTCATAAACTGAGGCGACCTCGGGCTTGAAGTTCAGAAATCTTATTGTGGTTTTCTTTGCGGTGTCGGACTGACCCACAGTATTGTTATCTGCGGCGTTGTCATTTTTCTGTCCGCAGGCTGTCAGTGTTGAGGAAAGCATTGACAAAGCTGTCACGCAAAGCAGTATTTTTCTTGTATTCATAAAAGCATATCCTTTCAATTTACTTTTATGAATAGTATAAATTTTGCAGGAAGTATTATTCATCAGGCAATTTTTTCATAAAAAAAGCGCCTGCACTGCATAGCAGCACAGACGCCTTGTTTTGTGTTATAAAATTACATTCCTATTACGGAAAGCTGATCGGGGAACAGTACGATGATAAACTGGGAAACCAGAACAACTGCGATAAGAGCGATGGGATATGCAGCTGCATATGCGGAAGCTACATCATCGGTCTTTGCAACATTGATAAGGGTTCCGAGTGCAGGGGTAGAAGTCATACCGCCTGTGATACCGCCCAGATTGTTGAAGAGGGGAAGCTTGATAACGTACTTTGCAATAATAAAGCCGACTACCATGGGAACGATAGTCATGAGCGCACCCTCCAAGAAGTAGATGGGCTGGAAGTACTTTACAAAGCTTGCGCCGCCGGGGATACCTGCGCCGATAAGGAACGCCATAAGACCGAATTCACGGAAGATCTCAAGCATACGCTTTTCAGGCTTCATTGAGAGAGGGCCGAAGTGACCGAAGTGAGCGATAACAAGTGCGGAAAGCAGGCAGCCGCCTGTGGTTCCCAGAGAGAAGGTGGACTGACCCATAGGGATCTTGATGCCGCCTACGAAAATACCGATAACAACTGCGATAGCAAATGCTGCAAGACCGAAGTTGTCGATATCGAAAAGCTTCTTGCTTTCATTTCTGGACTTGCCTGTGCTTACAGATGCGATCTTTGCTCTTTCCTCGTCAATGTCAGCCTTGAGGAGCTTGGGAACGATCTGAACAAAGAGAACAACGCCTACAACGCCGAAGAGGTAAGCGATACCGTGACCTACTGTTACGATATCCTCAAAAGCGGATATTGCATCGGGAGTTTCGCTGTAAACCGAGCTGAGAGTATCCTTTGCGGCGGAGAATGCGGGTGTGGAGGTAAGTGCACCGGAAAGCAGACCTACTGCCATTGCAGTGCCGCAGTCAAGGACCTTGATGCAGAAAAGCGCTGTGAGACCGCCCAGTATGATGATTACGAGCGAGAGAAGCGCATAGGACTTGAAGTTCTTCTTTAAGCTTGAGAAGAAGTTGGGGCCTGCGATAAAGCCAACTGATGTAACAAACATGATAAGTCCGAGATTTTCGATGATCTTGAGGAAGTTCTTTGAGAACTCCGCAGGCTCTCCGTTATTGAGCGCAAATGTTGTTACCAGATTGCTTCCTTCACTTGCAAAGCAGAATGCGCCGATGAGAAGAGCTACGATGAATACACCTGCTGTTCCGAGAGAAACGCCCTTTATCGTTACACGGCCAAGAAGATAGCCCAGACCTGCGACGATAAAGATGATGAACATCAGGAATGTGATACCTGTAATGGATATCACGCCGCCGAATAAACTCATAGGGTTTGACCTCCAAACATAATATTGAGGACATTCCGATTAAAACACGATAGAAAAGCAGGAAATCATGCCTAAATCGGACTATCCCGAAAAAAAACACACAACACATTACAAACCCCCGCAAAAATTGCAGGGGTTTGAAAGTGCCTTTAAAATTATACTACAAATTTTCGGAAAATCATAGTCAAAAAACTATTTTTTAACAGAAAATTTACTTATCAGTTAGCTCTTCTTGCGTAGTCGGGGAGAAGCTTAGGAGAAACAACATCGGTAACGATGCCTGCTTCCTTCATTTCCTCAGCGAACTTGTTTACGTGGTCAAGTGTGAGCTTGCCAACTGTAACGTTCTTGTACTTAGCAGCAACGCTTCTACCTGCGTTTCTGCCGAATACGATAACGTCCAAGAGGGAGTTGCCCATAAGTCTGTTTCTGCCGTGGATACCGCCTACAGCCTCACCTGCAACGTAGAGGTTCTCAATGCCGCTCATGCCGTCATCGGTGATGTCGATACCGCCGTTCTGGTAGTGGAGGGTAGGATATACGATGATGGGTTCCTTACGGATATCAATGCCGTACTCCATGAACATTCTGAGCATTGCGGGGATTCTCTTTTCGATAGTGCCCTCGCCGTTCTTGAGTTCGATCATAGGAGTATCGAGCCATACGCCTTCACCGTCGCCTGTGCTGATGCCCTTGTGTCTTGCCTTGCACTCTCTGATGATAGAGGATGCGCAGATATCACGGGTCTCCAGGGGGTGCATGAATACTTCACCGTCAACGTTAACGAGCTTTGCACCGAGGGAACGAACCTTCTCAGTTACGAGAGCGCCGAAGATCTGCTCGGGGAATGCTGCGCCTGTGGGGTGGTACTGGAGAGAATCAGCGTAGAGGAGCTTAGCGCCTGCACGGTATGCAAGAACAAGTCCGTCTGCTGTTGCGCCGTAGTGGTTGGAGGTGGGGAAGCCCTGGTAATGGAGACGACCTGCACCGCCTGTTGCGATGATAACGGTCTTAGCCTTAGCTACCATGATCTCCTTGGTCTCCATGTTCATGAGAACAGCACCTGCTGCCTTGCCCTGATCGTCGAGGATTATCTCGATAGCAGCGGTAAAGTCAACAACGGGGATCTGTCTGTTGAGAACTTCGTCACGGAGAGTCTTCATGATCTCTGCACCGGAGTAGTCCTTGCAGGCGTGCATTCTCTTTCTGGAGGTTCCGCCGCCGTGGGTGGTTATCATGGTTCCGTCGGGAGCCTTATCGAATTCAACGCCCAGCTCATTGAGCCACTTGATAGCGTCGGGAGCTTCATTAACGAGCTTGTAAACCAGCTCATGCTTGCCCTTGAAGTGACCTCCGCCGTAAGCGTCGATGTAGTGGATAGCAGGGGAATCGTTGGGCTTATCAGCAGCCTGGATACCGCCCTCAGCCATCATTGTGTTAGCATCGCCGATACGGAGCTTTGTAACGATCATTACGTTAGCGCCGCCGTTGTGAGCCTCGATAGCTGCGGAAGAACCTGCTCCGCCGCCGCCGATGATGAGAACGTCAACATCGTACTTGGGGTGCTCAAGGTCGATCTTGGAGGGATCGATACGGCTGTTAGCCTGGAGAAGAGCAGCCAGCTCGTGGGGAACCTTCTCGCCCTTGTTGGGGCCGATCTTAAGATCCTCGAACTGAGACTCGATGTAGTCGGGGTGGTAGGTCTTGAGGACCTCGTCCTTCTGCTCAGCGGTCATTCTTGCAGGCTCATATGCTGCGTTTGCAGCTCTGTTTGCTTCAACCTTCTTAATAGAGGCAAGCATTTCTTCATTAGTGTACATTTACGGCGCCTCCCTTACTTTTCAATATCTCTGTTATTGTAGCGTTCCTGAAGCTGCTCATCAGATTCAGCCATAAGAGTGTCAAGGAATTCCTTGAAATCACCGTTATGGATCTCCTTAACTCTGTCCTCAAGGTGCTGGGACTTGGGCATAAGGTACTTGCCGTTGATTCTTCTTGCAAGCATTCCGACCTGAGGATGAGAGATGCCTGCGGGGCATCTGGAGGAGCAAACGCCGCACATTACGCAGTCAAAGGACTCTTCTGCGCACTTAGCGAAATCGCCTCTCTGAGCGTATGCGATGTACTGCATAACGTTGAGCTTCTGAGTACAAGCCTTTGTGCAGGCATTGCAGCCTACGCAGCTGTAGATCTCAGGATAAAGCTGCATCATAACAGCCTGTGTGGTAGGGATATTGTTTATATCGTAGATCTGCTTTACGAGGGGGAAGAAAGGCAGGGTAGCGATGTACATATTTTCCTGAACCTGGGTCTGACATGCGAGACAGGTCTTGAGCTCGGGATCGCCCTTTACTCTGTAGATAGTTGCACAAGCGCCGCAGAAGCCGTTTCTGCATCCGCAGCCTCTGATAAGCTGATATCCGGCATATTCCATAGCCTTCATGATTGTAAGGCTTGCAGGAACTGTGTACTGCTTGCCGAACAGATAGATGTTTACCATTTTTTCCATCTTGAAATTCACTCCTTAATCAATATTCGTTAGGCAGCTCGCTGAGCTGGTCAAATCTGAATACGGGGCCGTCCTTGCAGACATACTTGTTGCCGATGTTGCATCTGCCGCACTTGCCGATCGCACACTTCATTCTCAGCTCCATGGTAGTGAATACCTGGGTCTCGTTGAAGCCCAGTTCCTTCAGACCGCCGAGTGTGAACTTGATCATGATAGGAGGTCCGCACATTACAACAGTCTTTGTGATGTCGGGGTTAAGCTCCTTAACGTAGTTGGGAACGAATCCAACGTGGCCGTCCCAGCCTTCCTGCTCACGGTCGATGGTGAGGTTGACTTCGATGCCGTCGTCAGCCATCCACTCGTTGATGATCTCCTGATAATCTACCAGGTCGTCCTTGGAACGGGAACCGTAGATGATCTGAACGGTGCCGTAATTCTCACGCTTGTCACGTACATAGTTGATAACGGAGCGCAGAGGAGCAAGACCGATACCGCCTGCGATGAACAGAAGGTTCTTGCCCTTGAAGTCAGTCTCAACAGGGAAGCCGTTTCCGTAGGGGCCTCTTACTGTGATCTGCTGGCCAACGTCCATCATGTGGAGCCATGATGTAAGGCAGCCGCACTTCTTGATGGAAAATTCCATATATTCTTCGTTGGTGGGGGAGGAGGTGATGGAGAACATACCCTCGCCTACACCGGGAACAGAGAGCATCGCACACTGACCGGGGATATGCTCAAAGAGCTTCTTTCCGTCTGTGCCGACAACTCTGAATGTCTTGACGTCGGGAGTATCCTGACGGATATCAGTAACAACGCCGATTCTGGGGATCAAAGTTTCATTCAGCATTATTTTATTACTCCTCTCCGAAATTCTTGATGACCTTAATGATATTCATGGAAATGGGGCATCTGGACAGGCAGCGTCCGCAGCCTACGCAGCCGAACTCGCCGTTGTTGTTGTCGGGGAAATAAACCAGCTTGTGCATGAAGCGCTGTCTGAAACGCTGGAGCTGGGTATTTCTGGAGTTGGCGGCAGCCATCTTTGTGAAGTCGGAGTACATACAGCTGTCCCAGGTTCTGTAGCGCTTGATACCGTGGCCTGTGTCATAGTCCTTGATATCGTAGCACTGGCAGGTGGGGCAAACGAATGTGCAGGTTCCGCAGCCAAGGCAGGACTCGGAAAGCTTTGCCCACTTATCGGAATTGAAGATATCGAGAAGAGTGTTCTTTCTGAAATAATCGGTGGAAACATTTGCGAAGGGGAGCTTTTCGAGGATCTTCTTTGTCTCAGCCTTCTGAGCGTCAACAGCCTCGCTGCCGCACTCGGTAAGGAGGGACTTTACGGACTCGATGAACTTCTCGCCCTTTTCGGTGTTTGCCTGAATGTAAACAGCGTTCTCAGTGGTCCAGCAGGCAGCGTCTCCCTCGGGAGCAGCAGCGTCGATGCCGAACACGCCGCAGAAGCAGTTTTCCTCAGGCTCGGTGCAAGCCATTGTAACAATGGTTCCGTGCTCACGGCGGGTAGCATAGTAGCTGTCAACAGGGTCTGCAAGGAAAACCTTGTCCAGAATGGTGAAGCTTCTTGCATCGCAGGCACGAACGCCGAATACTACGAAATCCTCGCTCTCGGTTCTGTTGTCGATGATCTCGATGTTCTGACCCTTGACATTGAAGTCGCAGAGGTTCTGGGTCTGGGGGAAGAAGAAATCCTTGGCACTTCTTACGGTGTTGAGAGCCTTGCTCATCTTTGTGTCCTCGGACCATTTCTTGTAGCTTGCCCTGCCGTCATTGCCGTCAACGGGGAGATAAAGTGTGCTTGCGGAAGCCACAGCCGCAAAAAGTGCGTCAAGTTTATCTATAGGAAGCTTGAACATTATTCGTTACCTCCTCTTTTATATACAATGTTGGGTTCGCAGTCGCCGAATGTGTAAGCGTTAAGAGGAGCACGGGTCTCGAGATCCGAACCTGCCTGATAATCGCCGTAGAATTCGTTGATATCCTTGATGTACTTGCGGTTGATGAGGTGAAGGGGAATGTTCTGAGGACAAACTCTTGTACATTCGCCGCAGTCTGTGCATCTGCCCGCAACGTGGAAGGAACGGATAAGGTGGAACATATTCTCCTCGAAGGAGTCGGTAGCGGCTCTCTGAGCGATACCGGAGTTGGGGTTATCGAATACGCAGTTTTCACAGGTGCAGGCAGGACATACATTTCTGCATGCGTTGCAGCGGATGCACTTGGAAAGCTCGCCTCTCCAGAAGTTGTAGCGCTCGTCGGGAGTCATTGCTTCCAGCTTTTCAATAAGCTCAAAGCGTGCGCCGTCGGTATTTACTTCGCCGTCGTTGCCGATCATCTCATCGAAGATAACGTGCTTCTTGCTCTTGCAGGTCTTGCACTTGTCGCCGAGAGTTTCGGTCTTGGGCATTGTCTTGTCGCCGTAAAGAGTGTGGATAGTAACGGTCTCGCCGTCGCTCTCCATGCCTGTGATACCCTTGATACCCTTGGACTTAACGGTATCAGCGTCAACCTTGCCTGTGCACTCAACGCCGATGATATAAACGTTGTCACGGAGGATCCTGTGCTCTTTAAGGAGCTGATTGAAGCTGTATGTATCGCAGGGCTTGAGGAATACCAGGAGCTTGCCCTCCTTGCGGGATTCCTTTACCAGGTACTTTGAAAGGTTAGGCGCACAGAAATCGTTGTAAATGAAGCCTGCGTCCAGCTCCTCAGCCGATGTGAAAACGGCAGGGGTTGTATCGTAAGCAAATTCGCCTGCTTTCCAGCCTACAACACGGTTAACAGTGCCGTCTGCCAGAAGCTCTTTAGCGCGCTTGATTACTGCTTCTTGCATCTCAGATCCTCCAATCTCTTGTTTTCGCCGAGCTTGGTAACAGTCTCAACGAACTCGTTCATTGTAGCGGCGAACTTTGCACCCTCTGCAGCGGATACCCATTCAACACGGGTTCTTTCCTTCTCGATGCCCATGAAGTCGAGCATGGAGAACAGCAGGGTCATTCTTCTTCTTGCAAAGTAGTTGCCGGAAGTGTAGTGGCAGTCTCCGGGGTGGCAGCCGCACATGATAACGCCGTCAGCGCCTCTCTGGAAGGCACGGAGGATAAACATGGGGTTTACACGGCAGGAGCAGGGAACACGTATGATCTTGACATCGGCAGGGTAGTTGAGTCTGTTGGTACCTGCGAGGTCAGCGCCCGCATATGAGCACCAGTTGCAGCAGAAAGCCACGATCAGAGGCTTGAATTCTTTGTTTTCATTTACTTGCATATTGCATCTACCTCCGCCATAATCTGTTTATTGGAGAAGCCCTTAAGATCCATAGCTCCGGACGGGCAGGCAACTGTACAAGCGCCGCAGCCCTGGCATACAGCCTCGTTTACGGAAGCTACACGGCGGATAGCCGTTGTTCTGTCAGGCTGTCTGAATTCCTTGTCGGAATATGTGATAGCACCGTAAGGACAAACCTTCTCGCAGGAAGAGCAGCCGTTGCACATAAGCTCGTCGGAGTGAGCAACGCAGGGATTGCCTGTGAGCTTGTCCTTTGCAAGGAGTCCGATTACCTTGGCAGCAGCAGCGCTGGCCTGAGAAACGGTCTCGGGGATATCCTTGGGGCCCTGGCATACGCCTGAGAGGAATACGCCTGCTGTGGGGCTCTCTACGGGACGAAGCTTTGCATGAGCCTCGGTGAAGAAGTCGTTGGTATCCATACTTGCTCTGAGCATTGTAGCTACGGAACGGGCGGACTTGTCAGGCTCGATAGCGGTTGCGAGAACTACCAGATCAGCGTTGATATGGAGCTGCTCGTTAGCGATAAGGTCAGATGCCTGAACATCAAGATTTCCGTCAGGTCTGGGGGAAACCTTTCCGACCATACCCTTTATGTAGTGAACGCCGTACTGTTCAACAGCTCTGCGGTAGAACTCATCGAAGAGCTTACCGGGAGTACGGACATCAATGTAGAATACATAAACGTTTGTATCGGGATATTTTTCTCTGATAAGCATTGCGTGCTTAGCGGTGTACATACAGCAGATCTTGGAGCAGTAGGGCTTTCCGCAGCCGTCGTCCGATCTGGAGCCTACGCACTGAACGAAAACGATGGTCTTGGGGTGAGCTCTGTGGTCGTCCTGCTTGTCGAGGTAGGAAGGTCTTACGAGAGTACCGTTGGAAGGACCTGCGGCATTCATAAGTCTTTCAAGCTCGAGAGAAGTGATAACGTCCTTGCTCTGGGAATATGCGAACTCATCGTACTTGTCGATATTGATGGGGTTGTAACCGGTAGCGGCAACGATTGCACCGTACTTTTCCTCAATGATCTCGTCCTTCTGAGTGTAGTCGATAGCGCCAGCGGAGCATACCTTGGAGCAAACGCCGCACTTGCCTGTCTTGAGCATTGTGCAGTAGTTGGGGTCAATGGTAGCGACCTTGGGAACTGCCTGAGCAAAAGGAATGTAGATGGCACGTCTGTTATTGAAGCCCATATTGAACTCGTTGGGTACCTTCTTCTGAGGGCACTTTTCTGTGCAGACGCCGCAGCCTGTGCACTTGGTAGCATCAACGAAACGAGCTTTCTTTCTGATCTTTGCGGTGAAGTTTCCTACGAAGCCTGAAACCTCAGCAACCTCGCTGTATGCGTAGATGTGGATCTTCTCATTCTGTGAGCAGTCAACCATCTTAGGAGTGAGGATACAGGATGCGCAGTCGAGGGTAGGGAAGGTCTTGTCGATCTGGGTCATCTTTCCGCCGATAGTGGGCTGCTTCTCAACGATATCAACATCGAAGCCTGCCTCAGCGATATCAAGAGCAGTCTGCATACCTGCGATACCGCCGCCGATAACGAGGGCACGCTTGGTAACGGGGCTTTCGCCTGCGATGAGGGGAGCGTTGAGCTGAACCTTTGCAACTGCTGTACGTGCAAGGATTATAGCCTTTTCTGTAGCGGACATGATATCCTTGTGTATCCAGGAGCACTGCTCACGGATATTGGCAATTTCTACCATGTAAGAGTTAAGACCTGCTTTAGCGGCAGCCTTTCTGAATGTAGCCTCGTGCATACGGGGTGAACATGAGCAGACAACAACTCCTGTGAGCTTCTGATCCCTGATAGTATCCTGGATCATTGTCTGACCGCCTTCGGAACACATATACTGATAATCTGTGGAGAAGACTACGCCGGGCTCCTGCTTCATGGCTTCAGCAACCTGCTTGACGTCAACGGTAGCAGCGATGTTGGTACCGCAGTGGCATACAAATACGCCTATTCTATGCATTGATTTTTCTCCTCCTTATTTACTGTATTTACGGAATGCGCTGACAAGGAGCTGCTGAGGAGTATCCTCGTCAATAAGTTCCGGAACCTGATTTGCCTTGAGATGGTTGCAGCCCTTCTGTCTGATAGCCGCAAGTCTTACAGCCTCTACTACCTTTGCGGGCTCAACGCCTCTGGGACATCTTTCGACACACGCAAAGCATGAAAGACACATATAAAGTGACTCGCTCTTGAGAAGAGGCTCGATATTGCCGGACTCAACCATATATACGAACTGGTGAGGATGATATTCCATCTTGTCGTAGGAGGGGCAGGTGCCTGAGCATTTGCCGCAGCGCATACATTTACGGACATTAACGCCGCTTATGCGGAGGATTTCTTCTTTTTTATCCATCGTCGTGCCTCCTTAGTCCTTTACGCCGAGAGCCTCAGCGAGAAGCTCGGTGAAATAGTAAACGGGAACGTTGCTGTCGTTCTTCTTAAGGTTGTACATACAAAGAGGACAAGCAGTTATCATCATCTCAGCCTCAAAGCCTGCTGCGCTTGCAGCAACGATGTTTCTTCTGCTTTCGGCAGCAGCCTTGTCCTCGATGGAAACGTAACCGCCGCAGCACTCGTTTCTCATGGGGTAGATAACGGGTTCAGCACCCAGAGCACGGATAAAGTCCTCCATGATCTTGGGATTTTCGGGGTCGTCCATCTGAAGAACCTTGCCGGGGCGGAGGAGCAGGCAGCCGTAGTAAGCGCCTATCTTCTTGCCTGTAAGGGGATTTACCACCTTGGACTTCAGGGTATCGAAGCCTACAACATCACGGAGCATTTCAAGGTAATGAACTACCTTGGTCTCGCCGTGATATTCTTCATCGAGCTTCAGATAATTGTTTGCTCTTGTGCAGATGTCCTCATCGGTGAGCATATCATTGTTGACCTGCTTGAGAACGTTATGACAGGCAGAGCAGAGAGTTATTAAGTCTCTGCCGTGTGCTTTGGCGTCGGCAAGTGCTCTGACGGAGGAAAGCTTAGTAGCGATCTCGTCCTTTGCCATCGGATAAACGCCGCCGCAGCACTGCCAGTTTTCGATTTCCTCAAGCGTGATTCCCAGCGCCTGTGCGGAAAGACGGGCATATCTGTCAAGATCCTGTGCCTTGTTTTTCAGAGTGCAGCCCGGATAGTAACTGTAAACCATAGCTTTTATCCTTTCGTTTTTTATATCATCTGTTCGGGGTGGAATACCTCGTCAAACTTTTCAGCGGTGAGGAAACCAAGCTCTACGCAGGCTTCCTTGAGGGAGATGTTGTCCTTGAATGCCTTCTTTGCGGTCTTAGCGGCGTTCTCATAGCCGATGTAGGGGTTGAGAGCCGTTACCAGCATAAGAGAGTTGTGAAGGTTGTGGTGCATCTTATCCTTGTTTGCCTTGATTCCGACAGCGCAGTTCTTGTTGAAGGAAGTGATGGACTCAGCAAGAAGTCTTGCGGACTGGAGGAAGTTGTAAGCGCATACGGGCATGAAAACATTCAGCTCGAAGTTGCCCTGGCTTGCTGCCATACCAACAGCTACGTCGTTGCCCATTACCTGAACTGCGACCATTGTTACCTGCTCGCACTGAGTGGGGTTGACCTTGCCGGGCATGATGGAGGAACCGGGCTCGTTCTCGGGGATAGTGATCTCGCCGAGACCGTCTCTGGGTCCGCTTGCCAGCCATCTTACATCGTTGGCGATCTTCATCATATCAGCTGCGAGAGCCTTGAGAGCACCGTGAGCAAATACGATCTCGTCCTTGCTTGTAAGAGCGTGGAACTTGTTGGGAGCAGTCTTGAAATCCTTGCCTGTAAGCTTGGAAACAGCTTCTGCGACCTTTACATCAAAGCCCTTGGGGGTGTTAAGACCTGTACCAACGGCAGTACCGCCGAGAGCAAGCTCTTTAAGCTCGGGAAGAGCGATTTCAAGGAGCCTCTTATCCTTTTCGAGAGAGGAGCGCCAGCCGCTGATCTCCTGAGAGAAAGCGATGGGGGTAGCGTCCTGAAGATGAGTTCTGCCGCTCTTAACGATGCCCTCGTTTTCCTTTTCAAGTCTCTTGAAAGTTTCGATGAGAGTATCCACAGCAGGGATAACCTTATCCTCAATAGCAATAACAGCTGAAATGTGCATTGCAGTGGGGAAGGTATCGTTGGAGGACTGGCTCATGTTGATATCATCATTGGGGTGAAGAAGCTTCTTGCCTGCGATCTCGTTTCCACGGTTGGCAATAACTTCGTTAGCGTTCATGTTGGACTGAGTGCCGCTTCCTGTCTGCCATACAACGAGAGGGAAGTGGTCGTTCAGGCTTCCGCTGATAACTTCGTCGCAAGCCTCGGAAATAGCAGTCAGCTTTTCATCTGTCATTTTCTCAGGCTTGAGAGCGTGGTTTGCCATTGCAGCAGCCTTTTTGAGATAACCGAATGCCTTGGTGATCTCTCTGGGCATTGTCTCGATGCCAACGCCGATGAGGAAGTTCTCGTGGCTTCTCTCGGTCTGAGCAGCCCAGTACTTGTCTGCAGGAACCTTTACCTCGCCCATTGAATCGTGTTCAATACGGTATTCCATTGGGTATGTACTCCTTTATAAAGATTTTATAAATACTTAAATATGCACACATGACTATGGGCGGCAGTGAAAAAACACTCTGCCGCCTGTCATGAATATGTCCTTTAAATTAAAGATTGATGTTGTGGATAACGTCCTTCAGGCAGTCGGCACTGTGTCTGAGCTTAACGATCTCATCATCGGTAAGGGGAACCATGAGCTTGCCCTCAACACCCTTGCGGCCAACTGTTGCCAGTGTGCTGAGACATACATCGTTGATGCCGTACTCGCCGTTCATCATTGTGGAAACGGTAAGAGTGGTGTCGATGCCGCTGAACAGGCACTTGCAGATGTGGCATACGGAGATAGCGATTGCATAGAATGTAGCGCCCTTGCTTGCGATGATCTTAGCGCCGGACTTTCTTGTGTATTCCTCGATCTCAGCGTAGTCAACAACGGGACGCTTGCCCTCGGGGAGGCAGTTGATGTACTGGTTGATGGGGATACCGGAAATGTTTGCGATGGACCAGGGAACGAAAGAGGAATCGCCGTGCTCACCGAATACGTAAGCGTGAACGTTCTGCTGGCTGATATTGAAGGTCTCGGAAAGACGGGAACGCAGACGAGCGGTATCGAGGGTTGTGCCAGAACCGATGATCTGGTTGGAGGGGAGACCCGAGTACTTGTGGAATACGTAGGTGAGGATATCGATAGGATTGCTTACTACGATATAAACAGCCTCAGGAGCATACTTGACGATCTCGGGGATTATGGTCTTGGTGATGTCAACGTTTACCTGAGCAAGTTCAAGACGAGACTGACCTGCTTTTCTGGGCATACCTGATGTAAGGATAACGATGTCGGAACCCTTTGCATCGGCATATGTGCCTGCGTAGATGGATACGGGGGAACAGAAAGGAACACCCTGGAGGATATCCATTGCTTCGCCCTCAGCCTTTTTTGCGTTGATATCGATCAGAACGATCTCAGATGCGATACCGGTTACTACCATGTTATAAGCGATGGTAGATCCGACGCTGCCAGCGCCGATAATAGTGACTTTGTTGCTCATAAATCATTTCCCGCTTTCTGTAGATATTTTTCTCGGTAAAGCCGCCGTTTTCAGGCGTGCGATCATACAGTTGAAAACCGTGCCGACGGGGATATTTCACCCTCAAAACGACAGAATTTTCTCGTTGATATTATTCTAACATAACTTGAAATAAAAATCAAGAGAAAAAATTCATAAAAACCGAATTTGTCAAAAATTTAACAAACAGACTGGGATAGTGTAACATTTTTGACAGCCTGCTTAGCCTTTGCTAATCGTATTTTGGCACAAAAGCATAATTTTTCAGTGATTTTTATGCTTCAAAAGGGATATATGCCGTCGGCATCGGATAAATATAACAATTCCTATTTGAATAAGATGGATTAAAATGCCTGAAAATGGTATTCTTGTCTGCACAAAATTCACAAAAAGCGGCTTTAAAATTCGTTGACAATATATAATCGGTGTGTTATAATAAATAGTAATTGACCGCAGCCCCTGCCTGATGTCGGGCTGAGCGTCAGATAAATCCCCGATTTCAGAAAGGAACTATATGCTTTTTAACGAACTTAATTTACCCGAGGAAATTCTCAGAGCCGTTGAGGATATGGGATTTTCCGAAGCTACCGAGATCCAGTCCAAGGCCATCCCCGTAATGCTGGAGGGAAAGGATCTTGTAGGAAAGTCAAACACAGGTACGGGAAAGACTGCCGCTTTCGGTATCCCCGCCGCAGTCAGCGTTACCAGAGGCGGAAAGAACGGCGTTGAGGTGCTTATCCTCTGCCCCACAAGAGAGCTTGCCATGCAGGCGTGCAAGGAGATAGAAAAATTCTCCGCATATATGCCGTGGGTAAAGCCCTGCGCAGTTTACGGCGGAGCTGCTATGGACAAGCAGATCTCCGAGCTGAGACGTGGCGCAAACATAGTTGTGGGTACTCCAGGCCGTGTTATGGACCACATCGGCAGAAAGACCCTGAAGCTTGAAAACCTCCGTACCATCGTTCTTGACGAGGCGGACGAAATGCTCAATATGGGCTTCCGTGAGGATATCGAGACCATACTTTCCTTTGTCCCCGAGGAGCGTCAGACAGTGCTGTTCTCCGCAACCATGCCCCCTCCAATAATGGCTATCACCAAGGAATACCAGAATGACCCCGTTGTCATAAAGGTGGAGAGCAAGGCAAGAACTGTTGATACGATCGAGCAGAAATATTTTGAAGTGCCCATGGGCAGAAAGACCGATGCCTTAAAGCTTCTGCTCATCGCATATGAGCCTAAGCTTTCAATGGTGTTCTGCAACACTAAGAAAATGGTAGATGAGCTGACCGAGGCTCTCGTGTCAAAGGGCTTCAAGGCAGCAGGACTTCACGGCGATATGAAGCAGGCGAGCCGTACTCAGGTGCTGAGCGCATTCAAGTCGGGAAGCATCAACGTGCTTATCGCTACCGACGTTGCCGCAAGAGGAATTGACGTTGAGGGCGTTGACTGCGTTTTCAACTATGATCTTCCCCAGGATAACGAGTATTATATCCACCGTATCGGAAGAACAGGCCGTGCAGGCAAGAGCGGTGCTGCATATACCATTATAAGCGGCAGAAAACAGTTTTATGAGCTGAAAAATATCGCTTCCTTCATCAAGGCTGATATTGCCCGTGCAGAGCTTCCCGGAAGAGACGAGATAGTTGCCCGCAAGGCGGCTCATGTTAATGAAAAGATACTTTCCGCAGTGGAAAGCGGCAAATACGAAAGCTGCCGTGCAGATGTGCAGAAGCTTATGGAAAGCGGACTTTCCGCCGAGGATATCGCTGTTGCACTGCTGGGAATGAGGCTTTCAAAGGATACAAAGAACATTCCCGAAATAATCTCCGTTCCCCGTGACAACGGCGGCAAGGGCGGCAGATACCAGAAGGGCGGCAAGGTCAAGCTGGAGATATCCGCAGGACGTTCCAGCAGGCTTGCTCCGAACTTCGTTCTTGGCGCACTTGTTGACGCAACGGGAATGCCCGGAAAGTCTTTCGGCAAGATAGATATTTACGATAAGTTCACCACCGTTGAGGTGCCCGAGGCGGATACCGAGCACGTTCTCGATTCCATGACAGGTACAAAGATAAACGGTCAGAAAATAACCATCAAGCGCTATGAGGGCAGAGCCGAGCGCTTTGAGGACGACCGTGACCAGAGAAGAGGAAATTACCGTGACCAGCGCAGAAAATCCTCCTCCCGTCACGGCAAGGGCGGCAGACCTAAGTACGAGAATCGCCGCAAGGGTTGATAATATATATAATTATATATAACATAATAATTATATACAACAAAAGGAGCTGTTGCACACTGTGCAGCAGCTCTTGGTTTTTATATAGGCTTGTGAAATATCCGCATAAGTCTGACTTATACTAATCACCAATAAAACTATAGACAAAAAATCATCGCATAATCCATATACGCAAGATTATGCTCAATTTTTTGTATAGTTTTTAATTGGTGCTTAGTATCATACCATTCCATTCAGTTCACGGTAAAGCCTCTGTGCGTAGCTGTCGGTCATGCCGCAGATAAAATCAGTGGCAAGGAGCAGCCTGAGGTACAGCTTTTCGATGTCGTCCTTTCCCTCGGAATAATAGCGGTAAATTCTTATGTAGTTATCCGAAACAAGGGATATCATTCGCTTTTCAATGGCGGTAGCCGGTTCATCGCTGTCAAATTTTACGGCGGCATTTACGAACCTGTCAAGCAGAAATTCAAATATTACGCTGGCGGATATTTCAAGCTTGTAAATTGGTATAGACTTGAAAACATATCTGCACGCAATGTCGCCCAGTGCATATGCAAGAGCGTTTCCACGGGAGACTGCCAGTATCTCCTTGCCGAAAGTACCGTTCATTATCATGTCATAGCTGCTGGTAAAGCCGAAAGCCGCACACCTGAGAAGCACGCCCTGAACGTAGATGACCCACCTCTGAACGGCGTTATTTTCTGGGGAGGATATGCCGCCGTCTTTTGCATATGTAAGGTAGCTTTCCAGCTTGCCCACAGCTTTGTCATACTCGGCACGCTCGCCATCATCTGCGCATTTGCCGCAATAGCGCTCCGACTTTAACTCGTCAAGAAGCTGCTGATAAGTGATGAAGCCCTTTTTCACAGCATCCTCGATGTCGGCAGTCTTGTAGGCAATGTCGTCCGCTGCCTCAAGGATAAATGCCAGCGGGTGGCGGCAGCCAACAGCTCCCGTGCTTTTGGTTATCTCTTTAAAAATATCCTGCTCGGCGTAATAATAGCCCATCTTTTTTGTCCTGATATCTCCGCTGTCCTTGTCAATTTCCACCGATGAAACGGGGTATTTTATGATAGTGTTGAGCAGGGTGTAATTCAGGTTCATGCCGTTTTCATCAACAAGAAAGTGGAGCTTTGTAAGCAGCCTGAGAGCCTGTGCATTGCCCTCAAAATGGTAAAAGTCGCCTGCCATCTGCGGCGTAAGGAGCTTGTCTATCTCCTGACCCTTGAACTTTATCTTAGGCAGATTTGCCCTGAACCATTCACGGATATAATCCTCGCCGAAGTGACCGAACGGGGGATTGCCGATGTCATGGATAAGTCCCGCACATTCAAGCACACTGCAGGCGTTGCTCTCCACCTCGGAAGTGATGTCCTTTCTGCCGTGAGCCATAAGGTTCTGGAGGATCATATGTCCCAGTGATTTTGCAAATGATGATACCTCCAGAGAGTGGGTGAGACGGGTGCGCACAAAGTCGCTTTTGTCCAGCGGGAATACCTGTGTTTTATCCTGGAGCCGCCTGAAAGAAGCGCTCTGGATAATTCTGTGATAGTCCTTCTGAAATTCGCTGCGCAGGTCGGTGCTTTCCTTTGAAGAGTGTTCACGTCTGCGCTTTTCGCAGAGGAGAGTGTTCCAGTTCATTTTCATGTCATAGCCTCATTTCATGTCGTTATATGGTATTTTCAGTATAGCACAGGTCAGCGGTAATTGCAATACACTGCCGAATGTTGTAATGATATGCTAACTCTTCTTGACATTTTATCCCATTGGTCGTATAATGAATGTACGAGGTTAGCGGTAGCTGACCGAAAAGAAAGGAAGTCATATTATGGTAGAGATAACTGCAAAAATAAACGGAATGGCTTGCGGAATGTGCGAGACACATATAAATGACGCTGTTAGAAATAACTTCAAGGTAAAGAAAGTAACATCTTCCCATTCAAAGGCTCAGACTGTTATTGTTGTCGAGGAGGATATCCCCGACGACAAGCTGAAAGATGTCGTTGAAAAGGCAGGCTATGAGTTTGCGGGAGCAGACAGAAAGCCTTATGTTAAGAAAGGACTTTTCGGATTCGGAAAGTAATTTTATAAGCATTTTCCAAATCACCGCAGAGTCTGTATAAGATCGTGCGGTGATTTTTTGTGAAATATAGTTTATTTTCTGCTGTAATGAAAGAAAAATTTATGCACAAGTGAAAATATCACTGTTATTTATTGACAAATACAGTTCTGTGTGGTAAAATAACAGTGATATTTAGACAGCAAGGACGTGAGAATAATGACACGAAAAGCAGGAACTATCCCCGAGGAGACCCGTGACAGCATTTTAAGATCTGCCGAGGCTGAGTTTGCCGAGTTCGGCTATGAAAAAGCTTCGCTGCGGCACATATGCGCAAATGCGGGTGTTACGACTGGTGCTCTCTATTTCTTTTTTAAGGACAAGGACGACCTTTTTATGAGCGTCATTGCTCCTGTGGTGAACAGAATGGAGGATATCCTTTCTGACCACTATGATGCAGAGCTTCTGGCAGAAGCTCCCGAGGACGATGTTGAGATAGAAGAGGATTTCCGCTTTGCTGAAATGTTTATGGATATGTGCTACCAATATGATAATATCGTACAGATAATCGTCTCAAACCTTAATCACCCGCTGGTGAAAGGCTTTGTGGACAGCATAATGGAAGCCATAGACGCACATTCCAAGGAGCTTCTCACGAAAATAAAGGCGGAAGTACCTATTCCCATTGAGGAGATATATGATGATTATATCCTTCACTGGTTTTCCCATCTTCAGTTTGATGCTGTCATTCATATGGAGACGCATCATCCGGGCGGCTCACGTGAGGACGTGGAAAAAGAGATGAAGAAAATGATAAAATTTCTTCGGAACGGTTTCTTCTCGCTGCTGACACCATGATTTTCAGGGACACGGCAAAAAGCTGTGTCCCATAAAAAATAACAAATAAATATCACTGTTATTTTATTTATAAGATATGGAGGAAAGAATATGTATCTTGAGATCAAAGATGTAAAGAAAAGCTACGGAAAGGACGCAGGCTATGTGCAGGTGCTCAAAGGTGTTTCCACAGGTGTTGAAAAGGGACAGATGTGCGTTATACAGGGCACCAGCGGCTCGGGAAAATCAACGCTCCTTAACTGCATCGGCGGACTTGACACCATGGATTCAGGCTCGGTAAGAGTGGACGGCAAGGAGATATTCGGTCTTAAACCCGATGCACTGGCAGACTACAGGCGTGACAATCTGGGCTTTATCTTCCAGTTCTATAACCTTGTGCCGAATCTTACCGTCAAGGAGAACATTCAGGTCTGCGAGTATCTTTCCGACAATCCTCTTGATATGAACGAGCTGCTTGATGTGCTTGGACTTACGGAGCACCAGAACAAGTTTCCCTCACAGCTTTCGGGCGGTCAGCAGCAGAGATGCGCTATTGCAAGAGCGCTTATCAAAAATCCCAAGCTTCTGCTCTGCGATGAGCCTACAGGTGCGCTGGATTCCAAGACCTCCCGTGATATCCTTGTGCTGCTTGAAAAGATAAACAAGGAGTACGGAACAACAATGCTTATCGTAACCCACAACAATTCCATTAAAAACATGGTTCACAAGGTCATCATCATCAAGGACGGTCAGATAAAGAAGGATTACCTTAACGAGACCATTATACCCGCTGCTCAGCTGGAGGATCTGTGATGAATAGAGTGCTTTCAAAACGTATCCTGCGTGATCTTAAAGAAAATTTCATGCGCTATCTTGCGCTTATCGTAATGATAATCCTTTGTATGTACATCATTGTTTCGGTTGTGGCAGCGGCTGATACCATAATCGACGGATCAACTGCGGCTGCTGAGAAGAACATGGTGGAGGACGGCCACTTCTCCGTTTTCCTGCCACTGACCTCGGCACAGGAAAAGGAGATAACCGACAAGGGCGTTACGCTTGAAAAAATGTCCTACATAGATGTAGAAGCTGACTGCGGCGGCACGCTGAGAATTTTCCGCAACAGAAAAAGCATTGATCTTATTGACATTGATAACGGACGAACTGCCGAAACAACAGGTGAGGCTTTCCTTGAAAAGCGTTATTGCGAAGAGCATGACCTTTCCGTGGGCGATACCGTAACAGTTCTGGGCAGCACACTTGATATTGTGGGAACAGGCTCCGTTCCCGATTATGATGCTCCCGTAAAAAGCATTTCGGACGTTTCTGCCGAAAGCTCTCTCTTCGGACTGGCATTCGTTACAGATGAGAAGTACAGTGATTTCCTCAGCTGCTCCGTAAAGGCAGAGGAATCCGTATATGCTTACCGTCTTAACGGCAAAATGACTGATGAGGAGCTGAAAGAGCTTATCAGGGGCTTTGCATTTGATTACAATGACGTTGAGGATAAATATTACCGTGAAGCCATTGCGGACACCATTGGCAGGAAAGACGACCTCAGAGACGGCATAAACGAGCTTCTTGACGGCGCAAATGAGATGTACGACGGAACAGACGAGCTGTACGACGGCACTAAGGAGCTTTATGACGGTCTGGGCGAGCTTGATTCCAACAGCAGTAAGCTGAATGACGGCGCTTCCGAGATATTTGACGCTTACATTGCACAGGCAGGAGCAATGCTTTCCGCACAGGGCGTACCTGAGACTCTCACAGCCGATAACTACGGCGATATCCTTGATAAATATGCCGCTCTTACAGGCAATGCCGAGCTTACAGCCCTTAAAGAAACTCTTGACAGCTTAAAGGAATTTGCCGACGGTACAGTCGAGTACACAGACGGCGTAAAGGAAGCATATGACGGCTCCGATGAGCTGCGTGACGGTGCAAAGGAGCTTCGGGACGGTGCCTCCGAGCTTCGTGATGGCGTGCAGGAGCTTAAAGACCAGACAGATGATGTTATAGACGAATTTTTCACCGTTGACCTTGATAACCTTACCGAGTTTGTGAAGCGCAGCGACAACCAGAGAATACTGGGAGCGGCAAATGATGTTGTAACAAACAAAACTGCGGGACTTCTTTCAGGCGTGGTCATTCTTATGCTTTTCACCTATGTAATTTCCGTTTTCATAATTCACCAGATACAGTCTGAAAGCAGTGTTATCGGCGCTCTCTATGCTCTGGGCGTAAAGAAAAAGGACCTTATCGTCCACTATCTTACGCTGCCCACAATAGTCACCCTTATAGGCGGCGCTGTAGGAACATATCTGGGCTTCTGCGATTTCGGCGCACGCTATCAGATGCAGGACAGCTACAGCTACTTCTCATTACCCGAGCTGGATACAGTTCACCCATTGTATCTTATTATCTACGGCATCGTGATGCCTCCGCTGGTGTGCATTATCGTAAACTATATCGTCATAAACGGCAGACTTTCACGTTCTGCACTGTCACTTATCAGGAATGAGCAGAACACAGGAACATTCAGCCATGTGGAGCTTAAAGGCAAGAGCTTTGTCCGCAACTTCTGTATCCGTCAGGTGCTTCGTGAGATGAGGACCAGCGTGACCGTGGCGGCAGCATTGTTCATCTGCATGATGCTCTTCATGATCGGCGCAGACTGCTATGTGCTTTGCAGCAACGTTGACAAGGAAACCAAAGCCGATACAAGATATGAGTATATGTATATGCTCAAATACCCCGAAAAGACAGTTCCCGCAGGTGCGGAGTCGGCATATATCGAGTCACTTTCAAAGACAGAGTATGACAATACCCTTGATATAACAATAATGGGTATTGATGAGGGCAACAAGTATTTTGACTATGAGACTGTCAAGGGCAGGAGCAATATCGTAATGAGCAGATCAGTCCAGCAGAAGTACGGACTTAAAGTGGGCGACAAGCTTATTCTTTCCGACAACGCAAACGAAATGGACTATGCCTTTACAATAAAGGGCGTGGCAGACTATTCCGCAGGACTTACAGTGTTCATGGATATCGACAGTATGCGTGAGCTTTTTGATAAGGACGATGATTATTACAACGTCCTTTACTCCGATGCGCCGCTTGACATTGATGAGGGCAGACTTTACTCCATTCAGACAAAGGACGATATCTACCGTTCCTCCGATGTGTTTATCAGGCTTATGATGCCCATGATAATCATGATATCGGGAGTATCCGTAATAATTTTCTGCGTGGTGCTTTTCCTTATGATGAATGTTATGATAGACAGAGCAGGCTTTGGAATATCCCTTATAAAGATATTCGGATTCCGAACCAAGGAGATAAAGCGGCTGTATCTTAACGGAAATACCGCAGTTATCGCAGTCAGCTCGATTATATTCATTCCGCTTTCCAAGAAGATCATAGATAAGTTTTTCCCCGTACTTGTGGCGAATGTATCCAGCGGAACAAATCTCACATTCAAGTGGTATTATTATCTGCTGATATTTGTTGCAGTAATGGTGATATATTCCATTATAAATGCTGTACTTGTAGGCAAACTTAAAAAGATCACTACTGCGGAAGTGCTCAAAAACAGAGAATAATACTAATCACTAATAAAACTATAGACAAAAAATCATCGCATAATCCACATACCCAAGATTATGCGATGATTTTTTTGTACAGTTTTTAATTGGTGCTTAGTATAAATAGAAACGGAGCTGTTGCACAAGATGCAGCAGCTCCGTTTTATTGTTTTTATTACTTCTTTTCCTCGGTCTGAACAAATCCCTTTCTTACAAAAGGAATAAACATACCGCCCACTGCATTTCCAAGTGTCATCACCAGCAGATATACCACTGTGTTAAGTGACCATACCTTTGCAACGGTGAAATAGAACATATTTGCTATGCAGTGCTCGTATCCGCTGAGAATGAACACCACAACCGGGAGAAAGATGGCAAGCATCTGACCCGCAGGATTCTTTATCTGCTTGTAGCCGTCAGCCGCAATGAACATGAGCATTCCGCAGAAAATTGCCAGAATGAATATGCTCAGCAGGTTATCGTTGAATTTTACGGCGCATATCTCAGCCGCTTTTTCGCCGATACCCGAAATTCTTGTGCATAAAAGCATACCGCCCATTATCACAGTACCTGCCAGATTTCCCAGCCATATCACGATAAGGTCAAGTATGTACGAGGGCTTGTTTACTACAGCATATCCGACTTTTCCCGTAAAAAGGTTGAAGCCGAAGCTGAGTATCACGAAAAGGCCCGTTCCGAAAAGGAATGCTCCCAGATATTTATTATCGCAGGAAAGATAGACCGCTCCGCCTATGCCAATGGCAAAACCTGTCATAAGCGCACGGAGAAAAATGTCAGCATAACGTTTCATTACAATTACCCCTTCTTAAATTTATAACGACTTAAATATTATTATAACATAAAAGAAGTTCCTGCGGTAATATAAATCTGTAAATGAGCAATGCAGATGTTTATATATCAGTCAACGGGAGTTGTTTCCTTGAGAATACGTCCGTCACGGAGAAGCTGTCTCAGCCTGTCATGATCCTCGTTTGCGATAGCGTCACGGTACTCGGCGAGACGGGCCATGATGTAATCTATCTCAAAGCAAAGCGGTTCCTTGTTCATGATGAACAGGGGAGTCCACATATCCTCATTGAGCTTTGCAACACGGGTAAGATCCTGGAAAGAGCCTGCGGAAAATCCCAGCTGCTGCTGATGTGTGGGGCTTTTGATGTATGCGTTTGAAACAACGTGCGCAAGCTGGCTTGTGAAAGCGATTATGCGGTCATGCTCCTCGGGAGTGGTCTTTACAACTTTCTTGAAATGAATGGAGCGTGCCAGGTCTTCGATGAGGTTTATCTCCTCCTGAGGAGTGTTTTCGGTGGGGGTCATGATAAAGCTTGCGTTGTCGAAAAGGTCGTCCAGAGAATACTCAAAGCCGGAGAACTCACGGCCTGCCATGGGGTGAACGCCGATAAATGTAACGCCTCTTTCGGCAAGAATTGGTGTTACCTCGTCAACGATAGCTTTCTTGATACCGCCTGTATCAATAACAATGCTGCCCTCCTTGAAAAGGTCGGCATTTTCCTTAATGAAGCTGATTATTGTAGGGGGGAAGAGGGAAACAATAGTAACGTCCGCCTCGGAAACGTCCTTTGCCTCATAGTCGATAGCATTCTGGGAAAGAGCCATTTTAACGGTCTTTCTGTCTATATCAATACCGCCCACCAGATGATTGGTGTGCTTTTTTATTGCCTTGCACATTGATCCGCCGATAAGTCCAAGACCTACAGCAACTATTTTCATCTTAAAATCTTCCTTTCGCTGGTTTATATCATTCATTATATACTATATTATTGAACAATACATGAACACAAAGTAATTTCTTTTCTGCGCATAAAAGCTGGAAAGCTTTAAATCAATAAAGCTTAGACGCAATAAAAAAGGGACGGCAACACGTCCCTTTTGATATGAGTTATCAGCAGTCAACCTGAATTTCAAGTATAGGCTCTGCAACGGAAGCGCCTGCAGGAACCATGGGAAGAACGTTGATATCCTTGTCAATGTGGCAGTTGATGAGAACAGGCTTGCCGCAGGTAACGGCATACTCCAGCTTCTCACGGACTTCGCTCTTCTTGGAGATATCCACAGGCTCAAGACCGAATGCCTTTGCCAGCATTTCAAAGTCGGTGGTTTTTTCGAGAGTTGTCTGGGAGAAATGGCAGTTGTAGAAAAGTCTCTGCCACTGTCTTACCATTCCAAGAACCGTGTTGTTGAATACCAGCTCGATAACGGGCATATTGTACTTTGCCAGTGTGGAAAGCTCTGCCATGTTCATATAGAAGCTTCCGTCGCCTGCAATGTTTACAACAGTCTTGTCGGGATTGCCTACCTTTGCGCCGATGGCAGCGCCCAGACCGTAGCCCATGGTGCCAAGTCCGCCTGAGGAAGCAAAGCTCTTGGGATTCTTAAAGGGGAAATACTCGGCGGTCCACATCTGGTGCTGACCGACCTCTGTAGTGATTATTGCGTTGGAATCGGTGATATCTGCCAGTGTTTCAAGCACATACTGGGGGAGAACTGCCTCAGGGTCATCGGATACCTGACGGAGAGGATATTCGCTCTTCCACTTTTCAATATCAGCCATCCACTGGGGGTGATCCTGCTTGGAAAGCTTCTTCATAATTTCGGTGAGAGCAAGCTTAACATCGCCCTGAACATGAACATCGACCTCAATATTCTTGTCAAACTCAGCAGGGTCAATCTCGATATGTACAATCTTTGCGTTCTTGATATTTTCCTTGAAGGACTTTGCGCTGCAGGTAACACGGTCGGAAAATCTGGAGCCGAGAACAACTATAACGTCGCTGTTGACCAGCGCAAGGGAAGATGCCTTTGTGCCGTGCATACCGAGCATACCAAGATATCTTTCACTTGTGTTGTCGAATGCGGACATACCCATAAGTGAGAGGGAAACGGGAGCGTCTATCATCTCCGCAAATTCAGCCAGCTGCTTTTCAGCGCCTGAGAGGCATACTCCGCCGCCTGCGAAAATGAAAGGTCTCTCAGCGGAAGCGATGACCTTAGCTGCTTCCTCGATCTCACTGTTGTTTACAGTGTAGCTGTGAGCTGCGGGAACCTTGTGTTCAAACTCACACTTTGCAGCGGTGATGTCCTTGGGGATATCAATGAGAACAGGACCCTTTCTGCCGTCGTTTGCGATAAAGAAAGCGCTGCGGACGGTCTCAGCCAGCTCACGAACGTCCTTTACGATAAAGTTGTGCTTGGTAACGGGCATGGTGATGCCTGTGATATCCACCTCCTGGAAGGAGTCAAGACCCAGCAGGCTTGTGCCGACATTTCCTGTGATAGCCACCATAGGAATGCTGTCCATGTTTGCTGTTGCGATAGCGGTAACAAGGTTTGTTGCGCCCGGGCCTGATGTGGCGATAACAACGCCTGTTTTGCCTGTGGTGCGGGCATATCCGTCAGCCGCATGGCCTGCGTTCTGCTCGTGGGAAGTGAGTATATGAGTTATCTTGTCGCTGTAATCATAAAGTGCGTCATAAATATTGAGAACGGCACCTCCGGGGTAGCCGAAGACTGTATCCACGCCCTGCTCAAGAAGGCATTCGAGAAGTATCTGAGAACCATTGAGAAGCATTGCAAAATCTCCCTTATAAAAACTTGTCGCATTATGCGCATATAGTAGTATTTTACCACACTGAAATGTTCTTGTCAATATTTTAGCGGAATTTTGCGCAATATTACAGGATAAATTATGATGATAAATAAAAATGGCTGCCATGCCATGCACAGCAGCCAAATATTTATTTCAGCCTATTACTTGCCGAGAGTTACAACGATGTCGTTAACATCCTTGAGCTTGTCAGCAGGAATGTGGTTGGAGGGAAGCTTTTCGCCGTTGAGGACGATCTCCTTAACGCCGCTCTCTACGTGATCGGGATTGTTGAAGGTCATGTTGAGCTTCTTGCCTCTGAATGTCTTGGTAACAGTGTAGCTGCCCCAATCGGAGGAGATAGAAGGATCTACCTTAAGACCGGAAGCGTCGGGTCTCATACCCAGGATACCCTCAACAGTACCAACCATAACGGTGGAAGCTGTACCGGTGAGCCAATGTACGTGTGCACGGCCTGCATAAGGGCTGTCCTTGCCCTCTACGAACTGACCGTAAACGTAAGGCTCGAGGCATCTGTGCTCTGCATTGTCATTGTAGGTAGCGGGAGCTGCTTCCTTCCAGTACTTGTATGCACGGTTGCCGTGACCCAGGAGAGACTCGGCAAGGATCAGCCAGCCCTGAGGCTGAGAGAAGATACCTGCATTTTCCTTGGTGCACTTGTTGAAGCACTGCATAAGAGCGCCGTCAAATCCGTGTTCAACATAGGGAGGATACATAACCATTGCGCCGTAAGGAGTGTTAAGCTCTCTTTCAACGCTGTCCATAGCCTTTTCAGCCTGCTCCTTGCTTGCAAATCCGGAGATAACGGACCAGGACTGGGGATTGAGCCACATCTTAGCCTCGGGATCGGTTCTCTGACCGATAACGGTGCCGTCTTCCTTGTAGCCTCTGATCCATCTGTCCTCGTTCCAGCAAGCACTGAGGATAGTATCGAGCTTAGCCTTGACTTCGTCGAGGTACTTAACGTACTCAGCGTCGTTCTTGAGCTCTGCATAGCTTCTGAGGATCTTAACTGCGTAAACCAGCTGGAATGCAACGAATGTGGATTCGCCCTTCTTGCCGAGACGGAGGCAGTCGTTCCAGTCAGCGTGGAGACCTGCGGGCATACCGTGGTTTCCAAGGTTATTCATAGAGAACATGATAGCTCTCTTGAGGTGATCGTAAACAGTACCCTTTTCGCCATCGTTAGCGTAGAGGATCTCTTCATCCAGGAACTGGATATCGCCGCTTTCGGAGATGTACTTGTAAATAGTGGGGAAGAGCCAGAGAGCGTCATCTGCACGGTAGGAGGGATGACCTGTCTCCTTGGCATATGCGGTGTTGGGGTCATTCTCATCAGGGTGATTTTCCTGACCTGCCTTGTGGTCATACTTGACCAGAGGAAGACCTGCGCCGTTTGTTACCTGTGCGGAGAGCATGAACTCGATCTGCTTCTTAGCCATTTCGGGAGCAAGGTGAATGATACCCTGGATATCCTGAACGGTATCTCTGTAGCCGTAGCCGTTTCTCAGACCGCAGTACTGGAAGGAAGCAGCTCTGGACCAGATGAAGGTGATGAAGCAGTTATATGCGTTCCATACATTTATCATGTTGTTGAAGTCAGCATCGGGAGTATTTACACTGAGGTTAGCAAGCTTGGAGTGCCAGAACTCCTTGAGCTCAGCGATCTCAGCCTCAACAACGCCGTCCTTCTCGTACTTGGCGATGATCTCAGCAGCAACTGCCTCAGGTCTCTGACCGAGAACGTAGATGATCTCCTTGGTCTCGCCGGGCTGGAGAACGATATCGCTCTGGAGAGCGCCGCAGGAGTTGGTGTTGTAGTTAAGGTCGCCCTTGAGACCCTCTTCAATGCCCTTGGGGTTAGCATAACCTCTGTAAGCGCCTACGAAGGAATCTCTGTCGCCGCAGTAAGCGGAAACTTCTGCCTTAGCAACGCCGAGGAAACGCTCATTGTTGGGGTTCTTGAAGATCTCGTTCTGCTTCTGGAGAATGAAATTCTTCTTGAAGTAGGTGCGAGTGATGAACAGGGTGTACTGAAGGTTTACCTGATCCTGCTCATAGTTGTTGTCGTTAACGAACTCGCAGTAGCCGGTTACGGAAAGCTTTCTGGGTTTGGTGTCGTTGTTGGTGATCTTGGAAGCCCACACCTCGTACAGAGCATTTCTGGGAACATAGTATGTAGTCTCAGTCTTGATGTTCTTGTACTCGGAGGTGATAACGGTGTAAGCAGTACCGTGACGGCATTCGCTCTTGTATTCGTCAAGAGGCTTACATACGGGAGACCAGGAAGCAGACCAGTAGTCGCCTGTTTCTCCGTCCTTCAGGTAGATGTATCTGCCGGGCTGGTCAACTGCAACAGAGTTGAAGCGGTAACGGATGATTCTTCCGTTTGCGCCGGACTTTACGAAGCTGTAGCCGCCTGCATTGTTGGAAATGATAGCGCCGTACTCAGGGTCGCCGAGGTAGTTGGCCCAGGGAGCGGGAGTATCGGGGCGTGTGATTACGTATTCCTTGTTTTCAAGATCGAAATGACCGTAATTCATTTGGTTTAAACACTCCTTATAAAATATAGTATTCATATGCCGTCCGCATTTAAGCGATACGGACAATTTGTGCATTGTGCATACATTGAGTAATATGCACACACATTTCATTTGTCATTATATCATTTTTATATAGTTTTGGCAAGGGATTTGGAAAATTTATTTGTGAATTTTTTCAAATCGTGATTTTGATTATATCTTTGATGTTTTCAAACGTTTAGTATGTAAACGTTGCCAAAAATTATGACAATGGCTTCGAGACAGTTTTGATAGAAACGCGTTTTAACAAAAAATTTACAAATAAATTGAGAAAACCCTTGCAAAATTACTACGGATATGGTATAATCTATTTCGTTGTGATTATTCCATAGCACTACTGTCCGAGATAATGTGATGGGCTGCTATGTACATCATATTATACTTGAAAGTGAGGTGCCCCAGTAATGAAAGAAGGAATTCATCCCAACTACGTTGAGACCACTATCACCTGCGCATGCGGTAATGTGATCAAGACCCGTTCCACTAAGGAGAACATCAGAGTTGAAATCTGCTCCAAGTGCCATCCTTTCTACACCGGTAAGCAGAAGCTTGTTGATACAGGCGGACGTGTTGACCGCTTCAAGAAGCGTTTCGGTATGGACAAGTAATTTTGATTCCGCTTGTGCTTGAACTGCACAGGCGGAATTTTTTATCACATAATACTAATCTTCAATCAACCTACAGACAAATCCTCGGTTGAAATAAGCCAATTCTTCGTCAAGCTCCCTTGCCGGGCGGCAAGCCCGCCTGCGGTCGCTTTCCTTGACTGGTCTTATTTCATCTGTCGGCTTTGCCTATAGAGCGATTGAAGATTAGTATAAAACCATACAAGAAAGGAATATTTTATATGAATACTCCCGACTATGATACCGTTGGCGGATATGCCGAAGCGTCGTTTATTGAAAAGAAGTCGGAGTTCATCGGCTACATCACCCATGCCGAGACCGATGAGGAAGCCGTGGCTTTTATCAACGAGATAAGGGGCAGGCACAGAAAGGCAACTCACAACGTATATGCCTATATCCTCCGAAACGGCAGCATAACAAGGTACAGCGACGACGGCGAGCCTCAGGGAACTGCGGGCGTGCCTGTTTTCGAGGTGCTGCGCAAGGAGGGGCTGACGGACGTTTGCTGCGTTGTCACCAGATATTTCGGCGGCATACTTCTTGGCGGCGGAGGACTGGTGAGGGCATATTCCCACAGTGCAAAGATCGCTGTTGACGCTGCCGAGCGCAAAAAAATGTGCTCCTGCTATCCTATGGAGATAACGTCGGATTACGGGCTTTACGGCAAGATAGTGAATATTCTTCCCGAATTTGAGGTGAAGATAACCGATACCGTCTTTGAGACCGATGTAACTGTCAAGCTCTTATGCCGCAGTGCTCTCACCGATGCTCTTACCGAAAAGCTTATCGACACGGCAAACGGAAAAATAACTGTACACAAAGGCGAAGAAGGCTTTGAAAATTTCGCTTGATTTGTGCAAAATGACGAAAATAAAAATATAAAAAAGTTTTTTCGCCATTTTGTGAGTATATACTATTATAAATAAAAGCGGGGGAGTGAGTATATGACGATTCGTGAAGAACTTGAAATAATCGAGCTGGGTACTCTCTGTGAGGACGCCTGCACGTCAAAGCATACAGGCAGACGTGTCCGCCCCGAGCCGCAGTGCCCTATCAGGACTGATTTTCAGCGTGACAGGGACAGGATACTTCACTGCAATGCTTTCCGCCGCCTTAAACATAAAACTCAGGTGTTCCTTGATCCCATAGGCGACCATTACAGAACACGCCTTACCCATTCGCTTGAGGTGGCTCAGATAGCACGTACAATTTCCCGTGCCCTGCGCCTTAACGAGGACCTTACCGAGGCTATTGCACTGGGTCACGACCTGGGTCATGCGCCTTTCGGCCATGCAGGTGAGTCGGTGCTCAACGAGATATGCTCCTGCGGCTTCAAGCACTATCTTCAGAGTGTTAGGGTCGTGGATTATATCGAGAAAAACGGTATGGGTCTCAACCTTACATATGAAGTGAAGAACGGCATCGCCTGCCACACCAACAAGGTAGCCGTTACAAAAGAGGGCTACGTGGTGCGGCTTTCCGATAAGATCGCATACATCAACCACGATATCGACGACGCCATAAGAGGCGGAGTGCTCACCGAGGATATGCTGCCCGCAAGCGCAACAGATGTGCTGGGTCATTCCAAGAGCGAGCGCATCACCACGCTGATAATGTCCATCGTTAAAAACGGCGTTTCCGATATCCATATGGACGACGATATACAGCAGGCATTCAACGAGCTGCGGAACTTTATGTTCGAGCACGTTTACAGCAACAGCATTGCCAAGGCCGAGGAATACAAGGCCAAAATGCTGGTGGAAAAGCTGTACAGATATTTCATCAAATACCCCGACAAAATGCCTGAGGAATACATCAATATAATGAACCGCTTTTCAAAGGAAAGGGCTGTGTGCGACTATGTGTCGGGCATGACCGACCTTTATGCGGTGAACCTTTACAATGAGCTTTTTATCCCCAAAAGCTGGAAGCTCACCTGATTCGCATTTAGAGGAATGAACCTATGCCACTGCCCGAAGATTTTGTATTGCAGCTCAAACAGAATAATCCCATTGAGTCGGTGATGGCGTCATATGTGCGCCTTAACCGAAGCAGCAGGGATTATGTCTGCCTGTGCCCATTTCATTCGGAGAAATCGCCCTCATGTCATGTAAATGTTGCGGGACAGTATTTTCACTGCTTCGGCTGCGGCGCAGGGGGTGATGTTATCACCTTTATAATGAAGGCGGAAAATCTTGAATACATAGAAGCTGTGCGCTTTCTGGCGGAGCGTGCGGGAATGGCAATGCCCGAAGATGCGAAAAACAACGATTTCAGCCGCCTGAAAGCCCGTATCCTTGAAATAAACCGAATGGCAGCCCGATACTTTAACCATGTGCTCATGAAAGAGCCGTACGGCGAAAAAGGACGGCTGTATTTCAGTTCAAGAAAGCTTTCGGTCAAGACCATCACTAAATACGGTCTGGGCTATGCTCCGGATGACTGGCGCAGGCTGACGGATCACCTTAAATCCCAGGGCTGCCGTGAAGATGAGATAGTTGCCGCAAACCTTGCAAGGCAGAGTCAGAAAGGCGGCGTTTATGACAGCTTCCGTGACAGGGTGATGTTCCCCATAATCGACCTGCGTGGAAATGTCATTGCTTTCGGCGGACGTATCATCGACGGAGAAGGCCCCAAGTACCTTAACTCCTCCGATACTCCCGTTTTCAAAAAGAGCCGCAACCTTTTCTCACTGAATTTTGCCAAGCGTTCCGAGGAGCGCAGGCTCATTCTGGCAGAGGGCTATATGGACGTTATCGCCGTAAATCAGGCGGGCTTTGAAAACGTGGTGGCAACGCTGGGAACGGCGCTTACTCCCGAACAGGCACGGCTCATGTCCCAGTATGCGGACGAGGTGATAATCGCCTACGATTCGGACGGGCCGGGTCAGGCAGCGACCCAGAAAGCCATAAATCTTCTGGGCGAGGCTGGGATAAAGACTAAAATAATCAAAATGGAGGGAGCAAAGGACCCTGACGAATTTATAAAAAAATTCGGCGCTCTGCGGTTCAAGCAGCTCCTTGACAATTCCGACGGCGCAATAAATTTCCAGCTGGCAAAGTGCAAAAACGACCTTGATATCGAGTCGGATACGGGCCGTGTGGAATATCTCAAGCGGTGTGTGAACGTGCTTGCGGCAATAAACTCGCCTGTGGAAAGAAGCGTTTATGTATCAAAGGTCGCCAAGGAGCAGGGAATTTCCCGTGAAGCCCTTGACGCTCAGATAAATTCAGTCATAAGGAAGAAGATAAACAGCGGCAGGAAGCAGGAATGGACGGATATCCGCACATTCTCCGACAAGCGCCGTGCTGACCCTCAGGCAGCCGCATTTCCAAAGGAATATCGGGCGGAGCGAGGCATCATTGCATACCTTACTATCCACCCCGACGACCTTGAATATGTGGCGGACAGGCTGCCTGCTGACTTTTTTGCGACAGATTTCAACAAAAAGCTGTACGAAAAGCTCATAAGCGGCATGAGGATATCTTCGGATTTTAACATATTATCACTGCAAAGTGAATTTTCAGCCGATGAGATGGGCAAAATAACCGATATATTGTCGGAAGCTCGTCAGATAGACATCAACCGCAGTGCTGCGGAGGATTACATAACCACCCTCAGGAACAGTCACGAAAAAAGAGCTTCGGCATCACCTGCCGCTGCGCTTTCCGACGATGAGTTCCTAAAGCGTCTGAACAGGCTGAAAAATGAAAAATAAGCTTTTAACGCTGCGCTGAGCGGCGATAAAATAGTAATATTCCCGAAAGGACGGTAAAAATATATGACCGGTAATGAAAAAGCTATGGAAACCCTTATGGAGCAGGGCCGTGCTCACGGAAAGCTCACCACTACCGAAATCAACGACGTAATGGAGAAGCTGGATCTTGATGTTGACCAGATAGATTCCTTCTACGACAACTGCCAGAGCATGAACATTGATATCATCGAGGACTTTGATGCAGAGTCCGAGCTTGCGCTCTCCGACCTGAATCTTCAGGACGACCTTGGAATGGCGCTTTCCACCGAGGGCATCGCAATAGATGACCCCGTAAAGATCTACCTCAAGGAAATAGGCAGAGTTCCTCTTCTTACCCCCGAGGAGGAGATACAGCTTGCCGAGCGTATGGCAAAGGGCGATGTAAAGGCAAAGCAGAGACTTGCGGAAGCAAACCTGCGACTTGTTGTATCCATCGCAAAGAGATATGTGGGCAGAGGAATGCAGTTCCTTGACCTTATCCAGGAGGGTAATCTGGGTCTTATCAAGGCTGTTGAGAAGTTCGACCATACCAAGGGCTTCAAGTTCTCCACATACGCAACATGGTGGATAAGACAGGCTATCACAAGAGCTATCGCCGACCAGGCAAGAACTATCCGTATCCCCGTTCATATGGTCGAGACTATCACAAAGGTAAAGAAGGCTTCCAGCCAGCTCCTCCACAAGAACGGTCACGATCCCTCACCCGAGGAGATCGCAGCAGAGCTTAATCTTCCCGTTGAGAGAGTACGTGAGATAATGCGTATCGCACAGGATCCCGTTTCTCTGGAAACACCTATCGGCGAGGAGGAGGACAGCCATCTGGGCGACTTTATCCCCGATGATGATGCTCCCGCACCTGCGGACGCAGCTTCCCTTATCCTGCTCAAGGAAAAGCTTGGCGAGGTGCTTTCCACACTTACCGAGCGTGAGGAAAAGGTGCTCCGTCTCAGATTCGGTCTTGAGGATGGCCGTTCCCGTACTCTTGAAGAGGTGGGCAAGGAGTTTGACGTTACCAGAGAGCGTATCAGACAGATCGAGGCAAAGGCTCTCAGAAAGCTCCGTCACCCCAGCAGAAGCAAAAAGGTCAAGGATTTCCTTGATTGATATCCCGAAAGGAATGGTAAAAGAAAATGTGTCTTACTCTTGAGTCTGATTATGCAGTCAGAATAATCGGCTGTCTGTCGGCTGAAAACAAAAGGATCGACGCAAAAAATATATCAGAACGCACGGGAGTCAGTCTCAGATTTGCTCTGAAGATACTGAGAAAGCTTGTATCAGCAGGCCTTGTAAAATCCTACAAGGGAATGCAGGGCGGATATGAGCTGGCAAAAGCCCCTTCGGAAATAACCATGCTCGATGTTATCGAGACGGTTGAGGGCAGCTATTATCTCAATCGCTGCCACGAGGAGGAGTTTGTCTGTACCAGAGGCGCAAAGGGCTGCTGCTGTTATCAGAAGGTCTTTAACGAGATAACCGATATTGTCAGCAAAAAGCTTGCAGAGTACAATTTTGAAGATCTGCTGAAATGATACATATCGCCTTCTGTTCTTTATTTATCCATTGACACGCCGATGAATACGTGATATAATGAAACGGTATGATATAAGGGCTGTTCGCTTGTGCCATCCAGCCGGTGTCTGATGCAAAAAGTGTCTGACACAAAACAAAACCAGGACATTTGTTTGCTTTTGCGGCGGACAGGTGTTTTATGCGCCTGTCCGCTTTTTGCTGAAAGGGTGTTGATATGTATATTCTGAAAACCGAAGCCGCATTTGATTCGGCTCATTTTCTTCATGGCTATAACGGTAAATGCAGCAATATCCACGGTCACAGGTGGATAATCGAAGCTGAGATATGCTCCGAGAAGCTTATCGAAGAGGGTCAGACAAGGGGAATGATAGTTGATTTCGGAGACCTGAAGCGTGATCTTAAAGAGATCGCCGATAGCCTTGATCACCGCCTTATCTACGAAAAAGGCTCACTGAAAGAGAAAACTCTCGAAGCGCTGAGAGAGGAGAATTTTGCACTGACAGAGGTGGATTTCCGCCCCACTGCCGAGAATTTCTCCAAGTATATCTATGACCTGCTCAGTGATGACGGCTACAGGGTAAAGCGTGTGACAGTCTATGAGACCCCCAACAACTGCGCAGTTTACGAAGCTGGTGATGATAATGATATTTAAGGTCGCCGAGAAATTTGTAAGTATCAACGGCGAGGGAACAAAGGCAGGTCAGCCTGCGGTGTTCATCAGGCTGGCAGGCTGCAACCTGCGCTGCTCCTACTGCGATACCATGTGGGCAAACGGCTCCGATACGCCCTTTGAGCCTATGACCGAGGACGAGATAGCCGCATACATAGCCGACAGCGGCATAAAGAATGTCACCCTTACAGGCGGCGAGCCGCTTATGGCTGAAAACGTCCGTGTGCTTCTTGAAAGGCTTTCCCACGAGGATATCGCCGTGGAGATAGAGACCAACGGCAGCGCCGATATTTCCGTCTGTGACGGCATATCGCCCCGTCCCTCCGTTACGCTGGACTACAAGCTGCCCTCCAGCGGCATGGAGAAGCATATGCTTATGTCCAATTATGACAGGCTCACAAAGAATGATACTGTCAAGTTCGTTGCAGGCAGTCACGATGATCTTGAAAAAGCACTTGAAGTCATAAAAAAGTATGACCTTACCAATAAATGTCACGTTTATTTCAGTCCCGTTTTCGGAAAGATAGAGCCTGCCAAAATGGTGGATTTTATTCTGGAGCATAAGCTCAACGGCGTGAATTTCCAGCTCCAGCTGCACAAATTCATCTGGGACCCCAACAAGAGAGGTGTGTAAAATGATAGATACAAAAGCCATAGAAGAGCATATCAGAGGAATACTCATTGCTCTGGGCGATGACCCCGACCGTGAGGGCTTAAAAGAAACTCCCCAGCGTGTGGCAAGAATGTACACCGAGGTATTCGAGGGAATGAACTACTCCAATGCCGAGATAGCTGAAATGTTCAACAAGTCCTTCGAGCAGCAGGGCGGCAGCGATGATTTTGTTCTGGTAAAGGATATTGAGGCATTTTCATACTGCGAGCACCATATGGCTCTTATGTACGATATGAAGATATCCGTGGCATATATCCCCAACGGCAGAGTGCTGGGACTTTCAAAAATAGCCCGTATCGCCGATATGGCGTGCAAGCGTCTCCAGCTCCAGGAGAGGATAGGCTCCGATATTGCCGAGATAATGGAGCTTGCCAGCGGCAGCAGCGATATTGCGGTATTTATTGAAGCAAACCACAGCTGCATGACCGCAAGAGGAATAAAGAAGCCCGGGTCAAAGACCTCTACCGTGACCCTTAGAGGAAGATTTCAGAACGATACAGCTCTGCAGAACCGCCTGATGATGCAGCTGAGTATCGGCAAGTGATGAAAGGAGAACCGCAATGGATATAGTATCATGCTGCGGAATGATGTGCAGCGAGTGTCCCGTTTACATAGCCACCCAGAGGGACGACGAGACCATGAGAAAATACCTTGCCCATGAGTATTCCATGGGGGGAGCGGTATTCTATCCCAAGGATATCGTATGTCACGGCTGCCGCACAGTATCCGCCGACCACAATAAGTTCGGCAAGGGCTGCGAGATAAGAAAGTGCTGCAAGGAAAAGCACGTTAACCTCTGCGCCGAGTGCAAGGAGTTTCCCTGCATTAAGACAGAGCAGTACATTCCCCAGGACAGCGAGCAGATGTTCCGCCTTTGCGAAATGCACAAGGCCTGCGAAAATCTCATAAATAAGGATGAATAAGCTCCGATGCCGTACCTTGTGTGCGGCATTTTTTTATGAGTTTATGCGCATTTATACTAATCACCAATAAAACTATAGACAAAAAATCATCGCATAATCCATATA